>JAANMX010000007.1_pt1 | contig 191672 bp, 160 predicted proteins | sample 7279681 | NCBI WGS metagenome assembly JAANMX01 (sample SAMN14094542, study PRJNA606508) | bioreactor metagenome | isolation source: A lab-scale SPAN reactor treating ammonium-rich wastewater day 351 | place: Ireland: Galway | collected 2018-01-01 | reverse complement strand
AGCCCAGAAAGGTTGCGGAGCCGGGCAGCACCGTACGCGGCAGGGAGAGATTCCCCCATGACGCAGGAATTCCCTCCCAGACCAGGACACGCGAGTGGAGTTCTTGCCCTGTAAAAAGCCCATGAAATCGATCTTCCTTGCCGGCGGTCCACGGCTCCGCGCCAGGGATCGATACGATCAGCGGCAAATGGGCAGGAAGGTCCTCGTCCAACGTGCGCAGAATCTCCGCAGGTTCCAGAGTGGACCGATCACGCAGGGATACGGCAACGTCAATCTCACATGAGGGATCTGGCGCTTCCCTCATCCAGTCATGCAGCCCCCGGAGGACCTGCTCGTAGGCGCCTGCAACGCGGACCGATTCATCGTGTTCCTCGCGGTGACCGAATAGCTGGATACGCAGGTAGCGTACGCCCGCAGTGCGTAAGCGCGCGCGAATCTGTGGGTAGACGAGGGGCCGGCCCGTGGTGACCAGGCCGGGTGTAAACTCCAGTGCGCGAACGACGTGGAAATACCGCATCAGATCAGCGTTCAGAAGCGGCTCTCCACCGACAAACACGACGAGACGGCCCTGGGCCACTGGTTCTATTGCCAGGCGATCTCGCAGGTCGGACAGGCTGACCGCCGGAACGGCCACACCACTGCCGATCGGGCACGTCGCACAACCGTAAACACAACTCGCACCGGTCCAGGCGTAGATGGTATCGGAACGTGGTCTCAGGCAGAGCCTCCCGTGCGTGGCATTATGCCGTGGCGTAGCATGACGGCAGCGTAAGAGATGGGTTTCGCTTAACACGCGCCCCAGTGACGTTCCAACTCGATTCAACGAGCAGCGCCCATTCTCCATTGCTCACCGCAGGGAGGCGGCGCTATCTTGTCCGATTCGATGGGCCAGACCGCTGACGGCACACGCCACAAGGTCGACTGGCGGATCGTCGGGATCGGTTTGGCCGCCGTGCTACTCGCGAACCTGCGCTACCTGAGCGGTCTCCCGGAGGTGCTCGACCCCGTTATTGCCATGGAGCCCTTCTATATTGCCATGGCACGACAATCCGTCACCGGAATCCTGATGGGAGATCCCGCCTGGGGCCCTCTCTATGCGCTGTGGCTCAAGCCGCTCACCTGGCTCACCACCAATCCCGTCGACATTTACACCGCCAACATCGGGGTCTTGTCCATCACTCTTTCCTGTTCTCTGTTCCTCTACGTGCTGGTCCTGACGCGGCGCTCTCTGCTGGCGCTTGCGGCAGCGCTCTTCTTTCTCGCATCCGATTTCAATGTCCCCTTGCCGAACAAGGCCAGCGCCTTCGCTCTGTTGGTCGTCCTTGTGGGCTTTGCGGTAGCACAGTTCTCGCCTCGAAGATCGACCCGCCTGACCCTCACTGCGTTGTTCCTGCTTGTCGCGGCAGGCGCCAGACCCGAAGTGCTTCCCGCCGCCGTGGTCCTGTTCGGCGTATCGCTCCATCAAATGGTCATGACTCCGGCGCCTCCGGCGCCTCGCGCCTGCAACGCAATTCTTGCGGGTATTTTCCTTGTAGCGCTATCTGCCGGAATCCTGACCTACGCCACGGCCGCCTCGAATGATCGACTGGCCATCGCCTTTCGAGAACATTTCGCGTGGAACTGGGTGGAGCAGAACAGAGCGCCCCTCAACGTCTTTGCCATCTGGCAGGCGGAATTCGGAGACGCGAAAACGGTTCTCGACGCGATACGCGCCAATCCGGCCGCTGTCGCCACCCATCTGGCCGCCAATGTTCGGGGTACGATGCGTTTTCTGCTCTGTTCACCGGCCAGGCACTATCCGCTCCTCGCGCCTGCCTCAAAACCGGCATGGGTGGCAATCGAACAAGGAGTGACCACGCTCTTGTTCCTGATGCCCTTCGGGTACGTCCTGTTCCGATCCAGCACGCGACGTCGTTTCCTCGATCGCTACGGCGATTCTCTCCTCGTATATGGGATTGCCGCCGTCCCATCGGCCGCAGCAGCGATCCTCGTCTATCCAATGGCACACTATCTGATGTTGCCCGCAGCACTCCTCCTGCTCGCTTGTCTTCTCGCATGGGATCTACTTCTTCCCGAGACCGATCGGGGATGGAAACACTTTTCCCTCTGGGCGCTCATGGCCCTTGCCGTGGTGCCGCGTCCCTTCGTGTTGCCATCGGCCTATACCGTGGCCGGATCGCCCTTCCTGGGAGAAATCCAGATCACGCGACGTGTCAGGGACACGATCGAGGCAGTCCGCCGTTTGAAACTTCCTGCACCCACCGCCGTCCTGACGGTGACGGATGGAATCGGCGTCATGCTGGGACCCGAGTTCCACGAGTTCAAGGTGTGGGACAGAGGCACGCAACCGCTGCGAGAATTCATGCAGGATCGTAACGTCACACTGGTGGTCAATCTGGAACCGGGGCGTATCAGCCTGTTGGCGGACGATCCATACTGGGGCGAACTACAGATGGATCCGGCGGCAGCCGGTTTCACACAGGTTGGAGTACCGAACCATCCAACGGTAGGCGTCTACGTGCGATCCGACGTTCTCGCGCCGGCTGCGCACGCCGAGTGATTCCAGACCGCAAACTTTGCTCCCTTTACCTTTCTTGTGCCCCGGGAGGAGTTCCGGCGGTCTGGACCGTTGCCCTGTTGATGACCACCTCGACGACTGGCGTGTCGTAAGGAAGCCCCGAGTGACTCGGACGCGCCGGAAACGAAGCACGGGCGATCGGTTCGAGTTGCAGGTGTTGTTCGAGTCGCTCACACTCGGGCCGTCCCTCCACACTGGAACACAACGAACCGCGCACGTAAATGAGGCAGTCCGTCGAAGCGAGCGCCTGGCCCAGGGTGTGGGAGTTGCGGGGGTCGACGGCAACCGCCTGACGCCCCCGTCCGCCATGGTATGTGGGCAGATAGAGACCACGCTTTCCCGCTCCGGCCAGATGAATCATGCGGCAGGTGGGCGGAATCGTTTCGAACTGACTCCGCAACCAGTCGTATTCGAGGTTGTCTGTCGTGCGCTCTGAAACGATCGGAAGACCCATCCGAAACCAGAGAAGCGCTGCGAAGAATACGAGTCCTGCCACAAACCACCATCGCCTCCAGAGACCGACGGGGATCGTTGCGACGCAGGCGAGAACCGGCAACACAAGAAACAAACGGTCGAACGATTGTTGCCAGAGCCAACTTTGCCCGTAGACGTGACGGGACATCACCATTGCGGCAGCGCAGACCGTGCCGGCGAGCGCCAGTCCTCCCCGGCGCGAGAGCAGTGCGCAGAGAATTCCGAATCCACCCACCCAGAAGAGAGGCAGCACGGACGGTGGCGCCGGAGGCTGCATGAGGGCTGCGCCTCGAATCCGAGCCAGCACGTCGAGCAATACATCTCCGCTGGTTGCGAGCAGTACCCCGGGGACCATCAAAAGAGCGGCAAGGAACAGAACAAGACGCGATTGCCAGGGTGTGCCGGCAGCAAGGATGATGAACGGCACAGTGGCAACCAGCGGCCAGGCACAGGGATGAATCCGAGCCGCCTGGGCCAGCACGAGAGCACCCACCAGAAGGCCAAGCGCATTTCTACCCCGCTCGGGGAGGTCTTTTGCCCTGAGCATGAGCCAGGACGCCAGCACGCAGACGAATTGGATTCCTGGAAAATACGACTCAGTTGCCGCCATGCGCAGATCGATCGGATCGAAAGCAAGGAACAAGGCCGCCGCCACCGCCGGAACCAGTGCAATGCGCAGCCGGCGAGCCAGCAGGAAGGCGATTCCGACAGTCAGGCTCGACAGGAACAGATTCAAGCCGAAAATCGCCGTGTCAGGTCGCAAGGAAAACAGCCGTGCTATCGGGCCGTACATCTCGATATAGCCCGGACCGTAAGTCGCGATCGCTTCGGGATCCAAGGACGCGCCGTAAATCCAGAGAGGACCGAGTCCATTGATGTGCAGGGGGCCCCAGGTGCCCAGAATGATACGCGCTGCGATTGCCAGCACGATCAAGGCCACCGCCGAGACGCGATCAACCAAAGCGACGCGTTCAGCATTCGATCGCCCTACCAGAATACCGAGAATCAGCGCCCCGGCGAGCAACCAGCGCGAACCGAAGTCGTGCTGTCCGAAAGAGACATCGACGTTGGCGATGCGCATGAGGACAGCGGCAACGATCACCGCTGGCGCCGTCCAGCGGAATTCCACCGGCGGATCGAGAATGAGAACCGCACCCAACACGAGGACGATCCCCATCAGGGCGCCGCGCAAACCACGCAGCATTTCGATCCACCAGACGAGCACAGTCTCATCTGTATGGTCGAGGGGGATGGCTTCGGGTGATGGGAGCCCGGTATCACGCAGCCGGATGGTGTTGGCCACCGCCTCCGTCACCAGTTCCGATTCTGCCCGTGCTGCCGAAGAACCACTGATCTCGTAGGCGATTCCGAAGCTGGTCGATTCGCGAATCCCGCTCCATCGACCTTTCGACAAAATGACGATCTGTACGACCGCACCGTCCGCCGCGCGCCGGCACGTCAGGACAATCTCATTTCCCGTCCCGCGCTCGGTCCCCTCCAGGGTAAAACCCAACGGTAACGGCGCGCCCTCGCTATAGGGAGACAACAGAGATCGCCAATCCACCGAAAAATATCCCGGACGAGGGAGAGCCAGAACCCCAAGGGCGACACAGAAAAGGGCCCCGATCATGATGCGCCGCGACTGTTGAGACTGCGCCAACATCATTGCCGCATCCTGGTCGCGGACCCGATCACGTTGCCGGTATCGGCCATCATCGAGGTCATCCTGCCAGGCGGTAGAAGCCGATTCGGCGGCCCGCTGCATCCAACTCACACGCCGGCTCACGCACGCCGACACGTTGCACCGAACAGTCCAGCATCGAGCCGACCCGCACGGGAATCTCGTGGATCGGCGAACCGAGCCGCTGCCGCAGGGCTGCGCACGTTTCTCGGGCAAACCAATAGGGAGGAAGATCCAGGCAGAAGGCGCCGGAGAAAAGGACGCAGTTGTCATGGCTGCAATCGAACTCTTCCGGTTGTTCGAGGAATCGAGTGGCCCCGACGAGTTCCAGCCCGCTCACCCGCGCGGCAGCCGTGATCATCCGGTATTTGTTCATGGCCTCGATGGTGGAATGTGCGATGCGCTCCAGTGGCACATCATCCGGCACGACCACGCGGTTGACGGTGCCGGGAAGCAGTGTGATCGCGCTGCGAAACAGGTCGTGTTCGACTGTCTCGAGGTAGCGATCACCCAGATTCGTTCGGTACTGAAAAGGCAGCGCGATCATCCAGGCCAACGCGACAAACGCCAAGACGCGCCCTACACCACGACCCTCCAGGAGCAGGCTGAAACCGAAACCTGCCACGATACTCACAAGAGCATGGGCGTTGATGAACGTGCGGGCGATGTCGTGGGTCCAGGTGTTCGTCACACTGCTCAGAGCCGCAGCGATGAGCAACGGCAGCGGCGCCAGAATGGCGGCAAAGCATCGCCATTTGAGCAGAACACCCACCGTTCCGACGAGCAATGGGACCAGGGCGAAAATCGGGTTGGAGACGATTTCTCCGATCCCTTCCTTCAGCATAATCCCCAGCCGAATCGGGTTCTGGAAGGGTGTGCCGGCGCCCAGGAGTTCGTGCACGTAGACGCCACAGAATCCGGCCAGTACCGCGAGCGCAATCACCGCGGCACTGTTCCTCACATCGCGACGGAACGCGACAAGCGGGAGAACGGGCAGAAGCAGCAGGTAGTTCTCTTGCCGGATCTGCGTCAGCAGGGCGAGCCCCGAGCCTGCGCCCACTGCGCCGCACCAGCGCTGCCACCTCCGATCGAACACCGTCTGGGTACACTGCAAAAGCAGGAGATAGGAAACGACGGCCACGAAGGAGGTGCAAGCGGGTAAGGCCTCGGTGCCCGAGAACATCAGTTGCAGAGGGTTCAGGCAAAACAACAGGGTAGCGATCACTGCGAAGTACCGCCGGGAGGGGGCAAGGCGGCGGCAGACCATGTAGAGAGCCGGGACCGTCAGTATGGCCGCCAGGCGATTCAGTAAGATTCCAACCTCGAGCGTCCTCGCACTGCGCGCATAGACGAGAGAGTATAGTTGCGCCGCGCCGAAATGCCCCCGGTAGCCGAGGAGAATCCGGCTGTAGCCGATCCCGCCCAGGTCACCCAGATTATTCCGGACCAGACCGAAAGACAGGATCGCAGCCAGACCCGTCAGTGCAAGCGCCCAGAGTAGGTCCGATGGCCGCTGCGTCGAACGATCGGTGCGCACAATGGATGTCAGGAGTGGGACAGAGCCGCAAGCGGCAAAACTCAGGACATTCAGGCGAACGGCAAGAAGCCAGAACGGAAAACCGTCGTCACCGCGGCCGAAAAGCACATCGAGGATCTGCACCAGACCCTGGACAGCCGGATCGGCGACCACAGTTGGAGCCGGGGGGGACACAGGAAATGAACCAGATCATTCCCTGTTCACTTCACTCGTCTTCGACAGCGTCGGTATCCTCCAACAAATCGTCGTCGGCGGCGGGCCAACTCCATTCAAAGTCCCCCTCGCCCTCGCGTATTGCGGCCAGCAGGGCACTCTGCAACGACGATGGCGGGGTGCCACTGCGAATCGTGAGGGCGAACTGTTCTGTCTGCGCGACTGCTTCATCGGTCTGGGACGGATGCACCAACTCGAAAACAACCTCACCCCCGGGACAATCGTAGCGCGCCACGATGACCAGGTGGTCCACCTCGCCCCCGACAAATCGACAACCGTCGGGAAATTCCATTCCACGCCCGACGATCCTGGCAATCGTCTCTTCCTGTCCAGGAGAAATCGCCGGATCGCCGAGATCGCCGGCCCGAACAACTCCCCCCAGACAACTGAGGATCGCCACAGAAAGGAGCCAGATCGCGGTGCGCAACATGGACCCGGGGAAACCGCTTGCAAGCGGAACGGGACGTCTCTGCATAGCTCACTCCTCCGATTGCGTTGAATCTGCCACAGGCACCGGCAGAGGTCCAGAAACTACAGATCTGCCGCATGCTTTCGGGGCAGCGATTGCCACTCCGGCAATTCGGCCAAAATGCGGACAATGGACTCGGCAGAGCGCTGGTTGCCGGTGGTCGTGGGATGGCCATCCCGAGGGATGGCATCTGCCACCCGTCTCGGGATCGACGGCACGATTGCCACCCCTCGCAATTTCTCCAGGCGCTCCCGGACGGGCGTATCCCATGCCATGAAGGAAAAAAGGAGCAGAATCGGTCTCGGCGTCGCTGCCTGCCAGGAAGACAGGAGCTTGTGCAACTCGGTATCGAGATGCGCCAGACCTCTCTCGGTAATTCGATCCTCCAGGAACAGCCCGCCCCACAGATCCGCTGCCGCATTTCCGAGGAGGAAGCGTGCGACACTGAAGGCGCTGAAACGTCGCATTGCATGCCGCACGGCTTGATCGTCCCAGCGCGACAGGTCATTGGGCAGCGTCAGGCAGAAGACGACCACATCGGGATCGAGGAGGTCATGGGCGGCGGTGAAGAGTTCTACGTGTGATGCGATGTTGTCACCCGGCAAGCCCAGGTTGATGACTTCCGCGTCCCGCTCCGGCCATCGTGTGCGCAATTCGTTTTGTAGTTGCGCACGGAGCGTGCCGCCCTCTTCAACTCCAATTCCGAAGACGTAGGAATCGCCGATCAGAACGATCCGAATGGTGTTGTTGTCGCGATCCTCTCTGGGCGCCGGTGTGCGAAAGCCCAGTGCGTTGGTACGATAGGTGACGGCTGGCCGAACGGGATCTTCTTCCTTCCACACGGCATTGGGCGGAAACGTCGATAAAGTCCCGAAATAGTGCAGATCGTCCGGCGGTAATGTGTACCAGACCCCGGCACTCACATAGGCGGCGAAAATTACGGCAATCCAGCCTACGGCTCCAGCCCCCGCGGCGGACCGGTGGATCGCAAACGCGACCAACATGACTGCTGCAGCGAGGAAGAGCGTCCCAACGCAGGCGCCGATGAACGACCACCTTGCTTCGTCGTGCAACACGCCGGAGCCTGCAAAGCCCATTGCGCGGCAGCCCAGATGAAAAAGGAGGGAACCGATTCCTCCTGCCAGAATCAGACTGCCGCAGCGCTGGATCCGATTCTGGGCTGAACTTCGATTTCTCCTCAGTGTGCACTCCGCCGGCGTACCACGATCCAGACGACCACAATGAGGGTCAGAACCACGACCACCCCGAGCAGCACTCGGATCGCAGAACCCCGCCTCGGTTGCGTCTCTTCACTGGTCACGTCGGACCATTCGAATCTGACCTCACCACCCCGGATCTTCGCTTCGATCGCTTCAATGAACTCCGCAGGCGGAGAACCGGAGACGACTCGAAGCTCAAATCTTTCGGTCTGGCGCAATGGCGCGGCCGGCGTCCCCTGCAACGCAACGTCCGGATGGCGCAGTTCGAGGATCACCTCGCCGTTTTCACAGCCAAAGGTTCCGCGAGCCACGGTCCGATCGATCTTTCCATCCGTCAACTTGCAGCCTCCCGGGAACGTCTCACCCTTGCCGAACATCTGGCCAAAGAGTTCTTCATATCCCGGAGGAATCACCCGGATGACTCCGGCTATCGGCACGCCGGCTCCCCTCCTGTCACCGGAGGTCTGCTTCGATTGACTCTCGGTGGCCCCCACGGGTGACGGTGTGGCTCCCTGGCCGCCTTCTTCGGCTGGGGCGGCACGGGGAAACATCAAGGAGGATGAAATGTATGCAATCACAAACGCGCCCAGAATCGGGACAACAACCCGTCTCCGCAGCGGCGCCGTGTATCGTTCGCCATGAACGGCTGTCCGCATCGTCATCGTGCGATAGTCGCACAGGCCAGAAACCGAGTCCAGATTGCCGCGCTCCCCGCGGCCTCGTTGAAGCTGGTTCCATCCCTCCTCCTCGTCCGCCCTCCTCGCCTTGCCAAGAACACCTTTCCCTCGTGGCGTGCCTGTGCTCATTTTTACCCCGTGCAGCGCCGCCGAAGATTTTTCCGGAATCGATCAGGGGGCCTCGCGCCGATCATCCTGGGCCTTGCTCTCATCACGGGGGCCCACGGCGCATTCGGCTCATCATCAGAACCGCATGTCACCTGGACAGCACTCCTCGAACCCTACTCGCGTGGAGACAAACTTCCTTATGAGTACTCCATCCGGACAGTCGCCCGTGGTGTGGCCGATGACATCGTCGTCACCTTGGATGGGCCGGATCAATCCCGGGTCGAGGTTCACTTTCTGCAGAGAGGACGTTGGCGGGATGTTCGTGAATCGTCCAGTTTTTCGATCGCCTACGAAATCAGCCAGACGACGGCGCCGCGGGTCGAGGCAGAAGCCGTCACCGAAGCACTGGCATCCCTCGTTCGTTCCCGTGATTCTGGCCTGCCGTTGCCAAACGCGATTCCGCTCGGCGAGGCGTTCGAATCGATATGGCCCTGGTGGGTGCTGAAATCCGATCTGACGGCAGGTCTCCTGCAGATCGCCTGGGCTGTGCTGCTGCTGGGAAGCCCATTCCTGCTGGCGCAAGTCGCACGTGTTCTTGCGATTTCCACCACCCGGTTGTTCCTTGCGGCCCTACTCTCCGCGGTTGTTGCAAGCGCTGCCATCTGGACGCAGCCTGACGAGCCCCTGCATGCCAATGGCCATGCCTGGCGTGAGGCGCGCGAGGTGATGGCACCATGGCACGGTGGTGCGGACACGGCTGGTCCCTTCCTGCACGGACGTGGGGGCATTGCCCTGCAGTGGTTGGTTGCCGGAACAGAGCTCGCGTTCTCCGGCAATGCCGATCCGCTGCGTATCAGCCGGATCTCGCACCCGCTGGCGGCCGCGGCCGCGTGCATCCTTGCCATCGTACTCACGGGCGCCCCTGCCGCAGGGCTGTTTGCGGGAATCGTCGTGGCCTTGTTGCCGCTGGCCCGGATGCTCGCGCTCTCCGGCTCGAATCTGGCTATCGCGGCCTGGATCCTGCCCTGGTCGTTGGCCCTATTCCTCACTGGCGTACGAGAATGGGACACCCGGCTGATGGCCGGCGCGGCCACCGCCACGGCGCTGGGGACCCTGTCGCACACTGCCATGCTGTCATGGGTACCGGCTCTGGGCGCTGCCTCATTCTTCATGCAGAAAGGGACTTCTCCCAGGCTCGGTGTACTGGTGCCAGCGATGAGCGCTGTCCTTGCCGCCTGGTACATGCAGGCCGACAACACTCTTTCGATGGTGCTCGATCGGAGCAGCGCCACGGGCAGCGGACTCCTGGAGGCAGCCCGCGGCGGCCTGCTCTCCCACAATTTGTTCTTCGACCCCCATTGGGTCTCTCCGTTCTTGCCGCCGCTCCTGCTCCTGGCGGTACTTGCTGGATTGTGGCGGGAGCAACGTTCCTTGAGAGCCGCGGTCTGCGCCCTGGCCGTGGCGAGTCCTCCCTTTTTCGCCGTGACCACCTGCAGTTCGGATGCCATCCGGTACCAGGCGCCCTTGTTGGGTCTCATCTCTGGAATCGTTACGGCGGGTCTCTGGAACATCAGTCGATTCGCTGCCGTACGCACTGCGATCGTATGTCGCATCGCCATCCTGGCCGGCCTGGTGGCAATCCCTCTACCAACCCGGCAACAACCGCTCGATCCGGTGGCTGTAGAACATGGGCTTGTGACTCGCGCCTTTGCGCATATGCCGGCACACTCTCTGATCGTTCTGCCACGCGGCCGTTTTCCGCACGTCATCCCTGAGTTTCCCGATTTTCTCCTGCCGCAGGGCATCTCGACCGCAGCCGCCGGGGATCCCTTCATTGAACGGTTCGAAGGACCCGTGTTCGTGTATCTCGGTCTTGCGTGCATCTCGTTCGATGGCCCCGGGGACACACCACCGGCGCAAATGCGACCCGAGTGCCAGCCACTCAGAGAGAACACCACACCCTGGGCCGTATCGAGTCTACGGGCGGACGAACTGCCTTACGGCAGCGACGGAAAACCATGGACATTCCACCGCCTTGCGGAGGAAGTGCCTTTTGGCTTTTTTGCGCAAAACGCCGCAGCACGCGCAATTCCTGTCTGGAGCGAAAAGCAGCCACACTGATGGGCACGGCGCGGCGCCGATTCCTTGGCGTTCTCCTTTTCTTTTCAGCAGCCACCGATTATGAGTCGCCACCATGATCGGTGCGCTCGACGGCCCCTGGCTGCTCTGTGCAGCGATGGTACTCCTCACGGCCGTCGTGGCGCGGGGACCGTACCGTTGGGAGCGCGAGTATCTTGGCGTTGCCTTTCTCTTTGTTACTGCACTCCTCGCCCGGCTTTTTCTGGGGTTGTGGGGGCCGTTCCATGTGAACGGACAAGGTCCGTTGTGGATCTCGGGCGCCCTCGACGTGAAGAATCTCACGGCATACGGGCCGGGCTATTTCGAGCTTTTCAACTGGGTAACGCGTTTGGGTGGCAGCGCGGACGACATGGTCTTCTGTACCAACGCGATCCTTTCCGCGATCACCGTTCCGATCCTTTATGCGACAGCGCGAGTCGCACGGCTCTCCCACCTCACGGGCCTGCTCCTCGCTCTGACCATGGCAGTTGATCCCTCGATCCTCCGAACCGCGGCGAGCGAGAGCTACAACACCCCGATCACATTCCTTCTTGCCGCCGCACTGCTCTGTCTCGTTTTGGCGGTACGGGCCGCAATGGAAAAAGACACCTTGGCGACCGGCTGTGCCCTCCTGGCTGCGGCTCTTCTCTCGGCCGCTGTGGCACGGATCCACGCGATGGCCTACGTGCCCCTGGCGCTGTCTCCGTTAGTGGTTTTCGCCGTAGCCGATCGCGGCAATTGGACGTTCCGGCTGGCGCTGACGGCAGTCGCCGGCGCCACGATCGGTGTAGTCGTGATCCTGACGAGCGGAGCATTCATCCTTGCTGCCCTGGATGCGCCCATGACCGATCAGGTGATGCAATCGGCGGAAGCACATCGCCACTTTCTCCTGTTGGGAGTGCTGTCCATCGCAATCTTCCTGCGGCGCAAGCAGATCTACCCGTGGCTTGCCGCCATCGGTGTGGTTGCCGTCTGGACGGTTCTGGCGACACAGAACAGTTTTGCCCAGCACGTCTTCCAGAGAATGGGCTACCAACGCCTTTTTTCCCCACTGATCCTGATGGCGTTGGGCGGCTTTTTCCCGCGCATCGAACGAAAGTGGGTTCCCGTGGTTGGCGCGGCATTGGTCGCTGCCGTGCTGGCCATACAAATCGCACCATCCCTGTCACCGACGACGGAACAGCTCGAATACGCCTTTTTGCGCAAGACCCTGAAGCAGCTACCCCCCGGATGTACAATGGCTGCGATCGAACGTGCAGGAAACCGGCTTTGGACGATTCCTGCCTTTTTGCTGCCCAACTCAGCGGGGCAATCCGGAGCAGCGCTCCGGCTGCGCGACGATGCAGACCTGGACGCCATTACGTTTGGGCCGTGTGCGATTTACGTCCATTCCTCCCTGTGCACGAGCAGGGAGGGCCGTCCGTTGTGCGAGAGGGTGGAAAATCATTTTGTCCTCGAAGCAATCGCACGAGAAACACTCCCCGCACGCCAGAGCTATCATGGACTGCCCTATGACCGCCATCGGGTCGAGGTCGTTGTCTATCGTATCGACCGGCGCAAATTGACGGGACAGGACTCGTAACTCTCCCGGCCTATCGGTTGCACTCTCTGGCCCCCGGGGTTCGGCAGATCGTCTTGACTGGAAAAAATCGCCATGTTAGCCAAAACCGTCTGGCGGCGTTCCAGTAAAGTACAGGTTGACGAAGCGTGATGAAACGAGAAGACGCGATACTGAACAGCAAGGAGGTAGCGCTCATCCTCGACCTCAGCCCCGACACCGTGAATGAGTTCGCGCGAAAGAGCATCCTGCCAGCCTTCAAGAAAGGGCGGCAGTGGCGCTTTCGCAGACGAGACGTCGCGGCGTATCAGCGAGAGTGGCGCAGCGACACCGCTGCGTGAGAGCCCACCAACAAACCATCAGACGCGGCGGAGTCATCATGGCATCGTTAGAAGGAGCACCGGCGCACGAAAGTAAGCTCTACTCCGAGCTGGCCTACGTGTACGATCTGGTCTTCACCCGTTTTTTCGAACACCGCATCAAGGCGCTCGTGCGAAAACTCGACATTCCTCCCGGAGCAAAGGTCCTGGAGGTTGGAGTCGGCACGGGGCTTTCCTTCGAAGCCTATCCGGTACACTGCCAGGTCACCGGGATCGATCTGGCACCGGAGATGCTGGAAAAGGCAGAGAACAAGATTCACCGCCACGGGTGGCGCCACATCAAGGTCCTCGAGATGGATGCCATGAATCTCAAATTCCCCGATGATAGTTTCGACTACACCATGGCGTTCCATGTCGTCACTGTCGTACCAGACGTGGAGAAGCTGATGGCCGAGGTCGTGCGTGTCACCAAACCCGGGGGAACGGTTGCGATCATCAACCATTTCCGCAGCCAGAACCGATTCCTTGCAGCCGGCGACCTGATGATGGAACCCATCTACCGGCGCCTGGGTTGGCATACGCTCAGTCTCGATCAGGTCATTGGCAGGGCGCCGATCGACGTGACGGAGAAGTACAAGACCTCGCGCAACTCTCTTTTCACGATCGTCCTCGGAAAAAATCGCAAGTAGTTCCGTGCGACGCCGGACACGCGAGTTTGAGCCCGACACCCCATCCTCCTATCGGGCATGGGCCCTCTGCGGACCGAGAGTGACGGTGCTGTTACAGGAAGGCCGCGGAAATCACGACTTGTTTCCGCGCGAAGGAACGGTATGGAAAGAGAATATTTCCTTTGCCCTCCCCATCCCGCGATTCGTCTACTAATGTGGCCCCAGAGAGGTTGATCAGATCCATGACCCGACGATCCTGGTTACGAACGATTGCACTCCTCAGCCTGGTGACCGCCGCCTTGTGGTTCGGCGGCAACACGGTGGCCCGGGTGTCGGCCGTGGCCAAGGAAACCTACGACAACATCGAGATGTTCACCAATGTCCTCACCCTGGTCCAGAAGAACTATGTCGATCCGGTGACAACCAAGCAGTTGATCGAAGGCGCCATCACCGGAATGCTGAACGCACTCGATCCGCACAGCTCCTACCTGCCCCCCGATATGTACAAGGAGCTGCAGGTCGACACGCGTGGCAGCTTCGGAGGTCTGGGGATCGAAATCACCCTGAGAAACAATGTGCTCACGGTCGTGTCTCCCATCGAAGACACACCGGCCTATCGCGCCGGGGTCAAGGCCGGTGACCAGGTCATCAAGATCGAAGACGAGTTCACCAAGGACATGCCTCTGGTGGAAGCCGTCAAGAAGATGCGCGGCCCTCAGGGATCAAAAATCAAGCTGACCCTTCGCCGTGAGGGCGTCAACAAACTGATCGATCTGAACCTGACGCGAGAGGTGATCCGAATCCAGAGCGTCAAAGTGAAGTCCCTGGAAAAAGGCTACGGGTATCTCCGCATCACTCAGTTTCAGGAACGCACCGACGACGATCTCCAGAAGGCGTTGCGGAAATTGGAGAAAGAAAACGGAGGAACCCTCGACGGACTCGTGCTCGATCTCCGCAATAATCCCGGCGGTCTACTGACTCAGGCCATCAAGGTTTCGGATGAATTCATCGATTCCGGATTGGTGGTCTACACCGATGGCCGGCTGGAGAGCCAAAAGCAGAAGTACTTTGCCCACAAAGGCGGCGCGCACGGCGAATTTCCCATGATCGTCCTGGTCAACGGTGGGAGCGCCAGCGCGTCGGAAATCGTTGCAGGCGCCCTTCAAGACCACAAGCGAGCGCTCGTTCTGGGCACACAGACCTTCGGCAAGGGCTCGGTACAGACGATCCTCCCCTTGGAGGAAAACGCAGCAATCCGCCTGACCACGGCGCGCTACTACACGCCCAATGGGCGCTCGATCCAGGCTACGGGCATTACGCCAGATATCGTGCTCGACAATACGCCCTCGATCATCAAGACGGATGGCTCTTCCACTTTCCCGCGCATTCGCGAGGAAAATCTGCCGCGCCACTTCGAGCAACCGATCGGCAAGCCTCCGAGTGACGAAAACAAGGAGAATGAAAATTCGGAGATGCCCTCCGATGGGACCGATTCCATCATCAAGGAAGGCGAACTGGGCAAAGATCCGCAACTCGATCGGGCTCTGGAACTGTTGAAGAGTTGGAGCGTTTTCAAGACCGTCGTCGCGCAGAATGCCCAGTAAGCGATCCAGATCCGTCTTCTGGCTTGCCCGAGTACGCGGGTGAGCCGGAAGACACCCCCTTTTTTTTCTCCAGGGCTCCCCTTCCGGATTCTCTTTACGGTTGCCCTGGCCCTGGCCGTTCATCTGAGTTTCCAGAATCTCGGCGAGATCTCTCCGGGAACCCCTGGACCCACCCTGGTTCTCCCCACACCAATGGTGAGGGAGGGTTCCCTGACGGAGAAGGCGGATCAGATCACCGCCGCCCTCGAAGGTCTCTCTCTTCCACGTAAACTCCCCTCCCCGGTCGAAGAGCCACAGGGAGCTGGAAATCTACAATGGGTCCACCGGCGCTACATCATCACGACGCCGAAACAGGGTATGCCGGACTCATTAGAACGCCTATTCGACCCACTGTCGCAATCGTTTCCCGAAGCGGTTGTCCAAATCCGTGACCTGAACGATGGCCAGGAAGTCTCCATCGGCATCGACGGCCTACGCACACACACCATCACTTTCCGGTGGCTGCAACGTCCCCCTCGCGTCGTCATCATTGTCGACGGTCTCGGCGAAGACATTCTCAGTGTGCGCCGACTTCTCGAACTGAATCTACCTCTGACCTATTCCGTCGTGCCTTTTCAGCCATTTTCGAGTCTGGTCGCGGAACGTGTCAGCTTGATGAAAAGGGAGGTCCTCGCCCACCTTCCGACCGATGGCCCTGCAGGCGGGAGAGAAGTTCCGGCGCGCCCTCTCCGTGCCAGCATGAGCAAGGCGGAAATTGACGCGACGCTCGATGCCACATTGGCCGAACTGCCACAGGCGCGCGGCCTCCTGGGCCGCCTTCCTACAACGCTGGCAATGGATTCGAAACGTATGGACTGGCTGCTGGCAGCAGTCCAGCGCCACGGTCTTTACCTGGTCGAGGACAGACCTCCTGACGCGGGCGATCTCTGTGATGCGGCCCGCACCAGGAAAATCGAATGCCAGAGATGCGAGATCTCTCTCGACGACACAGACGATGAGGGGACAATTCGTTCGCGTTTCGCGAGTCTCATCGAACGAGCCAGGACGGAAGGTCTCGCCATCGGAATCGCCCGGCCCGGAGCTGCGGTGATCGCGGTGCTCGAAGCCGAACTTCCCAAGCTGAAGGACTCGGGTATCGACCTGGTGAGTGCAGCACAAGCCATCGACGGCGAGCGCCTGTCGTGAAGCCGCCGCATCTGGTATCAAGGCCCTCATGCATTCTCTCACGGAGCCGGATGCGTCGTTCGCCGGCCCCCTTACCGTCTCTGAGCTGAACAAGCTGATTCGCGAGATCATCGAGAGCCGTCTGAGCCAGGTCTGGGTAGTCGGTGAGGTCGCGAACTTCCGTGCCCATTCCTCCGGCCACCTTTATTTTGCCCTGAAGGACAAGGCCAGCCAGATTCCCGCCGTCATGTTCCGTTCGTCGGCACAGCGCCTCCCTTTCCGGCCCGAGGACGGGCTCGAGGTCATCGTCAGGGGGCGAGTCGGACTTTATGACGTGCGCGGCACTCTGCAGGTCTATGTCGATCTGATGGAACCACGTGGGCTCGGAAGCGCCCAGCTCGCCCTCGAGCAACTCAGACAGAAACTCGAGGGAGAAGGCCTCTTTGCAGCGGAGCGAAAGCGCCCGCTTCCCTCTTTCCCGAACACGGTGGGCATCGTAACTGCGCTCGGAGGCGCGGCCTTACACGATATGCTGGTGGTCCTCCGCCAACGAATGCCGTGCCTCAACGTCGTCATCCGGCCCGTTCGGGTGCAGGGCAAAGAAGCGCCCGAAGAAATTGTCGAGGCGCTGGCGGATCTGGCGTCGCTCGGTACGGCAGAAGTCATCATCGTGGGCCGCGGCGGCGGGTCGGCCGAAGATTTGAGCGCATTCAATGATGAACGCGTGGCTCGGGCCGTGGCTCGATGCCAAATCCCGGTCGTTTCCGCCGTGGGGCACGAAATCGATACAACGATTGCCGATCTCGTCGCTGACCGCCGTGCACCAACCCCAACAGCAGCCGCCGCCATGGTCGTTCCCGATGCTCGCGAGATTCTCGAACAACTTGCGGCAGATTACCAGGCCTTGCGGCAGGCCCTGTTACGCATCCTACGTTCGCGCCGCGAGTTGGTCACAAGTCAGGCGAATCGATTGCGTAACCCGCGCCAGAATCTTGCCAATCTCCGCCTCCGGCTCGATGAACTGGCGGAAAGGGCGGCGCGCGCGGCACGCTCTCTCCACGACCGGGAGAAGCGGTCTCTGGCCGCCCACGCCCAACAGCTCCACTCGCTGAGTCCCCTGGCTGTGTTACAGCGAGGTTTCAGCCTGACCACTCGCGCCGACGACGGGCGGATCGTCCAGGACAGTTCCACACTGGAGATCAACGACGAACTTCGGATCCGCTTCGCACGCGGGGAAGCACATGTGGGCGTTCGATCCATATCGACAGATTCACGGGATACGGGGACCAGCCATGACCACGAATGACACATTCAAGACCTTCGAAGATGGAATGCAGGCGCTCGAAATCATTGTCCGCTCCCTCGAACAGGGGGAATTGCCGCTGGAAGAGGCCTTGTCCGCGTTTGAACGCGGCATTGGTCTCGTGCGGCAGCTCAACGCCCGGCTCACCGACGCCGAGGCGCGTATCGAGGTGCTGACGCGCGCACCGGACGGCGCGTTGCAACACGAGCCTTTCAGCAATCCGCGAGAATCCAAGGAGTAGATGCGTGAAGATCGACCAATACTTCGCCCGGCGCAGCAAGCAGATCGATCGGTTTCTCGAAAAATGCATACCGGCGGCCGGGCAACCAGACCGCCTCACAGAGTCGATGCGGTATAGCCTGTTTGCCGGAGGCAAACGCCTGCGCCCGATCCTTGCCATGGCTGCTGCGGAAGCCGTTGGAGAATCCGTCGAGGTGGTCATTCCTTACGCGGCCGGGATCGAAATGATTCATACATACTCACTGATCCACGACGACCTGCCCGCCATGGACGATGACTCTCTGCGGCGCGGAAAACCGACGAACCATCTCGTCTTCGGGGAGGCTCTGGCCATCCTTGCCGGCGATGCGCTGCTGACCGAGGCTTTCCGCGTCATGGCCGAGGCGGCAATCGCTGGAAAGACACATCTGCGGCGATCGCTCCAGGTCATCCAGGAAATCGCCGCAGCGGCAGGCGCGCGCGGCATGATTGCCGGCCAGGCCGCCGATATGGACGCGGAACATGCCGGCCAAACGGATTTGCCAGCCGTCGAGTATATCCATGTCCGCAAGACCGGCGAGCTGATCCGAGCCTGCGTGCGCGCAGGCGGTCTGCTCGGAGGCGCGACGCAAGCACAATTGCGGCATCTCACCCGCTATGCGGAGTTCCTCGGCCTGGCCTTTCAGGTCGTCGACGACATTCTCGATGAGGAGGGATCGACGCAACAGACGGGAAAGATCGGCGGCAGGGATCGCACGCGCCAGAAGGCTACCTACCCGTCCGTGATCGGCCTGCCCGCCGCCAAAGAGAGGGCTGCGGAATTACTCGCAAACTCTCTTTCAGAACTCGAATTCTTCGGCCAGCCGGCTGAGCCTCTGCGGCAGATTGCGCGGCTCATCGTTACCCGGGCCGTGGCGGCCTGACGATGGGCACGGGGCGCCTGCGGATCGACAAGCTGTTGGTCGACCGGGGCCTGGTTTCCAGTCGTGACCGCGCGCAACGCCTGATCCTGGCCGGTGCGGTCTGGATCGGCGATCAACGCGTGCGTAAGGCAAGCGACCTGGTCCCACCCGATGCGGACGTCGATGTCCGCGCCGACGATTTACCCTTTGTCAGCCGCGGCGGACTGAAACTGGCGGGAGCGCTCGACCAGTTCGGTATCGTTGTGACGGATCTGGTGGCGCTGGATGTGGGGGCCTCCACGGGGGGATTTACGGACTGCCTTCTCCAGCGTGGTGCACGCCGGGTTTATGCCGTGGATGTCGGTTACGGCCAATTCGCCTGGTCGCTGCGTGGCGATTCGCGTGTGGTCCTGTTCGAACGCACCAACATCCGCGGATTCGACGCCAGCCATATCCCGGAGCGCGTCGATCTCGCGGTCATTGACGTATCCTTCATTTCCCTGCGGCTCGTCCTGCCTGCCATCATCCCGTTTCTGCGGGTGGACGCACTCGTGCTACCGATGGTGAAACCGCAATTCGAGGTGGGCAAGGGGCGGGTCGGCTCAGGCGGTGTCGTCCGGGACCCGGCGCTCCACGCCGAGGTCATCGCAGAGATTCGAGCCGTCGCCAGGGCAATTGGCCTGACCTGCCATGGCGTAGCAGAGTCCTGCATTCTGGGACCCAGGGGAAATCGAGAATTCTTTCTTCACTTGCAGTACTCGAATCAGGACCCGATGCTGCAACCGTCACAAAAAGTCACGTAGCCGCTTTTCGAATGGTTGCGCTGGCGTCCGGTTTCCGTGAGGAGAACCTGCAGCACTTGCCTCGGCACCTACAACGCCGCGTAGGGCCACGATCAGTTCGGGAGGTGGGTTTTTCGCGTCACTGGCAGCTTACGCCGCGAATCGTGACGTGTACGGCAATCGCCTGGCAGTGTCGCGTACGAGGTCCAGCGCCTGGAGGAGAATTCGAGTCGCATCCCAGGTCCCTTCGGTCAGTTGCATATGGGCTGCCTTCGGAAGGGTGATCGGCCACTGCCGATTTCCCAGAGAAACGCGCATCGTGGAAAGATCGATCGTCATCTCCTGTGCCGGATTCGTGATGACGGCGGACATCATGGCCGTGACGTCTTCCTCGGCAGCGGAAACGCAGGGAATGCCCAAGGCAACACAGTTGCCAAAGAAAATGTCGGCGAACGACTCACCGACGATGGCCTTGATCCCCCAACGCAGCAGCGCCTGCGGAGCGTGTTCCCGCGACGAACCGCAACCAAAATTCTTGTTCACGATGGCGATTCTTGTGCCCTTCGCCTGAAAACGTGGATCGTCGAGAATGTGGCCTTTCGACTTTCCCTGGGCATCGAAGCGTTCATCGTAAAACGCAAACTGGCCCATCCCTTCAAAGGTCACCGCCTTCATGAATCGCGCCGGGATGATGCGATCTGTATCGATATCGTTCCCATGCAGCGGGATTGGACGTCCGACCACCTGGGTGATTTTGATCAAGTCTGGCATTCTCGAACCTCCACCTCATTTTCCGATGATGTCGCGAACGTCGACGACTGCGCCTTCGATCGCCGCCGCCGCCACCATGACAGGACTCATCAGAAGTGTACGTCCTGACGGACTGCCCTGACGTCCCTTGAAATTGCGGTTGCTCGAAGAGGCGCAGATCTGACGGCCGACCAGCTTGTCCGGATTCATTGCCAGACACATCGAACAGCCGGGCAAACGCCATTCGAATCCTGCGGTTTGAAAGATTTCCGCCAATCCCTCGGCCTCCGCCTGCCGGGCAACGGCTTCAGAACCGGGCACGACAAGCGCCTTCACGTGCGGCTTGACGTGCCTGCCCTTTACCACCTTGGCGGCTTCGCGCAAATCGGAGATCCGGCCATTCGTGCACGAGCCGATGAACGCCACGTCGATACGAGTTCCCCGAATGGGTGTTCCGGGTTTGAGGTCCATATAGCTGTAGGCTTCCTCTGCCACCTCGCGCTCGTCAGGGGAGAACGATTCCGGCGCGGGAATCTTCTCATCGACACCGATCGCCTGGCCAGGATTGATTCCCCAGGTCACTGTCGGCGCGATGGAAGCGCCGTCGAGTTGCACGACATCCGCGTAAGAAGCGTCCGGATCGGAGGCCATAGAACGCCACCAGTCGATGGCCTTGTCGAAATTCTCAGCGCTCGGAGCAAATTCCCGCCCGCGCAGGTATTCGAATGTGGTGCTGTCGGGATTCACGTAGCCCAGACGCGCCCCGCCTTCGATGCTCATGTTACAGACGGTCATGCGCTCTTCCATCGACATCGCCTGGAGCGTTTCCCCCGCAAATTCGTAGGCGTAACCGACGCCACCCTTTACTCCGAGACGACGAATGATGTGCAGGATGACGTCCTTGGCGTACACACCGGGCCGCAGCCGTCCCTCGACGGCGATCCGGCGCACTTTGGGGCGCTGCATCGCCAGACACTGGCTCGCAAGAATATCCCGGACCTGGCTCGTGCCAATGCCGAAAGCCACGGCGCCCAGAGCACCGTGCGTGCTGGTATGACTATCGCCACAGGCTACGGTCATGCCCGGCTGGGTCAGACCGAGTTCAGGACCGAGAACGTGCACGATCCCTTGCCGGCCCGTCGATGCATCGAAAAACGGAATGCCAAACTCAGCGCAGTTGCGTTCGATGGCCGTCATCATTCCCTCGGCTTGCGTATCGGCGTAGGGACGCCGTCGCGTGTCAGTCGGAATGATGTGATCCACGGTTGCAAACGTCCGGTCCGGGAAGGCCACCCCCAGCCCCTGCTCCCGGAGCATCTGGAAAGCCTGGGGGCTGGTCACTTCGTGGACCAGGTGGAGACCAATGAAAAGCTGTGTCTGGCCGGAGGGCAATTCACGTACAGTGTGCGTATCCCAGACCTTGTCGAGCAGACTCTTTCCCATGTTCACCTCGCGATCGACTCGTAACTCTCGCATTCCACCGCCCGGCAACGATCCGAGCCGGCCGTATCGAGGATCGGTCGATGCGACGCTTTCCCGGTGGCTGCGATAGACAAGGATTTGTTAGCGAATCGACCGAGGGGCTGTCGACGGGTATCGACGAGCGTGGGAGCTGGAAAGATTTCGTACCGCCGGCAACGAACAGCCGTCCCAGTTGGACTCATTTGATCAGCCGTTGCACTGCCTTGAATTCAGGTGCTTCGGCTGTTCGTACCCACTCCAGACAAACCATCTCGACACTGCACGGGATCACCCCGGAGCCTTCCAGTTTTTGTAGTCCGGCGTGGTAATCGATCTCAAAACGTGAAGACGTTGCGTCGATCGGCAGATGCACCTGGTAGTCTTCGACCAAGAGATCATGGATGGTTTGATTCACGCAGGCGTGCGTTTCGAGCCCACAGACGACGATCTGGGAACGATCGAGCCCTCGCAGTTGATGGGCGAAGCCCTCGCACCCGTAACAACTCAAAGAGCGCTTTTCGAAAACCTCCAGACCGGCAGGCAAGGCGTCGTGGATTTCTGGCATCGTGTGCCCCAGACCCCGTGGATACTGTTCGGTTGCAAGCACAGGCACCCCAACCAACTTCGCAGCCTCGATCAATCTGCGAACCCCGCGCAGGAGGCGCTCTTCTTCGAAAATGATTCCACGATATGCGTCCTGCACATCGATCACCAGCAACACGCTTCTGTCGCGTGCAAGAACTCTCGGATGAGACATCCTGACCTACCTCCTCAACCTATACCCTGCACAACAGACCCTGACTCCCGGTGGATGGATCGGGCACGCTGGCCCCTGCCCGGCACGCCGATCAGCGGAACGCACCGCTCGCCGTGCAGCCACGACCACGACAGGGGCGAGTTGGCAAGGAGTGTACCGGAACCATGGGCCAGCCCCCCTGCCACGGCTCCCAGACCAGGTCACGATCCGGAAGCCTTTCATTTTCCATGACCATCCGCAGCGTCCGGTGACGGGATCGCCCGTGGTCGAACGACGATGTCACCCAGGGAATATACCGTTGCCCATAATAAGGTGGCAGAACATACGTAACAGTGGGCGCCGCCGGTACTGAAACTGGGACGTTCACCAGGACCGGTTCCGCGGCACGTCCGGTGTATTCGCGGTCATCCCGCAATCGCAGTCCTCGCTCGAGACCCGCGACATAAGCATCGGCAAGCGTCGCAACTCCGGCCGGCGTGACTCGAGGCGGAGTCGTTTCCTCCTGCACGGCCGCCTGTAGAGTCTCGTCCGCCACCGCTGGGTGCCGCACCGTCTCGTCGATCACCTTCTGTGCCTGATCGCGGTAAGGAAGCGGGATCTCCGCGCGCAGGTTCGTGTAGTGGCGCACGCCGCTCCCGTCACGCCACTCGAGGATATCGGCCCTCAGAGTAGCCGCTGGCAACAACACAGAAAGGAGAACGAGCCATATCATCGCACGCCGATCTTATCCGCGCTCGAATCACATCTTCAAGAGGGATGATGATGTTACGGCAGCACGGAATCGAAAGAGAGGCTTCTCTGGTCGAGGCGAGCTTGAACCCTTGCCGTCATTCTCGGAGTCGACCGAAGCACCCGGAACGACGACTTGCCGAGGACGATCGAATATCTTACCCCGGCTTCAAAGAATCCATCACCCCGGCCGGACCGGAGGGCATGCGTTTGTAGAGCAGCCAGCCTCCCAGCAACATCATCCCCAGGCTGATGGCCTGGGCCGTTGTCAAACCGAAGATCCAGTGCGGATTGCGGCGGATCACCTCGATCAGCAACCGTGTCAGGCCGGAGAAGATCAGATACCAACCAAACAGCCAGCCTGCCGGTGGATTCGCATGACGTTTCTTCCACAGGAAGGCAAAGATTCCCAGACACGCCAGCATTTCGTAGATGGGCGCCGGGTGGACACGCTCTGTGGTGGGCACAACTCCGTTCGGATAGCTCATCCCCCAGGGCAGGTTCGTCGGAACACCATAATCTCCGTCGCCAGAGAGTTGACAGCCGACCCTCCCCATCGCCAGGCCGAGGGCAAGAGCCGGAGAGCAGATGTCGGCCAGCGTCAGAAACGAGATCTTCGTACGGCGTGCCAGGGCCCACATGCCGATGGCACCGCCAATGATGCCGCCATACCAGACCCAGCCGCTTCCCGACAGGAGAAAACCCACCGGATCCGTCGTGAAGATCTCCCACGCCGTGGGAATGAGAAACAGGCGTGCACCGATCCAGCCGCCAATATACGCATACAGCACCATATCGAATGCCAATGCGTCTCCCAGTTTACGCCGGCGTACCTCGGCGCGGATCGCAAAAAAGGCCAGAACGAAGCCGAGGAGTGCCGTCGTCCAGAACGCAGGTATGTCATAACCGCCGATGGTAAAAAGCACGGGTCGCATGCGTCACATTCCCACGATGTTGTAGCCACAATCGACGTGCATGATTTCACCGGTGACTCCGCACGCCAGATCGCTCGTCAGATAAACCGCCGTGTTGGCCACCTCCTCCGTGGTCACGTTACGTCGCAACGGTGCCCGTTCGGCGTGATGGTGCAACATGTCCTTGAAACCGGTGATGCCAGCAGACGAAAGAGTGCGAATCGGACCCGCCGAAATGGCATTCACCCGCACGCCACTGGGACCCAGGTCGAATGCGAGATACCGTACCGTGGCTTCCAGCGCCGCCTTGGCGACGCCCATCACATTGTAATTCGGGAGCACTTTCTCCGCCCCAAAATAAGTCAGGGTCAAAAGGCTGCTTCCGGACCGCAGAAACGTTTCCGCACTCCGCGCGATCGCCAGGAGCGAATAGACACTGATGTCGAGCGCGATGCGGAAGCCCTCGCGTGAGGTGTGGACGAACCGGCCCTTCAGTTCGTCCCTCAAAGCAAACGCCACGGCATGAACGACGATATCCACCTGCCCCCACTGGTCACCCACCACCGAAAAAATCCTCTCGATGTCTTCGTCCTGCGAGACATCACAGGGGAGAACAAGAGAGGCTCCGAGAGATTCCGCCAACGGACGGACACGTCTCTCCAGGTTCTCCGCCCCGTAAGAGAACGCCAACTGCGCGCCCTCGCGGTGCATCGCCCGGGCAATCCCCCAGGCAAGGCTGTGATCATTGGCAACGCCGAAGATCACAGCCTTTTTCCCTTCAAGCAGCCCCATCCATGCCTCCTCGCTCCTGACGTCTCCGAATGCTTCACCCTTCCCCGGCGCGCTTAGCAGACAGAAAGGACCGAACCATGCCGGCAGGTCCTCGACTCACCAGACGATTGACTTCACACCCACCGCAACGGCAGCAGTGGATTGCCGGGGTGTCTCCTCAGTGCACACCCGTCCCGACTTGTAGCGCGTGGGGGTCGACCCCCAGGGTCCGGATCGCCGTATCCCACATTTTTTCGGGGGTGGTTCGAAAAATGAGATCGTTCGTCACCTCGGTGGTCAGCCAGACCGAAGCAGCCAGCTCGGATTCGAGTTGTCCCTCGCCCCACCCTGCATATCCGAGGAAGAACCGGGCGCTGTCTGCATGCGAGTTGTCCGCCTGCATCAGGTCGCGTAGGAGGTCGAGTGAAGCGGACAGATACAAACCGGGCGCGATACGGATTGCGTCAGTGGCGGCCGGATCATATCCGAGCAAGAGCCAGCCGCGACTCTGGTCCACGGGACCGCCGCTCCAGACCACCATGCCGCTCTTTGCCTCGATCGGCGGATCCAATTCCACCACGCTCGACACCAGGGCGTCCGTCGGTCGATTCATCACGAGCCCCATCGCTCCCACTGCCTCATGACGGCACAGCAATACGACAGTCCGCGCAAAATTCGGATCTGTCATTTGCGGCATGGCAAGCAGCAGTGTGGGCGCCAACGAATTCTCAATCATTCTATCGATCCAATCTATCGATCCGTTCGCCGATTTTCATGACAATTGCGACGATTCTTCGTTCCCCGGGTCACCAAGTCAATCCTCACGGAGCAGAGCACCACGGGGGACCGCGATTCTCCGCGACATACCAACCGCCCTCTGCTATCGTGGCGGCCCATGGAACTGAATATCCACCTGAATCCCATCGAAGCACGGCTTTTCGGGGTATTGATCGAAAAGGCGCTTACGACACCAGAGCATTATCCGCTTACTTTGAACGCCGCCACCAACGGAGCCAACCAGAAAAACAACAGGCATCCGGTAATGAACCTCGATGAGGACGAAGTGGCGACGGCGCTCGAGAGTCTGGTGGGAAAGTACCTGGCGCGGAGGGTCTTTCCGGGTAATAGTCGCGTCGAAAAGTATTGTCACAATGGCAAAGACGCCCTGAATCTGGATGCACCGGCGCTCTCCGTCATGGCGGAACTCCTCATGCGCGGCCCACAAAGCCCGGGCGAACTCCGTGCACGCTGCAGTCGTATGGTTTCCCTGCCGACGCTCGATGATCTACAGGCCGTCCTCGACCAACTGCTATCCCGCCAGATGGTCACCCGCATCCCGCCGTCGCCGGGCTCACGCGCCGAGCGGTTCGCCCAACTCCTGAGCCCCGAGGCCCATCCCATCGACGAAATCCAGCCAGTATCCACGGTGCCCGGAACGTCCCGCGGTGAAGCGATCGCGCAGAGGTTGGGAGATCTCGAGAACCGCGTAGCCGAACTCGAGGAACGTCTCGAACGGATTACCCAGCGTCTCGACAGCCCTGCCTCTTCACCTGCGCAGCCGTCCGACCCGTCCTGATTCCAATCACGGGACGGGCGAGTCCGCGAATTCGATGGCACACCCCGGCACACCCCCAGCGGCCTCGGTGCCCTGCACATACACTCAGGTGCCTAAACAGGTCACTCACCCCGCCACCGGCTGTTTCGGGGATTGCACCAACCGAACGGCATCGGGTCTCTCCTTCTTTTTCCATCCATCGACAGATGCGCGTCATTGCAGGTGAAGCGAAGGGGCGCCGTCTGCGCACGGTACGGGGCCGGACCGTGCGGCCCACCGCGGACAAGGTGAAGGGCGCCCTTTTCAGTATTCTGGGCAGCCGTCATCCGATCGATGGCACCATTCTTCTCGACCTTTTCGCTGGCAGCGGCGCTTTAGGCATCGAAGCGCTGAGCCGAGGCGCTGCTCACGTGACTTTCGTGGAGCACAACGAAGCGGCAGCCAGGATTCTACGCGAAAACATCGAAGCCTGTGGTTTCAGCAATCGCGCCCGCGTTATCGTGCGGAGCGTTGAGACGGCGCTTCGGCATCTCACAAATAGGCGGATTCGCTTTGACGGCATCTTTCTCGATCCACCTTACGGAACGGGCGCACTCGACCAGACGTTGAACAGGATCGGAAGTCTCCCACTCCTGAAGCCGGGAGGGTGGGCGATCGTCGAGCATCATGCCGGCAATGCTCCACAGAAGTCCTTCGGGGAACTAGAATTGACGCATACGCGTCACTATGGAAAGACAACGCTCGCATTATTTACCTTGGGGATGATGGCGGAAGCACAAGACAGTTCTCGACGTTTGCGCGCCGTGTATGCGGGTTCATTCGACCCGATTACGAACGGCCACATCGATGTGATCCGGCGCGCAGTTCAGGTATTCGACCAGTTGATCGTCGCCGTGGCAGGAGTCACGAGTGATGCCAAGAAGGACCGCGCCTTCTTCACGGGAGACGAACGGGTTGAAATGATCCGCGAGGCCCTCGTGGAACACGGTGACCGGGTGACCGTCGACAATTTCGGAGGCCTGCTGGTTGATTACTGCGACAAAGTCGGGGCAACCGTCATCATTCGAGGATTGCGCGCGATTTCCGACTTCGAATACGAATTCCAGATGGCAATGATGAACCGCCATCTCAAACCGCATATCAACACCATCTTCATGGCGACCGGAGAAACGCACTCGTACACTTCCTCCCGGCTGGTAAAGGAAGTGGCCGCCCTGGGCGGTGATGTCCGCGGACTGGTCCCGGAAGGCGTCCTGCGGCGTCTGTTGCACAAACTCCAGCCTTCGCCCTGACGGCGACGGTCCCTTCAAACCACGCCCTTGCGACCATTCCCCGCGCCAAGCGGGCGCGCCATCGACAGGAGTACCTCATGCGACTCAGCACCCGTCTCAAACTGATCAAACCTTCCGCCACCATGGCGGTGAATGAAAAAGCCTCACAACTCCGCAACAATGGCGTCGATGTGATCGACTTCGGGGCCGGTGAACCGGACTTTGACACCCCCCAACACATCAAGGATGCCGCGGCCGAGGCGATGCGTGCCGGTCAGACCAAATACACACCGGTTGGCGGGACAGATGCCTTGAAGACGGCAATCATGGCCAAGTTCAAACGGGATAACGGCCTCGATTTTGCCAAGAACGAAGTATTCGCGAGCTGCGGCGGCAAACACTCCCTGTTCGTGCTTTTCCTCGCCCTGTTCGGCGATGGCGATGAGGTGATCATTCCCGCGCCATTCTGGGTCAGCTACCCGGACATGCTCATTCTGGCCGGCGCCAGAGCGAAAATCGTCCACACAAAAGAAGAGAATGACTTCAAGCTGAAACCACAGGAACTCGAAGCTGCGTTCACAGCACAAACGAGAGCCATCGTTCTGAACAGCCCGAGCAATCCGGCTGGCGTGGCCTACGACGATCGCGAACTGGCCGCGCTGCTCGAGGTCATCGTGCCACGCACCGACTGCTACATCATCTGCGATGAAGTCTACGAGAAGATGGTCTATGACTCCGGCTTCAAGCTGGGCCAGGTATTGCAGCTACGGCCCGAGTTGAGAGACCGGACGATCATTTGCAATTCCGTGTCGAAGACCTATGCCATGACCGGCTGGCGCGTCGGCTACACGGCGGCCCCCGCGCCAATCATCAAGGCAATGACGACTCTGCAGGGGCAGATGACGTCCAACCCATCGTCCGTCGCCCAGGCCGGCGCTGCGCAAGCATTGGCAGGACCCCAGGACTCCGTGCCGCTCATGATGGAGCAATTCGGCAAGCGGCGAGACTTCGTGGTCGAAAGGCTACGCCAGATTCCCGGTGTGCGTTGCCCAAAACCACAGGGAGCCTTTTACGTGTTCCCGAACATCGCCGCATACCTTGGGCGTCAGAATGGCCCCAGGAACGGTGACGAACTGGCAGCCTACCTCATCGATACGGCACATGTCGCTGTGGTGGGCGGTACGGATTTCGGATACCCCGAACATATCCGTATCTCCTACGCGACCTCGATGGAGAATCTGCGCAAAGGCCTGGATCGAATCGAAGCGGCTCTGGGGAAACTACCGGCGTAGCTCCGATTGCGGTCCGGAGGTGAAGGGCTGGTCATACCGTTGTCCGGTGCGACTCAGCAGACCTCGCTACGTGCGGCAATCCCGTCATCGAAGACCTCGGCGGCGAAGGTGTAGAATTGCGCCTGAGGATCCTGCCATGCATCATCGGCGAGTGCCGCCTTGCGGCAGAGTTCCCGCAGGAGGGTGTCTCGATCCCAGCCGTACTCCGTTGCGATTTTCGGCAGAAAGAGGGCGTGTGCGCCCCGGCAGCGCAGAGAAACGCCGTGCTGCCCCACCTCGATCTCGCCAACCGTGGCAGGCCTCAACGGGGTCAGGCGCGAAATTTCGATGTGGAGGCGGAATAGCTCCTCGGGCTGCAACGGCGGAAAGCGATGATCGTCGGTGGCTGCCGCGGCAGCCATACGGATGACGGTACGGTAGAGAGGCTCGTCCCAGGACAAGGTCCCCAGACAACCCCGCAGGCGACCAGCAACACGAAGCGTCACGAAGGCCGCCCCGCCCTGCTGGAGTGTGGAGCTCACCTTCGCTGGTTCCGGAAGAGGAACCCCGCTCATGGCATTGAGAACACTTGAGCGGGCAAAACCAAGAAGCGTTCTCCGATCTTCTTCGCTCAGTTCCACGATGTCTTCGTCTACCACGCCGGGCGCCGCCCGGTTTTGCAGGATCTGGCGAATGTTTCGGGGAGCTGTTTGCGGGCGGCGAAGATCGCTGGACCAGGATTTCGTCTGACCGGGATCGTGCCGATGAACGACTCGAACGGTACGCCCATGGTGAGCGGCAGAGTGAGCGGAAGGTTCACAGAAGCCGAATAGCACAGTCCGGCACCGCAGACGACCGCATCAGGTGTTCCATTGCCTTGTCTTAACGAAGCCGTTTTGCCATAAAGCGCCGGTTCACGAGCCAAAGCAACGTGCTCAACTGTGCGCTACCCGGTGTGACGTTGTGGTGGAAGTGGCCAGCGTACCGATTCTGCAAGGAGAATTCAGTAAAAGGTGCATGTGAACTACAAAGCGGTCCCCCTGCGGGTGGCCGGCGTGTTGTTGCGCAAAAAGCGATGAGGTGAGTCGATGGAGGTACAAGCAAGCATGAGAAGATGGCCTACGGTTGTAGGGATCGTGACCTTTCTGCTCGCCGCGGCGCAGGCGTTCGCTGCGGGTCCCGAAGCGCACGGCGAAATGAACCTGGTACTTCCGGACTTCACATCCGTGACCTTTCTGGGGTTGACCGGGCGGACGCTGCTCATGGCAGGCCTGCTCGTCTGCGCCCTCGGGTTCACCTTTGGATTGGTAATCTACAAACAACTGCAGAATCTGCCGGTCCACCGCTCCATGAAGGAGATCTCGGAGCTCATCTACGAAACGTGCAAGACCTATCTGATGCAGCAGGGCAAATTCATTCTGCTTCTCGAGGTCTTCATTGGTGTCATCATGGCTGTCTACTTCGCGCGAGCCTTCGGAGGTGACCTCGTCAAGGTCGTCGTGGTCCTTTTCTTCAGCCTGGTCGGCATCGCTGGCAGTTACGGCGTCGCGTGGTTCGGCATCCGGGTGAACACGTTTGCCAATTCCCGCACAGCTTTCGCTGCACTCAAGGGCAAGCCTTACCCAACCTACGACATACCGTTGAAGGCTGGCATGAGCATCGGCATGGTTCTCATCTCCACAGAACTGCTGATCATGTTGATCATTCTGCTGTTCATCCCGCCCAGCTACGCGGGCCCCTGCTTCATCGGTTTTGCCATCGGCGAATCGCTGGGCGCTTCGGCTCTGCGTATTGCCGGTGGGATCTTCACCAAGATCGCCGATATCGGCTCGGATTTGATGAAAATCGTCTTCAACATCAAGGAAGACGACGCTCGCAACCCGGGTGTGATCGCCGACTGTACTGGCGACAACGCTGGTGACTCGGTGGGTCCATCGGCCGATGGTTTCGAAACTTATGGTGTGACCGGCGTTGCACTGATCACATTCATTCTGCTGGTGTTGCGCGCCGATCCTACTTTACAGGTAAAATTGCTGGTCTGGATCTTTGCCATGCGCATCATGATGATCGTTGCCAGTGGTTTGTCCTATATCCTGAACGAAGTCATCCAGCACGGGCGCTTCGCCGAAGCGGAGAAGATGAATTTCGAGCAACCGCTGACGGTACTGGTCTGGCTGACGTCCTTCGTGTCGATCTTCCTGACTTACATCGTCTCCTACCTACTGATTGGAGATCTCGGTTCGGGCAAGTTGTGGTGGCAACTCTCGACGATCATCAGTTGTGGAACGATCGCCGGTGCGGTCATTCCTGAGGTCGTCAAAGTCTTCACTTCGACGGAATCTGGTCATGTCCGTGAGGTCGTGACGGCGTCTCGAGAGGGTGGAGCGTCACTGAACATTCTGGCCGGACTGACAGCCGGGAACTTTTCCGCGTACTGGATGGGTATCGTCTTCGTTTTCCTGATGGGAATTGCCTGGGTCGTCAGTGGCGGCGATCTGCATGCTGCCCTGCCCGCCGAGACGGCTGCCATGACAGCGCCTGTGTTTGCCTTCGGTCTGGTCGCCTTCGGCTTTCTCGGTATGGGTCCGGTGACGATCGCCGTCGACTCCTACGGACCGGTCACGGACAATGCTCAATCCGTCTACGAGTTGTCGGTCATCGAAAACATCCCGAACATCAAGCAGGAAATTCGCAAAGATTTCGGTTTCGATGTGAACTTCGACCGTGCCAAGCATTTCCTCGAAGAAAATGACGGTGCGGGCAACACGTTCAAAGCGACAGCCAAACCAGTGTTGATCGGCACCGCGGTGGTTGGAGCCACGACGATGATCTTCTCGATTATCGTCGCCCTGACCAATGGCTTACAGCCAGAACACCTCGGCAAATTGTCGATCTTGAACCCGCTTTTCCTTCTCGGTCTGATTGCCGGTGGATCGGTGATCTATTGGTTTACCGGCGCCACCACGCAGGCCGTATCCACCGGAGCCTACCGCGCGGTGGAATTCATCAAGGCGAATATCAAGCTGGAAGGCGTCGAGAAAGCCTCCATCTCGGACTCGAAGAAGGTAGTGGAAATCTGCACGCGTTATGCCCAGTCGGGAATGTTCAATGTCTTCCTCACGGTGTTCTTTTCCACCCTCGCCTTTGCCTGCTTCGATCCGTTCTTCTTCATCGGTTACCTGATTTCGATCGCCCTCTTCGGTCTGTTTCAGGCCCTCTTCATGGCAAATGCAGGTGGCGCCTGGGACAATGCAAAGAAGGTCGTTGAGGTGGATCTGAAGGAGAAAGGATCGGAGTTGCACGCCGCCACCGTCGTCGGGGATACCGTCGGCGATCCGTTCAAGGATACCTCTTCGGTGGCGATGAATCCGGTGATTAAATTCACCACCTTGTTTGGCCTACTGGCCGTAGAACTGGCGGTGACCTTGCCGGGCGGACTTTCTACGGCACTGGCAATCGGTTTCTTTGCCGCATCGCTGTTTTTCGTGCATCGCTCGTTCTACGGAATGCGCATCCGCTGAGAGATCCGAGAATCGTGGCAATGGGGCGGAGTTCGAGAGGGATCCGCCCATTGTTTTCCAGTCGGGGTTGGCGGTGTGACTCCAGGAGCAATCATTTCTGGCACATACGTAAACCCGCCGTCTTCCGATGCGTCGCCTGTTTCGAATGCCGGAGTCCATGCAGCAGCTCCGGCGAGGGTAAACCCGAGTCACTATGCTTCTGCGCCAAAAGATGCGATGGACGCGGCCGCGATGGAGGGCGATTCTCCGTTTGCTTTCACGACATTCGGCAGGAGAAGATTCCCACCAAAGCGGATCTTACACTCGTCGAACACAGAAATCGTCCAACGCCGCCTGAAGGGCTGGAAAAAACTTTGTTGCCTGGCGCACTCGCTCATCATAGAGACTCCTTCCGGCGTGGTTGAAAGACATTCTGCAGGAGCGGTACCGGAACACATCGGGTAGTTCCCTCCCCCTTCAAACAGATGAAGGTGTTGGGCGAGATGACACAATGCACAGAATCGACCCCTCGCGTCACCCTTTCGTCGATTGCTGCGGACTGCGGATGCGCCGCTCGGCGAACGAGCGTAAGGTTGGCGGTCCAGCGTCTCTCTGTCGAGGATTCCGGTCTTCGCCCCTGAGGCGAGCAATACTCCGGGGCTGTCTGCATGGGTGCTGATCGGATGAAGAGTCGAGCATTCCTGTGTTGGGGCAGGTGGGTTGGTCTTGCAATCGCCATATTCTGGCAGTCGAGTTGTTCCCATCCCGCCGGGCCTGGCCAAAATGAATCCGCAGAAAGGTGGGTTCGCGCCCTCAACAGCCATGATGAACAGACCCTGGCGGCATTTTTCGGAAATCGCTCTACGTACGAAGATCCGTCGATGCAGGGACCCATTGCGGGCCACGATGCTGCCGGACTGTACGGTAACATATGGCGTATGTTCCCGGACTTCCGCTTCGAGATCCGCCGATTGATCGGCAATCGCGATGAACTGAGCATCGAGTGGGTCGCGGAAGGGGAATATCGCTGCGGCGGCCACCTCGAACTTTCCGGTATCCACCTACTGTCGTTTCAAGATGGCGAGTTGGTAGCGCTTCGAGCATATTTCGAAACCGCTCTTCTGATCCCGTTCCTGGCACGGAACCGTCTGGAATGTCCTGCCGCAGCTTGACCCAGGGAATCGTCTTCATCTGGTCCCGACGGCCCCCCAGAGCGCCGGGTAAACCGCCGACTGGAGTCAACCCAGGACGGGGACTGTTCGAGTCAACGATCCCCACTCGAGAGGGCGCCAGGTGGGGACCGTCGTCCTCTCGATTCCTCATCCTTCGGATGGAGCCTTGCGGGTGAATTGATGCGGCCGAAACGGATCCAGCTACAGCGAATTTTCCGGCAGGCAGGATCGACAGAGGTTCTCATTTGTCTCGCCATTGCCGGTATCTGTCTCTGTGTCTGGCGTTGGAAGATCATAGCATACGCGGCTGAGTTCAATTTCCTCGGGACAGGCGACCTGTTTTCGTATTTCTTTCCCATGCTCGAGGCAGGTTATTCACATTTGCGTGCCGGGAGATTGTTCCTCTGGAATCCGAACCAGATGAACGGGATGCCGGGGCTGGCAACCCTGCAGGCTGGCTTCCTCTATCCGCCGCATCTTGTGTATCTCGTCGTACCGACTGCTTTCGGTATGGGACTCATGGCTTTTTCCCATACGGTCTTCTCGGGATGGGGCATGCTGCTGTTTCTCCGGATGCGCGGTCTGGCATGGCCAGCGGCCTTTGCGGGAGCCTGCTATTTTTGCCTCACGACGATCCTCGCACTCGTCCACTGGCAGCCGGGCATGGAAGCGGCCTCCTGGTTGCCGCTCGGTGTGACGGCACTCGAAAGATTCCTGTTGGCGCGCGATCGTCGATGGGCTCTCGTATTCATCGCATCCGTTGCGATGCCCATCCTCGCGGGTGGCTACCAGACCGCGATCGCGGTCTACGGTTGTTATGGATTGTGGACAGGTGCGATCCTCGTGCGCCATACGATCGCCACACGATCGCTACGGTTCGCCCTCGTACGTGGTGCAATGGCTTCGTTGGTCCTGGGGATCGGGCTGACCTTTGCAGCGCCACAGATTCTCCCGACGCTCGAACTGTCGGGGTTTACCGAGCGCTCCAGTTCCGCACTTACGGTGCAACAGGTTCTCCCGTTCGGGAATGCCGACGGGAACCTCGCGAACGTATTCTCGAAGATGTTCGACCCAGCGCCCAAATGGATTCGGGTGTACACATTCATCGGTGTGGTCACACTCGGTTTGGCGATGCTCGGTGTGTTCCGGCAACGCCTTGAATCCATACCTCTCCTGATTCTGACATTATTCGGCATTTTGTCGGTTGCCGCGCCCGATTGGTTCCTGGCGTTTCGTTCGCACGTTCCGGTCCTGAATTGGTTCAGAGTTCCGACTCGTGAGTTCTTCCTTGCGAAGTTCGCGCTTGCGGTGCTTGCCGCCTACGGGATCCAGGGGCTGATCGAATGGCGTCCGCCGAAGTGGGTGGCGCTTTGGGTTCTGCCGCTTGGTCTGGCCTGGGTAAGCGGTCTGTTCTGGATGGCTGGTGCACAGCGTAACTACATCGGAGTGGTGGCAGCGTCATTCGCGTTGCTTGTCCTGGCCCGTCTTTTTCTGTCACGGCGTGCCTGGGGAACCGGGATCGTTGGGTTGTCGGTTGCACTTTTCGGTTACGACACCCTGGCCGCCCCAGTGAACGACCAGGCGCTGCCCTATGCACATGCCAGGTGGCACGACTTCTATTCGGATGCAGATATCTATCGGACGATCGCCAGCGTTGACCGTTATGCCCGTTCACTGGTGATTGGATCACGCTGGACACTGAAGCTTCCCATGCTCACGGGAACGTTTTCGCCGATCGACTATGACCCGATGGTCATCTCCTACTTCCACGATTGCATGTGTCAGGCGAAAGGTTCCTCCACATCGGTATGCTCGGGGGATAGGCTCATGTTTCTTGGAGCGCCACCGGACCTGACCGAACTCCTCGTGCCCCCCATGCGCCGCTGCCTCGATCTGGCTGCCGTGTCTCTCGCAGCGGTTCCCCAGATGACTCTTTTGAACCGGCAGATTCTTGATTCCTGGGCGGAGACAGGAATCCAACTTCCGGTACGGACGGGTGTGAAAGCATTCCCCCCGTTCGACTCGAAGCTGCTCCGCAATCCGAATTCGCTTTCGCGTGTCTATGGTGTGTATGAAACCGAGTGTCGCAGTCCACGCATGGCAGAGTTGCAACGTGCACTCGAGCCCGGCTTCGACGCGCGCCAATCAGTCGTCCTCGAAGCCGGGAGGAATTGTCAGACTCTGCAATCTCCAGGGAGAGGAACGACTCATCCGAAGGCTGAGATTCTCCGATTCGAGGATACGTTCGTGGAGATCGGGGTGGACTTCGCTGCCCATGGGTTTCTCGTGCTCACCGATTCGTATTATCCGGGGTGGAGGGCAACCGTCGATGGCTCGCCCGTTCCGATTCTCCGGGCGAATGGGATGTTTCGTGCAGTACCCGTCCCGGCAGGACGCTCGACCGTCACGTTCCGCTACGTTCCGTACAGTCTATACGTAGGATGCTGTGTCCTGGTGGTGGGGATGATCGCGACGGTTCTGAGCTGGCGTTGGCTGAGGCCAGCGAGCTCGTAGTTCCACATGGCTGGGTCGTAGTCGGATCACTGGCCTTATCCGGGATGGCGCCAGACAATGAATATGCTTTTTCCAAAACGGTACCCCAGAAACCGGTCGAATACGCGTGAGACGGGGATCACGTATCTGTCCCAGAGGAGGATTTGCTGCTGTGTCGGTGAGCCACTGCGTAAGATCATTCGGTTGGCGAGCGAAAGGACCGTTCCCGCCGAATCGAGATACGAGCACCGTTCCTCGTGGAGGGACTTTGGTTGCAAATTCCTCAATGAGCGTTTGTCATAGCGCCTGAAATGCCCAATGTCGCGGTCGAATGGTGTGTACAGGCACTGATGCGCCGGCGAGAGCACGATCAAAGACCCGCCTGGCCGCAGTCGTGCTGCAGCATTGGCGATTTCTTCTCGGTCGTGTTCGATGTGCTCCAGTACGTCGATGTAGAGAATCGAATCGAAGCGCATCGTGGCATCCAGATCGGTGAGGCTTCCGACCACAACCCTGGGGGAAGGCCCAACGGGAATCCGTTGGACGACCTCACGTAAGGTCACGGCCAGCCCGGGATCAGGCTCCAGGCACACCCAGGACCGTGCGGCAGAGGAGTGCAAGACGGGCGTTGTGCCGCCGATACCCGCACCCACTTCGAGCACATCTCCTCGGATGAACCTGGCGAGATGCGATCGGTAGTAACTCTTCCAACGGACTGCCTTGGCAAAAAGATCCAGCTCGGATCCGACGTAGATCTGCTCAGCCATCACGCTTCCACAATTCCCGACACTCACCGACGAACCACACATAGTCGCGGGCGGGGAGAAAACCAGCATTGTCACGACTTCCGAGAATGCTGAAAGTGAACAACAACGTGGCAAGGAGCAGATTGAGGCCAAGAACGATTACGACCAGAACCGCCAGGAAGACTTCCCAGGAGGCTGGTGTGTCGAGATAGAACCGCCAGAGCGTAAAGCTGCCAATACAAAATAGAATCACCAAACCCATGCTCGTCGCCCCGAGCAAAAGCCGGACGCCGACACGGTCCCCAAACACCGACATGGCGCTCACACCGTGCACGACCAACTGGGTAAAGTTCATCTTGGGCCGACCACTGAGTCGTTTTGCGCGGGAGGTCGGAACGAGCATGATCGGTAGACGAGCCTTGAAGACCGCCGCCGCATAGTGGTTCCAGAGCTCCGAGACGATGACCAGGCGGTGTAGCTGCGAGCGCGGTATGATGCTGAAATTCCCTACCTGGACAGCAACTCCGGTCAGCAGGAGGTGAAGCACGCGGTATAGCCGGTAAAAGAGCTGGAATACGAACCCCTCCGAACGCCGGTGCCGGGCGGCAAACACGATTCGTTTCCCCTGGGCATGGTCGTACTCCTCCAGGAGTTTTGGAATATCGGCGGGGGCATCTTCCCCATCGCCGTCCATGACAACGACAGCCTCGTAGTCCAGATTGGCATCCAACCAGGCCAACGCAATTGCAATCGCGCGTTGGTGCCCGAGATTCCGCCTCAGACCCAGAATCCGGACTTCCTCGATGCACACCCTGGCCTTCGACAGTTCCGTCTCCGGCAAGGGTGTGTCCGATCCGTCATCGACGATGAGCAACCGAACGCTCCGTTCCAATCGATTGAGGGTGGCGTCGAGAGAGTCGAGCAACAGAGTGAGGGCATCCCAGTCGTTGAAAGTGGGCACCACGATCCACAGAGATCGTCCAGGCTCGGTTGACGCGTTCCGCATCGGATGAACGGCTCCTGCTACTTCACTCGTCCACGGACTACAAGTGCAAAGATCGAAGCCGCCCCTCTTTCGCCGGACATCGGAGATGTGGGAACCCCGTCGTGGGTTCAGTCTCTCGTCACAACCACGGTTGGAGACGGGTGCATCCGACCCCATTTTCGGGCGCACCGGAAAAGGTTGTGTGCCTGGCGTCAAGCATTCTCTCCCGTTGACGCCGACTCGCCCCCAACGCCAATAGCCTCAGCATTACGAATCTCGGGATTACCTGAGGACCTTGCCGTGGCACTCGTACACACGGACAGAGGCGTTATGCGGGAGGTATTCCCCCGGGGATGATCCTGGAGTTGACACGTGACGGCGGCGCTGCGCTACTCAAACCCGCATGTACTTCGTCGTCGGTTCCGGTCCTTCGGGAATCAGCGTTGCTTCGGCTCTCATCGATGCTGGCCGTGAAGTGACTCTGCTGGATGCCGGCATGCAGTGTGAGCCGGCGCGCCTACGGGCAGCGCAGAGACTGGCTGACCTGCCCCCGGAGAAGTGGACTGACGAAATGGTTGCGGCGGTCCGTGGCCCTTCAAGCTTTGATCCCGGCCAACCAAAGCTCCTGTTTGGTTCCAGCTTCCCGTACGCCCATACCGCCATGGCCGAAATGGTACAGCAGGGTACGAAGTGCCTCGTCTCCCATGCACGTGGCGGGTTGAGCAATGTCTGGGGTGCCGCGGTTCTGCCGAATCCAGCCTCTGAATTCGAACGTTGGCCGGTTTCCTATGAAGAAATGACACCTCATTACGAAGCCGTTGCACGACTGCTGGGCATCAGTGGCGACCACGATGATCTCGAAACGATCCTGCCGTATTTTGTGCCCCCGGAACCACCTCTCCAGCCAAGCCGGCAGGCTCAGACCCTGCTGAGTCGCATGCAGAAAGACCATGCTGTTTTGGCATCCGCCGGTTTCCGTTTCGGAAAAGCACGGCTGGCCGTCCGCACGCAATCGACATCCTCTGGCGCCGGGTGTCTTTATGCCGGCCTGTGCCTGTCGGGGTGTCCCTATGGTGCCATCTGGAATGCCGCCGGTTTTCTCGCTGAACTGCAGCAGCGGGGCCTTCGTTATCAGTCGGGCCTGCGGTTACGGCGCGTCGAATCTCCCGGGGGTGATGCAGTTCGCTTATACTCCATCGAAGAGACCTCTGGACGAGAAGTGGTTCTGGAAGGAGAACGCGTCTTTCTGGCAACAGGTCCGCTTTCGACTGCAGGGATCATCATTGATTCTCTTGCCGCCTACGAACGCACCTTTGCTCTGCAATTCCAACCCTACTTTCTTCTCCCGATGCTCGCACATGAGCATACTCCCGGGGTCCGTGGAGAGCGGCTGCATACACTGTCTCAGTTGTTCCTGGAACTGACGGATCCGAAGATCTCCTCGAATCCGGTGCACCTGCAGATCTACTCCTATAATGATCTGATCCGGCGCCGCGTCGATGCGGTGACACGGTTTCTCCCTGGACGCGAATGGATCCGCGAGCATCTACTCGGGCGGCTGCTTGTCATTCAGGGTTACCTCCATTCGGCTGAATCGCCGCCCATCCGACTCACCGGCCGCCGGGATGGTGCGAGACACCGTCTGGTTCTTGAATCTCCAGACAGACAACCCTCGCGCAGTGCCATCCAGCGTGTGGTGAGACACCTCCGCCAATACTCCGATGCCCTCGGAGCACGCCCGCTATTGCCATTCCTCCGGATGGGCGAGCCGGGAGAAGGTAACCACGTGGGTGGACTGTTCCCGATGCGCCGGTCTCCCGCGCAATTCGAAACGGATACCCTGGGAAGATTACCAGGACTGGCTCGAGTCCACCTCGTCGATGGATCGATCCTGCCGGCCCTTGCCGCGACGACATTCACCTATACGACCATGGCCAATGCCCACCGCATCGCGTGTGCGGTATCAGGGGAGGAGCAGGCATGAGAGGTTTGTGTGCTTTGACCGGCAGTACGGGATACATCGGAGCACATGTCGACCGAGTGCTGCGGCAAGAGAGATGGGCCGTCCGTCGTCTGGTGCGTAAACCGTCTGGACCCGAAGACATCCATTTTGCTCTGGCAGAACCTTTCGACCCGGCAGCTCTGGATGGTGTGGATGCCCTGATCCACTGTGCCCATGATTTTTCGGCAGCGCTGACGGGTTCCCCATGTAATGTGAAAGGATCGATCGGCCTTTTCGAAGCAGCCCGGAATGCCGGGATTTCGCGACTTTTATTCGTCTCCAGCATTACGGCCCACGCGGGATGCCGTTCCACATACAGCCTCGGCAAGCTCGAAGTGGAACGAACCGTTGCTGCGATTGGAGGACTTTCCGTCCGCCCCGGTCTGGTCTGGGGTGAGTCGGGCAAAGGGATGTTTGGCACCCTACAGCGACTGGTACAGCTTCCGATCCTTCCCGTGTTCGACGGTGGAGGGCAACCGTTCGTGATGTCGCATGTCGAGGACGTGGCGACCGCAGTGGTCAAACTCCTCGAACGACCATCAACGGAGTACGGGGCTCTCCCACCGATTCCTCTGGCACACCCGCATCCCTGGCCGTTTCGGCAACTTCTGATTGCCATGGGCGCACAAAATGGCCGGCGGATCCGTACCTTCTCCATCCCAGGCTGGCTGGCGTGGAACACGCTGCGGATGGCCGAGATGCTTCACGTCCCTTTGCCCGTCCATCACGACAATTTCCTGGGACTCCTCTTTCCGCCAGAGCATGTCGACTTCACCACGACGGCACATCTTGGTCTGACCTTTCGCGCCTTTCCCGGAGGCATCGAAGAAGATCGGGACACCAACAAATCGAAGGTTGAATCCGATCTTGGGCAGGATATAGGTTGAATCGGTGAACGACGCGAAAATCAAGGTGTTTCCAGGTGCACTCGAGCACCGGTTCGCGACGTCTGGTCCCATCAAGTCGGCGCCCATCCCGCTCGAACGCCTTTTCGCGGACATACAAAGTATCGACGTATCTCGTTGCCAACGACTGGTGATTGCCGGCGAATCTCCGCTGGAACACCCTGATTTCGTCACCTTGATTCGAGAATGTGTGCGGCGTGGTTTCCGCCATATCGCCCTGGAAACCGATGCTGCAGCGCTGGCGCGGCGTGGTATGCCAACTCTGTTGCGCCGCCTCGGCATCTCGCAACTCGTCGTGTTCATGGGTGGAATACGAGCAGCAGCACACGATGCCGTGTTGCGCCGGCCGGAGACCCTGAATGAGGCACTGCAGGGTCTGAGACAGGCCGTAGCCGCCGCAGCGGATGGTGGCCCGAGTGTGTACGTTGCCGTGCCTGCCCTACGCTCGAATCTCGACGACATCGAGCCTCTGCTCGAGTGGATCATCTCTCTCCGGGGAAAACTCGAAGGATTCCTGCTCGAATTACCGGAGATTCAGCAAACGCCACCGGAAAAAAGACACTTGATCCTCCCCTACTCCACGAAGGCTCAACTTGCTGCACGGATATTCCAGATCTGCCAGGGACATCGGATCGAGTATGGTTTTCGAAAAAAACGGGGTATCCTGCCATGCGCCACCGAGGGTGCACTGGATCGCTTCGGCACGGTCTTTCATGATCGCTTCCAGTATTTCCAGCGAACGCCACGCCTGCACCAGAGAGAGCAATTCGTGCGAGTTGCCGCCTGCTCGACATGTTCCCTCAACACCACCTGCAACGGTGTAGAGAAAGAGTACCTGGAGCAGTTCGGTGATCAGGAGATGAAGCCCGTGCCCATCGATGTGTCGATGGGATGGAAATTGCGTCGCATCAATCGTCTGGAACAGTTCGAGTATCGCAACGTTTCCGCTTTCAAGAATGAGTCTCCAGTGAATCCTCGTGGCCTCATCCGAGTCAACGGTCACTGCAACATGTCGTGTGCGTTCTGTTTCGTCGACCGCTCGGTGGGCGATTACGATACGGATCAACTCCGAGGTGAAATCGACAGGATGGCCCGTGAAGGAACCCGTCACCTCGTGCTTTCCGGCGGCGAACCGACGCTGCACCCCGATCTACCCGAGTTGATCCGGCACGGCCGGGCCACGGGCGCTTTCGATGTGATCGAGATGCAATCGAACGGTGTACGATGCGCTGACTTCGACTACTCACGCGACTTGGTCGAAGCCGGACTGACCCGGGCGACTTTCTCCCTGCACAGTGTCGATCCGGCACATTCGGACAGTATTACCCGGCTGCCCAGGGCGTTTGGGAAAACGATGCAGGCAATTCACAACTTCCGGAAACTCGGAATCGTAACACAGATCGCGCACGTCATCACAAAGGACAACTATAAGGAATTGCCGCAGACAGTACGCTTTCTTCGCAAGGAATTTCCTGCGGAGGGAGGCGAGTTGAGCCTCTGCCTGGCCATTGCACAGGGTATCAGTGATCTGGTGTTCCAATGGGTCATTCCGACATTCACGGAAATCCGCCCTTACGTGCGTGAAGCGCTCGATTACTGCCTCGAAACCAATCTCGGTTTCGGTGGTATGATCGGCCAGGGGGGATACCCGCCGTGTATGCTGGACGGAGACCTCCGTTACTATGACCGTGTGCTGGATAAGGTGTTCAAGAGCGAGGACGCGAGCGACCAATTCTACAAGCCTGAACGTTGTCGCGAATGCAGCTTCGACCCGTATTGTCTCGGTCCACGCCGTTCCTACGTCGAACATTATGGTGATGCGGAGATCCGGCCTTTCCAGGCCGATATACCGGCACCTCATTCGAGTACCATCGAATCGCACGACAGTTCTGGCAAGGCGGCGCTCGTGGAGGTTGCCGGTAGCCTGACACGCACCTCGCCCGATACCCCTGCGATTGCTCGGTGGATCGTCTCGATGAAGTGACCCACATTCCCATGGGAACAGGATTTTCTGGAGGTAGTTCGACGGTCTCGAATCGGCGCACCGCCACGCTGCATGCCGGTGGCAGGTGCGAGTTGCGCTGTGTGCTGTGCGATTGCCGGGCTGTACCCTCCACTGACACAGAGATCGATCGAGTCCTGCAATCTGGCGGCCGCCAGTTGCTGCTGCGGGGCGCTACCGAAAGAAGCCGCCGAGTGGCTTCTTTGATCGAACGAGGCCGGCAGGCGGGCTTCGCGGAAATCGTCCTGAGGTCCAATGCGATGGCAGCCGCGGACCCAATTTCAGCGGCAGAATTTTCTCGCTTGGGCGGCGATGCGGTACTCGTACCGGTCTTCAGTCACCAGGCTGCCGTGCATGACCGGGTTGCAGGTCGCCTCGGTGCACTGCAGGCCACGCTTTCGGGGATGGCGCAGCTTGCAAGCAACGGAATGGCCGTCGAGATCGAAGTACCGATCTTACCGCTCCGGCTGCAGAATTTGTTCGAAACGGTTTACAGGACACACGAGGCAACGCCTCTGCGGCGCGTCCGATTCTACCTTCCCCACGTCGTACCGCCTGTCCTCGCTCCATCGCCATGGGACCCCGCCGGTACAGCCTTTGCTCGCGCCCTGCAATTCTGTCGCGAACAGCACATTCAGGTACAACTCACGACGCCGGATGCAATTCCGCTTTGTGCCCTCCATGATTTTCCTGATCTGCACGATGCATATGCCTTCAACCCAAAGTCCCGCAAACTTCGACTTCGCGATGCCGTGTTCCTGGAGGAATGCTCGCGTTGCGTGGTGCGCCCTCAATGTCCGGGGGTCGTGCCTGCCTATGCACAGGCGCATGGCGCGCGTGGGCTAAGGGCGTACCTGAAGCGGCCTGTCGATATGTATGCACAACGGACGACGCGACGCCGTGTATGGACGGCTGAGCAACGTCGTGCTGCATCGCGCGCCGAGATCCTCGTCCTGCGTCCCACCGTCAACTGCAACCAGGACTGCACGTTCTGTAGCGCAAACGAGACTTCGGCCAACGTCTGGGCGGATCACCGTGAGATGTTGCGAGCTATCGCGCGCGCAGCCCAACGCGGCATCGAGCGTGTCTCGTTCTCGGGCGGCGAACCCACCCTGTCGCGGCATCTCTCCGAGTATGTCCGCTGCGCTTCGCGCCTCGGAATCCCCAAGATCGAACTCGTCTCCAATGCGGTTCTCCTCGATAAACCGCAGAAGGTGAAATCGCTTGCCGATGCCGGGCTGACACACGCGTTCATCTCCCTACATGCGCACGACGAAGCGTTGTCACGGCGCATGACGCAGAAGGCTGGTGATTTCGAACGCACCGTACGTGGCATTCACAACCTCCTGGATGCGGGCATCCGGACGTCGACCAATCACGTGATCACGGCACAGAATTACCCTTATCTGATCCGCTACGTGGAATTCCTGCATCGGGAGTTCGGTGGCCGTGTGAACATTTCATTTGCCTTCGTCACACCGCAGTTCAAAGCGCTCGACAATCTCTCGGTGATGCCGCGCCTGTCGGACGTCATGCCGCACCTCAAGCGCGCGCTCTATCGGGCCCTCGAAATTCGGCAATCCTTCGGCATCGGATCACGCCAGGGGATTCCCTTCTGCTTTCTCGATGAGTTCCGCGCCTGGTCCGATGGGATCAAACTCTCGAATTCCGCGATTTCAGAAGATGGACCTCAGAAGCAGCGTGCAGCGGGTTGCGACGAATGCCGTTTCTCCGACTACTGTACGGGTCTCTGGCGCCCTTACGTGGCAAGGTACGGCCTCGATGAAATCCGGCCGATTCCCGGTCCGAAACTCACAGACGCGGAAGTCGAGGAGTGGATGCTCCGCACACGTGAATTCGAATGGGGAGATCCTCCCTCGTTCGATCGTATCACACCTGCAATCCGCGCACCGGAACTCGAGCTGGGTCCGCCCGACATTGCCGCGGTACCGGCAGAACTTGCCGATTTCAGCCCACATCGTTCGCGACCGCTGCGTATCGCGCTCCTGGGCACAGGCAGGCAGGCCCGCCGTCTGGCGCGCAACCTGCGCGAGGTCGGTGGGTTGTCGATCGACGCTGTAGCGTCACCCCACGCACCCGAAGCCGATCTGGCCGATTTTGGCGGTTGTCCGGCATTCTCGCAGGCGAGCGAAGCCGTCGAAGAGGTGCGGCCGGAAGCGATCATCATCGCTGCGGCGACGGCGGCACATTTCGAATTGGCGAAAATGGCGATCGATCGTGGCCTGCCATCGCTTCTGGAAAAGCCGGTGGCGAGCAACGAAGCGGAAGCTGTCGCCCTGGCCGAGGCGGCCAGGGCTGCTGGCGCCCTCGTCGTTCCGGCACACAATTCGATCTATGCCGCAGGTCTGGACGAGATCTTCGGTTTGCCGTTCGAAAGGAAATCGATCAGCTACCTGTGGCGGCGCACACCAGCCAGCCCCGATTCGATCCGTACCTGGAATCGGTCGTCTCTGTACGAAACTCTCTACCACGTGGTGGCCGTGGTGGCTCGCGCGGCCGGTGGTGGTGTGGGTGTAGTCCGTCGGGTCTCATTTCGTGGCGAAGCGTTTCCCGAACAACTTCGCGTACAGCTTGGTTATGGGGCGCACGATGCAGAGATCCTTCTCGACTTCCTTGCGTCAGCCGAAGAGGACATCCTGACTGTCGAGGATCGGGCAGTGCATTCATCGGGTCGTGTCTGGAGGCGTGAGGGGAGAAGGACGACGTTACAGGATTCGTCGGGTGTGCGTGTCATCGAGCCGCGTGGCAATGACGTCCAGTGCATGCTGGCGAATTTCCGCGACGTTCTCCTTGGCCTCGCCACTCCGGGTTGCACTCTCGATGATGCCATTGGAATCATGCGCACTGCGCGTTCGATCGTAGAGGCTCTCGAAGAGTCGGGTGCTCCCTTCGACCGGCTCGGCGGCCCACGTCATGTCGCGTCACCGTCCGTACAGACGGCGCTACGCTGAATCATGGTGCAACCTCTTTCCTCTCAGCGGATCTGAATGGAAGGCGCGTCCATGCTCGATATCGAGTGGATCGCTCTCAAAGCAGGCATCAAGCCGGGAAATCGCATTACCGTCACCGGCACGCATGCCGCAGAGTTGGAGAGACGTGTCCGGCAAGAACATTTCCATCTCGTCCGCTCCGAGCGGCCTGTCGAATTCCCCGGGCGAGAACCTGCCCTGATTTATTACGTTGCCCCAGACCTACAACGAGCCCGGGATCTGGCCGAAGCCGAGGCTCCATTGCTGCCGCCGCACGGTGCCCGTCTTTGCTGGAAGGAGGCAGCGGAGCTGCATACGCATCTCGGCAGGCTCCTCGGTTTCCCTGCTTGTTGCGTGGAGCGTTTCGTCTTGCGCCTGCGGCGCGGTGTGAATGTCCGGTCGGCTGGAGGCACGGCACACGAAGATTTCGTTGCCGCAGAAGATGCGTCTGGTGCTTCCGTTCGATACTTCGGCCGGCTCAATGACCTTTCTGCCGATCGGCGTGCCCGACTCATCACCTTCTATCCTTGCCGGTACGACTGCCCAGATGCCGCACAATATGCCGGTGCGGTTTTTGAGGCGGCAAAACGTCAGGATGCTCTGGCGGCCGAACAACTCAGAGAAGCACTTCTGGGAACGATGCAGATTTCTGTTTCGGGCGATCGCCAACCGGGATCAGACCGCAATGAGGACGTCCTGACCATCGAGTTCCGGGAATTCTAGAAGAATGTGGAACAACGACCGGCGAGAACAACAGGGTGGGTCACGCCGGGGATCGATCGAGCGAATCGCGTGGTGTGGCTTTATCCGTGTGAATCGATGGGACACGACATCGAGGGTCTACCGGCCCACGTTGTCATGCGATGCAGTTGTGTGCAGTGAAGCGTCTGGTCGTTGAGTGATCGGCCGGATCCAGCGTGCCTTCCACAGCATCAAGATCGCCAGGTTCCAGATCGGCTTACGCAGGTTCGCTACGCCACGGCGGTGACGTTGCAGAAGTGCCTCGACGGCCTCGCGCCGGAGAAGTCCGTCCGTGTAGCCGGAAGGATCGAGCAGTACATCATCGAACCACTGCCGCAATTCTCCGTTGATCCAACGTACCACGGGCAACGAAAAACCCTGTTTTCGTCGGTTCAGAATCGATTTCGGAATTTCTCCACCCAAGGCTAGCCGCAATAGTCCCTTCCGTCGGAGTCCCGGTACTTTCAGGGCTCCCGGCAACGCCACGACATATTCGATGAGTTCGTGGTCGAGAAATGGGCTGCGGATCTCCAGGCCGTGCGCCATCCCGGCCCGGTCGATTTTGAAGAGGATATCCGATTCCAGAAAAAACCGCAGGTACGCCCGGAAAGCCAGATCGAGTGCTCCTGACGCGAGAGGAGCGGTTGCATTCCGGGCCTCCTGGAGAATGTCGCCCGGAGGATGGCCTGTGAGATGCCGTAGTTCTTCTACCGCAATGTCCATCGTGTATGCGCTGGGTCGGGCCTGTGGGTCGGTGCACAGTCCCCGCGCGAACTGCCGCAGCCGGAAGTCGAGGCTGAAATGTTGTTCCCGCACGGGCATGATCCGAGCCAGTGTTTCGAGTGCCCATGGCCGGAGCACGCCTGCCCAGCGCGTCCAATCATCAAACTTTGCCGCAAGGAAGACATCATAGCCGCCAAACAACTCATCGGCGCCATCTCCCGCCAGAGCTACCTTCACGGAACGGCTTGTGAATGTGCTCAGGGCGTGGACGGCAAGCACCGATGGGTCTGCGAACGGCTCATCGAGCCACTCGATCACCTCGGGCAGCGCGTCATGGATGATTCGCGCATGGAATCGCTCTTCGTGATGCGTCGTGCCAAGCCAGCGGGCAACATCACGAGCGATCCCCGATTCGTCGAATTCGGGTTCTTCGAAACCAAGAGAGAATGTTTCGAGCCGTGTCCCGTGGCGTGCCAGCGCGGCCCCCACCAGCGTGGAATCCAGGCCTCCCGAAAGGAGGAGGCCGATGGGCACATCGCTCATCAACCGTCTGGTGACAGCACGATCGAAACGTTCGCGAATCTCTTGGATCACCTCCTTTTCCGGAGGTCCCGGCCGTGAAGGAAGTGGAAGACTCCAATACGTCGAGATTCGAGGCTCGCCGGCAGGCTGCACTTCCAGGCAGGTGGCCGCCGGCAGCTTGTGGATCCCTTTGAAGATGGACCACGGTGTGGGTACGAAATCGAACACGAGATAGCGACACAGGGCTTCCGGCTCGATTCGGGGGGATTCGTGCAGCGCGGCGAGTATGGCTTTCGGCTCCGAAGCGAACAGAAAGCGGCTGCCAGCGCGAGCATAGTAGAGAGGTTTCTGCCCCATGCGGTCTCGTACCAACAGGAGTTGGCGGCGGGCACCGTCCCACACGCCGAACGCAAACATCCCCGACAGACGCGCAGCGACCCCTGCACCCCAAGCCCGGTAACCATGGAGAATCACCTCTGCATCGCTGCGTGTGCGGAAGCGGTAACCGAGAGATTCGAGTTCTTTGCGCAATTCGTGGTGGTTGTAGATCTCGCAGTTGGCGACAAGAGAGATGTCGTCTTCTGGAGAGTGCATGGGCTGTGCTCCACCCGCTACATCGATGATCGAAAGCCGACGGTGTCCCAGAAGCGCATTCCGCCGCTCGAGCGTTGCCGCTCCATCCGGGCCGCGCCGCGCCAGGCTGGAGACCATCGACTCCAGATCGAGCCGGCTTCGATCGCTCACTTCGTTTTCGAGGATACCTGCAATTCCGCACATGGCGCTGGTCGTTTCGAGTTCGAGGGGGTTTAGCCGAATTGCGGAGATCTCAGTCCAATCTGCCGTCCTGACGGAATCCCTTGACCCGGTACAACACCAGCGTCTGTGCCGGATTGTAAAGGGGCGGATCACGCAGGTCCGGTCGGGTCACGAGGCGGTACGAAAGATACAGGATGTCTTGCGAGAAAACGGGTTCGAGGATCAAGCGACGCTCCAACGCGGCGCAATCGCCAGGAGGATTTCCGAAGAGGCCCGTGTAGCAGTAGGAGCCATGGAAATAATACCAGCACGGCGCTCCACCGGCCGGTTGCTGGTGGCGTCGCCTCACAACGGGAAGCTCACCTCCTCCGCTTTCCCGCTCGAACTCGTGCAAACCCAGAACCTGCTCACCAGAAATCGTTGCCTGCTCGCTCCGTGATGCTTCTTCCGCGATGTGGGCATAGCGCGCATTGATCTCTACAGAATGAGAACCGCCTTTCTCTTCCGGCACGATTACACCGCAGCGCCTCGGAATTATCGATAGGGCCTCACGGAAGGCCTGTTCTTCTGTGGCCGCTCCGTAGCGACGAGCCAGATACGGCTGTGCCAGAACGGCCGTGGACACACAAACACCGATCACGAGCGTTCGTACGCCTTTTCGATGTGTTGCAGGCGACCATCGTGTGATCGAGCGGCCTGGAAGGATTCCTCCAAACACTTGAACGACCAGCTCCCATCCTTGTGCTGCCAGAAGAGCCAGCCACGGCAGTGTGTACGATCCGTACCGGAAGTACTCGATGTAGCTCTGGGACAAATCACCCGCTCTGGGGGAGAGCGACAGCGGAATCAAGCCGACGGTTGTCCCGAGGAGGCTCAGGAATAATGGCCAGCGATGTCGAACCGCCAGAGATGCCACTCCCAGTGGGAGTGGCATCCAGAACCAGAACGGCAGGATCTCCGGGAGACGAAGAAATGTAGAGAGCGGGAACTCGGGGAAGGAGAAGCTCGTTGCGCGTATCGTGCTCGCCGCACCACCCGCACTACATGAGGCCAGGCTCGTCAGAGCACTGACGCCAAACCACGCGAGACCAGCGATCAAGGCAGGGCGAGATTGCCAGCGGCGTAGCCCCGGAAGAGCGATCACACCCGCCATGGCGCCGATGATCGGGGCATCCGGACGAACCCAGCACGTGTATGCCAGTAGGGCGCAGCCGGCGAAGGCCCACTCGTCCCATGCTCGCCGGTGCGACGCATGGATCATGGTAAGGCCCAGCACCTGCAAGCTGATCAGTGCGCCCATCTCCAGATCGCTGGAGTACATTGCTGCATGTACGGGCAAGGATGCGACGACCACTCCGGAAATCGCTGCAGCACCTCGAGACAGACCGAGACTGTGTGCCAGCAAGACGAGAAAAGGTGGTAGACAGGCGGCCAGAAATGATGGCACGCGCAATGCCGTCCACATGAAATTCGCCCCATCGGGAAAAAAGGAGGCGACCAGGACCGACATGCCACCAAAGCCGATGATGTACCGCTTGAGCCGGTTATAACCCGAGCCGCCTTCGGTGAGGATATTCGATTGTGTAAATGCGAAGCGCACCAGGGCACTCCACGCAAACACGAGAAGGGCGTCCAGGACGACGGTGTACGTCTCGCGCCGGATCTTCCAACCCCCGATTTCGGCACGGACGGCTGCGCACGCGAGCGCAACCAGGGCGCTGAGAATTGCTCCCCAAAGGGCGACCTCGGCACATGAGCGGCCTCGTGCATTGGCGAGTTCTCGTATTACCTCTTCATCGCCTCCACCGAGAATCGGTTGCGCCACATACCACGTAGTTAGAGGGATGGCGCCAGCCGCGACTGCCAGCGCAAGGGTTCCTGTAACGCCGCGCCACGCCCGCAGGGCAGGCCTCTCTCCCGACAATCGCTCAACGGCTATCCGTAAAACGCTTCCAAGTGACAGCGTCACGAAAAAGGCAAGGATGGACGGGAAAATCGGGGGAGACGCGTTGCGCAAGAACACCCGTTCAGCCTCTTCGACGCGTTCCCGAATGAGCAACGGCCAGCATACCCAGGCCGAATACGACGATGGCAGTTGCCATCCACACCACGACGGCAATGGTTCTGGCAGTAGGCTCCAGAGGCAAAACCAATGAAACGAGTGCGGCCAGCAACGGCAGAAAGGAGAAGGCGAGAAATGCTTTGAGTGGATTGTGGTAGAGAATGATTTCCAGCATCCCCTGCCCGGCGCGCAGGGCATCGTGCAGGAAACGCACTTTCGAGTGGCCGATCCGTTTCCCGTAAACAATCGGGTGAAATGCCACGAAACGACCCGTCAACATCTGTACCAATGTCAGCGTGGTCGAGAAGGAAAATCCGTTCGGGAAGCGATCGAGAATCGGCAACACCTGAGAACGGCGAAAGACCCGGTAGCCTGAATTCGGATCCGGAATCCACCTACCGGTAACGAAGTTGGCCATCAACAGGAACGCCATCTGCAGGGGTTCGTTCGAATGCCGAAAGTGGGGCCCCGTACGCGCTCCAACGACCATATCGAAGTGATGGGCCTTCTCCAGCAAAACAGGCAATTCTCCGAGGGGATACGTTCCATCCGCATCAGTCATGACAATCGTGTCGTACGTTGCGTTCGCAATGCCGGTCTTGAGAGATCGTCCATAGCCACCAGACTCCGGGTGGCGGATCACTCGGGCCCCGGCACTCAGCGCGATCTCGGCGGTACGATCCTTCGATCCATCGTCGATCACCAGAACTTCCACCGGTCGATCGAGTCGCTCCTCTACCGATCGAATCTCTTCGAGCGTAGCGGTAATGCCGTCCTCTTCATCACGCGCGGGGATCAGAATCGTCACGCCGTCCGTACGAGATCCGAGGCCCTCTTCAGTCTGGCTGATCACGATGTCGCTCCTCCTCCTGCGCAGGCGGCAAAAACCGGCCTCGTTGTCGTGGTGCCGCCGGTATTCCCATCCAGTCGCAATGGCCCCGTGGCGCTCTCATCGCGACGGCACGTCTTTGAACGGTGACAATTCATCCAGACCGTAACGTTGGGCATATTCGAGAGTCACACCACTGCATCGTTTCAGGGCGCTGCAATTGCGGCAGTCTTCACTGAAAGCGGATAACTCGGCTTCCACGTGTTCCATCGAGTAGATACGGGTGCCGGTCGCATCATCGAGATAATGGGTCTCTCCAAAACCAGAGCGGCCATAATTGCCCGGTTCCGGATCGCCCAGAATACAGTTCGGAATGGTTTCGTAGCACACCACGAGATTTTCGTTCTTCGCAATACGGTGCACACGCTGGATGGGTTCGCGGATTTCGCTGTAGCGTAGCGCCGTTCCTTCCCAATGGGCGCCTTTTCCGATGGTCGAGGGGAAGACGAACTTGAAGGCCACCGCGGAGCCGAATCGCTCAATTCCGAACTGGAGATATTCTTCGAGGTGATCGAGATTCAGGCGTGTCAGTACACAGTTCAGCATGACCCCGGCACCGGCGTCGATAAGGTGTTCGATCCCGCCAACCGTTTCGTAATGCGCTGTCTCGCGGGCACCGGAGAGCACGGCACTGACAGCCGGGTCGTGCGAGTGGAGAGAAACGATTGCAAGCTGTAGGCCCAGTTGAATCGAGCGTTCGGCAAAGTCCGGCTTTGCGAAACTACGGCCGTGTGTATTGATGTCCCATGTCATGCCGTAGTCGGCCACCCGCTCGATGATCGTCCAGAATCCAGGATGGATCGTCGGCTCTCCCCCTGTGGCGACGATACGCTGGAAGCCTCGCTGGCGGACGAAGTCGAGCCGGCGTACCAACTCCTCAGGGGAGTGATAGAAAAGCGCGGGATCACCCGTGTTGGGGCACATGGGGCAGCCGTTGTTACACTGCTCGCCAAAACGAAAGAGAACACCACTGCCGGGAGTCACCGGCAACTCCTCGGGGATCACCTTTTTCAGGAAGATCGGTGCGCTCGGGGCAGTGCTCTTATCGGGGTGCTCAGCTTGCATGGATTGAGAGAATCAAAGGCACTCTGTTCGATCGATCAGAATGAGGTTGCAACCCCGGCGCCGTGGCCTTCATGCGGCAAGGGGCACTCGCCAGGGTTGTGAGGCTTTATCGAGTTCATCCAATTCAGGCTTGCTCAGGACCAGTCCCAGCGCTTGCACATTGTCGGCAGCCTGTTCTCCGTTTTTCGCGCCTGCCAGTGGAATCACGCTGGGTTGTGCCAGCAGCCAGGCCAGGGCGATTGTTGCCATGGAAACACCTCGTTGACGGGCGATTTCGTTTAACAAAGCGAAGAGAGGAGTCACTGCGGCGATGTTGCGTGAAGTGAACGACTCCAGCTCCGCACGCCCATCCTTCGGACGGTTTCCACCACCGTACTTTCCTGTCAGCAGGCCCTGCTCCAGTGGGCTGTAGGCAAGTAGCGTTACCCCGAGTTCCCGGCAGGTATCGAGCACGCCGTCGACTTCCGGTGCGCGGCACAGCAATGAGTAACGTACCTGAACCGTGGCCAGCGGAATACCGCGCTCCGCCAAGGCCATATGAGCCTCACGCACCTCCCCGCCGCTGAAATTGCTCACGCCAATGGCGCGGACCAGGCCCTGTTCGACGGCATCGGCGAACGCTCCCATCGTTGGCGCAATCGGTGTTTCTTCGCGATCGGCCCAATGAAGTTGATAGAGATCGATGTGCCTCAAGCCGAGGCGTTTCAGACTACCTTGCAGGCCTTTGTGGATCGCTTCGACACCGCCGCGTCCCGCCATGGGAGCATACTTCGTTGCCACCACTGCCCTGTGCCCGCTTTTTCGCAACAGAGCTCCCAGGATCTGCTCGCTCTTACCCCAACCGTATGCTTCCGCTGTATCGAACAGGTCCAGTCCCGCTGCGGCGTAGACCGAAAAGGCATCGACCACGTCACGTGGCCCGTAGGTCTCCCCATAATGCCAGAAGCGCCGATCGCCCCAGGCCCAGCATCCGGCGCCAAGTGGGACTGTTTCGAGCGGACTCTGTCCGAGTCGGATCCGTTCTCTCATTTTACCGCTGCTTTCTGTAGCGGGTCGTCCAGCACCGCTTGCAATTCATCGGCACCGTAGAGGTCATAATAACCGCGGCGTAGTCCGTAACACTTCCGTACCAGGCTGCAGCTCTCGCAGACCGGTGGTTTGATGAACTCCCCGCCATCGTATCCAGCCGGGATGTCATGCATCAGGAACCACCGTTCTTCCGTGGGGACCAGGCAAAGAGGGATCCCACACATGGATTCAAATCCACCGAAGTCCAGGTTGAGGCGGCGGGCCTCCTCCATGGCGGCAAAGATCTGCGGCAATACGTCTGAGTATCGAGGCACGAGCGCCTTTTCCTTGGGCACTACATCGCTCGAAGCTGCAACGAACGAAAAATTCAGAAAAACACGAGGCCAGCGGGATGCAACAAAACGGACAAACGGTACGAGATTGAGATAGTTCTGTTGCGTGATGACGAAATTCACCACCGTTTTGATCGATTCATATGCCTGCAGGTTGTCGATGCCGGCGACTGTCTTTTCGAATGTTCCCGGCGCACCGGTAATCGCATCGGACAATTCCGCTTCAGTCGCATGGAGGGACACCTGGATACTAATCATCCCTGCCTCGACCAAACGGCGGGTCAGTTCCGGATCGGCAAGGCGTACCGCATTGGACTGCACCGCCACAGGGTGGTGACTGTGTACCTTGGCCAGTTCTACATACTCTACCAGTCTGGGATTCAGGGTCGGTTCACCCCCCGTCAAGGTAATTTGTTTTCCGGCCTTACCGGCTTCGATGATGGAGCGGCGAACCTCCTCGTCCGAGGCTGCTGGAAGGTGTGTCGATACGAAACAAAAACGGCAGCTCTGGTTACAGTGGAAGTTGATTCGAATCAGAGCTTCCTCGATAACCGCACCCGTCCGTGGTGATGTGTACCGATTGGGCTGCACCAACTCTCGTCGGATCTGCTCCTCCACGCTCGAGATCAACGACAATCGCCGGCGCACGCGGTCTTCCGTGATGGGTTCCATCTGCGAAGGCGCACCAAACCGGTCGAGATACACCGTGGGGATACCCGAACACCGGTCGTTCACCTCGCATTTTGCGCAGATCTCGAGTTGCTGGTGGCTGTCTCGCCGCCGCGTGCCTGGCGTGAGGGAAAACAGGTGCGCGATGTGGAGGGTTTGTGGAAACACACACGGGGGAATCGTATGGTCTGGAGCGAGCTTGACCATGACACCTGCCGCACGAGCCGCTTTCTCCAATTCACGCAGAGCAGGCACAATCGCCTCATAAGGCAAAAGCTCGGAGGGATCGGGACTGTCCACAGGGACGCGGATCATGAACCCGCGCAGGGAGTGTGCCGGCCCCAGGATTTGAAATACATGACTGGGCAGATCACCCAGGGTATCGACGGTCGACCGTACAGCAACGACGACCAACTCGATCGGTACATCCGCAGCAGAAAGGGCTCGCAAGCCTGCTTCCGTACGTAGGTGGCCACCCGGGTCGCGAGTGATCCGGTCCAGGAGTTCACCTGTTGCCGTGAAGTTCACACGGGCCAGGGTGAGTCCCGCCTCTTTGAACGTGGCAGCACGAGCTTGGTCGATCAGTGTGGCGTTGGTTTCGAGTGTCACCTGTTCGGCCCCACACGCCCGTGCATGGGCAATCAAGGCAGCCAGATCGGCGCGCATAGTCGGTTCACCACCCGAGAACACGATTTCACGCGCACCGGCAGCAACCGCCCGTTCGATCTCGGCGCGGATCGCCTGCGGACGGATGGCCCGGAGATCATCCGTTGCACGCCGAAACGTGCAATAGGTGCAATTCTGATTGCACCTTAGATTCGTGAAAATCAGCTCGGATCTCATGGTGTCCCGGGTCCGGCGTCCTGCCTATGTGACATCGTGATGTCTGTTCTGTTCAACAAGAAGAGCGCACATCCACGTCTCCGGCGGTCCACTCGCCCGTTGGGATCATTCCGTCAGACCCTACCTTGCCGTCTCGTACTTATTCAGTCTACGATATGCCGGCAATGGGGGCCACCACCAATATCACGGCGGAAGACCGCCGTGCGGCCACAAATGTCACGACCTCGCAGTCGGGGCATCGATTCGAAATCCAACTCGGGCATCTGTGCAACAACCGCTGTGTCTTCTGTTCGAGTGGGCAACTTACGGCGCTGAAAATTGCCCGGCCCGTACCCATCGAGCCCATCCTGGAGGCACTCGAGCAGGCCCGAGCAGCCGGCGCAACACACCTCACCTTTCTCGGTGGAGAACCCACCATACACAAACACTTCCTCACGGCCCTGACCCGAGCCGTGGACCTGGGGTTCGAACAGATCGTCATCTTCACGAATGGTGTGATGTTTCCCCATCCTGGGTTCATCGACTCGATCACTGCGCTCGGGCGTTTCGAATGGCGAATTTCAATCCAGGGTGCGACGGAAGAATCGCACGTGGCCACGACAGGCCGTGCAGAGTCATTCCAGCGAATCCTGCACGGACTGGGCGAATTACAACGACGGGGGCAACTCGTCACGGCAAACATGTGTGTGAATGAGCGTAGCTATCGTTCGCTGCCGCACTATCCCGAGTTGGTGAAACGGTACGGGATCCGCCAGTTGCACATTGATATCGTACGCCCTGAAAGCACGGGTGAGCGCGACGAAGCCTACTTGCGGGACATCATGCCGCGGTACACCGACATGGCACCCTACTATGCCAAAATGCTGGAGGGCTTTGAACACATCGATCCCGAGTTCGACATCAATATCGGCAATCTCCCGTACTGCATCCTGCCCGAATGGGGATCGCGCATCCATCACGGCGGCCAGGAGACGGTGACCAAATCGTCCGATGGGGAGGGTCTCGAGGACGAGATGAACAAGTACGTCTGGCAGGCATCGCTGCGGACCCACCTGCCAGACTGCGAGGGTTGCGTTTTCCGTTCCCGTTGCACAGGCATTTTCCGCGTCTACCTCGAGTTGCACGGAAGTGATGAATTCAAGCCGTTGACGCTCGAAGGGCTGGCCCAGCGTGACCCGCACTATCGCAACTTCGTCCTGCGTATGGAGTCTGCTCTGGTGGCATTGCGCAGGACTCAGGCGCCCGCCGATTGGCAGTTGGTACGTGAAATCAGTGAAGACCGCCGTCGTATGGTCGAAATGCAGTTTCAGCCACCCGACGGCGGCCCGGTCGAGTTGCGATTTCTCGCACCGGGACGCTGCGATGCTCCGGTCCTCCAGGCGGCTCACTTCGAGGTGGAAGCCAATGCCGATTCGAACATCTCAGCGGAACGTCTGCTGCAGCTTTTCCACTGGGTTCAGGAGAAGCTGGCGATATCGGGTGTGCAAGCGCGTCTGGCGGAAAACGCCACCGAACGGGCCTGCCGCCGTGCTCTGCTGGCACGCGGTCGCCAGCGTGTTGCCGCCATGGTGAACCGATTGCGTGGCCGCTTCACCGTTCCCGGATGGAACGTCGAGACCTTGCAGTGGCCGTCCGCCACATGCGCTGAGGTCCACCTCCAAGGACCGGCCGAGCAGGGCCTGGCCGTTCGTTTCCGTCTGGGCACACAGGATCAGCGCTCCCGGCTGGGCGTTGAATTTTCACCGTCGGAAGGCGCCGCCGCCGAGGAACTCAAGCCGATCATCGAAGAGATCGTCCGCGTGGTCCGCGGATTGACACCTTCGCCCACCGCGACCGAGAAGCGCCTCAGTCCCGCCTGACCGCCTTCGAAGCGATCATCAGGCGTGCCTGTGATTCCGAGAGGCGATCGGCCCCTGTGTGGAGAGGCCTACAGGCAGCCGGTAAAGCCCTGACGGCAGCGCCGCCCGCCCCATAGGTCACCCCGTGGAAGCATGGCAGCGTAGCGTTTCGTTGACATCAACGAGTAGCGTCGCTAAATGCCGCGACCCGAAACATGCAATTTTGTTTCGAATAACTTCCGGAGATTCACGTCACAGGACGCCGATGATCGAGGTTCGTAACCTGACGAAACGCTACGGTGAGCTGACGGCCATTCGGGACATCAGCTTTACGGCGGAAAAAGGCCAGATCCTGGGATTTCTCGGACCGAACGGCGCCGGCAAAACCACCACGATGCGCATCATCACCGGCTTCATGCCGGCTACCAGCGGCACCGTGAAAGTCGCCGGGTTCGATATTTTCGAGCAATCTCACGAATGCCGGAAACGCATCGGCTATCTGCCAGAGAGTCCGCCACTGTACAACGACATGACGGTACTCTCCTATCTGCGCTTTGCCGCGCAGATTCGCGGGGTTTCGAAGGGTGAAACGGCGGAGGCGGTGGACCGGGTGCTACGCACATGTGCACTGGCGGACGTCAGCCACCGGGTGGTCGGACATCTTTCGAAGGGTTATCGCCAGCGCGTGGGTCTGGCGCAGGCCATGGTTCACAACCCGGCTGTGCTGGTTCTCGATGAGCCGACCATCGGTCTGGACCCACGACAGATCATCGATATCCGCAGCCTGATCCGGGACCTGTCGGGGGAGCGCACGGTGATCCTGTCGACCCACATCCTGCCCGAGGTTACACAACTCTGCGACAAAGTGGTGATCATCAACCAGGGCCGGATCGTCGTAGAAGACCTGCTGTCGAACCTCACCGCAGGAACATCGTTGGAACAGGTTTTCTTGCAGTACATCACCAAAGACACGGCAACGGCGCAATCCGCATCCGAGGAAGCGAACCCATGAAGAACGCCTTCACCATTGCGGGCAAAGAGCTTCGCTCGGCCTTTGTGTCGCCCATCGCCTACGTGGTCCTCACCGGCTTCATGCTGCTCGGAGGCTGGTTTTTCTTCAACCTGCTGAACCGCTTCAATTTTCTCGTCCAGATCTACATGAGCATGCGTAATCCCGAGATGCAGGCGCGCCTGAACCTCAATGATCTGGTGATTGCGCCGTTGCTCGGCAATCTCTCCGTGGTGCTGATCATCCTCATTCCCGTCATCACGATGCGCAGCTTTGCAGAGGAGAAACGCGCCGGCACTTATGAGCTGCTCATGACCTCGCCCCTGTCGATTGCCGAGATCGTCGTTGGCAAGTTTCTGGGTACGGTGGCCTTTTTGTTGGTGATGCTGGGACTGAGCGGAATCTATCCTCTCATTCTGATTGCCTACGGAAATCCGGAGCCGGGAATCATCGCGGCGGGCTACCTCGGACTCTTCCTTCTTGCCGTTTGTTTTGCGACGATCGGTCTCCTCACTTCTTCCTTTACGGACAATCAGATCGTTGCCGCAGTGAGCTGTCTGGTGACGCTGTTGCTTTTCTATGTGATCTCCTGGCCGGCAGAAACTGCCGGTCCTACGATGGCTGCCGTACTGAAATACCTTTCACTTACCGAACACTTCTCGGAGATGGTTCGCGGCGTGATCGAAACCAAGGATGTGATCTACTTCCTCAGTGTAATCGTCCTGGCTCTGTTCCTTACGCACCGCTCCGTTGAGTCGGTCCGCTGGAGATAAGCCGTGAGTCGCACGAATTCACTCCTGGGACTGATCGGTCTCGTCCTCATTCTGTTCGCTCTCATCGCTGGAGCCTTCACTGGAGGACGCACGATCATCGATGTCGCCTTCATTGCCACCAATGGTGTGGTGGGGCTTTTCTGCCTGATCGCCTACTTGAGCGCCGGGGTGGAACAGATCCGTAACGTCGTCAGCGAACGTTCGACACGATACGGTGCCAACGTCATCGTCGGTTCAGTGATCTTCGTGGCTGTCCTGATCATTCTGAACTATCTCGGTGCACGCCACAGCAAGCGGTTCGATCTGACCGAACAAGGCGTCTACAGCCTTTCCGAGCAGACCATCAATGTCGTCAAGAATCTGGACAAAGATCTGAAGATGGATGCGTTCGTGGAGGGTGGAGTCAATCCTGAGCTGCGCGACCTGCTCGCCAACTATGCACGCTACTCCCCGAAGGTTTCATTTCAGTTGATCGATCCGGATAAGCAGCCTGAGCTGGCCGAGAAGTATCAGATCAAGTCGTACAACACGGTCCGTCTGGAATACGGCCAGGAGACGACGAGCGTTACACAACCGAACGAAGAAAATCTGACGAATGCACTGATCAAAGTGACGCGCACCACACGCAAGACGGTTTGTGTGGTCGAGGGACATGGGGAGCCCGACATTGACGACGTACAGAGTCCCAGGGGAATGTCGAGTTTCCGGGAAGCCCTCTCGAACGAGAACTACGACGTGAAGAAGATCCTTCTCGCCTCGATGGCCGAGGTCCCGTCGGATTGTTCCGTGGTAGTCGTTGCAGGCCCACAAAAACCATTTCTCGAGAGTGAAACGACAGCACTCGAAAAATACCTCGAGAACGGAGGTCGGGGGTTATTTCTGATCCCTCCACGCAGCGGCGCCGATCTACAACCTCTACTGGCAAAATGGGGCGTGAAGGTTGGCGACGATATCGTTGTCGATCAGGTGGTGCGCCTCTTCCAGGGTCCAGCTCTCGGTCTGACACCTCTGGCAAACAGTTACGGTACCCACGAAATCACAGCGGACTTCAAGCAACGCACCAGCTTCCCGATGACACGTTCGGTCACGGCAGATACGGCCGGCAAACCAGCGTTGACTGTGACCGAACTGGTGAAGACCAGTGCCTCGAGTTGGGCAGAATCTGACGTTGCTGGAATCTTCGAGCGGAGCGAAGCAACTCTGGACCCCAGCACGGACAAGAAAGGTCCCGTCTCGGTGGCCGTCGCGGTGGAAGCCCCGAAACAGGGTGAGACAGGCAAGGATGCCGCTACCCGACTCGTCGTTTTCGGCAGTAGTCAGTTTGCCGAGAACCGGGAGTTCGATGGCACTTACTACAACAAGGATCTGGCGATGAATGCCGTTGGCTGGCTCGTCGGCCAGAGTGATCTCGTCTCGATCCGTCCGCGTGGCGTGCGTGCCTCACGGGTTCAGTTCAGTGCCGACCAGAGCCTGATCATCTTCTACATTACGGTTCTCCTGGTTCCCGAGCTCCTGCTGATCGCCGGGATTACAGTCTGGTGGCGTCGCGAGTAGCCCGTTTCAGCGTTTCATGAGTTGAACATGCGACTTCGTACCACGTTGATCCTGTTCGCCGTCCTCCTCGGTCTCGGTGCCTACGTATACTGGATCGAACTCCCGCATGCCGAGCAGGAGTCGAAAAAGAAGAACCTTTTCGATTTCAAGGTGGATGATGTCAGCCATCTCGATCTCATTTACGCGGATCGCGAGATCTCCCTGGACCGTTCAGGGGAGACCTGGCACATCACGAAGCCTCTGGATGCGAAAGCGGACCCGGTAGCCGTTAGAGGAGTCCTGAATTCGATCTCGGATTGCGAGGTCAAAAAAGAGCTTGCCGATGCGGATTCCGACCCTGCAATCTACGGTCTGGACAAGCCATTCGTCACGGTGAAGGTGCGGCTCGGAGACAGGGAATTGCCGGCGGTCGCCGTCGGCAAGAATACTCCTGTCGGCTTCAACACGTACATCCAGAAGCTGGACGACAAAAAAGTCCTGCTGACGAACGCATCTTTTCGATCGGGTATCGACAAGCAGGTGAACGACCTGCGCGACAAAACGATCTTGAATTTCAGTGAAGCTGACGTCCAGGGGATCACCCTCCATCGCCCCGACCAGGCCCTGCAACTGGCGCGGAAGGGTGGCGACTGGGAGATCATCAAGCCCACTGCATATCGGGCAGACGGTGGTGCGATACGATCCTTTCTGACCACCATGCGCACCATGCGCGCCGTCGACTTCCCGGATAGCGTCGCAGTTGACACGCGCTATGGCTTCGCTGAGCCGCGACTCACGATCACACTGGCACTTTCCGGGGATCCCGCTGAAATCGATCTGATCGTTGGCGCTGAGAACCCTGACAAGAAAACCGAATTCTACGTCCGTCGTGGAGATACGGTCTATGCCGTGAGCGACTGGGTATGGCGCGATCTCAATAAGTCGATCGGGGATTTCCGGGACAAGACTCTGCTCGCGTTCGATCGGAGCAATCTGAGGACCATAGAAATCCGCAAGTCGGATGGCATCACGACACGCCTCACGGGTGGAGATACACAGGGCTGGCACGTGGAAGCGAACGACGCCAAACCAGCCGCTACTGCCATCAATCAATGGATCGGCGACCTGCGCGAGTTGAAGGGTTATGAGGTTGTCGCAGACGAGCCATTGTCACTGGCGCCATTCGGACTCGAATCACCGATGCTCACAGTAACCTTGTCAGGCGAGAACAACACACCTGTCGGGACGATTCTCATTGGCGAACACAAACCGGAGAATGGTACGGCCGAATATTACGGGAAGTCCAGTGCGGCCCATACGGTATACAAGCTGCGCGATTATGCGGTGACACGGCTGAACAAAACAGCGAAGGACTTCGTGGAGCCGGCGACACCCGGTGCAAACGCCCCCAGCGCCGAAGCCACGGATGGAAACAGCATGGCGCCGTTCATCGATACGGAAGGCGAAGCAAACGAGGAATAAGCCGCTTTTCAGGTCGCGGCGATCTGGCGCAAGGCTGCCAGCAGCGCATCCGTTTCCTCCTCGGTGCCGACGGTGATCCGCAGCGCATCGCGTAGTTCGGGAGTGTCGAAGTACCTGACGAGCACACCGCGCTCTTTCAAGCCCTCGTAGGTTTTCCGTTGATCCTCTCCGCGACGCCGGGCAAGCACGAAGTTCGTGTGGCTGTCGGCTGCCTCATAGCGTAATTCCCGCAAAGCATGGGTCAATCGCGTTCGTGTGGCACGGATTCGCCGGGCATTTTCCAGCATCCACTCGTAGTCATCGAGTGCCGCGGCAGCCGCCACAATGCTCAGACGGGAAACATTGTAGGAGTCTTTCACCTTCATCAATTGCTCGATGATCTCTGCGTTGCCCAGGGCGAGGCCGATACGCATCCCGGCGAGTGAAAAGGACTTTGAGAAGGTCCGTAGCACGAGAACGTTCTTGCAGGATGCGATCAGCGGAATTGCGCTCCATTCCGCAAAATCGACGTAGGCTTCATCGACGACGACAAGGCCGGAACTCGCCTCCGCCAGCCTTCGCAACTCGTTGAGTGGCACGGGTATTCCCGACGGCGCATTCGGGTGGCACACGAACGTGACGCGTCCCGCGGCGTCTGCCAGACCCGCCGGGAGATCGCCATCAGCTCCATACGGGACATGAACGATTTCACCGTCCTGGATGGTGACGAGAGTGTCGTACAAACTGTATGTCGGATAAGGATAGACAACGCGGTCTCCCGGATCGATGCAGGAACGCAGGATCAGGCTGAGCAACTCGTCGGATCCATTTCCCACAAGGATGTTCTCCGGCTGCAAGCCGCAGACCGCCGCCGCTCTCGTCCGCACGGCGTTGGCGAGCGGATCCGGGTAGAGACGCAGATCATCACAAATCGCTGCTTGCAGGGCCTCCAGGACCCGTGGCGACGGTGGGTACGGATTCTCGTTGGTGTTGAGTTTGATGTAGCGGCGGTCCTGTGGTTGTTCCCCCGGAACGTAGCCTTGCATCGCCTCGATGTTCGGTCTGACAAAAGCCGCACACATGTAGGTGCGACTAGCAAAACCGCATCGGAAGGAAAACGGATCTGGGATTCGATCGTCTCGCCCGGCAGATGTCTGGCGGTAGCACGCTCCCGATGCACAGGCGTCCGAGATCCCTCTCTTCTCCGCGGATCGATTGCAGAGAACAAAACCGAATCATTCTCGACCGCTTCGCTCGGGATGCACCGGCCGTCTGAGGTAAAGAAAATCGGATGGCGGAACCTCTCCGAGTGGTACAGGGAGATTCGTCAAGCCAGACACCCGGGTTTTTCAAAGCAGTTCTCGATCCTGCTGCTATGGTGCGGCCTATGTCTGCGGAAACGATCATTGCACTGCAGGCTGCCATGGTCGACCTGAGCAGCCTGTATGACGTGGCGCGCAACTTCACTGAACTGCAAGCCGAAGCCGAGGGGCCGTTGATCTCCCGAATGACCGCACTGGGAGGACTCCTGCGGCGCGCCGTACGGCAAGACTCTTTAGAAGAGCACCTGGAAAAAGGATCGCGCGAGATCTTCGCGTTGGCCACCGAATGGCGGGAACGCATCGAGAAGATGCGCGACACGGCCGCCTATCGGGAAGCGCGGGATGCCTATGAATCCGGCGATCCGACACGCCTTGCCGTTGCCCTGCCTGCCCTCTTCTCTCGCATCTGCGTTCTCGAGTCTGCTCCCGACCTGTACTTTCCGTTCTCGGCATCGTCAGGACAGCGTGCTCGCGGGCGCAGTCCGTTCCTCGCCCCCAGTCTTTGTGCCGATTCTCTCGTATCCCTCCTGCGAAACGGCATTCCGGCCGACCCACTCGGTACGGACGATTGGTGGGACCAGGATTTTCTCTACATCGCCTGTGCCGCCAGCCCCGATGCGCTCGAAAGTCCGATCTGGCTGCGCGCAAGAGCTGAGGCTGTCCCCTCGCCCGTGTTCACGGTGGTCGCAACGGATGAGCTGCGCCTCTACTCACCTCACTTCCAGGCTGAATTCCAGATCGGCTTTACAGAGGACGTGACTGACGAGTGGTGGTTGGCCTATGATGGCTCGTTCCCTGAATTTCGTACCGCCCTGGAACGGGAGTTGTGGGTGCGTGGCGTCTCGACCTCGATTCTGAGCGGATCAAGCTGAACGTACGGGGAGGAAAGCCGAGCCGGCCCGCGAAGGGACCGGCCCGGTGGCCAATCAATACTGATAGGTCAGCTTTACGCCGGTCTCGTCACGCCGGGCAAAGCGGCCGCCGACGTACCACGGATCGTTACTCGGCAGATCGCTTCCATAGGTCATGAAGTACTTCTGTTGCAACGTGACGATGAAGTTGTTGGTGAGGAAGTAATCGAGATTCCAGATCAGTTCGAGGTTGCTATCGACCGGATCCCAGACTGACGCAAGAAACGGCACGACCGTGCCACCGCGGTAGAAGCTCGTTGCAGCCAGTGTGATCATGCTCTCCCATTGCCGGATGTTGTCACCGTTTCCTTTCAAGTCGGCGTTCTGCTGGCGCTCGTATTGTCCGGTCCGGGGCCCCGAAATCCATTGGCCGATCGGTCCGAAATACGGATCGTCACCGGCACCTGAATTCCCGCGGAGCTTATCGACGTTCCGACCTGGCGTGTATTGCCAGAACAACTGCCCGCTCAGAAACCAGGTGGCACGAGGGTTGAGCCAGCGGATCCACGTGGGGCGGTCGAAGCCGATCATACCGGTCCATACGTCTCTCTTCGCAAGACCGAAGGGTCCCGTTCCCACCTGTTGCCCCCTGATGTACATCGGCGGCAGCTTGTCTTCTTCGATCGTTTGGTAGGGTTCGCCCATCACGTAGGCTGTTTCGAAGCGGAACACGGTTTCTGAAATGTCATCGTAATAGTTTCCCGTGAGGCCGAAGATGTGCATGTAAGGATGGATGACCTCAGCATCGACCCACACCGGTGCGACGCAGATCGCATTGTCCTCGGCGGTCAGCCCCGAGCAGGCCCGTGTCAGGGCATCGGCGGCAACGGGTCTGTTCTTATCAATCTGGTAACGACCGACGACATCTTTCGAACTACCGATATCCAGGCGGTTCAAGCGCACCGCAAAGGGAGAGGATGCACCCACTCCGCGACCACGTGCGTACATATACGCCAATGATGTTTCGAGACCGAAAGGCGTCACGAAATGGAGACGCGTCCCCACCTCGCTGGCATCCCTCGGGTTTCTCTGGAAATCTCCCCGGCGCAAGCTCGTGCCGTTCAAATCGAAGGTAGGAATCAGCGCCAAAGGTGATACCTCTGTGCGCTGGATCTGCCCATCACGCAGCGGATTGGGAAACGGGAGTGCCCACGGCTGCGGCAGGAACCCCGGTTTGATCCCGGGCTGGAAGTCGAATGGATTGTAGACGACTTCGGCAAACACGTTGTTGAACTTCCATACGTCACCGAAGTCCCACAAAAACTTCGCCATCCACAGAGGAATCCGGATATTGTCCCAGGTCTCCTGCTGAAAGTGCCAGGTGATATCCAGAGGGTTCCAGATGTCCATGATGCGGAATTGGTCACTCTCGCCCCAGATCACCTGCTGGCGGCCGATCCGGAAGGTGAGAGGCAGGTCCTTCAGCTTGCCGTCGATGTATGCCTCGCGCAGGCGATTTTCGAACTTGAAGCCGCTGCGCTCCCTCCCTGTAAGGTCGGTAAGCGAACCGCCCACCCAGTCGTCCCAGCGGGTCTGACCGTGCTGCCGTTCGCCGGGCTGGATGTCGTACACACCGTCGTACACGCCACGATACAGCAGATACAGTTTGGACCGCTCGAGGAATGGCATCTCGAAGCGATCGATCAGCTTACCGTTCTGGAGCCAATCGTAGTCGACACGGAGCCGGAATGTGTTGCGGTTCTGGACGAAATTGAATTCGTTCGGAGTCGCATGCCTGAGGAGGTTTTGTGTTTCGAGGTTTCCCGAAACCTCCAGTGGGCCGTACCTCATGGTGGCATTTGCCGATCGAACGGCAATTGCGGCCAATAGGAGCAACCCGATTCCAACGGTTCTGGTTGGTGATACGCACCACCCCTCGCGCATATCCTCCTCCTTCGGTGCTATGATGGCGTGACGTCTCCCGAATACTCGCCATCTGGATTTGTCGCAAGACAGACACTGCAGCCAACCTCCACTTTCGTTGACTTGCCCTGGGCCCGCTGTTAGCGGGCTTCGTCCTGATGAACACCGTTCGCACGCGATTTGCGCCGAGTCCGACGGGTTATCTGCACATCGGCGGTGCCCGCACCGCCCTTTTCAGTTTTCTCTACGCCCGCCACCACGGAGGACGCTTCATCCTCCGTATCGAAGACACGGACCGCGAGCGATCCACCGAAGAGTCGATCCGCGCCATTCTCGATGCGATGGCCTGGCTGCGCCTCGACTGGGACGAGGGTCCCTTCTACCAGACGCAACGGATGGCCCTGTACGCCGAGTACGCCGAGCGTCTCCTCAGCGAAGGGCACGCGTACCGCTGCTTCTGCAAGCCGGAAGATCTCGACGCCAAACGACAGGCAGCGCTGAAGACAGGCGGCAAGCCGATGTACGATCGGACCTGCCGGGATCGCATAGAGGGAATTCCGGGCGCACCATTCACGATTCGTTTCAAGGCTCCGTTGTCGGGTACGACGGTCGTGTCCGATCTCGTCAAGGGACACGTTGCGTTCGACAACAGCGAACTCGACGATCTGATTCTCGTACGCTCGGATGGAACGCCGACCTACAACTTCTGTGCTGTGGTCGACGATGCCACGATGAACATCACACACATCATCCGTGGCGATGATCATTTGAACAATACGCCGAAACAGATCCACATGTATCAGGCGATGGGATTCGATCTGCCGGCATTTGCACATTTGCCACAGATTCTCGGTCCGGACCGTGCGCGGTTGAGCAAGCGGCACGGAGCCACCTCCGTGATGGCCTACAAGGAGATGGGGTATTTGCCGGATGCTCTGGTGAACTATCTCGCACGGCTGGGCTGGTCACACGGCGATCAGGAAATCTTCAACCGTGCCGAACTGATCGAGAAGTTCACTCTGGACAGCGTCGGCAGTGCGGCTGGAGTGTACAACTCGGAGAAAGCGGCCTGGCTGAATTCCCAGTACATCAAAGCGCTGACACCCGAAGAACTCGGCGAGGCGGTGTTCCCTTACATCGAAGCGGCCGGTTACGTAGTGCAGCATGATCCGGTGTGGCTGGCAAAGATGGCCCGGACACTCCAGGAGCGGTCGAAGACGCTGGTCGAATTGGTCGAACTCGGCCATTACTACTTCAGCGACGATCTGAAGATCGATGAAGCGGCGGTTGCCAAACACCTCAAGCCTGAAACGATCCCCCTGTTAGAGATGATTCGAGCAGCACTCGCCGAGTTACCGGAATGGAACGTACAGACGACCCACGACTGCTTCGGTGCCATCATGGAAAAGCTTCAACTGGGTCTCGGCAAGCTGGCGCAGCCCGTGCGTGTGGCGCTGACCGGAGGCGTCGTAAGTCCAGGAATCTTCGAGGTCCTCGACGTGCTGGGGCGCGAACGCTCCCTGCAACGCATCGATCAGGCGATTACGCGGATCAAGGCGAAGCAGGGCAGTTGAGCTGGTGGTGTGGTCGTTTCACAGTTCGGTCGAGTACGGGCAAATTCCTGGCTGCGACCCGGCTGGTAAACTTGACTCGCTGCAATGCGGAGCTTAATCTCGGCGCTGCTTTCGTTGAGGAGTCGGCTAATTGGCAAGCCACCTGACTCTGGATCAGGCGATTGAAGGTTCGAGTCCTTCCTCCTCAGTTCAAAGACAACGCCGGGTCGGCTGGGCCCACCCGGCGTTGTTTCAAAAAGATACGGTCCCATCGTCTAGTGGTTAGGACGCCGGCCTCTCACGTCGGTAGCAGGGGTTCGAATCCCCTTGGGACCACCTTACTCTGGAAACTTCCCACCGCTTGAAGATCGAGAACTCCTGATGTGGCATGGCCCGCCAGTCCATCCGGCGGGCCATGCCATGCGTCCGAGTGTTGCGCTTGCAGTTCAGGATTCAGGCTCCATCACTCACACCAACCAGCCCACGGATGGCGTTCGACACGTGAGTTGCCCGCCAAAGCCGGGTGCGGGCCGAGGATCGCCCCTTCCACAGTGGCACGGCGGGAAAGTTTCATTCCGGCCCGATTCCCCATCAACGTTCCGTACAACCGGCTATTCGGGCCTATCGCGACCTTGCCGTCGACCACGACAAAGATCACTTGCTTCGCTGTCAGGCCTTCCAGGGACACCGATGCGGTATTCCCCAATTTGAGGTTGCCGTTACCTGCCACCAAATTCGACTTCCGGATGCGAACGATGACGTTCCGGGTTTGTGGCGAACCAACAAGCACCAGGTGGCCGCGTCCCTGTACCGTCAACTCCGGCAGGTCGATTATCACGTTGTCTGCCGGTAACGTGCCCACCTGTGGAATACGTACCAAATCCCGTGCCTTTATGCGGAGCCGGTTAAGACCCATGAAGCTGTATCCGCTCTGTGGAGCTGTCAGTGAGGCAAGTTCACTGAACCGGGAGGAGACCACGTCACGCGCCGATGTACAGGCGAGCAACTCGGATCGCATCCCGCTGGCATCACTGACGATGGAACCACCCACCGATGCGTATTCCGGATGAACGACTGCACCACCTGCCGTGATCGCCGAACCAGCGACATGGACCCGTTTGCCGAAGGTAATGGCGTTGGAGCCGCTACCGATCCGCGAGATCAGATCACCGAGCACGCTCCCGCTGATCTTGACTTTGCTGCCGCCCCTCGCGACCACCTTGCCGGCGCAGATGTGTCCACGGGTGATGGCGCGCTGTCCCAGGATTGTCGTGGCATTGTCCGCCGGAACCCAGTCGAGAATCGCGTACTGTCCCGCAGAAATCGCACCACGGCAGACTCCGAAACCGTCACAGGTTTCTCCGCTCGTGCAGACAAGGCCATCATCACACGGCGCACCGGCAGGATCGAGCCTACATGAGGGAGAACAGCAGTCCCCGCTCAGATTGTTGCCGTCATCGCATTCCTCTCCCGGATCAAGCGTTCCGTCACCGCAAACACACTGATGCCCGCTCTCCTCATAGCTGTCGGGTGGGCACTCGGGACTGGTCCCCGTACAGGACTCAGCCACATCGCAGCCGCCTACGCTGGTGCGGCAGACCACTCCTCTCGCGACATACGGATGAACGCAATTCCCGTTCGCATCGCAGACGTCCCGTGTGCATGGGAAACCATCGTCGGCACACCCCGTCCCTGCTTCCAGGATGCTGTCGGGTGGGCACTCGGCACCGGTTCCCGTACAGGACTCAGCCGCATCGCAGTCGCCCACGCTGGTGCGGCAGACCACTCCTCTCGCCACATACGGATGAACACAATTTCCGTTCGCATCGCAGACGTCCCGTGTGCACGGGAACCCATCGTCCGCACACCCCGTTCCTGCTTCCATGATATGGCACTCCGATGGCTGGCCCGTGCATGTGAAACAGGACTCGATCTCGCAATTCGCGCTGCAGCCATCCCCACCGTTAAGATTGCCGTCATCGCATTCTTCGATTCCGTCGACGCTCCCATCGCCGCACTGACGGATGACGGGGACTCCGCCCAGAGAGGTGACGATCGTAGCTCGGGTTGCGTTAGGATCGACATCCCATGCCATGACTGAGACAATATCCTGGGGTCCGTAGACTGGGCCAACGAGCGGATGCGTGTAAGGCGGCAGGTTGTTGATTACCCCAGCCAATGCCACGCTCTGCCCACCGCCCTGAATTCGTGGCACGATGGAATCCCAGCGGTCCGCCGCCCACCCAGCGAATGACGAGGCCTCCAATCCTCCGGCACCCGTGAATGCGCCCGAATGGCTGATGCCAAACGCCTTGGAGTTGTCGATCGTAAACAACTCCAGATTCTGATTTCCGAGGGAACCTCGTGTAAAGAAAACATCATCCGAAGAACCCACCACATCCTCGTCGAGGTATTGCAGTAGGCGGAGGGCTCCCAGTGGGCCATTGGACGCGACAAACTGAAAAGTATTCGTCATCGTTGCCGATCCCGCGGGCAGAACACTCAGCACCGTCCAATCGATCGTGTTGCCGTTCGCACCAGTAAACTGGCCCTGGCTGGAAACGGTGTGAGGGTCGATCCGCTGTGGCGTCCCCCCGTTCAAGCGAAAGCCGCCTCCCGGTGTCCCGGGATCCACATACGTCCGATATGCCCAGATAACATCTGCCGTAATCAGTTGGGAATTGGTTTGATCGGTTGCGGTAAGTTCCCCAACAGTCGTCTCGCCACCGCTCGTCACGTCGACCGACCAGTACCCAAGCGTACCTCTCGGGATGCCATTGTCGATGACAATACCGATCGATCCACGCGGTACAGCACCCTGGAGAAGCACGCCGACCATCAGCATGAGCAACCTGAGTCCGATCCGAGTTTTCATTGTTCTCCCTCCTTGCCAAACCGGAAGCGTTTGCGCTGAGATCTGCTTGCCGGCCTCACCTGCACACGCTTGTCTTGCATCGCGTCAGGAGTCGCCTGCACGCACCTGGCCACACCCAGGGTGTATTTCTCAGCATGGTTTAGCCCATGCCAGCATCATATTCAGGTTCCGTGCCACTGACTTTATGACAATACCTATGCAGATGCCGGAATGCTACTGAGCAGGAATCTTCCAGGATGCATGGGGGGACCGGGAATATTTCTTCCCGACCCATACGACATATCTGGTGCCCTTGCGTGCGACTACCTCGTGCAAGCGTCGCCTTCTACCGAGACTCCGATCTATCGATCCCACCGGAGCAACCTCGCACAACGAGGTGTGCTGTTCCGAAGCAACCCTCACGCAACCGGAGCCGTGTCCTCCGAAAGCCCTGAAACCCATGAACGCCAACTCTCTATGACGCTTCCGTGATTACCCCGTCCGCTCTCTCCGCCAATTCGTTGGACTTCCTCGCGGGCCGTTGCTACGCGTCCGCTATGGGTCGGCCGCAGCCAATCATCACCCGGGCAGGACGGAAATCGGGCGAGTTCATCGTCGAGATTCCCGCCGCCTGGGAACTGCGCCTCAGGCGAGTCCTTCGAGAGTTGCTGCCGGATGACCTGCCCGATCCCCGTGAACCCGGCCTGAGCGCTCGCCAGCGCGAACACCGAATTCAAATGCGCCGCAAGCGGATGCAGGAAGCCGTTTGCCGGTTCATCTCTGAACTCATCACTGCGGATGTGATCGGTAAAGAAGTCGCTCTGGCAACCCGAACCCGGTTCGGTTCGAGACGCGGATCGCTACGCGAACACGTCGAAGCGATCCTCAAAGAGGTGGCTAAGGCCTGAATTTGTCCATATTCAGGGACAATTTACGGCGCCGTAAATTGTCCCTGCGTCAAAAAACTCACGGTTTATTGACTCGACATCCTCTCCAGAAGGTTGAATATCTCAAAAAGCTTTCATTCCGAATTTATTTGACCACGCCGTTATCGGGTTGGTATGCACCTTGCTGAAGGCTGAGGTAGCCGAAGGAGATGTAGCCCTGGACGACACCGGACAAAATCCCAATCGTAGAACGGAACATCCACCACCGAGAGGCACCCGACAGAGAGAGCGAGGCTTTACTCTGATCGAGCTGCTCACCGTGGTGGCAATCATTGGAGTTCTCGCCGCCATCGCCATCCCGCAATTCTATCTGTACCGCCAGAATGCTTTCGATGGTTTGGCAGAGACCGATCTTCGTAACGCCATCACGGCGGAAGAAGAGTATTTCGTCCAGCATGAGACCTATGCAACTTGCGCCAGCGCCGCGGAGTGCATGAGCGTCCTCCATGGATACACGCGCTCGGACAACGGCGTCAACCTGGCAATTATCTCGACGGGTCTGGAATTCGTCGGTACCGCCAAGCATGTCCAGGGAGCCGGGGGAACCTGGAAGTTTGAAAGCAGCTCGGGCCGGTTCATCTATAAGGAGTAGGCTTCGAATTCCCCCGTCCAGTGCTCCGAAGGGCGACACCACGGTTGGCCGCGTTCCTGGCTCTGGCGCGCACCCCTTCCTTTCAACGGATCAGCCGCAGGAGGGTCTGTCCTCCTGTATCTACCCAGAAATGCGGTCCTCTCAAATCGCACGGGAAGCGGCACAGCGCGCCGCACCGGACAGACCGACGTGCGGATATGTAATGATTCGCACCGGCATCTCCTCGAGCAGGGATCGCATCCGCCCCTTGTCCAGAAAGGCGTGAAGGAATTCTCCCGATTGCAGGAGTTCGAGATTCTTCGGAGCAATCCCGCCGGCCAGGTAGATCCCTCCTCGCGCCATCAGCTTGAGCCCAAGGTTGGCAGCCTCCGCTCCGTAGAACCGGGCGAACATCTGCATGGCTTGTGTGCACAGGTGAGAGCGCCCCTGCACCGCAGCGTCAGCGATTGGACCGGCATCCTCCCCCGTCGTAGGAATCTCCTCAACTTCCCATGCTGTGGCATCCTGGCTCTGCGTTTCTCGCAGAAACCGGTAGAGGTTGACGATACCTGCTCCCGACACGACGCGTTCCCAACTGGCGTGTCCGAACTGCTTCCATAACCAGGCAAGGAATTGTGTGTCCAATTGGTTGCCAGGCGCGAAGCTGGCGTGTCCGCCTTCGGTTGCAAATGGGTGATGCCGCATTCCGTCCCAGTATAAACCTGCCTCGCCAAGACCCGTGCCTGCAGCCAAAACCGCTCGGTTTCCTGTCGCTCCCGGATTCCCTGCGTTCAACACAACGCAGTCTTCCTCGCCGAGCACCTCGATCCCCCAGGCTGTCGCTTCCAGATCGTTGATCACCCAGGCGTGTGGTGTTCCGACCGCCTTTGCCAGTGCCGCGCTGTCGACCGTCCAGGGGAGATTCGTGAGCCGGCTCCTTCCGTCTCGCACGGGACCCGCGACCCCGACACAGAGCGCATCCACCGCTGTCTTTTGTGTATCAAGGAATTCGTGGATGAATTGTTCCAGACCGCTAAAGCGGCTGCTCGGGTAGATCTGAACGGTATCAGGTACCCGGGGACGCTCACTGTCGAAGAGGGCCAGCCGAACGTTGGTGCCGCCGATGTCTCCCGCCAGAATCCTCATGCTCTGCTCTCGTCTGCACTCGCCAGCACATCGGCAATCAACGATCTGGCCTCTTCCTGGATCTGCTTGAGATGGGCACTGCCTTTGAAGCTCTCCGCGTAGAGCTTGTAGACATCCTCCGTACCGGACGGCCGGGCGGCGAACCAACCGTTCTGGGTCGATACCTTGAGACCGCCAATGGCAGCACCGTTTCCGGGCGCTGCGGTGAGTACCGCGTCGATGCGATCCCCTGCCAGCTCGGTTTTCTGCAACTGTGACGGGGCCAGCTTCTGCAACACTTCCTTCTGCTCCGGTGAGGCCGGCGCATCGATGCGTTCATAGATTGGCGAGCCCAATTCACGGGTGAGTTCCTGATAGACCTCTCCCGGATCACACTGCCGTCGCGCCAGAATTTCTGCCGCCAACAACCCCATGATGAGACCGTCCTTGTCCGTGCTCCAGACACTCCCGTCACGTCGCAGGAACGATGCGCCGGCACTTTCTTCACCACCGAAGCCGAGACTGCCGTCCCGCAACCCTCCGACGAACCATTTGAACCCGACCGGTACCTCGTAGAGCTTGCGCCCGAGTTGCGCGGCAACCCGGTCGATCATACTGCTACTGACCACCGTCTTGCCGATCGCTGCATCAGCACGCCAGTGCTCGCGACTCCCGAAAAGGTAGGAAATGGCGACACTCAGGTAGTGGTTTGGATTCAGGAGACCCGCGCTGCGTGTCACGATCCCGTGGCGGTCTGTGTCTGTGTCGTTGCCAAAAGCAATGTCGAATTTATCACGCAAAGCAATCAGGCCGCTCATCGCATAGGGCGAGGAACAGTCCATGCGAATCCTGCCGTCCCAGTCGGCTGGCATGAAGCGGAAGGTCGGATCGACGTCCGGATTGACCACGGTCAGATCCAGCGCATAGTGATCGGCAATGCGACTCCAGTATTGAACTGCGGCGCCACCGAGAGGATCGACTCCGATCCGTAGCTTTGCCTCCCGGACGGCCTCGAGATCAACGATCGAGCCCAGGCCGGTAACGTATCGCCCCATATAATCGTGAGGGTGAGTCGTTGTCGCAGCACGCGCCTGTGCATAGGGGATCCGCCTGATCCCAGCCAGACCTGTCGCAATGATCTCGTTGGCACGATTCTCGACCCAACGTGTCGCGTCCGTATCGGCCGGCCCACCATGCGGCGGGTTGTACTTGAAGCCGCCATCCTCCGGCGGATTGTGCGAAGGTGTGATGACGATCCCATCGGCGAGATCACTGGTTCGTCCGCGGTTGTACTCGAGGATGGCGTGCGAGATCACCGGTGTTGGCGTGTACCCTCCCTGATCATCGACCATCACATCGACGGCGTGAGCTGCCAGAACCTCCAGGGCACTTACGAACGCCGGTTCCGAGAGCGCGTGTGTATCCATGCCCAGAAAGAGTGGGCCGCTGGTCTCCTGCCCTGTCCGGTATTCCACGATTGCCTGTGAGATGGCGAGAATGTGTGCTTCGTTGAAGGAACATCTGAGGGATGATCCCCGGTGGCCGGAGGTTCCGAAAGTCACCCGCTGCCGGCGTTCGGAAGGGTCGGGCCGTTCCACGAAATAGGCCGTTACCAGCTTCGCGATGTTCACGAGATTTGCCGTGCTCAGTGGCTTTCCTGCCCCTGGATCTACCTGTTCTGCCACGCCCGCACCTCCTCGGTATCAGTACCAGTAAGCCTTACCGCAGAGATGCTGGCAAGCTCCCCCGGGTAGGTCTGCTGGCCCGTCTGCGGGCAACTTGCTACGACAAAGCCGAAATTCCCGCTTGGAAGGTGAACCATGAAGCGATTGGTGCTGCTGCGGCACGGCGAAAGTGTGTGGAACAAGGAAAATCGATTCACGGGTTGGACCGATGTCGGTCTCAGTGAACGTGGGATCCAGGAAGCCGTCGAGGCGGGACGAACCCTACGCAAAGAGGGCTATGTTTTTGACATTGCGTACGTGTCGGTTCTCAAACGAGCCATCAAGACACTCTGGCTGGCACTCGAGGAACTCGACCAGATGTGGATTCCGGTGCAGCACAGTTGGAGGCTGAACGAGCGGCACTACGGCGCACTTCAAGGTCTGGACAAGGCGGAGACAGCGGCCCGTCACGGTATGGAACAGACCAACCTCTGGCGCCGCAGCTACGACATCCCGCCGCCTCCTCTCGAACCAGACGATCCACGATTCCCCGGAGGAGACCCGCGTTATGCGATGCTGCGGGCCGATGAGCTACCCAGGACGGAATGTCTGAAGGATACCGTCGACCGCTTCCTGCCCTATTGGCACGAGACGATCGCACCCTCTTTACGCGCAGAGAAACGGGTGATCATCGCGGCCCACGGCAACAGTCTGCGCGCCCTGGTGAAATATCTGGATGGTATCTCGGATGGAGACATCATCGGTCTCAACATCCCGACAGGGATCCCTCTCGTTTATGAGTTGAACGATGATCTCAAGCCGCAGCGTCACTACTACCTCGGCGACGAGGAGGCGGTTCGCAAGGCGACGGCTGCGGTGGCGGGGCAACTTTCGAAGAAGTGATCATAGTACGCACGTCCGACATGGGGCAGATCTCAGAAGAGAAGGGAGTGTAACGACGAATGCGTTTTTCCATCGAATCGATCGCATCTGCAGGTTTTCTCGTGCTGGTTGGTGTTCTGGCTAGCGGCTGCGCAACACAAAGTGTGTCGAAACCCGAGCGAGTCGTGGCACAGGCAGATTCGGAATCGGCAGCGCAGACCCTGCGGATCGGTATCGCGCCCGTGTATCCGCCACTTGCCTTCCGCCAGAACGGCAAACTGACTGGAATCGAAGTTGATTTCGCGAACCGGCTCGGCAAGGAGTTGGCACTGCCGATCAGTTACGTAGAGACGTCCTTCGAGGAACTGATTCCGGGGCTGCTCGCGAACAAGTATGATGTGATCATGTCGGGCTACTCGATCACTCCGAGGCGGCAGGAACAGATCAGTTTCACCATGCCTTACATGGAGGTCGGCCAGATGACGCTGGTCCGCGCAGCAGACCGTGGCCGGCTGGGAACCCAGGATGCGTTGAATGAGTCCGGCGTTCGTCTTGCTGCGGTCAGCGCCACAACAGGAGAGGACTTTGCCCGCCGGCATCTGGCCAAGGCGAAGTTACAGTCGTACCCTTCGGTCGAGGATGCCGTGAAAGCATTGCGCGGGGGAGAAGTGGATGCGTTCATCATGGACGCACCGGCGGTCTGGGACGTCCGTGGCCGCCCGCTCTTCGCCGATGACCAGCTCCGGGGGATCTACCTGCCACTCACGCGGGAGCCCCTTGCCTGGGCGGTGCGCAAAACAGACACCCGGTTGTTGGAGCAACTCAACGCCCAACTCGGCACCTGGAAAGCAAACGGCGTGATCGAGCAGATCATCGACTTCTGGATGCCGGTACGGCGTGTGTCACTCGGTACAGCGGATTGAACACGAATCATGTAACCGGTCCGTTCGCCACAGGTCCGTCGATTACGAACGGGCTTTCGACCTCTTCCTTTTTGGCCCGGACTTTTTCGCGCCCTTCAGACTCGCGAGGAACTTTTCGACCGGCTGTGTGTTGACGACATCGGCCTTCGTGGCCCAGCCACGCCGTGCCGTAGCAATCCCATAGTCCAGGTACTCCAGGTGCTGGATACTGTGCGCGTCGGTGTCGATGGCGATTTTGACACCGGCCTGCACGGCCTTGCGAACATGTTCGTCTTTCAGATCGAGTCGATCGGGAAATGCATCGACTTCCAGAATGGTGCCCGTCCGTTTTGCTGCCTCGATGACCGCATCGATATCCAACTCGTAAGCTTCGCGCTTTTGCAGGATGCGACCCGTTGGATGGAACAGGATATCGGCATGCGGGTTTTCCATTGCCCGGATGATACGACGGGTCTGTTCCTCGCGTGAGAGATTGAAATAGGAATGGACGGCAACACCGACCACCTCGAGCGCGGCGAGTGTTTTATCATCGATATCGAGAGATCCGTCGCGGCCGATGTTCACCTCGGCTCCCTTGAGGATGCGAAACCCGTCGAGACGATTGTTCAATTCGTCAATGGCCTTCATCTGTTCGCGGATCTTCGCCTCATCCTGACCCATCATTGCCAGGCCCTTGGTATGGTCGGTAATTGCAATGTACTCGCGTCCCAGGCGACGAGCGGCCATTGCCATGGCCTCGAGCGAATCGACCCCGTCGCTCCAGTCCGTCTGAATCTGGAGATCGCCACGCACCTCACCGTAGTTGATGAGTCGGGGTAGTGTCCCTCCCCTTGCCGCCTCGATTTCTCCCCAATCCTCGCGAATCTCCGGCGGAATATAGGGAAGTCCGAGCGTCTGGTAGATTTCCTCCTCAGACCGGCCGGCAATGGAACGATCCCCCTCGAAGATGCCATATTCGTTCATCTTCCAGCCGCGGTCGATCGCCAGCCTGCGCAACGCCAGATTATGTGCCTTGCTCCCCGTGAAGTAAGTCAGCGCGGCGCCGAAGCTTTCCGCAGGCACCACGCGCAAATCCACGTCCATTCCCGTGCGAAGTTTAATGCTGGCCTTCGTTGGGCCCTGACCATGGACATATTCCACTTCGGGCATACCAATGAAGAACTCCATCACGGCGTCGGAATGATCCGCGACGACGAGCAGGTCCCCGTCCCCCACCGTCTCTTTCCGCCGCCGGGTAGACCCTGCGATGGCGACACGCTTTACACCACGAACTTTGCGGAGCCGGCGTTCAAGATCCTGTAGAAGTGGTAATGCATCGCCGAGCAGGAAGCGTCCGGAACTGCGTTTGTGGAATTCGATCCCCTTGAGGATCTTCTGCTCACTCTTTTCGCCAAACCGGGGCAGCGTACGAATACGGCCTGCCAACGCTGCCTTCTCCAATTCATCGACGGTTCGGATACCGAGTTCGTCGTACAGAGTCTTGATGTGTTTCGGACCAAGGCCCTCGATGGAGGACAGGCCGTCCAGGTCGACCGGAACTTGCGCATACAACTCGTCGTAGTAGGCCAGCTTCCCGGTCTCGATCAGAGCCACGATCTTCTCACCGATGCTCTTGCCCACTCCGGGGAGTGTCTCGATCGCCTTCAGTCCTCCTTGCCGGTAGAGGGCAACGAGCGATTCATCCATTCCCTCGATCGTATCCGCCACCTTTTCATAGGCCCGCGGCTTGAACGGGACACCCTGCATGTCGAGCAGGAGTGCGATGTGACGGAACACTCTGGCGATTTCGCTATTGGTCACCCGGTGCCCTCCACCCGGCCGTCAGGGTCTGCCCGTTCGCCGACGAACTCGGGCAACTGGGTAATGCTTGTCAGAATCGGACCAGCATCCTCGATCTCATGCCGATGTCCGTGACCATAATCGCATCCGATGAAACGGCAGCCGACGGAACGTGCGGCATCGACATCGCTGCTGCGGTCACCCACCATCACCAGATCCGCGGCGGTCCATCCGTGCCGCTCCAGATAGGATCGCAGGACTCCAGCCTTATCGCCCACCCCGGCCGTACCGATGGTCACCACCGGATCGAAGAAGCGGTGTAACTCATAGGTACGGAGTACGGACTCGACGTAGGCAGATCGACCATTCGACGCGACTGCGAGAACGAATCCGCGTTCTGCAAGCAGGTGAAGAGTGGCTTCGACGCCGGGGAAAAGATGCCCCTCGCCTCGCTCGACGTACCGGCAGATCACCCCCAGGGATTCGTCATAAAGGAGTCGCAGAGACTGCGGGTCGACGCCGGGGAAGAGCCGTTCGAGAATGACACGTACCGGCCAGCCTACATGTTCGAGGATTTCCGCAGTATCGGGCACACGCGGAAAACTTCCCGGGCGCCGCGCTTCCACCGCGGCGATCGCTTCCCGGTACGCCTCGCCGAGAAACGGCTCTGCCGTGTACAACACACCGTCCAGGTCGAAGGCGATCAAACGAGGCATATGTGGCAACGTACGAGATAGGCTGCCGCAAGAGCAAGAGGTCTCCCCCGGCTCGATCCGTCATTCGATCTGGGTGGCCCAGGCCGATAATCGTTCATACCGTTCGGCCTCCTCCAGACGAGATCGTTTGCGAGCGCCGTTTGCCAGGATGCGGCATTTCTTCACCAGTGTGTCTCGGACGGCCCGGCGCTGCGTCTCGTCCAGTGGCTCGCGTGCCAGCAGGCCTGCAAGGGATGCCACACGGAATCTGTCCATACCCCAGAAGCGCCGGGACAACTGGCCCTCATGGCCTCCGCGTTTGATGACATGAGGTTCATCGATGAGCCAGATCGGAATGCGGCACGAGATCCTGAGCCACAGGTCGTAGTCCTCGCAGGCGGCCAGTCCTTCATCGAAGCCGCCCATGTGGCGGAGGAGTTCGGTCTGCAGGATGACCGCCGACGGGCTTACCACACAGCGCTCCAGGCTTTCGGAGAAGACATCGCCATTCGGCTTGCGATGGTAGGAACACGGATTGACACGCACACCATTACGGATCCACCACTCGCCTGTCTGGCAGATCAGCGCGCCGGGTGTGCTGGCAAGGAATTGTGCCTGTGCGCGTAGTTTGTTTGGACGCCACAGATCATCGGAATCGAGGAAGGCAACCCACTCGCCTCGCGCCAGGGAAGAACCAAGATTACGGGCTGCCGAGACACCGCGGTTTGCCGTTCGAATGAGATCGATGCGCTTGCCATACTTCGCGAGAGCGCTCGCGGTGTCATCTGTCGAGCCATCATCGACGACGATCACCTCGTAGGCCGGCAGGCTCTGTGTCAGGACGGATTCGACGGCTTCCTGGACGAGATCCTGCCGGTCATACGTGGGAATGACCACGCTGATCCGCATGGATGCGGCTTTAGCGTGAAGGAGCGCGGGAGTCTGCCTGGCCAGAATCTGGAATCAAAGAATGTGATGAAAGCGTAAATGCCCCTGTTGCAGACGCGATCAGAACAGGTCTACGCGCTGTGGCTGTCTCGGGAGAAGCAGGTAAATATCAGAGAGCCCGGTCGCCTGCTGCATGCTCAGGAGAACGTTCCAGGTCTCCCTCGTCTCTTGTGGGGCAACCCGAACACACGGTGCACTTCGACCGCCATCACACGACAGATGTTCCGGTATTGTGCAGTGAATATGGCAAAGGCCAGGTTTTTTGAGCCTGCCTGTGTGGTCGTTCTCGCCCTGCTGGGATGCCTTGGACTCGCTGACTGTTCTGGGCCATGGCAGCACGAACTTCACCGGGAGTGTGCGGTCCGTGTGGAGCAGATCCGCACACTCTATCGTCTCATCGATCTCACGCGGTCGAAAGGGCTATGAATCAAGACGCGACTTTCTTGACAAGTGCTCTTCTGGAGAAGTAGGCGAGCCGATACGGAGATCCGGATGATCGACGTCCTTTTCATCTGGTTATTATGTGGAGCGATCTCGGCAGTCATCGGCTCAAAAAAGGGCCACAGCGGCTGTGGCTGGTTTGCTGCTGGCTTCTTGCTCGGCCCATTCGGAATCGTGATGGCGTTGGGCGTAAGGAAAGATGCCGGCTCACTAGAGCGCGCCGAACTCGAGCGTGGCGCTGTGAAAAAATGCCCCTTCTGCGCAGAACTGGTAAAGGCAGAAGCAATTCGTTGCAGATTTTGCGGCGCCGATCTCAGCGCCACAGCACAGGCCGTGTTGGAACCGCCGCGAGGCAAGTTCAGGATGGAAATCGACACGGTGGTGGGCCTTACGGGGGACCGAACGTCGCTGGTCGGGTACGTTCGCGACGCGGAGGTTCGTGTCGGGGACCGACTCGCGCTGCACCGTCGTGAGGGTGACGTCTTGAGCGTCACCTGCGAGGAGATACGCATCGGCAGTGCTTCCGTGGAGAGCGCTCGGCCTAGTGACCGTGCAGAGATTGTAACGCGGATCGCCGCGAGCACCGCAAGTAAAGGCGATGTGCTTTCCCTGATTGATCCGCCATAGGAAGCTCAGGACGGGATAGTCCCCCGCGCATCAAACCTCGATCGTAATGCCCGGCTCGATCTCGACCCTCGGCCTGATGGCGGCATAGACGCCAGGGCCGAATACGGAGACGACGAGAGAGAACTTCATCTCCTGGAACTTGAGCGCCTTGCGCTGCTCCCACCAGCCGAGCACCGGGACGATGGCGATCAGCTTGTCACCGACGAGCGCCGACATCTTCCCGTGCCATCGATCGCTCTGCACGGTGCCACGGCTTCGCGTTCGGATACCAATATCCCACGGGAATGACTCGGTCTTCGCAGGCTTCACACGCTTGCCCTCGTCGTCCCGCTCACGCTTCAGTACGTTGACGCGTCGGATGAAGGCGTCCTCCGTCTCCTGCGGCCCCTGCATGTCCCACTTGAGGTCGAGGCCGTGGTACGTGCGGCGCCCAAACTTGTTGGGCTCGGTGAAGTACGAAAGCGTCACGCGCAGTTCGACCTCGGAGTCGTCGTTGGTGAGCAGGCTTTCGGGCAGCGGCAGGCGGTAGATCTTCACCTTGCGCCGCACCTTCGGCTCGGTGGTCTTCGTCGTCGGACGCTTGGGAGGCTTCTTCTTGGGCTCTTCCTCAATGACCGCATTCGGCATCGAGTCCTCGACGACGATCGTCGCCACACCCTGCGCGCACTCTGAGGCCAGTCGCTCGTCGGGCGCACCGTAGCCACACGCGAGCAGGCGGTCGTTCATGCCCGGGAAGTCCTCCAGCATTGCCTTCGACCACTTCGCCGAATGAACGATGAGGCCGCGCACGCTCTCGGGGCGCAGCTTCGGTTCGAGCTTCCAGATGTGCGCTGCGAGATACGCCGCGCGCGCCGCTGCCTCGCTTGTCATCGACATCAATGCGACGGGACTTCCGCGCGTGTACTGAAGGCTCGTCGTCAGAGCCGACAACGTTGGCACGGTCGGATCCGGGAGCGTCCCGCTGATGGCAAGGTTGCCGCCCTCGATCACGACGTCAGGCTTGACAGACCACTCGTTCCCTGAGAGTCCCGTGCTCGTGTACGGCGAGATCCCACCGGGTTTGGTCGCGACGACGCGATACTCGGCGTAATCCTTGACGTTCGGTAGCTCGACGCGCGCAGTGAAGGCGCCAACGGTCAGCGCGTTCACGGCTTGCGCAGGCTGATGGATCTTCTCGGAGAGCTGGAGCTGCGGATGCTGCTCGGCGAGCGCGAGCCACTGCTCGTAGCGCGCGTTGCCCGCGGACACGATCATCAACCGTCCTTCGCCCTTGCCGAACGCGATCTGGTCGACGGCCTGGCTCCACAGCGTTGGCGCGATTCCATCAAGCGGTGGGTCCTGCATCGTGCGCGTCACGGCAAGGATAAACGCACGGTTACGCTTGCGCTGGTCGGCCTTCTCGGCGGCGAGGACTGCCCGTTCGGTGAGCACCGGCCACTTCTCGTAGTTCTCATCGGACGAGAGGCCCTGCCCCGGCGCGACCAAGAGTCGACTGCTCTGGAGCCAGTGCGGAGCGTCGTGGCTCCCGCGCTCGATGGCAGCGCCGACGTCGCGGTAGAGCGCGAGTCCCGCCATTTTGGTACCGTGGCCGTCCGTGTCCTCGGGCGACGGGATCTCTGACCCCGCCGTCGTCGCGGTGAGGATCGCTGACTTGAGCAGCGGGTGTCCGGTGGCAACGCCCGTGTCGAGCAGGACGACCGATGGCGCGTCTTTGTGCGGCGGCGTGAGCTGGAAGTTCGCGATGTCCTTAGTCTTGGCGTCATCGAGCAGCTTGAGGTCGCGCAGCGGTTGTGGGGCCTGGTCGACGTCGTAGATGCAGTCTGTCGCCGCTTGAAGCACCGCGAGCTGCGCGCGGGTAATGCGCACGAAGAAGTAGACCTGCTCAGGCCCGAGGAACTCGTCGAGTTTCTGCCCAGCGTCGAGATGGTGAAGCTGGCGGGCGATCTGCGCGCGACTGTTGGTCGTGATCTCATCGGGATAGTGGTACCCGCCGCGGCATCCGATCTCGAACCACACCGCGCGGTCCTGGGGGACCTTGTTGAGCTGCTTCCTGCCGTCACAGACGTCCTCGAGCTGCGCGAGCCCGACGCTGCCAACGGGCGCGATCGCCTTCTCGGACGCGCGCGCCGTCACCTGCACACCGTGCTCGTCCAGCTTGGGTGTGCCGTCCTTCTTCGTCTTCACGACGACCTTCGCGTCGTCTCCGAATGCCTCGATTTTCTCGCGCAGGTAGCCGAGATCGGCGCTCGCGACGTCGAGCAGGACCGTGCCGGTCTCGGGCATCACGCCAACGAGCCGCGCGTCCGCCTTCTCGTTGTCGAGTTGGTCGGCGGCGAGCTGCGCACCGGCAGCGGGTCGGACGGCGATGATCTCGCGATTCGCCAGCTCGTCGCGCGCGTTCTCCGCGCGCGCGTTAACCTGCTGCGCGATGGTGTCGAGCTGGTGGATTAGCGAAGTGCGATGCGCGCTCGGATCGAGCGACGGCATCGCTGGCAGAACGCCGCGCCCGGGCTGCGGCGCTTCATAGGTGTCCACCGAGGTGATCTTCCCTCGGAGGAGAGGGAGCCGCGCGTCGGCCATGGATCAGCTCCTGGCCGGGACGTTGCGTCGCTTCAGCTCCTCGAGCGCATGGACGACATCACGCTCCGAGACATCTTCACGATTATCCAGGGCCATCGTGCGGACGGCATCGTCGCAGGCGCGCGCAACGTCCGCAAAACTCCAGCCCTCGGCGTGCGGAGCGAGCTTCAACGCCGTTGCGTCATCGAGGCCCACCGTGGAGAGCCTCAGCTTCATTAGCGCGGCGATCTGCTCTCGCGTGGGCTTGTCGAACGGGACGATCACGTCGAAGCGCCGGAATACGGCCCGGTCGAGTAGCTCGATGTGGTTCGTCGCGGCTACGAGGATGCTGCCACTCATGTCGGCGTCGACGAGCTGTAGGAATGCCGTGACCACGCGGTTCATCTCGCCTACATCCTGTGAGTCGCCCCGTGCCTTCGCCACCGCGTCAAACTCGTCGAAGAGGTACACACCCGGCCGACGGGGCATCTCGGCGAAGATCGCACGGAGCTGCACGGCAGTCGCCCCGAGGAAGCGCGAGAACAGCGCGTCGAAGCGCACGGTCATCAGCGGCAGGCCCATCTCGCCCGCGAGCACGGCGGCGGCGAGTGTCTTGCCGCAGCCCGGAGCACCATGGAACAGGAGGCGCCGACGCGGCTGCACGCCGAAGCGTTCGAGGCGCGCGCGCGACCGGTTCTCGGAGAGCACGCGCTTGAGCGTCTCCTCGGTCTCGGATCGCAGGACGATGTCGCAGAGTCGCTCCTCACGGTGGCCGCCCTCGAGGATGTCCGCGAGTTCACCACGCGGTGCCGCGATATCGACGACCGGACCCTGCGTCTTGCGGAACGCCGTCGCGGGCATCTTGGCGATGATCGCACGGATCTCCTCCGCGACACGCACATGCCCGGCGCTGCTCTCGGCCGCCGCTAGTTGCAAGGCAGCCTTACGGAAGGACGGCTCGTCGCCGTCCGCGTGGGCCTGCAAGAGCGTTTTGAGGATGTCGGCCTTCATGATGCTTTCGCGATTCCCGAGAGAGTCTGCCTCCGTAGCTCCAAAACTTTGCAGCGGAGATACAGCCGGGAGCCGTTCATCGGGTGGCGTTTTGTCCGGAGCTTCCCGGCCTTGTCCCACCGACGAAGCGTCACCTCGCTGACAGCAAGCAGCTCGGCGGCCGCCTTGATCGTCAGTACCTCGTCGTCTTCGCTCGCGGCTCTACCCACATTACGAAACTTAGTCAACATTGATCATTGAGCAAAAAAGCGGGACAACCCGAACACGCGGTGCACTTCATCCGCCACCGCACGACAGACGTTCCGATATCGTGCAGTGAATATGGGAAAGACCAGGTTCTTGAGCCTGCCTGTGTGGTCGTTTTTGCCCTGCTGGGATGCTTTGGATTCGCTGACTGTTCTGGGCCATAGCTGTACGAACTTCACTGAAAGTATGCGGTCCGTGTGGAGCAGACCGGCACACTCTATCGTCTCATCGATCTCGTGTGGCCGAAAGGTCTATGATTGCTGCGGCGGATGCATTACAGAGATGCGCCACCGGAGCATGGGGAGGAGCCATGGAACAGATTCGTTTTGATGACGTCGATAGGCTGCGTGCGAAGATCAGTGACACTTTCGGTCCCTGGGGTCCGGAACTGGAAGTGACCCAGGAAATGATCAACGCCTTCGCCGAACTGACCGGCGACCATCAGTGGATCCACGTGGATGTGGAACGCTGCAAACGTGAAAGTCCCTTCAAACAGCCCATCGCACATGGCTTTCTCACGTTGAGCCTCATTCCGAAACTTCGTCCCGGTGCGGATTTCCAGATCATCGGCTACGGCAATGTCACCAACTATGGCGCCGATAAACTGCGCTTCACTGCGCCCGTTCCGTCAGGTTCCCGATTGCACGCGCGCAGCCGTATCGTTGCCGTGGACGCAAAGCCCGCCGGCACACAGGTGGCCTCGGAAATCCACATTCATCGCGTGGGTCAGGATCGTCCTGCCGTCATCTATGTCATGCTGGTCCTCTACCACCCGCCTGCTGCCGGATAGACAAGACATAGCTCTCGTCTCAGCCATGCCCCGACAGAGTCTTCCGCAGACGGTCCTGTTCAAGATCACGGGATTGGTGTTCCTGTTATTCCTGAGCGCATGCCCTTCCCAACAGGAGCAGGAAGCCAGGATACCTACCACCACACCAACGGTAACCAGCAGCTCCGGAGCGCCGCTTTTCGAGTCGTGGCTGCGTTACGAGCCGGAGAAAGTCGCAACGGATCCGGATGCCCGTGACGCATACCTGGATGCCATCCTCGGACACCAGGTCTTCCAGTTCCCTCCGCAGGGCCTACCGCCGGCACAGGCGCGCGAACTTCTCCTCGACGATGACAAACTCATGCTGGCTACGGGACGCCGCCTCTGGGGACAGGAAGTCAACTTTCAGCCGGGACTGGCCGGGAAATTCTGTTACCTCCACTCCACGCTTTGTCTGAAACGTCTGTTCGATGTCACGTTCATCGTCGATGGTAAGCCCTTCGCCCTGTACGACAACCAGTACACGATCGTGCGCTATCCGAGCCACACACTCATCAAATACTATCTCGGTCCGGTTCAGGTCGAAGAGGCCAAATTCATCACCGATGATGATCGGGCCGTCGCCATCTACACAGCCCAAATCACGGACGGGAAACCGCATGACTTCTCGCTCGAAGTCGTGGCGCCGTATCTGACGCTGCCCAATCAGACGGCTACACTGGACTACCCGTTGCTGGGAGCCGGGAAGATACAGGGCCTGCCGCTCTTCGTCTATCTCGATGCCCCCGATTTTACACGGAGCGACACGGCGGTCATCCACCTCAAGCGCAACCTTCCGCTGAAGGAAGACGGAACACCTGCCATTGCCGGTGTCGCCATGAGTTTCGAGAACGCAGCCCGTACCGGCAAAGGCTTCCGCACAATCCCCGAAGATCTGCTGGCGCAACACCGCCATGCCTACAATGAGTGGTTTGCCACCAACGTCCCCTACTTCGACTCCTCCGACCCGGGTTTCAAGAAGATGTGGTTCTACCGGTGGTGGATCGTACGCTTCAACATGACAGAAGCCGACACGCCGGATCTTTCGGGTTACCGTTTCTACGAGGGCAAGCTCGGCTTTGATAATCCGATCACCTTTGCCGTGCCGGCGCAGATCAAGGAACTCACCTATCTGCGTGATCCGAAGTTCGCCATGAGCCAGGTCAACAACGCCTATCGGAATCTGGCAGCCAGCGGGGCTCTCGTGGATCCCCCGGGGAGTCCGTACTGGGGGGAGACCTACTCACACTGGACTGCAGCAGCGGTCCTCGATTTACATCGCGTGCATCCCATCCCTCCCGACAAGCTGGGGCCACTCCTCAACGAGATGGCCCGCGACGTGCGCGCCTGGATGACCAGCTTCGATAAAGATGGGGACGGACTGCCTCAGAGCAATCGTCCCCGGATTACGGGTTATGACCTCGATATTCTCTCCTATTGGTATTTCAATGGCACAAGGCTCGACCTGCACCAGCACCCTCCCGACCTCGAACGCGTCGACTTTGCGAGTTTCGTTTACGCCAATGCCCGCGCCCTGGAGGAGTTGGCCCATCTGTCCGGCAATGCAGAGATCGAACAGGAATTCTCAGCCATGGCTGACCGTATCCGTACGGCAGCGCTGGCGGCCTTCTGGGATGATGAGACCAAATTTTTCTATCCACGCCGCGCCAACGATGACGCCCGTGTGCCCATCCGGGAATTACATGGTTTCTTTCCGTTCCTCACCCAGATGGCGCCAGACGAACCACGTTATACGGCAGCGCTGCTGAAATTCGTCGATCCTGATGAGTTCTGGGCTCGCTTCCCCCCTGTGATCACCAGCCAGTACCATTACAAGCAATGGACCTGGGAGATGGATGGCCTCACGCGAAACATCGCGCCCCATCCCATCAGCATGGGAGCGCGCACTCTGCTGGCAGCACTCAAACACTACAACCAGGACATCGTTACACGACACCACTTCATGGAACTCATGGAGCGATACAATCAACTCGTCTATTCCGGTGTAAACCCGTTCGATCGGACCTGGAGGCCCAACGCACACGAGTATTATTCCAAGTGGGAACCCTACCAGTCGGGAAGCCGGCCAAAGCCGTCCGATATCTCACACGACTTCCACTCGATGTTCTGTTCCCTGGTCGTAGAAGGAGTGATTGGGCTGACACCGCGCAGCGATCGACTGATCGAAATCGATCCGGCCGCACGCGACTGGGAATACTTCCTGATCGACGGGCTATCCTACCAGGGCAAATCCCTGACGATCGTCTGGGATCTGCCTGATGGCAGACCGCGCTACCGCGGTCTGCCGGAAGGCTTTTCGTTGTTCGTGGATGGCAAGGCGGCCTTCACACGGCCAGAGCTTGGACACGTCCTTTTCGATCCCTCCACGGGCGACGTACGTGAGATCGAAGGCCCTTCTCCACTGAACTGAAAATTCGAGCACACTTGACGGAGACGGTGTATCCAGCGGCCTGATGGCACCGGCCGGGTCCTTCGCTAGACTGCGGCAGTCTCTCAATGACGCGACACGTGGTAAACCACAAACGTCCCATACTTCTGTTCTTCCTTTTATCCCTGTCTCTGGGAAACCCATGCGCGCGCGCCGAGCCGGCTTCTGGCACGCAGGTTTTCACCGGCATCGGCAAAGGCGCACCGCCGCGGGAGAAGCCGGCGACTCCGGTTACCACATACTGGCGTGTACAGATGTTCGTGAAAACGGTGAATGCCGCCCCGGAGAGCCGCCTGCAGGTACTCTTGCCCCTGTCCGACACGCATCAGGAAATTCTGTCGCGTCGTTTCGACGCCAAGGGCTTTCGCTATCGTGAAGATCCCGTGCAGCCCAATCTGGAAGGGGCCTGGATCAGGACAGCATCCCCGGACAGCGGCCCGGTAACGTACGAGATGGACGTTGCGATCACCGACTGGGTACAGGAAATCCCCCAGGTGAATCTACGGGACATGACGGTCGGAGAAGGAGAGCGCGCCGCACTCCAACCCACGGAGTTGGTTCAAAGCCAGGCGCCCGAAATCCGCCGCCGTGCCCGGGCGTTGATCAGCGAGGCGGTCACCGTTGAGCAGGCCGCATGGGCTTTGTTTCAGCAGACGGCCTCCTTCGTTCGTGCAGCACCGGGTGAAGCGAAGGAAGATGCGCTTTCCGTGTTGCGCAAGGAGAGTGGCAGCACAACGGGAAAATCACGCCTGCTCACCGCACTCCTTCGCAGCGTTGGCATACCAGCGCGCCTGGTCGGCGGCCTCAAACTCGAGGATGCGACCAAGAAGCGCGCGACGATCTCCTGGGTTGAGGCGTATCTCGGGGGTGTCTGGGTCCCCATGGACCCCGGCGGCGGCTATTTCGGGTGGATACCGAACCAGTATCTGGCGATTTACCGCAACGATTTGCCGCTCATCGTCCACTCCTCCGGAATGGAACTCGAGTACGACTACGTCGTGCATCGCATCCGTAAGGAGACTGGTACCGCCACGGAACCGACACCGGACAAACCCCGGGAACTTGCTCCGCGACCGGTCATGCCACTGGTGAGGACGGCATCGAGCTATGTCGAGCACCCCGTTGCTTCGGTCGTGATCATTGCCGACGAGAATGTCGATGAGCAGGTGTCCGAGCGTATTTTCCGGGAAGCGCTCGAGGCGGAGATCAACGTCGTATTGCTCTACGCCCATTTCGAGTCACGCTACTTCCGGGAACAGTACCTGCAGCGGCTGGTCAACAACAACATCGAGGTCATCCGGGGCGCGCACGTACTTCTCGTCAACACGCACGATGAGGCAGGGCTTTATGCGCTCTTGACCCTGGGCGAAAAGGAACTGCGTCTCGGTGATATGCGCATCGTCATCGCAGGCCGTTACGCGCGCTCTGTCGGGAATGTCCTTGGTGCCGTCCTCTATCATCTCGTCGATGCTGGTGAAGTCATCCTCGTCAATCGCCCCGCCAAACTCCTCGCCTTGTGGGCCATGGTCCGTGCCAACGTCCTCAACGGAATCCCGATGGTGGAAGAGGCGCGTAAGTGGGACGTCCAACCGATGATTCTCAACCAGCGCGTCTATGAGGATCTCGGCTGGTGGCGGCGCGTGGTCGTGGGGGCCTGGGCCAGAGCTGTCCGCGCACAGATCCCCTTGCAGGCGATGAATCTGATCCTGGTTCTCCCCGTCATCGCCGCCATCATCGTCATCGTGCGCACGTTCATCGGGGTCGAGACGTTCGGCACCTTCTCCCCTGTCATCGTCTCCCTTGCGTTCCTCACAACAGGCCTGTGGTGGGGGATGGCAATCTTTGCCGTCATTGTCGGAATCGGTACTTCGGTGCGCGCCCTCCTGCAGCGCGTGCGCCTGCATCTCGTTGCGCGATTGGCGATTCTGATCGCCATCGTCGCTGCCATCATGGCTGGTCTGACCGTCCTGGGAGCCTCGTTCGGCATCGGAGCCCTGATGAACATCAGCATTTTCCCGATGGTGATCATGTCGAACGTAATCGAGAACTTCACGTCGTCACGTGCCCAATTCGGCACGCGCGAAGCAATCCGGCTGACGCTGAACATGATGCTCCTTGCCGCACTCTGCTACCTGGTGATCGAGACGGCGGGTCTGCAATCGATCCTGCTCAGTTTCCCGGAGTTGTTGATTGTTGCCATCGCCGTCGACATCGGACTGGGTAAGTGGCGTGGCCTGCGATTGTTGGAGTACCGCCGCTTCCTGGGTCTGGCACAGGATTCGAAGCGATGGACACCCTGATCGGACGGTTGCGGAAAATCCGGCGCGAGGTGCTCGGACTCAATCGGCGCAACCAGGAATTCATGATCCGGGTCAACCCTCCACCCCTGGTCGGCCTCGTCGACCACAAAGCGAGAACAAAAAAGGTGCTGACCGAACACGGACTGCCTGTGCCCGATACCTTCGGGAGCTACGGCAGACAGTCGCAACTTGCCGAGCTACAGGACGAAATCCAACGGCAGAAGGACTTCGTCCTCAAACCTGCACGCGGCGCTGGCGGCGAAGGGGTCCTGGTGATCACGGAGAATTCACGTGGGCAACTGACGAAGTCGAGTGGTTTTCGCCTCGGCATACGTGATGTCGTCGCGCATGCCGCTGACATCATTGCCGGAGCATTTTCCCTCAGTCAGACCCGCGATGAGGCGCTGCTCGAACGGCGTCTCATCCCACATCCGCAGCTATCTACATTCAGCCCCGGAGGCGTGCCGGACGTCCGTGTCGTGGTGGTATACGGTGTTCCCATCGCGGCGATGGTGCGACTTCCCACACACGCATCCGACGGGCGCGCCAATCTACACATGGGAGGCATCGGCGTGGGCCTGTCCCTCGCTACAGGCCGTGCGATCCATGCAATTCTCAAGGATAAACCGATTTCGATGCATCCGGATACACAGCAGCCCCTTTCCGCTTTGTGCATTCCGTACTGGCCGGAGATCCTGCTTCTGGCCGCACGCAGCTACGAGGCCGTTCCTCTCGGATATTTCGGCATCGATGTCGTCATCGATGCAAGGCATGGCCCTTCGATCCTCGAAATGAATGCACGGCCGGGTCTGGGAATCCAACTCGCAACCCATCGCGGTCTACGCCCAACCCTGGCGGAGTTGCAAAGACGAGCGGACGCACACCTGGATGCCTCCGAGCGTGTAGCGCTCGGCCGGGAGATCGAAGCCGTTGTGGCAAGGGAATACCGCTGACCAGCAAGGGTCGCTGGGCACTTGCCCGTCTCCGGCCTACCAGGCCGGAATGACGGGTTACAACGAGTTGTCGCACGGGCGTCGATGGCTTAGAAACCCCGTGCGAGCGTCATCTGAATTTGCTTCGTAAGGTGAACTGTGTGGAAACGGGTGTTCCGCGATCAGGGAATACGAAAACACGAGAATCCAGCAAGGAGATACGATGAGGAAGTCGCTTCGAACGATTCTGGTCACGGTACTGGCGAGCCTGCCACTCGCAGCTCGCGCACACCCGGCACCCGAAACTCCTCAACCCTCGGTGAAGGCTGAGAAGAATCCGGAGGCCGCCACACTCGAAGAAAAGCTTCTCGGGAAATGGAAGGTCATCAACGCGGAAGACGAGATGGAATTCCGGAAAGACGGTACCTTCACCGCGGGCAACTCCCAGATCACTATGAGCGGAAACTTCTGGGTGCGTGATGACCTCCGCCTCGAAATGGATATCGGCCTGCGCAGAGCTCTCAAAGGAAATCTCATTCGCGAGATCGAAATGAAGGATGAATCGCTGATTCTGACCGACCCGAAATCGAAGCAGTCCGTCACTTACAACCGGGTCAAGTGACTGTGCCAACTCTGATCCAGAGTGCCACACGCATCCCTGCCGCCGGCAATGCGTTGAAACTCATCGATGAATACATCGGCCGGGTAAATTCGAAAACGCCGGAGATCAGCATCGCTCACATGCGTGCACCTGCGGGCTGGCAGGAACCAGGGCAGCGGCCGGACTTTACCGAGTACACAATCGTTCTCCGGGGAACACTGCGCGTGGAACATGAGGGTGGTGTGATCGATGTCGCGGCCGGACAAGCAATCATCGCGCGACCTGGAGAGTGGATACGATACTCCACTCCGACAGAGGACGGTGCAGAGTACATTGCAGTCTGTATGCCAGCCTTCGATATTGCCACAGTGCATCGCGACGAGTGATTGTAGCGCGAGTTGTCTTCTTCGGAGGAATTCGTCTGGTTGTCCTCCGGCTGTCGTGCTAACCGACTTCCCCTGCAAGTTCATCCGTTTCTCCTTCCCTGTCGGCGCAATCCGACCGTTCCTTCTTTTGGTGGTGGTGCATGGGGTCTTTGGTTTCGTCTCTCAATCCAGCGCAGCAACAGGCGGTCCTGCACGAGAATGGACCACTTCTCATTCTCGCAGGGGCTGGCTCGGGTAAGACCCGGACCCTGACCCATCGGGTGGCCCATCTCCTCGCTGAGCGAAACGTAGCCCCCTGGCACATTCTTGCCGTCACGTTCACCAACAAGGCAGCCGGGGAACTGCGTGAACGCCTTGAACGTCTGCTGGGCGGCGGTGAGGCGCCGTGGGTCTCCACCTTCCACTCGACATGCGTGCGGATCCTGCGGCGTGAAATCGAAGTGTTCGGCTACACCCGCGACTTCGTGATTTACGACGACCAGGACCAGGAACGCTTGCTGAAAGAGTGTCTGCGGGAACTCGATGTCGACGAGCAAACGATCACTCCACGCGCCGTGGCTGGGGCGATCGATGCGGCCAAAAATCGTCACATCACACCCGCCCAGTACGACCGCAATGATCCGTGGCATGAGCGTATCGCCAAAATCTACGTCCGCTACGAAGAGAGGATGAAGCGGGCCAATGCGCTCGACTTCAGCGATCTCCTTCTGGTCACCTTACGCCTGTTCAAGGAACACGACGAAATCCTCCAGCGCTGGCGTGATCGTTTCCGCCATATCCTGGTCGACGAATACCAGGATACAAACCGCGTGCAGTACGAGTTGACGACTCTCCTCGCAGCCCAGCGTCGGAATCTCTGTGTCGTGGGAGATGAGGATCAGTCGATCTACCGTTGGCGAGGTGCAGACATCAACAATATCCTCGATTTCGAAAAAGATTATCCCGACGCCACGGTGATCCGTCTGGAACAGAATTACCGCTCCACGGGAACGATCCTGGATGCGGCAGGCGCTGTCGTGGCGCAGAACACGCAACGCAAAGGTAAGCGGCTGTGGACGGACAACGGCCGGGGCGAACCGGTCACCGTAGCTCTGTTGCAAGACGACCTGGATGAATCACGCTGGGTGGTGGGCGAAATCCTGCGGCTGCAACGGCATGGGCGCCCGTTGCGTGACGTTGCAATCTTCTATCGCGCCAATGCTCAGTCCCGCAGCTTCGAAGAAACCCTGGTACGCCATCGTGTGCCGTACGTACTGGTTGGTGGAGTAAAGTTCTTCGGACGGGCGGAGGTGCGGGATGTGCTTGCGTATCTGCGCATCCTCGTGAATCCGGCCGATAGCGTTGCTGCGAGGCGAATCATCAATGTGCCCGTGCGCGGCATCGGCAGTACCACGGTTGAACGGATTGCCGAACTGGAGAACGAAGCGGGCAGTTTTTACGCTGCCTGCAAACTCGCCCTGGAACGGGGTGTGCTGAAATCGGCAGCAACCGATAAGGTTGGGCAGTTCGTGAGTCTGATCGAATCTTTTCGCGGCATGCTCGGCACCGTCCCGTATCCCGAACTGGCGGCACGTATCGTGGAGCAGACGGGCTATGGTCCCATGCTGCGCGACGATCGGAGTGAGGAAGCTCAGGATCGTTTGCAGAACGTCGAGGAGCTTTTGAAGGGTATGCAGGAATCCGCGGCCACGCTGGAGAGTCTTGGCGAATACCTGGAACAGATCGCTCTGGTCGCCGATATCGATCGCTACGACGACACACAGCAGCGTGTGACCCTGATGACCCTGCACTCTGCCAAGGGTCTCGAGTTTCCCGTGGTTTTCATGGTGGCCATGGAGGAAGGTCTGTTTCCACACTCGCGCAAGGGTGAGGATATCGATGAAATCGAGGAAGAACGGCGCCTCTGTTATGTCGGGATGACCCGGGCCATGGAGAAGCTATACATGACTCACGCCCGCCAGAGGCGTGTGTTTGGCGATTTTCAGTCCAATCGGCGCAGCCGTTTCATCGAAGAGATCCCTGCAACTCTTCTGCACGAGATCGGGAACCAGACAAGCAAATGGGAACAGGCGCGCCGCAAAATCGAAGAATCGCACCTCCCTGCCGAACGCCGCACGGGATCCAATGAAGTCCACATCGAATACGAAGACGGGTTGCGGATTGGTGCGCGTGTACGCCACGCCACCTTCGGCGTTGGTACCGTGCAGCGGCTGGAGGGCAGCGGAGAGCAACAGAAGGTCACCATTCTGTTCGGTTCCAGTGGTCGAAAAAAATTGATGGTGAAATTCGCGGGTCTCGAACCTGCGTGACCCACTCTCTCGAACCGTTCACGATCGCTTGCTCCGCTTCCTGGCTCGCCTCTGAATTGCTCTTTTGGCGATACGATGTCAGGCTGATCTCTGCATCGTGAAAAAGCCGGTGATCCATCCAGCATCCGACCACGCGACGACTCCCGGGGGCATCGCCATGAGACGCAACATCGAATTTCACAGTGAAGACACCATCTGCCGCGGCTGGCTGTATACGCCGGGGAATGTAACGGAACGGGCGCCCACCATCGTCATGGCGCATGGCTTCTCGGGTGTGAAGGAACAACGGCTCGATCGCTTTGCTGAAGCGTTTGCCGAGGCAGGCTTTGCCTCTGTGGTGTTCGACTACCGTGGTTTTGGAGAGAGCGACGGCGAGCTGCGCCAGGATGTCGACGCGGCCCGGCAGGTGGCTGACTACCGGAACGCCATCAGCTTTGCCCGTACACTCGACGTGTGCGATCCGGAACGTATTGGCGTCTGGGGCACGAGCTTCAGCGGCGCCAACGTTCTCATGGCAGGTGCCTTTGATCGGCGTGTGAAATGTGTCGTAGCACAGGTCCCTCTCCTCGACGGATGGGAAACCCTGGGCCGCCTGAGCGGAGTCGAAGCCCGAGAAGCATTCATTGAACAATTGATCGCAGAGCGGGAGCGCATTTATCGTGGCGAATCCCCTACTCTGATTCCCGTCGTCAGTGATGGTGGGTTTGCTGCGCTGCCGACACCCGATGCGTATGAGTGGTTTCTCGAGAGCGGGCAGGAAGCATCCAACTGGCGCAACGAGGTAACGTTTCTTTCACTCGAGCGCCTCATCGAGTATGCGCCCATCCGTTTCATTGATCGAATTGCACCGACCCCCCTGCTCCTCATTGCTGCCAGTGAGGACTTCCTGCCACTCGACGTGGCGCAGGCCGCCGTGGAACGCGCGGGGGAGCCGAAGGATCTGAAAGTACTGTCAGGCGGACACTTCACACCCTACGAGCCGCCTCTGTTCGCCACGGCAGCCGGCTGGGCGGTCGAGTGGTTCAAAAAACATCTCGCAGCCTGATGCCCGAAACGGATGGTGTTGCGGTTCGACCGATCTCGGAACCAGGCACAAGTGGTGGATGAGATGATGAACTGTTGTGGCACTCCTGATCTCAGCACCTGTACGTTGCGATGCGCGTGAAAGTGCAGATTGCCGGCGTTTCTTCCCTAGACGAGGCGCTTGCTCTCGTCCGGATGGGTGTTGATGCTCTCGGCTTCACTTTGCGGCTTCCCGGAGGAGTCCACGATGGACTGACCGAGGCCAAAGCCCGTTCAATTGTACACGCTCTCCCCCCTTTTGTTGCCAGCGTCGCGATCACGTATGTCGAAACGGCTCGGGATGCGATGGATCTTTGCCAATTCACAGGTGTGAATACCATCCAACTGCACGGCGAATTTCCCACCGGCGAGTTGGAAATGCTGCGTGCCGCCATGCCGTACCTGAAAGTCATCCGAGCGGTCCATGTTACCGGGCCAGAAGCGATTGCTCATGCACGGAGCCTCGAACGCCGCGCGGATGCTCTCATTCTCGACACGTTCGACCCCGCGACCGGCCAGAGAGGAGCCACTGGCAGGACGCATGATTGGACGATCAGTCGTCAGATCGTCGATGCGGTACGAGTTCCGATTCTTCTGGCTGGCGGTCTGACACCGCAAAATGTTGGTGCAGCGATCTCCACCGTGCGACCCTGGGCTGTCGATGTACACACTGGGATCGAGGACCCTGACGGCCGGCGCAATCTCGACAGGATGCGTGCCTTCGTCGATGCCGTCCGCCGAGTGGAAGCAGAGCCGGCGCCCGTTGAAAACGTCAACCGGTGAGCAGCCTGCACATCCGATCAGGGTCGTGGGGACTCTCAGCCACGCCAACCCTGGAGAATCCGCATGTACTGGGCACGTTCGAAGGCGGCTGGGTCTGGACAACGCTCCAGGCTCATACTCCCTCGCATCTGGGAGAGGGACTCGTACTCGCGTTCTTCCAGCCAGCGTTCGACACCACGCAGGATTTCCGACAGATACTCCGGCCCATTATCGAGGAGAGCGGAGACCATCTGTACCGCGTCTGCTCCTGCCATGATCGCCTTCACGGCATCGAGCGGGGTATGTACTCCACCACTGACTGCGACCGAACCACGCACCTGGGGTGATAGGATGGCGATCCAACGCAGGCGCAGAAGCAGTTCACTGGAATCGGAAAGATGCAATGTGGGTTGCGCCTCTAATGCTTCGACATCGATATCCGGCTGATAGAACCGATTGAACAGGACGAAACCATCGGCGCCACACTGGTCCAGCTCACAGGCCAGGTGCGTCATGGCCGAATAAAAAGGTGAGAGTTTTACGGCAATCGGAATCTGCACCTGGCGGCGTACCGTCGTGACGATCTCGCGCAGACGTCCTTCGACCTCGGCACCTGTTTCCGCCTTCGAGGTGGACACGTGGTAGATGTTCAACTCCAGGGCGTCGGCGCCTGCCTGTTCGAGTCCACGAGCATAGTCGAGCCATCCTGAGGCCGTCACACCGTTGAGGGAACCGATGACCGGAATGGAAACGGCATCCTTGATCCGTCGAATCTGCTCCAGATATTGGTTCGGACCGAGACGGTACTCGTCGGGTCTGGGGAAATAGGAGAGCGCTTCTGCATTCGAGTGCTCACAAATCTCCATCGAGGCGAGCGTTCCCGACAGCTCTCGTGTGATCTGCTCCTCGAACAGAGAGTGCATGACGATTGCTGAGGCGCCCGCGTCTTCGAGTCGCCTTACCGTGTCGAGGTTGTCGACCATCGGTGAGGCGCCGGGCATGAAAGGATGCGGTAGTTGCAGGCCAAGGTATGTGGTCGAGAGATCCATGTTTACTCCTGCGTCGCGGGTTTGGGCACAACCAGCTTCGCGAGCTGCTCGTAGATGCGATAACGACTGGTGGCTTCCTGTTGTCCGGCAGCCATGAGTTCCCGGAAACGCTGTGGATCGAGTTGTTCCACCATGCGGAAGCGTGTCTCATTGCGGGCGAAGTTCTCGACCAACATTTTCGGCTCTGGCGAATCGAGTTGTAGAGGTGCCTCTCCTGCAAGGATACGGCGTGGGTCGAATCGGAAAATCGGCCAGTAACCGGAATTGACGGCGAGTTTCTGTTGCTCGGCGCTGAAGGCCAGATCGTAGCCATGTGCGATGCAAGGGCTGTACGCGATGATGAGTGAAGTGCCGGGATAGGATTCGGCTTCCATCAGGGCGCGTGTGGTCTGAAGATCCTTGGCACCGAATGCGATCCGGGCCACGTAAACGTTACCGTAGGACATCGCGATCAGGCCCAGATCCTTCTTGGCGAGCGCCTTACCCGCGGAGGCGAATTTGGCGGCTGCACCAAGTGGTGTTGCCTTGGACTGTTGCCCGCCGGTGTTGGAATACACCTCGGTGTCGAGAACGAGGATATTCACGTCACGACCCATGGCGAGGACGTGGTCCAGACCACCGAATCCGATGTCGTACGCCCAGCCGTCGCCGCCGATGATCCAGACACTCTTGTGAACCAGATAATCGGCCAGCAACTCGAGCCGACGCGCATCCGGATGCTGTATGTTGGCCAGCTTCTCTCGGAGCTCCTGCACTTGCCGCCGCCGCTCGGCAATTCCTGCTTCACTCTCCTGGCCCGTCTCGAGGAGTGAACCGACGAGCACATCGCCGATCTGTGACCCCAGTTTTTGCAGGAGTTCCCGGGCGAATTCCGTGTGCTTATCGATCGCCAGACGCATGCCGAAACCAAACTCCGCATTGTCCTCGAAAAGTGAATTGGACCAGGCCGGGCCACGTCCGTCGCGATTGGTCGTGTAGGGAGTCGTCGGCAGATTGCCACCGTAGATCGACGAACATCCCGTTGCATTGGCGATCACGGTGCGGTCGCCGAAGAGCTGCGTGACGAGCTTGATATATGGAGTCTCACCGCAGCCGGCGCACGCTCCCGAGTATTCAAAAAGCGGTTCGAGAAATTGGATGCCCTTGACGTCGGTGCGTACCGTCGTCCTGTCGACTTCGGGCAACTGCAGGAAGAATTCGTAGTTTTCACGTTCCGCCTCCCGTAGCGGCGCCTGCGGTTGCATATCGATGGCTTTGTGGCGGGGGTTCGCCTTGTCCTTGGCGGGACAGACGACGGTGCAGAGAGAACAGCCGGTGCAGTCTTCCGGTGCCACCTGGATCGTGTATTTCTGTCCCTTGTACTCGTTCCCCTTGTAATCCATTGCCTTGAAGGTGGCGGGAACACCCTCTTCCAGCGAATCAGCGGGATAGACCTTGGCACGGATCGCGGCGTGGGGGCAGACGAGTGCGCACTTGTTACACTGGATACAGATCGAGGCGTCCCATACAGGGATCTCCAGAGCGATATTGCGCTTTTCCCATTTGGCCGTGCCCGTCTGCCAGGTCCCGTCGACAGGGAAGGCACTGACGGGCAGCAGGTCTCCTTTGTCGGCCAGCATGAGAGCGGTAACTCTCTGGACGAAATCCGGCGCCTTTTCCGACACGATGGGTGGCATGCCACGAGTGGCGGTGACTTCAGAGGGAGCCTTGACTTCGTAGAGATGCGCCAGCGTGTGATCGACGGCCGCAAAGTTCTTTTCCACGACCACTTCGCCCTTGCGCTCATACGTTTTACGAATGGTGCGTTTGATATGCTCGATGGCTTCGCCGCGTGGCAACACACCGGAGATGGCGAAAAAGCAGGTCTGCATGATCGTATTGATGCGGCGGCCCATGCCTGTATCGCCGGCCACTTTGTACGCATCGATTACATAGAGCTTCAGCTTTTTCTCGATGACATGCTGCTGCGCCTCTCGTGGAAGCTGATCCCACACCTCTTCGGGACCAAAGGATGAATTTAAAAGGACGACCGCACCGGGGACGGCATAGCCCAGAACGTCGTACCGCTCGAGAAAGTTGAACTGGTGGCAGGCAACGAAGTTTGCTCGTTTCACGAGGTAGGCAGAACGGATCGGCCGCGGTCCGAAACGCAGGTGCGAGATGGTCATGGCACCCGACTTTTTCGAGTCGTAGACGAAATAGCCCTGCGCCCAGTTGTCCGTTTCCTCTCCAATGATCTTGATCGAATTCTTGTTGGCGCCGACCGTACCGTCCGAGCCGAGTCCGAAGAACACAGCGCGAACGACATCCTCCGGTTCGATGTCCACGGAGGTGTCGTACGGGAGTGATAGCTGTGTGACGTCGTCGACGATTCCAACCGTGAAGTGCCGCTTCGGTTCTGTCTTGTTCAACTCCTCAAAGATCGCGCACACCATGGCAGGCGTGAATTCCTTCGAAGAGAGTCCATAACGGCCAGCGATGACCCGTGGTTCGTGGGCGAACCGGAACAGTCCCGTGTCACGTGCTTCGTGCAGTGCAGCAAGGACATCGAGGTAGAGGGGTTCTCCCAGGGCACCAGGCTCCTTCGTGCGATCGAGCACTGCCATGGCCTTTACGGTGTGGGGTAGCGCCGCAATGAAATGGGTGAGACTGAACGGACGATACAGGCGGACACGCAGGAGACCGACCTTTTCGCCCTGTGCCATCAGATGCTCGACCGTTTCATGGGCTGTTTCCGAACCTGAACCCATCATGACGATCACCCGTTCGGCTTCTGGATGGCCCGTATAGTCGAATAGACCATAGCGCCGTCCGGTAAGCTGGGCGAAGCGCTCCATCGTTTCCAACACGGTTTGCGGGACCGCATCGTAAAAGGAATTGCAGGCCTCGCGTGCCTGGAAAAAAACGTCTGGATTCTGTGCTGTGCCGCGCAGGACGGGATGATCGGGTGACAGGGCTCGCTGGCGGTGTGCCGCCACCCGCTCATCCGAAATCATCACACGCAGATCGTCGTCCGTCAGTTCTTCGATTTTCGCGACCTCGTGTGAGGTCCGAAATCCATCGAAGAAATGGAGGAACGGAACTCGTGATTCGAGTGTCGCTGCGTGGGAGATGCAGGCAAGGTCATGTACTTCCTGGACGGAACCGCTGCACAGCATCGCGAATCCTGTCTGCCGGCAGGCCATGACATCAGAATGATCGCCAAAGATGGACAGGGCATGAGTCGCCAGAGTGCGTGCCGAGACATGCATACAAAACGGCGTCAGCTCCCCTGCGATCTTGTACATGTTGGGGATCATCAACAGGAGGCCCTGCGAAGCCGTAAATGTCGTCGACAGCGAACCAGCCTGCAGTGCCCCGTGCACGGCACCGGCGGCACCACCCTCGGATTGCATCTCGACGACCAGAGGTACCGTACCCCAGATGTTGCGTTTGCCGTGGACCGACCATTCGTCCGCCCACTCTCCCATCGGCGAGGACGGTGTAATCGGATAGATCGCGATCACTTCCGTCAGACGGTGGGCAACCGAAGCCGCCGCTTCATTCCCATCCAACGTCACCATGCGTCGTGTAGACATGTCTCTCCCTCGTATCGATCTGACCTGTTGAAGACCAACCACTTGCGGTTCGCGTGCCGCCTACAGTCTAGGCGTTCAGAACATCGTCTGCGAATGCGGGCTTCCGACCCCTGCGAAACGATGGTCTCCACGGCGATTCCGTTTGACGCATCGCTTCGCAGATTCTGGAAGAGGCGAGCTTACGTACCGGGCCGCTCGATGCCGCGACACGAAAACATACACGTGAAGGCAGACGCCGAAGGACGCGACCGCATCCGAATTGCGTCCGACCCGGCCCGATCGTGACGGCATCAGAAGGCATCGCGATCCGTGTGAAACACACCACGTGCCACCCGCATGAGCCACTCGACCACGTCGTCCGCGTTCTTCCCGGGCGGCAGGCCAGCGGCCACACCCGTGCAAATGCCCACGAAGGCGTGCGTCACCAGATACGCGTCGAGCGTAGTGTCCACATCGCGACGCCTGCCGAAGTGACGCAACAGGACGCGGAAGAGCATTTCCACCTGCCCCAGGAATTTCACCCCAGCGGGCAACTCGGTGCCGCCATGGACATAACTGGCGGCAACGCTCACGATGTTCGAGCGGCGCGTCACCTCTGAGATGGCAAAGAGGAACAATTCACGCAAAGCAGCTTCGGAATCACCTCGTAACAGGTCGGGAATGCGTTCTTCCAGCAAGAGCCAGAGATCCGACATCTCACGTTCGAGAACAGCAACGAGAAGCTCATCCTTGTCCTGGAAGTATTCATAGACGGATGCCACTCCCACACGCGCCCGGGCCGCAACCGCATTCGTTGTCAGAGCATGATAGCCCCCCTTCTCCAGAATCCAAGTGGCTGCTCGGATTATCCGGTCCACGGTCGCTTTCGAGCGGGCCTGCACAGGGACTCTTTTCGGCATTTGTCACGCTTTCTCGGTTGAATTGATCCCGGGATCATTTCGTATCGTAAAAACGGTTGAATCCGAGTCTTTTTCCGGGTTAGCATCCGGGCGCAGTGCAAAGAAGGGATTCTGTCACCGAAGGAGGAAGAAGGGATGGAGATCCGAGCGGTACCGGTCAGCGAGCGAGCCTGCAAGATCAACGAGACCATCGAGAATGTCGTCAACGGACTCGTGCGTGGATTCGATCAGTTCGCAAGTCCGCTGGGCCTGGGCGTGCGCGTCAGCAACTACGACGACCTGAACTTCTGCTTCCAGGGCGGTCCTGGGGAACGAATGCGCAAGGCGCACTACGACAAAAGCCTGCGTTTGCTGTGGAAAGCCGAACAACACGCACCGTACACGTCGTTCAATGACTGCACGGCCGATGAAAAGGCACTGATGGAGCTCGCCGAAGGTGCGATGAGCCGGGCCGAAAAGATCCAGCTCAAACGCATTCGAAGCGAAGACTTCCGGAAACGGATCGATCGCCAATACACGCCCGAACAAAAGCAGGCTCTGGTCAATATTCTGTCCACCATTGGACACGGTGAAGCCTATGCGTGGTTGGTATCCGCCGACCTTATGGCGCAGGTGAAGAGCACGGGCGGCCGTAGTGCGATGACCATGCAGGTTCTCGAGGAAGCGAAGCACTTCGTTGTCCTGCGCGAGATGCTGCACGCCTTTGGCTGTGAGATCCCGCGGATGAATGTCTGGGAGTACATCACGCTGGAGAACATTCTCAAACAGAGTGGCCTGGAAAAGTTCTTTGGGATGAATGTGATCGTCGAAGGCCTGGCCCTGAGCATCTTCGGCAGTCTTGCTTCTTTCCCCGAACTCGACGTCCTGCGCCTGTTCCACCTCGACGAATCACGCCACACGGCGTTGCCGCACAATTACTTCCACGATTTTCCGATGACCGAATGGGAAAAGAGGAACCCGATCACAACGACGCGCCGTCTGCTCCTGCTTCTGCCGGCCATCCCGTTTCTGCTGCGAATGGAGCGCGACTTCGCAACGCTCGGCATCGACCTGTTCGAATTTTCCGGGTCCGTCATTCGTAAGGTCTTGTTCCTGGCACAACGCGTCGGGTTTCATTTTCCGTTCCCCGAAGAAGACGTGATGCGGGCGATCAATTCCCTGTTCAACTACTACTGCTCACTGACGCGGGAAAACCACCAGCCCACGGATTTCATGGCGGCCGAAGCGACTCGCGGTGAGGCTGAACTGGAAATCGAGCGAGCGATCTTTTTCCCGGAACGGGATCGGAATGGCAGCACCACCACGACACCAGCAAAGCCGCGCCGTACCGCCGCCCGGCGCTCTGCGTCCCGCAAAAAATCGAACGTGGTGGCCGCAACCTTCGGTGGCCACTGACGTGAGGCCTTGGGGCTGGACGCACTGGCATCAATGCCGTTGCGTCCAGTCCGGCCGTTCACTCCTCCGGGATTGCCGTATGGCCCGGACGAAAAATCACCTTCTTGTCCTTCACTACGAGTTGCTCGTTGACGAAGAGTTGGACGGCCTGGGATAGCACCTTGGCCTCGAGCCGCTGGCCACGGGACCGGATTTCATCGAGCGAATCCTCGCCGACCCGAATGTGGAACACGTCCTGAAGAATCACGGGACCTTGATCGAGCTGTTCGGTCACGAAATGCGCCGTACACCCGGAAACGCGCACCCCTTCTTCGAAGGCCTGTTTGTAGGCGTTCGGACCTGGGTGATAGGGCAACAGGGACGGATGGATATTGATGATGCGGCTCGGGAAGCGCTGCACCATGGCGGCGGTCAGGATTTGCATGTACCGCGCAAGAACAACGACATCGGCACGGTACTCACGCAGTTTTTCGAGCAGAAACGCCTCATGCGCCGCTTTGTCCTTGGACGGAAAGGAGTAAAAAGGTAACTTCGCGGCTTCGGCAATCGGCCGCAGCACCTCGTGATTCGACAGAACGACCACCAACTCCCCATTGAAACGGCCGTGGTCGCGGTCTTCGATCAATTGTTCGAGGCAGTGCGGTTCACGACTCACCAGAATGGCGACTCGTTTGGGGTCCCGGCGGCCCAACAGGCGCACCGAAACATCCATTCGGATCTCTTCACCGATCTTTTTCAGGCCCAGGATGAGTTCGTCGAGGTTGATCGAAATCTCGCTCAGATCGACACGCATCGTCATGATGAACAGCCCTTCCATGACGCGTTGCTCGATATCCTCGATATTGATGCTGCAGCCGGCAAGATAGGTGGAAACACGAGCGACAACGCCCTTCTGATCGTGGCCGATGACGGAAATCACCGCGCGATTCGTCGACATATCGAAGATTGACCCCCTGTAGAGGGCTTTTAGGAACAAGCTGAGGAATCGTCAATTTGGCAGAACATTCTATGTTTCCTTCTTGCGTTGAGTAAGTTTCCCTCATATAAGAGATGTTCATCCTGAATTTGCGTTAGAGAACAACCTCCAGTAGAGTGCCCCACGGTCTGGATCCTCTCCAGTGACCGGAACCCAAGCAAGGAGCGAAGCAACAACTATGGACAACCGGCTCGGCGCCCTCGCGCTGAAGATGAACGAAGAAACGCCTGCGGCGGAAGAAGAGGCCGAACTCGAACCTGCCGTACTCGAACCGATCGAGGCTGAAGAGCCGGAACTTCCCGATCGTATCAGCGATTACGACCTGCCGGCGCATTTTTTCCAGGACGTCAGCGCCACCGAAATGCTGACGATCGAGGAAGAGCAAGCGATTGCGAAAGCCATCGTGAAGGCGCGTAACCGGATTCGCCGACTACTACGTCAAGGCCGATTCCACCGTCTGGTTGCAGCGGCGCTCCCCTTGCACGGGCGCAGTGTCATCCACCCAGCCGAAGACTTTCGCGAGCGCGAGACCGTGATGGTTTTGGAGTTCGCCAAGAAGCAGTTGCGTTCGCGCCGCCGTCTCGATCTGCGGTTTGGTGACCGTGTTCAATTGAAAGAATTCGTCTGTCAACTGGAACAGGATCTGATCAAGTACCGCACGTTGCGCGACAGTATGATCGAGGCAAACCTTCGATTGGTCATCTCCTTTGCCAAGCGCTACCGCCGCGCCGGGGTTTCGTTCCTGGACATGGTTCAGGAAGGATCTCTGGGGCTGATCCGAGCCGTCGAAAAGTACGATCCCGTCAAGGAAGTAAAATTCGGCACCTATGCCGTCTGGTGGATCTGGCAGCAAATCGGCCGCGCGGGTGACATGCACAGCGGTTTGATTCGTACCCCCGTGCACTGGAACCAGTTGCGCCGCAAAGTGGGACGAGAGACGCAGCGTCTGCAGACGAAGTATGACGGCGCTGTCGATCGTGATCTGCTGGCCGAAGCGAGCGGTGTGGATGCGGAACGTTTGGAGACCATGACGCAGAATTTCCAGTGCGTCTCCATTGATGCGCCCTTGAGCTGTGATGACGACCGCACCCTGGAAGAGTTGCTGGCCAGCGATACCGACGATCCCGAACGGGAGGCGGCTGCCGGCGATCTGAGCGCACAACTCGAATGTGCCCTCAGCCAGTTGCCGGATCGTGAGGCGGACATTTTGCGCCTGCGTTTCGGCACCAGCGACAATCAGCCTTTGACGCTCGAGGAGGTCGGTCGCCGTTACGGCGTCAGCCGCGAGCGGATTCGTCAACTCGAGGCGCGCGCCCTCAAGCAGCTACTGCCCATCTGCGAAGGACAGGGGTTGCGGGCCTACGTCGACTGACGTCGGGAAAAACACAGGCGGTCGGATCACCGACCGCCTTTTTTGTCCGTAACCAAAACGGAGGAAAAGTATGCGGAAAATGGGTTGGATCATCGGTGCTCTGCTGCTCGTAGCCGTTCCTGCGGTGAACGTCTTCGGCGCAGAGGCAAAAGCGTCTGAACTGAAGACGGACGACGAAAAGGCGATCTACGCCCTCGGCATCCTGCTCAGCCAGAACGTGACTTCCTTCAGGCTCACTCCCGCCGAACTGAAGGTTCTGATCAGCGGTATCGAGGACGGAGCCAGTGGCAAGCAATCGAAGGTGAATGTAGACGAATTCCGCTCGAAACTGCAGGAGCTTGCACAGGTTCGCGCCGCAGCCGGCGCAGCCGAAGAAAAAAAGAATTCTGCCGCCTTCCTGGAGAAGATGGGGAAGGAAAAAGGTGCGGTGAAGTCCGACTCCGGTCTGATCTACATCGAAACCCAGCCCGGTACGGGTGAACAGCCTCAGGCAACCGACAAAGTGAAGGTGCATTACACCGGCACGTTGATCGACGGCACAGTGTTCGACAGCTCCGTGCAACGCGGACAACCCGCGACTTTCCCGCTGAATGGCGTGATCAAGTGCTGGACCGAAGGCGTGCAGAAGATGAAGGTCGGCGGCAAGGCAAAGCTGATCTGCCCGTCGGACATTGCCTATGGAGACAGGGGATCACCGCCGAGAATCAAGCCGGGTGCGACGCTCGTATTCGAAGTGGAACTGCTTGAAATCCTGAAGGATGCGGGCAGCCAACCAGCTTCCCCGCATTGAACCGTCGATCTCGCCTTCGAGATCTCACACACGATTCCTGGTTAGCCGGGTCTCGATCGCTCCCAGAGGAAGCGGCGATACCCGGCTTTTCATCGTTCGCTTTCACTCAGCGATCGCGCTCAGCATCCAGATACACCACGGGCTGGCCGAGTACCGAACCCCTCGGGGCCGGCGTGCCGGAAACAGCGCGCGAGGGGTGGTTGTGGACCGAGCGTTTCAAGACACGAAGGACGGTAACAAGTCCCTCACAGCATCCAGAGGCCACGCAGCGCGGTCCTTGTCCGACAAGATCGGCGCCTTGATCGGCCATTCGATGCCGATCGTCGGGTCATTCCACTGGATCCGTAGCTCGTCGTCCGGATCGTAATAGTCTGTACATTTGTATTCGACCTCTGCATGGTCGCTGAGGACACAAAATCCATGTACAAAACCGGGCGGAACGTAACACTGCCGGAAATTCTCAGCCGACAGGACGATGCCGACCCACCTCCCAAAATTCGGTGAGCCACGGCGCACATCGACAGCGACATCGAAGATCTCTCCCGCAATCACCCTCACCAATTTGCCTTGCACCCGGCGCATCTGGGCATGCAGGCCGCGCAGCGTTCCGTGCTGGGAGAGCGAGTGGTTGTCCTGCACGAAAGAGACGTCGATTCCCGCCTGTGCATACTTCTGAGCCTGGTAGGTTTCGACGAAGAATCCCCGCGAATCCAGAAAGACATCCGGCTCGATGATCAAGACCTCGGGCAACGCGCTGGGGATCACCTGCATGCTCAGGACCGCCGAACCGGCTCTATCCAACCACGGTGCGACGCGCAACAGACATCCTTGCGAAAGCCTCCACGCCGCGTTTCGCATTCGGGAGAATTTCGCCCGTCCCCACCACGACAGACCGACACGCCCGCCGCGGCGCACTCTATGCAGCAGCGATCCACAGGAGGGTCCTTGCCATGGCCGCAACCGACCGCATGATGTCGGCTCCTTTGAAATCACGGATGACGCCGACGGACGCATTGTTCTGGTACGCCGAGGAAGCCACACCGGCGCTCCGCCCCCTGATCGGAGGCCTCTTTCTCCTCGATCAATCACCCGATCCGGAAAAACTGCAACGTTCCATTGCCCGCTGGATGGCCCGCATGCCGAGATTGCGACAACGCGTGGTGGAAGGCCCACTCCGCCTGAGCCTGCCGGAATGGCAAGACGATCCACAATTCGACCTCGCCTACCACACAAGAGAGATCGTTCTCCCTGAGCAGGGAACGTTGCGAAACCTGTTCGAATTCACCAGTGCCGTTTTTGCGACACCGCTCGACCATGCCAGACCGCTGTGGGAATCGTATCTGATTCATGGAGTGGACAACCACCGGTCTGCCGTGTTCATCAAGATGCACCATTGCGTCATGGATGGCGTCAGTTCCATGGCCGCTTTCGATGCCATCACGCAGTTGCACCGGGCCGATCCGATCACCGTGCCACGTGGCGCCCGGATCGGCACATCCGACTCGGAAATGGCCCGCATCGGACGGTTGCTTTGGAACAGCGCCGAAGCCATGGTTCAGTTCGGCGGAACGATCGCCCAGGTGGGAATCGGGATAGCCACCAACCCGATCAGGACAACCCGGGATCTGATCAGCGTCAGCCAAAGTCTGGCAGGTGTGATTCGCGACCTCGGTAAGCCTCCCCTTGCAGACCCGCTCTCGCAATTGAGCACTGGCATCGGGCGACGGCTCGACGGGATCACGTGGTCCCTACGCCGCCTTCATCGGATCAAGGGCCTGCTCGATGTGACGCTGAACGACCTGGTCTTGACCGTTCTGGCAGGAGCGCTCGGCCAGTATTACGCGGAGCGTGGCTTCCACGCTTCCGAGTTGCGCTGCATGGTCCCCATCAGTCTGCGCGCCCCGCACGAAAAACACAGCCTCGGCAATCGAATCGGAATGTGCAATATCACGCTGCCGATCGGAGAACCGCATCCCCTGGTCCGACTCGAACTGATAAGGAATCGGACGGGTCGAGCCAAGAGTGACCGGCGGGGCCGTGCTTATCCGATGGTCATCGGAGCTTTGGCTCTCATGCCGACCGCCATGTTCCGGGTGTTTGCACAAACGGCCACCAGCCGGCTCAATCTCATCTGCACCAACATCCCTGGCCCACGAGAGGCTCGCTACATCGCTGGCGCCAAAGTCGACGCAATCTTTCCCTATGCACCAGTCGTCCAGGGAACTCCGCTGGCAATCGGCTTGGTCTCCTATGGAGATTCCTATGGGATCGGGATCAATACAGACCCCGCTGCGATCCCCGATCCCGAGCGCTTGCACGTCCTACTCGATCACTCCTTGATCGATCTGGAGCGGCGCGTCCTGCCACACTCCGAGCTGAAGGAGAAACCAACAAGCGGAGGAAAGGCTAAACGCAGCGCTCGTCCTGCCGGTACCAGTCCTCGGTCCGACCCCAAAAGCGTTGCGCCGAGACGTAGGAGTATCCGGAAGTGAGCCATCCACAGATGGGCTGACCAACCTCCCGGCACAGTCTACCCGCCGCCTGTGGAACGGCGCCGAGACGCTGGGTGGCACGGTCGCGCGGAATTCAGCGGGAGTTCACGAGACAGAGTCACCGGATCCTCGCGGACCGTCCCTCGCCAGCGGACTTTCGTCAGGTCGATCTTCCCCGAACGATCGAAGGGAACCCCCTCCGATTCCAGAAGTTCCCGCTGCAATTGGGGACGCTGCCACTCACCCCGGTGGCTGATTCGCCCGGCGACGTTGATCACACGTTGCCAGGGTACGACCCGCTGTAGGGCGGACGGCAGAAGCCGTAATGCATGGCCAACCGCCCGCGCTGCACGGGGTTGGCCAATCAGCGCGGCAATCTGACCGTAGGTGGCAACCTTGCCACGCGGAATACGGCGAACCATGGCGTAGACGTGGCGGTGAAATGCCGATGGTTTCCGTGACCGAGCACTCATGGGAACACCAGGTCGCAGATCGTGCCAGCCGGCCTGGGATCCGGGGAGGTATGGCGCACGATACCCGCAACATCCCTCTTCGCCTCCGTCCTCGTAGACTCAGAGCGAGAGTGGGACCGGTGTTCGCTTTCCCGCCGCATCGATGTGTTCAACATGGACGGCACCACTTCCGCCGGCGGATAGCCGGCGCATGATCTCCCCAGCGAGCGCCAGGATCTCCAACGGTTGCACCGCAGCTTCGGGTGGATACACACCACGGCGCGGCACCTGCCCCCGCGCCATGAGAATGGCCCCGACCGCCGCCGGAATTCCCGTCCCCTCCCCTGCGCCAGCGCTGCGTGACGAAAGGGATAGGACGAATGTGCTGATCTTCCCGTCCTTCGTACCGCACACCACGACCTTCAGACACCCCGCCGGACCCGTAATGCCGGCCTCCTGAAGCAACCGCGGGCGTTGTGCCAGGATGTGAGCGACCGAAAATTCGAGAGGAATGATATCGTGCCCTTGCACACGAAGCGGTGTTTCGGAACAGGCGCCGACACGCACCATGTCCTGGGTAAGGTGGAAATAACTCAGTGGGAAGACGACACCGAGATTGGTGGCACGACGCAGGCCCGGCACGTGCTCGGGCAGTGTAATCGTTTCGGGATGTGGATACGGGTAGACAGGAAAACTGCCGATATCACGAAATTCCGTCTCGACGATGTAATCTCTGCCGCTCTCGTCGAGTTGACGGACGGTGATGAACTTCCCGTCGATGAATAGAGGCACATCATTCACCATAGCGTGAATACGGTGTTTGATGACGGCCGCACCTTCCTCCGCCTCCCCGCCATGAATGTGCATGATGTCGACGCTCTCGACCTGATCGAGGAGTTGATCGCTGCAGAGTTTAACGAAGACATTCGCCAAACCAGGCGAGTTTCCCATGCCGATCAGCGCCCCTATGCCCGCACGCTTCGCAGCGTCGTCCATCGCTAACATCTGCCGCGTCGGTCGCAGATCATCGCAAACATCGACGTAGTCCACTCCAAGATCGATTGCGACCTGAAGCACCGGCGGTCCGAACTTGTAGAAAGGGCCGATGCAGTTCAGCACCACCGCCGCACCCTGCGTGACGGAGCGGATCGACCCGGGGTCGAGCGCATCGACGTGGGCTGCCCTGACACGCGGATTACCGGTAGCCCGGGCGACCTGACCGGCCTGTTCCTGGCGCACGTCCGCCACGACGATTTCGTCGAAATCTTCCCCCGTAGCGAGGGACCTCACGGCAACACTGCCGATTCCACCGCACCCACCAAGGACTACGATTTTCTTCACGGGTCCTCCTCCCTCCCAAGACCGGCGCCGAGCGCGGTGCGTTATCGCCGCACGTACTCGACTCGTTATCCGTGATGGGCCTTCGAGGCAAGGCGGAGCCACTCCAGACACCGTGGCAGCGCCAGGGGATCTGACTTATTGTTTGCAGTTCTATGAGGAGTGTATGGGCCTTGATCGCCGGAGCCGTTTTGAGTGTGGCACCATTGTGTGTGGCCGGGAAGCCGCTGTCGAGTCTTGGTCATGCGGCCTTTGAGCTTTGTGTCAGTGTGCCCGACCATCCAACCGAAGCAGATCGTCAGATCGTCGAAAGCGCCTACGCCGCCTCGGAACACGCCGTCACTACGGAACCCAACAATGCAGTGGCCCACTTTGCGCTGTTCTGCTCGCTGGCCAAGCTCACCTATCTGAACGGTGTCAGCCTGAAGAGTTTATTCGCCGTCCTGCGGATGCGGCGCGAAATCGATCGCACCATCGCGCTCGATCCAGATTATAATGATGCGTTGATGGCCAAAGGGGCTTTCCTCATGGAACTGCCTCGTATCCTCGGCGGCGATCCACGCGAGGGAGAGCGACTTCTGCGTGATGCTGTTCGCCGTCAACCGGCACAGTTCGAACCGAGACTGAGGCATGCAGACGCGTTGCAGCAACTGGGAGCGCACGACGAGGCTGTCGAGGAGGCACGCATCGCGCTCGAATTGGCGCGTCGTGGAGATCGAAAGGATCAGGAAGAAGATGCGATCGCGCTGCTGCATAAACTCGGTGTTGGACTCGAGCCAACACCCATTCCCGACAAGCCGCCTGTCTTGGGGGAATGACGCAATCGTTCCCTGGCTCGTCCACGGCGTTCGTCCTGAAACCACGCCGAGTCAGACTTGGAAGGTGGACTTCAGACCCCGGATGTCCGGGACACCATGCATCAACGCGGCTCCCGGGGACATACAGGATCTGAAATCCTTAATCTGATGAGCAATCAAACGGAGAATGGCCGGTAATTCACGCAAGCCCCTGGAACAGCACCGTGCTCAGGTAGCGCTCACCCGCATCCGGCAAGACGACCACGATCAGCTTACCAGCAAAAGCGGGATCGTTGGCCAGGCGTGTGGCCGCAACGGCCGCAGCGCCGCTGGAGATGCCGCCGAGGATGCCCTCTTCCTTCATGAGTCGCCGGGCCATCTCAATTGATTCGTCGTCGGTTACCTGTTCGACACGATCGACCACACTCAGGTCGAGAGTCTCGGGAATGAAACCAGCGCCGAGCCCCTGGATCTTATGAGGACCGGGCTGCAGCGGCTGCTTCTTCAGGGTCTGTGTGATGACCGGGCTGTTGGACGGTTCGACCGCCACGGCGGTGATTGCCTTGCCCTTGGTGTTCTTGATGTAACGGGCCACACCCGTGATCGTCCCACCAGTCCCGATTCCTGAAACCAGGACATCGACCTTTCCTTCTGTGTCCTCCCAGATCTCGGGCCCTGTCGTTTTGAAATGGATATCCGGATTCGCCGGATTCTTGAATTGTTGCAACAGGACATACCGATTCGGATCTGACGCGACAATTTCCTCGGCTCGCGCAATGGCCACGCGCATGCCGCCTGCCGCCGGTGTCAGCTCGAGATTGGCGCCGAATGCCTTCAAGACAGCCCGGCGCTCCAGAGACATCGTCTCGGGCATCGTCAGAGTGATCGGATAGCCACGTGCAGCGGCTACAAAAGACAGAGCGATCCCGGTATTCCCACTTGTCGGCTCGATCAATTCCTTACCCGGCTTCAGAATACCGCGCTTTTCCGCATCCCAGACCATTGCCGCGCCGATCCGGCACTTCACCGAATACGCCGGATTACGGCCTTCGATCTTAGCCACGACAGTAGCTTTGGCACCTTTGGCAACCCGGTTCAGCCGCACCAGCGGCGTACGACCGATACTGAATGAATTGTCATCAAAGATCATCTCGTCTCCTCTGTCTCCTTCCGGGATTACTCCGTCCCTTCCGAACTCTCGATTTTCTCGCAACCCCCGCTTTGACGGCTGACACCAAACCTATCGAAGGATGAGCCAAGGTTTTTTTCAATAGCTCCGACCGCGACAAAAGCCTCCCACTCATGGTTCAGATCCCTACCTACCGCTTTTTTCGGCATGCGCAAACAGGATACGTGCAATGCTGGCAGTGATCCGCTCGGCGGTGGGCAAATGGAGGAATTCGTTTGGCCCGTGCGCATTCGAGTGTGGTCCAAGAACTCCGGTGACGAGAAACTGCGCCTGAGGAAAGCGCTGGCCCAACATGGCCATGAAAGGAATCGTACCCCCTTCGCCCATGAAACATGGTGGACGTCCAAAGAATTCCATCGAGGCCATTTCCGTGGCCTCGGAGAGCCATTTCTCCAACGGGGGAGCACTCCAGCCACGGGCTCTCTCGCTGCACACAAACTTCACCTCCGCACCGTATGGTGGGTCGCGTTCGAGATCCCTTTGCAGTGCCACGGCGGCATGGTCTGGGTCGACCCCGGGAGGTAGCCGCAACGAGAGCTTCAGTTCCGTGTAGGGTCTCAGTACATTCCCTGCATTTTCCAATGCCGGCAGTCCAGCCGCACCCGTGACCTCGAGTTGTGGGCGCCACGTACGGTTCAACAGAAGTTCCTTTCCATCCGTCGTGACGGCGTGTGCCGTTCCCGCAAAGGGGAACGCTCCTGTCACGCCATTTCCCAATACCTCAGCCGTCAAGACGGCCTGTTCCATACGTTCATGCGGAATGCTGCCGTGGAGTTCTGGTAGACGGATTTCTCCGCTCAGTTCATCCTCGACACGATTCAGGACCTGGCGCGCGATCCGGAAGCTGGACGGAACGATGCCGCTACCGGCACCGGAATGAACGCCTTCGGTCAAAACGCGGACGGTCAGAATCCCATTGACGAGGCCGCGCAATGACGCAGTGATCCAGAGACGGTTGTAGTCACCACAGCCCGAGTCCAGGCAAATCACCAGGTCGGGGGATCCCAGCCTGTCCTGTAGCGTCTCGACATAGGCAGGAAGGTCTTCACTGCCGCTCTCTTCGCTCGCCTCGATCAACAGCACACAACGCCCATGCGGTAGACCCTGTTCTTGCAGGGCGCCAATCGCTGTAATCGCTGCAAAGGCCGCATAGCCATCATCCGCGGCGCCGCGACCGTAGAGTCTGCCGTCACGGATGACGGGCGACCACGGGCCAAGGCCGGGAAGCCAGCCGTCCATCGGTGGTTGCTTGTCGAGGTGCCCGTAAAGAAGGACAGTGCCTGGGGCCGTGCCTTCCACCTCGATGCAAAGGAGAGGAGTTCGCCCCGGTAGCCGTACCACTTCGAGATGCAATCCGTGGAGGCCCTGCTCGCGAATCCATCCGGCGAGCAGTTCGACAGCCCGATCCATATGACCGTTCTCAGCCCAATGGGGATCGAAGCCGGGCGACTGATTGGGAATACGAATGTATTCGATCAGCGCTGGAAGAACGGTGTGTTTCCAGGAGTCCCCAACGAAATGCGCCACACGCGAACCGTCCATGACATTCGCGTATCAAGAAGCGCGGGGGTCTACCAGTGGATCGGTTTCGGAATCAGATTCTGAACGGGCGAAAAAGAGGACCGAACCCCAGCCGACCCGGGTCCGGATCTCATTTTCCAGAGCCGGGTGGTCTGGAAAGGTTGTTACCCGTATGTGTATCCACAGTCTCCGGGGCATCGACCGTTATTGCAGCCAGGCGTCCCGGGCCAACGAGAGCAATTGGTCACGTATTCGTCACCGCTCGGCGTAACCGCAACCTGAACTGCGGCGGGTTCGCGCACCGGTGAGCAGGTGACGATCCGAGGCTCACACAGAGACTGGTACTTGTCGTAGGCCGTCAGAACGAGCAGGTACATCGGTAGTGCCATCAAGCCGAGGGCTGTTGCGACGATTGGATATTCCATTCCTCCTCCTTCATGAACCAGCCTGCTGCTGGATGTCTTTTCCTTATGCTTACGGCGTGCCAACTTCGGCTCTGCTCATTCATCGCAAAAAGAAACGGAGGCCTATCGCCCTTGCACGGTCGGAGCCCTGAATCCTTCCGAGATTCTGGAAACAGCCGGCTTTCCCTACCGGTGCCGGTGTTCTAGAGGCTCCCTATGATTTCACGCCGTCAGTTTCTCCAGGGTTCCCTGGTTGCACTCGTGGCCTCGTGTACTTCATCCGGTGACTACACTGCTGAGGATGTCGACCGGCTTGCCCGGCAGATGCAAGAGGAGGCAGACACGTCCGGCAAAGGACCATTTGGCCCGTTGCGGTTCCGGGGGTATCGGGGTCTGGCGGAACTGCCATATTTCAAACTTCGCGGCGACGGTTTCCTGGAAACGGTGATCGACCTGCCAGAAACCATAGACTTTCATGCACATCTCGGTTGGGCCTACTTTCTCGCTCCGCGGGTCGATCTGCAGAAACGAACAGCTCGAATTCAGTATCTGATGGATTGTGATGCGCAGGAGCCCCCCTGTCCGCTCGATCTCGATGTCTACGTGAACGCAAACTTCTCCGAGGGGATGCACCGGGAATTGAGTCTGCAGACAGTGAGCAGTCTCCTGTTCGGCAGCAGTGCGGCCGCCACCCACACCATTCCGAATCTGCTGGCCGAGATGGAAGCTGCCAGAGTGCGGCAAGCCGCCATTCTACCCATCGCCACCAATCTGCCCTTGAGTGAAGACCCCACGCGTCTTGCCATGGATGGGATCCGATCGGCTGGTGCTGGCAGCCGTCTGATTCCCTTCGGTTCGGTCCACCCGCACGACAGGAATGCGCGCACCAGGCTGCGCGAATACGCCCAGGCAGGCGTTCGCGGAATCAAGCTGCACCCCGAAATGCAGCGATTCTTTCCCGACGATCCGCGGGCCATGGAGGTCTACGAAGAATGCGGCAAGCTGGGGCTACCCATCATCTTTCACGCCGGCCGTTCGGGAATCGAGCCTACGTTTCTGCGCCCCTACGCATTGCTCCGGCGGTATGAGCCCGGCATTCACGAATTCCCGGGCGTCCGTTTTATCCTCGGGCACGCGGGGGCGCGCGATGTTGCCGACGCCATTCCGCTGGCACGCAACAACGACAATGTCTGGCTCGAACTTTCCAGCCAGGGGGTGACCGAAATTCATCGCCTGTGGAACGAGGTGGGTTCTCACAAACTTCTGTACGGCACGGATTGGCCGTTTTATCCACTTGTCGTCAGTCTGGCGAAAATCCTCATCGTCACCGAACGCCAACCCGAAGCGCGCCCAAGAATTCTCGGTCTCAACGCACGCGAGATCCTCACGCGCGGCTGAGTGCGGCACGCCTGATGCGCCACGAATTACTCCGCGGACCCTTCAGTCGGGTCATGGCGGCCAATTTCATGTTTTTCATGAACTTTGCCAGCTTTTTTCTCCTGCCATTGTTTGTGAAGGCAAAGGGCGGATCGGACGGCACGGTCGGCCTTGTCATGGCGACCGCGGGTATCGCCACCCTGAGCGCGCTGCCGATCATTGGTGCGCTGATCGACCACTGGGGGCGGCACGGCTTTTTCATCGGCGGATCCCTGGCAATGAGCGCGGCAGCGCTCGGCTACCTCGCCGTCGATTCCATTGGCCCAACTCTGTATGGCTTGCGCCTGCTGCAGGGTGTGAGCTTTGCGGCGGCCTTCACGGCATCGACCACGCTGGCTGCCGAGTTGGCACCACCCGATCAGCGGGCACAGGCGTTGGGTTTGTTCGGGGTGTCCACATTGCTGACGCACGCCCTGGCACCGAGCATCGGCGAAGAGATCATCCATCGTTTCGGTTTCACCGCTCTCTTCGTGACGGCTGCCGTATTCTCGATCGCTCCGATGTGGTTGTTGCGTACCGTGCCTCGTATCACCGCTCGGAGCCATGGCTCGCACAAGGCTGCTGGCCGCCTACCGCGCGTCCACTGGGTCGTGGCTGTGGTGATGACGTTGTGCGGAATGGGTTTCGGGTGTGTCATGACGTATACGCCGACATTCGTGCACGACCAGGGACTCGGCCGCATCAGTTTCTTTTTCGGTTCCTATACGACGACGGCAATCGGCACACGATTGTTTGGCGGTGGTCTCTCCGATCGCATCGGCCGAGGCACCGTCATTCTCCCCGCTCTGGTCGCTCTTTCACTTGCGATTGTCGGCATCTCACAATCGTATTCCGTGCCAATGCTGATCGCGTCGGGCGCACTGTTCGGGATCGCCCAGGGTGTCAGCTATCCAACGCTTCACGCCTATCTCGTCGATACCTGTCCCGGCCCTTTGTTGGGACGGGCGCAGGCCCTGTTCAACGGAGCGTTCAATCTGGGCGTGATGAGCAGCGCGCTCATCTTCGGGCAAATCGCCGACCTTCTCGGACAGCGCCCGATGTTCGTCATCGCTGCCTGTACACCGCTTGCTGCCAGCATCGTGTTCCCGTTCGCCCGCCGCGCGGAAACCATCCACCGGCCTGCGCCAGACGGAAGGTCAGGGTTGGTTGGGTGATGCACTTTCGGATTGGTCTGGCATCTTTCCCGAACTCCCATTTTCTCGTGCTTTGTCTCGCCCCAACTCGGCATCCAGCCGTTTGAAACGGGATTCGAGGGCCTCGAAACTCCTGGTCATCTGCTCGGCCAGTTTCGCGAACTGCTCGAGTTGCTGATCCGCGCGCTCACGAGCAACCCGAGCAGCCTCCAGCCGTCGCGTCAGCTCCTGCACCTGAATATCGGACACTCGGTCCTCCCTTGCCTCGGGAGACAGAGACCGCACGAAGACGATACCGGCGATCAGGCCGAGAAGGAATCCAAGCCCCAAGCCGGATGCAAAGCGAGTACGCCACATGAGAGCACTCTGGTCGCATACGCCTGGCCGTACCGCAACAAGGAACGATCGCTTGCCAACTCACAAGAGCGGCGAGGACGACCCGGGCAGTCGGAGACGCGATCGGGTCCCCTCCGCAGCCATACGGTTGCCACTCGTCCCTGTCTCACCGCTCGAAGATGAGGAAGTATTGGTATTCCAGAAAGGTGGGTTCGGCGATCAGACGGAGTCCGGCTGCCGCTGCTTCCTGGATCACCACCTCGCGCGCCAGTTTGTGGTCCACCGGCGGACCCACCGGCAATTCCTTCTTGTGATAGTCGACGATGGCCACACGCCCGCCTGCAGCAAGAGACTGCCCCAGTCGTTCCAGATATCGAATACGATCGGGGAAATGGTGGTAGGTGTCGACAATCAGGATGAGGTCCACTCGATTCGAAGGAATGCGTGCATCGTCGGGCGGGGCCAGAATGGGAACGACGTTTTTCAGGCCATCTTCAGATAGCCTCTGATTGAGACGATCGAGCTGTCGTGGTTCGACATCCACAGCATAGACAACACCCGCCGGTACGGCTCTTGCCAGGCGGCGTGTAAAATATCCGGGTCCACAACCGATATCTGCCACTGTTGCATCCGGGTGAAGGCGCAAAGCCGCGATCACTTCATCCGGTTTCTGCCATGCGTCACGGGTGCCCGCTTCGAGTGATTCAATATAGGCATCGACGTCCGCGGGACCATGTCGATCCCGATTCACGTCGTGAGACGGCAAGATGCGCCCACCAGTCGGGTCCGCCTGCGTTACGACGGAGTGTTGGTGAAATGACAGCGACGAACAACCGCCCAGTCCAACAGCAGACACGGCCAGCACTGTCACCAGAAGTCCACGCATATCATCTCTCCAAAACCTCTTTTCCAGCAATTTCGCGCAGTAGATTTCTCGCCTCATCACGCTGGCGCAGTTTCCCATCTCGCTCTGCAATGACAATCGCCTTTTTCAGTAGCGGGACACTGCGTGCGGGCGATCCCTGGTCTCTGTAGAGCTGTGCCAGTTCGATGCGCGCACCGACGGCTCGATCTGGTTCCAGATCGATGGCACGGGTGAGATATTCCTCTGCCTTCGTCTGACTACCACCGAGCAGTCGCGGCAATTGGCGGTAGAGCCCACCACGCGCCGCCAACGCATCGGCATGGTTGGGATTGAGTTCGAGGGCACGGTTCAATTCGCCGTTGATTTTCAGCAGATTGATGGGATTTGGCGTCGCTCCATCCAACAGGAGGAGTCGCCCCTTGTTTGCAAAGCGGGCGTAGTGTGCATCTGCATTGTTGTCGTCGAGGGCAAGTGCCTGTTCGGCCAACCGCAGCCCCTCCTCGTACTCTGCCCGTCGGATCTTCTGGTCTGTTTCTTCCTCGCCACGATGCAGACATTCCAGGGACCGCTGCACAAACGCCTGAATGCTCTTCTGTTTGTCCTGCTCGTCAATCGGCTCCGCGTGTGATGTCCCTGCAAGAACGCCTGTCAGGCACAGCGCAGGCACAATCACCCACAAGCAACGGATGGGACGCGCCGAAGGCAGCTTTGCTCGTCGGAGGGTTGCCACTGCCGGCATCCCATAGCAGGAGTGGCGATCTCCTGAAAACCGGAATTGCCGTGGTCCCGTGGACAGTTACCAGCTTTCGAACCCGTGCTGCTGCAAGACGTCGCATCCCGTACTCGATCGAGGACAGCCGCCAAAACCGAAAGATTCTCCCAGGCCCCGGTGGCACCGGCGGTGGCCATTCTTGCGTCCCTGAGGCTGTACGCACGTGGGATCCGCTGGGATCGAACCTCCCGGTTCGGAGGTGGCGGAAAAGCTCTCGCGCATGACGTTACCACAGCGGGTGCCAGCGGTCAGGCTACGCCTGGCCGCCATGGGCGACGGCCGCACGGTATGACGAGGGACGCGCTACGCGCCAGAACCGACCTGTACGCCGGCCAGGCGTTCCAGTGCCTCGACGAGCGCTTGCACACCCAGTTCACTTCCCCCGGCTGCCTCGATCGCATGAAACAAATGTTGGACCATCGCGGTACCGGGGAGAGGTACGTTCAGTTCGCCGGCAAGCTCCATGACGAGGCGCAGATCCTTCTGCTGTAGGCGCACGAAGAAGCCAGGAGCAAAATCACGGCGCAACATTTTCGGTCCCTGGTTACGGAGGTTCCATGAATCGGCCGATCCGCCCGAAACAGCCTCGAGTACCCTCTCCGTATCGACGCCGGCTCGCGTCGCCAGAACGAGCGCTTCGACCACCGATTGCAGCGTGAGAACCCCAGCAACCTGGTTGCAGAGTTTGGTGATCTGACCATGGCCCTGTGGCCCGATATAAGTGATCTTCTGCCCCAACGCCGACAACACAGGCCGGCAACGCTCGAACACATCCTTGTAACCGCCCACCATGATGGAGAGAGTGCCCGAGATGGCGCCGATCTCACCACCGGAGACCGGGGCATCCAGTAAATCAACCTTCCGATCCAGCAACACCCGCGCCATTTCACGGGTTGCGGTGGGTGAGATCGTGGACATATCGATCACCGTGGTGCCGGCGCGCGCACCCTCGATGATACCCTGGGGACCGAGAATGACGGTCTGGACATCATTCGTGTCCGGCAACATGGTGACGACCGTCTGGGACCGCTCCGCCACATCCGCGGGCGAACTCCCCCGTTCTGCGCCTGCCTGAACGATCTCATCGACCTTTGCTCGTGTCCGCGAGAACGCAACCACAGGGAACCCCGCCTTCAGGAGATTCACCGCCATGGGCCGCCCCATGATACCGAGGCCGATGAAACCGATACGTTGCATGATGAGAACACTCCTCTTTCGCCACGGAATCAGGCACCTCTTCGGTCGAATCCCGCGCCAGATCACGACGCACGTACAGCGTCAGATCAACTCGATTGCCGCGGCGACGGCCTTGGAACGTCCGAAGGCATGTAGGAACCACGCGAGGAAATACTTGCGCCGGATTCGGGCCAATACGTCCTCGATCGCAGGACGTTCGAGGATCGGGCGGGCACGCGCCGCCAGTGCGCCACCGCCAAAATCGACGGACACCTCGGAATTCTCCAGAAGATTCCGGTACCAGTTCGCCTCGTCCCCGCGGACGTGCTGCACGAGGAGCCGGGTCGGACCATCTACCACGAACCAGACCTTTACTCGTCGTAGCTGGCCGGTTTTCCGCCCTGTCGTGGTCAGAAGGACCGTCGACTTCGTGGTGACTGCTCTCAGATCCATGGACTTGCTCGTGCTTCACGCCTCCAACGTCTGTTTGACGGCTTCCAGGTAGGCGCGCAAACCATCCGTTGCTTCGCGCTGGACGATTGGTCGGACCAGTGGTTGCAAGAGGCGTGGCACGGGCATTTCCGGCGCCATCATCTGGTGCAGAGTGATTTCAGTGCTCTTGGTGCCCTTGCTGCGCAGGTGAATCGTTCCTTCGACGTCCGTGTTGTCCTTCTTCCCGCCGATACTCTTGTAGGTGATTTCGTTTTTGCCGTTGCCCTCGTACTGCGCCGTGTATCGCACCACGAGCGAAATTGGGCCGGAAGATTTCTCTTCGTACTGGAAGTGATACCTGTCCCCACCCAAAGCCTTGCAACTGTCCAAACCGGGAATGAGACGTGTCGTCCCGACGACATCCCACAGGTGCTCGTAAACTTCCGCCATGGGTCTTTTCACAGTCACGGAGTACTCCGTTTCCGTTGGGAACTTTGGCACAGTTCACCTCCTTGTTCAGAGATCGGATCCGCTTCGACTTCTGTCTTTAACACCCTCGCCCGGGACACCGTCAATCAACCGTGGCAACATCTCGCACGAGATCACTTCTTCCGGGCGATGCTGAGGCCATCCCCCACGGGCAGTATCACCACCTCGACGCGCTCATCTTGCGCAAGGAATGCATTCAGATCACGCAACGCCCGCGTCTCTTCCGCATTGTTTTCCGGGTCTGCCACGGCACCTCGCCAAAGGACATTGTCGAAGAGGATCAGGCCATTCTCTCGCAAGCGTTGTAGAATTTCCTCGTAGTAGGCCCGGTAGTTCACCTTGTCCGCATCCACGAAGGCAATATCGAACTGAGGCCCTGAGGCCAGCGTACGCAGGGTTTCCAGGGCAGGACCGATTCGCAACTCGATCTTGTCAGCGACACCGGCTTTCTTCCAGAAGCGTCTGGCTATGCCCGTCCACTCCTCGTTGAGGTCGCAGCAAAGCAACTTGCCGTCCTCAGGCAGACCACGCACAACCGCCAAAGAACTGTAGCCCGTGAACGTACCCACCTCGATGGCATTCCGCGCACCTATGGCCCGTGTCAGCAGTGTCATGAACGCGCCCTGTTCCGGCGAGATCTGCATGCGCGCAGCCGGTCCGAGAGCATCCGTTTCTGCCACAAGTTCTGCCAGGATAGGGTCTCGTTCGCTTCGCTGGCGCAACAGATAGGCGTATAGGTCGGACGTCAGAGAAATGTATTTATGGACCATACGGCCTCCCAGGTGATTCGAAACGTGTACGAAATTGATGGATCAGTACAGCACAGCGGTGAGGGAACGGTTATCCACAGCGCATCGCCACGCCGCATCGATCTCCGCCTTCGACAACCGCACAACCCAACGCTCAGCCTCCTCCGGAAGTGGAAATCCAGACAGGGTTCCCTCCGACAGAGCGAGCGCCCGTTCCAGTCGACTCTGTGCAAGGGAAGCGTATCGGTAACGCAACTTTTTGCGCGCTCGGGACAATTCCTCCGGGGTAAAGCCCTGTTCGGCGCCTTTTTGGCAGACATCGAGGACGGCTTGCCGCAAGCGATCTGCGGATGAACGAGCCGCGCTGGCCGATAAGGTCGCCACGGCCCAATCTGGTCCCCAATCCAGGGAGGCTGACACGTCATACCCCAGACCCAGTCTTTCCCGGATCTCCTGAAAGAGGCGACTGTCAGGATCCGCGCCGACGATGTCGAGCGCGAATCCGACTGCGATCAGGGTCCGCGGTTCGGGTGACACCGACATCATGTGAAGCAGGAAAGATTGCTTTGCGTCTCCACGGACACGCAATCGGGATTCCGTGCCGAACTGAACTCGTGGAATCCCACCTGCCGCCGATGTTTTGCCGTGGCAAAATTGGTGACGGGCGGCCGACCGCACCGTATCGAAGCTCACACCGCCCACCAGGGAAAGGACCGTGCGGTCATGCGTGAATTGACGTCGTAGGAAGCGGCTGACATCTGCGGCCTGCATCGCGCGCAGGCTCGCCATGCAGCCCCACACCGGCCGTCCCAGAGCTCCCCGGAAAAAGGTGCTCCATGACCTGGCATGTAACCGTTCGACGGGGTCGTCGATGCGGCCGCGGATTTCATCCATGACGACACGGCGTTCCTTGCGGAAACGGTCTTCGCGGATATCGCTGCGGTAATACTGATCCGCCAGCAGGGCCAACGCTTCAGGAACATCCTCGTTGAAGACCTCAAAAGTCAGTGAAATCGTTTCATAGCCCGTATCCGCATTGTGTTCGCCGCCAAGTTCCGCAGCGCGCCGGTTGAGCGCGACCTGATCAAGGTTCGTCGTTCCCTGAAAGAGCATGTGTTCCGCCATGTGAGCGATGCCAGGGTGTGAGCCATCAAATCGCGCCCCAGCACGGATGCTCAGGGCAATCGCCGTCAATGGACCGGGGTTGTGCTGGTAGAGAACACGTAATCCGCGGTGGGTAAAGCGCCGGAGAGGAACCATATCCGCGCAGTAGCGAAGGCCAACGCCACAGACAATGGAACGCAGATCCGTGGAGTTGATTCGAGGGACCTACGCCGCGACGAAGTCCAGCGCGCGCTGCAGATCCGCCGGAGCAAGCAATTCTTGATCGTGCAACAGTTGCAGCAGGCGGCGTACCCCCAGAACACGGTGTACTCGCAGACCCTCACGTGCCAGCGCTTCGCTTCCACCCTGTTCGCGATCGACCACGACCACGATGTCGTCAGCGGCAAGGCCTGCTTCGCGTAAAGGGCGGATGGCTTCGAGCTTCGCTCCACCCGTCGTCACCACATCGTCGACGACCAAAGCTCGCTGCCCCGAAGTAAAGACCCCTTCCACCTGTTTCTGGGTGCCATACGACTTCGTTTCCTTGCGCGGATAGACGAGGGGGCAGTCCGCCTGTAACGACATGGCGACCGCCAAGGGCAGCCCCGCGTAGGGAATTCCTGCCAGGCAATCGTACTGCAGCGTAGCCGTGACGCGGAGCATCGCGCCGGCGAGTTGCCGGAGGACCGACGGGTATCCGATCACAAGCCGGAGATCGATATAAAACGGAGAGTGACGTCCGTCTTTGAGGACGAAATCCCCGATGCGAACAGCCCCGATGCGGTACAGGGCAAGCGCTAGACGCGCATCCTCCTCAAACGTCATGCCTGCTCTGCACGGCGTTGACGGCGTCGCACCAACCACATCGCGACCGGAAGAAGGAGTGCCGGCAAGGGATTATCCAACGGGACACGACCGGTTTCCGAATCGATTCGACAACCACACCCCCCACCACCACCATGGCCTGAAGAGGTGGGAGTAGCTGTCCTCACTGCCGGCGTGGGCGTGCCGCTGGTACCGGTCGCGGTGGGCACGACATTCGTGGCCGTCGCCGTGGCGATGCCGCTCGTGGAAGTTGCCGTAGGCAAGGCTTCCGTCTGTGTCGGGGATGGCGGTGTTGAACTCGCTGTTGCCGTCAGTGTTGCGATCGGACGTGTCGGCGTCGGTGTATTCGTTGGCGCCGGTGTCGGTGTCTCCGTCGGTGTCTCGGTTGGCTCTTCGATCGTCGGTTCGGGGGTCGAGGTCGGCAAGGGCTTCGTGGCCATCGGATTGCGGGCGGAATACGTATCGACCTGGCTGTTCGTGTCATCCGGCGTCAAACGGCCAAATGACTGGAACACGATGCGTTCGCCGTTACCACTGATTGTGGCGCCGAAGCTGTCTCCGTCTGACGGAGATCCATCAGACGTAATGCTTACGAGCCTGATCTCACCATCTGCCAGATCGACCACGAAGATGTCGTCATGGTCATTGGTGTCGTTGTCAACGAGATTGTCCGCCGCCGACTGGAAGACGACGAAACGGCCGTTCGTGGAAAGACCAGGGGCCAGCGCGGGCGCGTTGGCCGCTTCCCCCCAGGAGTTTTTTGAAATGAGGCGGGTCGTCCCGGCTGCACGGTCACGCAAGAAGAGGTTCGAAATCCGGCCGGTTGGAATTTCGTCGAGATTCGTTGCCTTTGACGCAAAGACGACGAAACGGCCATTTCCGCTGATCGACAATACGGCAAGATCGCTCTGGCTCGGTCCGTTGGCCTGTTCACCCGAGCTCGATACACTGACACGCTCGATCGCGCCGGCGCAACGGTCCCGGACAAAGACGTCGCGTGCTTGATTCGTATCGCCCCTTACGAGGTTGCGCGCATCAGAAAAGAAAGCCACGGCACAGCCGTCATCCGCAATGACCGGACCGGCACTCGGCCCGTTGGCCGTCCGAGTTTCCGGTGAACCAATGCTGGTCAGCGTCAGGACCTCGATCCGGTCGGTACTGCGGTCGTAGACGAAAATGTCACTTGCCTCATTGTCATCGTGGTCAACGAGATCATCTGCCTGGGACGCAAAGACCACATAGCGACCATCCCGGCTGATCGCCGGGGGGAGATCGGGAACCGCTCCGCCGCCGTAACCCCCTCGCGCCAGACTCAGGATCCGGGTCTGCCGGCTGGAACGGTCGTAGACGAAAATATCAGGGACGGTGTTGAAGTCGCCCGTTACGAGATTGTTCGCCGCCGAGCCAAACACCACGATATTCCCGCTTGCGTCCAGAACAGCAGGAAAACTGTTGTCGTTGGGATCCCGTCCAAGAAAGGACAAACTCACCCGTTCGACGGTGCCAAACACCATATCTGCAACGAAAACATCTGCTTTGCCATTCCTGTCGCCGGGGACGATGTTGGAGGCCGCACTCAGAAAGACAATGGCCGTCCCATCTTCATTGGCGCGGGCCTGCAGACTCGGCGCATCGGGATTTCCCCCACCCATGGCCACGTCGATGCGCTCGATCTCCTGAGCATGGCAAAAGCCAGCCGCCAGCAGCGCGCTGGCTGCCACCAACCCTTGCATGGCACCTCGCCAATTTCTGCGCCCGACGCGCCCCTTCACACTCATCCAACATGCCTTTCGCCGCATCCGCTTGACCTCCGAAGCCGCGCATCCGCATAGCACAGGAGCTGCAACACGAACAATGAGGTGGCCGGCTGGCAGCCCCGGCCTCGCTGTGCGAGTATTCAGCGACATCCCGGAGATCTTCCCGCCCAATGACCCTGAATGCAATCGAAGTCCGAACTCTCAGCCACCAATACGGTTCCCGCCTGGCACTGGCAGACGTCACCTTCCACGTGGAACGTGGTGAAATCTTTGGTCTCCTCGGCCCAAATGGAGGAGGCAAGACGACTCTTTTCCGAATCCTCTCGACGCTTGCCCGCGCCACATCAGGAGAAGCTCTGGTTTTCGATTCCCCGTTACGCGATGCCGCTGCTGCACGCCGTCACCTGGGTGTCGTCTTCCAGCACCCCAGCCTCGATGGCAAGCTGACAGTCCACGAGAATCTCGTCTGCCATGGCCATCTGTACGGAATCAGTGGCCCGCTTCTACACTCGCGTTGCGATGAGTTGCTGCATCGCCTCGGACTCGCAGATCGCGCAAGTGATCTGGTCGAGACACTCTCAGGCGGTCTGCAGCGCCGTACCGAGTTGGCCAAAGCCCTGCTCCACCGCCCTCCCCTGCTTCTTCTCGACGAACCGAGCACGGGTCTCGATCCTGGTGCCCGGCGTGATTTCATGAATTATCTCCTGCAATTACGCCAAACCGAGGGCATGACGATCGTATTGACGACGCACTATATGGAGGAAGCAGAACGCTGCGATCGTGTGGGCATCCTGCATCAGGGACGTCTCATCGGCGTGGCCTCACCCGAAGAATTGAAGGCGGCCGTCGGCGGCGATGTGATCGTCATCCAGACACCAAACGCGAGCGAACTGCAGGAAAAACTGCGAGTGAAATTCAACTGCGCGGCTTCCGTAGTCGATGGAACGCTGCGGCTGGAACGCTCGCGTGGCCATGAGTTCGTGCGCGATCTGGTGGAAGCGTTTCCCCACGACGTAACCCTGGTCACCTACGGCAAACCCACCCTCGAAGATGTTTTCATCCATCTTACGGGGCACCGCTTCTGGTCGAACGAAACAGTCGCACATTGACTGTGGACGAAGCTCGAACCCAGCAAAGGACACTTATGCTGACGTCAGAAGGTCAAAGCGCCGAGGTCCGACAGACCCATCGCTTCAGTTTTCCACCTCTGCTTCTCCCAATTTTCGCCCTTTGGCGGCGCGAGATGGTACGCTTCATCCGTCAGCGCAGCCGCTTGAGCGGGGCGTTCCTGCAACCTCTCGTCTTCTGGCTTCTGTTGGGTGGTGGTCTCAATGCATCGTTTCGACCTGCCGGAACGCCTGGCGACACGAGCTACATGGGGTACTTCTATCCCGGTACGATCGCCCTGGTCCTTCTCTTTACGGCAATTTTCGCCACCATCGCCACAGTAGAAGATCGCAAATCCGGCTTTCTCCAGGGAGTGATGGTGGCGCCGATCCCGCGCTGGGCGATCACTACGGGTCAAGCTCTAGGAGGGACCTCCCTCGCCGTACTGCAAGGGATTCTCTTCCTGCTTTTTGCGCCTTTTGCTGGAATCCCTCTCACTCTCGAAGCGGTCGTCGCCAGCATTCTGGTGATGACAATCATGGCCCTGGCACTGACCAACCTGGGTCTGATCATCGCCTGGCGCACCGAATCGACACAGGGATTCCATGCCATCATGAACCTGCTGCTGCTGCCGATCTGGTTTCTATCGGGGGCTTTCTTCCCCGCCTCCGGAGCGCCTTTGCCCCTACGCGTTTTGATGACGGTCAATCCGCTGACCTACGGCATGGCCGCCCTGCGCCAGTGTCTCTACCTCGGGCATGCCGAACCACCGATGGACCTGCCGCCGCTTGGCCTGTCCGTGATGATCATGATCGTTTTCGCCATCGTCATGGCGCTTGGCGCCGCTCGTACGGCCGAGCGTCGGCGTGCCTTCTGACACATGGGTGTGACAGCGTACACGATCCTACAGGAAACCCGCAAAGATGCTGTCCGCCACGAGAAGCCCGCGTGCGGTGAGCCGCCAGCATCCCTCTTCGCGGACGAGCAATCCCGTCTCGCACAGGGAAGGCACCTGAGGAAAGGTCTGTTTGAAGGCGCGACCAAAGCGCGCCCTGAAAGCACTGTCGGGAAAGCCTGTTCGACAGCGGAGGCCAAGAAAGACAAACTCTCCCTGTGCCTGCCGTATTCCGAGTCGCTCCTCGGTCACGCGCGCATGTCCATCATGCGCAATCCGTTCGAGATAACGCGAGGGGCTGCGTTCATTGCTCCAACGCATGCCGTACCCATCGCCACCCGACCGCGCGAATCCGTGAGCGCCCGCGCCAACTCCGCTGTACGATCCACCCTGCCAATAATTCAGGTTGTGCCGGCATTCCTGTCCAGGCCGCGCATAGTTGGATATCTCGTACTGTCGCAAACCAGCGTGTCCCAAAATCTCCTGGGTCATCTCGAACAATTCGACTTCGATCTCTTCATCCAGCGACCGCAATTTTCCCGCTCGATGCAACTGGTGGAAAACGGTGCCTTCCTCATAGGTGAGATTGTATGCTGAGAGGTGCGGCGTCCCCAGATGAACTGCCTCCGCCAGATCGTGCCGCCACTCGTCCAGAGTCTGACGCGGCAGGGCATACATGAGATCGATATTGATCGATTCAAAACCCGCACTACGCGCCTGCCGGACAGCGTCCCGCGCCTGTTCTGCATCGTGGATCCGTCCAAGCCTCTGCAGGTGATGATTCAGGAAGGACTGCACCCCAAAGCTCAATCGATTCACCCCGCCGGCACGAAGTTCACTCAGTTTGCGAGTCGTAACGGTTCCAGGATTTGCCTCCAGGGTCACCTCGGGCTCGCGGTCGATCTTCCAGAGAGCTGTAATCTCATCGAGAATCGACGCGATAGAAACTGCCTCGAACAAAGAAGGCGTTCCCCCACCAAAGAAGATGCTCTGCACAATACCGCCGGACCATGGCGGTCGTGCCGCGTACTCGTGCAGCTCGGTTTTCAGGGCAGAGACGTACGCTGTCTCGGGCCAACTGGCAGCCGCGTACGAGTTGAAATCACAGTAGGGGCATTTGGACTGGCAATAGGGAATGTGGACGTAGATCGAGAATCGCTCACGTCCTCCCCGATCCATGATCGGTATCACTGGCGACACGCTCAATATTTCCGCATCACCGCCACGACAATTCCGCGGATGGTCACCTCATCGGCACGGGCCAGTATCGGCGCCATACTGGGGTTGGCTGGCATGAGTCGGATCTTGCCACCCTTTTCCCGGTAGAAGCGTTTTACAGTTGCTCCGTCATTCACCAGTGCAACGACTGTCTCACCATTGACCGCAGCCTCTCGCTCTTCGACGACGATGAAATCGCCATCCCAGATCCCATCCTCGACCATGGAATTGCCCTTGACCCGCAACACGAAGGTTTCCCCCCGCCGCACGAAGGACTCTGGCACCACAAAAGTATCGTCCTGCTCCAGAGCCTCGATGGGGCGACCTGCCGCCACATACCCGAGCAGAGGTAATTCGACAGCGGTCACCAGTGGTCGCTGTGGAACCAACTCAATCGCTCGACTGTGATTCCATTGGCGCCGAATCAGATTCTTGCGCTCGAGATTGGAGAGATGCTTGTGAACCGTGGCAAGCGAAGACAGGGCAAACCGGCCGGCGATCTCCTCCAGTGTCGGTGCATACCCCTGCTCGCCAATGTAGGCCTCGATGAAGTCGTATAATTCCTTCTGCCGCTTCGTTAGAACCATCAGCCTCTCCAACCATAGGTGCACATATCGAAAATTTAGCGAAAGGGCAAATCGGTAATCGGTAAAAAGAATTCTGTCTGGCCTCACCGGATGTGTTCCCTTATTCGCACCTCATTCAGCAAAATCGCCCGATCATCTGGAGCTGATGGAATCGCGCTGGCATCTCCAGTAGGGTGCGCCAGCAGGCGAAAACGGCTCGTGGCAAAACAAGGAAAACGTCTCTCAGCCTCTCAACTGGAGGCATTTGCAGCCATCGCAGACGCGATGATTCCACCCGGCGGGGAGTTTCCACTTGGAGCAACCGATGTGGACTGTGCGAGGATCCTGGACGATGCACTGGAAAGCTTCAGCCCTCACCTGATCGGACCCATCGGTTGGCTCATCCGCGCCTGGGACTATGCAGCCTGCCTGCGGCCCCCGTTCCGCCGGTTCTCCAAGCTCGACCGCGACACGCGGATGCGCATTCTGACCGATACGTACAAGAGCCGGTATCTAATGAAGCGGGCGCCGGTGGAAATGTTGAAGCATCTCTGTGGATTTGCATTTGGCGCCAGCGAGAGGGTCGCGGCAGAAATGGGATTCGACGGGAGGTGTCTCGATACGCACCCCGCAAAATCCGGTCCTCGACTCCAGCCACTACGTTTCCCCGAAGTGCAGGGGGAAATCCATGAGAAAGTCGACGTCTGCATCATCGGTTCCGGAGCGGGCGGAGCCGTGGTGGCGGCCGAGTTGGCAGCGCGAGGGATGTCCGTCCTCGTGTTGGAAGAGGGAGATTACTTCACGGCGGAGGAAGATTTCCAGGGCCCTCCCCTGCGTCGCGTGACACGTACCTATCGAGACCAGGGCACGATCACGGCACTGGGGGTTCCACCCATACCTGTCCCTCTCGGCCGAGCTGTCGGTGGCACCACCGTCATCAATTCGGGGACCTGTTTTCGCGCTCCTGACAAGGTCTTGAACGAGTGGGTGTCCAGGTTCGGCCTGGAAGGATACGATCCACAATCGCTTGCTCCCATATTCGAACGTATCGAAACGATCCTGAACGTCATGCCGGTGCCGTGGGAGATCATCGGTCGAAACGCCGAGATCTTCGATCGTGGTGTTCGTGCCCTTGGACTCAAGGGCGAACCTCTGCGGCGCAACATCAAAGACTGTCGCGGTTGTGGTGTGTGCGCGTTCGGGTGTCCAAGCGATGCGAAACAGGCGATGCATCTCTCGTATCTTCCCCGTGCGGCATCCAATGGAGCCCGCATCTACGCACGGTGCCGCGCCGAGGTCCTGCAGAAGCGCGGGCAGCGTGTCGTCGGTGTGGACGCGAGCATCCTGGACCGCTGCACGGAAACCGTGAAAGGACGGCTTCGCGTCACGGCCGAGGCAGTCGTGGTGTCCTGTGGTGCAATCCATACGCCCGGATTCCTGCGTTTGAACAAGGTCGGTCTCGGCAGTGGAGAGTTGGGGCGAAACCTCCGGTTGCACCCAGCACTGAGCGTTTCCGCATCATTTGACGAAGATATTTATGCCTGGCGCGGAACTCTCCAATCCTATGGTGTCGACCATCTCGTTGCCTCGGACGACGTCATGCTCGAAGTGACCAGTCTCCTCCCCAGCATGGCGATCAATGCCGGCAAGGTCGTCGGTAGGGAGACCAAGTCGATGCTGGCGGACTTCAAGCGCCGGGCTGCATGCGGTTTGTTCGTCTCGGATTCGTCCAGCGGACGCGTCCTGCAATTGTCCCGGCGTACAACGCCCGTGGTGCTCTATCGCCTGAACCGACAAGATACGGAGCGGCTCCTGCGCGGCATGGCGCTGGTGGCCGAGATCTTCTTTGCCGCTGGCGCACATACCGTTCACACCGGCCATTCCGAGATTCCGATCCTGAAAAACAGTAAAGATCTGTCCGAATTGCGTGACGTGGGCCGCTGGGGCAGCAGCGGATTGTTTCCCACGGCATTTCATCCGATGGGCACATGCCGTATGGGGCCGGATCCGAAACACAGTGTGGTCGGACTGGACGGACAGGTCCATGGCACGGAACGTTTGTACGTTGCAGACGGCAGCCTCTTTCCCACCTGTGTGGGCGTCAACCCGCAGGAGACCATCATGGCCTTCGCAACAAAGATCGCCGAGAGGATCGTTCTCGGACCATCGTCCTGATTCGTCGAACTCTCAATTGTGACCGCGGCCTCCGCTCCGTATACTTCCTCCGTGTGCACCCTTGCCGCCTATGTCCATTGCAGCCCTGGACAGCCGTTGGTGATCGCCGCCAACCGAGATGAATTCTATGCTCGCCCCGCACAACCGCCGCATCAATTGCGTGCAACGCCATGGGTTGTCGGCGGGCAGGACGTCTCTGCGGGTGGAACCTGGCTCGGGGTAAACGGTTACGGCGTCGTCGCGGGTATTTTGAATCGACGTTCCGATATGCCTCCGGACCCTGCAAAGCGATCGCGGGGGCAACTCTGCCTCGATGCACTGGCACGATCTCGCGCGGCCGATGCAGTGGCGTATGTTCGAGCCGAGCCGCACGATCGGTACAATCCGTTCAATCTCCTGGTGGCAGACCCCGCGGAAGCGTTCGTCGTTGGCAACGGGACAGGCGTCATGCAGTCTGTGAGACTGACGACGGGTCTGCACGTCCTGACCAACCTCGATCTCGATGACATGGAGTGCCCGCGGCTTGCGAAGTCGTATGCGCTCTTCGGTGATCTCACCCCACAACTCGATGGATCATCGCCTGAACAACTCCGGCAGCACCTCCGCAAGGCGTTGTCCGACCATTCGACACCTCTTGATCCGCGCAATCCGGTACCCACCAACAACCTCTGCATGCACAGTGAGCGTTTTGGCACTCGGTCCTCCACACTGCTGTTCTATGACGCCAGCCAGCACCGATTTCATATGTGGCATGCTGACGGTCCCCCCTGCCGGACCGACTATCAGGAAGTGATCCTTCCCGAGCCGTTCACGCTGGACAACACAAAGCGCGCCCGGTAGGGTTTCGGCTCATGCGGGGAGCAGACACGTGGGGGTTACGCCTCTTCCGAGGAGGAATTGCGCTCCTGCTCACCGCTGCCTTGAGCGGATGTACATCGAGTCAGTTGCGTGACCGTGAAGCACTCATCGGTAACCTCAATATCGAGCTCAACAACATCCGGCAGCGCAACGCCGTACTCGAAGAGCAACTAGCGACGCAAAAGCGTGAACTCGACGCTGCAGGTGTGCGGGGACCGCAGGCAGGCCTTACCGGAGAAGGCAGCGGCACAGAGGTTCGCCCACCCGAAGACACCATGCAAACAACATCGACCTCCGAGAACCTTGCAGCCGCACGAAACGAGTTGGAGCAGGAACGACAGAAACGGCTCTCTTTGGAAAGGGAGCTGGAACGGCTCAAGAGCGAGACTGCTTCCCCCTACGGTGACCAGCGCGTCCCCGAAACGGATTATCTCGCACTGAAACAGGAATTGCTGGATACCCGGCGCACAGCAGAGGAAGACCACAAAGCCCGCGAGCGACTCGCCCAGGAATTGGACAGATTACAAGCGAGAGTCGCATCCGACAGCACGGCACCCGATGATCCCGCGCGGCTTGCCGCAATCGAAAGTCTGGAGAGAGAAAAGCAACAACTCGTCTCCGATCTCAACCGGAACCTTGCAGCCAGCCAGCAAAGAGCTGCAGAACTCGAGACAGAGCTCAATGAACTGCGAAAAGGCAACACGGACAGCACGACACTGCGGTCGGAAAACGACCAACTGAAAACCCGATTGGATGAAGAGCGCCGGCGGATTGCCGATCTCGAAGCAAAATTGGGTGTCGCCTCACGTGTGACTGATCTGATCTTTCGCTTGCAAGCCCAGCAACCGGGTAGAGGAACCGACACAAAAGCTCCTGAAGCCGCGCCGGATCGTAACTGACCAGGCCAGGTCCTATGGTTGCAAACCCACGTCGACCCAGACACGTCCGAGACGATCCGGACGCAAGGGATCGAGCGTCAGATCACGGACTCGGCGACTGGCAATCTTGAACGTGACAGGGTGGTAAAGGAAGACCCAGGGTGCATCGCTTACAGCGACCCTCTCCACCTCCTGCAATAAACGACGGCGCTCGGCCTGATCGATACTCCGTGCCGCAAGGTCCAGCAGGCGGTCGACGTCGGGATTCCTATAGTTCGTATTGTTGTTCGTACCGATCTGTTTCGAGTGTAAAAGTACTTCGAGGAAGTTGCTGGCGTCCGGGAAATCCGCCTCCCAACCGAGAAGGAACATCGGGACTTTCTCAGCCGACTTTACCGCCTCGAGAAATGGTCCCCAGGCGACGGGCTTCAGTCGTATCTGCACACCGATACGGGCCAGATCCTGCTGAATCGACTGGGCAAGACGCAGGCTGTTGTCATCGTTCCGAATCCAGAGGGTCGATTCGAAACCACCCTCCAGTCCCGCTTCACGCAACAATGTTCGGGCCCGCCCCGGATCGAACGCATATCCCTCTGCCTGCGAGGTGAAATCCGGCATGTTTGGCGGCACAATGCCACGTGCCACGACACCACGGTCGTTCAGGAGACGCAAAAGCTTCTCTTTGTTCACAGCATGGTTCAACGCCCGACGGACACGCCGATCATCGAACGGATGCTGGCGGCAATTCATTCCCAGATACTGTGTTCGCAACGCCGTCACGTGTCGGATCTGGTCCGCATATCCAGGATCTTGAATCACTAGAGTGAACTCTGCTGGGGGAATTCCCGCAATGTCGATCTGACCACGCCGGAATTTCAGCCATGCCAGATCGTCATCGACGCCAACGAGACGAACGATCCCGGCCGCCGGCGCCACCCGCGGCACGTCGTCCCGGCGTTCCAGGACAAGACGCTGGCCGGCCTGCCATTCGCGCAGGCGGAACGGACCGCTACCCACCGGAGAGCGCCCAAAGTCATCTCCTTTTTCGCGCACCACTTCGGCAGGGATGGCCGAGGCAAACGGCATCGCCAACTTATGGAGAAAGAGCGGATCGGGATGCCGTAATTCGATGCGCAGTCGATTCGGACCAGGGACCTCGAGTCCCCGGACCTCACACGAGTCCTTCGTGCACGACTCCGCACCCACAATATCACGGAAAAATTCAGCTCCCGGCGATTGTGTCGCCGGGTTTACGACTCTCACGATTCCGAAGCGGACGTCATTCGCCGCAACCTCCCGGCCATTTGAAAAGCGCGCATCCCCTCGCAACCGAAAAGTATACGTCAGTCCATCCGATGAGACTTCCCAACTTTCCGCTAGTTCCGGTTCCAGTTCTCCGTTGGCGCCATAATCGAGCAGCGTCTCGAAGAGGAGGTCCTCGAACTGCCATGAGGCAGTGTCATAGCCATGTGCCGGATCGAGAGTGGGAACATCGTCCTTGTCAGCGATCCGCACGTAGTCGGCCGGAAGATTATCCTGTGACGTATTCCCGCAGGCAGCGGCGCCGATCGATACGAGAAAAGTGAAGATCAGAAGACGGATCATCAGCGCCGCTGTCGAGATGCCGGCAAACCATGGCCGAGCAGATTGAAACCGGTCACGGCAAACGCGATGGCAAACCCGGGGAAAAACATGAGCCACGGCGCCACACGGTAGTAATCCTTGCTCTCACTCAGCATACGGCCCCAACTGGGTGTCGGTGGCGGAATTCCAAGTCCGAGGAAGCTCAGGCCTGCATCGAGTAAAAGTGCACTGGTCGTGTTCAAGGCAGCCAGGACGAGCACAGTCGGCCAGACAGACGGAAGGAGATGCCGGATGATGATACGTAGAGGCTCGGCTCCCATCGCGTGTGCCGCTTCGATGAAGTCGCGCTCCCGGATCGAGAGCACTTCACCTCTTACCGTTCGTGCAATACCGGTCCAGCCCACCAGTGCAATGACGAGAAGCAAGGACGTAAGACCCGGTTCAAACAACGCTGCCAGCGCAATGGCCAGCAGGAGGACGGGAAAAGAAAGGACACTATCGGTCAGACGCATGAGTACAGCATCGATCCAGCCACCTGCATAGCCAGCACAAAGACCAATCGTCGTGCCAAGCCCCACGGCAAGCGTCGTCGCGCAGAACGCGATGAGCAGACTCAAGCGCGCCGCATACAGCAATCGACTACACACATCACGGCCCAGTTCGTCGGTTCCGCAGAGATAGGGAAACTGCGGGGGCTGAGGTTCACCGAAATGCTCTACCGCCGGCTGCACTGGATCGTACGGGGCCAGATAGGGAGCACTGATCGCGAGGGTGACCAACGTGGCCACCATGATCATGCCGAGCCACAGCCAGTATCGCCTGGAGTTTGACGGCGGCATCCTCGCCCCCTACTCGCTCCCTCAACCACCGCCGAGGCGGACGCGCGGATCAACGATCTGGTAGATGAGATCGACAAGCAAATTCGCACCGACGACCAGGAGTGCGGAGAACAGCACCGTACCCATGATCATGGGAATGTCCTGATTGAAGACAGCTTCCACGGCAAGTCTGCCAACACCCGGCCAGTTGAAGATCGTTTCGGTCAGTACCACACCACTCATCAATCCGGCCAGATCGAGACCGAGCACTGTGATCACCGGAATCAGTGCATTGCGCAGGGCATGCTGACCGTAGATTCGCAGCCGATTCAAACCCTTGGCATATGCGGTGCGAATGAAGTCCTGCTCGAGAACCGAGCCAAGATTGGAGTGGACGAGACGCGCGTAGTAGGCAGCGTTACCCATGGCGAGGGCCGCAGCGGGCAATACGACATTGCGCAAACCATATCCCCCCAGAGGAAACCACCCCAGGCGGTAGGCAAAAAAGTAGAGAAGCAGCAGTCCAAGCCAGAACGGAGGGACCGACAACGCCAGGAGAGACCCGATCAGGAATCCCGCCTCACTCCGGGCCCACAGTGTCGCCAGACAGCCGCCGGCAATCCCAAGCATTGCGGCAGCCACCCAACTGCATCCTGCCAAAAAGAGCGTTGCAGGCAGACGTTCTCCAATCGCATCGAGCACCCGCTGGCGTGTCACATACGAACGCCCGAGGTCGCCGTGGGCTAGCCGGTCAAGGAAACGGAGATATTGGACGTACACGGGACGATCGAGTCCCAGTTCCTTGCGGATCCGCTGTACCGTCACATCATCCGCCTTCGGTCCAGCGACCATACGTGCCGGATCACTGGGCAGAATCGTCGATAGGGTGAATGACACGGCAGTCACGCCAAAGAGAACGACGCTACCCCAAACGAAACGTCGAAGCACTGCACCGATACCCACCCTCGTCCCCTTCCTTCAACTCAGCACGAGACGAAGGATTTCTGCACAAACCGCCGCGTCTCACTCTTCATGTGCCGTCCTCGACTCCTTCCGCGTCGCGTGGCGAGTCTTCAGCGCATCACTCAGCCTCCGGCGCAGTCGTTGATAAGCACCAAAAAGACGGTCAGAGACAACGTCACCCTCTCCCTCCAGCGCCCGGAACAGGTCGCCTACCTCACGGGCATATTCCGCAACCTGCCCCTCGCTATAGGCAGCCGATTCCTCCGCAACTTCACGGATCCGCCGCAACAAACCCTCGAGATCCTGGAACACACGTTCACGATTTGCAGTCTCCCCAAAAGGTGGCTGAATTCCGAGGGGTCGATCGGCCTCTGGCCGATACGCACGACGCCGTTTGTTCCGTTTGCCATACGTAGCACCGCCCGACGACAGACTCATGGACTTTCCCACACCCAACTTGCCGCTTCCTCTCCAGATTTGGATCCCAGGCCAGTCCGGGCATGGGTGGTAGAATCCATCGCCACGCTCTGGCCGACACCATCGATCGAACCTCAGCCACCATACAGAGCATAGAGGCCTGTATGGTCACCCGCGCGGGAAGATCATCCATGGACGATTCCAGCACTGCCGGCTCATGGCGGCAAAATCTAGATGGCCCCATGAGGGAAGGGAAGCAGGAAATTCGGTGCGTTTCGTTGAATGTGGAACAACGGCATTGATCGATAAACCAGGCCCATTCGCAAGCGGATTCGAACAGTGGTATTTTCGTGCCCGTTAGAATGAGTCTTGCATCGAATCGCTCATCGGAAACGGCATCCCGTGCCGCTTTTGGAACGACCGAGGTTGCTCGCTTACTTGGCGTCGATGCGCGCCGGGTGCGGGCTATCGTACGCGCCGGCCTGTGCCGTCCGTCGCGGCAGAATCGCAGGTTACGTTTCTCGTTTCAGGATGTGATCCTCTTGCGCACGGCACACGGTCTGCTGCGGGCCAAGATTCCGGCTCGCAATGTGCGTCTGGCTCTGACACAACTCGCGCGGCAACTCGCACCGGGACGCCCCCTCACGGGGGTACGGATCTACGCCGATGGCAAGGACATCGTGGTCCGAGATGGCCGCTCAGCCTGGAAACCCGAGACCGGCCAGCTCATTCTCTGCTTCAATGTGGATGAGCTGCGGCGTTCGGCACGGACGGTGACTGCGGTCACGGAAAAACGCCGTCACAAGACGGCAGCCAGCCCGACACCAGAGGAATCGCTCGAAATGGGCGACGATGCGATGGATTGGTTCGAGTTGGCGCTCGACCGCGAGCAGGGTGGCGATCTGGATGGGGCGCGAGCTGCCTATGCCGAAGCACTCAATCGGGACCCCACCCTATCAGATGCCTATGTCAATCTCGGCCGTCTGGCACACGAAGCCGGAGAGATCGAAACAGCGGCGCAACTCTATCGTCAGGCCATCGACGCGGACCCCGAAGATCCCATCCCGCATTACAATCTTGCCATCGCGCTCGAGGACCAGGATGACCTGCCTGCTGCAGTCATCCAGTATAAACAAGCGATCGCCATCGATTCACGGTTTCCCGACGCACACTTCAACCTCAGCCGTATCCTCGATCGTCTGGGGAACCATGTGCAGGCACTGCGTCACCTCATGATTTACAAGAAAATGACGCGAAGCCGGCGTTAGCGAGGACCTGTCCTCCTGATTGCGGATTGTCTGCTGCTCTTTATGAGCGGATGCCGTCGCGGGAACCTTCCGGGAATCTCCCGCGCTCAGTCCTGCTTCGTTGGACTCTCTCGTTCTGGCATTTCCTGGGCTCGCAGGCGGATCGGCTCCGGTTTCTCCGCAATCAGAGCACGGTTGTCTTCATTGTAGGAGAAACACGTGTTGCGCATCCCGGGAACGTGGTTGAGCACGAATTCGTGTCGCGCCACAGGATCATCCTCCTGCTCACGTGCTTCGACCGGAACGTGTTGGAACAGGCGCACGAAGTGTAACTGATAGGCTGCCTGTGCAATTTCGACCAACAACTCCGAAACACGATGGCAACCACCCGGACCGCCGACAATCTTACGCGCCTCACCCGTAAACCCACGAGCAACGCGCATACCGATCAACCGCTCGACGTTCGGATGGGTCATATTACACACCCGTGTGAAGGGTCCGTTCCGAATCTCACTCCGTGCAGCGACGATCTCCAGCGAAGGATGGAGGACTTCCACCTCGGCATGGACGTCATGCACTTCATCCTGGAGAAACGCTTCGATGAGAAAGCGATCTCCTTCCATAGGATAGATGTTTACTTCCTTGGTACGGTGGTAAATTGCTTTGACTTTGGGCATGTGGATTCCGACGGCTGACTTTCACTCCGGATCTTCAAAGTTGGCAACACGTTTACCGAGATTGGCCTGCACGGCTTCGAGTTGATTCGCTGAACCGATCAGACTCAGTTGCAATGTCTCTTCGAGTTTGAGGCCTTCTTCCACACCCACGAGACCGGAATCATTGAGCAGGCGCTTACCAGCACGGACGGCATGCGGCGATTTCGTCGCAATGAGTTCAGCAAGTTCCAGGGCGTCCTCCAGGGGTTTCTCGCTCACATGCGTCGCAAGACCCAGTTCCACCGCCTCACGACCACTCACAACGCGCCCCGTAAAGGTCAGTTCTTTGGCTACATCGAGACGCACGAGGCGCCGTAATGTCTGTGTGCCGCTCATATCGGGAACAAGGCCCCACTTGATCTCCATGACGGAAAGCTGGGCATCGGGTGCTACAAAACGGATGTCTGCACCCAGAGCGATCTGTAGGCCGCCGCCATAGGCCACACCGTGCACCGCCGCAATGACCGGTACCGGGAGTTCCTGCCAGCGAAAACAGGCTTGTTGCGCAAGATTGCCGCGGTGACCACTGACACGGGACAGAAGCCTCGGTCCCTCCCGTTCACTGTTTCCCATTGCCATGAAACTGAGAAAATCCAACCCGGCACAGAACGCACGTCCCTCACCGGATAGGACAACGGCGCGAACACTCTTATCCTTCTCCAACGCATCTGCTGCGCCCACCAGGCCGTCAAACATGGCCTGGTCCAAAGCATTCAGCTTCTCCGGACGGTTCATGAGGACATGCGCGATCGCGCCCTTCCTGGTGACCACCACTCGATCTGCCATGACTCTTCCCCCGTTACTTTCGGTATCTGGAATCTCGCGTCGATTAACCCGCTGCGTCCCGTGACGCAATCCGACCCGTGGACGTGATCCGGCGGAAGTTCGTTGCGCGGCAACATGACGCGTCCAGCCCTACACCACCTGGCACCGGAAGGTAGAACTGGCACGACCGAGAAGCAGCGCATAAGTCGACCATACGGTAGCCGCTGGATCTACGACACTCCTCCTCGTCCGCAGGGAAACGAGCGACGGTGGAACGACCTACAACTCTCCACCCCGACTGACTTGTGCGGGGTGGTGTCGGATCCGTTATGAAATCTGGGAGGGTGAAGTGCTCTGTCGCTGATACCAGAGCAGGCCACTGTATATGTAGTGTAGCCCTGACGCAGTCACAGTAATTCCCGTGAAAGCCCAGAGCACCTGGTTCGGAATCTGCATTGGAATATCGGGGCGTGCCAGGGTCAACAACGCGAAACCGATACAGGACATTTCATTGAACGTGTTGATCTTACTGACCAACGAGGGAGACACCTCCATCGGGGTACTGAGGAAGTAGAGAGCCAGGTATCCACCGAGAATCACAACATCGCGCGTCGCCACCAGGATAAAGAGCCACGGCGGCAGCACACCGAGCCATGTGAGCATGAGGAAAGAGCTGACCACGAGAAGCTTGTCAGCCAGAGGGTCGAGACTGGCACCCAGATCACTCTTCGTTTGTGTAATGCGGGCGATGGCGCCATCCAGGGCATCCGTGATGCCTGCACCGAAAAACAGAACCAACGCCGATCCGAAATAGCCGTTGGTCACCAGGATCAGAAATACCGGCACGGCAACGATGCGCAGCAACGTCAGGAAATTCGGCAGGGTCAGCATTCGGTCGGGTGTGCTCTACTCCGGGTCCTGGAAAACCGCAACATAATGCGCAAGGTGCGGCAAGGTCGGGGCATGTGTTGGTCCCTACGCTGCAGCACACATTGCCACTGTCTGCGACCGGCTATTGAGAGGCCACGTCGATGCCCGACACTCAGGCCCGGCCGCGCACGACGGCTTTGCGGAGCTGGCCCGCCAGCTTCGCCGGCACGAGAGCCGACAGGTGGACCACACGATCTCCGTATTCTTCCCGCAGGACACGCCCCAACTGATGGACACGTGCGACGAGGTCGCCGCGTTCCGCAGGGATATCCAGATCGACGCGTTCACGACCATGTTCGAGCAAACGATCGATTCTTTCGAGCAGCGCAGGGATCCCGTCGCCTGTGGCGGCCGACACAGCACATTTTTCGCCTTCGAAGATCGGCGCGGAATGTCCTGCTGGTAGGAGGTCTATCTTGTTCAACACAACGATACGCGGCGTCTGTTCCGTGCCCAGTTCGCGCAGCACCCGTTCGACTACCTCGCTTTGTTTTTCGGCGAGAGGATCGCTCGCATCCACGACATGCAACAGAACGTCGGCGTTCCGTACCTCCTCGAGGGTGCTTTTGAATGCATCCACGAAGCCGTGCGGCAGCTTGTTGATGAAACCCACGGTATCGATCAGAAGGGCCCGCGCCCCACTGGGCAACTGCAAGCGGCGGACAGTGGGATCGAGCGTCGCAAAGAGTTTGTCCTCAACAAAAACATCCGCCTGTGTCAGCCGGTTCATGAGCGTCGACTTGCCCGCGTTCGTGTAACCCACGAGCGCAACAATCGGGTATGGTACCGCTGCCCGGCTCATCCGGTGGAGTCCACGAGTACGCGAGACTTCGCTCAAACGCCGGCGCAATGCTGCGAGACGCTCGCGCACGCGCCGGCGATCGACTTCGAGTTGCGTCTCACCGGGACCACGCGTACCGACGCCGCCGCCAAGGCGTGAAAGGTGCTGCCACTGGCGCGTCAAACGTGGCAGGAGATATTGCAATTGTGCCAGTTCGACCTGCAGTTTGCCCTCCAGGCTGTGTGCGCGTTGGGCAAAAATGTCGAGAATCAGCTGGCTTCGATCGACCACCTTGACTTCGAGGCCTTTCTCCAGATTGCGCTGCTGGGCTGGGGAAAGCGCATCGTCGAACAAGACGACATTGGCTCCGAGAGATCGGATCAGGTCGTGGATTTCGGCGACCTTGCCGGTTCCAATGTAGGTTGCGGGAGTGATCCGTTTGATCGACTGAATGACTTTACCGACAACCTTGACACCGGCTGTATCTGCCAGACGCTCGAGTTCTGCGAGTGACTCCTCTCCCGCCATGCCGCCATCGGGGCCATACACTGCCCCGACAAGGAGCCCCAGTTCCGGCCCCGTACGAGTGCTGACGGCATCGTTGCTGCCACGATGCCGGCGCTCCGATGATCGTCGCTTATACAGGCCCGATTCGTCGTCGGACGAGGAATCGCCTGAAACCGTTCCGTTTCTCACAGAAATGTCGTGACTCCGTTCCCGAGAAGCCTCTCGACCTCTTCTACGAGCCCATCCGTGGGAGCAACGCGCAGATCCGACGGGAGGGCAATGATTGTTTCCGTGCTGTTGGGTAAAAGAAGATGGAGATACGCATTGCACGAGCCCCGATGCCGGCCCAGGGCACTTCGAAGCTCTCGGAACTGCTCTGGATCGACGCGTTCAGCGTGTAGTGCGAAGTGGACGCCTTTGACGGATTTCTCCCGTGCTTCGAGAAAAGAAACGATCTCTTCTGCGACGATCTGACAACGTTCCTCACTGACTTCCAGCACCCCTTCGAGGATAACCGGCTCATCCCCGTGCAGCACAGCTTCGTACTGTTCGTAAACCCGCGGCCAGGCAACGACCTCAACTGTACCCTCCCGGTCCTCCAGGGAAAATGCTGCGTACCGCGCACCCTTTTTCGTGTTCTTCATCTTCAGGCTCTGAATGACACCACCCAGGCGCACCCTCGACTGGTCCTCGCGCGAATGCAGATTCCCGGTCGTTGCCTCGGTGAGACGCCGCAATTCCCGCTCATACCGATCGAGAGGGTGGCCCGTGATGAAGAAACCGATCGCCTCCTTCTCCTGCCGTAATTTCTCCTTGTCGTCCCATTCCGGAACAGGAGGCAACGCAGGTGGAGTGCCACGAGACTCGGGAATCGCTCCAGGGGCAAAGAGGCCCATCTGGTTGGTTTCAACCGTCTTCTGCGATCCGGCCGCGGCCCATTGGCAGATTTCATCAAGACCTTCGAGCAGACGTCGCCTGGGTTCGCCGGTGGAATCGAATGCACCACACTTGATGAGGCTTTCGAGAACGCGTTTGTTCACCTGCTGGCTCTGCACGCGTCTGCAGAAATCCGCAAGCGAAAGGAACGGGCCTTCTTCACGCGATCCAATGATCGATTCGATGGCCCTGCCGCCCACACCTTTCACGGCACCGAGGCCGAATCGGATCGGTCGCTTACCGTTCTCATCGGCCTGGCGAACGACGGTAAAATCCTGGCTGCTCTCATTGACGTCTGGCGGCAACACACGGATCCCCATCTCGCGACACTCCGCCATGTTCTTGAATGTCTTCTCCGTGCTGTCCATTTCCAGCGTCATCAACCCGGCCATGAACTCCTCCGGGTAGTGCGCCTTCAGATAGGCCGTCTGATAGGAGACCAGGGCATACGCGGCGGAGTGTGATTTGTTGAATCCGTAGGCGGCAAACGTGGCCATTTTCTCAAAGATCTCACGTGCCAGCGGCTCGGCCGTGCCAAGCGTCACGGCCCCATCGATGAAGCGTTGCTTCTCTCGCTCCATCTCCTCCTGCTTTTTCTTGCCCATGGCACGGCGCAGGTTGTCGGCATCGCCCAGAGAATAGCCGGCCAGAGATTGGGCGATTTGCATCACCTGCTCCTGGTAGACGATGACACCGTAGGTATCGCGCAGGATGGGCTCCAACGTCGGGTGAAGCTGCGTGATCGCCTCCTTGCCGTGCTTGCGCTTGACGAAATCCGCAGCCATGCCCGATTCCAGCGGACCTGGCCGATGCAACGCGAGAACGGCGATGACATCCTCGAAGGTCGACGGACGCAAAGAACTCAGCAGCTTGCGCATGCTGCTGCCTTCCAGTTGGAAAACACCAACGGTATCGGCCTTCGACAGAAGACGATACGTCAGCTTGTCATCGAGTGGCAGGGCGTTCACATCGATCTCGATCCCCCGCCCTTCCCGGATCCGGCGGACGACACCAGAGATCATCGTCAGTGTCTTCAGGCCAAGGAAGTCGAACTTGATCAATCCCACGGCATCGACATCGGCGTACTGGAACTGCGTCATCACAGCGCCGTCTTTGTCGACGTAGAGAGGTAGCGTCTCGACCAGAGGGCGTTCTCCGATGACGATCCCAGCAGCATGTTTCGAGGAATGTCGCAGGAGACCCTCCAACCGCATTGCATTCTCGAACAGCGTCTTTTCCCGTTCCCCCGAATCACGAATTTCTCGCAGACGAGGTTCCATTTCGAGAGCCTCGTTCAGTGAATAATCCTTGCCTTGCTTTGCTGCGGGATAGAGTTTTGCGATCTTGTCGGTTTCGGCAAACGTGAAGTCGAGCACACGTCCGACATCCTTGATGGCAGCTTTCCCTTTCAGAGTTCCGAAAGTAATGATCTGCGCCACACAATCTTCGCCGTACTTTTCGCGAACGTAGCGGATGACTTCATCACGCCGCTCGAAGCAGAAGTCCATATCGATATCGGGCATCGACTTCCGTTCCGGATTGAGGAAACGCTCGAAGAGAAGGTTGTAGGGAATGGGATCGAGACCGGTAATTCCGAGCACGTACGCCACCAGACTACCCGCAGCCGAACCACGACCGGGCCCGACTGGAATTCCCTGACTCCTGGCAAAATTTGTGAAGTCCGCGACGATCAGGAGGTAGCCCGCAAAACCCATTTTCTTGATGATTTGCAGCTCCCAATCGAGTCGATCCGTATATTCTTTCTCGCGCTCAGAACTCCAGGCCGGCTCTGCACGCAAAGGGGTCAGGCGCTCTTCCAACCCTTCGCGAGCCAGCCTTTCGAGGTAGTCATCGAGGGTTTCCTTCTGCGGTGTGGCAAAGACTGGAAACTGGTACTGGCCGAAAGTCATCTCGAACGTACAGCGCCTGGCGATATCGAGAGTATTGCTGACGGCCTCGCCACAATGGGCAAACGCTTCGCGCATTTCCTCCGGATTTTTGACGTAGAGTTGGTCCGTGCCGAACTTCCAGCGCTTCGGGTCATGGAAGGTCTTGCCTGTCTGGATACAGAGCAGGACCTCATGTGCAGAAGAATCGGCTTTATCCAGGTAGTGGCAGTCGTTGGTGGCAACCAACGGGAGACTCAGTTCTTGTGCCAACCGGATCAGCTCGACATTGGCTCGTTCCTGCTCGGGGAGGTGGTTGTCCTGGACTTCGATGTAGTACCGATCGTCGAACATGGCACGATACTCTTCCATCGCAGCACGCGCCCGTTCGATGGAGCCGGCAGCGATCGCCTGGTTGACCTCACTGGCGAGACAACCAGAGAGAGCGATCAGACCCCCATTGAAGTCACGCAACAACTCCTTGTCGATGCGTGGCTTGTAATAAAATCCTTCTTTGTAGCTCAGTGTGACGAGTCGGCAGAGGTTGCGGTAACCCTCCCCATTCATCGCCAGCAGAATCAAGTGGTGATTGCCACCCGACTCGAAATCCTCTGCCCTGCCGCCACGGTCCGTCCGGTGTTTGGGCGCCACATACATCTCGCAACCGATGATCGGTTGCAGCCCGGCTCCGGCCGCCGTTTTGAAAAATTCCACCGCACCAAACATGTTGCCATGGTCTGTGATGGCGACAGCCGGCATGCCGGCAGATTTCACGCGAGAGACCAGGTTCTTGATTTTGTTCGCCCCGTCGAGCAGCGAGTACTGCGTGTGCACGTGCAGGTGAACAAAGCCCATGATCCCTCTCCTCCTTCGTCAAATTGCTACAGCGTGAATCACGTTTCAAAGCTGCCACGTGTGGCACGGCTCCTTCTACTCCCACTCGATCGTCGCGGGTGGTTTCGAAGAGATATCGTACACGACTCGATTGATTCCGCGTACTTCGTTTGTGAGCCGGCTGGAGATCCGTGCCAGCAGGTCATGCGGGAGGCGTGCCCAATCCGCAGTCATGCCATCGACGCTCTGTACCGCACGCAGCGCACAGACATTCTCGTAGGTCCGTGCATCTCCCATCACACCCACCGTCTTCACCGGGAGCAGGACGGCAAAGGCCTGCCAGAGCTGCTCGTACAGACCCGCGTTGCGGATCTCCTCATCGACCACAGCCTCGGCGGCCTGCAGGATGGCTACACGCTCCGCCGTCACCTCCCCTATGATTCGAATGGCCAGACCCGGCCCCGGAAAGGGATGCCGATCAATGATCCCAGGAGGGATGCCAAGGACACGGCCCAGTTCGCGCACCTCGTCCTTGAACAGCTCACGCAACGGCTCGACGAGCGCCAGATGCATACGCTCCGGTAAACCGCCAACGTTGTGATGACTCTTGATGGTGGCCGACGGGCCTTTGAAGGATACTGACTCGATCACATCGGGGTATAATGTCCCTTGTGCCAGGAATCCTACATCGGGCAACTCACGGGCTTCCGCCTCGAACACATCGATGAACGTGGTGCCGATGATGCGTCGCTTACGTTCCGGGTCCTCTACGGCTGCCAGTCGTTCCAGAAAAAGTCTGCTCGCATCGACAGCTTTGATGCGAAAGTGGAACGACTCCCGCAGAAAGTCCATCACGAGTTGCGACTCGTCACGGCGAAGGACCCCGTTGTCGACGAAGATACAGACGAGCTGGTCCCCAATGGCGCGGTGCACGAGGGCTGCGGTAACCGTAGAATCGACTCCGCCACTGAGGGCGCAGACAACGCCACGGTCGCCCACCTGGCTACGAATCCGCTGCGTCTCCGTCTCGACGAAATTTTCCATCGTCCAGTCGGCCTTCGCCTTGCAGATCCGGAACAGGAAATTGGCCAGAACCTCTTTGCCACGCGGCGAGTGCACCACCTCGGGGTGGAACTGGACTCCGAATTGCCGGCGCTCCGCATCGGCACATGCTGCAATCGGCGAATTCGCACTGTGCGCCAGTACCGTCCAACCGTCTGGCAGGCGATCCATCACATCGCCATGACTCATCCAGACCGGCGTCGGGGAACGGCCGATCCCGGCAAACAGGTCACGATCATCATCCACGAGGAGTTCGGCGGAACCGTATTCGCGGCGATCGGCGTGCCCCACCTTGCCTCCGCCAAAGAAGGTGAGGACACCCATCCCGTAACAGATGCCAAGGACGGGAACGCCGAGTTCCGTAATCTCACGGGCTGGGAGAGGCGCGTTCTCCTGGTAAACGCTGAACGGACCACCGGAGAGAACGATTCCCTCAGGTTCCAGTTTGCGAATCTTATCGAGCGACAAGGAATAAGGATGGATCTCGCAGTACACCTGCAACTCACGAATGCGGCGGGCGATCAGTTGTGTGTACTGCGAACCGAAGTCGAGGATCAGAATCATACGCGATCTTGCTTCTCCACGGCTACGCTCTCGGCGCGAAGCTCCGGCTGGTTGAGGGATTTCCGTTTCTCATTCCCGCCGATAGTTGGGCGGCTCTTTGGTCATCGTAACGTCGTGCACGTGGCTTTCGGCAAGGGAGGCTGCGCTGACCCGCACGAATCGAGCTTTCTCATGCAGCTCATTGATCGTCTGACAACCGGTATAGCCCATGCCTGCTTTCAAGCCACCGACGAGTTGGGTCACGATGAAACTCAACGAACCCTTGTAGGGGACACGCCCTTCGATTCCTTCAGGAACGAGTTTCATCGGTTCTTCAGCATCCTGCATATAACGGTTGCGGCTCCCTTCCCGCTCACGCATGGCATCGAGAGAACCCATACCACGATACAGCTTGTAGGTTCGTCCCTGATAAAGAATCGTCTCGCCCGGACTCTCCTCCGTGCCCGCGAAAAGGCCACCGATCATGATACTGTGGGCCCCAGCAGCAAGCGCTTTGGTGATATCCCCCGAGTATTTGATACCACCATCGGCAATGACGGGAATCCCGTAGTCAAATGCCACCTTCGCACATTCAGCAATCGCCGTGAGTTGTGGCACGCCCACCCCCGAAACCACACGTGTCGTACAGATCGAGGCCGGACCCATTCCAACCTTGATGGCGTCCGCACCACAGCGGGCCAGCGCCCGCGCCCCATCCGCAGTAGCGACGTTCCCGGCGACCACCTCGATGGCGGGATGGTTGTCCTTCACGAACCGTACCGTCTCGGTCACCGACGATGTATGGCCGTGGGCTGTATCGATGACGAGGACGTCGGCTCCGGCGCGTACCAACAGGTTGATTCTCTCTTCACGATCCTCACCCGTGCCGATTGCGGCAGCCACGCGTAGGCGCCCAAACTGGTCCTTACAGGAGTTCGGGAATTGCGCCGCCTTCTGGATGTCCTTGACGGTGATCAGCCCCTTCAGGCGATTTTGATTGTCGACGATCAAAAGCTTCTCGATGCGATTGGCATGCAGAATCTCCTTCGCCTCCTCGGCATCGATACCCGGCCGACCGGTGACGAGATTCTCCTTGGTCATCACCTCCGACACTTTGCGGTCGAGACGCTTCTCGAAGCGCAAATCGCGGTTGGTCAGAATCCCCACCAGTTTGCCATCCTTGGTCACGGGCAGCCCGGAAATGTTGTACCGATGCATGATGTCGAGCGCCGCAACGATCGTCTGTTCGGGATCGACGGTGACCGGATCGAGCACCATGCCGCTCTCCCACTTCTTGACCTTCTCGACTTCGCGCGCCTGCCGTTCGGGCGAGAGATTGCGGTGAATCGTGCCGATCCCTCCCTCCTGCGCCATGGCAATTGCGGTACGTGCCTCGGTCACGGTATCCATGGCCGCGCTGATCAACGGAATGTTCAATCGTACCTGGCGGGTCAGCAAAGTACTGCAATCGGCGTCCTTCGGCATGAAGTTCGACTCCGCCGGCAGGAGCAGGACATCGTCGAACGTAAACCCATCCGGCAGATCATACGAAAACATCGTTTCCCCTCCACGCGCTGCGGACGCGACAAAGACGACCAGGCCCATCCGCCGCACGGCGGATGGGCCTGGAATGGATCTCGATTTCAGAGCGGATGTGAATCATGCAACTTTCTAGCAAACCCCAAGCAATCAACGCAAGACGGGCCAGACACACTAGATATTGTGGTCGAACGGAATTGTCGGCCGGCGCGCTTTCCGGTAGCGTTGGCCATCTATGCTGATTCCTTTTGCAGGCCGGATTCCCGCCGTATCGGCTAACGCCTTCGTGGAGGAAAGCGCGCGGATCATCGGGGATGTCATGATCGGTGACTTCTCGAGTGTCTGGTTCCACACCGTCATTCGTGGCGATGTACGAGACATCCGAATCGGCTGCCGGTCGAACATCCAGGACAATTCGACCATCCACGTCACCACGGACCAATGGTCGACGCACATCGGAGACGATGTGACGGTGGGTCACGGTGTCATCCTGCATGGCTGTGCCGTTGGAGACCGGTGCCTGGTCGGCATGGGCGCAGTCCTTCTGGATGGGGTGGTCATCGAAGCCGATTGTCTGATCGGTGCAGGATCGCTCGTCACACCCGGCACCCGGGTTCCCGCGGGGCATCTGGTTCTGGGGAATCCGGCGCGCGTCGTGCGCCCGCTACGAGACGATGAACGCAATCAGATCCTCGCCTCGGGGCAGAGCTACGTGGCACTGGCCCGGCGCTACCAGTCCTCGACCGGACACCCGTAGCGCCCGAAGGTGGAAGCCTCGGGGGTCAAAAAGATGGCAGCGACCGTCTCCATCGCTCCACGGGTGTGGCCGCTGCGCACCGGATCGAGGGACTGTGCGGAGTGCTTTCGCCGTCCCACAGCATCGCTTGAGGGGGGTACCCCCCCATGCTAACGCGCTGCCCATGCTCGACATTCGAATCCTGCGTGAACGCCCCGATTTCGTCAAAGAAGAGCTTGCCAAAGTAGGTTTCACGGCAGCCGGGGTCGATGCGATCCTTGCCGCGGATGCACAGCGCCGGACGTTGATCCAGGAAGTGGAAGCGTTGCGCGCCCAACGGACGGAAGTGTCGAAAACCATCGGCCGGACAGTGCCCGAACAGCGTGAGTCGCTGAAGAGCGAAATGCGTGCAGTCGGGGAACGGATTGCGGCGCTCGAGCAAGATCTGGCACGCGCGGAGGAGGATTTCACCCGGCAGATGCTGGAAGTGCCGAACCTGCCGGATCCCAGTGTGCCGTTCGGCAAAGACGACAGTGAAAATTCCGTCCTGCGCACCTCGGGAGAGATACGGTCTTTTACCTTCTCCCCGAAGCCCCATTGGGAAATCGGCGAAGAGCTCGGCATCATCGATTTTGCGCGAGGCGTGAAAATCTCCGGCTCACGGTTTTATGTCCTCAAGAGCGCAGGTGCCCGGCTCCAGCGCGCGCTGATCGCCTGGATGCTCGACGTGCACACACGCGAACACGGGTATACGGAGGTCTACCCCCCGTACCTGGTCAAGAGGGAATGTCTGTTCGGAGCCGGACAGTTGCCGAAATTCGAGGAGAATATCTACCACGACGTCACAGACGATTTGTGGATGATCGGCACGGCGGAGATTCCCGTCACGAACCTGCACCGTGACGAAATTCTGGAGGCGGAGCAGCTCCCACTCTCCTACGTGGCGTACACGGCATGTTTTCGCCGCGAGAAAATGTCGGCAGGCCGTGACGTACGTGGCATCAAGCGCGGACACCAGTTCGACAAGGTCGAAATGTACAAGATCACGCAGCCCAGCGACTCGGCCGCCGCGCTCGAAAAGATCGTCAGTGACGGTGAAGACATCGCCCGAAGGCTGGGAATCCCGCACCGGGTGATCTCGATCTGTACGGGTGACCTTGGTGTCGTTGCCGCCAAGAAGTACGACATCGAACTCTGGGCTCCGGGCTGTCAGGAATGGCTGGAGGTCAGTTCGTGCAGCAACTGTACAGACTACCAGGCCCGTCGCACCCAGATCCGTTACCGTCCGGGAAACGGCAAAAAGACCGAATATGTCCACACGCTCAATGGAAGCGGGCTCGCGCTGCCGCGCGTGATGATCGCCGTCCTGGAAAATTATCAGCAGGAGGATGGCAGCGTCGTCATTCCAGAAGTCCTGCGGCCCTACATGGGCGGGCTCGAACGCATCACCAAAGCCTGAGCCAGCTCCGGGTACCGGCAAACGGTGCCATCACGAGGCGCCGGTCCAGGTTGGCGATCGGTGTGACATCGGCGCTATAGGTTGCCCGAACGTGACACTGGAAGGACAGTTCAGGCTGGTCGCGGATTTCGCGCCGCAAGGAGATCAGCCGCAAGCGATCGAGGAGCTTTCCCGCGAGCTTCTGGCAGGACGTCGCCATCAGGTTCTGTTGGGAGTCACCGGGTCGGGCAAGACCTTCACCATGGCGAACGTGGTGGCCCGCGTCCAGAAGCCGACCCTCGTTCTCGCACCGAACAAGACGCTGGCAGCGCAGCTCTACAATGAGTTCAGGGAGCTGTTTCCCGACAACGCCGTGCGATACTTCGTCAGCTACTACGACTACTACCAACCTGAAGCCTACGTGCCGAGCACAGACACCTACATCGAGAAGGATTCCGCGATCAACGACGAAATCGACAAGATGCGCCACTCGGCGACAAAGGCGCTTCTGGAACGCAACGACGTGCTCATCGTAGCCAGTGTCTCATGTATTTACGGCCTCGGTTCTCCCGAGGCCTACTTCGATATGCTGGTGTTCCTGGAACGGAACTCCGAGGCCGACCGTGACGCGGTCCTGCGCAAACTGGTGGACATCCAGTACCAGCGCAACGACATGGATTTCCATCGCGGTACGTTCCGTGTGCGTGGTGACGTCGTCGAGGTGTTTCCCGTTTCGGAGGAGAGCCGGGCGATTCGGATCGAATTCTTCGGTGATACTGTCGAGAACATCGCCGAGATCGATCCCCTGCGCGGAGTTGTTCTTCGCCGTCTGGAAAAGATTGCCATCTACCCAGCCAGTCATTACGTGACACACCCCGAGAGGATGGAAACGGCGGTGAGGGAAATCCGCCTGGAACTCACCCGACGGATCGAAGAGCTACGCCACGAGAACAAGCTGCTCGAAGCCCAACGCATCGAACAGAGAACGCTCTACGATCTCGAACTCCTGCACGAGATGGGTTTTTGCCCCGGCATCGAAAACTATTCGCGACATCTCACCGGCCGGGCACCGGGCGAACCACCACCAACGTTGCTCGATTATTTCCCCGACGATTGGCTTTTGTTCATCGACGAAAGCCACGTCACCATCCCACAGGTCGGAGGCATGTATCGCGGCGATCGGGCGCGCAAGGAAACCCTCGTCGAATTCGGGTTCCGTCTTCCGTCTGCCCTCGACAACCGGCCGCTGAATTTTGAGGAGTTCGAGTCGCTGACTCGCAATGTGATTTATGTCTCGGCCACACCGGGGGATTTCGAGATGCGCAAGTGTGGCGGGGTGGTCGTCGAGCAGCTCATTCGGCCAACGGGGCTCACCGATCCCGAAATCCTCCTGCGCACGGCACGCAACCAGGTCGATGATCTACTCGAGGAGATTCGCCTGCGTGTTGCACGTAACGAACGAGTTCTCGTCACGACCCTTACAAAGAAAATGGCAGAGGATCTCACCGACTATTACCAGGAACTGGGCGTGCGTGTCCGTTATCTCCATTCCGACATCGAGACGCTTGAACGGATCGAAATCATTCGTGACCTGCGACGCGGTGTGTTCGATGTCCTCGTAGGGATCAATCTTCTGCGTGAGGGCCTCGACATTCCAGAGGTGTCACTGGTCGCCATCCTCGATGCCGACAAGGAAGGGTATCTTCGGTCGGAACGATCACTCATCCAGACCATTGGACGAGCGGCACGTAATGCGAACGGACAGGTCGTCTTGTATGCGGATAAGGTCACCGACTCGATGCGTCGCGCCATCGACGAAACAAACCGCCGGCGCAGCGTACAGCAGGCCTACAATGTGGAACACGGCATCACGCCCCAGACCATCCAGAAAGCGATCTCCTCCTCCTGGGCCGAGACCAGCGAGGCTGACTATGTCGACGTCACGAAAATTGCCGAAGAGGGTGAAGAGTTTGGTGACCTCTCGCTCGCCGAAATTCCCCGGAAAGTCGCCAACCTGCAAAAGGAAATGCGTGAGGCTGCGGCGCAACTCGAATTCGAGCGCGCCGCCGTGCTGCGCGACGCGATCCAGCGACTGCGGGAATACGAATTGAAGCTGCGTGGCAATTGAAGCCACGACCCGTGCCGTCGGGAAGGATGCGCGCCCGGACATGGCTACTTTCCGAACTCTGTACGGAAGCCTGCCACGTCGTCCGCGTCTTTACGCCATCCGTCTACTCCCGCGTTCGCAGAACGAAGTTGTTCCTCGAACACGCCACGCATCGCGTTTCTCATCTTGTCATCGCAAAGCACGTCGAGGGCCGTCATTGCCATGATCTTGGCCCCATCCAGAACAGCCTGATTGCCTCGCTCCGAAGCAGCCCAGCGAGCAAACTCGGGTGAATGCAAGGGCACGTGCGGGGGTGCGACTGCCAGCATCGGATGGATGGAGGGCACCCACATGCTCACATTTCCCATATCAGTGCTGCCGGCCACTGCTGCAGCCCCTCCGGGCGCACGGAACGTACGGCCGACTCGCGCTCCGTTTGCCGCGAACGCATCGGCCAGGATCTGGTTGCTCCAGAGGTCCGAATAATCTTCCCCGACAGGCTGGATATCGAGGGTGGCACCCGTTGCTTCGGCACCCGCTCGAAAACACGAATAAACGCGGGCGCGCAGTTTTTCGAGTTTTCGCTGATCGGCCGCTCGAATCATGAAAAGGCCGGCACTGCGTTCCGGAACGATATTCGGCGCATCGCCTCCGTCCGTGATGATGCCGTGGACACGCTCCGAGGCTCGGATATGTTGGCGTAATTGGGCGATGGCACTGTACGCGATCACCATGGCGTCGAGAGCATTGATCCCCTTGTGGGGGAATGCCGAGGCGTGGGAAGCGTGTCCCCGATACTCGACCTGAACGGTGCTGACGGCCAGCACCGCCATCTCCCGCAGGTCTGCCCCAGCGGGGTGAATCATCATGGCCGCATCCACGTTCTCGAACGCGCCTGCCCTCCCCATGAGGATCTTCCCTCCACCCCCTTCCTCCGCCGGCGTTCCCAGAACGAGCAGGGATCCGCCAGATTCAGGAAGTACGGCAGCGGCGCCAGCAGCCGCGCCGACGCCGGCTGCCGCAATGATGTTGTGACCGCATGCATGGCCGAGCCCCGGTAGGGCATCGTACTCACACAAGAGGGCGACAGTCGGCGAACCCTGCCCGATCCGTGCAGCAAAAGCCGTCGGCAAACCGAACGCGCCTCGTTCCACGGCAAACCCCAGCGATTGGAGATAATCGGCCAGCCATCCCGCGGCTTTGCACTCTTCGAATTTCATCTCTGGTGCACCGTGGATCTGCGCACTCAGACGTTTCAATTCGACAGAATTCGCATCGATTACAGCACAGGCCTCATCCTTCAGTGACGCCAGGCTCTTGTCCATCAAACCGGCTCCCTCGGCAGGAACGCTAGCGTGTTCCTCTGGCGAGGTCGACAAATGAGTCGCAGGACCCGATCAGCCCGCTTCCACCCAGTGCCGGACAGGGCCGCTTTGAGGGTCCACCTCGAACACGGCGCGCGCGCGTGCCTCCGCTGCTGCTCCCGGCCACAAATCCTCGAAGAGGAGGAAGTGGAGACGGTACAGTCGGCCATCGGTCTCGACGCCGGCCAGGGCTGCCGCCTGCATCTGCTGGGGCACCGCAAGATCCGCAGTGCTGATGACCCTGTCGAATTTGGCAGCCAACCGTTCCCCCTCTTCCCATAGACGCCTCAGATCCTCCGCATGCCGGACGAAAGCAGGCGGCCAGTCCGGCAACCGCGCTTGTCGCATTTCGATCAACTCGCATCTCTGGGACCACTCACTCGGCCCAACTGCGGAGTCGAACGCCTCCACCCGAGACACCGGCGCTGCAATACTCCAACCCCGTCCCGTCAATGGCTTGGCCGGAACGGAAACCGCCGGGGCAGAGGTTGTCCGTGAAACCATCATCGTGCCGGCAAGGGCATCGGATCTTTCCGGACTGCCCGCTCCACCCTCTTCGGATGAATGTCCCGATGAACCCCCTGCAGGCGCGACTTCAAGCGGCCCCATAGGAACCCCAGAAAGGACCACTCCCGACGTTTCTTCAGACTCGCCTGATGGCGGGAATTCGTTCGTCCGGCTTCCCTGGAAAAACTCCGCACCGAGTTCACCGCACCACTGGGGAACAACGCGTCCTTCCCCCTCCGGGGTCAGAGGAAACGAGGATTCCACCTCGGTTGCGATCGGCGTAGCCAGGGAGGGGACGGTGTACCTGTCGAGTTCCTTCTGCCTCTCGGCCGCCGCAATGCGACGCCGCCGTCGCGCCTCGGCGAAGGCAAGAAACATCGGCGTGAGAAGAAGAAATGCCGCCGCAGTCGCAACGGCGACGATTTCCATCGAGGTGATGGCAGGCGGATTCGACAGCCAGCGGTCCATTCGACGCAGAAAGCCGATTTCAGACAAACACGCAAGCGGCCCACCAGCCCCGGAACCAGTCCCTCAACGACGGAACGGAACCACTTGCTCATCGTAGATTGTGCGCCGGGGCAATCATCTGGTATGCGGCTCGTCCTGACCCATACAGGGAGGTTTATGATTCACCGCATTGCGCTCGCATTCTTTCTACTATCGATTCAATCCGAAATCGTTCTCGCCGAGTTTCCATACCCGTCCAACCCTTTGCCGTGTGACACGCAAACACTTCCGCCCGCGTGCAAGGATCCGACCGACTACGCCGCCTACCTGTTTTTGCCAACGACGACGCCACCGGTGCGCCCCCCGGACTTCGGCGACGACTGGAAGCTCACAAGCGACAGGACAGGCGAACTCGAAATCGATAGCAATCCGCAAGAGCTATTCGGTGTGAAGGGCGCCAGCGTCGATCTCGCCTGGCAGGTCACCACCGGACGTCCGGACGTGGTGATTGCCGTTCTGGATTCGGGAATCGAGTGGCACAAACGGCAGCCAGACCTGGTGAACAAATTCTATCTGAATCGGGGGGAATTGCCACCACCCGAAGGCTCCACGAATGAACGAGATCCCTGGGATCGCAATGGCGATGGTGTCTTCAACATCCGTGATTACCTCGCGAGCGGCAACCATTCGCAGGACAGCCGCGTCAGCGACCAGAATGGCAACGGTGTCATCGACCCCGAGGATCTGATTTTCCTGTTCTCCGACGGGACAGATGCCGACCAGAACGGGTACGTGGATGATATTTCGGGATGGGATTTCTTCGAGGATGACAATGATGCTCTGGACGAAGTCGAATACGGCCATGGCACCGGTGAGGCTCGCGACTCTGCCGCCGAAGCCGGTAACGGGTGGGGTGTGGGGAGCTGCCCGAATTGCATGGTTCTCATGGTGCGCGTGGGCGATAGCTTTGTCGCAGACATCAACGCCTTTGCGCGAGGGGTCCTGTTTGCCGTCGACAACGGCGCCTCGGTCGTGCAGGAGGCCCTGGGTACACTGAACAACTCTTCGTTCGCACAAGCGGCTGTCGACTACGCCTATCATCGAGGTGTGGCGGTGATCGCCTCTGCCGCAGACGAGGAATCGAATCACCACAATTATCCCGCAAATCTGGCTCACACCGTGGTGGTCAACTCGGTGACGAAATACCAGGAGATCGTGGGTGTCGAGATGAGTCCCCGTTCCTATTTGTTTCTCAATGGCTGCACGAACTACAGCCCGCACGTCGCCGTGAGTGTGCCATCGTCCGCCTGTTCTTCGGAAGCCACCGGAAAGAGTTCGGGCATGGCAGGTCTGCTCCATTCGGCAGCGCGCAACGCCATCGACCAGGGCCGGCTGACCCGCTACCCGAACGGCGATGGAACCTATGCAGGTTTCCCGCTTTCGGCGGAGGAAGTGCGACAGTTGTTCACGATGACGGCCGATGACATCAACTTCGACGCTCGCCCCGAGGAAGGACTGCCCCAGAATTATACGATTGGGGGCGATTTTCCGAATGTGACAAAGAACGAGCGTTTCCCGTCGATCGCCGGTTTCGATCAATATTTCGGCTACGGTCGAATCAATGCGAACCAGGCAGTACGAGCAGTGCTGGAAGGCAGGATTCCACCAGAGGCTGCCATCGAAACACCACACTGGTTTCAAACGCTCGATCCAGACACCGATCACATCGAGGTGCACGGCCGGGTCGCCGCAAACCGGGCCCAGAAGTATTCCTTTCGAGTAGAGGTCGCGCCTGGCGTACAACCCGCCGAAGAGGAATTCGAGGAAATTACCAGTCAACAGGATCTGGCTGCACCGAGCACGGGGCTTCTGGCAACCATACGGGTGGCACCACTCGTTGCGCGGATGCCACACGGCGTCGATGGCCCGCCGATCGACGAACAGGGAAAGGGTGATCCCGATCGTTTTACCTTCACGGTGCGTGTTCGTGTCGTCGATGACCAGGGCAACAAAGGTGAGGATCGCCGTGCTCTGTTTCTCCATCGTGACCCGGATCTCATCACCACGACTCCGCACTATCTGGGCACCGATGGCGCCTCGTCTCCGAAGTTTGCGGACATCACCGGAGATGGAATCGAAGAGCTGATCATTGCCACGTCGGATGGCCTGATCCATGCCTTTCAGGGGCATGACTTGCGCGAGGCACCCGGTTGGCCCGTCCACAGTGACGCAATGGAAGTGCAGACCGAGCAGCCCGCATTCAAGAGCAACGCCGTGGCCGTTCCCTACACGCCCTTTCTGGGAACACCAGCCATCGGAGATCTCGATCGAGATGGCTCGCTCGAAATCGTCGCGGGCGACCTATACGGCAATCTCTACGTCTGGTCTGCAACAGGAGAGTTGCGTCCCGGTTTTCCCGTCCGTACGCTGCCCCAATACTCCACGACCCGGCGCTCGGAGCGTGATCTGTCCACCGAGGAAGGGCGTGTTCCCGATCGTACAAACCGACGAGATCGGGACAATCGCACGGCGCGCGGTTTCGGAGGTGGTCCGGCTCTCGGTAATCTCGACGGCTCAGCCGACGGATCTCTGGAAATCATTGCCGGATCATCGGATCGACACGTCTATGCATGGTTCAACGACGGAACCCCGGTTCCAGGCTGGCCCGTCCTCCTGAAGGATCCGGCAAAGGTCAGTTCCGTCGACCCGATCACCAATGAAATCACACTGAAGCCGAGCGCCAAGGGCCGAATGGGGAGCAAAATCACCGTTCCCCCGTCACTCGGGGATATCGATGGGGACGGCCGCCTCAACGTGGTCATTGGACCCAACGAGGCCTACAAGGAGCGGCCCAATGCCGTCTTCGATAATTTGATGATCCAACTCCTGCAGTTGTCGGAAGGTCTGGACAGCGGAAACGGCAGACTTTACGCACTCTATCCGGAAGGAACGAACCGCGGCGAGACGCCCATCGAAAAGGGTTGGAATCCGGCTGCATTCATGGCGGGGTGGCCGGTCAAACTGGCCATGCTGACCACGGAACTGCTCCCCATCGTCGGCACTGGTATCAATGGCGCACCGGCTCTGGCCGATCTGGATCGGGACGGAATCCCGGAGATCGCAGGCTTCACGTTCCTTGGCCCGGCATACGTTCTGAATGGTCATGGCCAGTCGTTCCTTGGAGACGTGCGGCCCGGCACGCCGAGAACGCTCGAGGCCAACGTGTTCGGGAAGAACTCCAATTCCGTAGATAGTCCCGGCTACCCATCTCTCGGAGGCGGTCTCCTGGCGGAGATGTTCGGCCCGGGCACGGGCTTCCAATTCATCGCGCCAACGGCGGGGCTCGGAAAATCACTCGATACGGCTCTTCCCGGGAAGCAATCACCAGCAGAATTGCATCTCTCGATGTGGAACGTCAGCACACCCGCCGGAACCGCCACATCGGGTGAATACCGCGATGGTTTTCCGCGGGTGGTGAATGACCTGCAGTTTCTCATGACGCCCTCGGCGGCGGATATCACGGGGGACGGTGTCGCCGAGAGCATTTCGGGCAGCGGCGTTTATGACCTGCACGCATTCAGCCCCGATGGCAGTGAAGCACCCGGATGGCCCAAGTTCACGGGAGGATGGACCGTTACGAGTCCAGCCGTGGGTGACCTGGATGGCGATGGTCGACTCGAGGTCGTTTCCCTGACACGAGAAGGATACCTGTTCCTCTATCGGACACAGGGATCAGCCTGTGGCCACATTCCCTGGGGCCAGTATCATCACGACGAGTGGAGCACCGGGAACTACGATGTAGACGCCCGCCCGCCCGGCGCGGTCCGCGGGACTTTGGAGTCTCTGGCGGGTGGAATCATCGAACTTCGCGTCGAGGATCTCCCTGCTGACGACCTCTTTTGCGGAGCTACCGCCGAACTCGACATCCGTTACGCCTCGGAGCCGATCCTGACGGATCTCCAGTTTGCAGCAGCAAACCGTTTCCTCGTGAGCGATGTGCCGGATCGGGGTGGACGGAAACGCCCAACGCGGATCACACTCCAGTCGCAGGGCTCCATCACGGGGACGGTGTATGTCTCGGCACGCAGCATCGATGACGCGGGAAATGTTTCGTTGCGGACCGATCTGGGGCAAGCAATCCTGACGGATTTGCCGACTCAAACACCCACATCGATACCCACACCGACAGCGTCGATGACCAGCGCGCGCAGCCCGCTGCCTACTGCCACCCCTGCGCATACTCACACCGCCAGTCCATCGGCGACATTCACCCGGCAACCAACCAGCATCCCGGCCAGCCCGACGCCAACGTTTCGCGCCACTGCAATTGCGGCGACACCCACGGCGGTCGTACCGGTGCCGACCCCGGCGATCGATGTCATTCACACCGGAGGCTGCGCCGTCGTAGCGCCAAATCCAAAAGATGCCAGGCAGGGATGGTTGCTCTGGCTGGCTCTGGCGGTCGCCATCTTGCGCCGGCGGCTCCTTCGTTTCTCAATGCCGGAATACGAGAAGCGATGACTTTCGGGCTGACGGCTGGCGATGCAAGAAGGTGCGTCGCCAGCCGTCAGTCAGTTCCAGACCATTTTCTGCCGGCCTGGTATTTCCTCGTTCCGCAAAAAAGGAACCCGGTCAGCGCCGGTCCTTCACCCGCCAGCCGTCCTCACGAACTCAACGCAGTCTCGGACGAGATAGCGTTCCGGTGATCGTCACCGGGGCGTCAGGCTTGCTTCCCTGCGGCCGAGGAATGAGAGCAATCGCGGCCTTCAACACATCCGGTGTTTGAGGGGTTGCCGTAATGGTGGCGCGCAGATTCAGGGAACTCTCGCCCACGGGTTCCTTCAAGAGGATCTGGCCGGACCCCTGTAAACTGACATCGCCGCTGCTGGTCAAATCGGTCAGATCGAGGCGTCCTCCTGAAACCTTGAATTTCGCTCTGGTCTGTTTGAGTTGGAGGTCCGGAATCGGCCAGCCGTTGATCTTCGCCTTGGTAAGAGCCGCACCGTTCAGTTCGATGTCTCCGTTTGCCTGTCCTTGCTGGAAGTTCTGGCCCCGTGCATCGAAGGTCACATTTCCTGAAAGGCGGCCGGCAATCTCCCCTTCCTCCAGTTGGCTCGTGAGCGCCCGGTAGCGCCCGATATTGAGATCTTTCCATTCGAGGGTACCGGCAATTCCTCCGTCCTTGTACGCGACAGATCCCTCCAGCGTTCCACCGTAAAGTTCGCTGGTGATGCTCATGGCATACGGATTGCCCCGGAGCAGTTCCCCGAATTGTGGGCGAATCCAGACCTTGCTCGTTTCCAGGACCGGCGTCTGCCCCTCCTCATCACCACCGATCCTGAACCCACCGAGTTCATAACCTTTCAGCGGTGCGATGCCGGCCGTGCCGAAGCTCAACCCGAGTGGTCCACGGTTCAGATGATTCACGAGCCGCCGGAGAACCATCTCGTGCGGGAAAGTCACCAGAAGGAACACCAGAAACAACGAAATCGTGTAGACAAGGTAAAGCCATGTCTTGCGGCTCGGCAGTGCGGACGACAGCGAAAATCCGAAGCTGGGCAACGCAGGCAGGCGTAATTGCGAACGAGTCATCATGCGCCTCCCCACGTCTTTGAGCGCGCCGCAGGCGCGCTCAAAGAAGCCGACTTCTCGCCCTGCTTATCGCTCTGGTGATCGGCTGCCCGGAGCACAGCCACCGAGGCGTGTACGTCGAAGTTGTACTGATCGTTGAACCTCTTCTTGATCGCGATACGACTGAACCGTAGTGGGTGTTCGCCCTTCTCGACGCGGTACATCAGATCGACGATCTGCGACAGGCTCACCTGTGTCAGCTTGATTTCGATGATTTCCTCGACGAATTCGGGCGCTTCCGGCTTGGGCCGTGTCGTCGGATTGAGGGAGGTGATTTTCTCACGTGCCACCGCCGACGAAACCACTCCTTGCAGATAGCCCAGGAGGTTGAAGGTCGGGTCGACCTCCGACATCTCGCCGTACGACTCGATTTCACGCAGCACCTCCAGGTAGTGGTCATGTTGCGACTGGAGCTCTTTGAGATCCTTCTCGCGCGCCGCAATCCGGCGACTCAGAAGTTCCGCATTCGCCTGCAACGGTTCCCACGCAAAACTGTAGAGTACGATCAGCAGAGTGCACGGGACGACAAGGGCAAGCAGGAGCCGCTCACGTGGGGCAAGGCGGTTGAAAAACCGGAGTATCTGGGAGAAATCGAAATTCATTGGCGCGCCGCCATTGATTTGTCGGTCTGGCCCAGAACCGTCTTACTCAGAGAGAGGACCAGGCGGAAATCGACACGGCCATCGGCAGCGCTCTTGATGTCCCGCACCTGCACGTCGGCAAAATATTTTGTATTGGAGATCGCCTCCCGGACCGCGTTCGGTGTCTCGAGGGAATCCGTTCGCGCCTTGAGTTTGATGTCCTCGGTATCCATCACGTATTCGTCAACCTCGATCTTGATGCTGTTCGGGATCGCCGAACTTATCGCCAGGGCTGCGTCGATCGCGGTTGCACCGCTCGGTGGCGCCACACTGCGCAACAGTTTCAAGCGCTTCTCCGCGGCGTCGATCTCGTCCTGCAGTTGGCGGCGTTCATCCACGATCCGTGGTGCATCGGGAATCGTCTGGGTGAACACGTAGCGGATCTGTGCGTTGAGCGCATCCAAGCGGCCCTGCAACTGCTGGTGCTGCATCACCGTATTGGCCACAAAGAAAAACAGGGCGAACGCGGCAATGATACCCGTTCCCCAAAGAGCGCGGCGCACCTCCTGCTGGCCTCGGTGATAGGCGAACTCCCCCTGGCGGAAATTGACGCCAACCGCATCGTTGGGAACGGCTTCCCGTAACGCCAGGCCCAGCGGTGCTACGTAGGGGCTCATCTGTGCCCGCAGGTTCGCCGGCAAGGTCTTCATCGGGCTCTGGTCGATACGCTTCACCTGAAGGCCCATCTGCTCGAGCCGTTGCGCCGCTTCCTGCAATTCCAGGCCCTCTGCGGCGATCAGGCAGGGCAGATTGTCATCGAGCGGTGCCTCATTGATGGCAAGGAGGGTCCAGCGGATGTCCCGCACCAATCCTTCGATCCGCTCGGCATGTGCTGGAGAGTGGCCGTTGTCGGAAGGCTGCGCCTCGTCCCTCTGGGATTGAGTGTCTGCTGCTGGTGTCAGCGTGCGCAGACCGACAAGCTGCCGGTTGCGATACAGGGCCACACTCGTCTGCTGCAGATTGCCGCCCACATAGGCAAAGGTCTCCGGGAGATCCGCCCGGACAAGGCCCAACACATTGAGCATGGCAAGGGGCGAAAAATCGACCACTTTCGGGTCCAGGCCCGCCGCGCTCAATGTGGCAAGATGTTCTTCCAGATCTTTCCGTTGAACGAGCGCAGCCAGAACATTGCTACCCGCCTTATCACGGCTGAGCACCTGGTAGGCGATGACGACATCATCGAGATCGAAGGGAACCTGCGTCTCGATCTCGAAGGGAACGGTCTGGTCGAGTCGTTTACGATCACGGAACGGCAGAAAGAACGTCCGCAGTGTCACGAGTTCACCGGGGAGCGACGACAGAACCGTGTTCGCCTGCAACTTGTTCGACTCGATGAACCGCCGCAGTTTCTCGCTCAGTTCTCCGTCCGCCTGTGAGATATCCTCACGGTAGAAGCCCAGGACTTTGTAGTCCCGGAATGACGTCTCCAGCACGGCGGCTTTCAGCTCGTGCGGTTCGAATTCAAGAGCAAGGATTGTTTGCGGCATGGGCCAATCGTCTCAAGATTTCAGTACATAGGGAGGCTGCTGTCGACCGATTCTCCCGTGGTGGAATCCATCTCTGGGCGAAAAAGAACAGCTCCTCCTTCTTTCTGCCAATACAATCGAGTCAAAGTCCAATGGATAGCATTTGCCGGGTTGCCGCCTGCCGGACTACTAACACCCCCGACGCCCGGCTGCACGCGTCTCGTACGTCGCACAACCATTTCAGCCGAGCGGCTGATGCCACCAAGTCCCGTAATCGGATTCGTATTGACGATGGCGCTCGCGCGAATGAGATAGAGGTCGCTCACGCTGGTCAGCATCAGCCTGGCATTCTTGAAACTCTGGTCCTGTTGTTGTGCCGGATTCACATACGAAGCGAGCGTTTGTGCGGTGATCGGCTCCGACTGTCTCTGTGTGATCAGGTTTTCGACCGATTCGCCATCGCCAATGATGGCGTTCAACACCTCCCGGGAGGCCGTATTGACGTTCACCTGCGCTCGGAGGAACGGACCGGCCGTGACAAAAGGACGAATTTGCCTCAGGCCGGCGGAAGAAAGCATACCCGTCACCCGCGTAAGGTCATCCAGAGAATTGAACAGCGGCAACGCCGGTGTATAGGACCCCGGAGTTTGCAGACTTGCAGCGCCGGGACTCGGGGTCATCCCAGGCGTCGCACCGGCAGAACCTTGAGGAAAGAGTTGCTCGAAGTACTTGTCCCAATACTCCTCAAGAGCATCGGCTGTTTCGGGAGCGATCCCTCGCGACTCGAACAGCCGGCCCAGCGCATCGACCCACCATTGAAACGGCTGTGTCCGCGCATCGGGATTCGGGTTGTTACGCACCGCCCGCCACTGATTTGCGTCACGGGGGCGAGTGAAATTGATGTTGATCTTGCCGCCCTCATCCCAGATCTCGACACGCAACCGCATCCCCTCGGGAATGACCACGAGGCCGCCGCCATCTTCGATCTGGCAGGCACGTCCTTCCCTTCCGATGGCGGGACACCACTCTTCGAGAAATGAATCCACCATGGGATCCTGGTCTTTCAGGAGCAAGGCCTCGCCGAGAGCGATCCCCGAGCGTGCCAGAAGCGATGCCTGCAGGCTGTGAATGGAGTTTCTGGCCATACGCGAATCCACTTCCGCAGAGTAGAAGAACTCCACGACGGAAATCGTCAGAAGTGCGACGACGAGAAGTGCCATGATCAGGGCCATTCCGCGTTCGTTTTGGATTCGTTGCGTCATTTAGCTGCCGGGTGGCTGTACTGTTCCGGGATAGGGCGTTGCCTGGGGCAACGCGAACAAGGGAAGGTCGATGCGTGTGCTGAACTCCACGTAGCTGCCAGTGCCATCGAGCAGAAAAAGCTGGATTTCCACCACGGGAGGCAGGCCTGGCAATCCTTGACCCATCGGGACATCTTCCGTCGTATCCCAGGCATTGGTCCAGTTTCCGGAATCCGGATCCAGATAGCGCAACCGAAGGCCAGCTACACCGTCGACCACTGCGGTATCACTCTGGAGTGGACCGGTATCCATGTTCTGTGAGCTATTTGGATCCAGAGAATTCTGCCCATCCATCGTACCCTGGAGTTGTGCCAAAGGATCGAGCATCAGTTCCTCGTGCCGGATGAGAACGAAACTGCCTGGGGTGTCTGGCGTCTGTTCGAGTTGATAGGACACCGTGGCGCGCCCCCCCCGGCGTTGTCCCGCGCTCAGATCACGACGAACTTCGATGACGAATCCGACGGCATCGTTCGGAACCGTATCCTGCCCGGAGACCCCGATGAAATAGACGGAATTATTGTTTCCGGCCGTAGGCGGTAGAGCACGCTCGATTTCGTCTGCCATACGCATGACCGCCTCGCGGCCGGCGGCAAATAGATCCGCCCGATCCTCCGCACGGTTCTTTCCGTCGAGTGTGCGCCACAGCACCCCGTAAACCGTGGTTGCGATGAGCGCCAGGATGGCGGTGGCAACCATGACCTCGAGCAGGGTGAATCCCTGCTGTCTCGGGTCAGACGGCCGGATCGCGGACAAAGAACGTCACCTCGCATGCTGATGGGTTCCTCTGATCCCAGATGATGCGCAGCACGACCTGCTTCATCTCGTCGATACCGGTGGAAAATACCTGCTGGTCATAAACGAAGGCCGGATATCCATCGATCGGGCCGGATTCGTTGCCCAGCGCCTGAAGGCCGCTTTTCAGCACTTCGAATTGGATCAGGCTCGCTCGTTCGCGAGCCAGCAGTGCGGCACGCGACAGATTCTGGTTATAAGCGATCACCCTGATGTTTCTACCGTGCCAGCCGAGCAGCGTCACGAATGCTATGGCGACGACTGCCAGCGCGATGAGCACCTCGAGCAGTGTAAAGCCATCCTGCCGGTGCCATCTCCGCGCTTCGATGGCCCCGTGGATCATCCCCCTGTCCGGGTTAACCACACCCCCATCCAGCGAGTGACCTGTTTGGTGGAGTCGTCCTTCAACTCCCATACGAAGGATCCCAGTAGCCTTCGCGGCTGCGCAATCGTTGACTACGAGGTTCGAACCACAGGGTGTAGGTCTGTGTGGCTGTCGTCAGGTGGATCACGGTGATGTCGACCGAACCATCCGGATAGAACACGGTAAAGAGTTGCCCCTGCGCAATCTTCACACCCATCATGGGCAAGGATACGTCGGCGATCGCCACCTCGGGTCCCAGCTTGGTTCCCCTCGCCAGAGAGCCGATGTCGGCAGCAAACTGCGCCAGATCGACGGTACTCGCTTCGTGTGGTGTGACCCAATACCGCTGCTGATCGAGATCGTAGTTGAGGCGGAGCGGGGAGCCATTCAAAACGGCTTCATCTCGGAGGAGGCGGAACGTCAGCGCCAGTCTGCGGGCCTGAGAAAGCATCTCCGCGCGTCCGCGGTCGCGGAATCGCGGCACCACAAACACGAGCATCACGCCAAGAATCAGAATGACGAGACTGACTTCAAGGAGCGTGAATCCGGCCTGGCCATCGAACCGCCTGCGGCCGCTACGACGGTCACCCGCGGTTGTCGATATCGGCATTCTTGCCGTCGCCACCCTCCTGGCCATCTGCACCGTAGGACTTGATGACGATGCCGGCTCCATCACTGAAGTAAGCATACGGATTGCCCCACGGGTCCACCGGCACCTGATCGAGGTATCCTTCGGGATTCCAGTTCCGCGCATTGGCTGGCTTTTGCACCAGAGCGCTGAGACCGTCCGCCGTGCTCGGATAAAAACCGTTGTCGAGCTTGAACATGTGGAGGGCTTGTTCAATCGCCTTCACGTCAGAGGCAGCTTTGGTGCGTCTGGCCTCGTCCGTACGGCCGATGATCTTGGGCGCAACCAAGGTCACAAGCAGTCCCAGAATGAAGACGACCACCATGATTTCGATCAAGGTAAAACCAGCAGTGCCAAGACGACGCACGGGAATTCCTCCTTCCACGGCAAAACGATCCATCAGCTTCCTCTGTGCTTTTTCCACTCGATGCATCGAGCCGCTCACTTTACAAGTTGGTTCATGTCGAAAATCGGCAAGAGAATCGCTAGCACGATAAAGAGCACGACGGCACCGCCAAAAAGAATCATCACCGGTTCAAGGATGCTCGTGAGCGCGCCGACGGCCGCCGACACTTCGTTGTCGTAGGCGTCGGCCGCTTTGCTGAGCATCTGTTCGAGTTCCCCGCTCTTTTCACCGACCGCAATCATGTGGATCAGCATCGCCGGGAACAAACCGCTCCGTTTCAAGGGCGGCGCAATACTCTGTCCTTCCCGGATACTGGCACGCGCATCCTCGATAGCCTGACTGAGAACGGAGTTGCTCACGACATTTTTGACGATGTCGAGAGATGTCAGCAGATTGATGCCACTGTTCAGCAGTGTGGCCAGTGTCCTGGCAAAGCGTGCCAGGGCGACTTTCTTGATCAGTTTTCCGAAATACGGCAAGGCAAGAACATAGCGATCGAAGCGGAGGCGACCGGCCGGAGTGCGGCGACTCCACTGGATGGAGACGACGGTCATCAAGATTGCGCCCAGGATCACCCACCAGTAATCCTGCGCAAAGCCGCTGATGGCGAGCAAAATGCGGGTGGCAACCGGCAAGGTCCCCTGATTCTCGCTGAAAATCTTTGTAATCTTCGGAACAACGTACGACAGGAGAAAGAGCAGGATACCGGCACCGGTGAATGCCATCAACGTTGGATAGGTCATCGCCGATCGGACCTTGTTGCGCAGCGCCGCATAGCTCTCCGTGTAGTCGGCGAGCCGCATCAGGACGAGATCCAGCGCACCACTCGCCTCACCGGCTCGAACCATGTTCACGTATAGGTCCGTAAAGACACGGGGATGCAGTTTCATGGCGTCAGCCAGGGCCGTTCCTTCGGTTACCTGCTCGCGGATCTGTGAGAGAACGCGCTTCGTGCGTGCATTCTCCACCTGCTCGATCAAGGCCGAAAGGCAGTCGATGAGCGGTAGCCCGGCACCCACCAGGGTTGCCAATTGTCGAGTGAGGAGAGCCAGTTCCTCTGGGGCAATCTTCTCGAAGTATTGTCCGAGGTTGATCCCGGTGCTCTCGGCGAGACCCTTCGTCTGTTGTCCGGCCTGCTCCGCGAGATCGGTGGGAAACACGCCGTCCCGGCGAAGCTTCTGGCGAGCTCCTTTCGGATTCTCGGCGTCGACGATTCCACCAACGGCGCGCCCCGCGTTGTTGAAACCTTTGTAAGCGTAGACGGGCATGGACAGTGCTTCTCCGACGATCGATCCTGGAACTTGATTCGAATCCAGTTATCGGGCCAACCGGATCAGACGAGTTCGTCCTGGGTGACGCGCAGCACTTCTTCCACCGTCGTCACACCGTCGAGGACTTTATCAGCGCCATCTTCGCGTAGAGTGTTCATACCGTGGGCCGTCGCTGTCCGGCGGATACTTGCCGCATCGGCGCTCTTCATGACCAGACTACGCACCTCGTCATCCACCACCAGAAGTTCGTGAATGCCTGTTCTTCCCTTGTACCCCTTGTCCTTACACTGGGCACAACCGGTGCCCTGCTTGTAGATTTGCCGGCCCGCAAGGCGTTGCGGGGTAATTCCGATCTCTTCGATTTCTTCGCGCGTCGGCGTGTACGGAACACGGCAGTTCGGGCACACACGGCGAACCAATCGCTGCGCCATCACCCCGATCACGGACGACGAAACGAGAAACGGCTCGATACCCATCTCGAGCAGACGCGTCATCGCTCCAAAAGAGTCGTTCGTGTGCAACGTCGAGAAAACCAGGTGGCCCGTCAGAGCCGCCTGAATCGCGATTTCTGCTGTCTCCGTATCGCGAATTTCGCCGACCATGATGACATCGGGGTCCTGTCGAAGGATGGAACGAAGACCGTTGGCGAAAGTGAGGTCGATTTTCGGGTTCACCTGGATCTGGCCGATACCATGGAGTTGGTATTCGACGGGATCTTCGATGGTGATGATGTTCTTGTCCGTCGTGTTGATTTTCGACAGGCATGCGTAGAGTGTCGTCGTCTTGCCGCTGCCGGTCGGACCTGTCACCAGGAGAATGCCGTGGGATTGCTTGATGAGACGGCTGACGGTGTCATGCTTGAACCCCATCAATCCAAGTTCTTCGAGTTGGAGAACCGTTGTGGCCTTGTCGAGCAAACGCATGACGACACGCTCGCCATGTGCAGTCGGCACGATCGAAACACGAATATCGATGTCCTTCCCAGCCAGTCGGATGCGGATACGCCCGTCCTGCGGCAGCCGTTTCTCGGCAATATTCAACTCCGCCATGATTTTTACGCGGGAAATGATGATCGGCTGGAACCGTTTCGGTGGAGACAGAATATCGTAGAGAATACCGTCAATCCGGAAACGTACGAGAAGTTCACGTTCGAACGGCTCGATGTGAATGTCGCTGGCCCGATCCTTCGCCGCCTGGAAAATCAACCGGTTCACAAGCCGAATGATTGGTGCCTCATCAACGGCATCGATGAGATCCTGTGGACCCTCAAAATCACTCGGCTCCAGGTCGAGCCGTTCCGTATCCAGGTCGTCCATCAGTTCGGAGGCGGAACCTGCCGACGCAAGGTCGTAGGCTCGATTGATGGCCTCCATGATCAAAGGCGCGGGAGCCACGAAGACCTTGAGCGGCTTACGCAAGAGCAGGCGCAGGTCATCGACGGCGCCGATATTCGACGGATCGGCCACGGCAACCAGCACCTGGTTGCCTTCGTGAGCAACGGGCAGAATCAGGCAGCGCTTGGCAAAATTGATGGGCAGGGTATTGATCAGTTCGAGAACGTCATTCCCCTCGGGCAATGTGTCGCGAAATGGCAGGCCAAAGTGATCCGCCACGGCGCGCGCCCAGGTCGCACTGTCGATCGCGCCCATCTCCTGGAGAACGTCCCCAAGGCCCTTGCCCTCCCGCTGGCGCTCTCGGGCGCGCTCCAGCGTCTCTTCGCTGATCCTGCCATGCTGGACAAGGACAGACTCCAGCGATTTCGCGGCTACCGCCATATTCACCCGGCTTTCCAGTTTTCAGTTTTCAGCGCATCCGGCTCGATCGCCTCACGCCAGTGCAGGAAAGTGGACGGCTTCGTGCTGACCCGCATTCCCTCCGGATAGGATGCAAACGCCTCGGCCGGCGTCGTGAAGACCTCCAGGCAAACGTAATTCGCCGTGTAATGGGCACTCTGGAACCTATAGGTTGCGCCCTTGGTAAACAGAGTCGCCACGGGTGAATTTGCGGGAACCGCAAGGGCAAGCAGGGCATTACTCGGCGTCAAACTGGCAGGCGCAGTCCCCTCCTCCGAGACAGTCGCGAGCAGCACGTAGCGGTTGCTCATCCCATAGGTATTGCCATTGGATTCGGTTGGCACGGGCCCGGTTGCGTGCATCATGGGCGATTCCTGGGTCTTCGAAGTGACGGCAGCAGCATTTGGCTCCGGGGCCGCTATTTGCGTTTTGGCATGGCGTGGCGGCACATTCGACTCGGCAGTCGGACCGGTGTCCTCGCCTGACTCTTTGGGAAGCTCGATGGACGGACGTACCTCCCAGGATGGGGAGTTGAGTTGCTCCCACTGAGGACCCCTCTGTCCGGTATCTTCGAAGGGCTGGCGCAGAATCCGTTGCCGCTCGCCGACTGCAATGTTTCGCTGATCCCGTTCATTCCGAATGATGTGAGGTGTGAGAAAGATCAGCAGATTCGTCTTGCGATTTCGAGTCGCTTCGTAGCGAAACAGATTTCCCAGGATCGGAATATCCCCAATGTAGGGAACCTTACTGACATTTTTCCCTCGTGCATCGAACATGATCCCCCCGATGACGATGGTCTGACCGTCCCGTGTCACGACACTCGTGGTCGCAGAACGGATCGTCGTCGTTGGGCCCAATTGAGGGTCGTTCGAGATCACGTCCGATACTTCCTGGAAAATATCGAGGCGGACCTGGCCGCCTTCCGAGATCTGCGGTGTCAAGCGCAGGGTGATTCCGACGTCTCTTCGTTCGATCGTGGCAAAGGTGTTGCTGAGGTTGACATCGTTCGATGCACGACTGGCGATGAAAGGGACGTTTTGGCCGGATACGATCTCGGCTTGCTGGTTATCCGTCGTCAGGACTGTCGGCGCGGAGAGGATATCCGCATCACCGCGATTTTCCAGCGCCCGCATGATTGCCTGTTGTGCAGGAATCGACACTCCATTGACCGTAACCGTCTGAGAGCTGGCCGCAGCCAGAACCAGGCCCGATAGATTTGTCGGATTCAGTAGACTATTGATGTCGCCACGTAGATTCGTCCGGCCAAAACCCACTCCGTTCGGTAATCCCGTGGCTCCTTGCAACTCGATTCCCAACTCACGTGTCACATCGAGCGAGACTTCGGCGATGATAGCTTCGACGTAGACCTGACGGCGGCGCACGTCGAGCTTGTCGATCACCTCACGCAGGGTTTCGAAGTCCTGTGGCGAAGCGTTGACAATCACCGCATTGGTTGCCGGATCGGCACCGATCCGAACGATTCCTTCGAACTCACTCTGTTGCTGGCCGGGGTATCCCCCTGCCCCTCCGCCCGTTCCCATACCCGTGCGGCGGCCGGTCAGGCTACCAGCGGCACCAAAACCTCCCGTGCCCATGCCCCCGATTCCGTAGCCACCCATCCCGCCGAAGCCACCCATCCCGAACGAGGAGCCCATCCCACCGTACGTCCCGTAACCGCCCGATCCCAGCATACCGGAACCGCCAAACCCCGACTGTCCGTAACGGCTACCGCTCAGGCTACTGCCTACACCACTCGACCGCCCGAAGCCGCCCAGTCCTCCTCCGAAGCCACTCCGCATTCCGCCAAAGCCGCCATAACCACCAAAGCCCATTCCCATGCCACCCATCCCCATGCCGCCACCAACAAGCGAGCCAAGCACTGGAATGAGTTCAAATGCATTGGCGTACTTGAGGTAGTACACGTGGATTCGCCCTGTCCCCAGGGGAAGGGGAACGTCCAACCGGGAGATGAGATCCTTGATCCGCCGCGCTTCCTGGTTGCCTGCAACGAGAATCAATGAGTTGGTGCGCTCATCCGGGATGATACGAAAGGAACGTTCCGGAGTGGTACCACCCGAAATTGCACCCGCCGCACCACCCGCCAGGCCGCCAGCCGGACGTGCTGCCGAGCCACGGCGCAGGCGTGCATCCGGCGCCGCTCCGGGCTGAACGGCTGTCGTTCCACCCCCGCTCGTTTGACTCGAATCTTCGAGCAACTGCTGCAGAAGTGCGGCAATGTCGCCGGCAAACGCATAGTTCAGGCGAACGACTTCGATTTCCTGCTGCTGTCCCTCCACATCGAGCTGTTTCAGGATCCTAGCCAGGCGATCGGTCTGGGCCGCCGTATCGATGATGATCAAAGTATTGGTCGGCGTATAGGCGGTCAGCAATCCATCTGGCGACGCCAGGGGCTGGAGAATCGCCACCATGTTGTTCGCATCGACGTACTTCAAGCGCATCAGGCGAGTGATATACTCGTCCCGCGGTGAAGGAATCGATTCGGGAAGGACCGTATCGATCGTGGAGGTCTTGGCATCCTTGGTGGCAACGATCTTGATGATGGAACCGGATGGAACCGTCGTGAAACCCTTGACCTGAAGGACGGACTGGAAGACGAGATATGCTTCGTCGACGGTGATTTTACCCGGCGAAATGATCGTGATCTTGCCACGGACTTTCTCGTCAACGATGAAATTCCTACCTGTGATATCGCTGATGAATTTGACGAGGACCGAGATGTCCACGTCTTGAAAATTCATCGTGATCTTGCCGTTGTCTGGATCTACCGGGGCTTCACCATCGGCTTCCACACCGGCGACAGCCGGCTCATCCTGGGCGACCGCCGTGCGTCCGCTCCCCACCGCCACGCAAATCATCGCCATCATTCCGAAAGCGAGAAGGCGCATTGCCACAGTCCGCATTACCACCCCTTGAGCTACCGTCTCACCTGATTCGGTACGTTTGCGTGAACGGTTGTTTGTTGCGCGTTCCGTTCACAGTGATATCCCCGGCGTTTCGCAGATTCTGAAACACTGCCATGGCCTGTGCCGGATCGCTCAGTTCCTGTCCGTTGACATTCTGAATGATATCGCCATTGCGTAGTCCGATCTGGTCGAAAATGCTGCCTTGGCGGATAGCAAACAATCGGAAACCGATGGATTTCCCACTCTCGAAATGCGGCACTGCCCGGACCTGTGTGAATAATTGATTCATGTTGTCCAATTGCTGGTCCACTTCAGTCCGATCGATATGGTATTCGCCTTCGCCAACCTGCTGGATATGGGGATTCGTGGCGGCTGGGCTGACCCCTGGCGCGGCGTACCCAGCATTCGAGTCCATGGGTGGCACAGCGGCAGGTTGTGGGATGACCGGCAGTCCCGCAACAGCACGACTTCCGCCTCCCATTCCTCCACCCGGCCGTTCGATTTCGAGAGTTTCCTCCAGACCACCGCCGCGATCAAGCACCACCCGCTCCCATTCGATTGCCTTTACCGTCGCATTGCCCACAACCCTTGATCCTATGCCATACACGTCCTGCTTGCGTGTTTTCAAATCTTCGATGACGCAAAGTGAATGGCCCTGGCTATGGATGGACACACCCCACAGTTTCAAATCGAGCTTGGTGGGCGCCGGCTCGGCACGTGCCTCGACAGGCTCGGGAGGTCTGGCGGGATTGAAAACGTCACGATTCGTAATCGAGGCGTAAAACGTCGCTGGCCGCCTGGGCACCTTCGAGATGGGTGGAGGCGGAGGTTTCAGGTGCACTTCGGGCGGTGGCGTCAGCTTGGCAGCGATCGCTGTACTTACGGTCGAAGCCGCCAAGTATGCCACCAACGCCAGCAGCACGAGATTGACCCAGACGAGGTGACGCGGCGAAAACTTCATTTTGAATTGCGCCTCTCTATAGACGAAGGGGCAGCGTTGATTCAAGCAAAGGACTGCACCTGACTCGTTCCCAATCGTTGACTGCCAGGGTACCCGACAGTAACCTAGCCAGACGACGAAGTCGCAAAGATGTTCAATCTGGGCCGGGCAGCGTGGCCCACGGAGGAGGAATCTAATGGAAACGCACGAAGCCAGCACCCCACAAGCCGCGGACGGCGCCACTCTGGTGGTCACGGAAGCGGCGGCAGAAAAAGCGAAAGCGATCATCGAGAGAGAAGCTTCTCCCGGCGCCGCCTTGCGCGTCTCGGTGGTCGGTGGAGGATGTTCTGGGTTCCAGTATTCACTGGGATTTGACACCGAGATCAAGAAAGACGATGTCATCCTGGAGCAGCATGGCCTGCGCGTCGTGGTCGACGAAACAAGCCTGCAGTATCTGCGTGGAACGACGATCGACTACGTCAACGGCCTGCACGGCGCAGGGTTCAAGTTCGTCAACCCGAATGCCGATAGGACCTGCGGCTGCGGCTCTTCTTTCTCAGCGTAATCGACACACAGGATTGCATCCCCCAACGATGGAGTACCTGCCCGTTTTTTTGCATGTGGTAGGAAAACGCTGTGTGGTCTTCGGGGGCGGGAGGGCTGCTGAGCGGAAGGTTCGCTCGCTGCAACGGGCAGGAGCACAGGTTTCGGTGATCAGCCCCAGCCTCACGAAAGATCTGGGGAAACTCGTGGCCCAAGGCACCATCCACTACCATCAAAGGCACTACGTGAGGGGTGACCTGCAGGGTGCCGTCCTGGCCTATGTGGCCACAGAGGATGAACAACAGAATCAAGAGATTGCGGCCGACGCGCAGATGGCCGGGGTGTTCTTGAATGTCGCGGATCGCCCTTCTCTGTGTTCGTTCATCGTTCCTGCAATCGTCGAACGGGGTGACCTTCTCATTGCCATCTCCACCGGTGGGGCCAGCCCCGCCCTGGCGCGGAGCATCCGCCGCAAACTCGAACTCGAATACGGCGACGAGTACGCGCTCGCCCTCGATATTCTGCGGAGACTGCGCACCCATGCGCTAACCGCTGCTTTACCGGCAGAACAACGCCACCGTGCTTTTGGAAGCCTTGTTGAATCGGCGTTGGTGGAGTACGTGCGTGAGAGACGTGAAGCTGAAATCGACACCCTGCTTCAGGCCGGGTTCGGAGACGGCATATCCCTGGCCGAACTGGGGATCGCACTGACATGATGGGCGTATTTCTTGCTGCGGCGCTTGTGGCCTACCTTTTTGCTTCGGCGGCGTTTGTGGCGCACGTCGTGGCCTCGAAAACGATTCCTCGCCGCTTCGCCGACGGCCTGGTGGCCCTTGCGGTCGTCCTGCATCTGCTGGCACTCGGCTTTCGGGCGTGGAAGATCGGTTTCGATGCGCTCGCCCCCTTCCCGGAGCAACTCTCCTTCATCGGCGCCATGACCGTTGCCCTCTATCTGGTGCTCGCACGGCGGGCAAACTTTGCCGTCGTCGGTGCCCTGATCGCGCCGCTGGCCTTCCTGCTCGCCCTCTCGGCCTATTTTTATGAAGCTGGCCATGAGATGTTGGGCAACCGCCTGCAAAGTGTCTGGCTTCCCGCTCATGTCGCGCCCTCCTTTCTGGGGTACGCCGTGTTTGCCGTAGCCTTCTGTCTCAGCGTTACCTACCTGCTGCAGGAGAGGCAGCTCAAAGCGAAGCGGAAGGGCAATCTCTTCCGGCGTCTGCCATCCTTGGAAACGCTCGATGAACTGAACAATCGTTTCGTCACCTGGGGCTTCGCGCTCTTTACGATCGGTCTGATCTCTGGCTCCCTGCTGGCAAAGCAGATCTGGGGCGCTCTGTGGTCCTGGGAACCGGTGCAGATCTGGTCCGTGTTGACCTGGCTGCTCTATGCCATTCTCCTGCATGCCAGAACCGTGGGCTGGCGTGGCCGCAAGGCTGCCCGACTGACCATCTTCTGCTTCGTTGTCCTGGCTGCGTCGTTCTTCAGCGTCAACCTTTTCTTCCCGGGAAAGCACGGATCGCAAGGCTGATGCGCCGCGAAATTCTCATTGTCGGTGTCAATCACCACGGCGCCCCTGTCGAGGTGCGCGAGCAACTGGCCGTACCGGGCGAGCGGCTACACGAAGCACTGCAGGAATTGATGCGGGTCGCCCCGATCGAAGAGGGCATGATCCTGTCGACCTGCAACCGGGTGGAGGTCGTCATCACCAGTGTCGAGGGTGATGTGGCCCTCGACGCGGTGATCTCCTTCCTCTCCGACGAGGAACGACGGCTTCCCCACACCAAGCTCACGGAACACCTGTCGGTCTACCGTGGACGAGAGGCGGTGCGCCATCTCTTCCGCGTCGCATCCAGCCTCGATTCGATGGTCGTGGGGGAACCGCAGATTCTGGGACAGATGAAAGATTTCTACGCTCGAGCGACTTCCGCCGGTACCGTCGGAATCGTCCTGCACCGCTGTTTTCACAGGTCTTTCAACGTCGCCAAGAGAATTCGCTCCGAAACCGGGATCGCCAGTCGAGCCGTTTCGGTCAGTTCCGCGGCCGTCGAGTTGGCCACAAAAATCTTCGAACATCTCGAGGACAAAACCGCCATGCTGATCGGCGCAGGGACGATGAGCGAACTCGCCGCACGCCATCTCATGGCTCAAGGGGCACGCAGCCTGATCGTCGCGAATCGGACCTTTGACAATGCCGTGCAGGTTGCGCGGGAGTTTCGTGGCACCCCGGTCCCCTTCGAAGAGTTGGATCGATATCTCGAGGTTTCTGATGTCGTCATTGGATCGACGGCCGCGGACCAGTACATTCTCTCCGCGGCACGCGTGAAACAAATCCTGCGGCAACGAAAGTACCGCCCGATGTTCCTGATCGACCTCAGTGTCCCTCGCAACTTTGATCCGCAGATCAACGATCTCGACAATGTCTATCTCTACGACGTGGATGATCTGAGCGCCGTGGCGGAAGAAAATCTCGAGGAACGGGCTCGCGAAGCGGACAAAGCAGAGATCATCGTGGATCTCGAAGTCGACGCCTTCAGCCGTTGGCTGGCAGGGCTCGATGCTGTCCCCACAATCGTCGCATTGCGTGACAAATTCGAATCAATACGCCGCGCAGAGATCGAAAAGACTCTTTCTGCTCTACCCGATCTTGGCGAGCGTGAGCGGGAAGCGATGGACGCACTGACGGCCGCCATCATCAACAAGATCCTCCATTCCCCGCTGACCCATCTGAAACACAAGGGAACTCGCCGCGAGGAGGCAATGTATCTGGCCGCGGCACGCCGCCTGTTTGACATCGAAGAATCGGACGAGTCATGAAGCAGATCGTACGGATCGGAACCCGAGGAAGCCAGCTTGCGCTTGCACAGGCCCGCTGGGTCGAGCAATGGCTCCGTCGAGAGCACGACATCGACGTCGAACGGATCATCATCAAAACGACAGGAGATCGGTTTGTCGACCGCCCTCTCAGCACCCTGGGAGGCAAGGGTGTATTTGTCAAAGAAATCGAAGACGCACTCCTTGCCCGCCAGATCGATTGCGCCGTACATTCGATGAAGGACGTGCCGTCCGAGCTGGCGCCGAACCTCACGATTGCCGCGATTCCCGAACGGGAACTCGCCCATGATGTTCTTCTCTCCGGTGGCGGCAAACCCATTGCCGCACTCCCCCCGGGGGCCAGGGTGGGAACGAGCAGTCTCAGACGGATGGCCTTGTTGCGCTCCGTGCGGCCCGATCTCGAGATCGTTGCGCTCCGCGGTAACGTGGACAGTCGCCTGCACAAGCTGGATGCCGGGGCTCTCGATGCGATCATTCTCGCCGCGGCCGGTCTGCGGCGGCTTGGCATCGAGCGCAAAGACGGCATCGCTTTGTCCGTGACAGATTTCGTCCCAGCCGTTGGACAAGGGGCCCTCGCCATCGAGACCCGGCAAGACGACAGCTCGGCGGTTTTCCAGACGTTGAACCATCCGTCCACCGCACTGGCTGTCGCCGCAGAGCGTGCATTTTTGCGTCGCGTCGGCGGATCCTGCCGGACCCCGCTCGCAGCACACGCCACAGTCGATGAGGACACGATCCACCTGGATGCTTTGATCGCAGGCATTGACGGAAAGGAGATCGTCCGGGCGCAATCTTCCGCTCCCTCCGACCAGGCGGAAGCCCTTGGCACGGACCTCGCCGACGATCTACTGGCACGCGGCGGACGCCGCATCCTCGATGAACTGGCCGAAATGAACGACGATGCCGGGTAAAATCGTACTCGTTGGAGCAGGTCCGGGTGATCCGGGTCTACTCACATTGAAAGGAAGGCGCTGGTTGGAGCGCGCAGATGTCATCATCTATGACTACCTGGCCAACCCCCGCTTGCTGGACTTTGCCCGCCCGGATAGCGAGCGGATCCTCGTTGGAAAACACGGCGGCGGCAGCCGCGTCGAACAGGATGTGATCGAGGATCTCCTCATCGAACATGCCCGGCAGGGTAAACTCGTCGTCCGCCTGAAGGGAGGTGATCCCTTCATCTTCGGACGGGGAGGTGAAGAAGCGACAGCAGCCGCGGCGGCCGGTATCGACTTCGAGATCGTTCCGGGGATCACCTCGGCCATCGCAGCACCCGCATACGCAGGGATCCCACTCACTCATCGGGACTGGGCCTCGAATGTCATCTTCACGACAGGTTACGAGTACCCCAATAAACCCGCACTGGCCGTCCGCTGGGAAGAATTGGCGCGCCGGGGGAGCACGCTGGTGATCCTCATGACGCAACGGCAGCTTCGCGAAAATATGGATAAGCTCCGTGTCGCAGGGCGAGACGCCGACACCCCCGTCGCGGTGATCGAATGGGGAACCCTCACCTCACAGCGCACGATCGTCGGCACCATCCGAACCGTTGCTGATCTGGCGGACCGAGAGCAGGTGCAACCTCCGGCTCTGGCCGTGGTCGGCGATGTGGTCCGCCTGCACGACCAACTGCGCTGGCACGAACGCAAGCCATTGTTCGGGAAGCATATCGTAGTGACACGTCCAAAGGCCCAGGCCAGCGTTCTGGGTGACCTGCTCGAAGATGCCGGCGCCGACGTGATCTATGTCCCTACGATCGCGATTGTGCCTCCCGATTCGAACGCTCCCCTGGATGCAGCGCTCCAACGTCCCGAAGAATTCGACTGGGTCCTTTTTACCAGCATCAACGGGGTCAACGCATTCTTTGATCGGCTGCGTGTTCTGCAGATCGACCTGCGACGCTGGCATCGTGCCCGGATCGGTGCGATCGGAACCCAGACCGCAAACGTACTGCAACAGAAGGGGCTTCTGGTCGATGTGATCCCCGGGGACTTCAAGGCGGAAGGTCTCATCGATGCCCTCGTCGCACGTGGTATCAAAGGGCAGAGGATTCTGCTCCCACGCGCTGCCAGAGCTCGCGCCATTCTCCCCGAACAGCTCCGAGCGCACGGCGCCACGGTTGAAGAGGTCGAATCGTATCAGAGTGTTCCGGCACAATCGGGGACCTACGGCGTGCACGATCTGTTGACATCCGGCGGCGCGGATCTGATCACTTTTACGAGTTCCAGCACGGTCCACAATTTCATTACCCTCTTTCGCAAATCCCTGCCGGACATCCTGGAGCGGGTCGAGATCGCCTGTATCGGTCCAATCACCTCGGCCACGGCACGGGAATATGGAATGACCATCGCCATCGAACCGGCACGTTTCACGATCCCCGACCTGTTCGATGCCATCGTGCGACACTACACGACCTGAATGGGCAGGAGGAATTGAATGTCGTTTCCCGAAACCCGCATGCGCCGCCTGCGGCGCACCAGCACTTTGAGACGGATGGTGCGTGAAACGCGCTTGACGGTGGACAATCTGATTTTACCGCTCTTTGTCGTCCCGGGACGAAACGTGAGAAAGCCGGTGAACAGCATGCCTGGCGTGGCGCAGTTCTCGGTGGACCAACTGGTGGAGGAGTGCAGAGAAGTTCGGGACCTGGGCATTCCCGCCGTGATTCTCTTTGGCGTTCCGGAACGCAAGGACGCCGTCGGATCGCAAGCCTACGCCGATGATGGTATCGTTCAAACCGCCATCCGTGCGGTGAAAGCAGCCGTTTCCGATCTCGTGATCATCACCGACGTCTGCCTCTGTGAATACACGGATCACGGGCATTGCGGTGTGCTGGTGGAAGGGGACGTGGACAACGACAGCACATTGGATCTGCTCGCCAAGGAAGCGCTCTCCCATGCGCGTGCAGGTGCCGACATGATTGCTCCCTCCGACATGATGGACGGGCGCGTCGGGGCGATTCGGGAAATCCTCGACGAGCATGGCTTCGATCACCTCCCCATCATGGCTTACGCGGCAAAATTCGCTTCGGGCTACTATGGCCCGTTCCGTGAAGCCGCTGAATCCACACCGCGGTTCGGCGATCGGAGTTCCTACCAGATGGACCCAGCCAATGGGTCCGAAGCTCTGCGGGAGGTAGAACTGGACATCGGTGAAGGGGCTGACATCGTCATGGTCAAGCCGGCCCTGGCGTACCTGGATCTGATCTGGCGCGTTAAAGAATCCTTCGACCATCCCGTGGCGGCGTACAACGTGAGCGGCGAATACGCCATGATCAAAGCTGCCGTACAGAACGGCTGGCTAGACGAAGAGCGTGTCGTGCGAGAGACTCTGACTGCGATACGACGTGCGGGAGCAGATATGATCCTGACCTATTTTGCCAAGGATGCCGCCCGCTGGCTCCGCTCCGGATGATTCGGAGCGTGGCGTTTGGCGAGCCGTCTTGCTACACGTCGAGATTCATCGATCCCCGAGGAGGAGTGTGCGTGAGTCGTGAAGACCTGATCCAGATCGAAGGAACCGTGAAAGAAGTCATGGCAGGTGGCCAGTTTCGCGTGGAATCGGACAAGGGCCAGACATTTTTTGCCAAAATCAGCGGCCGTATGAGGCGGTTTCACATCAAGGTGATTCCCGGGGACCGGGTAACCCTGGCCGTTTCACCGTATGATCCCACGCACGGCCTGATCGTCTACCGCAGCAGTTAATCCCTCCCGTCAGGATCCTCACCCTCTTTCTTCCACCTCTCGTATTTCTCTTCCAGCCGGCGCTGTTCGGCGGGCGGCATCTGCTGCCAGCGCTCGTAATTGTGCCGCAGGCGTTCTTGCTCCTGCGGCGAAAGTCCTTGCCAGCGCTGATAATTCTCCTGCAGCTTGTGCTGTTGGTTCGTCGGCTGCTGCTCGAACCGGCGGTAATTCTGCATGGCATCGTACCGCTGGCGTGGACTCATGTCTTTCCAGGATTGAGCATACCCTTCGAATGGCCAGAGAAGGACTCCGATCAGGACGGCCGAACGAATCCACACAGCAACTGCCTTTCAACTATGCGCAGAGGTTCCATCCTCTTCCAACGGTATCGTTTCCACCATGTCGAAATGCTGCAACAAATCAAGCTTCTCGATCATCGGATAATCCCGGAACAGGACCGGAGCGCGGGAAACCGCGGCAGGCGGCGGCTTGATCCCGAGCGGGATCAGAACCTTCTCCGAATCACCGGCCAGGCCGATAAATCCGGCCAGGCAGACGACGAGCAAGGCCACAGCAACGACAGCGGGCCGCAGCCGGGTCCACCCGAATACGTATTCGCTCTCTTCGGCCTCATCTAACCGGGCCACAAGGGAGTTCCACATTTTTCCCAGTTCGAGATCGGCCGAAACCCTCCCGGCAGCGCTCCTCTGCAGGTCAACCAACCAACGGACCGCCCGTGCCTCCGCCATGCATCGTGGACAATGCTGCAGATGAGTCTCGATACGGCTGGAACAATGCCCGGTGAGTTCAGAATCCGACCAGGCAGTCAGGTGGCGGCGCACCAACCAACATCGCCATTTCATGGTTCAATGACCTCCTTTTCGAAACACCTGCGGAGGGTGATCGTACCCCGATGGATGAGACTCTTGACGGCCGAGACGGAACACGAGAGGGCGTGCGCCACCTCTTCATAGGACTGACCCTCCATGCGCGCCAGAAGGAGTGCTGCACGCTGTTGCGGCGGCAAACGCGCAAGGGCTTCATCCAGGCGGTACAACAGTTCACGCCGTCCCAACGCCTCTTCGCCGCTCAGCAGATTGGCATCAGGCAGGAGGCGCTCCTGGCCATCGTCTGCCGCGGGATCTCCATCGAGCGAATACGTATGCTGCTTGTGCTCGGCGCGGCGCATCTCGCTGATGCAGGCATTGCTGGTAATGCGGTACAAATACGTCAGGAAGCGGGCCGACGGCTCATAGGACGAACGCCGTCGATAGATTTGCAGGAACACATCCTGTGCAATTTCTTCCGCGCGAGCCCGGCTGCCCACGAGTTGCATTGCGTACCTCACCACGGCTGCGGCGTGTTTCTCGAACAACTTGCGGAATGCGGAGTCATCGCCGGCCTTCAAAGCCAGCATCAAATGGACATCCGGGTCCTGGTCGGACGTCACCCGTAGCCTCATGGTCCTAAACGCACATGAGGGGAATCGGTTGTGCCCAGCAGCACAACATTTTCGGCAATGCCGGAGACCCGCTCTGACGATAATGGTAAAGAAATCTTGCGACTGTGATAGACTGGCATTGTCATGTCGTTTGCGCCCTCACCTCGTACTTCGCCGCCCCATGCCTACAGGCGGGAAGTCCAGCTCCTCCTGGTACGACGCACACCTACCGCACTCGGTTTCTTTCTCCTCTTCATCGCGCTGTTCGGAATCCTCGAATACCGGCACTATCCACCCCGAGCGGGGCAATTCATGGCCTTTTTCCTGTTGCAGAGCCTTGTCTGCGCGATCTTGCTCCCGCTTCGCGTGCCGCTGGCCAGACGCCACCGGCTCTCCCTCGCACTCTCCCTGGGTGTGGCGACGCTCTGCCTCCTTTTCATCGCCTACGCCGATGCAACGCGCGCCGAGCCGCTTCTCATCGGGACAGCGCTGATTTGTCTTCTTTCAGCCGTATCGATCTTGCTGCCCTGGGGCGTCGAGGGCCAACTGCTCCTGGTCGGCATCACTCTTGCGGGCTACGGGATCCACCTCTTCGTTTCCGGACCGCTCACAGTTCCGGCAATGTACGCGTTCGTCATCGTCCTTGCCGGAGGACTCAGTTCCGTGCTCGGCGCACACTATATCGACCTCCAGCGCTTTACCATCTTTCGTGAAAGCATCGCGAAGGATGAGGCGGCTCTCGTGACCCGCTCACTTCTGAATGTGGCCAGCGAACTGAACTCTTCTCTCGACGCGGAAACCGTACTGACCCGAGTCGTCCAGAGCGCACGGAGTGTTTTGACCTGCGACTGGAGTGTCATTCTGTTGTGGGATGAGGCCCGGGGGTTGTTTCGGGTTGCGGCAGGCTCCACCGAGAGGAAGGACCTGCTGCACGAGGCAATGGGCATCGAGTTTCGCCCGGAAGACTACCGAATCATCGAACGGCTCATGCAGAATGAGGATCTCATCGAGATCTCTCGCCCGTATCCGCCCGAAGAGAGAATGCGCGCCATCCTGGCCTACTTTCGAACACGTTCCGTGCTGGTGGCATCCATGACGCGAGCGGGCCGCGTGGTCGGGCTGATGACCGCTGGACGGAACAGTACAGACCAGCCGTTTCTGCCACGCCAATGGCGACTGATGCGAGGCATCGCCCAACATGCAGCGGTCGCCCTGGAAAATGCCCGTCTGGTGACCGATCTCCGTCACGCCGATCGCCTGAAGTCGGAATTCGTTGCCACCATGTCGCACGAACTACGCACGCCATTGAATATCATTCTAGGTTACACCGAACTCCTCATGGACGGGACTTTCGGCGAGATGAATGAAGATCAAATCGACACCATCGGTCGCGTGCGCCAGCAGTCCCATGATCTACTCACTCTCATCAACGCCACACTGGATGTGAATCGTCTGGAAGCCGGTGGCATGCCCCTCGAACTGGAGACCGTGGACATCACAACCCTTCTGCAGGAAATGCGCCTGCAGATCGACACGTTACCCCGCGAAAAAGATGTCCGCATCGACTGGCAGATACCCCATTCCCTGACCGCCTTCACGGATCCCAACAAACTCAAGATCGTGCTGCGTAATCTGATCACGAACGCGCTCAAATTCACAGATTCCGGCCACATCGAAATCCGTGCCAAAACCGCGGAACGAGGTAACATCGAGTTCCGCATCAGCGATACCGGCATCGGGATCCCCACCAATGAGTTGCAGAACATTTTCGGAATGTTCCACCAGGTGAGTCTGTCCTCGCGACAATCGACCGGGGTGGGGCTGGGGCTCTACATCGTACGGCGCTTCGTCGACCTGCTGCGCGGCCACATCGAGGTCGAAAGCGTTGTCGGAAAAGGAACGACGTTCCACGTATACATTCCTGACCTGGCTGACGACCGCCCCCGCACAACGAGCCCGCTAGCGGCAAGCCTCGACCAGCCACCGCCACGAACGGTGCGAGTCTCCAGTTAGCATGAGCGGTTCTCGCACGATGAGCCGCCCCGGTCCGGGTCGCTCGGCGACGATGTCCGCGCTCTGGCGCACCGCATAGTTTGCGCACAACAAGACGCGGTGAGCTTGCCCGTCATCAAAGACTGTCTCCGCCAGTCCACTCCGTGGGACGACCACCTCAGAAACTCCCGCGTCAGAAACCACGAGCGCCAGGGTATGCAACCAGCGCGCCGCCGACTCGCTGAAGCCCCAGAAGAACCGGAACTCCTCAGAGGAGGTCACCCGGTGCATCGAACTGGAAAAGAGCAACGTGGCCAGGGCAACCACCACTCCAGAAACCAAATAGGGACGCGGTAGCAGGCAGCGGATCGAGGCCACTATGGCAATCGCCAGACCAGCTCCGGCGATCCCGACGTAGTAGGAATAAACATGATGTGGGAGAAACACGACGGGCGCCAGTGCCGCACCAAAGAGTGTCAGCCCGAATGCCACCTTTCGAAGATCCGAACCCTCTCTCGAAGAATACGCCACCACAACCGACAGCACCCAGGCGATCAGCCAGGCAAGGCCAAGGAAAAGGTTGAGTCTCGGATGGTCGAACGTAACCTCATACAGGCCGTTGACCGTAAAACCCACATAGCGTCCCACATTCTCCAGAGCGGCCCAGACATCGAATGACGGCCGATAGGCGCTTTGCATCACGCCGAGGACGATCGGATCCGTGACGGATTCCGGGAGCAAGACGTAGGTGTGATAGATCTTCCCTGCCAGGTACGCGATTGCCACTGCGTACATACAGACAAGGGGAATCGCGGCGGCACGCCACTGCTCCCGTGGATGCAGCAGGATCGTTGCTGCAGTCAGAGCCACCGGGAACGTGATCCCATGCTCACTGGAAAGCAACGTCAAGCCGAAGAAGAAAACGCCAACTCCGTATTGCTGCCAACCTCGTAATCCAAGCCAGAGCCAGAGTCCGAGGAGATAAAACAAGGCTGCACCCGACATGGTACAGAGTGCATTCCAGCACGCGGCAATGGCATGCCCGGGAGCCGTCGTATATGCCAGCGCGGTCGCCACCGAATATGCACGATGGGGAAAAATACGGTCTGCCAGCAAGAAAACGAGGACGGCGTTGGCTACCTGCAGTGCCAGTTGCACCGCGTGATAGCCGACCGGATCATGTCCAAAGAGAAGCCGTAGGAGTGAAAAATACCCTACGGTCGACAATGGGCGGTACAGCAACAGGCCATGGACCGGAGTAAAGATCCGAGCGACACCTGCCAGAGATTGAAAACTGATTTTGCTGGCTGCCCGTAGGACCCAAAAATCATCGAAATGAAAAAAGGCCTTGAGACAATCCCCCGATCGCCAATAGACGAGCAGAGCCGCGATCGACGCAACCAGGACGCAGGAGGCGAGTCTCCCGGCACGCGGGCCAGAGCGGAGAGCCCCCCGCCACGGAAGGTGCGATTTGAGAAAAGAGGACGTCGAACCTACGATCTCGCGGTGGCCTTCTTTTTCGCCTTCACGGCAGACTTGGTTGGTTTCGCGGTTCTTCCAGCCGATTTTGCCGTTTTCGTGGCCCGTTGAACCGATTTGGCCGGTTTCGCCGCCGTTGGGGAAGATTTGGCTGGCCTGGCGGTCTTGGCCGTCCGCTTCTTTTCGCTGATCGGTGTCCGCGCCGTGGAGTCGGCCACCGTGCGTTTGGATGCCGATGCGGCCGGCACGGCCTTCCTGGCACCAGTTGATGGACGAGAGCGCAAGACCTGGTACTTCACCTTACTGGCCAACTGGCCAAAGAGCATGTTCAACAGATGGGAATCGTGACGGCGCAAGGCGTCTTCCATGCGCTGCCGGTGATCTTCAAGGTAGGTGATCTGGTACTCCCGCTTCAGAATCTGTACACGATCCGGCACTTTCGACCGGGTCTGCACGATCCGAGCGATCTCATGCAAGATCGTACTGTCGATTCGCGCCACCACTGCCCTCCAACTCGCGTTCGTACGTTTTCCGCCGCGAGCGCGCCTCGTCTAACACGATTGGTCAGAAACGCAAGAGAGGATTCCTCACTGCTGCAGCGCCGCTGCAATCAGCCACGGACCCGACGCTCCTCCGCTTCTTGCTCCGCTTTGCAGTCGATGCAAAGGGTCGTGACCGGACGGGCATTCAGTCGCTCGAGACCGATTTCGCCACCGCACTCCTCGCAAATTCCGTACGTTCCCAGTTGGATACGCGCCAGGGCTTCGTCGATCTTGCTGAGCAGCTTTCTCTCCCGATCTCGGATCCGCAACACGGAAATACCATCGGCCTCGATGGATGCCCGGTCGGTTGGATCAGGAGTGTTCTCTTTCTCCGCCGTCATTCCGCCGACGGTTCTTCCTGCTTCTTCCAGCAATTCTCGCCGTCTCACGTTGAGAATTTCTTCGAATTTCTTGAGTTGATTCGGATTCACTCAAACTCCGTTGAAGCCTAGGTTACGTAACACTCAGTCAACACGACTGTAAAGCATAACTTTGCGGCAGATCACCACCTCAGCCGATCGATTGCCGGACCTGCCGGCGTGCCCAGGCATCCGCCGCCAGGAGCGTTTCCATGTCTTCGGCTTTCTGCACCTCGTGGCAGTCGACGATTTTCTCGATGATTTTCGGAATCTGTTGGAACGCGATCTCTCCCTGCAGGAATGCTGCGACGAGGACTTCGTTGGCGGCATTCACCACCGCGGGCAAGGTCCCTCGGGTCTGCAATGCCCTGTAGGCCAACGCAAGACAGGGAAAGCGCTCAAAGTCAGGCGCAAAGAATTCCAGGTTTCCTATCTTCGGTAGGTCGAGACGCGGCAGGTACGTCAGGGGAAGCCGCTCGGGATAGGCAAGGATATAGGAGATCGGAATCGCCATGTCTGGGATGCCCATCTGGGCGATGACGGATCCATCCACGTATTCCACCATGGAATGAATGACACTCTGCGGATGGATCACGACATCGATCTGTTCGTGTGGAAATCCGAAGAGCCAGTGCGCCTCGATGACTTCCAGCCCTTTGTTCATCAATGTTGCCGAATCGACGGTAATTTTCGGCCCCATTTTCCAGGTCGGATGCTGTAGCGCGCTCTCGACAGTGACCCTCTCCAACTCCGCGGTACTGTGGCGCAGAAAGGGTCCACCCGATGCCGTGAGCACCAATCGGCGTACATCTGCTCCGCGATGTCCGCGCAGCGCCTGAAAAATCGCGTTGTGCTCGCTGTCGATGGGAAATAGCTGTACTCCCACGGTAGCGGCTGCCCGCGTGACGAGTTCTCCGGCGACCACAAGGACTTCCTTGTTCGCGAGAGCCACATCCTTGCCCGCCTCGATCGCACGTAACGTGGGCAACAACCCGACGGCACCAACGAGAGCGGATACAACGAGGCCGGCCTCGGGCGCGGTCGCAACGTCAATCAGGCCGGTATTCCCCCACGTTACCGCCCCCCGGAAGCCGGGCACGAGATCGCGCAGTTTCTGGACATCCTGTTCCTCGGCAACCGCGACGACTCCAGGACGGAATTCGCGAATCTGATCGGCGAGTTGTGCGATCCGCTTGCCGGCAGCAAGAGCCACGACAGCAAAACGGTCAGGGAAGCGGCGGATCAGGTCGAGGGTCGTGGCTCCAATGGATCCTGTTGACCCGAGCAACGAGACTTTTCTCATCAGAACGCCAGCCCTAACACTTCGCTCCACCAACCCACATCATCGCCCTACCCTGCCATCAGCCGAAGCTGCGGCTCCAGATCAGTCAGCCAGTCTTCGAACGCCGCATCCGCATCTACGACAATTTCGAATTTCCGATTCGGCAGACGCCGCACGCCGCCGGGAGACGCTGGACGCAGTGGAATCACCACCGCCTCACGGGATATGCCCAGTCGATCCAGGATGACGAAGATTTGCTCGATCTGCTGTAGAGTCACGCCCTTGGACATGCCGGCGGTCCTACCAGAACGGACCACATCAAAAAAGCGACGTTTGTCTGGAATCCTGAAAAGGGAACGAGGAGTGTCCACGGCTTCGCCAGGCCTGGAACCCAGCATGGCCGGGCGGCTGCCAGGATCGATCCTGGCTCGCTGCCCCAGCTTCCAATGACACCGAAACCGATTGGCGGCCTATGCCCATTACGCTAGACAGCCGGGGTGTCATTTCCACCTTGGCACTGGGACATTCCAGAACAGTTCAATATCGCGGTGGCCTGCGCCGATGTGCACGCCGCCGGGCCTGGGTGCGATCGCCCTGCCGTCATCGTCGACGATGACCGGCGTGGCATACGCCAGTTGAGCTTTGGGGAACTGGCGGATCAAACGTCACGTTTTGCCCAGCTCTTACGTGACCAAAACGTCCGCGCCACGGATCGTGTCCTCATCCGTCTCCCCAATTGCATCGAATACCCGGTGGCATTCCTCGGCGCGATCAAGCGCGGAGCCATCCCGGTACCGACATCGATCCTGCTCACTCCCGAGGAAATCATCTATCTCGTTCGCGATTCGGGGGCCGTTGTCCTGGTCACGGACTCCGCATCGTGGCAGTCCATCGGCCCGGCGGTCAGATCACTCGGGCAGGTAAGGCATGTGATGTTGACTGACGGCTCGTTACCACGAGGGGCCGCCGGCCATATGCCAGAAATCCTGCCTCTGGCGCCGGCCCTACGATCCATCGGCCCTTACGCCCCCCCGCACCCGACACGAGCAAACGATCCCGCCTATCTCATCTATACGTCGGGAACAACAAGCTACCCAAAGGGCGTGCTCCACGCACAACGCGTCCTGCTTGGCAAACAGCCCTCCTCGGAATACTGGTTTCACTTCGGCGAGGAAGAACGCGTCCTCCATTCCGGCAAATACAACTGGACCTACGTCCTCGGCACCGGTCTCATGGATCCACTCTACCGTGGTCACACGACCATCGTGCACGAGGGCAGTAACGATGCGAGTCTGTGGATTCCCCTTGCCTCGCAACATCGGGCGACGACCTTCATCGGTGTGCCGACTCTCTACCGCCATATCCTGCAACGCACCTCTCACTCGAAGGAGACAGCCCCCACACTGCGCCACTACATGAGCGCCGGCGAACATCTCTCCGAAGAAGTCCTGCATGGCTGGCGGGAACACTTCGGATCGGACATCTACGAAGGCCTCGGCATGTCCGAGTGTTCCTACTACATCTGCCAGACCGTCTCTCGCCCCATTCGCCCCGGGTCGGCTGGCTTCATCCAGCCAGGACATGAAGTCAAATTGTTGGACCCCGCCACATGGACCGAGGTAGCAATGGGGGAAGAGGGAATGCTTTGTATCCCGCGCAGCGACCCGGCGCTCATGCTGGAGTACTGGAACCGTCCGGACGAGACCGAAGCCTGTTTTCACGGTGATTGGTTCCTGACGGGAGACTACGCGCGCCAGGATGAAGATGGCTATGTCTGGTTTCTCGGCAGGCGGGACGATCTGATCAAGAGCTTCGGGTATCGCGTATCACCGCTCGAAGTCGATCGGATCATGAAGGAACACCCGGATGTCCTCGATGCCGCCACCACGGGAGAACCTGCAGCCGACGATAAATTGCTCGTCGTTACCTACGTTGTGCTGCGGACCGGCTCCACTCTCTCCCCCGAGGACATCATCGCCCACGGCCGCAGACATCTCGCCTCATACAAGGCGCCCAGGATCGTTTATATCGTCGAGGACCTGCCTCGCACTCGGAATGGGAAGGTGCTTCGCCGGGCGCTCAGGCCCGAACTGGCGCTACGGCGGTCTTGAGCCGGTTGAACGACCAGGAATTTACAGGGCAGCCCCAGAGCTTCAGGTCGGGACCCTACGACAGCAGCCCCCCACCTGAGGCCTGGTGCTTTGGCCGGATGATCGAGTTCTGGGTCGTCTCAGCCCAACCGTTTGATCAGTTCCTGGCGTTGACGTTCCATTTCGGGCGGCAATCGATCGCCGAATTTGGCGAAAAACTCGCCGATCCCCTCAGCCTCTTTCAGCCAATCCGCTCTCTCCACGGCCAACAGTTCCTGCATCGTCTCTTTACTGACCTCGATGCCTTCCGTGTCGATTGCACCCTCCGCAGGCAACCAGCCAATCGGTGAGCGAACCGCGGCGTCCTTGCCATTGCAGCGGTCGATCATCCAGCGCAGGACACGCATGTTTTCACCGAAACCGGGCCAGATGAATTTGCCTTCGGCATTCTGCCGGAACCAGTTCACATGGAAGATCCGCGGCAATTTCGGAACGATCCCACCCATTTTCAACCAGTGGCCGAAGTAATCGGCCATGTTGTATCCACAAAAGGGCAGCATCGCCATCGGATCGCGCCGAACGACCCCGACAGCGCCGGATTGCGCCGCAGTCGTCTCCGAAGCGACCGACGCTCCGACGAAAACACCATGTTTCCAGTCGAAGGCCTCGAAAACCAGAGGCGCGGTGCGGGCACGGCGGCCGCCAAAGATGATCGCAGAAATCGGCACACCCATCGGGTCATTGAACTTCGGCGAGATCGACGGGCACTGGATCGCAGGCGCCGTGAACCGTGAATTCGGATGGGCTGCCTTTTCCGTCGAGCCCTTCTGCCAGGGATTGCCGCGCCAGTCCGTCAGGCGGTTGGGTACATCGCCGTCGATGCCTTCCCACCAGGGACAGTTGTCTTCGGTGACCGCCACGTTGGTGAAAATCGAATTCTTCCGCAGTGTCGCCATGGCGTTGGGATTCGTCTTGTTCGACGTTCCCGGCGCAACGCCGAAAAACCCCGCCTCCGGATTGATCGCCCACAGCCGGCCGTCAGACCCGAGACGCAACCATGCGATGTCGTCACCAATCGTCCAGATCCTCCAGCCCTTTTGCGACGCGGGGGGAACGAGCATGGCCAGATTGGTCTTGCCACAAGCGCTCGGGAAGGCGGCGGCCACATAGTGGGTTTCCCCGGACGGCGACTCCACGCCGAGGATGAGCATGTGTTCGGCCAGCCAGTCTTCCTCGCGCGCCTGGACGCTGGCGATACGCAGGGCAAAGCATTTCTTCCCGAGGAGCGCATTTCCCCCGTAACCCGAGCCAACGCTCCAGATTGCCTTGTCTTGCGGGAAATGCGCAATGTAACGGCGCTCGGGACTCAGATCCCCCAGGGAATGGAGGCCCTTGACGAACTCGGAGCTGCTGCCCAGGGCACGCAACGCAACATCACCCATGCGGGTCATGATGCGCATGTTCGCAACCACGTAAGGGC
>JAANMX010000005.1_pt1 | contig 205783 bp, 193 predicted proteins | sample 7279681 | NCBI WGS metagenome assembly JAANMX01 (sample SAMN14094542, study PRJNA606508) | bioreactor metagenome | isolation source: A lab-scale SPAN reactor treating ammonium-rich wastewater day 351 | place: Ireland: Galway | collected 2018-01-01 | reverse complement strand
ATCGTCGACCTGCCCGCCGCGGCGACCTGGCTGCAGGATCACGGCATCGACGCGGACGGGACTGAAGTGATCCTGCGCCGCGAGATCCAGTCGTCCGGCAGGGGCCGGGCGACCATCAACGGGGCGCTCGTGCCGGTGGCCCTGCTCCGCGAGCTGGCGCCGCGGGTCGCCGCCATTCACGGCCAGCACGAGCCCCAGGGGCTGCTCGATCCCGAGTCGCACCTTCCGCTGCTCGACCAGCACGGTGACCTGGAAGCGCTTGCGGGCGAGGTCGCCCAGGCGTGGCAGCGCTGGCAGCGGGCCGAGAGCGACCGCGCGGCGTTCGAGCGCGACAGGCGCGAGCTCGAGCGCCGGCGCGAGAGCCTGGCGCAGCAGCTCGCCGAGATCGAGCGCGGCCAGCTCCAGCCGGGCGAGGACCTGGCCCTCGAACGCGAGAAGGCCGTTGTGGCCAACGCCGATCGGTTGGCGGTGCTATGCGCGGAGGCCTACGAAGCCCTCTACGACGACGATGCGGCCGTGCTGTCGCGTCTGCGCCAGATCTACCGCAAGGTGGAGGACCTCGCCGCGCTCGAGCCCCGCTTCGGATCGGCGCTCGAGGCGCGAGTCGGCGTGACCTCGGCCCTCGAGGACCTGGCCTACGGATTGCGCGACTTCCGCGACGACCTCCAGGTGGCGCCGGGCCGGCTCGACGCCATCGAGTCGCGACTCGCGACGATCGAACGGCTGCGCCGCAAGTACGGGGCCACGGCCGACGAGGTGCTGGCCTTCGCGGAGAACGCCCGGCGGGAACTGCAGCAGCTCGACGCCCCCGAGGCCCGCCGCGAGCAGCTGGCGGCCGAGGCAGCGGAGGCGCGCGGTCGCTTCGTCGAACTCGGGCGCGACCTCTCGGGCCGACGCCGTGCGGCGGCCACCGACCTCGAGCGCCGGATGCAGAAGGGGCTGCGCGAACTCGCACTGGAGGGGACCCGCTTCGAGGTCCGGTTCGCGGTCGCGGGCGACGATCTGGCCACGGCCGGCGAGCACGGGCTCGAGCGGGCCGAGTTCTTCATCGCGCCCAACGTCGGCGAAGACCTGCGGCCCCTGGCGAAGATCGCTTCTGGCGGCGAGTTGTCCCGACTCCTCCTCGCCCTGAAGTCCGCCGCGATCCGCGAGCAGGGCCACACACTGGTTTTCGACGAGATCGACGCTGGCATCGGGGGGCGAGTCGCGGAAGTGGTCGGCAGACGCCTGCGGGCGATGGCGCAGCGTCATCAGGTGCTGTGCGTCACCCATCTCGCACCGATCGCCGCCCAGGCCCACACCCACCTCAGCGTCAGCAAGGAAACCCGGTCTGGCCGCACGTTCACCCAGGTTCGCCGCGTCGAGGGCGCCTCCCGGGTCGACGAACTGGCCCGCATGCTGGCCGGCGAGAAGGTCACCGAGGCCGCCCGTCGGCACGCCCGCGAACTGGTCGAAGCTGTCGCGGAGTGACTCGTACCTTTTGATGACTACTGAATTTTTCCGCGGAGACTCGGCCGGATGAGCCAGCGCTACTTCATCGAGACGTTCGGCTGCCAGATGAACGTCAACGACTCCGAGAAAGTGGCGGGGCTGCTCCGCCGCGAGGGGTACGCCGAGGCCGTCAGGGCAGAAGACGCGGACGTCGTCTTCGTCAACACCTGCGCCGTTCGCGAGAAGGCCGCGGAGAAGCTCTATCACTCCGTGGGTCGCTTGCGACGCCTGAAGAAGGAGCGCAAGGCGCTCCGGGTAGCCGTCGGAGGGTGCGTGGCCCAGCTCCAGGGGAAGGAGATTCTGGAGCGCGCCCCGGGTGTCGACGTGGTGATCGGCACGCACAACCTGACCGCGTTGCCCGAACTCCTCGAGCGCTCACGTCAGGAGGGTGTGGGCCCGGTGCTCGAACTGGATCGAAAGGCGAACGCCTTCGCCGTCGAGGCCCGCGACGTCGTCCACTCGAACCCCGTGAGGGCGTTCGTCACCGTGATGGAAGGCTGCAATCACGTCTGCTCGTTCTGCGTGGTGCCCCGGACCCGCGGGCCGGAAGTCAACCGAACCCCTGAAGAAATCGAGGCCGAAGTCCGCCACGTGGTGGAGGAGGGCTTCTGCGAGGTGATGCTCCTCGGCCAAACCGTGAACGCATACAGGTACGGCGGGATCGGATTCGCCGACCTTCTCGAGCGGGTGCACGGTATCGGGGGACTGCGCCGCCTGCGGTTCACGACGTCGCACCCCGAGCATGTGGACGAAGGGCTGGCCCGGGCGTTCCGCGATCTGCCCAAGCTCGGAGGGTACCTGCATCTGCCCGTTCAGTCCGGTGCGCCTCGAGTCCTGGCCGACATGCGACGGGGTTACACGCCAGACGAGTACCTGGACAAGGTCAGGTTGCTCAGGGATCGTCGTCCCGATCTGGCGCTGTCGACGGACGTGATCGTGGGCTACCCCGGCGAGACCGAGGACGAGTTCGAAGACACGCTTCGGCTCGTCGAGAAGGTCGGCTTCGAGTCGATCTTCTCGTTCATGTACTCGCCTCGCCCAGGCACCACCGCCTTCCGGCATGCGGACGACGTTCCCGAGGACACGAAGCGTCGGCGACTTCACGCGCTTCAGCGGATGCAGCAGCGCTATCAGGAGGATCGCAACCGAGCCCGGATCGGCCAGGTCGAGCGGGTGCTCATCGACACCGTCGATAGCCCGGGAAGGGTGTCGGGCAGGACGATGCATTTCCGCCTGGTCCACCTCGACGGTCCCGCTGACTGGGTCGGAACTGAACAGGACGTGGAGATCACCTCCGCAGGCCCGAACGCGTTCCGGGGCAGGCTGCGCGCCTGACTTTCGCCATCTCGAGGGCGATGTCGGCCGGCCGACATTTTGCTGATGCATCTTGTTACTAGTTGGCGCCTATCTGGCTGCTGAATATAGATATTCAGGTTGATGTCGGCCGGCCGACATCCCTCGTTGACGGCCCCTGCTGGGGCGCCTATATTGGCCCCGGGAACAGGCGCGGCTGCGATTGCGCCGGACCCCACAAGGAGGGGCCAGGTGCTGGTCGAGATGACGATCCGCGGGCTGATGATCGATCCGATCACCAGCATGCCGATCGTCGTACTGCGGGAGCCAGCCGGCCCTCGTATGTTGCCGATCTGGGTGGGCGTGTTCGAGGCCAACGCCATCGCGCTTCAGATCGAGAACGTCCAGACGCCACGCCCGATGACTCACGACCTGCTGCGCAGCGTGATCGAGAACCTCAGCGGGACCGTCGAGCGGGTCGTGGTGTGTGACCTTCGCGAGAACACTTTCTACGCAGCGATCCGCCTGGTCACCCCGGCGGGGCCCATCGAAGTCGATGCCCGGCCCTCGGACGCGATCGCGCTGGCCCTTCGTGCGGGCGCGCCGATCTTCGTCGAGGAGAGGGTGATCGATTCGCCCGAGCCCTCGGAGGCGCAGCCTGTGCCCCGGTCCGCAGACGTCGAGCGGCTCCAGCGCTGGCTCGAGGGGCTCTCCGAAGACGATCTCGGAAAATACAAGATGTAGGGTGTCGCGGCCACTTGACCCCACGGATCGAGTCCCCTACGATCCCGTCTCCATCATCATCCCATCTCGCTGACGAGGTGTCTTTGACGATCATCGCGATCGCGAACCAGAAGGGCGGCGTCGGCAAGACCACGACGGCGATCAACCTGGCGGCAGCCCTGGCCATGCGGGGCAAGCGCACGCTGCTGGTCGACCTCGATCCGCAGGCGAACTCCTCGATCACCTACCTGGATGTCCGTTCGCTCGAACGCTCGATGTACGACGTGCTCGCCGGCGATGCCGAACTGCGTGACGTCATCCAGCCCACGCGGCTGGAGAACCTCTTTCTGGCGCCTTCGCGGATCGCCCTGGCCAAGGTCGAGGCGAAACTGGTCGGGGAGATCGACGGACACTTCCGCCTCAAGGACCGCATGGCGGCAGTGACCGCCGAGTTCGACTTCGCGGTGATCGACACGCCGCCGGCGCTCGGTTTGATCACCGTCAATGCGCTGGTGGCCGCGACGCACCTGCTGGTGCCCGTCCAGTCGTCCTACTTCGCGCTCGAGGGCACGGACGACCTGCTCGAGACCGTCGAGAAGATCCGCTCGCGGCCCAACCCGCAGCTCAAGCTGCTCGGCGCAGTGATCACGCTCTACGACAAGCGAACGACCCTCGCGCGAGACGTCCAGAAGGCCGTCTCCGACGTCTTCGGAGACCGGGTCTTCCAGACGACGATCTCCAAGAGCATCCGGCTCGAGGAGAGTCCCGCCCACAAGGAGTCCATCTTCACCTTCGCGCCCCAGTCCAGCGGCGCCTTCGAGTACTACAGGCTCTGCGAGGAGGTCATCGAACGTGTCTAACACCGCTGCGCGCCGTTTCGGGTTGCCGGGAACGCTCCGCATGCGCCACGACACGCACTTCGTCGAGCAACTCGGCCGCACCCCGGGAGAGCCGGTGGGGCGCCTGATCCCGCTGGACCAGATCGACCCGAACCCGGACCAGCCTCGGCGAGAGATCGGCGACCTCGCGGAACTCGTGGCGTCAGTGCGGGAGAAGGGCGTACTCGAGCCGATCCTGGTTCGGCCGCTCGACGGCCGCTTCCAGATCATCGCAGGCGAGCGGCGGTACCGTGCAGCCCGCGAGGCCGAACTGGACGAGGTGCCCTGCGTCATCCGCGAGTGCTCGGATGCCGAAGTCACAGAGATCGCACTGATCGAGAACCTCCAGCGGCGCGACCTGACGCCTTTCGAGGAGGCGGATGGGCTCAAGCAACTCGCGGACGCCTACGGCTACACCCACGAGTTGATGGCGGAGCGGCTGGGAAAGAGCCGCACGTCCGTGACCGAGATGCTCTCGCTGACGGCGATGCCGGCCGAGGTCAGGGAGCTGTGCAGGCTGAGCGGCGTGGAGTCGAAGTCGCTGCTCCTCCAGGTCGTGCGGCAGGGAGACTCCGCCCGCATGATCGCCCTGGTCAGGAAGATCCAGGAGGGCGGGGGCACCCGCGAGGTAGCTCGACGGGCCGCGCGCGAGGTCGCGAAGAAGCCCGGGCGCGCGAAGAACTACGTCTTCCAGTTCCAGGCGCCGGAGAAGACCTTCGCGCTGGACCTCAAGTTCAGGAAGACCGAGGTGTCGCGCGAGGAGGTGATCGGCGCGTTGCGGCGGATCCTCGCTGATCTGGAGAACGCCGCCGAGCGCTGATCGCGGTCAGGCCCGGGGCAGTCGGATGCGGGCCAGGTAGTAGTCGCAGACCCCGCTGCGCAGTTCCTCTTCGACCTCGATCTGGCCGACTTCACCGTAGAGGCGGCGGTAGTCCGCTGTCGGCCGGATGTGCTCGCCGTTCTCGATGGCATGCAGCAGGTGACCGACGAGGTTGAGCCGGTGCTGGGCCGGGATGTCCTCGATCGCCAGGATCACGCCGCCGGGCACGGCCATCCGCTTCGCCTCGGCCAGCACCGCGCGCGTGTCCTCGTCGGAGAGGTGGTGGAGGAGGCCGAAGATCAGCACCTGATCGAAGCGGGCGTCGGGCAAGTCGACACGACGGGCGTCCGAGCAGACGAAGGTGCCGCGGCGGTTCTCCCGCGCGTAGTCGATGTAGCGCTTGTTCAGGTCGGCGCCGACGTAATCCTGGTGCTCGAAGAGGTCCGAGAACGCCCCCGGACCACAGCCGAGGTCGAGCGTCCGCTTGCCGGGAGACATGTCGAGGTCGCGCCGGATGACTGCGCGGATCGCCTTGAAGTCGTTCTCCAGGATGGCCCGAAAGAAGATGAAGAGGACCGGGTGGTCCGAGACCTTCTCGATCAGCGAGTTGAGAAGCTTCATGAGATTCTGTAACGCAAGTCCTCTTGGATACTACTCAAAATTGAGGGCCTGGACGGGGTCCAGGCGAGCTGCCTTGATGGCGGGGTAGATCGCGCCGAGGAGTCCGCCGACCAGGCCGAGGGCCGCGGCGATCAGCGCCCAGTCGCGGCTCAGCGCGATGTTGAGCATCGGGAAGACCCTGGGCAGGAACCACTGGGCGAAGACCGCGAGCAGGTTGCCGAGCACGACGCCGGCGAGGCAGATCAGGAAGCTCTCGGCCACGACGTACTGGACCACGCGGCCCTGGGTGGCGCCGATGGCCCGCAGGATGCCGATCTCGCGGGTGCGCTCGATGATCGTCGTGTACATCGCGAGCAGCACCACCAGGAACGAGATCACGACCGCCATCGCGGTCAGCGCCTCCTTGAACTGCTGCAGGCCGATCGCGTTCTGCTGCATCGCCCTGGAGACCTGGGCGACGGGCGTGATCTTGTGGCCCTTGAACTTCTGCTGGAGCGCCTCGGCCAGCGCGTCGGCCTGCTTCGAGTCGACGCCCTTGACCAGGAAGAACGAGGCCTTGCCCGGCTCGCCGATCGCGTCCTGGACGTCCTCGATGCGCGCGTACAGGCGCCCGCCCGCGCCTGCCCGGCAGATGCCTGCGACCTTGAAGTCGCGGTTCATCATCGGCATCGGGTCGCCGACCTCGAGTCCGCTGGCGTTGGCCAGTACCGTGTCGATCACCAGGTCGAAGGGCTGCTCCAGCCCGCGGCCCTCCAGGATGTCGAGGCCCCCGGAGATGCGGCTGAACGAGGGGTAGTCGATCGCCCACAGGTTGATCGCCCGCGTTTCGCCCTTGATCTGCGAGACGTGCCAGTTCAGCACGGGCGTGGCGTCGACGACGCCGGGCACGGTCTTCATGATCTCGATGTAGCGCACCGGCATCACGGCCGCGGTCGCACCCAGCAGCAGGGAGGCGTCGGGCGGCTGGAAGAGCACGTCGGCGCCCACGTTCTCGAGGCGGTTGGCGATCTCGCCCAGGGTGCCGCTGGCGAGCCCGACCAGCACCATCACCATCGCCACCTCCATCGCGACCGCGAAGACGGACACGAGGGTCCGGGTCTTGCGGTGCATCACGTTGGCGGCGGCGAGGTTGGCCATGTTCGGTCGGGGCTCGGTTCAGAAGGGACGCGGGGGGGACGAAAATCCCCGCGGCGGAAGGCGGAGCATAGCCTAAAGGCCGGCGAGGCGTCTGCTATCCTCCGCGGCCGATGGCGCGAAAGCGGAGCACGACGGACGAGCCCTGGGCGCTGGTGACCGGGGCCTCGAGCGGGATCGGCGCTGCGTTCGCCCGGGCGCTGGTGGCGCGGGGCGAACGGGTGGTCGTGGTGGCGCGCCGGATCGAGCGCCTGCGCGAGCTGCAGCAGGAGCTGGGGGGGGCCGGGCGGGTCGACGTCGTCGCGCTCGACCTGGCTGCCGCCGACGGCCCGGGCCGCCTCGAGGCGGAACTGCGCGAGCGCGGGCGCGAGATCGACCTGCTCGTCAACAACGCGGGCCGGGGCGACACCGGCCGCTTCGTCGAGCGGCCGTTGGAGGCCTCACTCGGGGTCGTCGATCTCAACGTGCGCACCGCGGTGGAGATGTGCCGCCGCTGGCTGCCCGCGATGGTGCAGCGGGGGCGGGGCCGCCTGATCAACGTGGTGTCGATGTCGGCCTTCCAGCCGGTCCCGTTCTTCGCCGCGTACGCTGCGTCCAAGGCGTTCCTGCTGTCCTTCACCGAGTCGCTGGCCGGGGAGCTCGAGGGCACCGGCGTGCGGGTCCAGGCCCTGTGCCCCGGCAACATCCGCACCGAGTTCCAGCAGGTCGCCGGCACCGACAAGGTGCTGTTCGACAGGACGCCCGCCAGTTCGCCCGAGGAGGTCGTGGCCGCCTCGCTCGCCGCGCTGGAGAAGGGGACCCTGGTGGTGGTGCCCGGCTTCCAGAACCGGCTCACCGTCGCCGCCCAGTCGCTCGTGCCGCGGCGCCTGAGCCGCCGGCTCGCCGGGGAGCTGTTCCGCCCGCGCTGACGCCCCGCGGGCCGCAAGTCCAAGCCGACCGGCGACTTGGCGCACGCGCGCCGTTTACCGGCGGGGGCGGACCTGCTAGACTCCCGCCGCTCGCGCGCCGAGCGCACAAGGAGATCGCCTTATGGATCCGGTCCAAGGCAAGGACCCCGGCAAGTCGACGTTCGCCGAGTACGACTACAGCAATTTCTACTACGGTGCGGGCGACGACCCGCTGAACCTGCTCGGCCCCTTTTCGGACTGGTGGCGCGAGGCCCGGCCGAACGGCTACTACCTCTATTCCGAGGCCCTGCAGTCCGCGCCCGCGACCCGGGTCCAGGTCCGGAACGGCAAGACCGGCCGGGTCCAGGAACTGATCAACCTCGCTTCCTACAACTACCTCGGGATCTCCTACCGGCCCGAGGTGAAGCAGGCGGCGATCGACGCGACGAACCTGTACGGCCTCGGGGCCTCGGGCTCGCCGATCCTGTCCGGGACCCTCGAGGTCCATCGCCAGCTCGCCCGCGAGATGGCCGAGTTCAAGGACAAGGAAGCCGCCATCCTGTTCCCGACGGGCTACTCGGCGAACGTCGGCTTCATCGCCGCGCTGATGCGCTCGGGCGACTACATCATCCTCGACCAGTACTCCCACGCGTCGATCGTCGACGGCGCGATCCTCGCCAAGTCGAACACGCTGTGGTTCCGCCACAACAACCCGCTCGACCTCGAGCGCAAGCTGAACAAGGCCAAGGGCAAGAAGCTGGTGGTCGTCGAGGGCGTCTACTCGATGGACGGCGACGTCTGCGTGCTGCCCGAGATCGTCGAGGTGGCCAAGCGCCACGGCGCGCGCATCCTGATCGACGAAGCCCACTCGACCTTCCTGTTCGGCCCCAACGGCCGCGGCGTCGCGGAGCACTTCGGGCTCGACAACGAGGTCGACTTCCACCTCGGGACGTTCTCGAAGAGCCTCGGGGGCCAGGGCGGCTTCGTCTGCGGCAGCCGCGACCTGATCGACTACGTCAACGCCTTCGGCCGCTCGCGCTTCTTCTCCTGCAACCTGGCGCCGCCGGTCGCGGCCGGGCTGCTCGCCGGCCTGCGGATCGCGGCCGCCGAGCCGGAGCTGCGCACGAAGTTGTGGTCGAACGTCGCCTACCTGCGCCGGCGTTTCGCGGAAGAAGGCGTCGACATCGGCAAGTCCACCTCGCAGGTGATGCCGGTGATGGTCAACAACGACGCCCGCGTCTTCGCGGTCGCCGAGAAGATCCAGGACCGCGGCCTGTTCCTGCAGCCGGTCACCTACCCGGCGGTGCCGAAGCACAAGTCGCGGCTGCGGGTGTCGGTTTCCGCGGCGCACACCGAAGAAGACCTCGAGACCGCGGTCCACGTCGTCGCCGGCGTGCTCCGCGAGGAGGGCATCATCCGTTGAAGACCGTCTACGGCTACGCCGACGTCATCTCCGGCTTCTTCGAGTTCCCGACGGAGAACGCCCGGCGCATCCTGCCCCCGCACCTGCAGCCGGCCGAACTGCACCACGGCACGTCGATCTTCTCGATGACCTGCTTCGACTTCGACCGCAGTTCGGTCGGGCCCTACGGCGAGGTCGTGATGTCGGTGGTCGTGGCTCCGATCGTCAAGCCGGGCGAACGGCTGCCGAAGTTCGCGCTCTACCCGTACATGGTCGGCACCACGACCCGGGCGGCGCGCGAGCACGCGATCGAGCGCTGGCACCTGCCGCACTGGATGGAGGACGTGGGCATCGAGTGGGTGCGCGACGAGCGCACCCTCGGGGCAAAGGTCACGCTCGACGGCACGCCGCTCGCCGAACTGACCATCGGCGAGCACTCGTGGCAGCCGGTGGAGCAGCTCTACCAGTCGTTCATGAAGGACGAGTCGGGCGCCTACCAGGCCAACATCGTGATGGAGGGCGAGCAGAGCGAGCACGAGGAGGAGACGGGGCGGCTGGTCCTGCACGATCACCCGTTCAACCGCGTGCTGCAGATCGGCGACGTCGCGGAGGCGCCGTTCCGCGAGATCTGGATGCGGCGGGGGATCCAGACCTTCGACCCGCTGCTGACCCTGCAGACCGCCTGAGCTCCTTCTACGTCGTCTTCAACCCGCGCTCCGGCAAGGGGCGCGGGGCCACCCTGATCGAGCCGGTCACCTCGTGGCTGCGCGCCCAGGGCTTCGCGGTCGAGCACGGCGTCACCGAGGCCCCCGGCGACGAGCGGCGGCTGGCGCGCGAGGCCGCCCTGCGCGGCGCCGACGCGGTCGTCGCCGTGGGCGGGGACGGCACCTGGGGCAACGCGGCCAACGGCCTGCTGGAGTCGGGGCGGCCGGTCCGCCTCGGCTTCGTCGCCGGCGGCACCGGCTGCGACTTCGTGAAGACGCTCGGCATCCCCGGCAAGGACCTGCGGCAGAGCCTGCACGTGCTGGCCGCAGGCCGCACCCGGCGGATCGACGTCGGCGTGGTCGAGGGCAAGCGCTTCCTCAACGTGCTCGGCTTCGGCTTCGACGTCGCGGTGCTCGAGGACTCGTGGACGGTCACCCGCCTCCAGGGCGACCTGCTGTACCTGTACTGCGCGCTGCGCCAGCTCCGCAACTTCCCGGGCTTCCGGGTCTGGATCACTGCCGACGACGGTCCGGAGGAGGCGCACGACCTGCTGATGCTGATCGTCGCCAACGCCCGCGTGTTCGGCGGCACCTTCCGCATCGCGCCGCGCGCCGACCTCGGCGACGGCCGCCTCGACTCGGTCGCGTTCCGGAACATGGGCCTCGGTCGGCGGCTGTCGCTGATGGGAAAGCTGCTGCGCGGGACCCACGAGCAGGCTCACGACGTGCTGATGTCGCAGCCGGCCCGGCTGCGGCTGCGGTTCGAGACGCCGCCGACGTACGAGACCGACGGCGAGTGGAACCGGGCGAGCTCGAACGTGCTCGACGTGGCGGTGGAGAAGGGCGCACTCGAGGTGCTGGTGCCGTGAGGGGCGTGTCGCTCGCGGAGCGCCTGCGCCAGGCCCGCTCGGCGCTCTCGTTCCTGCTCGTGCTGCTGTGGATGGCGATCCCCTGCGGGCCGCTCATGTACCTGGTGGCGATCCCGCTCTCCGCGCTGGTCCCGGGCTGGCGCCCGCGCATCGCGGCCTGGTACTTCCGCTTCATCTGCAGGGGCATCTTCTTCTTCCTGCGGTTTGGCGGCGCCCGCTTCACCCGCGTGGGCCGGGTGGACACCCGCGGCCGCGGGCTCGTCGTGATGAACCACCAGTCGCTGCTCGACATCCCGGCGCTGAGCCTGATGGTCGACCCCTGGATCCCCGGGTTCATCGCCCGCGCCCTCTACGGCCGCTGGTACGTGCCGATGGTCGGCGGCGGGATCTGGCTCGCGGAAGCGCCGCTGGTGGACCCGAAGCGCGACGCGAAGGGCGCGGTCGATCTGCTCGGGCGCCTGGCCGCCACCCAGGAGCGCACCTTCGCGATCTACCCGGAGGGGCACCGCACCCGCGACGGCGGCCTCGGGGCGTTCCGCACCGGCGGGCTGATGGCGATCCTGCGGCAGCAGCCGGGCTCGCCCGTGACGCTGGTCGTCACCGACGGCTTCGCGAAGGCGCGCACCTTCGTCGACTTCGTGGAGAACGTCCACCACCTGCGCGGGCGAACCGAGGTCGTGGGCGTGTTGACCACGCCCGCCGACCCCGAGGCGCTGCCCGCCTTCGTCGAGGACATCGAGCGGCGGATGCGCGAGCACCTCGCGCGGATGCGGGCGCAGCAGGCGGAGGGCGAAGCGCCCGCGGGCGAGTCGCTCCCGGCCTAGGGTCGCGATGGGCGCCGTCGACGATCGCGTGCGCGCCGACGCCCTCGAGGCCGCGCTGGCCCCGGAGGCGCGCGAGCTGGCCGATGCGGTCGCCGGCGCGGGGGGCGCCGCGGTGCGATCCGTGATCTTCTTCGGGTCGCGCCGCACGGGCACGCCGACCGACGCCCACAGCGGGTTCGACTTCTTCGTGGTGGTCTCGGAGTACCGCGCGTTCTACGAGGCACTGGCGCGGTCAGGCGCCTACCGGGGCAGCCCGCGCCTGGCAGCCGCGATCAACGGCGTGCTGGCCCCGAACCAGGTTCGAATCAGTGCGGGCGCGCGGACCGCGAAGTGCGCCGTCATCGCGGAGGCGGCGTTCCGGCGCGAGACGGGCCCGGGCCGCCGCGACCACTTCTGCGCGGGACGCCTCTTCCAGCCGGCCTCGATCGTCCACGCGGCCGACGAGAGCGCGCGGCGATCCGCGCTCGAGGCGCTGGCGGAGGCCCGGAGGATCACGCTGTCGTGGGTCCGCCCCTGGCTGCCCGGGTGCTTCGACGCCGACGAGTTCTGCCGCACGGCGCTGCGCGTCTCGATGGGCTTCGAGATCCGGCCCGAGCCCGCGGGACGCGCCGAGCGGCTGTGGGAGGCGCAGCGCGCGCAGCAGGTCGCCGCCTTCGAGCCGGTGCTCGCGGAGTGGGCTTCCGAGAACCGGCTGAAGGCGATGGCGCCGGGCTGCTACGAACTCGCCGCGCCGGCCGGGCTCGGCGAGCGGCTGCGGCTGTGGGCCTTCTTCCAGCGCTCGCGGCTGCGGGCCACGTTGCGCTGGGCCAAGTACGTGGTCACCTTCGACGACTGGCTCGACTACATCGTGCGCAAGGCCGAGCGCCACACCGGGCAGCCGATCGAGCTCTCGCCGCGCGAGCGGCGCTGGCCGCTCGTGTTCCTGTGGCCCCGGGTGCTGCGCTATCTCGCCGACAAGGACTCCAGGGGGAGACGCTAGATGAACAGCTTGCAGGTCCTGCTCGCCATCCTCGGTGCGGCGTTCGCGTCGATGGCGGTCTTCGCGCTGCTGGGCGCCGGCCGCGACGCGGACGCCACGAAGAAGAACACCCAGTTCGCCGGCGGCGCGGGCAACTTCCTCGTCCACTGGTTCATGTGGGTGATCGGGCCGATCGAGCGGCTGTTCCTCGCGCTGGGCGCGACGCCCGACGTCTTCAACTTCGCCGGCCTGTTCTTCGGCGCAGTGTCCGGCGTCTGCATCGGCCTCGGCCACCTCGAGGCCGGCGGCTGGGCGATCGCCGCGGGCGGCGTCTGCGACATCCTCGACGGCCGCATCGCCCGCGCCCGCAAGCTCGACTCCGACTACGGCAAGTTCATCGACTCCACCCTCGACCGCTTCGTCGAGGTGTTCTGCCTGCTCGGCTTCGTCTGGTTCCTGCGGGACCGCTTCGAGCACGGGGCGCTGGTCGCCGCGGCGGCCCTCGCGGGCTCGCTGCTCGTCAGCTACGCGCGGGCGCGCGGCGAGTCGCTGGGCGTGCTGTGCAAGGAAGGGCTGATGCAGCGGGCGGAGCGGCTGGTGCTGACCTGTCTCGTGTGCCTCTCCGACACCGCGCTCTCGGAGCGCTTCGGCTGGCCGCGGGGCACGCCGTCGCTGTGGGTGCTCGGCGCCATCGCCCTCGGCACGTTCTGGACGGCGACCCACCGCACGATCTGGATCTCGAGGCGGCTGCTCGAGCGCGCGAAGTAGCGACCGTCCGAAACCGGACGGCGGTTCGTCCGGGAGCGTACGAAAACTGGCGGAAGTCCCCCGAAAACAGCGGTTTCCGCTGGCATCCCGGTTGCTCTAGCCCGGGGCAGCCATGGACCGCCCCCTCGATCCGGACTTCGTGCAGCAGCAGCGGCGCCGCCGCCTCGGGCTCGCCGTCGTGGCAACTGCGGGGCTCGTCGCGGCCTGGCTGCTGCTGCCGCGATGGCTCGGCCCCAGCATCTCGCGCGAGCGGGTGCGGCTGGCGGAGGTCGAGCGGGGCGACCTGGCCGCGTCGCTCAGCGCGAGCGGCACCGTGCTTCCGGAGTCGGAGCAGGCGCTGACCAGCCCCGTCGAGGCGCGGGTGCTGCGCGTCCTGCAGCGACCGGGCGCCACGCTGGCGGCCGGGGAACCGATCCTCGAACTCGACGTCGCCCCTGCCCGGCTGGCGGTCGAGCGCCTCGACCAGCAGATCGCGCTGCGGGAGACCGACGAGGAGCGCGAGCGGCTGGCCCTCGAGCGCACCCAGGCGTCGCTCGACGCGCAACGCCGCGTGCGGGCGCTGCAGCTCGACTCGCTGGAGGCCCAGCTCAGCCGCAACCGCAAGCTGCACGCCGAGGGCCTGATCGCGGAGGAGGTGCTGCAACAGAGCGAGCTGGCCGCCGCCCAGGCCCGGATCGAGCTGGGCCAGATCGAGTTCGAGCTGAAGAACGCCGGCGCGAGCACCGCGGCGCGGCTGCGCCAGTTGGCGCTCGAGGGCGGCACCCTTCGCCAGGAGCGGGCCGAGGCCTGGCGCACGCTGCAGCGGGCGACGGCGCGCGCCGAGCGTCCGGGCGTGCTCACCTTCGTCGTGACCGACGAAGGGGTCACCGTGCGGCCGGGCGACGTGCTGGCCCGGATCGCCGACCTGACCCGCTTCCGCGTGCAGGCCACCGTCTCCGACGTGCATGCGGGCCTGCTGCGCCCCGGGCTGGCCGTGCGTGTGCGGCTCGGCGAGCGGCCGCTGCCGGGCCGCGTCACGGCTGTGGAGCCCTCGGTCCAGGGCGGCGCGGTGAGCTTCCGGATCGCGCTCGACGACGCGGCGGACCCGGCGCTGCGGCCGAACCTGCGGGTCGACGTCGAGGTGCTGACCGAGAACCGCGTCGGCGTGCTGCGCGTCTCGCGCGGGCCGGGCCTGGTCGGCACCGGCGTCCAGGACCTGTTCGTCGTCGAGGGCGAGGAGGCCCGGCGGCGCGCCGTGCGGCTGGGCGTCGCGAGCTGGGAGCACGTCGAGGTGCTCGAGGGATTGCAGGAGGGGGAGGAGGTGCTCGTGTCCGACACGAGCGCCTTCGGCACGGCGCGCCGGGTGCGGCTGCGCTGATGCGGCGAGTTCGCCGAGTGGAGGCAGGGATGATCCGTCTGGCCGGCGTCGAGAAGGTGTACCGCACGGACCGAATCGAGACGGTCGCGCTCTCGCAGATCGACCTCGAGGTCGCGGCGGGGGACTTCGTCGCGGTGATGGGGCCGTCGGGCTGTGGCAAGAGCACGCTGCTGAACCTGATCGGGCTGCTCGACGCCCCGACGAAGGGCACCGTGGAGCTGGCCGGGAAACCGGTCGCGAGCTACCGGGACCGCGACGTGTCCCGGCTGCGCAACGAGACGATCGGCTTCGTGTTCCAGACGTTCCACCTGATCCCGGACCTGCGGGTGCTCGACAACGTCGAGCTGCCGCTGCTGTACCGGAAGATGTCCGGCGCCGAGCGCCGGGCGCGGGCGACGCGGGCGCTCGAGCGGGTCGGCCTCGCCTCCCGCCTCCAGCACTTCCCGAGCCAGCTCTCCGGCGGCCAGCAGCAGCGCGTCGCGATCGCGCGGGCGATCGCAGGAGAGCCTCGCATCCTGCTCGCGGACGAGCCGACCGGCAACCTCGACTCGCAGATGGGCGACGAGGTGATGGGGCTGATCGAGGACCTGAACCAGAAGGACGGCGTCACGGTCGTGATGGTCACCCACGACCCGCGCCAGGCGGAGAAGGCCCACCGCACGATCCGCATCTTCGACGGGAGGCAGGTCGCGTGCTGAGGAGCCACCTGCGCCTGGCGCTCGCCGTCCTGAAGCGGCGCAAGGTGTTCACCGCGATCAGCCTGTTCGGCATTGCGCTGACGCTGCTGGTGCTGATCGTGGCCGGCGCGCTGCTCGACAACGTGTTCGGCGCCTTCCCGCCCGAGGTCCACCACGACCGCACGCTGCTCGTGTTCAACGTGCGGATGAGCGGCAAGGACGCCCAGTCCACCTCGCCCGCGGGCTTCGGCCTGCTCGACCTCTACGCCCGCGATCTCCCGGGCGTCGAGCGGTTGGCGATCACCTCGACGATGCGCGAGGCCTTCTCGTACCAGGGCGGACGCAAGCAACGCCTCTACCTGAAGCGCACCGATGCGGAGTTCTGGCGGGTGCTGCAGTTCCCCTTCGTCGAGGGCGCTCCGTTCGCGGAGGCCGAGGTGGACTCCGGGGCCCGCGTGGCCGTGATCAACCGGACGATGCGTCGTACCTTCTTCGGCGACGGCCCGGCGCTCGGTCGCGACCTGGAGGTCGACGGCCTGACCTATCGGGTGATGGGCGTCGTCGAGGACGTGCCCATGATGCGCGCGGTCCCGTTCGCGGACGTCTGGGTGCCGCATTCCTCGGGCCGCGACCAGGCCTACCGCTCCGACCTGCAGGGCGAGTTCTGGGGCCTGCTCCTCGCCCGCAGCGCCGCAGACTTCCCGGGCATCCAGTCCGAGTTCCGCTCGCGCATGCAGCGAATCGACCTCTCCGCCTACCCGGAGTTCGAGCGGCTCCACGCCACGCCGGAGACGCTGCTGGCGAGCACGTCGCGGATGATCTTCGACGCCCACGACGACCCCGAGAGCCGCCCCGACCGCCTGCTCGGGGTGTTCGGCCTGCTGGCGCTGCTGTTCCTGGCGCTGCCCACCATCAACCTCGTCAACCTCTCGATCAGCCGCATCCTGGAGCGGGCGTCGGAGATCGGAGTGCGCAAGGCGTTCGGCGCGCCGGCCACCAGCCTGGTCGGCCAGTTCGTCCTGGAAAACGTCGTGCTGACGCTGCTGGGCGGCGTCCTGTCGTTGCTGGCGGCGCCGCTGGTGCTGGCAGCGATCAACCAGAGCGGGGTGCTGCCGTACGCGCAACTCGCGCTCAACCTGCGCACGTTCGCGCTGGGCCTCGGTCTGGCGGTGTTCTTCGGCGTCCTGTCCGGGGCCTACCCGGCCTGGCGCCTGGCACGCCTGCACCCGGTGGTGGCGCTGAAAGGAGCCGCGCGATGATCTTCCACCTGCTGCGCCTGGTCTGGCACCGCAAGCGGCAGTCGGCCCTGCTGCTGGCCGAGTTGTTTGCCTCGTTCCTGGTGCTGTTCGCCGTGGTGCTCGGCGGCGTCGTCGCAGGCGACAACTGGCGGCGGCCGCTCGGCTTCGAGTGGGAGGACGTGTGGTTCGTCGGCGTGCGCGCGTCGTCGGGCGATCGCCCCGACGAAGGACTCGCCGGTCGCGACCTGGTCGCGTTGCGTGAAGCCGTGCGCGAGTTCCCGGAGGTGCGGTCCGCCGCCTACGTCGACCCGGCCCCGTACCAGCACTCGCAGTGGATGGACGGCGGGCGCATCGCGGGGCGCCGGGTGATGTGGCGGATGGCGCGCGCCGACGACGGGCTGCCCGCGGTGCTGGGCCTGAAGCTGGTGGCGGGGCGCTGGTTCTCGCGCGAAGACGACCCTGCCGGCACGACTCCAATGGTCGTCAGCGAGTCCTTCGCCCGCCACGTGTTCGGCACCACCGACGTCGTGGGACGCGACGCCACGTCCGAACAGGAGCGGGAGGACGCGGCTCCGCCCGCGAAGCGGCGCATCGTGGGCGTGATCGCCGACTTCCGGCAGGACGGAGAGCTGATGGGCCCGGAGCACTACGCGTTCCAGCGCGCGGAGCCGGCCAGCGGAGAGATGCGGCGGCTGCCACGGGTGCTGCTGGTGCGGGTGGCCCCCGGCAGCGGAGTCGCCCTCGAGGAACGGCTGCTGCGGCGCCTGGAACGCGAGCGCCCCGGCTACACGTTCCAGATCGAGCCGCTCGCGCAGATGCGCTCCTCGCGCAACGCCACGGGCCTGATCCCGCTGGCCACCGGCGGCGTGGTGGGGCTGTTCCTGATGGTGATGGTCGCGCTGGGGCTCTCCGGGGTGCTGTGGCAGAACGTCACCCAGCGCACCCGCGAGATCGGCCTCCGGCGCGCCCACGGCGCGGCCGCCGCCGACGTGTTCCGCCAGGTGCTCGCCGAGGTCGCGCTGCTGGTGACGCTCGCCGTCGCCGCGGGCGCCCTGCTCGTCGTGCAGATCCCGCTGCAGGACCTGGTCACCGGCATCCGCCCCGGCGCGTTCGCGGCGTCCCTTGCGCTCACGGTGTTCGGGCTCTATGGTCTGGCTCTCGCTTCGGCCGCCTACCCGGCGCGCCTCGCGGCCTCGCTGGAGCCGGCCGAGGCCCTGCGCTACGAGTAGTCGGGCGCGGGGGAGCGCCGCTTGATCCTGATCGTCGACGACGACCATTCCGTCACCGCCTCGCTCAGCCTGCTGCTCAAGCAGGCCGGGCACCCGTCCGCGGCGGCGGCTTCGCCCGAGGAGGCGCTGCGGGCGCTCGAGGAGCGCGCCGTGGACCTGGTGCTCCAGGACATGAACTTCTCGCGACGCACCTCGGGCGAAGAGGGGTTGCAGCTCCTCGCGCGGATCAAGGAGCAGAGACCGGCCCTGCCCGTGATCCTGATGACGGCGTGGGGCTCGATCCCGCTGGCGGTCGAGGGCATGAAGCGCGGCGCCTCGGATTTCGTGACCAAGCCGTGGACCCGCGAGCAGCTGCTGCAGTCGATCGGCACGGCGCTCGGGCTCGCGAAGGTCGGCGCGGCCGCGCCCGAGCCGCCGAGCCGGGAGAGCCTCGACACCTCGTGGGACTTCGGCCCGCTGGTGGGCGAGGACCCGGCGCTGCTGCGGGTGCTCGAGATCGTCGGCCGCGTCGCCGCGACGGACGCCTCGGTGCTGGTGACCGGGGAGAGCGGGACCGGCAAGGAGCTGGTGGCCGAGGCGATCCACCGCAACTCGGGCCGTCGGGCGGGGCCGTTCGTCAAGGTCAACCTCGGCGGCATCGCGGCGACGCTGTTCGAGAGCGAGATGTTCGGCCACGTGCGGGGCGCCTTCACGGACGCGCGCCAGGACCGCAAGGGCCGCTTCGAGCTGGCCGACGGCGGGACCATCTTCCTCGACGAGATCGGGGAGCTCGACGCAGGCTCGCAGGTCAAGCTGCTGCGCGTGCTGCAGGACCGGACGTACGAGGTGCTGGGCTCCAGCGTGACCCGCAGCGTCGACGTCCGCGTCGTCTCGGCGACCAACCGCGACCTTGCCGACCAGGTGGAACGGGGGGCCTTCCGCGAGGACCTGCTCTACCGGCTCAACCTCATCGTCGTGCGGCTGCCGCCGCTGCGCGAGCGGCCCGGCGACGTCGCCCTGCTCGCGCGCCACTTCCTGCGCCGGCTGGGCCAGACCTACGGCCGCGACGACCTCCAGCTCGCGCCGCGCGCGGCGGCGTGGCTGCAGTCGCTGCCGTGGCCGGGCAACGTGCGGCAACTCGCCCAGGCCCTGGAGCGCACGGTGCTGATGACGCCGCGGCCCACGCTGGAGGTGGAGGACTTCCAGGCGGCGACCGCGCTCGACGCGCGGGCCCGCGAGCGCGACCCGCTGCCCGCCGTGGGCGCGATGACGCTCGACGAGATCGAGCGCGGCATGGTGCAGAAGGCGCTGCGCCACCACGCGGGGAACCTGACCCGCGCGGCCGAGGCGCTCGGCCTGTCGCGCGCGGCGCTCTATCGCCGGCTCGAGAAGTTCGGGCTGCAGGCGTGAGCGCGTGAGCCCGCGCGGGCGGGTGCTCGCCTACCTGGCCGCCCTCCACGGCGTGTTCGCGGCCCTGGCCTGGGTGCTGCTGGCTGGCGACCGCTGGGCGCTGATCGCGGTCGAGCTGGTCTTCTTCGGCAGCCTGCTGCTGGGACTGAAGCTGACCGCCGGCCTGTTCGAACCACTGGAACTCGCGCGCGACAGCGCGCGCCTGCTCGAGGAGGGCGACTTCACGACCCGCTTCGTTCCGACAGGGCAGCCCCAGGTCGACGAACTCGTCCACGTCTACAACCGGATGGCGGATCAGCTCCGGGCGGAGCGCGTGCGCTCGGAGGAGCGGCACCACTTCCTGGGCCGCATCCTGGACGTCTCGGCCACCGGCATCGTCGTGCTCGATTTCGACGAGCGCGTCGAACTCGCGAACCCGGCCGCGGCCCGGCTGTTCGACGCGTCGGGCGCCGAGCTGCGCGGCCGGGGCCTCGCGGAGCTGCCCGGCGCGCTCGGCGAAGCGGTGGCGGCGCTCGCGGAGGGGGAGCCGCAGGTCGTGTCGATCGCCTCCGGCCGCCGGGTGCGGGTGCAGCGCGGCCACTTCCTGGACCGCGGCTTCGCCCGCCGCTTCTACGTGCTCGACGAGCTGACCGAGGAGCTGCGCCGCTCGGAGCGGGCCGCCTACGAGAAGCTGATCCGCACCATGTCGCACGAGGTGAACACGACCGTCGCCGCGTCGGGGTCGCTGCTGCAGTCGTGCCTCGCCTACGCGCCGCAGCTCCGCGACGAGGACCGGGCCGACTACGAGCAGGCGCTGGGCGTCGTGATCGGGCGGACGCGGGCGCTCGCCGACTTCCTGGGCCGCTTCGCCGCGCTGTTCCGGCTGCCGCCGCCGCGTCGCGAGCCGCTCGACGTGGCGGGGATGCTGCGGGCCCTGGCGCGGCTGCTCGCCGCCCACGCCGAGTCGCGCCGCGTGACGTTCGCCTACGAGCTCGCCGTCGAGCCGCTGATCGTCGAGGCCGACCGGGCGCTGCTCGAGCAGGCGCTCTCCAACGTGGTGAAGAACGCGGTCGAGGCGGCGGGCACCGGCGGAACGGTCACCCTGGCGACGGGCCGGCGCGGGGGGCGCCCGCTGGTCGAGGTGCGCGACACCGGTCCCGGGCTCAGCGAAGAAGTGCGCGCCCACCTGTTCACGCCGTTCTTCAGCACGAAGGAGGGCGGCCAGGGGATCGGCCTGACGCTCGTGCAGGAGATCCTCGCGCAACACCGCTGCGCGTTCGCCCTGGAGGCGAAGCCCGGCGGCCCGACAACGTTCAGCGTGCTCTTCTAGCCTAGGAAGGCTTGGTCGCCAGCAGGGCGGCCAGGCGATCGTGGGCGCGGGCGGCGAGCGACTCGGCCTCGGCGCGCGCGGAGGCGCGGAAGGCCTCGTCCTTGACGTCCGTCAGGTTGATCAGCACGTTCTGGCCGCAGCCCCAGATCCCGGCCTCCAGCATCTTGGCGCCGACGTCGAGGTCCGAGCGGGAGGCCGGGTTGCCGTGGGCGGCGAGCTCGATCATCGGCTCCCAGCAGCGGTCGCCGACGCGCATCACCGACAGCGGCACCTCGATCGCCTGGCGCAGGCCCGCCTGCATCGCGGCCGTGCGCTCGGCGGCCTTCTCCGGGGTGTCCTTCGGCAGGCCCATCGCCGCCATGTACGCGTCGAACGCCGCGGTGTCGGCGTCGACCAGCGGGATCAGCGCCTCCATCGCCTCGTGCAGCGGCGGGATCAGGCGCCGCATGCGCGCGTCCTGGGCCTCGAACTTGCGCTTGCCGTAGGTCATCCAGCCCATCATGGCGCCGAGCCCAGCGCCCATCGCCGCGACCGCCGCGGACACGGAGCCGCCGCCCGGCGCCGGGGTGCGGGCGCCGACCTGCTCGACGAAGCCGCGCAGGGTGAGGCCGGTCAGGGTGGGCTTCGAGGCCGACGGGATCATGTACTCGATGATCCGCTTCTCGGGCACGAACGGCTGGACGGACGACAGGCCGAGGCGCTCGATCGCGAGGCGGATCTTCTGCCGCTCGTCGATCACGAACAGGTTCTCGCGGGCGACGTAGTGCTCGGCCGCCATCAGCAGCGCCTGCTTCGGCACCAGGCCCACGATCTCCGAGCCGACGACGCCGAGGTTCAGCGCGCGGGCCCGCTCTGCGCAGGCTTCGAACGCGACGTGGGGCGGCGTGGTCGTGAAGTCGTCGAGGTTCATCGAGACCTGGGCCATCTGGTACTCGTCGACGAACCAGCCGATCGCCTTGACCGCCTTGAGCAGCCCCGGCTCGCCGGGGCCGCGGCCCTGCTCGCGCACGTCGAGCGCGATGCGGTGGGCCTGTTCCTTCGTGCCCAGCACGTTGACGTTGTAGGCGATCAGGAAGAAGCGCGCGCCCGTCGCCGTGGCGCCCCACTCGGGCACGAACTGCTGGGGCCCGAAGTCGGGCTTCCACTCCGGCCGCGGCAGTTTCGCCGCCAGGCCCTCGTACTCGCCTGCGCGGATCTGGCTGAGCGTCTTGCGGTGGGCCTCGGTCGCGGCCGCCTCGTAGAGGAAGACGGGGACGCCGAGCTCTTCGCCGAGGCGCCGGCCGAACTGGTGCGAGAGAGCGACGCAGTCCTCCATGGTGACGCCGGAGATCGGCACGAAGGGGCACACGTCGAGCGCGCCCATCCGCGGGTGCTCGCCCTGGTGCCGCCGCATGTCGATCCGCTGCCGCGCCACGCGCGCCGCCGCCAGCGCGCCGTCGACCACCGCCTCGGGCTCGCCGACGAACGTGTAGACCGTGCGGTTCGTGGAGACTCCGGGGTCGACGTCCAGCAGCGAGCAGCCCGGGGTCCGGCGCACCGCGTCCGCGATCGCGTCGATCACCGCGCGGTCGCGGCCCTCGGAGAAGTTGGGGACGCACTCGACGAGCTTCATTCAGTCGCCCTTGGGCTTGAACAGCGGGATCGGGAAGGAGGCGACGTTGTCGGTCTTGCCGGCCTCGGAGATGCGGGCGGGGCCCTGCTTCTCGACCTCGTCGATGCGGACGATCGCCTGCATCGGCAGGAAGCAGCGCCGGACCCCCTCGAACTCGCGCTGCAGGCGCTCCTCGGCGGGATCGACGACGACGGTGGTGCGCTGGCCGAACACCAGGTGCTCGACCTGGACGAACCCCATCAGGTTCGCCTGGCTCACGTTGCGGGCGTAGATCTCGTAGACCTGGCCCTGGTTCAGGAAGGTGACCTTGTAGAGACGCTTGGCGGATGCCACGGGACGGCAGTTTACCCCGCCCCGCGGCGGCCTCAGGCGTGAGTCAGTTCGTGCGTCCGGGCGGCGACGTCGCGGGCGGCGGCGAGGCCGGCCTCGAGGTCGGCCCACAGGTCCTCGACGTCCTCGAGGCCCACCGACAGCCGCAGCAGCCCGCCGGTGATGCCCTCGGCGAGGCGCGCGGCCTCGGGCACCGAGCGGTGGGTCAGCGCCGCCGGGTGCTGGATCAGCGAGTCGGTGGAGCCGAGGCTGACCGCGGGCGTGACGATCTCGAGCGCCTTCATCAGGGCCGAGGCGGCGGCGATGCCACCCGCGACGTCGAACGCCAGGATCGTGCCCGTGCCCTTCATCTGGCGGCCGATCAGGCCGTGCGGGTCGGTGCCGCCGAGCCCGGGGTACAGCACGCGGCTGACGCCGGGGTGGGCGGCCAGCCGCTCGGCCAGCACGCGGGCCGTCGCCTGCATGGTGCGCACGCGCAGCGGGAGGGTGGGGATTCCGCGGTGCAGGAGGTAGGCGGCCATCGGGTGGAGCACCGCGCCGGTGAGCACCCGCACGACCCGCAGCCGCTCGGCCCACGCCTCCGAACAGGCGATCACCCCGGCCAGCACGTCGCCGTGGCCGCCGATCGCCTTGGTGGCGGAGTGGAGGGAGAGCGCGGCGCCGAACTGCAGGGGGTTCTGCAGGATCGGGGTCGCGAAGGTGTTGTCGAGCATCAGCGGCACGGGGCCGAGGCTCCGGGCCAGGGCCTGGATGTCGAGCAGGTCGAGCGTGGGATTGCCCGGCGTCTCGGCGATCGCGAGGGAGGTGTCCGGCCGCACGAGCGACGCGGCGTGGGCGGCGTCGGTGAAGGTGACCTCGAGGCCCAGGGTCCCGGCCTCCAGCAGGTGGTCGGTGCCGCCGTACAGCGGCCGGATCGCCAGCACGTGCCGGCGCCGGCCGCAGTCCGCGGCGGCGAGCAGTGCCGCGGTCACCGCCGCCATCCCCGACCCGAAGGCGACCGCCGCCTCGGCGCCTTCCAGTTCCGCCAGCGCCTCCTCGAAGCGGGCCACCGTGGGGTTGTGCATTCGCGCGTAGATCGCGCTGCCCTTCGGGTGGCCGCCGTGGCCGAGCGACTCCATGCTGAGGCCGGCGCTCTCCAGGTCGGGCGTGGGATAGGTGCTCGACAGGTCGATCGGCGGGGCGTGCAATCCCAGCTCGACGAGATCGTGGCGGCCGGCGTGGACGGCGCGGGAGGTGTCGGAGTGGAGTCGGCGCGAGGCGTGCTTCATGCGTGGAATGATCGCGTTCGACGGGGAGGCCCGGCAATCGAATAGACTTCAGGATATGGCGGAAAACACCACGCTGGACCGAATCGACTTCGAGATCGTGCGGCTTCTGCAGAATGATGCGCGGCTGTCGAACAAGGAGATCGCCGCCCGGGTCGGGCTGGCCCCGTCGACCTGCCTGGGCCGGGTGCGGCGGCTGACCGGGGAGCGCGTGCTGCGCGGCTTCCACGCGGAGGCCGAACCTCGGGCGCTGGGCATCGGGCTGCAGGCCCTCCTGTTCGTGCGCCTGGCCCGCCACTCGCGGCGGCAGGTGGAGGCGTTCCGCGCCCACGCGCTGTCGCTGCGGGAGACGGTGGCGCTGTACCACGTCGGCGGGCGTCACGACTTCCTGGTCCACCTCGCGGTGCGCGACGCCGACCACCTGCGCGACATCGCCCTCGAGGGGTTCACGACCCGCCGCGAAGTGGCCCACCTCGAGACGCATCTCCTCTTCGAGCGGATCTCGAAGCCGGAACTGCCACAATGGGTGGCGCCCGCGTCCCGCGCGCGGGCCAGCCTGCCGCGCGACGTGACGCGGCGGTCCGGCGTGGGGCGGGGGGCGAGGGCGCGGGCCCGGGTGGAGCCGTGATCGATCGAATCGTCCTTCTCGCACTGCTGGCAGCGCCGCAGACCGCCGCGCCTTCGCCGTCGCCATCCGTCGCCCCGCTGGCCGTGACGCGTGGCGCGATCACGCCGAAGGTCGTCTGCGCGGAGCAGCCGCGGTTCAGCTACTCGCTGTATCTCCCCGCCGACTACGACCCTGCGAAGAAGTGGCCGGCGCTGTTCCTGTTCGACCCCCGCGGACGCGGCCCGCTCGCGGCGGAACTCTTCCGCGAGGCGGCGGCGAAGCACGGCATGGTGCTCGTCGCCTCGAACGACACCCGCTCCGACGACCCGAAGGCCCCGAACAACGAGGCCGTGATGGCGACCTGGGCCGATGCCCACGCTCGGCTGAGCCTCGACCCGCGGCGCCTCTACGCCGGCGGCTTCTCGGGAGGCGCCCGCATCTCGGCGCGCATCGGCGCCGTGCTGCAAGGCGGCCTCGCGGGCGTCATCGCGGTCGGCGCGGGGCTGCCGCCCGAGGGCGACGCCCGCGTCCGCCAGCCCTTCAGCCTCTACGGTGCGATGGGGGAGACCGACTTCAACTACACGGAGATGCGCCAGCTCGAGGAGCAGCTCCGCGGCTCACGCACCCCGGCGCGGATCGTGTCGTTCGAAGGGGGACACCAGTGGCTGCCGCCGGAGCTCGCGATGGAGGCGCTCGACTGGCTCGCCTTGCGGGCGATGGCGGAGGACCGCATGCCCGCAGACGCCGCGGTCGCGGATCGTTACCGCGCCTCGGTGTCGGCGCGCGCCGCCCGCTACGAGAGGGACGGGCGGATCGGGGAAGCCCTGCGCACGTGGGAGGCACTCGCCGACGACCTGGCCGGCTTCGGCGGTTCCAGCGCGGCGATCCGCGAGGTCGAGCGGCTGGGCGCCCCGGCCCGCAAGGAGCTGGAGCGCGAGCGCAAGCTCGTCAGGCAGGACCAGGAGTGGACCCAGAGCGCGATGCGCACGATCGCGCGCCTCGGCGAGACGCCACCGCCACCTCTCGCCGAGCTCGTGCGCACGCTCGACGTCGTCCGCCTGCGCGAGCAGCTCGCGGCCGACGATCGCCTGGCGGCGCTGTCGGCGCGGCGGCGGCTGAGCGCGATCATGAGCCAGGCCAACTTCTACGTGCCCCGCACCTTGCGCGAGCGCGGCCAGCTCGCGAACGCGCTGGTCTGCGCCGACCTGGCCGCCGCCATCGATCCGGAGTCGCCGGGGCCCGACGTGAACCGGGCCCGCGCCCATGCCCTGGCCGGTCGCAAGGTCGAGGCGATCGCCGCGCTGCGGGAGGCCCTGAAGAAGGGCCCGCCGCGGACGACGATCCCGCTGGCTGACGATCCGGAGCTGTCGACGTTGCGCGGCGATCCCGGCTTCGAGGCGATCCTGGAGGAACTGCGCAAGCTCGAGCCCGCGGGTGGCGCAGGCGCATGACCCGCTCGCGCGCCACCGGTCTCGTGCTCTTCCTGCCGGTGCCGATCGTGCTGGCGCTCTTCGTGCGCACGCCGCTGGGACTGGGCGCATCGCTGGCGCTGGGCGTCGCGCTGATGGCCACGCACCGCGTCTACGCGCGCCCCTGGGCGCTGGCGCGCGCGTCGCGCCGCTGCCTCTGGTGCGGACGCGAGGACGGCGTGGGGCCCGTGGCCCTGTCCGACCCGCTGGGGCCGGCGGCCTGGAGTGCGTGCGTGGCCCACGACTCCTCGCTGCGGGCGTTCGTGGGCTGGGCCGAGCGGCGGGCGCCGCTGCTCGGGGCCGGCATCCTCGGCACGCTGCTGGTGCTGCTGGCGACCGGAGTGGCCGTCGTCGCCGAGGCGCTGCCCGCCGCCCGCTACGCCGATGCCGTGGCGCTCTTCCAGGGCGGCGTCGCGATCAGCGTGCTGCCGCTCTCGTTGTGGGGCCCGCGGGCTCCCGCGCCTGTGAACGCCCGATCGCCCTTCCCGCTCCACATTCAGGCCCTGATCGGCACCGCCGTCGTCGTGTGGCTCTTCCGCCTGGTCGGGGCGATCTGGCTCGTGCAGGCGGCGCTGCATGCGCGCCGATCGCTCGGCTGGCCGTAACCTATAGGCGAGTGAGCGACGAGTTCTTCGACGACCAGTTCCTCGCCGAGCTCGAGGAGCTGGCGGATGGCCAGGGCCCGGGGGGGCTCGGCGCCGAGACGTCGGCGTTGCAGGCGCGCTGGCAGGCGTTCCTCGACGGGCCCGGCGATGCGCCCCTGGACGAGGAGAGCTTCGTCGCGCTGCCGCCGGCCGCCTTTGCCGAGCGCACGAACCTCCTGATCGAGATCTGCCGCGAGGCGAAGGGCAGCGGCGCGGCCCAGGCGGTCGAGGCCTTCGTCGTGTTCGTCCAGACCCTGGTGCCGGCGCTCTCGACCGAGGGCGCAGCCCTCATCAAGCGCTTCTTCTTCCGGCTGGCACCGACGCTGCTCCACGTCGCCTGGAACGACTTCGGCGCGACCGAGGGCCAGCGCGCCGACGGCCGGCTCGCCCTGCGCGAGATGGAGAAGGTGCTGATCGAGATCTCGGACGTCAAGCTGGCGCCATCGGAGAGCGACCTGGTGTTCCGCTCGATCGACCAGATGGCGGGTTTCATCGTCGTCGGCGACTACGCGATGGCCTCCGGCATCATCTCCACGCAACTGCTCTCGATCATCCAGCGCAACAAGATCGCCCGCGCCCTCTACCGCCTGATGGAGGTCGAGGTCAGCGTCCAGAACTACCTGAAGGACAAGCTCGGCTACTCGACGCCGCGGCTGCGGGTGCCCGGCGACCTGCCGCACCTCGGCGACTACGGACCGCTGCGCTGCCTGCGCGAGCAGATGCTGGGCGACGAGAGCTGGATCATCCAGGTCCACATCCCCGGACTGACCCGGCTGCGCGACGTCGTGCTGCGGCTGATCCCGCAGGACTCGGCGACCACGTTCCACGACCTGCGCCTCGACGCCCTGGGCGGCGCGGTGCTCGAGGTGCCCGACGGCACGTACCACATCGGGCTGATCTACGAGCCCGAGGCGCGGCCCGACGCGGCGTGAGCCGGACCGCGCGCATCGCCGCCTTCCACGCGGAGGTGGACTCGGCTGCGAAGGGGATTTCGGCGAGCCACGGTCCGCGGCTGCGCTGCGGGCGCGGCTGCGCTGCCTGCTGCGTGGACGACCTCACGGTGTTCGAGGTGGAGGCGGAGCGCATCCGCGAGGGGGCGGCGGCGCTGCTTTCGACCGGTGAGCCCGGGCCCGCGGGGGCCTGCGCGTTCCTGGACGCTGACGGCGCCTGCCGGGTGTACGCGCTGCGGCCGTACGTCTGCCGAACCCAGGGCCTGCCGCTGCGCTGGCTCGAGGAGGACGACGACGAGCCGGGCGCCGAAGTCGAACGGCGCGACATCTGTCCCCTCAACGACGAGACGGGGCCTCCCCTCACCGAGCTGCCGGCGGAGCAGTGCTGGACGCTCGGGACGTGGGAGAGCCGGCTGCGCGACCTGCAGCGCGAGTTCGACGGCACGCTCGCCCGCGTGCCGCTGCGCTCGCTATTCGCGGTGCGGCGGGGGTAGCGCGGCAGCAATCCGGCCGGCCAGCCGCGCGTTGTTGCGAAGCAGCGCCACGTTGGCGGTGACGCTGCGCCCGCCCGTGACGACGCGCAGCCGCTCCAGCAGGAACGGCGTGACGTCGCGCCCGGCGACGCCCGCGGAAGCGGCCTGCGCCAGGGCCGCGGCGATCGCCTCGCGCTCCAGGTCGGCGGGCAACTCGTGTTCCGCGGGGATCGGGTTGCCGACCAGCACACCGCCACCACCCAGGTCGAAGTGCGCCGCGGCCGCGTGCGCGAGCGCAGCCGGGTCGTCGAAGCGGGCATCCGCGCGCAAGCCGCTGTCGCGCCGGTAGAACGCAGGCCAGGCGTCGGTGCCGAAGCCGTAGACCGGGACTCCCAGGGTCTCCAGCACCTCGCGCGTGCGCGGCAGGTCGAGCACGGCCTTGGCGCCCGCGGAGACGACGACGACCGGGAAGCGGGCGAGCGCCTCGAGGTCTGCCGAGGCGTCTCCGTGCTCGGCGTAGCCGCGATGCACGCCGCCGATGCCGCCTGTGGCGAAGACGCGAATGCCGGCCCGCGCCGCGCACCAGGCGGTCGCGGCGACCGTCGTCGATCCGCGCTCACCGCGCGCGAGCGCGGCAGCGAGGTTCGACAGGTTCAGCTTGATCGCGCCGGGCGCGGCGAGCGCCGCCAGTTCGTCGGCCTCGAGCCCGACGACGACGGCGCCCGCGAGGACGCCGATGGTCGCCGGCTCCGCGCCGGACTCGCGCACCTCCGACTCGAGCGCCTGCGCCGTGTCCACGCCCTCCGGAGCCGGCAGGCCGTGGGTGACGAGCGTGGTCTCGAGAGCGACGACGGGCCGGCCGGCGGCGAGCGCGCCGGCGACCCGCGGCGCGATCCGCATCCGGTTCATGCCGAAGGCCACGCCCCGCCGCCCTGGTACCACGCGGCCAGTCGGGCTTCCGCCCCCTCCGGGCTGGCCGCGAGCAGGCCCTCGATGCCCCAGGTCGAGATCGCGAAGCTGGCCCCGACGATGCCGCGGGCCACGGCCCGCGCGGGGGACTCGCGACGCAGCAGGCCGGTGAGGACCCCGGAGGCGAACGCGTCGCCGGCGCCTGTCGCGTCGGCGCACTCCGGCGCGCGGGCCTGCCAGGCGTCGATGCGGTCGCGCGCGACGTCGTAGGCGAGGCCGCCCAGGGCGCCGCGCTTGTAGAACACGTGGCGCAGCCGGCCGCCCCGCAGCGAGCGCAGCACGTCCTCGGGGCGCTGCGCGGCGCCGGGAAGCTGCATCTCGTCTTCGCTCAGGAACAGCGCGTCGACGCGCGCGAAGATCGGTTGCCAGGCGTCCAGCGTGTCGGGCCGCAGCGGACGAAAGGGGTCGAGCGACACCAGCGCCCCCGGCAGCGTCGAGAGCTCGAGCACCAGCTCGCGCTGGACCTCGAACGGCATCGGTCCCAGGTGGAAGGCGCGCGAGCGCTGGTAGCGGACGGGGAGCGAACCGGGGGCGGGCGACACCTCGACGTGGGTCGGCCGGTCGAGGCGGTGCAGCACCTGCCGCCGCACGCCTTCGTACAGGAGCCACGAGCGCAGGCCCTCGCGCCCGAGGTCGCGCACGCCCTCGAGGTCGGCGCCGCGCTGCTGCAGCGCCTCGAGCGCGGGGCGCGGGTAGTCGCTGCCGCACACCGTGGCGAGGCCGACCGGCGTCTCCCACAGACGGGCGGCCAGCGCGCCGTACAGCGCCGAGCCTCCGGCCTCGGCCATCCGCGTGCGGCCGTCCGGCATCACGACGTCGTCCACCAGGAGGTTGCCGAGCAGGACCAGTTCGGGCGCGGTCATCGCTCAGGGGGCCCGGAAGGCGCGGGCCACGGCCGCGCAGCGGGCCTCGTCGAGGGCGCCGGTCCAGTGTCCGCCGGCCTTGAGCGCGGAGCCCACGATCAGTGCGTCGGCGGCCCGGTAGCTCGCGACGTTGTGGGCGTCGACGCCGGAGCCGACGAGCGTCGGCAGCGCCGTGGCGGCGGCGACCTCGGCGACCTCGCGGGCGTCGGCCGGCTGGCCGGTGGCGGTCCCCGTCACGATCACGCCGTCGGCGAGGAAGAACTCGGCAGCGCGCGCCGTCTCCACGAGCGAGACGTCGGCCGTGAGCGCGTGCGCGGAGTGCTTCTTCTTGACGTCCGCGAACACCCGCACGGCGTCGGCGCCGATCGCGCGGCGGTACCGGAGCAGCGTGCCCGCATCGGACTGGTGCACGCCCTCGTCGCCGACGTGCGCGAACACGAAGCCCTCGACCCTCACGAAGCTGGCCCCCGCGGCGTGCGCCACGGCGATCGCTTCCTTGTTCGCGGCGGCCAGCACCTGCACGCCCAGCGGCAACGCCACGGCGCGCCGCACCTCGTGCGCGATCACCGCCATTGCCGCCACCGTCTCCGGGGGCGCGGCCCCGCGGACGTAGGGCCGGTCGTGCATGTTCTCGAGCAGCAGCCCGTGGAAGCCCGCTGCGGCCAGGAGTCGGGCTTCGGCCACGGCCCGCTCGCACGAGGCGCCGACGGGATCGGAGGAGAGGGGAGCGCCGGGGAGCGCTCCCGCGTGGAGCATCCCGATCAGCGCACGGGGCACGCCGAAGAGCGCCGGGACGAGGCCACGCTGGTCCATGCCGGGCGCGACGTTAGCACAGCACGAAAAAGGCCCGGCAGCCTGCGAAGCGCTGCCGGGCCCTGCGAGGTTCCATCTCGCGCCCCGCCCCGGGGGCGGGGGTTCTCATGTCAACGAACACCGGGCGAGGACGAGCCCGGTCCGCTCCGTCCTCTTACGGCCCCGCCGTCCTCCACGGGGCCCGCACTGGTCGGGGGGACCCTCCATGGCCAATGGACCTCCGAGCTTGACCCTCGTTCGTCCTGACACCTTCAAGATGGGTCGTCCCGGGGGCGAATGCAAGCCCTTTCCGATCGGCGGTAGGATCGCGGCCCATGGCCAGGGTCGGCTCGACCGCTCCATCGGAAGCGCTCATCTGCCTGCGCGGGGTGGCCAAGGGCTACCGCCGCGGCAGCGAGGATCTCCACGTGCTGACCGACGTCAACCTCGACGTCGAGAGTGGCGAGTTCGTCGCGCTGATGGGGCCGTCGGGCTCCGGCAAGAGCACGCTGCTGAACCTGATCGGGGGCCTCGACGTGCCGTCGGCCGGGACGATCCGGGTGGCAGGCGACGCGATCACCGCGCTGTCGCGGGCGCGGCTCACGGCCTGGCGCGCGCGTCACGTCGGCTTCGTGTTCCAGATGTACAACCTGATCCCGGTGCTGTCGGCCTTCCGCAACGTCGAGCTGCCGCTGCTGCTGCTGCCCCTGTCGAAGGCCGAGCGCCGCGAGCGGGTGGCGACCGCGCTGCGCGTCGTCGGCCTCGCCGACCGCATGGACCACAAGCCGCGCGAGCTGTCAGGCGGGCAACAGCAGCGGGTGGCGATCGCGCGGGCGATCGTCGCCGACCCGACGTTCCTCCTGTGCGACGAGCCCACGGGCGACCTCGACCGCCACAGCGCCGACGAGATCCTCGAGATGCTCCACCACCTGGTCGCCGAGTTCGGCAAGACCGTGCTGATGGTGACCCACGATCCGCGCGCCGCCGCTCGCGCCCAGGTCACGTTCCACCTCGACAAGGGCGAGCTGTCCTGACGTGCGCTTCCTGCCCCTGGTCGCGGCCAACCTGCTGCGCAAGAAGGCGCGCACGCTGCTGACCGCGGCCTCCTTCGCCGTCGCGCTCTTCCTGTTCTGCCTGCTGGTGACGATCCGCGCCGCCTTCAACCAGGGCATCGACGCGGCCGGCGCCGACCGCATCTTCGTCACCAACCGCACCTCGCTGATCCAGCCGCTGCCGCTCGCGTACCGCGACCAGATCCTGAAGCTGCCCGGGGTCGAGGCCGTGACCTATGCCAACTGGTTCGGCGGGGTGTACCAGGACCCGAAGAACTTCTTCCCGCAGTTCGCCGTCGACAAGGACACCTACCGCGAGATGTACGGCGAGTTCCGCATCGACGACGCGGCGTGGCAGGCCTTCCTCGCGGACCGCACGGCGGCGATCGCGGGCGCCACGCTCGCGGAACGCTTCGGCTGGAAGGTGGGGGACCGGGTCCCGATCCAGGGCACGATCTTCACCGGCGAGTGGAACTTCCACCTCGTCGGCATCTACGAGGGCAGCAAGCCGACCGACGACCTGACCCAGTTCTGGTTCCGCTCGGACTACCTGCTGGAGAACCTGCCCGAGGGCTACCCGGACGGCCTGATCGGCTGGTACGTGGTGCGGATCGCCCCGGGCGCGGACCTCGTCGAGGTCTGCAAGCGCATCGACGAGCGCTTCGCCAACTCGGCGTGGGAGACCCGCGCCCAGAGCGAGAAGGCGCTGGCCGCGTCGTTCGTGAAGCAGATGGGGAACATCGAGACGCTGATGCTGGCGGTCGGAGCGGTCGTGGTGTTCACGCTGCTGCTGGTCACGGGCAACACGATGGCGGGAGCGGTCCGCGAGCGGACCTCGGAGCTCGCCGTGCTGAAGGCGATCGGCTACGGCGACCGCTTCGTGCTCGGCCTCGTGCTGGCCGAGGCGCTGGGCATCGCGTTGCTGGGCGGCGTCGCGGGCACGGCGCTCGCCAAGGCGTTCACGTTCGGCGGCGACCCGACGGGCGGGCTGCTGCCCGTCTTCTACCTGCCGGACGGAGGGGCGGTCGCAGCCCTGGCCCTGGCGCTGGCCGTCGGGCTGGCCGCCGGCCTCGCGCCGGCGCTGCAGGCCGCGCGGCTCGACGTCGCGACGGCGCTGCGGCGGCTCTAGGACGACCGTGGCTCTCCCGCTCGTCTACTCGATCGAGAGCCTGCGCGCGCGCTGGCGCTCGTCGCTCGTCGCGGTCGCGGGCATCGCGGGATCGGTCGCCGTCTTCGTGGCGATGCTGGCGCTGGCGCGCGGCTTCGAGCTGGCGCTCGTCTCCTCGGGCTCGCCCGACAACGCGCTGGTCCGGCGCGCGGGCGCCACCTCCGAGATGGACAGCGTGATCGACGTGGAAGAGCTCCGGGTGCTGCAGGACGCGCCCGAGGTCGCACGCGACGCGCGCGGCCCGCTGGTCAGCGGGGAGATCGTCGTGCTGGTGGCGCTGCCGCTGCGCCAGGCCGGCACGGAGGCCAACGTCATGGTCCGCGGCGTCACCGCGCGCGCCCTCGACGTGCACGGGGGAGTGCGCGTCGCCGAGGGCCGCATGCTGACGCCGGGCACCGCCGAGGTCGTGGTCGGCCGCTACGCCCGGAACAGCTACGCCGGGCTCGACCTCGGGGCCTCGGTCCGACTGGGCGGCACGCCGTTCACGATCGTCGGGTTCCTGGACGCCGGCGGGAGCGCCTTCGACTCCGAGATCTGGGCCGACGAGGCCGTGGTCGGCCCCGCGTACCAGCGGCCGCGGGGGTACTATCAATCGGCGGCGGCCCGGCTCGTCGCGCGCGACGCGCTCGGCGCGCTGCGCGAGCGGGTGGCCTCCGACCCCAGGATGCGACACCAGGTGGACCGCGAGACCGAGTACTACGCGCAGGCGTCGCAGTCGATGCGAGGCATGATCCTCTCGCTGGGCGCGCTGGTCGCCGCGGTGATGGGCGTCGGCGCGGTCTGCGGCGCGCTCAACACGCTCTACTCGGCAGTGGCCGAGCGCGCACGGGAGCTCGCCACCATCCGCGCCCTGGGCTTCGGCGGAGGGGCGGTGGTGATCGCGATCGTGGCCGAGTCGCTGCTGCTCGCGGCGGCCGGGGGAGTGCTGGGCGCTCTGCTCGCCTGGCCGCTGGACGGGCTCACCACGTCCACCCTCAACTTCCAGACCTTCTCCCACGTCGCGTTCGCGTTCCGCGTCACCCCGGACCTGCTGGCCCTCGGCTTCGGCTTCGCGCTGGCGATGGGTGCCGTCGGCGGCCTGCCGCCCGCGCTGCGGGCGGTGCGGGTGCCGGTCGCCGTGGCACTGCGCGATCTCTGAACTTCCTCCATGGAGGCAACGACTCGATGATCCTCGTCACTGGCGGCACCGGCACGATCGGCACCGAACTCGTGCGGCTGCTGCGCGATCGCGGCGCGGCGTTCCGCGTCTTCGCCCGCACTCCCGCCAAGGCGCGGACCCTGCGCGACACCGGCATCGAGGTGGTCGAGGGCAACCTGGACCAGCCGCAGCAGCTCGAGGCCGCCTGCGACGGCGTCGACACGCTGTTCCTGCTCTCGCCGGTCGACCCGCGGCAGGACGAGCTCCAGGGCCGCGCGATCGGGGCCGCCCGGCGCGCGGGCGTGCCGCGGGTGGTCCGCGTCTCGGGCGCCGGCGCGCGCACCGGCTCGCCCGTCAGCTTCTCCCGCTGGCACGCGACGACCGACAAGCGGCTGGAGGAGTCCGGCCTCGCCTACACGCTGCTGCGGCCCGCGTGGTTCATGCAGAACCTGTTGATGTCCGCCCCGGCGATCGCCGCGGAGGGTCGCTTCTCGCTGCCTGCCGGCGACGCGGCAGTGGCCGCGATCGACGCCCGCGACGTGGCCGCCGTGGCCGCCGCGGTGCTGCTCTCGCCCGCGGCCCACGAGAACCGCGCCTACGAGCTGACCGGCTCGGCCGCACTCCGTTTCGAGGAGATGGCCGAGCAGCTCGCGACCGCCACGGGGCGCGCGGTGCGGTACCAGGCGGCGAGCCCCGAGCAGGCGGGGGCTGTCTTCCGCGCGGCGGGCCTGCCCGACTGGCTGGCGGACGGCATGCTCGAGATGTACGCGTCGTTCCGCGCGGGCGAGGGGGCTCGCGTCACGGGCGACGTGCACAAGGTGCTGGGCCGCGCGCCGCTCGCGTTCGAGGACTTCGCCCGCGACTACGCGAACGCCTTCGCACCCCCGCGCAAGGCCTGACGTCCGCGGCCGTGCCCGAGCTGCCCGAGGTCGAGGTCACGCGCCGGCAGGTGCGGCCGCTGCTGGTGGGGCGGCGGATCGCGGCCGTGCACACGACGAGGCCCAGCTACTTCTTCGTCACGCCGCCGGCGACGCTGCGGCGGCGACTGGCCGGCCGGACCGCCACGGAGGTCGAGCGGCACGGCAAGTACCTGCTGGCGGCCCTCGACGACGGCTCGCGCCTGCTCCTGCACCTGGGCATGACCGGGCAGCTCTTCGGAGCGGGAGCACGCAGCGTGCGGCTGCTGTCGTCGACGGGCGGCGGGACGCTCAGCCCCGAGGAGCAGGTCGAAGCCCGCGGCCCCGACCGCCACGTCCACCTGCGGCTGGCCTTCGAGGACGGGGGGCGCGACCTGCTGTTCCGCGACACGCGGAAGTTCGGCAAGGTGGCCTGGCTCGCGCCGGGCCGCTCCGATCCGCGCCTCGACCGGCTGGGGCCGGACGCGCTCGGGGCCGACGGCCCGCTGCTGTGGGCGGCGTCGCGCCGGCGGTCGGCTCCGGTCAAGACGCTGCTGCTCGACCAGGGCGTGCTGGCGGGGGTCGGCAACATCTACGCCGACGAAGCGCTGTTCGGCGCGGGCGTGCGGCCGACGCGGGCGGCACGGCGCTTGACCCGCGCCGAGTGCGAGCGCCTGGCGGAGGAGATCCGGCGCGTGCTCCTGCGCTCGATCGAAACCGGCGGCTCCAGCATCAGCGACTACGTGCACCCCGACGGAACCGACGGCGGTTACCAGGACGAGCGGCGCGTCTACGCCCGCACGGGGGAGCGCTGCCTGCGCTGCGGCGACGGGGCGATTGCCCGGCGCGTGATCGGCGGACGTTCGTCCCACTTCTGCCCGCGCTGCCAGCGCTGAGAGGTATCTTTGGCCGCATGAGCGAGCGAGTGCCGACCCGGGCCGAGGCCGAGGCCCTCCTGTTCGAGTTCACGCAGTCGGACGCCCTGCGCAAGCACGGGCGCGCGGTCGAGCAGGCGATGCGCGCCTATGCGGGCTGGTTCGGCGTCACCGACCCCGCCGAGATCGAGAAGTGGGGCATCGTCGGCCTGCTGCACGACTTCGACTACGAGCAGAACCCGACCGAAGAGACGCACCTCCACGTGGGCTCGCGGATCCTGCGCGAGCGCGGCTATCCCGAGGAGATCGTCGAGGCGATCTGCTCCCACGCCGACTACATGAACATCCCGCGGGACACGCCGCTCAAGAAGGCGATCTACGCCTGCGACGAACTGGTCGGCTTCATCGGCGCGGCGGTCAAGGTGCGGCCGACGAAGAAGATCGCCGACCTGCCCGTGGAGTCGGTCACGAAGAAGCTGAAGGACAAGGCCTTCGCCCGCTCGGTGGACCGCAGCTACGTCTACGGCGGGGCCGAGGCGCTCGGGCGCCCGCTCGACGAGCACGTCGGCTTCCTGATCGAGGCGCTGAAGCCGATCGCCGACGAGATCGGCCTCTAGGCGGACGGCCTCAGCGCACCGCGAACGCGGCCTGCGTCCAGGCCTGGCGGCCCATCGAGTCGGTGACGCGGGCGCGCACGTAGCGCTCGTTGCCGCTGAAGCGCCAGCCCGCGGACAGTCCGTCGACGGTCGTCAGCACCCGCCCGCCGTCGCCGATCAGCTCGATGCGGTAGCGGAAGCTCTTCTGCGGCTCGACCTCGAGGCGCAGACCGCCCGCGTCCCGCGAAACGTCGCGAAGCGCGACGCCGTTCGAGGCGTAGAAGTCGCCACGCCCGAGGGCCTCCAGCACCGCGTGCGGCGTGGCCTCCGGCACCCGCGCCACGACCCAGCCGCGCCCCGGGCACGCGCGGGCCGGCGTGCACTCGCCGACGAAGTGGTGGGAGTCGTCGACCGCGGCGCCGTGGACGCGGTGCCCCGCGCCGAGCAGCGCGTCCCACGCCTGCTCGGCCGAAGGCGTTCCGCCGCCACCGAGATGGTGGACGAGCGGATGCCCGCTGAAGATCTCGAGCAACTGGAACTGCGGCGCGACGGACAGCAGGTCGTCCGTCGAAAGCGCCCAGCCGAAGTTCGGGTGATTGACCAGGGCGAGCGCTCCGGCCGCGCGCGCGCGGTCGACGTTCTCGCGCAGCGCCATCGCCGCGGTTCCGCCCTTGAACGGCTCGACCGCCGCGCGCACGCCGAGCGCGTTGACGTGGACCGGCAGCCGCCGGCCGTCCGCCGGCAGGGCGAGCCCCGTGATCTCCTCCGCGGGGAGCAGGACGAGCCCTGCGGCGGCCGCGAGCGGAGCGGGGTCCGTCAACTGGTCGTGATCGCTCAGGGCGAGGAAGCCGTACCCGTGATCGCGGTACCAGCGGATCACCTCCTCCGGCGCGGCATCGCCGTCGCTGCGGTTCGTGTGGGTGTGGATGTTGCCCTTGAGCCAGGCTCCTGGCGCGGCCGGCGGCGACTGCGCCAGGGCAGGCACGGCGGACAGCAGGGCGGCGAGGGCGACGAGTCGGGAACCGCGAGGCATGCCGCGAGGATACGCCCGGGCCGTCAGGCAGCGAACGGCCCGCGCGCGCCGGGATCGAAGAGGAAGGCCTCGAGGGCGCAGCGCTCGCAGCGCCCTCCGGGGCGGAGCGGGAGCTCGGGACAGCCCTCCGTGAGGCAGGGGCGAAGCGGACGGCCCAGCGCGGCCGCCACGAACCGGGCCGCAGCGGCGGCGACGTTGCGGTCGCGGAGGATGCGGCGGTGGCCGAGCCCCGCGGTGGTCAGCAGTTCGGCACCCGGCCACGCCCGGACCATGGCCTCGGCATCGGCGTAGGGCACCTCGCGGTCGGCCCGGTCGTGGATCACGAGCGCGGCGCCGCGAAGCGCCGGCGCCAGCGCCTCGGCGTCGATCTCGGAGAGGGTGAGCCCCGTCCGGCGCTTGAGCCGCCGCAGGAGGACGGCCTCGAGCGGGGCGGGCAGGTCGAGCGCGTCGGCGAAGTCCCTGACGAAGCGGCTCGGCCGCGCAGGGGAGCCGATCAGTACGGCGGCCTCGAGGGGCAGCCGGTGTCGCGCGACGGCCACGGCCGTCGCGGCGCCACCCATGGAGTGGCCGACGACGGCGCGAAACCCGAGCTGGCGATGGGCCTCGAGCAGGGCGAGGGCGAAGCCGGGAACCGTGGCCAGGCGGCCGGCGGAGTCGCCGTGGGCGGGGCCGTCCAGCGCTGCCACGCTGAGGCCTGCCGCGCGCATGGGCGCCACGAAGGCCGCCATCTGGCTGGCCCGCCCGCCCCAGCCGTGGAGCAGCAGGACGTCGATCGCGCCGGCCTCGAAGCGCCACAGCCGCAGCGGGCCATCGGGGCCGTCGATGCGGGCGGGCCTGGCGGCCGCGAACGCGGCACGCTCGTGCGAGGGCGGCGCGAAGCGCGGCGGCGAGAGGAACAGGCGCTCCGTCAGGACGGCCGCGGACTCCGGAGACACGGCAGCCAGGGCACGCAGGGAGCGCCCGGCGACGCGCAACGCGACTGGCGTCGTCTGAGACCGAACGGTCGTGCTGTTTCTGGCGCGTGGCTCGTCCATCGGGCGCAGAGTCCTTGGCTTTCAGTGCCTGGCGACCGCGTGGCGGGCGATCAGGTCGTCGAGGGCGCGACGGGCGCGCGACGCAGCCTTCGGGTCCCCCAGCAGGCGATGGGCGTGGTGGGTCGACAGCATCACGCCGTAGATCTCGAACGCCAGTTGCGCGGCATCCGTCTTCGGCTGGAAGTGGCCCTCGGCCACGGCGATGCGCACGGTTCCGGCGAGGAAGTCCAGCCAGTCGCGCTGGATCCGCACGAGGGTGTCGCGCGCGGGACCGGGCTGGTCGTCGAGTTCGACGGCAGCGGCCACGAACAGGCATCCGCCCTCCTGCGGCACCACCCGCGGCCACACCAGCCAGCGCTCGCACAACTCGCGCAGCCGCGGCACTCCACGCGGCGCGGCGAGGGCCGGACGGATCACCGCGTCGGTGAACCGCTCTGCGGCGGCCTCGAGAGTCTGCACCTGGAGCGCTTCTTTCGACTGGAAGTGGGCGAAGAGGCCGCTCTTCGAGAGGCCCAGTTCGTCGGCCAGGCTGGCGATCGTCAGGCCGCCGAGGCCCAGCCGCGAGGCGAGCCCCACGGAGGCCTCCAGCGCCTTCTGCCGCGTGAGCTCACCCTTGCGCACACCACAAAAATAGAACGCGCGGTCTATTTTGTCAAGGACGTCAGAAGAGGCCCTGCATCGGGGCGTGGTAGCCCGACAGCTCGACGAAGCCGCGGCCCGCGACGGGGCGCTCCGCGGCCTGCCCGTCCACCCGCACCGCGCCCTCCCAGTAGACGATCGACGTGCGCATCTCCTGGTCGGCCACCAGCGGCTCCAGTCGCAGCTCGAGGCGCGCCGAGGGCACGCGCAGGGTCCAGGCGGCCGGGTAGCGCGCGCCGGTGCCGGGGCTCGTCCAGTGGGCGCGGGCCTGGACGAGGACGTCGCGCGGGCCCAGGTGCCGGGTCGTGCCGTCGCGTTCGACGAGGGTGCCGCCGGAGGCGGGCTCGACGCCGCCGTCGCGCCGGCGGATCACGAAGAACATCAGCTCGCGTCCGTCGTCGAGCTGCAGGCTGAACCAGTCCCAGCCCTCCGCGTCCGGACCCAGCGCGCTCGTGCTCCACTCGTGATCGAACCAGCTTTCGCCCCGCACTTCGAACTCGCGGCCGTCGAGCCGGATGCGGCCGCGCGCCGACATCCGGGTCAGGCTCACGTAGAAGGACGCGTTGCCGGGCTCGTCGCTCTTCGGGGAGAGGCCGCGGTCGCCGTGCAGGACCGGCGGCTTCTGCGGCGCGAGCTCGAGAGCGAGGCCGAAGTCGGCGTGGCGAGCCTGGATCCTCACGGCCCCCGCGGCGTCGAGGCCGGTGGCCTCCCAGTCGTCCACGTGAACGCGGAACGGCTGCGCCGCGGCCGCGGCGAGGCCGCCGGCCCCTCGCGCCCAGCGCTCGGCGAAGACGTGGCGATCGCCGCGCTCGTCGGTGATCGCGAGATGGGCGAAGTAGACCTGGTTCGTCCGCAGGCCCGGGCCGGCGGGCGGCGGTCCGGGCGAAAGGCCGCGGCGGAAGATCGTGAACTGGAAGGCGTACGCGCGACCGGCGCCGTCCGCGAGATGGCCCGTCCAGTACCACCACTCGGTCTGGTACTCGAAGTGCGGACCGTGGTCCTCGGGAAAGCGCAATGGGATCGGGGCGGTGGCGCGTGCGAAACCGGAGAGGTCGTCGGCGCCGCCGAGGTCGAGTCGATCGGGCGCGGCCTCCGGGCCGCCTGGCCCCCCGCAGGAGGCGACGGCCAGGAGGGCGGCGAGAGCGAGGGGCCGCGCGGCGCTCATTCCTGCCTCAGTGCGGCGGCGACCTCGCGCCGCGACAGCCGCCACAGCGGGTACACCGTCGCGAGCAGCGAGGCGGCGAGGGACACCGCCAGCGCCTGGACGAACAGCCCCGGCTCCAGCCGCAGCTCCATCGTCCAGCCGAACGAGCGGACGTTGATCACGTCGACGAGGATGGCGGCGAGCAGGGCTCCCAGCGGCAGCGAGAGCAGCCCCGCCAGCGCTCCCATCAGGCCGCTCTCGAGCAGGCCGAGGCGCCGCAGCAGGCCCGGCGTGAGGCCGAGCGCCTGCAACGTCGCGAGCTCCCTGGTGCGCTCCGCGTGCAGCGCCATCAGCGCGCTCCACACGCCGACGAAGGCCACGACGACCGCCAGCAGGCGCAGCGCATGCGTCACCGCGAACGTCCGATCGAAGACGCGCATCGCCTCGCGCTTGAGGCTGCGGTTGTCGGTGACCAGGAGCGTGCGCCCCGCGGCGACCTCGCGCACCTGCGACGCGAGGGCGTCGAGGTCCACGCCGGGAGCCGCGTGCAGCGCGATCGACGACACGGCCCGGTCCTCGAAGTGACGCTCGTACGTCGCCCGTCCCATCAGCACGAGGCCTTCTTCCGTCGAGTAGTCGTAGAACACGCCGGCGACGGGGAAGCGGACGCGGCCGCGGTCGGTCTGCAGCAGGACGCTGGCCCCGCGCGGGGCGAGACGGTGGCGATGGGCGAACGGCTCGCTGACGATCAGCGCGCCCTGTTCGACGCGGGCCCAGGGATCCGGGTCAGACCCCGCGGCGAAGCGGTACAGCCCCGCGCCCGCCGCGCCGAGGTCCGACGCCCCGAGCGCGATCTCGCCCACCTCGGACGCGATGCGGACCCGGCGGAGCGTCTCGATCGCCTCGACCCCGGGCAGGGCCGCGAGCCGCGCGGGCAGTTGCGGGTCGATCGCCGGCGTCGCCCGCACGCCGCCGCCCGACGGCGCGCCGACGTAGAGGTCGGCGCGGATCGTCAGCTCCAGCCAGTTGACGACGGTGGCGCGGAAGCTGGCGATCATCAGGCTGACGCCGACCGTCACCGAGACCGCGGTGGTCAGCGCCGCGACGGCGACCCCGGTGCGGCCCACGGAGCGCTCCACGGTGCGGGCCGCGATCCGCCCCAGCGCGCCCGCGACGCGGCCCATCGGTGCGGCAGCGCGGGCGGCGAAGGTCGCGGTCAGCAGCGGCACCGCCAGCGCCACGCCGAGCACGATCGCGAACAGCGCGGCGAACGCCGCCGGCACGCCATCGGTGACGGCGAGCAGCGCGCCGCCGCCGAGCGCGAGCAGGGCGCCGGCCGAGGCCAGCCGCGGCAGCAGGCGCCGCGCGTGGCTCTCGTAGGTCGAGGGCCGCAGCGCGGCGATCGGCTCGACGCGCGAGGCCTCGAGTGCCGGGGGCAGGGCCGCGAGCAGGGCCGCGCCGAGCCCGAGCAGCGCGCCGCGCAGGGCCACGCCCGCCGTCAGCGGGACGTCGCCGACCGCCAGCACGAAATAGAGATCGTTGATCGTGCGCGTGACCAGCCGCACGGCGCCTTGCCCCAGGACGTAGCCGAGCGCTTCGCCGGCCAGGGTGCCGACCGCGGCGGCGGCGGCGGCCTCGGCCAGGATCAGTGCGAACACCTGGCGCGGCGTGGCGCCGAGCAGGCGCAGCGTGCCGAAGACCGCGCGCCTCTGGACCACGCTGAAGGTGATCGTGTTGTAGATCAGGAACATGCCCACGACCAGGGCGAGCAGCGAGAGCGCGCCGAGGTTGAGGTGAAAGGCCTCCGTGAGCTGGATCGCGGTCTCGGCCTGCTCGCTCGCGGGCGCGATTCGCAGTCCTGGCCCGAGGCCCGCAGCGATCGTGGCGGGCGAGGCGCCGGGCGCCAGGATCAGGTCGATCCGGGTCAGCCGGTCGCCGCGGCCGAGCAGTTCCTGTGCGACGCCGACGTCGAGCAGGACGAGGCCGTCGAGTGCGGCCGCCCGGTCCGGAGCCGTCTCGATCAGGCCCAGCACGCGGAGCTCCAGCCGGCGGTCGTCGACGCGCAGGCTCAGCGCATCGCCCGGCCCGAGGCCGTGACGCCGGGCCAGCGTCGCGGAGAGCACCGCGCCGCGCGGCTCGGTGAACAACCGCCCGAACCCGGGCGCGCGAAGCGAACCGCCGCCGAGGTGGTCGCGGAACGGGCCCTCGGCGATCGGGTCGACCCCGAGCAGGCGCACGGCGCTGCGGCCCAGCGTGTCGGAGACCGCGGTCGCCTCGACGACCGGTGCGGCCGCCTGTACGGACCCGTGCCGGCGCAGCTCGCGGTACGCCGCCACCGGCACGCCGGACGGCCCGCCGAGCACCACGTGGGTGGCGCGGCCGACGACGGCATCCGCGGAGCGCACGAAGGCGCGGCGGGCGCTGTCGCCCGCGAGGTCGATCGCGACGACGACTGCCACGCCGAGCGCCACGCCCAGCACCAGAAGCGCCGTGTGGAGCGGCCGGCGCAGCAGGTCGCGCAGGCCGGTCGCGAGCAGCGTGCGAGGCAGCATCCGGCGCTCAGCGGGGGACGACGAGGTGGCCGTCCTCGATCGTCAGCACCCGATCGGCGCGGGCCGCCACCTCGCGCGAGTGGGTGACGAGCAGCAGCGTCTTGCCCGCCGCCCGCGTCATCTCGTCGAGGAGCTGCATCACCACCTCGCCGGCATGGTCGTCGAGGTTGCCCGTCGGCTCGTCCGCGAGGACCAGCGGCGGGTCCATCACCAGCGCCCGGGCGAGCGCCACGCGCTGCTGCTCGCCGCCGGAGAGGCGGTCCGGGAAGGCGTCGGCGCGCGAGGCCAGCCCCACCCTGTCGAGCAGCGCCAGCGCCCGCTCGCGCGCCGCGCGCGGGCCGCGCCCGGCCAGCTCGGCCGGCAGCACGACGTTTTCGAGCACCCGCAGCGTGGGGATCAGGTTGAAGAACTGGAACACGAATCCCATCCGGTCGCGGCGCAGCAGCGTCCGCGCGTGGGGCGACAGGCGGTTGACCGCCACGTCCTCCAGCCACACGTCTCCGGAGGTGGGGGAGTCGAGACCGGCGACGAGGTTCAGCAGGGTGCTCTTGCCGCTGCCGCTGCGCCCGCGGATGGCGACGATCTCCCCGGCCGCAACCTCGGCGGACGCCTCGCGCAGCACGACCCGCGGCGCGTCCCCCTCGGGGTAGGTCTTGCTGACGCGGTCGAACCGGATCAGGACCGGCAACGCGGGTTCAGCGAGCGCGCTGGAGGCGCGCGCTGACGAGACGGGCGAGGGCCAGGGCCAGCCCGGGCTCGTGGCCGAGCAGGCGCCCGTAGTCGGCCGCCGACAGCACCAGCAGCTCCGACTCCTCGTCGGCGAGCACGTCCGCGCTGCGCTCGCCGCCCTTCATCACCGCCATCTCGCCCACGCTCTCTCCCGGCCCGATCGAGCCGATCACCGACGACTCGCGGCCGCGCCGGATGCACACGCGCAGCCGGCCGCTGACCACAATGTACAACGCGTCGCCGGGGTCGCCCTGGGCGAACAGCCGCTCGCCGACGCCGAGCCGGCGCTGGCCCAGGCAGGCAGCGACGCGCAGCCGGGTGGTGAGCGGGAGCTCACGGAAGAGGTCAGTGCGCCCCAGGTCCGCCGCGAGTTGGTCGAGACCGGTGTCGAGGGGCGCCATCGCCGCGCAGAGCATACTCCCGAACGGCACCCGCGGGAGATCGCCCAATCCAGCCCCGGCGGCAGGGCGGGAGGTCGGTCGCGGCCTGACCCAACCCAGGCGCCGCTCGCCAGGCGCTCGCGGTGCGGCCCGGTGCGAGGGGCGCCCTGGGGCCCCCGGCCGCGGGCTCGTGGTAAATTCCGCCTCCAGGAAATGCCGATCAGCGTCCTCATCTGTGGCAAGGGTCCGCTGGCCGACGCCGTCAGTCGCTCCCCGCTGGGGAGGGACGACGTCCAGCGTCACCGGGCCGATTCGCCGGCGGCGGCCCTGGCAGCGGCCCCGAAGGTCTCTCCCCGGCTGGTCCTGGTGGACCGCGAGTTGCCGGGCGTGGCCGGCCTGATCCGCCAGCTCCGGACCACTCCGCCGACCGTGCTGTCCTCGATCGTGATCGTCGCCGGGTCCGACTTCGACGCCCGCGAGATCGAGTTGCTGGAGGTCGGGGCCAACGCGGTGCTGCGCTTCCCGCCGGACGCCGAGTGGGAAGAGCGGCTGGAGCGGCTGCTGAGCGTGCCCGTGCGCAAGCAACTGCGGATCAAGGCAGACCTGACGTTCCAGGGCCTGTTCGGCGACAACGAGATGGCCGGCCGCACGCTCAACGTCAGCCGCACCGGGATGCTGATCGAGTGCCACGCCGACGCCCAGATCGGCGAGCGCTTCGGCTTCAAGCTGCACTTCGGCTTCGACGACATCATCGAGGGCCAGGCCCGGGTCGTGCGTTTCGCGGGTCCCCACCAGTTCGGCTGCGAGTTCTTCGACCTCGAGCCCTGGGCCCAGCGCAAGGTCGAGATGTACGTGGAGCGCGGCTGAAGCGCTGACCGGCCGGCTGGACGCCCGCTGGCCCCGCCGCGTTTCGAACACTACACTCCGCCAACTTCTCTCCGTCTTCCCGGGAGGCGTATGCGTCGCTTGGCGTGGTTCGTGTGTGCGTGGGGGCTGTGCGTCTGCACGTCGGTGGCGGCTCAGGAATGGGCGGGCTTCCGCGGGCCCGATGCCGCCGGCGGCGCCGAGGCCTCGCGCCTATTCGTGGGCCTCGAGCGCCCTGCCCTCGTGGAGCGATGGAGCGCGCCGCTCGGCTCGGGCTACTCCGGTGCCGCGATTCACGGGGGGCGGGTCTTCACCGCGTTCGCGGCCGGGGCCGAGGACGTGGTCGCCGCCTTCGACGAGCAGGACGGGCGCGAGTTGTGGCGGCGGCCGCTCGACGCGGCGTACAAGGGGCACGACGGATCGCACGACGGCCCGATCGCCACGCCGGCCGTCGACGACCGGGCCGTGTTCGTGCTGTCGCCGCGCGGCGTCCTGCTGGCGCTCGCGGTGCGCGACGGCGCCCTGCTGTGGCGGGTCGACCTGGGCGAGATCGCGGGCACGGAGAAGCCGCTCTACGGCCACGCCAGCTCGCCGCTGCTGGCCGGGCCCTGCGTGGCGCTGCACCACGGCATCAAGGACCGGCAGTCGATCAGTTGTTTCGACCGGCAGACCGGGCGCGTCCGCTGGACCGCCGGCCGCAACGAGGTGGCGTACCAGTCGCCGGTGCTGGCGACGCTGCTCGGCGTTGCCCAGGTGGTCGCTGCCGACGGCAAGGCGCTGTACGGCCTCGCACCCGACGACGGCCGGGTGCTGTGGGAGGTCGGGTTCGAACCGGACCCGAGCCCGGTCGGCGCTCCCACCGCCGTGCCGCTGGTCGTCGAGGGCGACCGCGTGCTGGTCAACCACCGCGGCGACTCGGCGGCGCTGTTCCAGCTCGCCCGCGAGGGCGAGACCTGGAAGGCGTCGCTGGCCTGGGCCAGCAAGGGCCTGCGCGGCAGCTACAACCGGCCCGTCTACCACGACGGCCACTTCTACGGCTACGCGGGCACGCTGCTCACCTGCGTCCGCGCGTCGGACGGCGAGCTGCTCTGGCGCTCGCGGGCGCCGGGGGACGGCTTCCTGACGATGGTCGGTGGCAAGCTGGTCGTGCAGACCAAGCTGGGTGCCGTGCACGTCGGCGAGGTCGGGCCCGAGGGCTTCCGCGAGATCGCGCGCACCCAGGCGATGCCGGACCACTCGTGGACGGCCGTCGCCTACGCGGGTGGGCACCTGTATGCCCGCGGGATGAGCCGGCTGGTCAAGCTCGGTCTGGCCTCGGCGGCGATGCCCGAGCGCGCCGCGGTGGCCGTCGAAGCGCTGCCGCTGGGGCCGCGCTTCGCCGCCGCGATCGCCTCCGTGGAGCAGGCGCAGGACAAGGCCGCCGCCGTGACGGCGCTGCTGGCCGCGGCGCCGGGCCTGCCGTGGATCGAGGGTGACGTCGTCCACTTCGTCTACCGCGGGCCGGGCAGCGACCTCGGCCTCGTGGGCGAGATGATCGGCGCCCGCCAGCAGCGGGCGATGACCCGGGTGGCGGGAACCGATCTCTTCTACTGGAGCACGCGGGTGCTGCCCGCGGCGCGGATGACCTACCGCTTCGTGCGCGACTTCGACGAGAACCTGCCCGACCCCGGCCACTCCCGCCGCGAGAAGGACGCCGGCGGCGAGTGGTCGTGGTTCGCGATGCCCGGCTGGATCGAGCCGGAGTTCTTCGCGGAGGCGGACGAAGCGCGCCGCGGCCGGGTCGTGCGCCACGAGGCCGAGGGGGCGAAGACCGAGGGCAAGCGCGTCGTCGACGTGTGGCTGCCGCCCGGCTACGACGCGAGCGAGTCGCGGTACCCCGTGGCCTACGTGCACGCGGGCGGCGAGGCGCTGGAGTCCGGCCAACTGGTCCGCGCACTCGACAACCTGGTCGGCAGCGGCCGGGTGCGACCGCTGATCGTGGCGTTCGTCTCGACCGTGGGCACGCCGCAGCAGGCGGGCGCGGAACTGCTGGGGGACAAGCGCGACGCCTATGCCGAAGGCGTCGCCGAGGACGTGGTCGGCCTGCTCGACCGCACCTACCGCACCCGCGCCGAACGCGCCGCGCGGGCCAGCATCGGAGCAGGCCGTGGCGGCTACGCGGCGGCCTACGTCGCGTTCCGGCGCGGGGACGTGTTCGGGCGCGTGTCGGCCCAGTCGCTGTTCGGGATCACCGTGCACATGGACGCGCTGCTGGGCCGCCTGAAGGAGGCCGCGGCGCGGCCCGAAGCCGCCTGGCTCGAGTGGAGTCGCTACGACCTTCGCGCCGAACACGAGGGCTGGAACGTGGCGGACAACGGCAGGACGCTCGCCGCCGAGCTGCAGCGCCTCGGCGTCGCGGTGCGGACCCGCGAGGTGGTCGAGGGCCACTCGTGGGGTTCATGGCGCAACCGGGCCGATCTCGTGTTCGGCGAGTTGTTCGCCGACCTCGGCTGACCCCTGGCGGGCGGGGCGTATCCTCCGCGGATGGTGCGTCCCGCCCTCGACGAGTGGTTCCGGCGCGTCTTCGACGACGATGCGCCCTCCCGCCTGGGCACCGGCTGGGTCTCGGGCACCGCCTCCGTGTTCCTGGGCGCGGTGTCGGCCGGGGCGACGCTCGTCCTCCGCTTTCCCGGGGCGCTGTCGGCGCCCGCTTTCCGCGAGCTGTACCCGATGGCCGTCGTGCGCGGAGTGCTCGAGGCGGGCATCGTCGTCGCGTTCCTGCTCGGGGCGCTCAGCCTGCTGCTGCGCCGGCGCAAGGTGCTGGGTCTCACGGGCTGCGGCCTTGCGATCCTGGCGACCGCCGTCGGCGACGGAGGGACCAGCGCGCGCGGCGGGCCCGAGCTGGGCCTCGGGCTCGACTGGTTCCTGCTCAACCTGTTCCTGCTGGCGCTCGTCTTCGTGCCGCTCGAGCGGCTGTGGCCGCTGCGGGCGGAGCAGAGCGTGTTCCGCCCAGCGTGGACCACCGACGTCGTCCACTTCTTCGCGAGCCACGTGCTGGTGCAGGCGCTCAGCTTCCTGATCCTGTGGCCCGCGACGCGCCTCGCCGCGGCCGTTCCGGACGCGGTCGTGGTGCCGCTGGTCCGCGGCCTGCCGACCTGGGGACAGTGGTTGCTCGCGGTCATCGTCGCGGACCTCGCGCAGTACGCCGTGCACCGCGCCTTCCACGTCGTGCCGCTGCTCTGGCGCTTCCACGCGATCCACCACTCGAGCCCCGCGCTCGACTGGCTGGCGGGGTCGCGGCTGCACCTCGTGGACGTGCTGGCGACGCGCAGCCTGGTGCTGACGGCGCTGCTGTCGCTGGGGATCGAGGCGCCGGCGCTCACCGGGTACCTCGCGTTCGTCTCGCTGCACGCGGTGCTGATCCACGCCAACCTGCGCTGGGACTTCGGGGCGCTCGAACGCGTGCTGGTCAGTCCCCGCTTCCACCACTGGCATCACTCCGACGCAGCCGAGGCCCGCGACCGGAACTTCGCGGTGCACCTGCCGTGGATCGACGCCGTGTTCGGGACCCGGCACCTGCCGCCGGGGCGCTGGCCCGACACCTACGGCGTCGCCGGGGAGCCCGTGCCCGCGGGCTACCTCGGCCAGCTCGCCCACCCGTTCCGGGCCGCGGCGGACTAGGGGAGGCGGTTCGCCGCCTTCAGCGCCGCCAGCAGCCGGTCGTGCGGCAGGGCGTGGACGCGGAGCCCGTCGGCGCCGTCCATCGTCTCCGCGGCCAGCAGGGCATTGACGATGGCCTCCTCGGTCGCCTGCACGGTCGCGTGGAACAGCGGGTTGATCGCGCCGTTGGGGATCATCTGGACGGGAGCCGTCTTCGGCGCGAGCGCCGCTCCGGGGTTGGCCGTGGAGAAGGCGACGAAGATGTCGCCGGAGCTGTTGGCGCCCATCCCGCCCGCGCGTCCGAGGCCGAGCGAGACTCGGGTCGCGATGCGCTTGAGCTGGTGGGGCAGGAGCGGCGCGTCGGTGGCGACCACCGCGATGATCGACCCGGTGTCTTCGCCGCGATCGACGCTCGTCGGGGGCGTCGTCTCGCAGGCCGGCGCCTCAGGCTCCATCGGCGACCTGCCGCCGGCCGCCAGGCACGGCAGCAGGTCGGGGATGGCTTCGCCCACGGGCACGCCGGCCACGCGCAGGTCCGGGCGGCGGCCGTAGTTGCACTGCACGAGCACGCCCAGCGTGTAGCTCGCTCCCGCCACCTCGACGACGCGCGAGGCGGTGCCGATGCCGCCCTTGAAGCGGTGGCAGATCATGCCGGTGCCGCCGCCGACGTTGCCCTCGGCGACCGGGCCGCCGGCCGCGGCGTCGAGGGCCGCGATCGCGTGCGACGGCTTCACGTGGAAGCCGTCGATGTCGTTGAGCGATCCGTCCCAGGTCTCGCCCACGACCGGCAGGCCCCACGGCTGCAGCCCGGGCCGCGCCACCTGCCACTCGAGGATCGCGTCGCGCACGACGCCGACGCTGTTCGTGTTGGTGATCGCGACCGGACCCTCGAGAAAGCCGCTCTCCTGGATCCAGGTCGTGCCCGTCATCTCGCCGTTGCCGTTGAGGGTGAACCAGGCGGCGAACACAGGGTCCATGCTGGCCTTGCCGCGCGGGTGCACGACGGTGACCCCGGTGCGCGCGGGGCCCTGGCCCCGCACCCGCGGGCCGCTGCCGTGGATCACGGTCGCGTGGCCCACCTCGACGCCGGGCACGTCGGTGATCGCGTCGAGCGCTCCCGGCGTGCCGCCGATCAGCGCGGCGATGCCGAGCTCGCGGGCCCGCGGGCGGGGCGTGCCCTCCGCCGCGGAGGCGGGGGCGGCGAGGGTCAGGACCAGGGCCAGGGCCAGGGTGAGACGCGGCATGCGGGCCTCCGTTCGATCGAGCTCGTGCAGCATATCGCCGGCGGCTCGCCCCGGGGCGCGTGCGATACTGCCGCCTCCGTGAGCTCACCTGCCCTCGCCGCCGCCCCCGCGGCGGCCTCCCCGGAACACCGCACCGGCCTCTGCTACGGCCTCGCCGCCTATGGCTGGTGGGGCGTGATGCCGATCTACTTCAAGCTGCTGGCCGCCGTGCCGCCGCTCGAGCTCCTGGCCCACCGCGTGATCTGGGCGATGGGGCTGCTGCTGCTGCTGGCGCGGCAGCAGAAGGCGCTGGGCCAGGTGCTGGAGGCGCTGCGCACGCCGCGCACCCTGGGGCTGCTGGCCGCGTCGACGGCGCTGATCGCCGTCAACTGGGGCCTCTACATCTGGGCCATCGTCACCGGCCGCATCCTCGAGGGCAGCCTCGGCTACTTCATCAACCCGCTCGTCAACGTGGCGCTGGGCGTCCTGGTGCTGCGCGAGACGCTGCCCCGGGCGCTGGTGGTCGCGATCGGCCTCGCGGGCTGCGGAGTCGCCTGGCTGACGATCGCCGCCGGCCGGCCGCCGTGGATCGCGCTGGCGCTCGCCTTCTCCTTCGCGCTGTACGGCCTGTTGCGCAAGACGGCGCCGGTCGGGGCCGTCACGGGCCTGGCCGTGGAGACGCTGCTCCTGACCCCGCTGGCCGTCGGCTACGCGCTCTGGATGCACGACCAGGGCCGCCTGGTCTTCGGCGCGGCGGGCACCGGCGTCACGCTGGCGCTGGTGGCGGCCGGTCCGATCACCGCCATCCCGCTGCTGTTCTTCACGGGGGCCGCGCGGCGCCTGCCGCTGTCGACGCTCGGCTTCCTGCAGTACCTCGCGCCATCGCTGCAACTGCTGCTCGGCGTGTTCGTCTACGGCGAGCCGTTCCCGCTGGCGCGCGCCGTCGGCTTCGGCTTCATCTGGTGCGGCCTCGCGGTGTTCGTCGTCTACACGCTGCGCAAGACCCGGGGGCGCGCGTGAGCGCACGCGTCGAGGCCGCAGTCGTCTGTCGCGGGCTCGTGAAGCGCTACGGCAGCGTGACTGCCGTGGACGGCCTGGATCTCGAGGTCCGCAGCGGCGAGTGCTTCGGCATGCTGGGCCCCAACGGCGCCGGCAAGACCACGACGATCGAGATCCTCGAGGGGCTGAACGCTCCCGATGCCGGCGAGGTGGTGGTGCTCGGCGAGCGCTGGGCCGGCGACGGCATGGCCCTGCGCGCCCGGCTGGGCATCCAGCTCCAGGAGACGAAGTACCCGGAGAAACTGACCGTCGCGGAGACGCTCGCGCTGTTCCGCAGCTTCTACCCGCGGGGACTCTCGGTGGCGGAGGCGCTGGCGGTCGTCGCGCTCCAGGAGAAGGCCGACGCCTTCGTGCGGGGGCTCTCCGGCGGCCAGCGCCAGCGCCTGTCGCTGGCCTGCGCCCTCGTCGGCGACCCGGAGCTGGTGTTCCTGGACGAGCCGACGACGGGCCTCGACCCGCAATCGCGGCGCCAGGCCTGGGACATCGTGGAGAACCTGAAGCGGCGGGGCCGTACGGTGCTGCTGACGACACACTACATGGAAGAGGCGGCGCGGCTGTGCGACCGCGTCGCGATCGTCGACCGCGGAAAGGTGATCGCGCTGGGCACGCCGCGCGAGCTGATCGCCTCGCTGGGGGCCGAGCACGTCGTCGAGTTCGCGGTCGACGGGACGGGACCGGCCCCGACCAGCCAGGAGCTGGCGGCACTGCCCAGCGTGCAGGCGGTCGAGCGCGAGGCCGCCGCCTGGCGGCTGAGCGTGCGCGAGGTGCACCGCGCGGTGCCCGCGCTGCTCGCTGTCCTCGCCGAACAGGGCCGCGAGCCGAGCCAGCTCAGCGTGCACAGCGCCACCCTCGAGGACGTGTTCGTGCACCTGACGGGGAGGACCCTGCGTGATGCCTGAGCGCGGCGTCCGCCACCCCCTGGTCGAGCTGACGCTGGCCCGCGTCCGCGAACTGCTGCGCGAACCGGAGGCCGTGTTCTGGGTTTTCATGTTCCCGGTGCTGATGGTGGGCGTGCTCGGCGTGGCGTTCCGCAGCCGCCCGCCCGAGCCGCTGCCCGTGGCCGTCGTCGAGGGCGCCGCCGCGTCGGCTCGCTTCGCGGCCCTGGCCGCCGATCGCGACCTCCTGCCGCGACGGATGGAGGCCGAGGCGGCGCGGCAGGCCCTGCGCCGCGGCCGCGTGGTGCTCGTGATCGAAGCGGGGGAGCCGCCGACCTACGCCTACGACCCGGCCCAGGCGGAGAGCCGCGCGGCACGCCTCGCCGTCGACGCGGCGCTGCAGCGCGCGGCAGGCCGCACCGACGCGTTCACCGCGGGCCGCCGCGAGTCGAGCGAGCCCGGCACCCGCTACGTCGATTTCCTGGTACCCGGCCTGCTGGGCATGAACCTGATGGGGACCGGGATGTGGGGCATCGCCTTCTCGCTGGTCGTCGCCCGCAACGGCAACCTGCTCAAGCGCCTGGTCGCGGCCCCCGCCCGCAAGAGCCACCTGCTGGGCGCCCAGATCCTGTCGCGGCTGCTGTTCCTGGTGCCGGAGGCAGGCGTGCTGCTGCTGTTCGGCTGGGCGGTGATGGACGTGCCGCTGCGCGGCTCACTCGCCCTGCTCGCGCTGGTCTCGCTGCTCGGCGCGGTCTCGTTCGCGGGCATCGGCCTGCTGACGGCCGCCCGGCCGCGCACGATCGAGGGCGTGTCCGGGATAATGAACCTGGTCATGGTCCCGATGTGGATCTTCTCGGGCATCTTCTTCTCGACGGAGCGCTTTCCCGACGCGCTCCAGCCCTTCGTGCAGGCCCTGCCGCTGACCGCGCTCAACGACGCGCTGCGGGGCGTGATGCTCGAGGGCGCCTCGCTCGCGGCGCTCGCGCCGGAACTGTTGCTGCTGGCGGCCTGGGGCGCGATCAGCTTCGTGCTGGCGGTGCGGACCTTCCGCTGGCAGTAGGCGCGCCGCTCACTCGGTGAGCCGCAGGGCGCCGTCCTCGCCCTCGGCCAGCTCGGCCAGCCGCGCCAGCGCCGCCTGGCGCACGGCCTCGAGCGCGCCGCTCTCGGGCAGCGCCAGCTCGGCCAGCGCGTCGGGGTCGCGCAGCGCCGCGAGCGCGACGGCGCGCTCCTCCTCTTCGCCGGCAGTACGGGCGACGAGCGCGAGCAACTGCGCGTCCTCCACCCGCGGCAGGGCCAGGCAGCGGATCTCGCGCGAGGGGTCGGTGCGCACGATCTCTGCCAGCGCGGCGGGATCGTGCACGCGGTCCACCGCGAGCAGGCGGACGCTCTCGGCCGCGTCCGACAGGGCGACCCGGGCGAGCACGGCCTGGTCGAGGACCCGCGCGACGGCCTGCTCCCGCACGTGGGGGCTCGGATCCTCGAGCGCCACGCGATGCAGCGCCGCACCTTCCTCGAGCAGCGTCACCGCGACCAGCCGCACGCCCTCGTCTCCGTCGGAGCGCGCGGCCGTGGCCACCACGTCGGCCTGCGCCCGACACAGCGCCGCGGCCCGCAGGTCCGGCTCCGGGTCCAGCAGCGCGATGCGCTCGACCAGCGCGGCGTCCGTCGTGCGGTCGAGGGCGTCACGCCGCACCCGGGCGAGCGGTGCCAGGGTCAGGAGCTGGTCCAGGTCGGCCGCCGCGGACAGCCGGCGGCCCGCCGCGATCGCGACGTCGGGCGGGTAGTCGGCGCAGGCCAGCCGCAGCAGCGGCTCCGGTTCGGCGAGACGCGCCACCGCGGCGGCCCGCACGTCGGCATCGGGATCGGAAAGCGCTATGGCAACGAGCGAGTCGGCGCTCTCGAGCCGAGCCGCGGCAGCGGCCCGCACCAGCCCGTTCGGATCCTCGCGGGCGAGCTCCTCGAGGGTGGCCGCGTCGGGCACGGCGGGGACGGCGGCGAGGCGCACCCCCCAGTCGGAGTGCCTCCACTTCGGTCTGAACAGGTCGACGAGGGCCATCGTCCCCGGATCGTGAGGGAGTGTCCTGCTGCTGCGAGGTTAGGCCCGCGGCGCGGAGCGGGCAAGCGCGCGACCTTGATAAGGTAACACCTTCCCGGAGGACCAATTTGGACCCAACGCTGCAGCGGATCGTGCTCGAGAGGCTCGACGCCGAAGGAGCGGAGGGGCCGTCGCCCGCCCCGCGCAAGCGCGGCCGCCCGAAGGCCGCGAGACCCGAGGGCTGGGACTACCTCGTGCTGGCCGCGCTCGAGGGCCGAGAGGCGCTGGCCGGGGCGCTCGACACGCCTTCGGCCGCCGCCGGCAGAGCCCTGCCGCCGCTGCCGGAGCCGGCTCGCGTGCCGGGGATCTTCCTTCGGCAGATCCGGGTGCAGGGCTTCCGCGGCGTGGGGCGCGAGGCGCGGCTCGACCTCAACCCCGGTCCCGGACTGACGCTGGTCGTCGGGCGCAACGGCTCCGGCAAGTCGAGCTTCGCCGAAGCCCTGGAGCTGCTGCTGACCGGCGACACCTTTCGCTGGAAGGACCGCAGCGCCGTGTGGCGCGAGGCCTGGCGCAACCTCCACGAGCCCGCGGCCCGGATCGCGGCCGACTTCGCGGTGGAGGGCGAACCCGCGGGCCTGACGGTGAGCCGCGAGTTCGAGGAGGGCGGCCGTCTCGAGGCCGCCACGACGCTGGTCCAGCGCCGCGGACAGGCCGTCGAGCCGTTCGCGGCGCTGGGCTGGGGGGCCGCGCTCTCCTCCTGGCGCCCGTTCCTGTCCTACGCGGAACTGGGCTCGACGTTCGACCAGCCCACCGACCTGCACGACCGCCTCGCCCAGATCCTCGGCCTCGACGAACTGGCCGCCGCGCAGAAGGTGCTCGCCGAGGAGCGCCTCGCGCGCGAGAAGGCGCTCAAGCAGGCCGGGGTGGCCCGCGATGCCCTGCTCGCGGAGCTGGCGTCACACCCGGACCTGCGCGCGACCGGCGCCCGCGAGCTGCTGGCGGGAGCGGACTGGGGGCTCGCCGAGCTGTCGGCGAAGCTGACCGCCGAGGCCGCCCCGCGCGAAGCCAGTGGCCTCGCGGTGCTGCGTCAGCTCGCCGCGCTGGAGGGGCCGTCTGCGGAGTCGGTCGGGGCCGTGGTCGACGGCCTGCGCGCCGCGGCGCGGCAGCTCGGAGCCGCGGCCGGGACGCTCGCGGAGCGATCGCAGCAGCTCGCCGACCTGCTCGACTCGGCGCTGCGCTTCCACGATGCCACCGGCGACGGCCCCTGCCCGGTGTGCGGCCGCGCGGGCGCCATCGACGGCGCCTGGCACCAGGCGCGGACCGCCGAGGTCGTCGAGCTGCGCTCGGCCGCTGCCTCCGTCGCGAGCGCGCGGCAGGCGGGGGAGCGCTCCGTGACCGCCGCTGGCGGCCTGCTGCGCGACCTGCCCGTGCAGGCCCTCGCCGAGGCGGGCGGCCTCGGGCTGAACGTCGAGACGCTGCTCGCCGCGGTCGCGGCGTGCCAGTCTGCGCTGGAGCCGCTCGAGGCCTGGCGCCGCGGCGTCGCGACCTCGGCCTCCCCGGGAGCGGAGCTGGCTGCCGGCGCCGACGGGCTGGCCGCCGCGGCCGGGCCGCTGCGCGAGGCGCTGGACGAGCTGGCGCGAGCGGCGCGCCAGGAGCTGCAGAAGCGGGAGGATGCCTGGCGCCCGCTGGCTCGGCGGCTCCTCGAGTGGATCCCCGGCGCAGAGGGAGCGCGCGCGGCGGCGTCGGCGCTGCCCGCGATCGAGGCGGCCGAGGCCTGGCTCGGCGCGCAGGGCAAGGCCCTGCGCGCCGAACGCTTCGCCCCGATCGGGCAGCGGGCCAGGTCGATCTGGGAACAGTTGCGGCTGCAGAGCAACGTCGACCTGCGCGACGTGGTGCTCGAAGGCACGGCGACCAAGCGCCGCGTCGAGCTCAAGGTCGCGGTCGACGGCGCGGACTCGGTCGCGCTCGGCGTGATGAGCCAGGGCGAGATCCACGCCCTCGCGCTCAGCCTGTTCCTGCCGCGCGCGACCCAGCCGGAGAGCCCGTTCCGGTTCCTGGTCATCGACGACCCGGTGCAGTCGATGGACCCGGCCCGCGTCGACGGCCTGGCGCGGGTGCTGGCCGAAACTGCCCGCGAGCGCCAGGTGATCGTCTTCACCCACGACGACCGCCTCGCGGAGTCGGTGCGCCGCCTGGCCCTCGACGCCGCGATCTTCGCCGTGACCCGCGCCGAGGGTTCGGTCGTCGAGGTCAAGCCGAACGCTGACCCCGTCGACCGCGCGATCGGGGACGCCCGGGCACTGGCGCTGACGGACGAGCTGCCGCCCGCCGCGGCTCGCCGCGTCGTGCCCGGGCTGTGCCGCCAGGCGATCGAGGCCGCGGCCATGCAGGCTGTGCGCGCGCGCCGCATCGGCCGCGGCGACCGCCACGACGACGTGCAGGCCGTGCTCGAGAAGGCGAGCGGACTGAAACTGGTCGCCCTCGCGCTGTTCGACGACGAGCAGCGCGCCGGCGACGTGATGAACCGGCTCAACCGCGAGCGACGGACGTTCGGAGACGCGTGGCAGTGGTGCGCTGCGGGCAGCCACGAGGAGGTGGCCGGCGACCTGATGGCCCACGTCAACGACGCGCACGCGCTGGCTCGCTGGCTCGCGAGGTCGGCATGAGCGGTGCGTCCGAGGTGCGATTCCTGCTCGACACCGCACGCGACCTGCTCGCGCGCCCGCGCCGGGGGGAGCTGGCCGGCACCTGGCCGCGGGCCGCGGCGCTGCTGATCCGGCAGGCCCTGGAGGCGGCGCTCGACCAGTACTGGCGCGACCGCGGCCTGGCGCTCCACGAGTGCAACGCGCGCGCCCAGTGGATCTGCCTCGCCGACTACGAGCGCAAGGATCCGGCGACCGTCGCGGCCCTCTCGGGCACCTGGCACGCCCTCTCGCGCGCCTGCCATCACCATGCCTACGAGCTGCCGCCGACCGCGGCCGAACTCCGGGGCTGGCTCGACGTCGTCGAGCGCTGGCACTCGCGGACGACGGGCTGACGCTCGGTCGCGAACCGGACCTGCCGCGGCTGCAGGCGAGGCGATCATCGCTCCACCGAGGAGGAACGCGATGTTCGAGCCGGGACAGTTGAAGGCCGTGGCCGCGCGGGTCGAGGTGACGGTGCCGTTCGGCGTGATCGCGGAGTCGAAGGAGCAGGCGCCCCGGCGAGTGATGCGGTTCCTCGAGGCGCTCTCCGCGATGCTCGAGCAGTCGATGGCGCCGGGCACCTTCGGGATCCGGCGCCCGAAGGTCACCCGGGTGGTGGTCGAGGAGGTGCTCCAGGTTCACACCAGCGAGGTCGAGGACGACGTGCGGATCACCCGCGAGCCGGTCAGGCGCGAGCGCAGGCCCCGCGCCGCGAAGCCCCGGCGGCGCTGACGCCCGGTCAGCGCTCCCGGGCGAGGGCCGCGCGGATCTCGACGATCTGCTGGCGGTGGCGCTCCTCGTGGCAGGCGATCATCTCGAACCAGGCGTAGAGGTGGATGCCGCCGAGCGCCTTGTGGACCAGCCGGTAGCGGGTGAGGTCGCGGTCGCGGTTCTCGGCGATGAACGCCTTCAGGTCCGCCCGCGAGCCGGCGAGGCGGGTGAGCAGTTCCTCGCGGCTCGGCGGCTGCTCCGCGGGGGCGACGATCTTCGGGTTCCGGATCCGGATGCCGCGCCACAGCACGACGCGCGGCGGCAGGCAGCGCAGGCGGTCGAAGAGCGAGACGGTGGAGGGCTTCGTGCCGGCGACCATCGCGCGGAAGTGGGGGACCAGCCGGCCCTCGAGCACGGCCAGGTGATCGAGCACGTGACCCGCGCTCCAGGCGTCCGGGGCGGGGCGCCGCGCGAAGTCGTCGTCCGGCATCGGCGCGACCTCGGCGAGCAGGCGGCCACGCGTGTCGTCGAGCAGGGTCAGCGTGCGGTCGAGATCGGCCATGCGTGTCTCCGTTTCAGCGCTTCGTCGCGCACCAGGTCGTCATGGCGCGCTGCCCCTGCACGTTCGTGGTCTTGAGCGGCTCGGCGAGGGTGCCGCCCAGCTCTTCGGTCAGCCGCAGCAGCGCGGCTTCGTCGACCAGGTAGCGGTCGGTTCCGTCCGGCAGCCGGTAGCGGCCTTCGCCCAGCGGGCGCACGCGGTCCTCGAGCCCGATCGTCGAGGCGAGCCGCGCGAAGAAGAAGCCGCCGGGCTTCAGCATGCGCCAGGCGCCGTCGACCATGCGCCGGAAGTGCCCCGGGTTCTCCGCGAAGTGCAGCACCGCGCTGCAGACCACGGCGTCGAAGTGGGCGTCGGGGAAGCTGGCGGTCTCGAGCGACTCGGCGCGGAAGTTGGCCGCGGGCAGGGCCGGGGCGAGGCGCGCGGCGAGCGCGCGGGTCTGCTCGACGGCCTGCGGCCACGGGTCGAGGCCGCAGACGTCGAAGCCCTGGCGCAGGAAGAAGACCAGGTTCCGGCCGCTGCCGCAGCCGGCGTCGAGCAGCCGCATGCCGGGCGCGAAGCGCCCCTTGAGCGCCTGGTCGAACAGGTAGATGTCGATCGCCCCGAACTCCTCGACGAGATCCATGACGCGGGCGATCGTATCGCGCCAGCGGACCCCTGACGCCGGTTGTCAGAGTCGGGCGCCGATCCTCCCCGCGTCCGCAACGACGTGGACCAGGACAGGAGGCCCCGTGCGACGATTCTTGACGACCCTCGCGATTCCCTTCGGCTTCGGCCTGCTGGCCGCGGCGTGCGGCGGCAGCAGTCCCTCCGCTCCCTCGACGCCACCGACCACGCTGCCGGCCCGCTCCAGCATCACCGTGGCCCAGAACGGCACGGCGCTGCTCGGCATCTCCCCCTCGGCGCTGCACGACTTCCGGCTCCGCGTCCCGTTCCGGGTGACGGAGAGCGGGGGGCTGGGCGCGCGCATGAACTTCATCCGCCTCCAGCTCTTCCGCGGCGCGATCGAGATCGAGCGCTCCGAACTGGGCGCCGTGCAGATCGAGCAGGGGCTCGGCAGCAACGTGATCCGCGCCTCGCAGACCACGACCTTCAGCGCCAACTTCGACTTCAACTCGAGCACCTTCGACTTCTTCCGGATGACGTTCAGCTTCACCGACGACCGCGGCAACGCCCACACGGCAGAGATCTCGCGGCTGACCGACGTCCAGGTGTTCCCCGGGCTGCTGGCGATGGTGCCGGAGGGCCAGGGCTTCCGCCTCGTACCGGCCCCCGGCGCGCACTGAAGCGCCTCCGACACGGCACCCCTGACAACCGATGTCAGGGGTGTCGCCCTCCTTGGAACCTCGCAGGGCAGGTGAAAATGCGCCCCGCATGGCACGACAGCCTCGCCGTCCCTCCCGACGAGCCGTCCAGGTGACCCGCCCCGCGCTGCGCCGCCTGCTGTGGGCGATCGAGCAGTTGCGCGCGCGGCGCCCGCTGACCGCCACCGCCCTCGCCCGCGAGTTCGAGGTCAGCGTGCGGACGGCGTACCGCGATCTCGACTTCCTGCGCGACGAGTGGCGGGTCCCCCTGGACTTCGACCCGAGCGAGCGGACCTACACCCTGACCGGGCCCATCGGCGCACTGCCCACGGTCACCCTCAGCGAAGGAGAACTGGTCGCGCTCTACTTCGCCGAGAAGGTGCTCGGGCAGTACCGCGGCACGCCGTTCGAAGGGGACCTCGAGAGCGCGTTTCGCAAGATCCAGGAACTGCTGCCGCACCTGGTGCCCGTCTCGCCGGAGCAGATCCACGACTACCTGAGCTTCGACCCGGGAGCGCTCCACACGCCGGATGCCGGCGTCTTCCGCACGCTGCTCCGCGCCTGGCAGCAGCGTCGGCGCGCCCGCGTCCGCTACCGCAGCCTGAGCACGGGCCGCACCGCCACCCGCGATCTCGCGCCGTACCACGTCGCCAACCACCGCGGCGACTGGTACGTCGCGGCCCACGACCCGGGCCACGACGACGTGCGCCTCTTCGCGCTCCACCGCTGCCTTTCGGCCGAGCTCACCGACGAGCCGTTCGTGATCCCGGCCGGCTTCCGCTACGAGCGCTTCATGTCCGGCGCCTTCGGCGTGATGCGGGGCGGGACGCCGCGCGAGGTGGTGGTCCGCTTCGCGGCCCGGCAGGGGCGCTGGATTCGGGAGCGGCAGTGGCACCGATCGGCCCGGGTCGAGGTGCGCCCCGACGGCGACGTGATCCTGCGGATGCGGGTGGCGGAGACGAGCGGCGTACGCCGCTGGCTGATGCAGTTCGGCTCCGAAGCCGAGGTCCTGGCCCCCGCGGACCTGCGCCGCGAGGTCGCGAGGGAACTGTCGCGAGCCCTCGGCGCCTACCGCTCGCGGCGGACCACGGCCGCCGCCGAGCGCGAAGCGGCGGACGGCTCGGCCGCCTAGCCCCGCCTGCTTCAGTCCCGGCCCCCGACCCTTTCGTCGCCCTCGCCCTGAAATATACCTTGCGTGACAAGGTATCTCGGCTTACATTGGTCGCGTGACCAGGGATGGAGAAGGCGGGGAGGGCCGGCGGAGCACACTCCGCGAGCTGAAGCGGGGCGCGCTGGAGCTGGTCGTCCTGCAGCTCCTCGCACCCGGAGAGGCCTACGGCTACGAGATCGTGTCCGCGGTGACGGCGCGCTCCCGGGGCGCCCTCGAGATCACCGACGGCACGCTGTACCCGCTCCTCTACCGCCTCGAAAAGGCGGGATTCGTGGCGACGCGGTGGGAAACCCCGGAGCGTGGAGTGCCGCGCAAGTACTACCGCCTGACGCCGGCGGGTCGCGAAGAGCTGGCGACGCTGGGGCGCGAGTGGGCGGCGTTCTCGAAGGCGATGGGTCGGCTGCTGCGCGACCAGGAGGGCCGATGACGGCGGAGGACTACGTCTCGCGGGTGCTGGCGGCGCTGCCGGCCGGTGTGGCCGATCGCGACTCGATCGCGCTGGAGCTGCGTGGCCACATCGCCGAACGGGTGGGCGAGGGGCAGCCACTGCCCGAGGTGCTGGCTGGACTCGGCGATCCGGTGACGCTGGCGAGCTCGTACGGCGGCGCCGTGGCCCTGGAGCCCGCGGCCCACGGGCCCCGCCTCGGCGCCAAGCTCGTCGACGCGACGCTCGCCGCGACGCTCGCGGTCGGGCTGGCGCTGGCCGGCGCCACGCTCGCTCCGACCGAGGACCTGCAGGGAGTCCTGGTCGTCGCGGCGCTGCTGGCCGGCGCGTGTGCCTTCTGGGCGGGTACCGCCTGGGCGGAGTACCGATTCGGCACGACGCCGGGCAAGCGGCTCTTCGGACTCCGCGTCGTGTCCGAGGCCGGCACGCGTCCCTCGGCTGGCGCTGCCGCCGTGCGACAGCTCCCGCTGCTCCTGCAGGTGTCCTGGATCGACGCGGCCTTCGCGCTCTTCACCGAGCGCCGGCAACGCGCGTTCGAGCTGCTCTCGCACACCCGCGTCGTGCGCGGCTGACGGGCGATGCTCGAGATCCGCGACCTGGTGAAGGTGTATCCCGGGCCGGTGGCGGCCCTCCACGGCGTCTGTCTCCACGTGCCGCGCGGCCTGTTCGGCCTGCTCGGGCCCAACGGCTCCGGCAAGTCGACGCTGATGAAGATCCTCGCAGGCCTGCTGGCCCCGACGTCGGGGCGCGTGGTCCACGACGGCATCGACGTCACCGATCGCCCGCAACTCGTGTGGCCGCGCCTGGGCTACCTGCCCCAGGACTTCGGGTTCTACCCGGGGCTCACGGGCGAGGCGATGCTGCGCCACCTGCTGGACCTCAAGGGCGTGGGGGAGCGCAGCCGGCGCAGTCGGATCGCCCTCGAGCTGCTGGACCGGGTGAACCTGGGGGCCGCTGCGGGCCGCAGGGTCGCGGAGTACTCGGGCGGCATGCGGCAGCGGCTGGGCATCGCCCAGGCGATCGCCGGCGACCCGGAACTGCTGATCGTCGACGAACCCACCGCGGGGCTCGACCCCGAGGAGCGGCTGCGTTTCCATCACCTGCTGGCCGAGCTGGCCGAGACGCGGACGGTGCTGTTGTCGACCCACCTCGTCGAGGACGTCGCCATGCTCTGCCCGCGCTTTGCCGTCCTGCGCTTCGGTCGTCTCCTCCTGGAGGGCACGCCGGAGCAGGCCCGCCGCGCGATCCCGGGCCGCCTCGCGGAGGGCCTCGTCGCGCGCGATGCGCTGGAGTCGCTGCGGCGGACGGCGCGCGTCACGCAGCACCTGCTGTTCGAGGGTCGCCATCGGGTGCGGTTGCACGTGCCCGAGGGGCCGCTCCCGCCGGACTTCGTCGAGGTGCCGGCCACGCTCGAGGATGCCTACATGCTGCTCACCCTCGACGACGCCGCGCGGACCCTGCCGGCCTCGGCGTGAGCGGGCCCCGGGTCGAGCACGGCGCCGCAGCCGGTCGAACTCTGTCCGTTGCAGTGCGCGAGGCGCAGTTCCAGTTCGCGAGCCCCCTGCTGTGGGCGCTGGCGGCTGCCGCCGCTTTCGCGACGATCGCGGTCAACCCCGCGGCCATGGTGCCCACCGGACAGGCTGCGGTCGGCGGCGTCGCGCCGTTCGTCAACGCGCCGCTGGCCCTCGCCCAGGCGATGGCGCTTTCCGGCCTGATCTTCTACACCTTCCCGGCGACGCTGCTGGGCGGGCAGGCCGCGCTGCGAGACGACGAGGCCGGAGTGGGACCGCTGTTGCATGCGACTCCGCTGCGCGCGCGCGAGTACGTGGCAGGCAAGCTCGCGGGTGTCCTGCTGGCCCTGGGAGCCGTCGCGTTCGGCCATGCGCTGCTGATCGCGAGCTGGCACCTCGCCTCCGCCTGGCTCGGCGCGCGTCTGGCGATCGGCCCGATCTCACTCGTCGCCTACGCGCTGCCACCGCTGTTGTTCGTCGGCCCCGGCGTCGCACTTTGCGCGGTGGTCGGCTTCGCGCTCGGCGAACGAACGCGAAGCCCGCTCGCCGTCTACGCCGCGGCCTCGGTGCTCTTCCCGCTGGGACTGGCCGGGCTCGTGGCGCGCCCACCCGGCGTGCTCGACGGCTGGGTCGACGGCTTCTTCGTCCTCGTCGACCCGTGGGGCGCACGCTGGCTCTCGGGGACTGTCTTCGCGGTCGACCGCGGGGCAGCGTGGTTCAACGACGCGGCGATCCCGTTCGATCTTGCTTTCTGGGGCAGCCGCGCGGTGATCGCCGCCGGCTGTGCCGTGATCGTGGTCGCCGCGATACGGCACTGCGAGCGAGTGGTTCGGGGCCGCGAGGCGAGTCGACCAGCGCCGGCGGGCGCGATGACACCGAGGGAACCCGCGGCGGTCGTTCCGCGGCAACCCCTGGGCCCACCCGCGACGGTCTGCCCTCCGGGAGCGCTCGAGGCCAGCCTCGTCCTGGCTCGGACCGAACTGGCTCAACTCGTCCGTCAGCCGGGCACGTGGATCTTCGCGGCGTTCCTGTGCCTCCTGGTCCTCGAACACGCAGGCGCCTCGCGCGGCGTGCTCGACAGCCCCGTCCGCTGGACCGCGGGCCTTCTTGCGACGAGCCTGGTTCCGACCGTCACCGCGATGGGCGCGCTGTTCGTCCTCTTCTCGCTGAGCGACGCGCTCGACCGCGGAAGTCGCACGCGGACCGTCGCCGTGGTCCACGCCACCGCCGTGCCGACGTCCGCGCTCCTGCTGGGGCCCCTGCTCGCGAGCCACGTGGCGCTCGCGGGGTTGCTCGCCGGCGGTGCGCTGGTGGCGCTCGCCTCTTCCACCGGTGGCGCGGCGTGGCCGCTCCCGTTCGTGTGGGGCCTCCTGCTGGCTCCGAGCTTCGCGGCCTGGGGCGCGGCCGTGCTGCTCGGCTGGGCGTTCACCCACGACCGCGCGAAGACGATCGCGATCGGACTGGGCCTGCTGGCGCTGACCGCCGCGGCGTACCTGCAGGATCGGCTCGACTGGTGGTCCAACTGGCCGCTGTGGGGCGTGTTGCGCTGGAGCGAATCGGGCCCGGCCCTCGATATGGCCCGCGAGCCGCTGCTGCTGAACCGCGTGCTCTTCACGGCGCTGGCCGTGGCGCTCACGATCATCGCGATCGGGCGCTTCCCGCGACGGGAGGCCGATCGGCTTCGCGCGCGACCCGGGATGCTGCGGGCTCCCGGGTCGCGCATGGCGCTCTCTCTCGCCTTCCTGGCCGGAGGGCTGCTCGTGCACGGCGTCGCCCGGAGCACCGACGGGAGCGCGGCGCGGACGCGCGACGCCGAGTACTGGCGGCTGAACGTGGCCGCCTGGTCCGGAGCGCCACTGCCGACGATCGAGAGGCTCGACGCCCGCATCGACCTTCACGCCCCGAGCGCGGGCCGCGTTCACGGCACGGTCCGGATCTCAGGGCGCTACCGACTCCGCAACGAGAGTCCGGCCGCACTCGGGGCGCTCCCGTTCACGCTCGGGCCCGCGGCCCGATCGATTCGGTGGACGCTGGACGGTGCCTCCATCGCCGCGGAGGACCGCGCTGGGCTCTTCGTGCTTCGCCCCGCCATGCCGCTCCCGGTCGACGCGACGGTCGAGGCCGGCTTCGACTACGACCTGTACCTGGGCGACGGCTACCGTCGCGGCGTCGAGGCCGTCGAGTTCGTGCTGCCTTCGTCGGTGCAACTCGACACGCTCGGCCGCCACCTGCTGCCCGTGCCCGGCTTCGTGGCTGGCGTCGGAGAGTCGGCGGAGCGACGGCACGAGCCGGCACCCGGGCCGTCGGCCCCTCCCGGCCAGGCCCGGGCGCCGATCCAGGGCAACCCGCGACCCTTCCGCACCCGCCTCGAGATCACTGCGCCCTCCGGCTTGTCCGTCGTGGCGACGGGCGAGAAGACGGCCGAGTTCGAGCGCGACGGTCGCCGCGTCACGGTGTGGGAGAGTGGCCCGCAGGGAGTGCGCTTCGTCAGCCTCGCCGCCGGCCGCTGGACGGCGCGGTACGGCGACGGCGTTGCCGTTTACCACCACCCGTCACTCGGGCACACGGCCGCGGAAGTGCTGGGGACGCTGGCGTCGGCGCGGAGGCGTTACTCCGAGTGGTTCGGGGCGTACCCCTGGTCGCGACTGCGGCTCGCCGTGATGCCGGATCACGCGACGCGCGCGCGCTCGTTCCCGACGCTCATCCACTTCTCGGAGGGCATGGGGCTCTTCTCCGGTGACGGCCCGGGTGCTCCCGCCGCGACGATCGTCGCCGTTCACGAGGCCGCGCATCAGTGGTGGGGGCACCTGCTCACGCCCGCGGCGGCGCCCGGGGCCGACGTCCTGCTCGAAGGCCTGGCGCACTACTCGACGCTGCTCTGGCTCGAAGCGGAGCGCGGGCCCGAATCGAGGCAGGCGTTCGCGCGGCATCTCGAGGAGCAGTACGTCTCGCGACGGCGGGTCGACCTGGAGCGTCCCCTGGTCGCGCTCGCCGCGGGCACCGATCACGAGCGCTCGTCCGCGGAGAACCGCGGCGCCTGGGCCTTCTGGATGCTCGATCGCCAACTCGGCCGCGAGCGCCTGCTCGCCGGCCTGCGGGAGCTGACCGAGCGCTATCTGGGCGGTCCCCAGCATCCCACCCTGGAGGACGCGCTGGCACTGCTGCGGGCGCGAGCCCACGACGCTGCGGCGTTCGACCATGTCGCGGACCTCTGGTTCCGCAGCACTGAGCTGCCCGAACTGGAGCTGAAGGTCGTGCGCTCCGGAGCGTTCGCGCCGGGCCGTCACGACCTCGTCGTCGCGGTGGCAGGAGCGGCTGGCCTCGAACTCACGCTCGCCGCGTTCGGCGCCGCGGGCGAGCGCAGCGATGTGCCGCTGCAAGCGGGAGTCGCGCGCTGGAATCTGCCGTTCGCTCCGCTCCGCGTCGTCGCCGACCCGGACCTGCAAGTGCTCCAGCTCCACCGCAGCCGTGCCGCGGTGGAGCTGCACTGAGCGCCGTCAGCGCACGGCGTCGATCTTCGCCAGGGCCGCGAGGTACTCGGCGACCAGCTCGATCGGCACGGGGCCCAGGATGGCCGACAGCGCGTCGCGGATCTCGCGCACCGTGCGGCGGCCGTCGACGAGGTTGAGGGCCTCGTAGTCGTAGCCGCCGCCCCCGAAGGCGGGCAGGCGCAGGGCCGCCGTGGCCGGGCGCCCGAGCTTGTCGGGAAGGTACTCGTAGCCGAACGCCGACATCGGCCCGCGCAGCGCCGGGTTGCGCGCGTAGACCCGCCTCTCGGCGGCGGTGGCGGGCGGCGGCGGGGGGGCGGGAGCGCCGCCCAGCAGCGCGGAGAGCTGCGCCGAGAAGCGGTCGGCGCGGGCGCAGGCCGCGGCGTCGAGCGGCGCGAACGAGGCCATCGACTCGAACACGCCGCGCTCGTACGCGAGCGCGAAGCGGGTCAGGTTCGCGGCTTCGCCGGCGTCGGCGAGTCGAGCCCGGCGCTCCAGCGTCGCCGCGGCGCGGCGCAGCGCCTGGCCCTCGAGCTTCGCCTGCATCGCGGGCACGTCGTCCGCGCCGAAATCGGCGAGCACGAGCGCCGAGGCGGCGGCCAGGAAGGCCGCGCGCTTGAGCTTGGTCGGGTCGATGTTCGCGGCGCGATCGGCGGTCGTGTGGATGTAGCGGTCGGGCCAGTCGTTGAAGTAAAGCGACGGAATCCGCCACGAGCCCTCGGCGTAGACCTGGTGGTCGCTGCCCGTCGAGAACTCCGCGAGGTCGGCCTGCAGCGGCTCGCGGCCACCCTCGGGCGCGACGACGGGGAAGTCGGCGGCCCCGGTCGACGCGAAGGCGAGTGTCTCGGCGTTGAGCCAGCGCGCCAGCTCTTCCGCGACGTCGTGGACGAACGACGGCAGGCTCTTCGGCCCGCGGGTGACGTGGAAGACGGCCTTCGTCTCCGGACCGCCGCCGACCATGTCGAGGTGGATCGCCGCCTTCAGGCGCTGCGCCCAGTCGCGCCGGCCCTCCAGCAGCGCGAGCGTGCCCTCGATCTCGGGCGGGAACACGAAGCGCAGCGTGCGCGCCGGGCGCGGGATCGTCCCGTCCTTCACGAGGCGTGCGAGCGAGCGCGCCGCCTCCAGGATGGCGGCGCAGCCGCTGGCGTTGTCGTTGGCGCCCGGGCGCGGGTGATCGAGGTGGCAGGAGAAGACGATCTCGTCGGCGCGGAGCTTCGGGTCGGCGCCGAGGAGGGCGGCGCTCGGGACGTCGTAGCTCGCCGCCTGCTGCGCCGCCTCCACGCGCGCGTCGAGCCAGACGCTTTCGCCGCGGGCAAGCCGCGCCTGCCAGCCGCGCGCGCGGGCGGGCGAGACCATGAACGCGAAGGTGCGCTCCGCCTCGGGGGCGAACGTGTCGAGGTGCCCCCAGCGGATCAGCGACGCGTCTTCGCCCCACCAGGCGGTGCGCTGGTTCTGGGCCCAGCTCACGATGCCCGCCGCGCCGAAGCGGCCCACGGCGAGGGCGGCGACGGCTTCCGGCTGGCTCGAGGTCAGGACCAGGCGGCCGCGCACGTCGCGGCCGGCGTAGTCCTGCTCGCGGGTGCCGGCGCCGACGTCGACGAGTTCCGCGCGCGCCGCCCCGGAGTGCGAGTCCTGGGCGAGCGTCAGCGGCTGGGCCTCCCAGGAGGCGACGCGCTCGAGGCGCTCGCGGGTCCCGTCGGCGCGCGCCGCGCCGAGCTCCCACAGCTCCGCGAACGCCGGGTTCCAGGCCGGCCGGGAGCGCTGGGTGCCGTAGAAGGTCGTGCCGTCGGCGGGCAGCTCTTCGAGCTTCACCTCATCGAGACCGGCCGCCTTCAGCCGCTCGACCACGTGGAGCGCGGCGGCGCGGAAGCCCGCCGAGGCGCGCATCCGGTGCTGGCGCGCGAGGAACTCGAGCTCGCGCTTGGCCTGCTCGCCCGAGACCTCCCGCTCGAGCGCCTCGGCGGACGGGCGGGGGAGCAGCGGGGGAGTTTCGGCGGCGAGTGGGGAAGCAAGCCCGAGGGCGGCGATCGAGACGGCGGCGGCGATGCGCATGGGCTCAGGGCTCCAGCTCGAGCGAGTAGTTCGTGAGGAACACCTGGAAAGCCGAGACCTCCAGCATGTCCTGGCCGACGAAGCGGATCGTGTGCGAGTCGACGCGCTGGACCCCGCGCAGGTAGGCGGCGACTTCGGCCGGGCGGTAGTTCTTGAACGTGACGTCGAGCGTGACCGGGGTCGTGACCCGGAACGGCTCGAAGCCGGCGCGCCGCGCCAGGGCCCGCTTCACGCCCTCGGCGATCCGGGCGCACGCCGCGGCGGGCGTGAGCGTCTCCGCCGCGTGGAAGCCGAGGTGGCGCTTGGTCTCGACGGCCTCGACGTCCCCGAGTTGCTCGCGCACCTCGGCCACCGCCGCGTCGTCGCCGGAGACGAACACCACCGGGACGCCGAAGTGCCCCGCGACGGCCGCGTTGAAGGAGCCCTCGCTGGCCACCTGGCCGTTGAGCTTCACGGAGTGCAGCCGCGCGCTCGAGAACGTGTGGGCGCGGACGCCCTGCGGGTTGTCGGTCGACGAGTGGTAGCCGACGAAGAGCGCCGCGTCGAAGCTCGCGTCGAGGCCGCCCATCATGCCGAGCGGACGCGGCCACGAGCGCACGATGCGGACGTCGGGCGGGAACTGCTCGATCAGCAGGTTCTGGCCGTTGCCGTGGGAATCGGCGACGACGATCTCGGTGGCGCCGGCCTCCTTCGCGGCCGTCACCGCCGCCAGCGCCTCCTTCGTCATGAACTCGCGGAAGCGGGCGTACTCGAACCCCGAGGGCCCGAGCTGGTCGGGGCTGACGACCCCGGCGACGCCCTCCATGTCGACGGAGACGAAGACCTTGAGCTTGGCGGGCGTCGCCGCGGAGGCGGCGGGCCCGGCGAGCAGGAGCGCGACGAGAGCGAGGACACGATTCAAGGGCGGGCCTCCGGGAAGGCCCGATTGTAGGTGAGGCGGCACGGCCCGGGGCGGCCCGACGCCGGAGTTCGCTCCGGCGCCGGGCCTCGTTCAGATCAGCTTGCCGACCGTCTCGGCCAGGCCCTTCTCGGTCAGCACGACCTTGAGCTGGGCCTTGCCGGCGACCTTCTCGAGCGTCTCCAGCTCGCGCAGGCGCATCAGCGCCGGCGCCTGCTCGTAGAGCCGCGCCGTGTTGAGCTGCGACCGCATGGCCGCCGTCTCCTCGCGCCGCGTGATGAGGTTGGCCTCCGAGGCCTTCTTCGCCTCGGTCACCTTGTTCATCAGCTCCTTCATGTCGCCCGGCAGGATCACGTCGCGGATGCCGAGGGTGACGACCTCGACGCCGAACGACGCGGCCCGACGGCCCACCGCCGCCGCCAGCTCGGCGGCCACGGCGTCCTTCTCCTGCAGCAGCGCGTCCAGCTCGCGCGTGCCGATCGCCGCCCGCAGCGCGAGCTGCGCCTCGCGGTACAGCGCCTGGCGGTGGTCCTCGACCTCGGCCACGGCCTTGGCCGCGTCGACGACGCGGGACACGACCACGGCGTTCAGGCGCAGCGTCACCTTGTCGGCGGTCATGATCTCCTGACCGGCGACGTCGAGGGTCTGCTCGCGCAGGTCGACGGCCACGACCTTCAGGCGTGCGACGCCCTTCCAGAACGCGTGCGTGCCCGGGCGCAGGGTCGCCTCGTGGCGGCCCTCGCGCAGGTACACGCCCGCGTGGCCGGCCTCGACCACGTGGGCCTCGAGCGCCTCGCGCGCGCCCGGGGCCTGCAGGATCGCCGTCAGGCTGGCGTGCTCGAAGCGCACGGGCCGCGCGTCGATCCGCTCCACGCGCACCTCGCGGAACGAGTTCCACAGCGCGTGTAGCCCCGGCCGCAGGACCGCGGCCACGCGGCCGTCGATCCACACGACCGCGCGCTCGTGCTCGGCCAGGTCGAGGACGACGGCCTCGTCCCTCTCGAGCGCGCCCTTGCGCACGATCACGTCGAGCTCCTTGTGGGCGAACCACGCCTCGCGGACCGAAACCCGCTCGACGCGCACGTTCATCAGCGGGTCGGCGATCACGTGCCAGCCCGGCTTCAGGAGCCGCTCGAACACCTTGTCGCGGAACACGAGCGCCCGCTCGTGCTCCCGCACCTTCACGACCCGAATCACGACTTCACCTCCTGTCAGGGAGTCGAGGAGACGCCTCCTGCGGCGTCTCCTCGCTCCGCGGGGGCTACGTCGGGCAACGAAGCCTCCTCCGCCCCCGCACCCCCAGTTCCGGAGTCGCGTCTCCGCGGCTCCGCTCGACTTGGCACTCACGACACGACGCCTTCCGGAGGCGGCGCCGGCCGCGCCACGCCTCGGGCGTGGAGGGCCGGTGCGGCGGCGAGCCCCTGGTGCGGGCGGCTCGCCGCGCGCGAGCGCACGGCCCTGCAGGACGCCTTCGCGCGCTGCCCCGAGGTCGTCCACTCGAGCGGACGTGGCCTGGCCCAGGGGCCGGCGCCGGACACGGGTTCCGCCTCCGGTCGGCGGTACGACTTTCAACGACTGGCTGAAGGAGCAGGATTCGAACCTGCGACCCGCGAATCCGTGTTCGCTGCTCTACCCACTGAGCTATCCGTACGACCGCTTTCGAGGCGGTGGTGACTGCACGTCTCCCTTCGTCAGAACCCGTCGCGCGGAACACGCGCCTCCGACCGCTCGAGGCGGGGAAGCGGGCGCCGCCGGCCCGGGACACGATGAGTCCGCATCAAAATGAAAAAGGCCTTCCGGGGAGCACCCGGAAGGCCTCGTGCCTCTCGCGAGGACGAGGAACGCCTCAGGGCGCACCGCCGCGCACACGGCCACGGGGCCGCGGGCGCGCGAGATAAAACTGGCGAGTCGACTTCATCCGGTACTCCATGAGCGTGACGCCCAAGTTAGGAAGCCGCGGCCGGCCTGTCAAGGAGAAAGTTCACCGCGCCTCCCGGACGGCCAGGACGCCGGGCCAGTTCGCGTCCGCGCGGGCGATGTTCGCCTCGAGCTCCTGGGCCCAGGTCGCCTGGACCTGCTTGTCGTAGTTCAGGAAGAGGCGGCCCCCGACGATCCGCCACGCCTCGGGGTCCGCGGGGTAGGTGTAGTTCCGGGAGACGGCCCAGGCACAGTACCCGCCGTACTGTGGCGCGTACTTCGCCGGAGCCTCGACGAACGCCGCGAGGTTCGCCGCGGTCGCAAAGCGCCAGCGCGCTCCGTTCCAGGCGTGCTCGAACTCGGCGGCTCCGAGCCGGGCCCGGGACTCCGTGAAGTACGCGACCGGGTCGTAGCCGGAGATGGCCAGGCCGTCTACGGCGCTCACGGGCGCGGTCGGGGGCGGTTCCTGTGTGAAGCCGAAGAAGGTGACGGCGGCAACGGCGAGGGCGACGGCAGGCCGGAGAGCGGGATGGAGGCGGGTCATGCCGTCGAGATCGATCGCGAGCCGGCTTTCATTCCCAAGCGAGCCTTTTCTGCTCCGTTAGCGTACATAACATATCTTATCGGCACTATCGGGCGGGGAGCAGCCGGGAGGCGGGCGTCCAGGAGGCGCTAGGAGGCGCGAACGAACCGGGCCACGGCCCGGAGGTCGGCCGGGATCTCGGTCGGCGCGTGACGGCCCCGGCCCTTCGTCGAGTGGTACTTCATGACGATCTCGGCGTCCTTCAGGACGTGACCGGTCAGCACGGCGACCACCGACTCGCCGGGACGGATGGTTCCGGCGCGGACCAGCTTCCGGACGCCCGCGACCGAGGCCGCGGACGCCGGCTCGCAGCCGATGCCCGCAGCGTCGATGATCGCTTTCGCCACCAGGATCTCGACGTCCGTGACTCGCGCGACCACGCCGCGGGTGTCCCGGATCGACCGCACCGCCCGGTCGTGGCTGGCCGGGTCGCCGATCCGGATCGCGGTCGCCACCGTCTCTGCCCGGACCGAGTACCGCTTCCGGAAGTCCGTCCGGTACGAGCGCTCGAACGGGCTGGCGCCCGCGGCCTGGATTGCCGCGATCCGCGGGAGCCGGTCGATCAGGCCGAGGTCGCGCGCCTCGACCAGCGCCTTGCCGAAGGCCGAGGTGTTGCCGAGGTTGCCGGCGGGCACCGCGATCCAGTCCGGCGGCTGCCAGCCGCGCTGCTGGAGCATCTCGAGCACGATCGTCTTCTGGCCCTCGATCCGCCACGGGTTGATCGAATTGAGCAGCGTGACCCCGAGCTCGTCCGCCGCCTCGCGGCACAACCTCAGGCAGTCGTCGAAGTCCCCGCGGACCAGCAGGGTGCGCGCGCCGTACGCCACGGCCTGCGCCAGCTTGCCGGCAGCGACTCGGCCCGCGGGCACCAGGACCAGCGCCGGGAGTCCGGCGTGCGCAGCGTACGCGGCCATCGAGGCCGACGTGTTGCCGGTCGAAGCGCAGGCGACCGCCGTGGCGCCGTGGCGAGCCGCGTGGCTCACGGCCACCGTCATCCCGCGGTCCTTGAAGGAGCCGGTCGGGTTCTGGCCCTCGTGCTTGAGGCCGAGATCCGCGACGCCGGCGAAGCGGCTGACGGCCTCGCGCCGGCAGATCGGCGTGTCGCCCTCCGGGTGCGCCAGCGTGGCGCCGTCGCCGGGCAGCAGCAGCTCGCGGAAGCGCCACACGCCGCTGGCCGCGACTTCCCCGCCGGCCCGACCACGAGCCAGGCTGGCCGCGCCCGCGCGCCTGTCGAAGATCGTCCGGAGCGCCGCGGCCGTCCGCTCCGGGCAGTGCCGCACCTCGAGCAGGCCGCCACAGGGGCAGGCCGACCCGCGGTACTCGACCGGGAAGCGATGCCCGCAGGCGCCACAACGGACGAGCACGCGGTCCTCCGGGTCCTGCTTGCGCGCTCGCCGCGGCGGCGTCACAGCAGGTGCGCGCCGCGCACGTCCACCCGCGCCACGCTCACGCTGGCGGCGATCGCCACGCCGGCGTACGCCGCGCGCATCGCTTCGGCCACCCTGGGCCCGGCATCGGACTCCGTCGACACGACCGCGACGACCGTCGGCCCGGCGCCGCTGATCGTCGCCCCGAGCGCTCCGGCCTCGAGCGCTGCGTCGCGGGCCTCGGCGAAACCGGGGTACAGCGGCGCCCGGTAAGGCAGCGCGATGCGGTCCTCGAGCGCGGCACCGAGAGTCTTCGTGTCACCCCGCTCGAGCGCCAGCACCAGCGCCCCGAGCCCTGCCGCCTGCGCGATCGCGTCCTCGCGCCGCACCGCCTCGGGAAGCGCGGCGCGCGCCTGCTGGGTCTCGACGGCATAGTCGGGGGTCGCGATCACGAAGCGCAGCTTCTCGGCGACCCGCAGCGTGACGAGCCGCAGCGGCTCGAGTGCAAGCACGAGCACGGCGCCGCCCCACACGGCGGGCGCGACGTTGTCCGCGTGACGCCCCGAGACGACCGCCTCCGCGTCGAGCGCGCAGAGCACGAGCTCGCGCCGCGAAAGCGTCGAGCCGGTCACGGCGTTGGCCGCCACGGCCCCCGCGACGGCGGACGCCGCGCTGCCGCCGAGCCCGGCCGCCAGCGGCAGCCCCTTCTCGACCGACAGCTCGAGGCCGGCCGACTGCCCGGTGCGGCGCAGCACCGCGGCGGCGGCCAGCGCCGCGGTGTTCCGGTCGGCCTCCAGCGGGAGCCGCGGGTCGGACACCGAGGCGACGCGCACCCCGGAACCGGGCACCCGGCGCACCGTGACGCGATCTCCGCCCGCGGTCACCGCCAGTCCGAGGCAGTCGAAGCCCGGTCCGAGGTTGGACAGCGTCGCGGGCGCGAAGGCCGTGGCAAACGTCGGCGTGCTCATCCTTCCCTCTCAGGCGCGGGACAACGCCGCGGGGTCGAGCCGCAGCGGGCCGGTCTCGGGCTGGCGAGCGATCTCCACTTCGCCCGAGAGCAGCGCGACCCGGAACTCGATGGCCCCGGGGCCGGAGCGCAACTCAGCCAGCGGAATCGCGACCTCGACGACCCTCCCGGCACACGCCCGGGCCTGGGTGGGCAGCGGCGCCCAGAAGTTGCCGCTGCGCTCCTCGCGGCGAACCGGGGCGCCGTCTCCGGAGACGCGGTAGCGAAGCGTGCGCGGCCCCGGAAAGCGGACCGCGAGGTCGCCCGCGCGGAGCGCCTCCCGCGCCGGGCGGGCCGTCTCGATCAGCAGGTGGAAGAGGTCGCCGTCGGTGCCGAAGCGCACGCACTGGACCACCTCGTCGCCACGGCGCATGGCGCCCGCCGCGACGGGCACGTGGAACACGCCCGCCAGCACCCACTCGCCCGGGGCGCTGATCTCGCCGTCGAGCGTCGGCTGCACCGCGCCGGTCGGGGCACTGTGGCGCACCTCGTGGCGCCGGGCCGTGATCAGCGTCTCGTTCAGCACCTCGGGCACCGGCTGCTTCAGCTTCTGGTAGACCGTGCGCAGGTAGCGGCGGAAGAGCCGGTCGAACTCGAGGTCGTCCGCGGAGCTGTGGTCGTCGCCGTACCACCAGCACCAGTCGCTGCCGCAGGCGACGCGGTAGGCTTCCCATGCGGCCTCGCGCTCGGCCACGGGCACGGCGGGCCCGTGACGGTCCAGGGCCTCGCGCGCGCGGCCGAGCAGGTCCCAGGCCCGGCGGTCGTCGGGATGCCCGATCCAGACGTCGAAGCTCGCGTGAATCCACGACCCGGCGAAGACCCGCGGCAGCGGTGCCGGCTCCCCCGCGCCGGCCAGCGCCTGCGAGACCGTCACGGCCTCGAGCGCCGGGTCCTCCGCGAGCCCGGTGTACAGCGTGCGCAGGAACTCGCGCCCGCCGTCGCGGTAGTGCTCCCAGCAGTTCTCGCCGTCGAGGATCACGAACACCGACGGGTCGCCTGCGAGGCCCGCGCCGGCCCAGTGCTCGCCGATGCGCCGGAAGCGCTCCAGCAGGTCGACCGCCGCCAGCGACGGGTCGAGGCCGGAGTACGAGAAGCCGATCAGGTCGGACAGCGCGCGGTCCCGGAACGCGATGGTGAGCGGCCCGGCGGCCGTGTGTCGCACCCAGGGCCGGTACAGCACCTCGAGCGGGTGGACGGTGCCCCGCGAGTCCCGGTGGAGCGGACGGCCTGCGCTGCGCGCGAGCACGGCCTCGTCGGACGCCGTCCAGGAGAACCCGGCGCGCGCGATCTCCGTCGCCGCCGCCTCGGACAGCGATCCTTCCGGCGGCCACAGGCCCTCCGGGGCCCGGCCGAACACGGCCTGGTGGCGACGCCGGGCGCGCAGGAGCTGATCGGCCGCGTCCTCGGGGCGCGCGAAGCGGCGCGGCAGCGGCGCGCCCGGGGCCGCCTCGTGGTGGGCCTCGGTGTCGCAGATGAGGGGCAGGATCGGGTGGTAGTAGGGCGAGGTGCACAGCTCCACCTGCCCTGCCTCGGCGGCCTTGCGATACGCCGGCAGGACAGCTGCCAGCAGGGCGGCCTCCCGCGCGGCGACGGCGCGCTGGTCCTCTTCCGTGAAGTCGCGTCCCCTGCCGGCCAGGCGACCGAGCTCGGGGTCGCTCTCGAGCCAGCCGCGGTCGAACCAGCACAGCCGCGCCAGCACCTGCAGGTCGCGCAACTCGGCCGTGTCGAAGCGCTGGAGCGCGTGGTGCAGCGATGCCTCGTCGACCTCCGGCCCGCGCCGCTCGAGCAGCTCCTCGAGCCGCGGGAAGCGGCCGATCAGGTTCTGCCGGTTGGCCAGGAACAGGCCGCGCAGGGCCAGCCGGCGCTCCGGCTCGGTGAGCTCGGCCGCCGGGCGGTCGCAGACATCCTGCAGCGCGTCGCGCAGCCGGCCCTCGGCGTAGGCCTCGAGCTGGTCGACGAGGCTCGGGACCAGGTTGAACGTGACCCGCGCGGCCGCCGTCGTCGCCGCTTCGACCATGCCCAGGTAGTCCTTCAGGGCGTGCAGCCGGGTCCAGGGCAGGACGGCGTCCCCCCCTTGCGGGTCCCGGTAGTTCGGCTGGTGCATGTGCCAGAGGAACGCGACTCTTACGGGCACGGGGCTCTCCGTGATGAGTGGTCCGGACGGCTCCAGCTCGCTCTCCCTCGGATTCTAGCGCCTCGCGGTGCCGGGCTGACCCGCTGTGAAGGAAACGGAGCGCCACGTTAGGATGCGCGCGGTGACCCTGCGCGCGCGGCTCTGGCCGAAACTGCTCGACCGTTACGTGATCGCCGAGGTGCTGCCGCCGACCTTCCTCGGGCTGCTGGTGTTCACCTTCATCCTGCTCTTGCAGCAGATCACGCTGCTCACCGGCCTGCTGATCGCGCGTGGCGCGGACCTGCCGACCGTCCTGCGGCTGTTCCTCAACCTGCTGCCGAGCATTCTCGCCACGACGATCCCGATGGCGTTCCTGCTCGGGGTGCTGCTGGCGTTCGGCCGGCTGGCCGCCGACAGCGAGCTGATCGCGATGCGGGCCGGCGGCATCAGCCCCACCCGCCTGCTGCGGCCGCTGGGCCTGCTGGCGCTGCTGGCGGCGACGGTCAACTTCTACGTGCTGGCCTACGCGGTGCCGGAGGCCAACCAGACCTACCGCGAGATCTTCTACAACCTCGTGGTCAGCAAGGCCAAGACCGGGGTCAAGGCCCGCGTGTTCGTCGACGACCTGATCCCGGGCATGGTGCTCTACGTCTCGGACATCCCGGCGGACACCGGCGAGTGGCGCGACCTGCTGCTGCACGACAACACGGTCGCCAACAGGCCGCGGCTGATCCTGGCCCGCCAGGGGCGTCTCGTGATCGACGAGGGCGCGAAGCGCGTGGAGCTGCACCTCGAGCAGGGCCAGCTCCACACCCTGGACCAGACGAAACCCGGGGCCTACGAGCTGCAGCGCTTCCGGAGCGGCCAGTTTCCGCTGCCCTTCGACGAGTTCTTCCCCAAGATCCCGCTGCAGAAGGGCGACCGCGAGATGACCCTCGGCGAGCTGCTCGACGCCGCCGCTGCCCCGCCCGTCAAGGGCCAGCCCCACGAGCCGCACAAGCTGTGGGTCGAGATCCACAAGAAGTTCGCGATCCCGGCGGCGTGCTTCGTGTTCGCCGGTCTCGGCCTGGGCCTGTCGCTGGGCGCGCGCCGCGAGGCCCGCTCGGCGGCGTTCGGCCTGTCGGTCGCGATCATCTTCGCGTACTACGTGCTGATCCGGCTCGGCGAACAGGCCGGCGACAACCGCATGATCGCGCCGTGGATGGCGATGTGGGGCGCGAACGTCGTGCTGGGGCTGGCGGCACTCGGGCTCTTGTGGCTGAACCTGCGCGAACCGGCGTTCGATCCGCTCTCGCCGGCGCACTACCTCGCGTGGCTGCCGCGGCTGCTCCCCGCGCGCGCCGACGCCGCGCCGGAGACCGCGGCGCGCCGCTCGGGCGGCGTGCGCGCCGTGCGCCAGCCGCAGCGCCCGGTGGCGCGCTCGGGGGCGACGGTCGTGCTCAAGGTGCCGCGGCTCGGGGTCCCGGTCGGCAGTCGCCTCGACCGCTACATCGCCCGCGAGTACCTCGGCTACTTCCTGCTCGTGCTGACCAGTTTCTGGGCTATCTACACGCTCACCGAGTTCATGGACCTGTTCGACGACGTCCAGCAGAACCGGGTCAAGGGCGTCGTGGTGCTGCACTACTACCTGTTCCACGCGCCGTTCATCGTCCACCTGATCACGCCCGTCGTCGTGCTGGTCACGACGCTCGTCACCTTCGGCGTGATGAGCCGGCGCAACGAGATCACGGCGATCAAGGCCGGCGGCATCAGCGTCTACCGCGCCGCCGTCCCCGTGCTGGGCATGGGGCTGCTGGCGAGCGGCTTCCTGTTCGGGCTCTCCGAGTTCGTGCTGCCGGAGGCCAACCGCGTGGCCCAGCGCGACTTCAACGTGATCAAGGGCCGGCCGCCGCAGTCGGGCACCACCTTCGACAAGCGCTGGATCCTCGGCGCCGACGGCCGCTTCTACAACTACGACTTCTACGTCGACGGCCCGGAGCCGGGCCAGGCCTCGCTCTACGGGCTGTCGGTCTACGACGTCGAGCCGCGCCAGTGGCAGCTCGCCGACCGCTTCTACTCGCGGCGCGCGTCGTGGAACGGCAGCGTCTACGAGCTGACCGGGGGCTGGCGCCGCACCTTCCTGCCGGCGCCCGGCTACCGCGAGTTCGAGCAGGCCCGCACGGCGCAGATCGAACCCCCGCAGTACTTCCGCCGCGAGGACCGCGAGCCCGACACCATGGGCTTCGCGCAGCTCGCCCGCTACATCGACTCGCTCGACTCGCTCGGCCTCGACGTGACCCGGCTGCGCGTCCAGCTCCACCGCAAGCTGGCCTTCCCCACCCTCGGCCTGGTGATGACGCTGATCGGCATCCCTTACGCCTTCGTCGTCGGCCGCCGTGGCGCGCTGCACGGCGTCGCGATCAGCATCGTCGTCGCGATCGTGTACTGGGCCTGCCTCGGCGTCTTCGAGGCGCTCGGCAACAACGCGCTGCTGCCCCCGTTCCTGGCGGCCTGGGCCCCCAACCTGATCTTCGGCTCGGTCGGCGTCTACCTGATGCTGACCCTGGAGACTTAGGTGGGGGTGCGGGGGCGGAGGAGGGTGCGTCGTCCGACGTAGCCCCCGCGGAGCGCGGAGACGCGATCAGCGGCTCCGCGACTCCCGTGTCGGTCAGTCAGTACACAGCGATGTCGTCGAGGAGGATTTCGCCCGCCGTGCCAGGGCGGATGGCGCCCTTGTCGAGGACCAGGGCAACGCCCACGACCTTGCCGAGGTCGAGGCGGCCGTCGCTGTTCGGGTTGATCGAGCGGAAGCGCGAGAACGGCAGCGCCACCCGCTGCCAGCCCGGGCTCGTCCGGACCGACGCGAACCACCACTCCGTGCCGTCGTCCTTCGATGCCGGGTTGCGGTCGCGCACCTGCACGTGGAAGCGGTAGACGCCGTCCGCCTTCACCCACATCGCGAGGCCCTGCCGCCCGCGCCAGTCCTGCTCCTCGCGCAACACGAGCGAGCACCAGGCGTCCGCCCCCGGCTCGACCTCGGCGAGCCGGAACGGCAACCGCCCGGCCCGCGATCCGGCGGGCCCGCCGCCGTCGAGCGTCGACTCTCCCGCCATCACCGAGCGCGGGTCGTGCTCGGGACGGAAGCGCGGCTCCGCCTCGAAGTCTTCGATCACGGTCGCCACGTCGGGCGCGACATCCGGGGCGGCCGGGGCGGCTGCCGCTCGGCGCGCCGCCGCGGCGGCCTCGTCGAACACGTAGATCGGGTTGGCGATCACCCACGGCGCCGGCCAGCCCTCGACCCACGCCTCGACCCGGTACACGCCGGGCCCGGGCGACGCCACGTCGAGGGCGCCGATCGACTCGTGCAGCAGCTTGCCGTCGCGCAGCAGGCGCAGGCGCGTCCCGGCGGGCACACGCCCGCCGACCCGGAAGCGCAGGCCGGCCGCTGGCGCGATCGTCTCCCCCATCACGACACGCCGCTCTCCCGCGCTGGCCTCGAAGAAGAACCCGTCGGCCGGGGCCAGCGCCTCGAGCGCGACGTACGCGCGGCCCGCGGCCAGCGCGTCCACGACCCGCGCTCCGTCGGCGGTGGCGTCGCCGGCCAGGGGGGCGTCGAGCAGGACGACGTTGCGGGCGAGGCCGAAGAGCGCCTCGTAGGACGGGAAGCGCAGGCCGCTTCGTTTCGTGATCGGGACCCGCGAGTGGGCGTCGGCGCCCGTGATGCCCGCGGCATCGCGGCGGGCCAGCACCTCGTCCCAGCGGCGCAGCGCGTCGTCGACCGGGCCGATCGAGGAGAGCAGCGCGTGGCGGGGGTTGAGCGCGTAGGTGGCTCCCGTGCGCGCCAGGCGCAGCAGGCCCGCCGAGCGCCACTGCGAATCGCCATTGTGGAGCTCGACGCCCCAGTCCCCGGCGGCCTCCCAGTCGGTCCACAGCAGTTCCGCCCTCAGGTTCGTCGGGTGGGCCAGGAACGCGCGCCCGCCCAGGTGGCGGACGTCGTCGAAGGCGTCGCGGGCGTCGCCCGAGAAGCGGAACGCGGGGTCCTCGCGCAGGCCGAGGGCGAGGACGTGCCCTGACGTCGTCGAGATCTCCGAGCCGACCAGCACGAGCACGCCGTCGTGGTAGCCCTCGAAGGGTTTGGCGTCGAGGTTGTTGTGGTCGCTGATCGCCACGTAGCCGAGGCCTGCGGTCTTCGCCGCGCGCGCGACCTCGGCCGGGTCTCCCCCGCCGTCGGAGTGGGTCGTGTGCACGTGCACGACGCCCGAGACGCGAAAAAGCCCGTCGCCCGGCGCGGGGCCGGAGACGGGCAGGGGCCGCAGCGACGCGACGCGCGCGGCCGCGAGGAGCAACAGGGACGCGGCGCCGACGAGGATCGCGCGGCGCCGCGTCACGGACGGACTAGAGGCCGGCGGCCTTGCGCAGGGCCTCGGCCTTGTCGGTCTTCTCCCAGGTGAACTCCGGCTCGGTGCGGCCGAAGTGGCCGTAGGCCGCCGTCTTCTTGAAGATGGGCCGCCGCAGGTCCAGGTACTCGATGATGCCCTTGGGCGTGAGGTTGAAGACCTGGCGCACGGCCTCGACGATCTTCGTCTCCTCGACCTTGCCCGTGCCCATCGTGTCCGCCATCACCGAGACCGGGTCGGCGACGCCGATCGCGTAGGCGACCTGCAGCTCGACCTTGTCGGCCAGGCCCGCCGCCACGATGTTCTTGGAGATGTGGCGCGCCATGTAGGAGGCCGAGCGGTCGACCTTCGTCGGGTCCTTGCCCGAGAACGCGCCGCCGCCGTGGCTGCCCACGCCGCCGTAGGTGTCGACGATGATCTTGCGGCCGGTCAGGCCGCAGTCGCCCTGCGGGCCGCCGACCACGAAGCGCCCGGTCGGGTTGATGTAGTACTTGGTCTTCTCGTCGAGCAGCTCGCGCGGGATCACCGCGTCGATCACCTTCTCCTTGACGTCCTCGCGGATCGCCTCGAGCTTGACCAGCTCGGAGTGCTGCGTCGAGATGACCACGGTGTCGACGCGCACCGGCTTGTCGCCGTCGTACTCGACCGTCACCTGGCTCTTGCCGTCGGGCCGCAGGTAGTCGAGCACCTCCTGGCGCCGCACCTCGGTCAGCCGCCGGGTCAGCTTGTGGGCCAGCATGATCGGCAGCGGCATCAGCTCCGGGGTCTCGTTGCAGGCGTAGCCGAACATCAGGCCCTGGTCGCCGGCGCCGCCGGGATCGACGCCCATCGCGATGTCGGGCGACTGCTCGTGGATCGCCGAGATCACCGCGCACGTCTCGTAGTCGAAGCCGTACTTGGCGCGGGTGTAGCCGACGCCCTTGATCGTCTCGCGCACGATCGTCGGCAGGTCGGCGTAGGCCTTGGTCGTGATCTCGCCCGCGATGAACGCGAGGCCGGTCGTGACCATCGTCTCGCACGCCACGCGGCTCATCGGGTCCTGCGCCAGCAGGGCGTCGAGGACCGCGTCGGAAATCTGGTCGGAAATCTTGTCGGGGTGACCCTCCGTCACCGATTCCGACGTGAAGAGATGTCTGCCGTTCTTGCTCATCGCGTCCTTTCCTGCGTTGCCTTCCTTCGCGGCGGAGGGTACCAGAGGACCCCTGCCGGAGAAAGCCGATCGAGGGGCGTCAGGCCCGGGGGTGGAAGCGCTCGTAGACCTGGCGCAGGCGCTCGCGGGTGACGTGGGTGTAGATCTGGGTCGTCGAGATGTCGGCGTGGCCCAGCATCGCCTGCAGGGCGCGCAGGTCGGCCCCGCGCTCGAGCAGGTGGGTCGCGAAGGAGTGGCGCAGGACGTGGGGCGTCAGCACGCTGCCGACGCCGGCCGTCACGGCGTGCCGCCGCACGATCCCCCACAGCCCCATTCGCGACAGCCGGCGGCCGCGCCGCCCGAGGAACAGCTCCACGGCCTGGCGCTTGCCCAGCCCGGGGCGCGCGTCGGCCGCGTACCGCCGCACCCAGGCGATCGCCTCCGAGCCGAGCGGCACGATCCGCTCCTTGCGGCCCTTGCCCAGGGTCGTGACGAGCCCCAGCTCGAAGTCGATCTGCGCCGCCCGCAGCGCGATCAGTTCCGACACGCGCAGGCCGGTGGCGTACAGCGTTTCGAGGATCGCGCGGTCGCGCAGGCCGAGCGGCGTGGCGACGTCGGGCGCGCGCAGCAGCGCCTCGACCTGGGCCGCGGTCAGGAACCGCGGCAGCGCCGGGAACGCCCGCGGCGCGCGCAGGTTCTCCATCGGGTCGTTCTCGAGCCGGCCCTCGCGCACGGCGAAGCGGAAGAGCCCGCGGATCGCGTGCACGGACCGCGCCACCGAGCGCGCGGAGAGGCCACCCTGGCGCAGCGCCATCATCCACTCGGAGACGTCGGACTGGACGAGGTCGAGGGGGTCGCGGCCGCGCTCCTGCGCGAAGCGCTCGAGCTTCACGAGGTCGCGCCCGTAGGCCTCGAGCGAGTTGGCCGCGAGCCCCCGCTCCACCCTCAGGTGGTCGAGATACTCGCGGCCGATCCGGGTGCGCGGCCGGCTGCCGCTGCCCTTGTCCGCGGGAGCGGCAGCGGTCAGAAGCTGATCTCGCCCCCGAACGTGAAGCCGCTCATCTCGTACTGCACGAAGTCGGGGTCGTCCTGGCCCTTGAACTTGACGATGCGGTAGCCCGCCGTGCCGGCCAAGCGGTCGGTCAGGTGCAGGCGCACGCCTGCTTCTCCTTCGTACATGTGGCCGCGGCTGCCCAGCGTGATGCCCGCGAAGTCGGCCGACATCGACAGCCGGCCCGCGTAGGCCCGGAAGGCGGCGCCCAGGGTCGGGATCGGCACCCGGAACTGCTCCGTCTCGCGGTCGCCGAGGGCCGGCGCCACCAGCACGACGTCGGCGTCCGAGAAGCGGCCGCCGATCTTGAGCCCGAAGTAGCCCCACTGCCCCTTCGCGAAATCCATCTGGAAGTCGACCGCGTAGATCCCGCCCTTGACCGTGGTGAAGAGCTCGGTGCCCCGGAAGAACGTGACGTCGCCGAAGCGGATGTTGCGCCCGGTGACCACGTCGCCGCGGTAGTCGACAGGCGTGTAGCTGCCCCGCAGCTTGGTGCCCGGACGAAGCTGCAGGCTGGCCCGCACCTCGAAGGTCCTCTCGTCGGCAATCCCCAGATCGTCGACCAGGTCGCTCAGCGTCCCGTCGCCCGCGGCGCCGGACTTCTGGACTTCACCGCTGAGCGTGGGGCGCCACTCGAGGTACTCGACGCGGAAGTTGTACTGCTCGTACACCGGCAGCTCCTGGGCCTGGACTCCGGACGCCGTCAGGGCCAGAAAAAGGGCGAATTTCCTCAAGGTCCCACCTCCGGGGCGCGCATCACTGAAAACTGCGGGACACTAGCACGCCGCCGCGCTGAGCCACAAGGATTTGTGACTCGGCTCCGACGACCCCCAACACCTCGCGGCTAACTTCGCCTCAGGCGCCGCCGGACCGCCTGCGCCGCGAGCGTGGCCTCGGGCAACCGGAGAGCGAGAGCGGCGCCGGCGTAGACCGTGACGCCCGCCGCGACGCCGCCCAAAGTCACGGCCGCCTGCCGCCAGAGGCCTGCGCCGCCGATCCAGAGCTCGAGGCCGGCGGCGGCCGCCACCGCCCCTCCGCCCATCAAGGCCGAGGCTGCGGCCATCTTCACGCCCGCCCCGGCCATGCCGTGGCCGCGCAGCCCTCCCCGCCGCCGCTGCTGCATCACGATCAGCACCGCGGCGTTGACGAAGCCCCCGGCACTCATGCCGAGCGCGACCGCGAGGTGGCCGAGTTGCCCCCAGGCGGCGAACATCACGACCAGGTTGGTGGCGATCGCGGCCAGGCTGGCGGCGAGCGGCACCCGCGGCTCCCCCGCCGCGTAGAAGGCGGGCGCCACCACCTTCACGGCCGTGAGGGCGCAGAGACCGAGCGCGTAGACGAGCAGCGCCGCCGCGACCTGCCGCGTGTCCTCGGCAGCGAAGCGCCCGCGCTCGTAGATCAGCCGCACGATCGGCTCGCGCAGCACCATCAGCCCGACCGTGGCGGGCAGGGTCAGGAACAGCGCGAAGCGCAGGCCCTGGCGCAGCGTGCGCGCGGCGGCTTCGTGGTCTCCCTGCGCGACCTGGCGCGAGAGGCCTGAAGCCGCCACCGTGGCGATCGCCACGCCGAAGATGCCGAGCGGCAGGTACAGCAGGCGGAACGCGTACTCGAGCCAGGAGACCGCGCCCGGGATCTCGGACGCGAAGTTGCTGCTCACGAAGACGTTGACCTGCACGGCCGCGAGCCCGACGGTGGCGGGAGCCATGAGCGCACCGATCCGCCGCACCCCGGGATCGGCAGGGCTCCACTCGGGCCTCAGGCGGAAGCCCTCGGCGCGCAGCGCCGGCCACTGCACGAGGAACTGCGCGGCGCCGCCGAGCAGGGTGCCGATGGCCCAGCCGAACGCCACGCTCTCGCCCTCGAAGCCCGCCAGCCACAGGGCGAGCCCCATCGCCACCGAGACCACGTTGAACATCGCCGGCGCGAAGGCCGGCAGCCCGAAGCGGCCGCGCGCGTTGAGCATGCCCATCGCGACAGCCGCGAACGAGACCATCGGCAGGAACGGCAGCATCACGCGTGTCAGCCGCGTCGCCAGCTCGGCCTTCCCCGGCACGTCGGCAAAGCCGGGCGCGATCAGCGCCACGATCGCGTCGGCGAAGAACCAGCCGAGCACGACCAGCAGCCCCAGCCCCACCGCCAGCAGCGTGAACAGGCGCGAGGCGAGGCGGTGGGCCGCAGGCAGCCCCTCCTTCTCGACCGTCGCCGCGTAGGTCGGGACCAGCGCCGCCGAGAGCGCCCCCTCGGCGAACAGGTCACGGACCAGGTTGGGGATGCGGAAGGCGATGCGGAAGGCGTCCGAGTACGGACCGGCGCCGAGCAGGGCCGCGAACACCTGCTCGCGGACGAGGCCCATGACGCGGGACACGCCGACCATCGAGCTGACCAGCGTCGCCGACCGCGCCAGCGAGGGCGATCCGTCCTTGACCGGATGGCTCACGGCCCGTAAACTGCCGGTTTGTCGCGCGGCTCAAAGGCCTGGACGGCCCTCCGCGCCCCAGGAGGGAAGACTTGGCTCATCACGCGTCGGCCCAGAAGCAGCAGAGGCAGAGCCTCAAGAAGCGGGCCCGCAACCGGAAGAACACGTCGCTGCTCAAGACCCAGATCAAGAAGCTCCGCTCGGCGATGAGCGCGGGCGACGCTGCCGCTGCCAAGGAACTGCTGCCGGCGACCGTCGGCCAGATCGACAAGGCCGTGAAGAAGGGCATCGTCCACGACAACGCCGCCGCTCGCTACAAGAGCCGGCTCAGCAAGCGCGTCAACGCCCTCGCGGCGCAGAAGGCCTCCTAGCTCCACGTCCTTCGGGCCCGGCCGTCCCCGGCCGGGCCGTGCGGCCCGCTCCCCCGAGGGCCGTCACCAGGGCTGCCGCCAGCGTCGCGCGCGGCTCGGCTCCCAGCTTCAGGCGCCGATCGGCTTCCTGCGCCGCCCCCAGCGCGGCGTCGAGCTGGGCGTCCGTCCAGTCGCGGGCCTGGGCCACGACCTCGTTGACCTTGAACGGGAGCACGCCGAGGAGCTGGGCGTGCTCGGTCCCGATCCCCCGCAGCCCGAGCGCGCGGGCTGCCCGCAGCCCCCGCAGCGCCGAGTAGATCCGGCCCAGCAGGAGCGGCGGGTACTCGCGCAGGTCCAGTTCCTCCTCGACCAGTTCGAGCGCCGTGGTCAGGTCGCGCCGCCCCACCGCCTCGCCCAGCAGCCAGGGCGGGCGGCCCATCGCCCGGCCGAGCGAGGCCGCGGCTTCCTCCGCCGAGAGCCGTCCACCGTCCGCGAGCAGCTCCAGCTTCTCCACCTCCCCCATCAGGCGTCGGAGGTCCTGTCCCACGCGGGCGATCAGCTTTTCGATCGTGTCCGGCGAGAGTTGAAGCTTGCGCCGCGCCAGCTCGCCACGCAGCTCCGCGCGCACGTCGCCTTCCTTGAGCGGCAGAGCAGGGTGAACCGTCGCCCGCTCGTACAGCGCCTTCCAGAGCTTGAGGCGCTTGTCGGTCTTCGCGGCGATCACCACCAGGGCGTTGCCAGGACCGGGGGCGTCGAGCGCTGCCAGCAGCGCCTCGGCGTCGTCCGTCACGGCCTCGGCGCGGCGCACCACGACGACCCGCCTGGAGGCGAACAGGGAGCCCGAGCGGAGCGCGTCCGCGATCTCGGGCCAGGTCGCGCGCTCCTCGCCGCGGAAGGTGACGATGGCGTCGGGGGGCGGGTCCGGGCCCAGCCACTGGCCGAGCACCCGCTGCAGCGCACGCTCCGCGAGGAACGAGTCGAACCGGTCCTTGTCGCCGTGGATCAGGTGCAGGAAGGCGGCCGGTGCCGCGCCACGGGCGGCCAAGGGGCTAGAACGCCTCGAGCATGGTGGCGACCAGGGCGCGCGCGAACTGCTGCGCGAGGCGCTCCGTCGCCTGCGTCTCGCGGTCGAAGAAGTCCGCGGGGTCGCCGCTGATGTCGTACTCGTCGCGGAACTGGAAGCCCGCGTTCTCGTAGAGCGGCTCGTCGACGCCGGTCTTCGTGTAGCGCACGCGCGCCGTCAGCACGATCGTGTAGCGGCTGGCCTGGGTGGTGCCGCCGCTGCCCTGCTCGAAGCCGACCGGCACGACCTGGTACCCGGTCAGCTCGCCTTCGACGAGGGCGTCGACGCCGGCCTTGTCCTGGACGACGTCCACTCCGGACCCGCGCTTGAGCAACTCCTCGATCACGCGGGCAGTGATCTTCTGGTCGAGCCCCGGGCGGCCGGTGGCGTCCTTGAACAGCGGCACGCCGAGCCGCTTGATGGTCGGGTCGATGGAGCCGCCGCGACCGACGAGCCCGTAGCCGCAGCCCGCGGCAAGTCCCCCGCCGAGCAAGCCGAGCGCCGCGCGGCGCTTCACTTGACCACCACGCTGACCAGCCGCCCGGGCACCACCACCACCTTCTGCACCGTCTTGCCCGCGACCTGCTCCGCGACCCGCGGCTCGGCGAGCGCCGCCGCGCGGATGGCCTCCTCCGGCGTGCCGGCGGCGACGCTGATGCGGCCGCGCACCTTGCCGTTGACCTGCACGGCCAGCTCGACCGTCTCCTCGCGGGCCACCGCGGCATCGGCCACGGGCCACGGCGTGTCGACCAGCGGAGCGGTGCCCGCGGGCTGCAGCCGCTCCCACAGCTCCTCCGTGACGTGCGGCGCGAACGGGTTCAGGAGCTGGACGAGCGTGACCACGGCCTCGCGCAGCGCGAAGCGGCCGGCGGCGTCCTCGTGCAGCACCGGCTCCGCGGCGTGGATCTCGTTCGACAGCTTCATCAGCGCCGCCACGGCCGTGTTGAGCTGCAGGCGCTTCGAGACGTCGTCCGTGACCTTGGCGATCGTCTGGTGGGTGCGGCGGCGCAGGTCGCGGGCGGCGGCGGGCAGCTCGGCGGGCATCGCCCGCCCCGCCAGCGCGCGGAGGGCTTCGCCGTGGCGGGCGACCAGGCGCACCAGGCGCAGCAGGAAGCGGTGCGGCCCCTCGATCCCGTCTTCGCTCCACTCCAGCGAGTCCTCGGGCGGCGCCGCGAAGAGCACGTACAGCCGCAGCGTGTCGGCGCCGTAGCGGGCGTTGACGTCGTCGGGGGCGATGGTGTTGCCCTTCGACTTGGACATCACCTCGCCCTTCCAGTGGACCATGCCCTGCGGGAACAGCCGGGTCACGGGCTCGGCGTCCCTGACGAGGCCCAGGTCGCGCAGCACCTTGGTCCAGAAGCGCGAGTAGATCAGGTGCAGGATCGCGTGCTCGATGCCGCCGACGTAGAGGTCGATCGGGAACCAGTGGGCCACGGCCTTCGGGTCGAACGGGCCGTCCGCGTGCTTCGGCGAGCAGTAGCGGTAGAAGTACCAGGACGAGTCGACGAAGGTGTCCATCGTGTCCGTCTCGCGGCGGGCGGGGCCGCCGCACGACGGGCACTTCGCCTTCACGAACGAGTCGACCTTCTCCAGCGGGTTGCCGCCTTCGCCGGTGAACGGGGCGTCGGGCGGCAGCGTGATCGGCAGCTCGGAGTCCGGCACGCCCTTCATGCCGCACTGGTCGCAGTAGACGACCGGGATCGGCGTGCCCCAGTAGCGCTGGCGGCTGATCAGCCAGTCCTTGAGCCGGTACGTGATCGTCGCCTTGCCGAAGCCCTTCGCCTCGGCGTGGGCGGCCATCTTCTCCTTGGCCGCCTCCCACTCGAGGCCGTTCCACTCGCCGCTGTTCACCAGCCGCCCCGGCCCCGAGTAAGCCTCGGCCACAGTGGCGCCGTCGAACGCTTCGCCCTCGGGCTGGATCACGACGCGCACGTCGAGCCCGTACTGGCGCGCGAACTCGAAGTCGCGCTGGTCGTGGGCGGGGACCGACATGATCGCGCCCGTGCCGTAGCCCATCAGCACGAAGTTGCCGACCCAGATCGGCACCCGCTCGCCGTTGAACGGGTTCACGGCGTGACGGCCGGTGAAGGCGCCCTCCTTGTCGACCTGGCCCGCGAGCCGCGCGCGCCGGTCCTGCTTGCGCAGGCGGGCGACGACTTCTTTCGCCCCGGCGTCGGCGTCGCGCATCAGGCCGTCGACCCGCGGGTGCTCGGGGGCCAGCAGCAGGAAGGTCGCGCCGCAGATGGTGTCGACGCGGGTCGTGAACACGCGGATCGGCTCGGCCTCGCCTTCCACCGCGAAGTCGACGTGGGCGCCCGGCGAGCGCCCGATCCAGTTCTTCTGCTGGACCAGCACCCGGTCGGGCCACTCGGTCAGGCCGTCCATGTCCTCGAGGAGCTGGTCCTGGTAGGCCGTGATGCGCAGGAACCACTGGTCCATCTCGCGTTCCTGGATCGCGCTCTTGCAACGCCAGCAGGTGCCGCCTTCCGCCTGCTCGTTGGCCAGCACGGTCTGGCACGACGGGCACCAGTTGACCGGCGCCTTCTGCCGGTAGGCGATGCCGCGCTCCAGCATGCGCAGGAACGTCCACTGGTTCCAGTGGTAGTAGTCCGCGTCGCAGGTGGCGATCTCGCGGCTCCACGGGTAGCTGAAGCCCATCCGCATGAGCTGCCGCTTCATGCCCGCGATGTTCGAGCGGGTCCAGGCCTCCGGGTGGGTGCCGCGCTTGATCGCCGCGTTCTCGGCCGGCAGGCCCAGCGCGTCCCAGCCGATCGGGTGCAGCACGTTGAAGCCCTGCATCCGCTTGACCCGCGCGATCACGTCGGTGATGCAGTAGTTGCGGACGTGGCCGACGTGGATGTCGCCGGACGGGTACGGCAGCATCTCGAGGCAGTAGAACTTCGGCCGCGACGCGTCCTCGCGGACCTCGAACGTGCCCTCGTCCTGCCAGCGCTTCTGCCAGCGCGCCTCGATCGCCTCGAAATCGTAGTCGCTCATCGCCCTCGTGTCCGTCCTGGTTGCCGTTCGAACCGTGAATGCTAGCGCAGGACGGGCCAGTGCCCCGAATGGGCGCTGCGCAGCGCCGCGAGCAGCGCGGCACCGCGATTGTCGATCGCGGGTGGCGAGGTCGACTCCCCCTCCCCGAGCGCGGCCCGTGCCACCTCCGCCGCGGAGCCGGCGATGCCGTCGAGGTCGTAGCCGCCCTCGAGCACGAACGCCACCCGTCCCCCGGCGGGAGCTGCCGCCGCGAGACAGGCACGGGCCAGCCTGCCGAAACCCGCGGCCGAGACCCGCATCCCGGCCAGCGGGTCGTCCGCGTGCGGGTCGAAGCCCATCGACACGAGCACGAGTTGAGGCGCGAAGGACTCGACGACCGGCCCGACGAGGTCCTCGTAGAGCGCACCGTACTCGGCATCGCCGCAGCCCTGGGGCAGCGGCAGGTTGACGGTGAACCCGCGCCCGCGTCCCTGCCCCATCTCGCCCAGCGCCCCCGTGCCCGGGTAGAACGGCCACGCGTGCGAGGAGACGAACAACACCCGGGGGTCGGACTCGAAGGCGTGCTGGGTCCCGTTGCCGTGGTGCACGTCCCAGTCGACGACGGCGACCCGGTCGAGCCCGCGCGCCAGGGCGTGGGCCGCGCCGATCGCGACGTTGCCGAGCAGGCAGAAACCCATCGGCCGATCGCGCTCGGCGTGATGCCCCGGCGGGCGCACCGCGACCAGGGCGCTGTCGAGTTCGCCGTCGAGCAGCGCGTCGACGGCCTCCGTCACGGCACCCGCGGCGAGCAGCGCCGCTTCGAGCGATCGCGGACCGGCCGGCGTGTCCGGGTCGAAGGCGACGCGGGCCGTGCGCGCCGCCTCGAGGTCGAGCAGGTGGCGGTCGGAGTGGATTCGAAGCACGTCCGCGGCATCGGCTTCGCGGGGCTGGCGGTGGGCCAGACGGCCATCGAGGCCCGCCTCGCGCAGGCCTCGATCGAAGGCCACGAGGCGCTCGGGGCGCTCGGGGTGCCCCGGCCCCGTGTCGTGCTCCAGGAAGGCCGGGTGGTCGAACAGGCCGACGCGCGGGGCCGCGCTCATCGCCCGCCCCCGCGCGCCGCCTTCACGCGATCAGAGGTCGTCGTAGCGCGGACCGCCGCCGCCTTCCGGCGTCACCCACGTGATGATCTGGTACGGGTCCATCACGTCGCAGGTCTTGCAGTGCACGCAGTTCGAGAAGTTGATCTGCAGCCGCTCCTGCTTCGGGTCGTCGCCCTTGGGCACCATCTCGTAGACCGCAGCCGGACAGAACCGCTCGCAGGGGTTGCCGAACTCCTCCTTGCACCGCGTCTCGCAGATGTTCGGGTCCGCGACGTGCAGGTGGGCCGGCTGGTCTTCGTCGTGCTTGGTGCCCGAGTTGTAGACGTCGGTCAGCCGGTCGAAGGTCAGCTTGCCGTCGGCCTTCGGGCGCTCGAACGAGTCCTTGCCCAGGCCGCCGCCCCAGTACCGGGCCAGCGTCTGCATCTCCGCGTAGCCGGCGGAGGGCTCGAGCGGGTCCTCGAGGCCGTGGCCGCCGGTGATCTCCTGCAGCCCGAGCTGCGGCAGCGCGAACCACAGGCCGTTCTTGAAGGCGGCGTGGAAGTTGCGGGTCTTCCACAGCTCGTCCTTCACGTAGGAGCTGCGCACGCGGTCGTCGAACGCCTTCAGCTTCGCCGCCGACGTGTCGTCCGCCAGGAGCGCCTCGAGCGCGGTCTCGGCGGCCTGCATCCCGGTCTTGAGCGCGAGGTGCACGCCCTTGAGCCGTGCCGGGTTCAGGTAGCCGGCGGCCTCGCCGATCAGCATCACCCCGTCGGCGTACGGCCGCGGGATCGAGTACCAGCCGCCTTCGCCGATCGTGCGCGCGCCGTAGCGCACCATCGTGCCCTTCTCCAGCAGCGGCTTCACCAGCGGGTGCTGCTTCATGCGCTGGAACAGGCCGTGCGGGTCGAGCAGCGGGTCCTTGTAGTCGAGGCCGACGACGAGGCCGATCGAGACCAGGGTGTCGGTGAAGCCGTAGATGAAGCCGCCGCCGAAGGTGTCCTCCTCCAGCGGGAAGCCCGCGGTGTGGATCACCTCGCCGCGCGGCAGCGTGCCCTTCGGCACCTCCCACAGCTCCTTGATGCCGATCGAGTACACCTGCGGGTGGCGGCCCTTGTCGAGGCCGAGCCGCGGCACGAGCGACTTGGTCAGGCTGCCGCGGGCGCCCTCGGCGAGGATCGTGATCTTCGCCCGCAGGTCGACGCCGGCCTCGAAGTTGCCCTTCTTGTTGCCGTGCTTGTCGATGCCCTTGTCGCCCGTGCGCACGCCGACGACGCGGTCGCCCTCGTAGAGCACCTCGGCGCCCGGGAAACCGGCCAGCAGGTCGATGCCGCGCTTCTCCGCCTCGCCGGCCAGCCACTTGACGAGCTGGTTGAGGCTGATGATGCGGTTGCCGTGGTTCTGCAGCGGCGGCGGCACGATCGGCAGCCGGAACGAGCGGTTCTCGGTCAGGAAGTAGACGCGGTCGCCCGTGACCCGGGTCGACACCGGCGCGTTCTTCGCGTCGAAGTCGGGGCAGAGCTCCTGCAGCGAGACCGGGTCGAGCACGGCGCCCGACAGGTTGTGGGCGCCGAACTCGGCGGCCTTCTCGACGACCATCACGGAGGCCTCGAGCTTCGAGCCGGCCTTCGCGTTGTGGGCGTCGAGCAGGTCCTTGAAGCGGATCGCGGCGGCGAGCCCGGCGGGCCCGCCACCGACGACCAGGACGTCCGTCTCGAGAACGTCGCGCTCGGCCATCGGCCTAGCCCTTGGCGGCGAAGTACGCCTTCGCGGCCTCGGTCAGCTTCGGCATCACCTCGAACGCGTCGCCGAGGATGCCGTAGTTGGCGACCTTGAAGATCGGCGCGTCGCCGTCCTTGTTGATCGCCACGATGATGCGCGAGGACGACATGCCGGCCAGGTGCTGGATCGCGCCGCTGATGCCGCAGGCGATGTAGAGGTTCGGCGAGACGGTCTTGCCCGTCTGCCCCACCTGGATGTGGTGGTCGACCCAGCCGGCGTCGACGATCGCGCGCGACGCGCCGACCGCCGCGCCGAAGGCCGCCGCCAGGTCTTCCACGAGGTGGAAGTGTTCGGGCCCCTTCATGCCGCGGCCGCCGGAGACGATCGTCTGAGCCTCCGTCAGCTCCAGCTTGCCGCCGGCCGCCGCGTTGACCGCGGTGACCTTCGCCCGCGAAGCGGCGTCGACCGTGCGCGCGACGGTCTTCGCGGCGCGGGAGGTGTCCGGCGTCGCGAGCGAGAACACGTTCGCCCGCAGCGTCGCCATCTGGGGTTCGCCGCTCCAGCGCACGGTCGCGAATGCCTTGCCGGAGTAGACCGCGCGGCGGGCCTCCAGCTTGCCGTCCTTGACGGCCAGCGCGGAGCAGTCGGAGACGAGGCCGGCGCCCGTGGCGGCCGCCACCCGCGGCGCCAGGTCCTTGCCCATCGCCGTGAACGGGATCAGCACGGCCGCCGGCTTCACCTCGCCGATCACCTGGCCGAGCGCGCGGGCCCACACCTCGGTCGCGTAGTGGGCGAGCTCGGCGGCGTCGAAGACGTGGACGACGTCGGCCCCGTAGTGGCCCAGCTCGGCGGCGAGGGCGCCGCTGCCGGCGCCGATCACGACCGCCTCGACCTGCGCCCCGCCCATCGCGTCGGCGACGCGGCGGGCCTCCGAGACGGCCTCCAGCGACGGCCGCCGGAGCTTGCCGTCGCGCTGTTCGGCAAACGTGACGATGGACTTCATCAGATCACCTTCGCTTCTTCGTGGAGCAGCCGGAGCAGCTCGCGGGCCTGGGTCTCGGGGTCGCCGTCGATCATGCGCACGGCCGGCCGGGCCGGCGGCAGCTCGAGCGACGCGACGGTGGTGAGCGGCGCGAGGTCGGCGGCCGCGAGGCCGAGGGCCGCCGCGTCCTTGACGTCGATCGCCTTCTTCTTCGCGGCCATGATGCCCTTGAGGCTCGCGTAGCGGGGCTCGTTGAGCCCCTTCTGGGCCGAGATCACCGCCGGCAACGCGGTCTCCCACACTTCGCTGGCGCCCTCGATCTCGCGGGTGACGGTCGCCTTGCCTTCACCCAGCTCGATCTTGATCGCCATCGTCACCTGCGGCAGGTCGAGCAGCCCCGCGAGCAGCCCGGGCACCTGGCTGTGATCGCCGCCGACGCCCTGCTGCCCGGTGAGCACCAGGTCGGCGCCGCCGATCCCCTTGATCGCCGCCGCCAGCGCCTTCGCCACGCCCATCGTGTCGGCGGCGTCGAACGCCGCGTCCTTCAGGTGGACGGCCGAGTCGGCGCCCATCGCCAGGCCGTTGCGCAACGCGGTCTGGGCGCGGTCGGGGCCGAGCGAGACGAGCACCACCTCGCCGCCCTTCGCCTCCTTGATGCGGAGCGCCTCCTCGATCGCGAACTCGTCGTACGGCGAGACGACCCAGTTCACGTCCTGGTCCACGATGCCGTTGCCCTCCGGGTTGATCCGGATGCGGGTCTCGGTGTCGGGGACCTGCTTCACGCAGACGATGATCTTCATCGGTCCCTCAATTCAGTCGGGGAATGAAACGAGCGAATGCCGTTGCTACTGATGACGGCGGAACAGCAGGGCCGCATTGGTGCCCCCGAACCCGAAGGAGTTCGAAAGAGCGTAGGTGAGCGCCGCCTCGCGCGCGACGTTCGGCACGCAGTCGATGTCGCAGGCGGGGTCGGGATTCTCCAGGTTGATCGTCGGCGGCAGGACCTGGTCGCGCAGGGCCAGGACCGTGACCGCCGCCTCCACTCCGCCGGCCGCCCCGAGCAGGTGGCCGGTCATGGACTTGGTCGAGGATACCGCGACCTTCCCGACCGCGTCGCCCCACACCGCCTTCACCGCGGTGATCTCGATCGGGTCGCCAGCGGGCGTCGAGGTGCCGTGGGCGTTGACGTAGCCGACCTCGGCCGGCGCCACGCCGGCGTCGCGCAGGGTGGCGACCATCACCCGGCGGATGCCGTCGCCGTCTTCGGCCGGGGCCGAGATGTGGAACGCGTCGGAGGACATGCCGTAGCCGACGATCTCGGCCTGGATGCGGGCGCCGCGCGCCTGCGCGTGCTCGAGCGCCTCCAGCACCAGCACGCCCGCGCCTTCGCCGATCACGAAGCCGTCGCGGTCCCTGTCGAAGGGGCGCGAGGCCTTGTCCGGCGCGTCGTTGCGCTGCGAGAGCGCGCGCATCGCCGCGAAGCCGCCCACCGCGAGCGGCGTGATCGCGGCCTCGGAACCGCCACAGATCATCGCGTCGGCCTCCCCGCGCTGCAGGATGCGGAAGGCGTCGCCGATCGCGTGGGCACCGGTGGCGCAGGCCGTGACGACGGCCGAGTTGGGGCCCTTGGCGCCGGTGCGGATCGAGACCCAGCCCGAGGCCAGGTTGATGATCGCGGCGGGGATGAAGAACGGGCTGATCCGGCGCGGGCCGCTCTTCATCAGCGTCTCGTGCTCGCGCTCGATCGTCGCGAAGCCGCCGATCCCGGAGCCGATCAGGACCCCGACCCGCTCGGCGTTGCCGGCGTCGATCACGAGCCCGGAGTCCTTCAGCGCGAAGTCGCTGGCCGCCACCGCGAACTGGGTGAAGCGGTCCATCTTCTTCACGTCCTTCTTGTCGACGTGGGCCAGCGGGTCGAAGCCCTTGACCTCGCAGGCGAACCGCGTCGAGTGCGCGGAGGCGTCGAACAGCGTGATGGGCCCGGCGCCGGAACGGCCCGCCTTCAGCCCCTCCCACGTCGCCTCGGTGCCGATCCCCACCGGGGACAGCACTCCCACCCCCGTCACCACGACGCGCCGCTTCTGGCTCACTCGCTAGCTCCTGTAAGAAAGGGCCCCCGGGCGGCCTCGCCGCCCGGGGCGTCCTGGTCCGCAGCGAGCGCCCCGGGGGGAGAATCGCCGGACGGACTACTTCTTGGCGGCGTGCTTCTCGATGTAGTCGACCGCCTCGCGGACGCGGGTGATCTTCTCGGCGTCCTCGTCCGGGATCTCGACGCCGAACTCCTCCTCCAGCGCCATCACCAGCTCGACGGTGTCGAGGCTGTCTGCGCCGAGGTCGTCGACGAAGGAGGCGTCCGGGTTGACGAGGTCCTCCTCGACCCCCAGCTGCTCCACGATGATCTTCTTCACGCGATCGGCAACAGGCTCCATGCGGTCCTCCGGGGAAGGGCCTCGCAGGCACTCCCCTCTCCTCCTCTGGTCGCGACGTCGTTGAGATCCGCCCGGCACGGGGCCGGGCGCGCCATTCTACATGTGGAATCCGCCGTCGACGCCGAGCACCTGGCCCGTCACGTACGACGCCGATTCCGAGAGCAGGAACACGACCGCCCCCGCCACGTCTTCACCGCGGCCGGCCCGGGCCAGCGGGATCGCCGAGAGCATCGCCTCGCGGGCCTTGTCGGTCATCGCGGCCGTCATCTCGGTCTCGATGTAGCCGGGGGTCACCGCGTTGCAGGTGATGCCCCGCGAGGCCACCTCGCGGGCGACGCTCTTGGTGAACCCGATCAGTCCCGCCTTGCTGGCGGCGTAGTTCGCCTGGCCGGGGTTGCCGGTGACGCCGACGACCGAGGCGATGTTGACGATGCGGCCGGCGCGCTGCTTCAGCATCGGCTTGAGCGCGGCCTGCGTGCACAGGAAGGCGCCGCCGAGGTTGGTCTTCAGCGGGGCTTCCCAGTCGTCGTCCTTCATCCGCAGCAGCAGCGTGTCGCGGGTGACGCCCGCGTTGTTGACGAGGCCGTCGATCCGGCCGTGGGCCTCCAGCAGCTTCGCGAACGCGGTCTCCACCGAGCCCCGGCTGGCCACGTCGATGGCCAGCGCAGAGGCTCGCCCTCCCGCCGCCTCGATCAGGGCGCAGGTCTCGGCCAGCTTCGCCTCGTCCCGGGCCGCGACCACGGCCACAGCACCCTCGGCGGCCACCGCCTGCGCGATGGCGCGGCCGATCCCCCGCGAGGCTCCCGTCACCAGCACGACCTTGTCCTTCAACGAGCCCATCAGGCCGCCCCCCCGAGCGCCGCCGCCGCGGCTTCCAGGCCCTTCGGGTCCTCGACGTTCAGGACCCGGGCCGACTTCAGCGTCTTCTTGACGAGGCCCGCCAGCACGTTGCCGGGGCCGATCTCGACGAAGGTGTCGACGCCCGCTGCCGCCAGCCGCTCGAGCGATTCCTGCCAGCGCACCGCACCCGAGACCTGGCGCACCAGCCCGTCGCGGCAGGCGGCCGCGTCGCGGGCCGGCGCCGCGTCGACGTTGTTCATCAGCGGCACGCGCGGGTCGGCGAACGCGAGCGCCGCGAGGTCCGTGGCCAGGCGGTCCTGGGCGGGCTGCATCAGCGCGCAGTGGAAGGGCGCGGACACCGGCAGGCGCACCGCCCGCTTCGCGCCTTTCGCCTTGCACGCCTCGGCCGCGCGATCGACCGCCGAAGCGTGTCCCGCGATCACCACCTGCCCGGGGCAATTGAGGTTGGCGGGCGCCACGACCTCGCCCTGGGCCGCCTCGCGGCAGGCCTCCTCGATCGCCGCCGCGTCGAGCATCAGGATCGCGGCCATGCCGCCGACGCCGACCGGCACCGCATCCTGCATGTACTGGCCGCGACGGCGCACGGTGCGCACGGCGTCCGCGAAGGACAGGCAGCCGGCGGCGACCAGCGCCGAGTACTCGCCGAGCGAGTGCCCGGCGACCCACGCCGGTGCGGCGACGCCGCGCGACTCGAGCGCCCGCAGCGCGGCGATGCTCGCGGTCAGGATCGCGGGCTGGGTGTTGGCCGTGAGCTGCAGGTCGGCCTCGGGGCCCTCGAAGCACAGCCGCGACAGCGGCTCGCCGAGCGCACTGTCGGCCGCCGCGAACACGGCCCTGCTCTCGGGAAAGGCCTCGGCCAGCTCGCGGCCCATGCCGACCTTCTGCGAACCCTGGCCCGGAAAGACGAAAGCGATGCTCATGCGCTCTCCGCGGTGGCGGCCGGCGTCTTGCGAGCGCCCAGCGCGCGCAGCCCGCGCTCGATCTGGGCGTTGACGCCGCTCGAGTGGAAGTGGGCGGCCACCCGCACGCCGTGGTGGATGGCGTAGGCGCTGGAGCTGCCGTGGCCGATCACGCAGGCCCCGCGCACGCCGAGCAGCGGCGCGCCGCCGTACTCGGCGGGGTCGATCCGCTTCTTGACGTCGCGGAACGCGCCGCGCGCGAGCAACGCGCCGGCCTTGCGGATCGGGGTCCGCATCAGCTCGCCCTTGACCAGCTCCATGAGCTGGGCGGCCAGGCTCTCGCTGGCCTTCAGCACGATGTTGCCGACGAAACCGTCCATCACGATCACGTCGAAGCGGCCGTTGAAGACGTCGCGCCCCTCCGCGTTGCCGCAGAAGTTGAGCGCCGAGCCCTTGAGCACCTCGTGCACCTCGCGCACGAGCTCGTTGCCCTTGGTCTCCTCCTCGCCCACGCTCATCACGCCGACGCGGGGCCGCTCGACGCCGAACATCGCCCGCGTGTAGACGTCGCCCATCAGGGCGAACTCCTCGAGGTTGCGCGCCTTGCACGAGGCGTTGGCGCCGACGTCGAGGATCACGGTCTGGCCGCAGCGGGACGGCATCACCGCCGCCAGCGCCGGCCGGTCGACTTCTTCGAGGGTGCCGAGCACCAGCCGGGCGATGGTCCAGCACGCCGCGGTGTTGCCGGCCGAGAAGAAGGCGTCCGCTTCCCCGGCGCGCACGGCCTCGAGCGCGACCAGGATCGACGAGCGCTTCTTCAGGGTCGCGCGGGTGACCTTCTCCGCCATGCCCACCTCTTCGGGGGCATGGCGCACCTCGAGCGGCAGCCCGGACCCGCCCGCCGCCGCGATTTCGCGGCGGACGGCGTCCTCCGGACCGACGAGCAGCACCCGGAGCCCGTAGGCGCGGGCGGCGTCGACGGCACCGCGGACCGCCACGGCGAGGCCGTGGTCGCCCCCGAGGGCGTCGACGGCGACGCGAGGGGAGTTCATCGCGGCCTGGAGGGCTTACGCCTCCTTGGCCTCGACGACCTGCTTGCCCTTGTAGTGGCCGCAGTGCGGGCACACCCGGTGCGGGAGCTTCGGCTCGTGGCAGTTCGGGCAGTTCGACAGGCCCGGCGCGGTCAGGTGGTCGTGGGCGCGGCGGGTCGCGGTGCGGGCCTTGGAGTGACGTCGCTTGGGATTCGGCATCGGAAACGCTCCTGTTGCAGCGGGCCGCTCCGGCCCGCCGCGGGTTTCTGGTCTCGAACTCTACTTGGTACCGAGCAGGCCGGCGAGGCCGGACAGCCGCGGGTCGGCCGCAGGCTGGCACCCGCAGTCGACGTGGTTGCGGTTGGCCCCGCACTGCGGGCACAGTCCGCGGCAGTCCTCGCGGCACAGCGGCTTCATCGGCGTCGACAGCACGATCTGCTCGCGCACCAGCTCGCCGAGGTCGAAGCGCCCGCCGTCGTAGTAGGCGACGACGAGGTCGTGGTCGGTGAGCTCCACGTCGTCTTCTTCTTCCGCGTCGACGGTCCGGTCCACGATCCGCGGCAGGTAGAAGACGTCGAGCGGCTGGCCCACCGCGACCTCCGCGCGCTCGAGGCAGCGGCTGCACGCGAGGCCGACGCCGGCGTCGAACCGGCCCTTGACGTGGACCGAGTCCCCCTCGCCCCGCTCGAGACGACAGGCGAGGCGGGCGCCGGGACGCAGATCGAAGCCCGCGTCTTCCTCCAGGTGGAGCCGCGGGCGGTCGAGTTCCGCGTCGATCTCGAGCCCCTCGGGCGGGATCTGGGCCAGCTCGATGAGCAGCCGGGTGTCTGCACTCAAAACACTTGATGTTGCAGGGTTTTGGCTCCGGGTGTCAAGCTCCGGGCGGGGCTGGAGGCGGCGCGTCCAGCCACGCGCGAGCCGCCGCCAGCAAGGCGTGGGCGTCCGTGAACCACGAAGCGTCCGGCACCTGGTGGCGGAACCAGGTCCGCTGCCGCTTGGCGTAGCGCATCGTCGAGGTCGTGATCGCGGCGGCGAGCCCCGCCGCGGGCAACTCCCCCCGGAGGTGGGCGACGACCTCGCGGTACCCGATCGCGGCCAGCGGTCGCACGTCCCCGTGCCGGCCGAGCAGGGTTCGCACCTCGTCCACCAGGCCCGCCTCCAGCATCGCCGCCGTCCGCCGCTCGACCCGGGACCGCAGCGCCGCCTGGCCGGGATCCAGGACCAGCACGCGGGTCTCGTGCCCGGGCAGGGGCTCCTCCCCCGCTCCGTGGTGGGCCGAGAGGGGGCGGCCGGTCAGGTGGAAGACCTCCAGCGCACGCACGACGCGAATGCGGTCGCGGGGCGCGATGCGCCGAGCCGCGTCGGGGTCGACCCGGCGCAGGTGACGCCACAGGCGGCGATCTCCGAAGCGGGCGGCGATCGCCTCGAGCCGCGCCCGCAGTACGGGGTCGCGCTCCGGCGCCGGGGCCAGGCCGTGCAGCAGGGCGCGCAGGTACAGCCCCGATCCCCCGGCCACGACGACGCCGCGCCCGCGCCGGGAGGCGTCCGCGATCGCCGCGCGGGCGGCCGCGAGGTAGCGCGCCGCCGTGAAGTCCTCGCCTGGCACCGCGACGTCGATCAGGTGGTGAGGCACCCGAGCCCGCTCCGCGGGGCTCGGCTTGGCGGAGCCCACGTCGAAGCCGCGGTAGACCTGCAGCGAGTCGCAGGAGACGAGCTCCGCCCCGCGCTCCTCGCACAGGCGCAGCGCGGCGTCGCTCTTGCCGGCCGCCGTGGGCCCGGCGACGACGACTAGCCGAGCCGCCACAGGCGCCAGGCGACGAGCAGGAGGATCGCGAGCAGGATCAACGCGCTGCCCCGCAGCCGCGCGCGCACGGCCGGGTCCACGCTACTTCTCGCGGATGGCCTTGATGATGCTGGCCTCGTGGTCCGAGCCCAGCGTGCGCTTGACCGCCAGCAGCTCGGCGTAGAGCAGCTCGTTGAGGGCGTCCACCAGCAGCATCCGGCGCTGCTCCTCGGGGAAGCGGTCGAGGTTCTGCTCGAGCAGTGCCGTGTCGAGGGTCCCGTCCTTCTGCAGCCTGACGCCGGCGAACACGTCGCGCCGGCTCTCGCGGAGCTGGCCCAGGTACTTCTCGAGCACGTTCTCCGCGATCGGGCCCACCTCGCGCACCATGTAGCGGAAGACGTACGCGTACATGTTGTTGAAGGACTGGACGACGGAGACGACCGTGTCCTCGGGCACGAAGTCGGAGTCGAGCGCGTGCACCTTGCGCCCGCGGCCCTTGAGCAGGCCGACGCTCTGCAGCGCGTAGAGCACCTTGAGCGTCTCGCTGTCGCCGATCTCGCTCTCGCGGCAGACGTCGACGACTGCCCGCTGCCCGTCGACCAGTCCCAGCACGTGCCGCTCGTAGGCCTCGAGCCCCGAGTCCGGCTCGCCCGCCACGCGCTCCAGGACGACCGAGGGCTCCGGGAAGCGCTGCGCCAGCGCCCCGCCCGCGTCGACGCCGCGCACGCCCGACAGCACCAGGTCGCGCACGTCGAGATCCACGGTGATGCGCTCCTTCTCGGGCAGCGTGGAGGTCTCGAAGTGGAACTGGCCCTCGTCCCACGGGAACAGGCTGTTGACGATCTCGCGGACCTGGAACTGCACTCCCTCCCAGAAGTCCTTCGGCGACAGGGCGCCCATCTCGACCAGCACGCGGCCCTGGCGCTTGCCCTTGGACAGCGCCTTGATCGACGCCTCGTACTCCTCGACGCTGATCTTGCCCTCGCGAAGCAGGATCTCGCCCAGGCGGTCGTTGGGAAGATTGGACGTGGCGAAGACGACGCGCCCGTCCTTGAGGTAGACGGACTTGCGCGCCCCGCCCGCCACTACCGAGAGGACGCCGGTGGCCCTGGTCTGGCGCAGGTGCTGGAGCAGCTCGGGCAGCGGCAGTTCCGCGAGCGTCCCGCGCAGCCCTCCCTCCACGGCGAACGCCTCGAGGCGCTTGGGCAGCGGGGCCGTGCTCATGGCAGCGGCATTGTAGCCGCTTCCCCGTTCAGCGGGCGGGCTGCACCGTGACGCCCCGGTAGTAGTGGCGCAGGATGGCGTCGAACTTCGCGCCGGCCCGGGCCAGCCCGAAGGCCCCGACCTGGCACAGCCCGACGCCGTGCCCCCAGCCCTTGCCGGTGAACACGAAGCGCGCGACCTGGCCGTCCGCGCCGTACTCGCGGTCGATCACGAACAGGTTCTCGCGCAGCCCGAGGCCCCAGCGCACCTGCAGCCCGGACAGGCTCAGCGTGCGCTCGGCGCCGACGACGTCGAGCTCGAGCACGCGGCCCGAGACGCCGAGCTGCCGCACCTTCAGGTCGCGCACGGCGCCCGGCGCGCCGTAACGTGCGACGGCCTTCTCCACGTCCGCCGGCGTCAGCCGCACCTCCCAACGATAGAGGCGCGAGCTGCGATCGGCCGCGGCGCCGAGCCGCGTCTGTTCCACGTCCAGGTACACGGCCCGACCCGCTTCCTGCACCACGCGGACCCGGTCGCCGATCGTCAGCAGCAGCGCCGAGGCCGGGAGCGCGCGGCCCTCGTAGGCGCGGAACAGCCGCGCGTCCGGCGCCACCGGCAGCGACCGCACCTCGTCGCCGACCTGCAGCGAGAGTTGCCCCTGCTCCAGGCCGCGGAACAGCCCCGAGACGAGCGCGGGCGGCCCGGCCTCGAGCGCCGCCCGGGCCAGCAGGCCGGCGGCTTCGGCCCGCGTCAGCGCGGCCTCGGGCCGCAGCCGGTTGCCGGCGTCGGGGGCCACCACGGCGAACCCGAGCAGGACCGCCGCGGCGCGACGCTCGGCCTCGCCGCCGAAGCCCGCCGCGTCCTCGACCTGCAGCAGGTACTCCGCGTCGCGCGGCGCCAGCAGGCGTTCGCCGCGCTCCTGCCAGCAGAGGCTGGAGACGACGTGGAGGAACGCGTTGCGGCGGCGGTTCAGCGGGGCCGTGGCGGTGCTGTCGCAGCCGCGCCGCTTGAGGGCGGCGACGAGGCGACTGGTCCAACCCCGGACCTCCTCGTCCGTGGCGATCCCCTCGAGGCCGCCGGCCGCCAGTCGCGCGTTTCCGAAGACGCCGAGTGCCACCAGCAACGCGGCATCCCGCGCGCGGTCACCGCCTTCGGTCCCCTCCGGACCGAGGCGGGCCGGAACCGTCGTCGTGCGCAGCGTGGCCCAGGCGCCCTGCTCCGGCACGCACGCGACTCCCGCGAGGTAGGGCGCGGGATCGCCGCCCTTGAACACCTGGGCGCCGTGTTCCGTGTGGCCGCCGCAGGTCGAGGTGTACAGGGCGTTGATCGGCCGCCCTGCGTGCGTCACCACGAGGCCGCGGGTCTCCGCGATCGCCTGGTCGGTGAGCGGGTGCTCGGTGCCCTGGCCGCGATAGACCTGGCAGGTGGGCGTGGCGCAGATGTCGTAGCCGAGCGACTCGAACTGGCCGCGGTTGCGCGCGGCGTAGGTCCGCGCGGCCACGGCCTGGGCCTTGAGCGCCTCGAGCTCCGGGAACGCGTTCGGCGACAGCTCGTTGGGCACCACGCCGCGCAGGTACTCCTCGAGCGGCAGGACGTTGATGGCGGTGAGCGTGCCCTCCGGCGTCGCTCGCAGCTCGAAGCCGCCGCGATAGGGATCGGCTCCGACGGCCACGAACTCGTCGGCCGCGGCGGCCCGCACGCGCACGCCGAAGACCTCCTCCCCGGTCTCCACGATCCTCAGCTTGCCGGGGGCGCCGGCGCCCTCGGGCACGACGAAGCTGCCGCCGAAACCCTCGCGCGAGAGCGTGCCCGTGAAGAGGACCGCCTCCTCGCGGGTCGCGAAGGGACCGACCCTCACCTGCCAGGTGCGCGACGGCTCGCTCCACTGGAGGAGCGCCTCGCGGTGGGTCGTGGCGCCGACCTGCCGGGCCATCGCCTCGGCGGCGGCCTTGTCCATCAGGCTCGCGACCTGCACGCGATAGCCCGGTGCGATCGCGGCGCCGCTCGGGAGCGCCGTGATGCGGGCCGCTCGAACGGGCTGCCCCCACTCCCCCGGCGCCCGCGCGACCCACACGTCGAGGCCCGCGTCGGCCCCCAGCGTGGCGCGCTTCGCCGAGGTCAGCACGCCGACGCGGATCGGGTCCGGACCGAGCCCCGCCTCCCACGCCCCCGGCGACGGGGGGGCTGGCGCCGAGGCGGGGGCCGGCGACGCCGAGGGCGCGGCTCGCGGGGCCTCCGGCACGACCGGAGGCGCCGAACTGCGGCACGAGGCCGCCAGCGAGACGGACGCCGCGAACAGCGCGACCAGCGACTGCCGCCACGTCGCGGAGCGGCGGCCACCCATCGCGCGGCGCACGAGCGACCAGCGGGCGCTGCGGGCCTTGCGCCGCGCGCCCTGTTCCATCCGGACCCAGGGGCTCACGAGCCGACCGGTCCGTCCCCGTAGTAGAACGTCACGGCCATCGTCACGCTGGGCGGCGCGTAGTCGGCCGGCAGCGCGAGCAACTGGGACCCGAGCAGCGCGTTCTGTGCCGCGCGGTCGAGCGAGGGCGTGCCGGAGCTCTTGACGATCCGCAGGTCCGTGATCTTTCCGGCGCGGTCGAGCGTGAACGTGATGTCGACGTGACCGAGGAAGCCCATCATCGCGGCCTGCGGCACGATCCAGTTGCGGTAGACCTCGTTCTTGAAGTGGTTGAACCAGGCGGTGAAGTCGGCCCCCTGGTCGTCGAAGAACAGCGGCCCCATCTGCCGGCCCGTTCCCGTGGCCAGGCCCGCCGGCCCCGCCGCCCGCATCCGGCGCTCCAGGCTCTCCTGCACCGCCGAGGAGAGCGGGCGCGCGCTGGCGTCGCGCGGGGGGCCGACCGGCACCTTGCCGTCTCCGGGCGGCAGCGGCAACCGCAGCCCGCCGGCCCGCCGGCTCTCCGGCCCGTCCACCTGGAAGGGCGTCGGCTGCGCGGCCGCCTGCGGCGCGGGCTGACGTTCGGCCTGGGCGACCTGCGGCTTGTCGGCCCCGTCGCCCTCGCGGGTCCCCTTCGGCACCTGCGTCAGGTCGTCCTCGCGGCGCAGGATCAGCCGCTCCGCCCGCCGGTCCGATGGCGCCCCCACGCTGATGCGGTCCTTCCCCGCTTCCGTGGGAGGCGGAGGCGGGGTGGGCACCGGCCGGGGTGCCGGAGGCGGCGCGGGCCGCGGCATCACTTCGGCCAGCGCCGCGGGCGGCGGAAGGAACACGCGGCTGCGGACCTCGGGCGTTTCCGCCGGCTCGGGGAGCGGCAGGCGCAGGTCTCGGCCGGACGTGGAGAGAAGCAGGGACATCGCGAGCAGGTGAATGAGCGCTGAAGCGAGGAAGCCCTGTCGGCGGTCGAAACGATCCATCCTGCTCGAAGGCGCTCCCAGCGAAACCCTTATCTTACTTGGACGCGCCAGGGGAGCCAAACGTCGCCCCTCTCCATTGTGGTACCTATCACAAGTTCACACAAGAACTTGCGGGGAGGCTCAGGAGCGGATGCGCTCCAGGATCGTCTCGGCCAGGGCCAGCGCCCGGCGCCCGTCGTGTCCCGAGACCACCGGCGGGGTCCGGGACGCGACGGCCTGGACGAACGCCGCGAGCTGGCGGGCCAGCGGTTCCTCGTTCGGTGCGCTCGCCCGCTCGACCTCGATGTCCGGCTGACCGTTGCGGTCGTTGAGGCGGTAGATCACCGCCTCCCGGCCCACGAAGTCGGCCGAGACGTAGGTCTTCGGCAGGAACACCCGGAACTTGCGGACCTTTTCGGCAGAAACCCGGCTGGCGGTCAGGTTCGCGATCAGGCCCGAGGCGAAGCGGAGCCGGGCGTTGGCGATGTCGACCTTGGGCGTCAGCACCGGGACGCCGACCGCGTCCACCTGGACCGCCTCGCTGCCGTCGAGCGCCAGGACGATGTCGAGGTCGTGGATCATCAGGTCGAGCACGACGTCGATGTCGAGGCTGCGCGGCGTGAACGGGGCCAGGCGGTGGACCTCGACGAAGCGCGGGGCGCCGCCGCGGAAGAGCAGGTCGGCGGCGGGGTTGAAGCGTTCGATGTGGCCGACCTGGAGGATCCGTCCGGCGGCCTCGGCGGCCGCGATCAGCGCGTCCGCCTCGGCGAGGCTGGCGGCCAGCGGCTTCTCGACGAGCACGTCGCAGCCCGCCTCGAGCGCGGCGCGAGCCACCGCGAGGTGGTCGACGGTGGGCACCGCGACGGACACGGCATCGCACTCGGCGAGCAGTTCGGGCAGGCTCCCGAATCCCTGCCCTCCATGGCGCTCGGCCACCTCCCGGCCGCGCGCCACCTGCTGGTCGAACGCCCCCACGAAGCGGGCGTCGGGGGTGCTCGCGTAGACGCGGGCGTGGTGCTGCCCCAGGGCCCCGGTGCCGACCACGCCGACGCGGATCGCCTCGCTCACTCCCCCTCCTCGATGCCCCACACCGTGATGCTGGCGTCCTCCGCCGCGGCCAGGAACGCCGGGCGGTCGAGCAGCAGCGTGCGGCCCGCCTCGACGGCCAGCACCCGCGCCTGCGCCTCGGCCATCGCCTGCAGCGTGCCCGGTCCCACGACCGGCACGTCGAAGCGCATGTCCTGCTTCGGCTTCGCGACCTTGACCACGCTGCAGCCGGCGCCCGCGATGCGGCCCGCCCGCCGGATCGTCTCGTCGGTGCCCTCCATCGCCTCCAGCGCGACCGCCGCCTGCGACTTCACGACCGCGGTCTGGCCCAGGTCGTGTCCCGAGAGCACCCGGGCGATGCGGGTCCCGTAGCGCACGTCCTTCTCCTCGTCGGCGGAGAGGCCGCGGCGGGTCATGCGCCCCGGCGTCGCGAGCTGATCGGCCAGCAGCTCGACGCTGGAGGCGAGGCGGATGCCCTCGCGCTCGAAGACGTCGGCCACGGCTCCGATCAGGCTGTCGGTGTTCTTGAACGCGAGCCGCGCCAGCACGCCCATCAGGGTCAGGTCCGGCACGATGCCCGCGAAGATCTGGCGGTGCTTGACCTGGCCCGCCATCACGGCCTCGCGCACGCCCGCGGCCTTCAGCGTCGCCACCGCCTTGCCGAGCTGGCCGAGCCCGATCGGGTGCCACTCGTCGACCTCGGCCTGCAGCTCGGGAAACGCCTCCTCGCGGATGGCGAGGGCCACCACCCGGCGGCCGCGAGCGCGAGCGGCGCGGGCGACCAGGAACGGGAAGCTGCCGTTGCCGGCGATCAGCCCCAGCGACTCCGGGCGCTCCAAGGGCTCAGTCCTCGGCTTCGTCCTCGGCGCCGCCCGCGCGCCGGCGACGGGTGATCACGCCGCGCTGGCTCTGGCGCACGAAGGCCAGCAGGGTCGCGACCTCCGCCGTCGCCGGGCACTCGGCCTCGATCTTCCGCACGGCTTCCGAGGTCGGCAGCTTCGAGGACATCAGCAGCCCGAACGCCTGGCGCACGGCCGCGATCGCCTCGCGCGAGAGGCCGCGCCGCTGCAGGCCGACGGTGTTGACGCCGTAGAGGCAGGCGCGGTTGCCGACCGTCTTCGAGTACGGCAGCACGTCCTGGGTGGCGATCGTGCCGCCGCCGATGAAGGCGTGGGTGCCGACCCGGCAGAACTGGTGCACGCCCGAGTAGGCGCCGACGGTCGCCCAGTCCTGGACCTCCACGTGGCCCGCCAGCGCGGCGTGGTTGGCGAAGATCACGTGATCGCCGACCTGGCAGTCGTGGGCCACGTGGGCGTAGGCCATCACGAGGTTGTCGGAGCCGATTCGGGTCACGCCGCCGCCGCCTTCGGTGCCGACGTGGATCGTGCAGCACTCGCGGAACGTGTTGCGGTCGCCGATCTCGAGGCGCGAGGCCTCGCCGTGGAACTTGAGGTCCTGCGGCGCGAGCCCTGCCGTGGCGAACGGGTAGAAGCGGTTGTCGCGGCCCACCCGCGTGTGCCCCCCGAGCACGACGTGCGACTCGAGCACGGTGCCGGCGCCGAGCTCGACCTCGGGGCCGACCACGCAGTAGGGGCCGACGCGGACGCCGGCGCCGAGCCGGGCGCCCGCCGCAACCCGAGCCGTCGGGTCGACCTCGGGCCGCGGCAGCGCGACGACGCGCAGGAACAGGGTCGCCTCCGCGACGCGGGCGTCGCCCGAGCGGACCTCGCCGCGCACCTTGCACAGCGGGCCGTGGCGGCGCAGCACCCGCACGTCGATCGACAGCCGGTCCCCCGGCAGCACCTGGCGCCGGAACTTGGCGCCGTCGATGCCGACGACGTGGACCTCGAGCAGGCTCGGGTCCCCGGCCTCGTTCAGCAGCCAGATCCCCGCCGCCTGCGCGAGGCTCTCGAGGATCAGCACCCCGGGCATCACCGGGGCGCCCGGGAAGTGGCCCTCGAAGAACTCCTCCGAGCCGGTGACGCCCTTGATCGCCCGCAGCCCGGAGTCGTCGTGGTCCAGCACCCGGTCGACCAGCACGAACGGGTACTGGCTGGGGATCTGGCGGATCAGGCGGCCGATGTCGATCGTCTGCAATGCCCCCTCGGAATGGACGAATCCGGGCGGCGTCGGCCCGTCGAGGGCCGGGCGCCGCCCGGGGTCGGCGACGGCGGGGCTAGTTGCCCGCCGGCGAAGCGGCCGGGGCCGCCGCGGGCTTGGGCTTGGCCGCGCGCTCGGCGTCGTCCGCCTTGACGATCACGTCGCGCGAGACGTCGTACTCCTTGGTCACCGCCAGCGCGGCCTGCGAGTCGAGCAGGATGTCGACGCCCTTGTCCTTGGCCACCGCCTCGACGATCGGCCGGATCTTGAGCTGGAACTCGTTGTTGAACTGCGCGGCCTGCTGCTGCGCGCGCTCGCGCATCCGGGCCAGCTCGGCCTGGGAGTCCTCGACGAACGCCTGGCGCTCGCGGGTCTTGCGCACGATCTCCTGCTGCTTCTTCTCCGCGCCCTCGGGCGAGAGCACGTTGGCCTGCTTCTCCAGTTCGTCGCGCAGCGCCTTGATCGCGGTGTCGAGCTTGTTCAGCTCGTTCTGCTTCTTGGTCGCCTCGGCGCCGATCTCGTTCTGCAGGTTCTCGATCTTCTGCGCGTAGCTCTTGCCGAGCAGGCTCTCGTTCGAGACCCGGGTCATGTCGATGACCGCGATCTTGGGCGCCTTGGCGGGCAGCCCCGCGGCGGCAGGCTCCTGCGCGAACGCGACGGGCGCCGCGGCCAGCAGCAGCAGGGTGAGGCTCTTCGTCATGATTTCTCCTTGAATGGAACGGCCCGTCAGAACGTGGTCCCGACGGCGAACTTGAACGTGGTCTTGGGCTGGAACTCGTCGCGGTGCGGGTTCCAGGCGTAGATCAGCCGGAACGGCACGTTGAGCACGGGCATCACGAAGCGCAGCTCGGCACCGGTCGAGGTGCGGAGCTTCCGGACCTCGAAGCGCTCGCCCTCCAGGAACGCCTGGCCCGCGTCGAAGTACAGCAGCGCGCGAAGCGGCCCCGCGATGTCCCAGTAGTACTCGGCGTTGAAGAGGAACGACTTGTTGCCGCCGATGGCGTAGCCGTTGGCGTCGCGCGGGCCGACGGTGCGCAGGTTGTAGCCGCGGATCTGGTTCTCGCCGCCCATGAAGAAGCGCTGGTAGAACGGCAGCGTCGGCAGCCCCGTCTCCGGGTTGATGGCCGCGGTCTCGTTGAACGGCCGGATGAACGACACCTCCGCGCGCAGGCCCAGCGCGGTCTTGCGCATGTGCGGCTTGTAGTAGATGGCCTCGAAGATCGGCCGCACGTAATCCAGCGTGCCGCCCAGCGGGCCGCCGGTGAGCTGGGTCGTGGCCGTCACCTTCCAGCCGGAGCGCGGCGTGTACGGGTTGTCGACCGTGTTGTAGACGAGCGACGGCGTCAGCCTGCTCTCGCGGCGCTTGCCGAGGTCGTCGAACAGGAACGGGTTGTTGAACAGCGGGATCGTGGGGTCGAACAGCCCCGGGTCGTCCAGCACCTCTTCCGAGTTCTCGATCTTGATCACCTCGTACGCGTACGAGGCGAACAGCCGGGTGAAGCGGCCGAGCGGGATGCCGGTCGTGAGGCTGAACCCGGTGCGGTCGTCGACGTAGCCCTGCAGGTTCTCGCCGGCGAAGGTCTGGTACTCGAGGCGCCGCCGGTAGACGTCGAAGCCCGCCGTGATCGGGCGGTCCAGGAAGTAGGGCTCGGTGACCGCGAGCTGGTAGACCTTGGTGCGGCGCCCGCTCTGCGCCGAGATCTGGAAGGTCTCGCCGAGGCCGAGGAAGTTCGAGGTCGAGAAGGCGAGGTTGATGAAGGTGCCTTCCAGCCCCGAGACGCCGCCGCCGAAGGTGAACTGGTTGCGGTTCTGCTCCTCGACCTTGAAGGTGACGTCGAGCTTGTCGTCGCCGAGCGGGCTCTGGGTGAGCTGCGGGATGCCCTCCATCGGCTTGAAGTAGCCGAGCTGGTTGATGCGCTTGATCGAGAGCTTCAGCAGTTCGGTGTTGAAGACGTCGCCCTCGGTCATGTAGACCTCGCGGCGGATCACCTTGTCGCGGGTCGTCTCGTTGCCGGTGAAGTTGATGCGGCCGACGAAGTAGCGCTTGTCCTCGTCCATCTTGAGCACGAGGTCGACGACCTTGCGCTCCGGGTCGGGCGTGCGCTGGGTCAGCGCGGTCCACTGGAAGTAGCCCTGCGCGCCGTAGGCGTCGCGCAGCTTCTCGTAGCCCTTCTTGATCCGCGACTCCTTGTAGACGTCGCCGGGCTTGATCTTGAAGATCGGCAGCACCAGGTCGGGCTGGAACACCGTCATCCCGTCGATCTTCACCTCGCCGACGCGGTACTGGTCGCCTTCGATGACGGGGATCTCGAGGTGCGCCCACTTGATCGGCTTCTTCTTGAAGAAGCCCGACTTGCCGTCGGTGTAGGTGATCTTCGGCTCGCCCACCTGGGCCGAGACGTAGCCGTGGTTCAGGTAGAACTCGCGGATGTTCTCCTGGTCCTCGCCCCACTTCTCGCGGGTGTAGGTGGTCTTGCCCAGCAGCCAGGAGAAGTTCCAGAAGCCGGTCTTCTTGATCTTCTTCATCTGGCGCCGCAGGCGGCCGTCGCCGAAGTGCTCGTTGCCCTCGAACGCGATCGACTTGACCTTGGCCTTGGGCCCCTCGTCGACCGTGAAGGTGACCTGGACGCCGGCGCCGCCCAGGGTGCGCGCCGTGTGGGTGACGGTCGCGAACGGCCGCCCCTTCTCGTCGAGCATCTCGCGGATGATCGCCTCGACGCGGCGGGCCCTGGCCAGGTCGTAGAAGCTGTCGATCCGGAGCTGCGCCTCCTTCTCCTTCAGCTTGTCGTCGATGTTCGAGGTCGTGATCGCCTTGATGCCGCGGTAGTCGACGATCTGGACCCGCTTGCGCTCCTGGACCCGGAACACGACGACCTTGCCGCGGCGCCCGTCGACCACCTGCAGCGACATGTCCTCCAGGAAGCCGGTGTCCCACAGGCGCCGGAAGTCCTCCTTGAGCTTGATCTCGTCGAGCGCCTCGCCCGCCTTCGTGTGGACGTAGAAGAGCAGCGTGTCCTTCTGCAGGAACTGGTTGCCCTGGAGGTCGACGCGCTCGATCAGCGGAGCCTCGGGCTCGACCTGGGCGTACAGGGCGCGCCCGTAGACGAGGGCCGCGAGGGCCGCGGCCCGGACCGTGCGCTTCATGCCGAGAGTGCCCCTCCGTTCGCCCCCTGCCAGTACCAGAGCTGCCCGTCGTGGACGGAGACGCGGATCGGCACCCCCGACAGGATCTGCCCGCGGATGAAGGCCTCCGAGAGCGGGTCCTCGATCAACCGCTGGATCGCGCGGCGCAGCGGGCGGGCGCCGTAGCTGCGGTCGCCCAGGGTGCGCTCGAGGATGAAGCGGACGCCGGGATCGTCGATGCCGATCGCCAGCGCCTTCGCCTTCAGGTTCTCGTTGAGCTGCTCGACAAGCATGCGGGTGATCGCCTCCAGGTCGCCTTCCCCCAGCGCCTGGAAGACCACGATCTCGTCGATTCGATTGATGAACTCGGGGTTGAAGGTGCGCTTGACCTCGCCGCGCACCAGTTCGTCGATGCGCTCGTGCGTGTCGTGGGCCTCGCCCGAGCTGAAGCCCATCCGCCCCCGCTTCTCGATGAAGCGGGCGCCGATGTTCGACGTCATGATCAGGATCGAGCTCTTGAAGTCGATCGCGTTGCCGAGCCCGTCGGACAGCCGGCCGTCCTCGAACACCTGCAGCAGGATGTTGAAGACGTCGGGGTGCGCCTTCTCGATCTCGTCGAGCAGCACCACGCAGTAGGGGTTGCGCTTGACGCGCTCGGTGAGCTGGCCGCCCTCCTCGTGGCCGACGTAGCCGGGAGGCGAGCCGATCAGCTTCGACACCGAGTGCTTCTCCATGTACTCGGACATGTCGAAGCGCACCAGCGCGCGCTCGGAGCCGAACAGGAACGAGGCCAGCGAGCGCGCGACCTCGGTCTTGCCGACGCCGGTCGGGCCCAGGAACAGGAACGAGCCGACCGGGCGGTTGGGGTTCTTGAGGCCGGCCCGGGTGCGGCGGATCGCCCGCGCCACGGCGGAAATGGCCGCGTCCTGCGAGATCACCCGCCGGTGCAGCTCCTCCTCCATCCGCAGCAGCTTGGCCGACTCCTCCTCCTTGACCGCGGTGATCGGGATGCCCGTCCACTTGGAGACGACCTCGTCCACGTCGGCCTTGACGACCGGCCGCGGCGCGGCGCCGCCCAGCTCCCAGTGCTCGCGGAAGATCTGCACGTTCTCGCGCTGTGCGCTCTCCTCGTCGCGAAACACCGAGAGGCCGCGCGGGTCGGGCTCGGCGCCGCGGTCGACGACCAGCCGCACCTTGCGCGTGAACTCCGGCTCCTCCTGCGGCACCTCGACCTCGCGCAGCTTGACCCGGCTGCCGGCCTCGTCGAGCAGGTCGATCGCCTTGTCCGGCAGGAAGCGGTCCGGGATGTAGCGGCTCGACTGGTAGACCGCCGCCTCCAGCGCCTCCTCCGTGTAGAGCACGTGGTGGAACTTCTCGTAGCGGTCCTTGATCCCGCGCAGGATCTGGATCGTCTCCTCTTCGGTCGGCGAGGCGACCTTGACCGCCTGGAAGCGCCGTTCCAGCGAGCGGTCCTTCTCGATGTGCTTGCGGTACTCGGTCGGCGTCGTCGCGCCGATGCACTGGATCTCGCCGCGCGACAGCGCCGGCTTCAGGATGTTGGCGGCGTCGAGCGAGCCCTCGGCCGAGCCGGCCCCGACCAGCGTGTGCAGCTCGTCGATGAAGATGACGATGTTCCTGTTCTCGGTCAGCTCGCGCATGATCGTCTTGAGCCGCTCCTCGAACTGGCCGCGGTACTTGGTGCCGGCGACGATCAGCGAGATGTCGAGGGCGAAGATGCGCTTTTCGGCCAGGTAGGCCGGCACGTCGCCCTGCACGATGCGGTTCGCGAGGCCCTCCACCAGCGCGGTCTTGCCGACGCCGGGCTCGCCGATCAGCACCGGGTTGTTGCGGGTGCGGCGGCACAGCACCTGGATCACCCGCACCAGTTCCTCGTCGCGGCCGACCAGCGGGTCGAGCACGCCGCGCGAGGCCGCCTCGGTCAGGTCGCGCGAGAACTCGGAGAGCAGCGGCGTCTCCTTGGACTTGCCGGCGCTCGACTTCTCGTTGAGCAGGCCGACGATGTCGTCGCGCACCGCAGCCAGCCGCATGCCCTTCTCGCTCAGGATCGCGGCGGCGACGCTGTGCTCCTCGCGCATCAGGCCCAGCAGCACGTGCTCGGTCCCGATGTAGTTGTGGAGCATCCGCTCCGCCTCCTCCGAGGCGAAGGAGAGGACCCGCTTCGACTCAAGCGAGAGCGGGATGTCGACCGAGGTCGAGACCTTGTCGCGGTGCACCGCGCGGCCCTCGATCTCCTTGCGGATCGCCTCCATCGAGAGGTGGCTCTTGGCGAAGATGCGGGAGGTCAGGCCCTTGCCCTCGCGGATCAGGCCCAGCAGCAGGTGCTCGGTCTCGATGGAAGGGCTGCCGAGCTGGCTCGCTTCGTAGCGGGCGAAGAAGATGACCCGCCGGGCGCGCTCGGTGTATCGCTCGAACATAGGGGCTCGGGAATTCTAGCCGATCGCGCCGGGAGCGGCCCCGAGGCGGCCGGCCTCGATCCGCAGCACCCGGTCCGAAGCCGCGGCGAGCCGTTCGTTGTGGGTCACCACCAGGATCGTCAGCCCCCTTTCCCGGTTCAGACGCCTGAGCAGGTCGTGCAGTCGGTCGCCCGTCTCGCGGTCCAGGTTGCCGCTCGGTTCGTCGGCCAGCAGCACCTTCGGCTGCCGCACCAGCGCCCGCGCCACGGCGACCCGCTGCTGCTCCCCGCCGGACAACATCGCCGGCCGGTGCTCGGCGCGTTCCGCGACCCCCATCTCGCCGAGCAGCGCCAGGGCCGCGGCCTTCGCCTCGGCTTCGCTGCGCCGTGCGATCAGCATCGGCATCATCACGTTCTCGAGCGCCGTGAACTCGGGCAGCAGGTGGTGGAACTGGAACACGAAGCCGATCTCCGCGCTGCGGAACGCGGCGAGGCCGTCCGCGGAGAGCGATGCGAGGTCGCGACCGGCGACGGTCACGCTGCCGGCCTCCGGCCGGTCGAGCGCGCCGACCACGTGGAGCAGCGTCGACTTCCCCACTCCCGAGGCCCCGACCACCGCCACCATCTCGCCGGCCGCCACCGACAGCTCGAGGCCGTCCAGCACCTTCAGATAGCCGGCGGGCGTGCGGTAGCCCTTGACGACGTTGCGGGCCTCGATCATTCGTAGCGAAGCGCCGTGGCGGGGTCGAGCGACGACGCCCCGCGGGCCGGGTGGAGGGTGGCCAGGAAGCAGATCACGAGCGCGCCCGCGATCACGAGCGTCGCGTCGGCGGGCAGCAGCCGGAACGGCACGTGGGAGATCTGGTACACGTCCTGCGGCACCTGCAGCAGCTTGTACGTGTCGAGCACCCAGCAGGCGCCGATGCCGAGGGCGGCGCCGACCGCAGTCCCGACCGCGCCGATCACTGTGCCCTGCAGCATGAACACCCGCGACACCATGGCGCGGGTGCAGCCCATCGCCATCAGGATGCCGATGTCCTTGTGCTTCTCCATCACCATCAGCACAAGGGTGGCGACGATGTTGAGGGCGGCCACCGCGACGATCAGCCCGATGGTGATGCCGATCGCCGTCTTCTCCAGCCACAGCGCCGAGAACAGGCTCTCGTTCATCCGGATCCAGTCGTTGGCGACGTAGTCCTCGCCCACCGCCGCCAGCAGTGCCGGAGCGATCTCGCGCACCGCGTACATGTCGTCGACCTTGACCTGCACGAGCCCGGCCTGGTCGCCCACGTCGAACAGCCGCTGCGCGGTGGCGAGGGGCACGTAGGCCCACGCCGAGTCGAACTCGAACAGGCCGCTGCGGACCGTGCCCGCCACCCGCAGCTTCGCGGTGCGCGGCAGCACGCCCATCGGCGACAGCCGGCCGTTCGGCGAAGTCAGCGTCAGCACGTCGCCGATCCCGACGCCGAGGCTGTTGGCGAGGTCGCGGCCGAGCAGGATCGGGTCGGGCTGGCCCTCGACCTGGCGCAGGTCGGCGAGGCTGCCGTCCTGCACCTGCCGCGCGAGCTCGGTGACCTGGGCCTCCTCAGCCGGGATCACGCCCTTGATCGTCGCCACGCCGGAGCCGGTGCGGCTCGAGAGCAGGGCCTTCGCGTACAGGGCCGGTGCGGCGCCCTGCACCCGCGGCAGCTCGCGCAGCCGGTCGGCGACCAGGCGGTACTCTTCGAAGGCGTCCTGGCCCGACCGGAAGATGCTGACGTGGGCGGTCGCGCCCAGGATCCGCGAGCGGATCTCGGTCTGGAGGCCGGTCATCAGGCCCAGCGCGATCAGCAGCGCCATCACGCCGACGGCGACGCCCAGCACGCTGATGCCCGAGATCAGCGACACGAACGCCTGGCGCCGGCCGGCGCTCAGGTAGCGCAGCGCGACGCGCAGCTCGAAGGGCAGGTTCACTCCTGCGGCCGCCCCGCCTCGGGCCGCATGTGCGGGAACAGGATCACGTCGCGGATCGACGGCGATCCGGTCAGCAGCATCGCCAGCCGGTCGATGCCGACGCCGCAGCCGCCGGTCGGCGGCAGGCCGTGGCCGAGAGCGCGCACGTAGTCGTCGTCCATCAGGTGCGCCTCGGCGTCGCCGCCCTCGCGCTGCGCGATCTGGTCGAGGAAGCGCTGGCGCTGCTCGAGCGGGTCGTTGAGCTCGGAGAACCCGTTGGCGATCTCCATCCCGCCCCCGAACAGCTCGAAGCGGTCGGCCACCTGCGGGTCGCGCTCCCAGGCCTTGGCGAGAGGCGAGATCTCGACCGGGTAGTCGATGATGAAGGTCGGCTGCCACAAGGCTTCTTCGCAGAAGTCCTCGAAGAGCTGGGCGATGCGCTTGCCGGGGCCGAGCGTCTTGTAGGCGGCCGCGTCGACGTCGTGGGCACGGCAGTGAGCGACGAACGGCGCGCTCGTCACGAACGCCTCGAGCGCCTGCGGCGTCGCCAGCGCGTCGGCGGTGAAGCCGAGCCCGGCGACGGGCGTGAGGGCCTCCGCGATCGCGTCGACCATGCGCAGCCGGCGGAACGGCGCCGCGAACGACAGCGGCCTGCCCGCGAAGCTGGCCTCGGCTCCTTCGCCCAGCACCCGCGCCGCCGCGGCGGCGATCAGCCGCTCGGTGATGTCCATGACGTCGCGGCAGTCGAAGTACGCGGTGTAGAACTCGAGCATCGTGAACTCGGGGTTGTGCATCGACGACAGCCCCTCGTTCCGGAAGTTGCGGTTGATCTCGTAGACCCGCTCGAAGCCGCCGACCACCAGCCGCTTCAGGTACAGCTCCGGCGCGATCCGCAGGTAGAGGTCGATGCCCAGCGCGTTGTGATGGGTCTTGAACGGCCGCGCCAGCGCGCCGCCGGGGATCGGCTGCATCATCGGCGTCTCGACCTCGACGTAGCCCTCCCCGTCGAGGAAGCGCCGCATCGCCGACACCATCGCGCTGCGGCTCGCGAACGTGCGCCGCACGTCGGGGTTGCTGACCAGGTCGAGGTAGCGCTGGCGGTAGCGGATCTCGGCGTCGGCCAGGCCGTGCCACTTCTCGGGCAGCGGCAGCAGCGCCTTCGAGAGGAACGTCCAGGCGCTCGCCTGCACGGTGAGCTCGCCCTTGCGGGTGCGCATCACCCGCCCCTCGACGCCGACGAAGTCGCCGCGGTCGACGAGGTCGACGAAGCGGCGGTAGTTCTCCTCGCCGAGGTCGTCGATGCGCAGGTAGATCTGCAGGCTCGACTCGCCGTCCGACAGGGTCGCGAAGCTGGCCTTGCCCTGGCCGCGCTTGAGCATCACGCGGCCCGCGATCTTCACCGCGTGGCCTTCGGCCTCGAGTTGCTCGAGCGTCTTCTCGCCGTGCGCGGCGACGATCTCGCCGAGCCTGTGGCTGCGCTCGAAACGCGCTGGATAGGGCGACATTCCCGCCGCCCGCAGCGCCTCGGCCTTCTGCAGCCGGGTCGCCGACTCGGCCGCCCAGCCCGGGACGGGCGGTTCCAGTTCCGTCTCGCTCATGGCTTCTCCCGCTTGCGCCGCGGGCGCTGCCCCTCGGCGGCCGGCTCCTGGCGCACCTCGTGGTAGACCGCGTCGAGCACGCCGTTGACGAAAGCCGGCGAGTCCGCTTCGCCGAAGCGCTTCGCCACCTCGACCATCTCGTCGATCACGGTCTTGCCCGGCGTCTCCGGCACGTGCATCAGCTCGTGCACGCCGAGCCGCAGCACGGTGAGGTCGACCGCGGCCAGCCGCTCGAAGCGCCAGTTCTGCAAGTGGCGGTCGATCACCGCGTCGATCTCGGCCAGCTTCTCCTGCGCACCGCGGGCGAGGCCCTCGGCGAGCGCGCGGGTGCGGTCGGTGCTGGTCCGCAGCTTCCAGAAGTGGCCCATCACGCGCGGCATCGGCTCCCGCGACTGGTCCCACTGGTAGAGCATCTGGAAGGCGCACTCGCGCGCCTTGCTGCGGAAGCCCAAGTTCAGCGCCTCCGGCGCGGCCGGAGCGAGGCGAGCAGCCGCGCCTGCGCGACCGCCGCGCGTGCGGCCTCGGCGCCCTTGTTGTCCGGCCCCGGGGCCGAGCGCTCGACGGCCTGCTCGACCTTGCGCACCGTCAGGACGCCGAAGGCGACCGGCACCAGGGTGTCGAGGCCGGCGCGCATCAGGCCCGACGCGGCCTCGCGGGCGACGTGCTCGTAGTGGTCGGTGCCGCCCTGGATCACCGCGCCGAGCGCGACGATTGCGTCGAAGCGCCCGCTGCGGGCGGCGGCGAGGGCGGCCTGCGGCAGCTCGAACGCGCCGGGCACGTCGATCACCTCGACGTCCTGCGCGCTCGCACCCAGCTCCTTCAGCTCGGCGCACGCGCCCCAGGTCAGGCCGTCGACCACCTGCGCGTTGAAGCGGGCGCGCAGGATCGCGACGCGCAACCCGCGGGCGGACTCCCGCTGCTCGCTCCTCTGCTTCGTCGCCGTCTTCCTCGCGCGCCCGGCCACCAGCAGCCTCCTACTTCCCCGAGAACGCGGCCTTGCGCTTCTCGAGGAAGGCCTGGGTCCCCTCGCGCTTGTCGTCGGTCGCGCACAGCACGCCGAACAGCGTCGCCTCGTGGTCCTGGCCGTCGGCGAGCGTCATGCCGAGCCCGGCGTTCACCGCGTCGAGCGTGTAGCGCAGCGCGACCGGGCCGTTGCCCAGCATCCTGCGCAGCAGGGTCTCGCTCTCCTCGAGCAGCTTGTCCTGCGGGACGACCTTGTTGACGAGCCCGATCCGGTACGCCTCGGCGGCGTCCACGGGGTCGCCGGTGAGCAGGATCTCGAGCGCGCGCCCGCGGCCGACCAGGCGCGGCAGGCGCTGGGTGCCGCCGTAGCCGCAGATCAGGCCCAGCTTCACCTCGGGGGTGCCGATCTTCGCGTTCTCGGAGGCGACGCGGACGTGGCACGCGAGCGCCAGCTCGCAGCCGCCGCCCAGCGCGAAGCCGTTGACCGCGGCGATCACCGGCTTGCCGAGGTTCTCGATGCGGTCGAAGATCCCCTGCCCCTTGCGCGCGATGTCACGGCCCTGGAGCGCCGTCTGCGTGGCCAACTCGCCGATGTCGGCGCCGGCGACGAAGGCCTTGGCCCCCGCGCCGGTGACGATCACGCCGCGCACCCCGGCGTCCTCGCGGAAGGCCGCGAACGCCGCGTCCAGCTCCCGCATCACGACCGACGACAGCGCGTTGAGCTTGTCGGGGCGGTTGACCGTCAGCACGGCCACCCCGCCGTCCTTGACCTCGACCTTCAGCGTCTCGAACTCGTAGGCCATGGCGATCTCCTAGACGAGGCCCGCGACGGGCTTCGGCGGTTCCTGGCTGTAGTCGTAGAAGCCCCTGCCGGTCTTGCGGCCGTGCAGACCGGCCTGGACCATGCGCTTGAGCAGCGGCGGCGCCGCGAAGCGCTTCTCGTGGAACTCCTCGAACATGATGCCGGCGATGAAGTAGGTGGTGTCGAGGCCGACGAAGTCGAGCAGCGTGAACGGCCCCATCGGGTAGCCGCAGCCGAGCTGCATGCCCTTGTCGATGTCCTCGACCGAGCCGACGCCCTCCTCGAGCGCGCGGATCGCGTCGAGCAGGTACGGCACCAGCAGCCGGTTGACGATGAACCCGCCCTTGTCCGTGGCCTTGATCGGCGACTTGCCGAGCGAGGTGGCGAAGGCGTATGCCTTGTCGAACGCCTCGGGCGAGGTCAGCGGCGAGCGCACCACCTCGACCAGCTTCATCAGCGGCACGGGGTTGAAGAAGTGCAGGCCGACGAAGCGGTCCGGGCGCTTCGTCGCGGCCGCCAGCTCGGTGATCGACAGCGACGAGGTGTTCGACGCGAAGATCGTGTGGGCCGGGCAGATCGCGTCCAGCGTGCGGTAGGCCTCGCGCTTGAGCTCCAGGTTCTCGATCACCGCCTCGATCACGAGGTCGCAGTCCTTCAGGTCCTCGAGCTTCGAGGTGCCCGACAGCCGGCCCATCACCTCCTGCATCCGCTCCGGGGTGACCTTGCCGCGCTCGACGCCCTTCTGCAGGAACTTCTCGATCTTGCCGAGGCCCTTCTTCGCGACCTCGTCCGAGACCTCGCGCACGACGACCGTGTAGCCCGCCTCGGCGCAGACCTGGGCGATGCCCGAGCCCATCAGGCCGCAGCCGAGGACGCCGACCTTCTTGATCTCCATCTGTCTTCTCCGGAGAGCGCCGCTACGACTCGCGGCGGATGATCATGGCGATGCCCTGCCCGCCGCCGATGCAGGCGGTGGCGAGGCCGTAGGTGCCCTGTCGCCGGCGCAGCTCCAGCGCGACGGTCAGCAGCAGCCGGGTGCCCGAGGCGCCCAGCGGGTGGCCGAGCGCGATCGCGCCGCCGTTGACGTTGGTGCGCTCGCGGTCGAGGCCCAGCTCCTTCTCGACCGCCAGATACTGACCCGCGAACGCCTCGTTGACCTCGACGAGGTCGATCTGCGAGAGCTCCAGCCCGGCCGCGGCCAGCGCCTTGCGCGACGCCGGCACCGGGCCGATGCCCATCACCTCGGGCGGCACGCCGGCGATGCCCCAGCTCACGACGCTGGCGAGCGGGGTCAGGCCGCGCTTCTGCGCCTCCTCGCGGCCCATCACGACCAGCGCCGCGCCGCCGTCGACGATGCCGCTCGCGTTGCCGGCGGTCACGAAGCCGTCGTTGCCGAAGGCCGGCCGCAGCTTCGCGAGGCCCTCGAGCGTCGTGTCGGGCCGGAAGTGGTCGTCGAGCTCGACCAGGGTCGTCTTCTTGCCCTGCTTGACCTCGACCGGCGCGATCTCGTCCTTGAACACGCCGCGGGCCTGGGCCGCCGCCGCCCGCTGCTGCGAGAGCAGGGCGAACTGGTCCATCGCCTCGCGGGTGAGGCCGTGCTGGCGGGCCAGGTTGTCCGAGGTCTGGGCCATGTACAGGCCGCAGTGGGTGTCGAGCAGCGACACCATCAGGCTGTCCTCGAGCTTGCCCTGACCGAGGCCGAAGCCCGCGCGCGCGCCGCGGATCACGTGCGGCGCCTGGGTCATGTTCTCCATGCCGCCGGCGACCACGACCTTCGCTTCGCCGAGGCGGATCATCTGCGCCGCCGAGACCACCGACTGGATGCCGGAACCGCACAGGCGGTTGACGGTGAGCGCCGGCGTCTCGATCGGGCAGCCGGCCTTGAGCGCGACGTGGCGGGCGCCGTAGAGCGCGTCGCCGGACGTCTGGAGCGCGTTGCCCATCACGACGTGGTCGACGTCGGCGGCGGGCACCCCGGCGCGCTCCAGCGCCGCCTTCGCGGCGTGGGCGCCCAGCTCGTTGGCGGACACGTTGCTGAAGTGGCCGACGTACTCGGCCATGGGCGTGCGGGCGCCCGCGACGATCACGACGTCAGAACTCATGCCTTGTCCTCGTGGGTTTGGCTCGGACCGCCCCGGCCGGCAGCGGCCTGGCGCGCGAGCGCCAGGGCGACGCTGCGCTTCGCGAACCCGGCGAGGATATCACGCCCTTGACTTCGACCCGGGCCGCCTCTAGCCTCGTTCGCACCGATGCGCGGTCGCTCCCGAGTCGCGCTGTTCCCCCTGCTGCTGGCCCTCTCTGGCTGCGGCCAGTCGGAGGACAACCCCTTCCTCGGAGCGGGCGCCTCGAGGGCTCCAGCCGCGAGCGCGGAGATCGTCTTCGTGAGCAGCGCCTGGTCGACCGACGCGTTGGCCGGCAGGGAGCTCTACGCGATCCGTTCGGACGGTGGCGGACTCGAGCGGCTGACGTCCTTCAACTCGGGCCGCCTCACGGACGTGGTGGAGGCCAGCTTCGGCGTCGAACGCGAGAAGGTGATCCTCCGCCGCACCCAGGACCGCAACGGCGACGGAAAACTCGACGCCAACGATGGCGTCGGGCTCTACGCGCTGGATCTCCCTCGCGGCGCGGAGCTCGAGCTGCTCGCCGCCAACTGGCGGGTGGAGAGCGTGGACTGGTCGCCCAACGGCGCGTTCGTGCTGCACACCGCGGTGTCCCCCGCCAGCGGCCTCGAGGACCTCTTCGTCTCCGAGCCCAACGGCGCCAACCGCGAGGCCCTGACCCAGACGCTCACGTTCCGCGAGCGCCGGTCGCGCACCGATCCCGCCGGCACCGTCGCCATCTACGAGCGGATCGAAGGCACGGCCCCCGCGCAGATCTACTTCTACCTGTCCTCGGCGACCCAGCTCCCGCTGACGACGGGCGGCACGCCGGGCGAACTGCTCGCCGGCACCCCGTACCGCGTCGGCTCCGACGCCGACCCCGACTTCTCCTCGCAAAGCGACGCCATCGTCTTCCGCCGCCTCACCTCGACGGCCGGCGGCACGGGCCACTGGGACCTGATGCAGTACTCGCTGCGGACGGAACAGGTCACCCCCATCGTCACCGGCCCCCGCTACCGCGGCGCCCCCGACTGGGGCCCCAAGGGCATCGTCTTCGTGGAACTGGATCCCACGACGGCCCAGCCCAGCCTGGTCCTCGTGCAACCGGACGGCACGGGCCGAAGAGTCCTCGCCACCTTCCCCGCCGGCACCAAGCTCGACTACCCCCGCTGGCTGCCGTAGCGCCCGCTGCGCCGGCCGCTACGGTCCCGTAACCCCTGCAGGCGCCCGGTTCAGCTCCGGGTCGAGCGAATCATTCCTTTTGGTCATGATCCCATGGCCACTATTCGTTTGCCGAGGGTGCGCTTCCCTCCGACATTTCTCATCGAAGTCGCGGAATGAAGAACGGTTCTCAGCTCTGGATGGACGGAGGGGACGAGGTGGATATCCAGGAAGCCTGCCCTACCAACAGGGAGGCCTCTCAGAGCACCGGCACCGCGGCCGTTTCGGAGGCGGACCGCGCCAGGATGCTCGATCGCCAGGGCTACTCCCCCGAGGTCCGGGCGGCCATCGAGCGCGAGAACCTGCTCCCGACCGGCCTCCTCAGCCGGGCCCACGCGTGCTACCCGCAGCACTCCACTCTCCTGTCCACCGACCCGTTTCTCTTCCCCGAACGGAGGAAGTACAGCGGCGTCGCGGGCTTCCGGGACATCGTGAGCCGCCTCGCCGCGAGCGGCATCCACCTCGGCGACCTCGAGGAGCGCGAGCTGTTCATCGAGGTCTACCGGTTCATGGCCACGCGGCACGTCTTGAACGCCATCGACTGGAGAAACCTCGCCTCGGACTCCCTGTTCGCGCTGACCTTCCCCCAGCCGGGGATGATGCCGAGGGACGTGGTGGAGGCCTACAGGGCCGCCGACGGTGCCGAGGCCCGGGCCAGGGTCGCCCGGGCCCACCTGGAGCGGACCAATCCTCACGACGGAAAGCAGCGTCTCAACCGGCCCTGGTTCGACAACGACCGGGGCGAGCGCGAGTTCCTCGAGGGCAGCCAGCACAAGTACCCGCAGTGCCAGCTCGTCTTCGACCGGACCACGCAGGACTGCTTCGCCTTCTGCACGTACTGCTTCCGCCATGCCCAGGTACGCGGCGACGAGGACATGTTCCTGCAGCAGGACGTCGCGCAGGTCCACCGCTACCTGCGCCGGCACCCCGAGGTCACCGATCTCCTGATCACCGGCGGAGACGCGGGGTTCATGCCGGCGAATCGGTTCGCCGAGTACGCCCTGCCGATCATCTCGGACCCCGCGTTGCTGCACGTCCGGACGATCCGCTTCGCCTCGAGGGTCCTCTCCTACGCCCCCGAGGTCGTCCTCTCGCCCGGCTACCGGCCGATGCTCGAGCTGTTCCGTCGGCTCTCCGACAACGGGATCCAGCTCGCCTTCATGGCGCACTTCTCGACCCCGCGCGAACTCCTCCACCCCAGCACGATCGCTGCGATCCGGCGCCTCCAGCACCACGGCGTGACGCTGCGCAGCCAGAGTCCGATCATGAACCGGATCAGCCTGTTCCTGGACGAGCGCGGAGAAGTCGACGTCGACCGCACGGCCCGGAACTGGATCGACCTCGGAAACCTCCTCGCCATGCTGCGCATCGGCTTCCACTCGATGTACTGCGCGCGGCCCACCGGGGAGCACCACTACTTCACCGCCCCGCTGGCGGTGCTGGACAAGATCTACGGCCGGATCCACCGCTCCCTGGCGTCGATCAGCCGGCCCTCGCGCTACCTCTCGATGACCACCTCGGCCGGGAAGATCTCGATCCTGGGGACCACCATCGTCGGCGGCCGCAAGGCCTTCGCGCTGAAGTTCACCCAGGCGCGCAACATGGCCTGGCTGGACCGGGTCTTCCTCGCCCGCTACGACGAGAAGCAGAACAACGTCGACCTGCTCGAGCCCTTCGACACGCCGGAGTTCTTCTTCCGCGAGGAGCTGCGGGAGATCGAGCGGAGTCTCGCGGCCGTCCTCGGCGAGGGGGAGGCGCGCTGCGGTCCCGCGCCGCCCAGGGACCGGGACGCCCGCTGAGGAGTGAGAGCCACGCGATGATCGACAAGAGGGTCGCATCCGCGGCGGAGGCGGTGGCGGACGTCCACGACGGCGCCACCGTCATGATCGGCGGCTTCGGCGAGGCCGGCAGTCCGATCGAGCTGATCCACGCCTTGATCGACCAGGGCGCCCGAGGCCTGACCGTGGTCAGCAACAACACCGGTTCCGGCGATGTCGGGCTGGCGGCCTTGATCAAGCACGGGCGCGTGGCGAAAGTGATCTGCTCCTACCCGCGCACGGCCAACTCGACGGTCTTTCCGGAGATGTACCGCGCCGGCCGGATCGAGCTGGAGCTGGTCCCCCAGGGCACCCTCGCGGAGCGGATTCGGGCCGGCGGCGCCGGGATCCCCGCGTTCTACACCGCTACCGCCGTGGGCACGGTGCTCGAAGCCGGCAAGGAGACCCGGAGCTTCGCCGGCCGGACCTGCGTGATGGAGCACGGCCTGACCGCCGACTTCTCGCTGGTCAAGGCCAGACGGGCCGACCGCTACGGCAACCTGGTCTACAACAAGACGGCGCGGAACTTCGGCCCGATCATGTGCACCGCGGCCAACGTCTCCATCGTGCAGGTCGAGGAGATGGTGAGTCCCGGGGAGATCGATCCCGAGGCGGTGGTGACGCCGGGCGTCTTCGTCAAGCGGGTCGTGGTCGTGCCGGACCCGGCGCAGGAATCCCAATGGGTGCGCGAAGGGCGGAGTTATCCGTGAGCCACGAACCTCGAGTCGTGCGGGGCTGGAACCGGGATGACATGGCCCGGCAGGTGGCCCGGGACATCCCCGACGGCGCATACGTGAACCTCGGGATCGGGTTGCCCGAGTTGGTGGCGCAGTACCTGCCCGAGGGGCGCGAGGCGATCTACCACGTCGAGAACGGGCTCCTGGGCATGGGCCCCGACCCCGCGCCCGACGCCGTCGACCCCGAGCTGATCAACGCCGGGAAGAAGCCGGTGACCGCCATCCCGGGCGCGGCCTACTTCCATCACGCCGACAGCTTCGCCATGATCCGCGGCCGCCACATCGACATCTGCGTGCTGGGAGCGATGCAGGTCGCGATGAACGGCGACCTCGCCAACTGGTCGACGGGGGAACCGGATGCGATTCCCGCCGTCGGCGGCGCCATGGACCTCGTGGCGGGGATCCGGACGATCTACGTTCTCACCCAGCACACCACCCGAGACGGTGAGCCGAAGATCCTCGAGCGGTGCACCTACCCGCTGACCGGGCGCGCCTGCGTCGATCGGATCTACACCGACCTGGCCGTGATCGATGTCACGTCGCGGGGGCTGGTGGTCCGCCAGATGGCCCCGGGAGTCGGCTTCGAGGAAGTGCAGCGCAGGACAGGTGCGCCGTTGTTCCCGGGGTTCGCCGGGTCGGCCGCCTGAGCCCGACTCCAGAAGAGGAACCTCATGCCCCAGACCCGCAGCGCCGCACTCTACCAGCGCGCCCTCGGAGTTCTCCCGGGAGGCGTCAGCCGAAACGCGGTCCTGCGCCGCCCGCACCCCTCCTACGCGTCCCACGGGGCGGGCTGCCGGGTCTGGGACCTCGAGGGCGTCGAGCGAATCGACTTCGCCAACAACATGGCCGCCCTGATCCACGGCCATGCCCACCCGGCGGTGGTCGAAGCCGTCGTGAGGCAGGTCCAGCGCGGCACCGCCTACACGCTGGCGACCGAGCAGGAGGTCGAGTACGCCGAGTACCTCTGCGCCCGCGGCGGGTTCGACCGGGTCCGTTTCGTGAACTCCGGGACCGAGGCGGTCATGACCTGCGTCAAGGCGGCCCGCGCTTTCACCGGGCGCCCGAAGATCGCCAAGGTCGAGGGCGCCTACCACGGCCTCTACGACTACGCCGAGGTCAGCCAGACCGCCCAGCCGGGCAACTGGGGGCCGGGCGACAAGCCGGCCAGCGTTCCGGTCGCCCACGGCACTCCCCAGTCCGCGCTCGACGAAGTGATCGTCCTTCCCTTCAACGACCCGCCCGGCGCGCAAGCCCTGCTCGACCGCAACGCCGGGGACCTGGCCTGCGTTCTCCTGGACCCGATGCCGCACCGGGTGGGCCTGGTCCCGGCGGCCCCGGGCTTCGTGAAGGCCTTGCGGGAGTGGTGCGACCGTCACGGCGCACTCCTGGTGTTCGACGAGGTCATCACGTTCCGCAGCAGCTACGGTGGCGCCCAGGAGTGGTACGCCGAGCGCCCCGACCTGACCGCGCTGGGCAAGATCATCGGCGGGGGGTTCCCCGTCGGCGCCATCGCCGGGCGGGCCGAGGTGATGGAGGTGCTCGACCCGCTGGCCGCCCGCGTGCGCCTTCCGCACTCGGGCACCTACTCGGCCAACCCGGTGACGATGGTCGCCGGCCACACCGCGATGCGCCTCTTCGACCGGCAGGAGGTGGAGCGGGTCAACGCCCTGGCCGCGCGGGCCCGCGCCCGGATCGAGGAGGCGATCGCCCTCGCCGGCGTCTCGGCCGTGGTGAGCGGGGCGGGCTCGATGTTCCGCATCCACCTCAGGTCCAGCCCGCCCCGCGATTACCGTGAGGCCTACAACGGTCCGGAGGACGCCGCGCGCGTCAAGCTCGTCCTGGACCATCTGTTCGAGTCCGGCTTCCTCATGATCAACAGCTTCTCGGGCACGATCTCCACGCCGATGTCCGAGCGCGAGATCGACCTGCTGGCCGAGGCGGTGCTGAACGGCTTCCGCCTGCTGGCCGAGCGACACCCTGAAGCAAGGAGAACCTCGTGAGACACGCCTTCATCTGCGACGCCGTCCGCACGCCGGTCGGCCGCTACGGTGGTGCGCTCTCCGCCGTGCGCACCGACGACCTCGCGGCGATCCCGCTCGCGGCGCTGACCGCCCGCAACCCCGGTGTCGACTGGTCCGCCCTCGACGACGTCGTCCTCGGCTGTGCGAACCAGGCTGGCGAGGACAACCGCAACGTGGCCCGGATGGCGCTCCTGCTGGCCGGGCTGCCAGCGACGGTGCCCGGCTGCACGGTCAACCGGCTCTGCGGGTCGGGCCTGGAGGCGGTGGGACAGGCGGCGCGGGCGATCCTGGCCGGAGATGCCGAGCTGGTGATCGCCGGGGGCGTCGAGAGCATGTCCCGCGCGCCCTTCGTCATCGGCAAGGCGGACGCGGCCTTCTCGCGGCAGGCGGAGATGTTCGACACCACGATCGGCTGGCGCTTCGTCAATCCACTCATGCGGGAGAGGTACGGCACCGACTCGATGCCCGAGACCGCCGAGAACCTGGCGCGAGAGTGCGGAATCGCGCGCGGCGACCAGGATCGCTTCGCCCAGTGGAGCCAGGCCAAGGCCGAGGCGGCCCAGGCGGGCGGCCGACTGGCCGCCGAGATCACGCCGGTGGCGATCCCGCGCCGCGGCGGCGACCCGATCGTGGTGGAGCGGGACGAGCACCCCCGTCCCACGTCGATCGAAAAGCTGGCCGCCCTGAAGCCGATCGTCCACCCCGCGGGGACGATCACCGCCGGCAACGCCTCCGGGGTCAACGACGGCGCGGCCGCGCTGCTCGTCGCCTCGGCGGAAGCGGCGGCGAAGCACGGCCTCACGCCCCGGGCGAGGATCCTGGGGATGGCTTCGGCCGGCGTGGCTCCCCGGGTGATGGGCCTGGGTCCGGTCCCGGCGACGCAGAGCCTGCTGCGGCGGCTGGGGCTCTCCCTCGCCGACATGAAGACGATCGAACTCAACGAGGCCTTCGCCGCCCAGGCGCTTGCCTGCTCGCGCGCCCTGGATCTGGCTGACGACGATCCGCGCCTCAATCCGCTGGGCGGAGCGATCGCGCTGGGCCACCCGCTCGGGATGAGCGGGGCGCGCCTCGTGACCACCGCGTACCACCAGCTCCTGCGGACATCCGGCGGACGGGCGCTGTGCACGATGTGCGTGGGCGTGGGCCAGGGAATCGCGATGGTGATCGAGGCCTGACCGAAACCCCCGCTCAGCTCTCCCGGGCGATGACGCCGAGCAGCCAGGCGCGGAACGCGACCGCAGGCGGGTGCGACGCCCGATCCCGGGGGACCACGAGGTAGTAGGAGCGGTCGCTGCGGTGGGGTCGATCGAGAGCGACGATCAGCTCCCCCTGGTCCAACTCGCGCTGAATCAGGAAGCGCGGCAGCAGCGCCGCCCCCATCCCGACCAGGGCGGCCTGCGCGGCGGTCAGGAGCTGCTCGAAGGTCATCCCGCTGCACTCGGTCACGTCCAGGCCCTGCGCCCGAAACCAGGCCGGCCACGAGTCCGGCCGGCTGGCGATGTGGAGCAGTTCGGCCCCGCGCAGGTCCTCCGGCGAGCGGATCCCCTTTCGGGCGAGGAACTCCGGAGAGCACACCGGCACGACCTCCTCGCCCATCAGGTACGTGCAGTCGGCCCCGGGCCAGTCCGGCATGCCGAAGTGGATGGCGGCGTGGATTCCCGTATCGCGGAAGTCGAAGGGGGACAGCCGGGACAGGACGTTCACGGTAACTCCCGGGTGTGCCTTGAGGAAATGCGGCAGCCGCGGCATCAGCCAGCGAGTCCCGAAGCTGGGGAGCACCGCGAGGTGCAGGTTGCCGCCGCCAGGGTTGGCCATGAGCCGCAGCGACGCCGACAGGATGATCTCCAGGGCCGCGCGCATGTCGCGGGCATAGCTGTCGCCGGCGGCGGTGAGCACGATCGCGTTTCCCCGCCGTTCGAACAGCCGGGTTCCGAGCTGCCTCTCGAGGGAGATGATCTGCTTGCTGACGGCGCCCTGGGTGAGGTTCATCTCCCGCGCGGCCGCAGTGAAGCTGCCGGTCCGGGCGGCGGCGTCAAACGCCTGGAGCATGCTCGTGCTGGGAAGGAAGCGTCTCATCGGGCGTGTCCGTCCCCCGGCCCGGGCAAGACTCGGGGCCGGCGCTCGGCGTCGTTCGATTCTAGTCCGATGCTGCGCTACCCCGCGAACATGCCCTCCGCGTAGGCGCTGATCTTCCCCGTCACCGCCGAGGCGGCGACCGTCAGCGGGGACGCGAGGTAGAGCTTCCCGGGTCCCGAGCGGTTCTGGTAGTTGCGGTTGATCGCCGAGACCGTGACCTGCTCGCGGTTCGTCGAGATGCCGGGGCCGCAGCCGATGCAGGCGCCGCAGCCGGGCTTGATCAGCTTCACGCCCGTGCGCTCGAAGAGCTTCAGGTAGCCGCGCTCTCGCGCGTATTCCTCGACCGCCGCGGAGCCGAACTGGATGAAGAACTCGACACCGTCGGCGACGCGGCGGCCGGCCTGGTCGGCCTCGGCCATCACCTGCGCGTAGAGGTCGAGGTCGACCTCCTTGCCGGCGGTGCACGAGCCGCCGTAGGCGATGTCGATCCGCACGTCGCCCAGCTCGTCGACGAAGGCGCCGTTGGTCGGGTCGGACGGAATGCCGCGGTCGGGGTCGCCCGGGTGCGCGACCATCGGCCGGATCTGCGAGAGGTCGATCAGGTGCACGCCGCCCGCGTAGGTGGCGCCGGGGTCCGCCGACACGCAGCGCGCGCGCAGCTTCGCGCGGTCCGCACCCGGACGCCGCTCGATCAGCCAGTCGAGCATCGCCTCGTCCGCCTCGCACACGCCCGCCTTGGCCGAACACTCGGTCGCCATGTTGGCGAGCGTCGCCCGCTCGTCGGGCGACAGCGACGCGAGGCCGGGCCCGCCGAACTCCATCACCCGGTCGAGCGTGTCCTGGCGCTTCGCGAAGGTCGCCAGGATGTGCAGCATCACGTCCTTGGCCGTGACCCCGGGGCGCAGAGCGCCCTCGAGCTCGAAGCGGATCGACTCCGGCACCTCGACGAACGTGAAGCCGGAGTAGAGCAGCGCCGCGTATTCCGTCGCGCCGACGCCGTAGGCCAGCGAGTTGAGCGAGCCGCCCATGCAGGTGTGGCTGTCGGTCGCCTGGATGAAGTCGCCGGGATCGATCATCCGCTCGCGGGCGATCGTGTGGCAGATGCCCGGGGACACGCCGTCCTTCGCCGAGTAGTCCTGCACGCCCGAATGGCGGATGAAGACCCGCTGCATGTCGCGCTGGACCTGGATCTTCGGCAGGAACGGCCCCATCTTCGGCAGCGACTCCGAGTAGATCAGGTGGTCCTCGAAGGCCGCGAAGCGCTGCGGGGCCGCCGGCCTGTAGTCCGCGCCGTACTCCTGTTCCAGGAAGTAGTGGACCTGTGCGCTGGTGAAGTCGTGCGAGTAGCCGCCGTCGACGGAGACGCACACCGCGTCGCCCGGCTTGACGAAGACGTCGCCCTGCGCGCCGCGCACGTGGCGGGCCAGCACCTTCTCCGCGATGTTCATCGGCCGCGCCGGCGTCGAAGGCGGCGGGAGCGTGACCTGCCCCTCGGCCAGCGCCCGCGTGAACGCGAACAGCCCGCCGTGCTCGATGACCTGGACCGTGATCGGGTCCCAGCCCTTCGTGAACTCGGACAGCGGCACCGCCTCGCCGTCCTGCAGCCGGCGCAGGACCGCGTGGTCGCCCATCAGCACGCCCTGGGCCACGTTGTTGCGGGCGTGGATCGGCGCGAACGAGGCCGCGATCGCGATCCGGATGCCCGACCACTTCTCCGCCTGCACGGCCGTCTCCCGCGAGGAGCCGACGCCCTTGCGATAGCCGGAGACGATCACCTCGAAGTTGCCCGCGATCAGCGAGCCCTCGGGGAACAGCCGCTCGCCCGCGATCGTGATCCCGGAGTACGCGTTGCGCGCGATGTCCTCCGGCTTGTAGTCGAAGCAGGCCCAGGCCGGCGTCATCGCGTCCGTGTTGACGTCGTCGAGGAGGTCCTCGACCTTGACGTCGGCCATGCGCAGGTCCAGCTCGCCGCGGAGCTGGCGGCGGATCAGCTCCGGGTCGCGGGTCAGGAACAGCACCCGCTTGCCGGGCGTGAGGGAGACGGTCTTCGACGGAGCCACTCGCTTCTCTCCTTGCGACAGGTTCGCTACTTCAGGCGCGCGGCGATCGCCGCACCGACCTCGCGGGTGCCGAGCCGGCCGCCGACGTCGACGGTCGTCTCTTCGGCCTCGACCGCCGCCCGGCACGCGGCCTCGATCCGCGCCGCCTCCTCGCGCCAGCCGAGGTGCTCGAGCATCAGGCCCGCGGTCAGGATCGCGCCCATCGGGTTGGCGACGTTCTTCCCCGCCAGCGGCGGCGACGAGCCGTGCACCGGCTCGAACAGCGACAGCTTGCCGGGGTGGATGTTGCCGGACGCGGCCATGCCCAGTCCGCCCTGCAGGCCCGCGGCCAGGTCGGTGACGATGTCGCCGAACATGTTCGAGGTCACGATCACCTCGAACTGTCCCGGCTCCCGCACCATCTGAAGCACCAGGTTGTCGACGTACAGATGGCGCGCCTCGATCGCGGGGTACTCCTTCGCCACCTCCCGGAACACGCGCAGCCACAGCTCGTGGGCGTGGACCAGCACGTTCGACTTGTCGGCCATCACCACCCGCTTGCGCCCGCGCTCCGCCGCGAACGCGAAAGCGTGGCGCACGATGCGCTCGACGCCCTTGCGGGTGTTGAGGTCGATCTCGGTCGCGACCTCGTCGGGCGTGCCCTGCTTGAAGTGGCCGCCCATCATCACGTACAGCCCCTCGGTGTTCTCGCGGAACACCGCGAAGTCGACCTGGGCCGGCGTCTGGCCCTTGAGCGGGCACAGCCGCTCGTGGAACAGCTTGACCGGGCGGTAGTTGACGTAGAGGTCGAGCTTGAAGCGCAGGCCGAGCAGGATGTCGGCCGCGTGGCGGTTGTCGGGCACCCGCGGATCGCCCATGGCGCCGAGCAGGATCGCGTCGAAGTTCCCGACGAGGTGCGGGATCGCGTCGGCGGGCAGCGTGACGCCGGTCTTCAGGTAGTGGTCGGCGCCCCACTCGAACCGGGTCAGCGCGAGCTTCCGCCCCGCGCTCGCCGCGACCGCGCCGAGCGCGCGCTCGGCCTCCGCGATCACCTCGACGCCGATCCCGTCCCCGGGGATCACCGCGATCCTCAACTCCGACATCCGCCTTCCTCTCTCAGATCCGGCCCAGCAGCCAGCCGGCGGTCACCGCGCCCACGACCATCGCCACGAACACCTTGACGCCGAACGCGCGCTGCTGGCCCGGCTCGTCGCGCAGCAGCAGCGCGAAGACGAACGAGACGAGGCCCGAGAAGGCGACGAGCAGCGCGAGATGGCTCACCGTCGGCGCCCCGCCGCCGTGTCGGCGGCGTCGAGGGCCACCAGCAGGTTGAGCAGGCCGGCCACCTCGGTGAACGTGTTCCCGTAATCGTAGCCGGGGTCGATCGGCCGCCCCAGCGGCTCGGCGATCAGCCGAGCGAGCGCGTACGGCCCCCCGATCGCCACCTGGGCCGCCCAGCGCAGGTAGCCCAGCGGGTCGTCGAACCCGGCCGGCAGCGCGAGCCGCGCGTGCAGCGCGACGCCGAGGCCGAACAGCAGTCCCAGGGCCGCGAGGAAGGCGACGCCGCGCCGGGCTTTGCCGGCGTAGACGTGGCCCGCGCCGGGCGCGACGAACGCCAGCAGGGCCGCGAGCAGCGGGGATCTCGTTCGCGCGTCCAAGACCGGCGATCGTACGGGCCCGAACGAAGCGAGGTCAAGGCGCGGCGCCGCGGAATGAGTAAGATCGGAAGCAGGGGGACGTCACGAAGCAGAACATGAATCAGCGCCTTGGACTCGGCGCGCGCGGGCTGGCCGCGCTCGCCATCACGCTCTCGACCGGCCTGGGGGCCGCCGCGCAGGAGGTGCCCTTCTATCCGCTCGAGGAGGTGAAGCCCGGCCAGAAGGGAGTCGGCCGCACGGTGTTCTCGGGCACCCAGGTCGTCGACTTCGACGTCGAGGTGATCGGCCTGCTCGAGAACTTCGGGCCCAGGCAGAGCATGGTGCTGGCCCGGCTCAGCGGCGGCCCGCTGGCCGAGACGGGCGTCATCGCCGGCATGAGCGGCAGCCCCGTCTACATCGACGGCAAGCTGCTGGGCGCCGTCGCCTACGGCTTCCCGTTCAGCAAGCAGACGATCGCCGGCATCACGCCGATCGGCGAGATGATCGACGCCGCGAAGGCCGCCCCCGCCGCGCCGCGCGCCGCGAGCGCCCGCTTCCCCGCTTCGGCCTTCGGGCCCGAGGCTTTCGCGCTGCCGCTCTCGCGCGCCGCGCTGGTTGCCCCGTTCGTCGAGCCGGGCCGCCTGGCGGCTGCCGCCCGGGTTCCGCGGGTCACGGCCGGCGGCGCCGGTCCTGCGCTGGCGCCGCTCCACCTGCCGCTCGCCTTCTCCGGGTTCGACCGCGGCGCCTTCGAGGCCGCGCGCGGCCTGTTCGAGAGCCTCGGCTTCGCGCCGGTGTTCACCGCTTCGCCGCGCGGCGTGCCGCCGGGCCCGCTGCCGGACCTCGCGCCCGGCGGTGCCGTCGGCGTCTCGCTGGTCGAAGGCGACTTCGACCTCTCGGCCACGGGCACCATCACCCACATCGACAAGGGCCGCGTCTACGCCTTCGGCCACCCGTTCTACAACCTCGGGCCGACCCGCTTCCCGATGAAGAAGGCCTACGTGTTCGACGTGTTCCCGAGCCTGTACCAGTCGTGGAAGATCTCCTCGCCCGCGAGCGAGGCCGTCGGCACGATGGACCAGGACCGCGCCACCGCGATCGCCGGCCCGCTGGGGCCGGCGCCGCGCATGATCCCGGTGACGGTGACGCTCAAGACGAGCCGCGGCGACGAGCGCCGCTTCGAACTGCGGGTCGTCGAGGACGAGCTCTTCACGCCGGTGCTCGCGTATCTCTCGGTCTACTCGGTGTTGCAGGCCAACGAGCGCGCCTACGGCACCCAGACCGTCCGCCTCGAGGCCCGGCTCGCGCTCGAGGGGCGCCCGGAGGTCCGGGTCGAAGACCTGCTGACCGAGAGCAACCCCTCGCTGCTGGCCTCCGGCCTCGCCGCCGCCCCGCTCGCGTACCTGATGGCCAACTCGCTCGAGCCCGTGCGCGTCTCGGGCCTCACGATCACGGTCGAGTCCTACGAGGACGAGCGCAGCGCGCGCCTGGAACGGGTCTGGGTCGAGGCGCCGGGGCCGCTGCGGCCGGGCACGACGGTCTCGGTCAAGTCCGCGCTGCGCGGCTTCCGCGGCGACGTCAGCGTCGAGTCGGTGCCGTTCCGCATTCCGGACAGCGCGCCGGCCGGCAACTACACGCTGCTGGTGGCCGACGGCGACGCGCTCACCCTGTTCGAGCAGCGGGAGCTGCGCCAGCGCTACGAGCCGCGCACCCTCGACCAGTTGATCCGCGCGATCAACGGCCTCCGCCGCAGCGACCGGCTGTACTACCGGCTGGTGAGGCTGGAAGACGGCGCGGTGGTCGGCGGCGAGTGGCTGCCGGCGCTGCCGCCCTCGATGCTGTCGGTGCTGGGCGCGACCCAGGGCGCCGAGCCGCTGGTCCGCACCCGCACCGCCTCCGCGTGGGACTTCGAGCTGCCGCTGCCGTTCGCCGTGCGCGGCAGCCGCAGCCTTCCTTTCGTCGTCGAGCGCTGATCCCCAACGAACCCGTGCAAGGAGCCTGCATGAACGCGCTGCGCGTCGCGCTCGCCGCCGTTTTCGTCGCCGCCCCCGCTTTCGCCGTCCAGCCGCAACTGCACCGCATCGAGGGCGCTTCCGACTTCCTCGAGGGCGAGCTCGAGAACCTGGCCGTCGATTCGCTCGGCCGGCTGCGCCTGGCCGGGCGGACCGCCCTCGTGCACGACCCGGGCGCGCCGTACGCGTGGACCGTCGTGCGCGACGGCAAGGGCCACGTCTACGTCGGCACCGGCAACGACGGCAAGGTCTTCGCCATCGGCCCCGACGGCGCCGCGAAGGAGCTGTTCGACTCCCCCGAGCTCGAGGTGCACGCCCTCGCGCTCGGCCCCGACGGCAAGCTCTACGCGGCCACCTCGCCCGACGGCAAGGTCTACGCGATCGACCGCAAGGAGGGCAAGGCCGAGACGTTCTACGACCCCGCCGACAAGTACATCTGGGGCCTGGCGTTCGACGGGCAGGGCCAGCTCTACGTGGCGACGGGCGCAGAGGCGAAGCTGCACCGCGTGAACGCGAAGGGCGAAGGCGTGATCGTGCTGACCTCCGCGGAGACCCACTTCACGGCCCTCGCAGTCGACGCCCGCGGCCACGCCTTCGTCGGCTCGGCGCCGGGCGGCATCGTCTACGAGGTCGACCCGAAGGGCGTCGGCCGCGTGCTGGCTGACACCGGCTACAAGGAAGTGAAGGCGCTGGTGCCGACCGCGAAAGGCGGAACCTGGGTCGCCGCGGTCGACGGCCGCGACCTTGCGGCCGATCGCTCGCGGCCCGCGCCCGCTGCGACGCCGGCTCCCACGCCTTCGGCTCCGGCGCCCGCCGTCGACGCGACGACGGCGCAGCCGCCCGGGTTCGAGGGCGTCGCGGTCGTGGTGAGCGCCGCAGCACCCGTGGCCACGCCCCCGCGCGGTCCCCAGAAGGGGGCCGTGCTGCTGCTCGGGCCCGAAGGCGATGCCGAGACCGTGTGGACGTCGAGCGACGAGACGCCGCTTTCGCTCGCGCCCGTCGCCGACGGTGTTCACCTCGGCACCGGCGCGGCGCGCGGCAAGCTGTACCACCTGCGCGCCGACCGCTCGTGGACGCTGCTCGCTTCGTTCGCGGCCCAGCAGGTGACGGGCCTCGCGGCGGCAGACGGCGGGCTCGTCGCGGCGCTCTCCAACCCGGGCCAGGTGCAGCGGCTCGAGGCGGCGCCCGCCGCCGAGGGCACCTTCACGAGCAAGGTGAAGGACACCGAGACGCTGTCGGCCTGGGGCCAGCTCGCGTGGAGCGCGACCCTGCCCCGCGGCGCCCGTGTCGAGATGCAGACGCGCAGCGGCAACACGGCCGTCCCCGACACGACCTGGTCGGCGTGGTCGCCAGCCCTCACCGCGGCGGCTGGTGCCGCGGCGAGCAGCCCGCGCGGGCGCTTCGTGCAGGTGCGCGCCACGTTGCGCGGCGAAGGCGGCGCGAGCCCGGTGCTCGACGGCATCCGGCTCGCCTACCTGCAGCGCAACCTGCGCCCCAGCGTCGCGGCCATCGTCGTGCACCCGCCCGGCGACGCCTTCGGCCGCCCGCTGACGGTCAGCGCCGACACCGAGATCCTCGGCCTCGACCCGGGAGCGGGGCCGCAGCTCGCGCGGCCCGGGACCCGGCCCCGCGTGTCCAACGTCGCCATGTCGCGCCGGCTCTACGTGCGCGGCTTGCAGACCTTCACGTGGCGCGCGGACGACCCCAACGGCGACGAGCTGCGCTTCGACCTGCACTACCGCCGCGTCGGCGACGCCCACTTCCGCCCCCTGGCCCGCGACCTCGACGACGTCGTCTTCACCTGGGACACCTCGACGGTGCCGAACGGGCGCTACTTCGTCCGGGTCACGGCCAACGACTCGCCGTCCAACCCGGCCGACCTGGCCCAGAGCGGCGACCGCGAAAGCGTGGCCTTCGACGTCGACAACACGCCGCCGGTCGTCGAGGCGAAGCTCGAGGGCGGGTTCGTGAAGGCGAAGGCGACCGACGCCGACACCGCGATCCGCTCTCTCGAGTGGGCGCTCGACGGATCGCACTGGCGGGCGCTGCACCCGGAGGACGGCCTGAGCGACTCGGGCGTGGAGGCTTTCTCCTTCCCGGCGCCCACGGGTGAGGGGCCCGGCCCGCACGTCCTGGTGCTGCGCGCGACCGACCGCCTCGGCAACGTCGGAACCACGCGCCTCGAGCTCCCCTGAAGCTGCTGCTCGCGCGTGCGGGCGCGCTGGGCGACGTGCTGCTGCTGCGGCCCGCGCTCGACGCGCTCCGCGCCGCGGGTCACGAGGCGCTGCTGCTGGCCCCGGCGCGCACCGCGTCGGTGCTGGTTCGCGGCGGGGCGCTCGATGCCTCGGGGCTGCTCGATGCGGACGCGCCGGCATGGGCCTTCGTGGCCACCGGAGCGCCAGCGCCGCCCGCCGCCCGAGATCGGCTCGGCGACCTCGACGTCGCGATCGCGTTCACGACCCGGGCCGCGACGGCACGGGCGCTCGAAGGGATCGCGCCGATCGTCGTGACGCGCGCGCCCTGGCCCGAGCCCGGGCACCGATCCGCCGCCGTCGCGAGCCTCGAGGCCGTGGCCCGCTGGGCCCCGCCGGTCGCGCCGCGCGCGCTGCGCCCGCACGCCGAAGACGTCGCCGCCGTCGCGTCGCTGCGCCTGCGCCTGCCCGAGCGCTTCGTCGCGCTGCACCCGGGGAGCGGTTCGGCGCGCAAGAACTGGCCGCACTTTCCGGCTCTCGCCGCCCGCCTCGCGGAGCCGGCGCTGGTCATGGTCGGCCCCGCCGAGGAGGAACGCGGGTTCGACCCTGCCGCCTGGCCGACGGGCGTGACGTTCGCGCGCGGGCTGAGTGCGGGCCAGGTCGGCGCCTTGCTGGCCGACGCAGGTCTCGTGGTCGCCAACGACGGGGGCATCGCCCACCTGGCGGCCGCCTTCGACGCCCCGGTGCTCGCCCTCTACGGCCCCACCGACCCGGAGACCTGGGCGCCGTGGGGCGAGCGCGTGACGACGCTGCGCGCGCCCGCGGCCTCGCTCGCCGACCTCGCCCTCGACGACGTCGTGGCCTACGTGGAGGGCGCGCGCACTTCCGTGCGGCTGATCAGCCGATAGAGGCTGACCGCGACGGGCCGCCCCTGGAAGCGCCCGGGCTCGAAGCGTTCCTGACGCAGGGCGTCGGCCAGCGGAGCCGCATAGGCGGCGTCGCCGCCGAGCACGCGGACGGCGCTCACCCGCCCGTCGCGGGTGACCACCGTCTCGACGAACCAGCTCCGGTCGGCCGGCGCTCCGGCGAGCGCGTCGTCGAGCGACGCGCTCTGCGTCAGTCGCGGCGCCAGCACGTCCGACGACAGCGACAGCGGCTGGCTCTCGCTGCCGAAGCCGAGCGCCCCCGCCGGCGCCGGCACCGTGGGCCGCACCGGGACCATCAGGATCGGCAGCGCCATCAGGCAGAACGCCGCCACCGCGACCGGCGCGAACCGCGGCCGGAGCAGCGGCCGGCCCGGCCGCAGCAGGTGTCGCACCGCGGGCTTGCGCGCCTCCAGCTCGAGCCGTTCGCGGACCCGCGTCGCGATCGGGTCCGGCGACGACTCGCGCGGCAGCGCGGCCATCATCTCGAGCGCGCAGCGCAGCGCGTCGAACTCGGCGCGACACGCCGCGCACGACTCCAGGTGCCTCGCCAGGAACCGGGCGTGGGCAGGGGCCAGCTCGCCGTCGAGGTACTCCGAGAACATCGCTCGCACGTCCCGGCAGCTCATCGCGTGGCCTCCGGCGCGCACAGCCGGGCGCGGAGCGCGTCGCGAGCTCGCGCCAGCCGGCTCTTCACGGTCCCCTCGGCGATGCCGAGGCTGTGGGCGATCTCCTCGCAGGTGAGCCCCTCGACCTCGCGCAGCACCAGCACCGCGCGGTGGTCGAAGGACAGCGCGAGCAGCGCGCGCTGCACGCGCTCGGCCTGCTCGCGGCGGCGCACCGTGTCGTAGGGCGAGTCGCCACCCTGGGCGAGCCGCGACTCGTCGCGGGCGCTCAGGTCCTCGAGGCCGACGCTGCGGTCCCGGCGCCGCCGCATCCACAGCCGACGCCGGTTGCGGCAGAGGTTGACGACGATGCGGTAGATCCAGGTGCGCAGCGAGCTGCGCTCCTCGAAGCGGCCGAGCGTGCGGTAGACCTGCAGGAACACGTCCTGCGAGACGTCGCGCGCCTCGTCCGGGTTCCCCAGCATGCGCAGCGCGAGGTTGAACACCATCGTCTCGTGCAGCGCGACGAGCCGCGCAAAGGCCGCGGCGTCGCCGCCGCGGCACTGCGCGAGGAGGCTGCGCTCGGCGGATGCCGCGCCCAGCGTCTCGACGGTACCGATCGCGAATTCGCCCGCGGCCATCGTGACCTCCCGGATGCCCCACACCCGATCCGGCCGGGAAACCTATGGCGCCTTGGACACCAGGAGGCGCCCTCGGGTTCCCTCTTCGGATACTACGCCCCGGGAGCCGGCTTCCATCCCCGTCAATCTCTTTTGACGCCGCGCTGGCCGACCAGCAGCGCGGCCGTGCCGAGGGCGACCAGGGCTGCCGTCACCACCACCCCCGCCAGGGTCAGGGCGTCCCCCAGCGTCGCCGGCGCCGTGAGCGCGTCCCACTGGGTGGCGAAGGTGAAGCCCTTCCCCGCGCGGTAGGCGCGGGTGGCGGCCAGGGCCGCCATCGAAACGAGACCGAGCCCGAGCGTCACGGCCCCCGACAGCACGCAGCGCCACGCGAGCCCCGCGGGCGACAGCGGCGGGCGCGGCGTCGGCGGGGCGACGTGGAACTCGACGTCGCGCACCCGCCAGGGCACGAAGCGGCTGAGCATCCACAGCCCCGGCAGCCCGGTCAGCAACGTGAAGACGAAGAAGTCGCGCCAGCCGATCGCGTCGGCGAGCAGGCCCGCAGGCGGCCCGGCGAACACCCGCGGGATCGTGAACAGGCTGGAGAGCAGCGCGAACTGGGTCGCCGAGAAGCGCTTCTGGGTCAGCCGCAGCAGCAGCACGCCGAAGGCTCCGTTGCCGAGCCCGCTCATCGCGTACTCGAGGCCGGTCGCGGCGTACATCACGGAGCGCACGGGCCCCACCTGCGCGACCAGCGCGTAGCCCAGGTTCGAGACGATCTGCAGCACGCCCGAGATCCACAGTGCGCGTCCGAGGCCCTGCGACTGGGTCAGCAGCCCGCCGAGGAACGTGCCGCCGATGATGCCGACCATGCCGATCGTCCCGCTCGCCACGCCGACGTCGACGTCGTCGAAGCCGGTCTGGATCAGGAACGGCGCCGTCAGCGCCTGCGTCAGGTTGTCGGAGAGCTTGAACAGCACGACGAAGGCGAGGATCTCCAGCGCGCGGTGCTGGCCCAGCATGCCCACGAACGGCTCCCAGACGGCCGCCTTCAGCGAGACCGGCGGCGCCGGCTTCTCTTCCGGCTCGGGGGCCTTCCACGGCAGGAGCGCCGCCGGCGCGTAGAGGAGCGCGAGACACAGGTTGACGAGCGGCCAGCCGTAGAACGCCGAGGCCGTGATCGACAGCCGGCCCGAGACCCACATCGCCGCGCGGTACAGGGCAACCCGGGCGCCGACCGCGACACCCTGCTCCTCGCGCCGCAGCACCTCGACCGTGTAGGCGTCGTAGGCGACGTCGAAGCTGGCGGAGCAGAACGCGATCACGCAGGCGGCGGCGGCGATCCACACCACGTGCTCGGCGGGGTCGGTCAGCGTCGCCAGCCACAGCCCGCTGACCAGCAGGCCGGCGTTCGCCAGGAGCATCCAGCCGCGCTTGCGGCCGAAGCCCGGCGGCGCGTAGCGGTCCATCAGCGGCGCCCAGAGGAACTTGAACGTCCACGGCGCCTGGGCGAGGGTGAACAGTCCGACCACGCGGATGTCGACGCCTGCGCGCGCCATCCAGGCGGGGATCGCGAGCCAGACGACGCCGAGCGGCAGGCCCGACACGAACGACAGCAGCGCGACGGAGCCGAGCCGGCGGCTCCGCGCGACCTCCAGCAGGCTCTCCCGGGTCGACAGGCGGCGCTCGCTCACGGGGCGCGAGGATACACGGGCGCGCCCGCCTCAGCAGCCGAGCCGGCGCTGCTTCTTCGCGAGTCCCTGCCGCGTGAGGCCCAGCTCGCGTGCTGCCTGGGCGTGGTTGCCGCCGGAGCGCAGGAGCGCCTCCGCGATCGCCGCCCGCTCGACCCGCGCGACGCGCTCGGCCAGGGTGCCGGGGACGCCCGCTTCGCCGCGCAACTCGGGCGGCAGGTGCTCCGGCAACAGCGCAGGCCCCGCGACCTCGACCAGCGCCCGCCGCATCGCGTTCATCAACTCGCGCACGTTGCCGGGCCAGGCGTGGGCGCGCAACGCGCTCGCTGCGGCCGCCGAAAGCTCCGGACACGGCCGCCCGTCGCGGGCGGCGAACCGGCGCAGGAACGCGCGGGCCAGCAGCAGCACGTCGTCGCCGCGATCGCGCAGCGGCGGCAGCTCGAGCACGAGCTGGTGCAGGCGGTGCATCACGTCGGCGCGCAACTCGCCCCGTGCCACCTTCTCCTGCAGGGCCACGTTCGAGGCCGTCACCACCCGCACGTCGGCCTCGCGCACCACGGTGTCGCCGAAGCGCTCGTAGCGCCGTTCCTGCAGGAAGCGCAGCAGCGCGCCCTGGGCCCGCGGGCTCAGGTCCTGCACCTCGTCGATGAACAGCGTGCCGCCCTCGGCCCGCTCGACGAGCCCTGCCCGGTCGCGGTGGGCGTCGGTGAAGGCGCCGCGCACGTGGCCGAACAGCGTCGAGTGGAGCGTGCCGTCGTGGAGCTCGGCGGCGGACACGGCGACGAAGGCGCCGCGGCGGCCGGAGAGCGCGTGCAGCGCCTGGGCGACCTGCTCCTTGCCGGTGCCCGTCTCGCCGCTGACGTGCACGTCGCCGTGGGAGCGCGCGAAGCGCGGCAGCCGATCGCACAGGGCCCGCATCGCGGCCGAGCGGCCGAGCAGCCCGTGCAGCGGCCCGCCCGCGGAGGCTGCGGTCTCGAGGACCACGGCCGCGGGGGCCGGCGCCGGGTCCGCGGGCCCGATCCGCAGGTCGGCGCGGACGTAGGCCAGGATGCGGCGGTCACCCCAGGCGTCGACCTCGGCGAGCGCGCCCGCCACCGCGTCGTCCTCGGGCCCGAGGCCCTGGGCGAGGGCCAGGCCCAGCGCGGCGACGGCCCGAAAGGCGGGCCGCGCTCCCGCGGTGGCCAGGGCGCGCTCGAAGGCGCCGACAGCGGGCCGCCCCGCGTGGAGCAGGGCGCGGCCGCGCGCGATGGCCGCCAGCATCACCAGGTCCGGCCGGCGCCGGCCGTACTGGAGCGCGCGCTCGGCCTCGCGCAGCGCCTCCTCCACCCGCCCCTGGGCCAGCAGCGCCTGCGAACGCCTCACCCGGGCGCGGGCCTCGCCCTCGCGGTCGCGCAGCGACTGGAAGACCCGGGCGGCCTCTTCCGCTTCGGTCTCGGACACGGCGGCCTGACCACCGGCGAGGGCGAGGTCGGATTCGAGCAGGAGCACCTCTGCCCGACGGCGGTCCGCCCCGCTGCCGACGGCAGCCCGCGCGCGATCGACCTCCCGGCGGGCGGCCTCGAGTTCGCCCTGGGCCAGCCGCACTCCCGCGAGGCGCAGGCCGGCGACGGAGCCCGCGCGCGGGTCCTCCAGCCTTCGCCAGATCGCCGCCGCCTGCTCGAGGTCGATCGCCGCCTCGCGCCAGCCGCCGAGGTACGCGAGCAGTTCGCCGCGATCGGCGAGCGCCGCCGCCAGCGCGTCCGCGCGGCCCATCGACCGCCACAGCTCGATGCGGCGGGCCAGCGCCTCCTGGCACTCGCCGAGCCGGCCGGCGTCGCGAGCCAGGTCCGCTTCCAGGCCGTGGACGACGGCCAGCGCCGCGCCCCAGCGCTCACGGCCGGCGCCCTCCCGCGCGCGGCCCAGCGCCTCCGTCGCCCGGGCCGCCTGCCCGCTCCGCCACGCGAGCCGCGCTTCGGCGAGCGCCAGCCGCACCCGGGTGCGTTCCTCGGAGGCGAGCGAGGCCGCCCGCCGCAGGTCTGCGGCCGCCGCGTCCGCCCGGCCCGTTTCGAGCAGCGCCTCCGCGCGGGCGATCCGCAAGCGCGCGGCGAGGTCGGGCGGCAGCGGGCCCGAGTGCAGCGCCCGCGACGCGGCGGCCAGCGCCTCGCGTTCGCGACCAAGCGCAAGCAGCGCCTCGACCCGCCAGATCGCCGCGGACTCGGCGCGCTGCCCCAGCGCGGCCAGGGCGAGGCCGGGCTGCCCCGTCACCAGCGCGGCGCGGGCGCGGCGCAGGCGGGCCGGAGCGCGGTCGACGAGAGGACGCAGGGCACTGTGGGGCATCGGGCACCTCCTGGGCGAGGGATCCTCGGCCCCGCACCCGGCCCCGCGCCGGGCGGCGGGGACGGAAACGCGACCGTCACACGGCCGGCCGCTACGGAGATCGCCGGCCTCCTGTTACCCTCGCGGCGTGCTGCGCTTCTTCACCGCGGGCGAGTCGCACGGCCCGTCGCTGACCGCGATCCTCGACGGCCTGCCGCGAGGCGTGCCCGTGGACCGGTCCGCGATCGACTCGGACCTGCGTCGCCGCCAGGGCGGCTACGGGCGCGGCGGCCGCCAGCAGATCGAGCGCGACGCCGTGGAGATCACGGGCGGCGTGCGCCACGGCCACACGCTGGGCAGCCCGGTGGCGCTCCTCGTCCACAACCGCGACCACGCGAACTGGGCCGACGTGATGTCCCCCGACCCGCAACCCGACGAGGTGCGCGACCGCCGGCGCCTGCGCCACCCGCGGCCCGGTCACGCCGACCTGGCGGGCGCGCTGAAGTACGAGACGGGCGACCTGCGCGACGTCCTCGAGCGCGCCAGCGCGAGGGAAACAGCCGCGCGGGTGGCGGCCGGGGCGGTCGCGCGCGGGCTGCTGCGCGCGCTCGGCATCGAGGTGCGCAGCCACGTCGTGCGCATCGGCGCAGCGGCCGTCCCGGGCCCGGTCGACTGGGAGGCGCTAGCGACGGCCGAGGACAGCCCCGTGCGCTGCGCCGACGCCACCACTGCCGCCCGCATGGTCGCCGAGATCGACGCGGCGAAAGGCGCGGGCGACACGGTCGGCGGCGTGTTCGAGGTCGCCGCCCGCGGCGTGCCGCCCGGGCTCGGCTCGTACGCGCAGTGGGACCTGCGCCTCGACGGACGGCTGGCCCAGGCGCTGATGTCGATTCCCGCGGTCAAGGCGGTCGCGATCGGCGACGGCGACGAGGCCGCCCGTCCCGGCAGCGCGACCCACGACCCGATCGTCCACGCCGCGGGCCGCGGCATCCACCGCACGAGCAACCACGCCGGCGGTCTCGAGGGCGGCGTCACCAACGGCGAGGAGCTGCGGCTGCGGGCGTGGATCAAGCCGATCCCGACGCTGCACACGCCGCTGCCGTCGGTCGACCTCGCCACCGGCGAGCCGCGGCCCGCGTCCTACGAGCGCAGCGACACCTGCGTCGTGCCGGCCGCCGGCGTCGTGGGCGAGGCGATGGTGTGCCTGACGCTGGCCGACGCCGTGCTGCGCAAGTTCGGGGGCGACTCGCTCGGCGAGCTGCTCCGCAACCACGAGGCCGCCGCCACGCAGGCGCGGGCGCGAATGCTCGCCCCGCCCCCGGCCGCGCGGCCTGCAACCGAGGAGTGACGAGGAGAAGATGGCGATCCGGCCGATCGTGAAGTGGGGCGACCCGGTGCTGCACGGACCGGCGGCGCCGGTGACCGAGCGTGACGAGTCGCTGCGGACGCTGTTCCGCGACATGGTGGAGACGATGTACGCGGCCCCGGGCATCGGGCTGGCCGCGCCGCAGATCGGGGTGCCGCTGCGGGTGATCGTGATCGACCTCTCGGTCGGCAAGGACCCGTCGCAACTGATCCAGCTCTACAACCCCGAGTTCCTCTCCCGCGAGGGCGAGCAGAAGGAGGACGAGGGCTGCCTGTCGATCCCCGGCCACTACGGCTCGCCGACGCGCCCGGAGAAGGTCGTGGTCCGCGGCCTCGACCCCGAAGGTGTGGAGCGCACCTACACCGCGACCGAGCTGCTGGCCCGCGCCTTCTGCCACGAGATCGACCACATCGACGGCCTGCTCTTCGTCGACCGCCTGTCGCCGCTCAAGCGCGACCTGGTCAAGCGCAAGCTGCGCAAGAAGGCGAAGGCGGGCTGGGACGAGTAGCGTGCGCATCGTCTTCTTCGGCACCGGCCGCTTCGCGGTGCCCTCGCTGCGGGCGCTGCTCGACGCCGGCCACGACGTCGCGGCGCTGGTCGCCCAGCCCGACCGGCCCGCGGGCCGTGGCCTCGGGCTGCACGAGCCGCCGACCAAGGCGCTCGCGCGCGAGCGCGGGTTGCCGGTGTTGCAGCCCGAGCGCGTCAAGCGCCCCGAGGCGCTCGAGGCGTTGCGCGCGCTCGGCCCGCGCCTCCAGGTGGTCGTCGCGTACGGCCAGATCCTGCCCCGCAGCGTGATCGACCTCGCCCCGCTCGGCACGGTCAACGTCCACGGCTCGCTGCTCCCGCGCTGGCGCGGCGCCGCCCCCATCCAGTGGGCGATCGCCGCCGGCGACGCGGAGACGGGCGTCTCGACGATGCTGATCGACGAGGGCCTCGACACCGGGCCCGTCCTGCTGCGTCGCGCGACCGCGATCGGGCCCGAGGAGACCGCGGCCGAACTCGAGCCGCGCCTGGCGGAACTGGGCGCCGAGCTGCTGCTCGAGACCGTGCGGGGCCTGGACGTGGGCACACTCGCGGCCACCCCCCAGGACCACGCGGCCGCCACCCACGCGCGGCTGCTGGCGCGCGAGGATGGCGTGATGGACTTCGCGCAGCCGGCGCGAACCCTTTTCGACCGCCTGCGCGGCTTCTCGCCCTGGCCGGGCGCGGTCACCCGACACGCGGGACGCGGCGTGAAGGTCCTGCGCGCCCGTCCGCAAGACGGACGCGGCACCCCGGGCGAGGTCCTGGCCTGCGACCGGGAGGGCGTGCTGGTCGCGTGCGGCGAAGGCGCGCTGCGCCTGCTCGAGGTGCAGCCCGAGAGCCGCAAGGCCATGACCGCGGCGGCGTGGGCGGCTGGAGCCCGGCTCGCCACCGGCCAGCGACTGGGCTAGGGCTTGCCGGCCACTCCCGCGCGCCGGCACGCCCACCGCGTGCTGCTCGCCGTCGAGCGCCCGGCCGGCCCCACGCTGGCGGCGCTGCTCAACGCGACCGACACAGCCGCGCTCGACGCGCGCGAACGCGGCTTCCTGCACGAGCTGGCAGCGGGCACGCTGCGCCGCCGCGGCAGCCTCGACGCGGCACTGGCCGCACGCCTGGATCGCCCGCTCGAGCGGCTCGATCCGCCGGTGCGGGCGGCCCTGCGGCTCGGCGCCTACCAGCTCCTGTTCACCCGGGTGCCCCCGCGCGCGGCGGTCGCGGAGAGCGTGGAGCTCGCCCCCGGCCGCGGGCGCGGCTTCGTCAACGCGGTGCTGCGCGCGGTGGCCCGCGAAGGGGCACCGCCGCCACCCGACCCGGCTGCCGATCCGCGCGGCTGGCTCGTCACGGAGGGTTCGCTGCCCGCCTGGCTCGCCGAGCGCTGGCTGGCCCGCCTGGGTGCCGAGCGCACGATCGCGCGGGCCCGGGCCTGGCTCGCGGTGCCCCCCGTGCACTTCCGCTTCAACGCGCGACGCGGCGACTCGCGCGCCGACGTCGAGCAGGCGCTGCGACCCCGTCCGCTGGCGGTCGAGGGCGCCTTCGAGGCCACTGCCGGCGACGTCGCGCCCTGGGCCGAGCGGGGCGTGATCTACGCGCAGGACCTCGGGGCGCAACTCGTCGCCCGCCTGGCCGAGGACCGGGGTCGCGTGCTCGACGCCTGCGCGGCGCCCGGCGGCAAGGCCCTGCTGCTCGCCGATGCCGGCGCCCGCGAGGTGGTCGCCGCCGAGGCCGCGGCGCCCCGGGCTCGGACCCTCCAGCGCCTGGTCGACAGGTGGGGCGCGGCGGACCGCGTGCGGGTGGTGCAGGCGGACGCCACCCGGCCTCCTTTCGCCCCTGCGCGCTTCGACGTCGTGCTCGTCGACGCGCCCTGCTCCGGCCTCGGTACCCTCGGACGCCACCCCGACATCCGCTGGCGTGCGACCGAGGCCGATCTCCAGCGCCACGCCGCCCGCCAGGCCGGGATCCTCTCCGCCTGCGCCGACCTCGTGCGGCCCGGCGGCCGGCTCGTGTACGCGACCTGCTCCACGGAACCCGAGGAGAACGAGCAGGTCGTCTCCGGCCTGCTCGCGGGCCGCCCCGACTTCCACGGCGAGCCGCCTCCAGCCTGGGCCGCGGCCTTCGCCGAGGGCGAGTGGGTCCGCGCGACCCCCGAGACCCACGGCAGCGAGGTGTTCTTCGCGGCCGTGCTGCGCAGGCGCGCCGACGCCCCGTGATAACCTCGACCGGCCTCGGCATCGAGGCCTGCCCCGCGTGACCGAAACCCGATCCCTGCCCCGCCTGCTGCGCCTCCTCGCGCTCGCCACCGCCCTGTCGGCGGTCGTCGCGGTGACGGCGCTCGCCACCATGCGCCGCGTGCTCGACGCCCAGGAGGTGGTGGTCCCCGACCTCCGCGGTCGCCGCATCGCCGACGCCGGTACGCTGGCCGGCCAGCAGCGCCTGGGCCTGCGTGTCGAAGGCCGCCGGCACGACCCGCGCGTCGAACCGGGCAACGTGGCGACCCAGGAACCCGAGGCGGGCGCGACGCTCAAGGCGGGCCGCAGCGTGAAGGTGTGGCTCAGCCTCGGCCCCCGGCGCATCACGGTGCCCGACGTGCGTGGCCAGACGATGCGCGCCGCCCGCCTCGCGCTCGAGCAGTCCGGGGCGCCGGTCGCCCGGGTGCTGGAGGCGCCGGGACCGGCGGAGGAGGACGTGGTGATGCTGCAGGAGCCGCTGCCGGGCCCCGCCGAGGACCTCGGTCGCGGCGCGTCGATCCTGGTGTCGCGCGGGCCCGCGGGCGCCGACTACGTGATGCCCGACGTGATCGGCAAGCCCGGCGAGGACGTGATCGCGGCGCTGCGCTCCGTGGGGCTCTCCGTGACCGCCGTGCCCGGAAAGCTCTACCCGGGGGCGCCCGCCGGCGCGATCCTGAAGCAGACGCCGCCCTCCGGACACCGGGTCAGCCCGCGCAGCGTGGTCAGTCTCGAACTGAACGGCGGTGTCTCGTGATGCTCGCGCCCTCGATCCTGTCCGCGGACTTCGCCCGGCTCGGCGACGCCGTGGCAGCCGTCGCCCGCGGCGGCGCCGACCTCGTCCACGTCGACGTGATGGACGGCCACTTCGTGCCCAACCTGACGATCGGACCCGACGTCGTCCGCGCGCTGCGCCGCTGCACCGACGTGCCGCTCGACGTGCACCTGATGATCGAGCACGCCGACCGCTGGCTCGATCACTACGTGGACGCCGGCGCCGCCTGGGTCAGCGTGCACGTCGAAGCGGTGCCCCACCTGCACCGCGCGATCTCGCACCTGCGGGCGCGGGGAGCGCGGCCGGGCGCGGTGCTCAACCCGGCGACGCCGCTGTCGACCGTCGAGGAGATCCTGCCCGAGCTCCACCACGTGCTGCTGATGTCGGTCAACCCCGGCTTCGGCGGCCAGAAGTTCATCGAGTCGACGCTCGACAAGATCCGGCGGCTGCGGGCGCTGGTCCGCGAGCGCGGCCTGTCGACGCTGATCGAGGTCGACGGCGGCGTCGGCCCCGGCAACGCGCGCGCGCTGCTCGAGGCCGGCGCCGACGTGCTGGTCGCGGGCAACGCGGTGTTCGCGGGCGGCGACCCCGAGCAGGGCGTGCGGGCGCTGCGGGCGGCCTGCGCGTGAGCGGGAAGACCTCGACCTCGGAGCTGCGCGTGCGCTACGCCGAAACCGACCAGATGGGAGTCGCCTGGCACGGCGAGTACCTCGCGTGGTTCGAGGTCGCCCGCACCGACCTGCTGCGCGGCTTCGGCACCACCTACCGGGAAATGGAGGCCCAGGGCTTGAGACTGCCCGTGATCGCCGCCGAGGCGCGCTACCTGCGCCCCGCGCGCTACGACGACCTGCTTCAGGTGACGGCCCGCATCGCGCGAATGACGCGGGTGCGGATGGCGTTCGACTACGAGGTCCGCCGCGAAGGCCAGGAGGAACTGCTGGCGACCGGCCGCACCGAGCACGCCGTGGTCGATCTCCGCGGGCGGCCCTGCCGGTTGCCCGACTCCCTGCGCCAGGTGCTCGCGTGAAGGCGCTGGTCACCGGCGCGGCCGGCTTCATCGGCTCGACGCTCTGCGAGCGGCTGCTGGCCGAGGGATGGAGCGTCCGAGCCGTCGACGGCTTCGTCGACTACTACCCGCGCGCGGTCAAGGAGACGAACCTCGCCCGCAGCCGCGAGCGCGCCGGCTTCGAGTTCCACGAGGGCCTGCTGCAGGACCTCGACCTGCGCCCGCTGCTGGGCGGCGTCGACGTCGTCTTCCACCTGGCCGCCCAGGCCGGCGTGCGCGCGTCGTGGGGCCGCGACTTCCGCCTCTACACCGACCACAACGTGCTCGGCACCCAGGTGCTGCTCGAGGCCGCGCTGCAGGCGGGGCGGCCGCGGGTGGTGTACGCGTCGTCGTCTTCGGTCTACGGGGACGCGCCGAGCCTGCCGCTGCGCGAGGACGGCCACTGCCACCCCGTGTCGCCCTACGGCGTCACCAAGCTCGCTGCCGAGCACCTCGTCCAGCTCTACAACCGCAACCACGGGCTGTACGTCACCAGCCTGCGTTTCTTCACCGTCTACGGCCCGCGCCAGCGGCCCGACATGGCGTTCCACCGGTTCCTGAAGGCGGCCCGCGACGGCGCCCCGATCCGCGTCTACGGCGACGGCAGCCAGACCCGCGACTTCACGTTCGTCGACGACATCGTGACGGCGCTGGTGCGGGCGGCGGCGGACGGCCGCGCCGGCGGGGTGTACAACGTCGGCGGCGGCCAGCGGGTGGCGCTGCTCGACGTGATCCGCACCATCGAGCGGGTCAGCGGCCGCAAGATCGAGACGATCCACGAGGAGGCCCAGAAGGGCGACATGCGCGACACCTTTGCCGACACCACGGCGGCCGCGGCGGACCTCGGCTTCCGCTCCACGGTCAGCCTCGAAGACGGCCTCGCCCGCGAGTGGGCGTGGATCCGGAGCCTGGCGTGAAGCGGCTGGCGGCGGCCCTCGCCCTGCTGGCGCTGGCGGGCTGCGGCTCGGGCGGGCCGGTCGACATCGCGACGCTGGCCAGCAACTCGGCCCAGGTCGTCTGGGAGGCCGGCCAGAAGGCCGCCGAGAAGAAGCAGTGGGACGCCGCGCGCCAGCACTTCCGGCGCATCATCGACGGCTTCCCGCAGAGCGAGCTCGTGCCGCAGGCCCGGCTGGCGCTCGGCGACAGCTACTTCAAGGAAGGCGGCACGGCCAACTGGATCCTCGCTGCGGGCGCGTTCCGGGAGTTCCTCACGTTCTACCCCTCCCACCCGCGCTCGGACTACGCGCAGTTCATGTCGGCGGAGAGCCACTTCAAGCAGAAGAACCCGCCCGATCGGGACCAGACCGCCACGATCAGCGCGCTCGAGGAGTTCGACCGGCTGCTCGAGCTGTTCCCCGACTCGCTCCACGTCGAGACGGCTCGCCAGCGCATCATGGAGTGCCGCCAGAGCCTCGCGCGGGCCGAGTTCGTCGCCGGCTGGTTCTACCAGAAGACGCGCCAGGCCTGCCGGGCGGCGATCCAGCGCTACGAGTACCTGCTGAAGGAGTACCCGGACTTCGCGGGCGTCGACGAGACGCTGCTCCGCCTCGCCCAGTGCCTGGCCCTCGAGTCGCGGCCGGCGGAGGCGCTGCCTCACCTGGCCCGCCTGGAGGAGGAGTTCCCGGACTCGCGCTTCGCGGCCGAAGGTCGCACCCTTTCGGAAACCTTGAAGGCCGCGCCTCCGGCCCCGGTCCCGGCCGCCTCCCCGGCGCCCAGCCCCAGCCCCGCGCCCGGGGCTCAAGGAACACTTGAGCCGTGAGCAAAAACCCCTTGACCTCTCGTTCCTTTTCCTGCTAGCGTCGCGCCAACTCTCGGTGCGAGCTTCGGGCGGATCACGGGCGGCGACCGTTCCGCGACCGAGGCGAGCCGGGAGCGAGGACGGCAACCAGGCCGTCAGGAGGTAGGCTGTGAGGTCCAATCGCAACGCGTTGCTCTGCGGCGCCGCCCTCGTCCTGGCCGCCGGGTTCGCCCAGGCCCAGGAGCCCGAGGCCGCCGCGCCGGCCGCTGCCAAGGTGGGACCGGCCACGATCGCGCCCCACTGGTCGAAGTACACCTACCCCGAGAGCGTCGCCGAGGGGGCGGCCTACCACCTGATCGAGAAGGGCGACACCCTCTGGGATCTGGCGAACCGCTACCTCGGCAGCCCGTACCTCTGGCCCCAGATCTGGGACCAGAACAAGTACATCACCGACGCCCACTGGATCTACCCCGGGGACCCGCTGCTTCTCCCCGCGCTCGACGTCGTCGCGGGCTCCGCGGGCCAGGGCGGCGAGGGGATGGACGAGGGCGAGCAGGCGCCTGCCGTCGAGGCTGCCCCGGAAACCGTGCTCTACCCCATCTCCGAGGAGTTCTCGATCTTCTGTGCCGGCGGCCTGTCGACCGCGGCCGAAGACCAGGGCTTCACGATCCTCGGCTCCGAAGAGACGCGGGCCCGCATGACCTTCGCGGATCGCGACATCGTCTACGTGAACAAGGGCGCCGCGGCCGGCGTGCGCGCGGGCGACGTCTACTCGATCCACCGGCCGGGCACGAAGGTGATGCACCCGAAGACGGGCAAGCTGTTCGGGACCCGCATCGACAACATCGGCCGCCTGCGCGTGATCCTGGTTCAGGAGCGCTCGGCGACCGCCGTCATCGAGGCCGCCTGTCAGGAAGTCCAGGTCGGCGACTACCTCAAGCCGAACGAGCCGATCAACGTGCCGCTGGCCGTGCGCCGCGATCCGGCCGACCGCATGACGCCCCCGTCCGGCAAGGCGGACGGCTACGTCGTGGAGATCGGGCTGGGCGGCGTCGCCGCCGCCACGGGGAACATGCTCACGATCGACATGGGGTCCGCCGCCGGCGTGGCCCCGGGCAACCTGCTCGTCGCGTACCGCCTGACCCACCCCGGCGACGCGAGCCAGCGCTACGTGCTGGGCGAGGTCGCGGTGGTCGCGGTGCGCGAGAAGAGCGCCACGGCCAAGGTGGTCTACTCCACCGACGTCATCGAGGCCGGCGACCGGGTCGAGCTCCGCTAGAACGCTCCGTCCCCGGGCCTCCGCGGCCTCGATCCCCCAGGGGATCGAGGCCGCAAGTCTTTTGGAGGCGGCTCAGCGCGGCGAACCCCACAGCGCTTCGCGGCCGTGGCGCACGAAGTAGTCGATCCCCGACCAGGTCGCGATCGCCACCACCACCCACAGCGCCACGGTCCCGAGCGGCAGCAGCAACGGGAACTCGAGGGCCAGGATCAGGAGCGAGATCGCCACCACCTGGGCCACCATCTTCGACTTGCCGAGCCCCGAGGCCGCGATCACCATGCCCCTGCCGGTCGCCAGCGTGCGCAACCAGGTCACCGCGAACTCGCGGCCGATCACGATCACGGCCATCCAGGCGGGCACGCTGCCGAGTTCGACGAGCGCGATCAAGGCCGCCGACGTCAGCAGCTTGTCCGCGATCGGGTCGAGCAGGATGCCGAGCTTCGTGACCTGGTTGCGCCGGCGGGCGAGGTAGCCGTCGAGCCAGTCGGTCAGCACGGCCACGCCGAACACGACGGCGCCGGCCAGGGTGCCGTGCGGCGTCCGGGTCAGCAGCAGCGCGACCAGCAGCGGCACCAGGAAGATGCGCAGCAGGGTCAGCGCCACCGGCAGGTTCACGGCCATCCTCGCGCGCCTCCCGCGGGCGCCGCCCTGGCTCAGAGCCTGAGCAGCTTCGGCGACGTCAGTCCCCGCGTCGCGTTGCGGGTGTCGAGCACCAGCGGTGCGGCGTCCACGATCTCCGGCCAGGACAGGCCGCCGTGGTCGGTGACGATCACCACCGCGTCGCACTGGCGCACGGCCGGCATCAGCTCGGCCGAGTGCTCCGTCTGGTCCCCGAAGCGGACCGAAGGAACGAACGGATCGTGCCACAGCACCGTCGCGCCGCGCGACCGCAGGACGTTGATGATGTCGAGGGCGGGCGACTCGCGGACGTCGTCGATGTCCTTCTTGTAGGCGACCCCGACGACCAGGATGCGGCTGCCGTTGACGGCCTTCTTCTGGTCGTTGAGCGCCAGCGCGACCCGCTCGCAGACGTACTCGGGCATCTCGGAGTTGATCTCCCCCGCCAACTCGATGAAGCGCGCCCTGTAGTTGAGCGTCTTCATCTTCCACGACAGGTACAGCGGATCGATCGGGATGCAGTGGCCGCCGAGGCCGGGCCCGGGATAGAACGGCATGAAGCCGAACGGCTTGCTGGCCGCGGCCTCGATCACCTCCCAGACGTTGACGCCGAGGCGCTCGCACATCAGGGCGACCTCGTTGACGAGGCCGATGTTGACGCTGCGGAAGGTGTTCTCGAGCAGCTTCACCATCTCGGCCGTGCGGGTCGACGAGACCTCGATCACCGTCTCGACCGCACGCGAGTACAGGGCCTTGGCGGCCGCGGTGCACTCCGGCGTCACGCCGCCGATGATCTTGGGCGTGTTGCGGGTGTGGTACTTCGGGTTGCCGGGATCGACCCGCTCGGGCGAGAAGGCCAGGAAGAAGTCCTTCCCCGCCTTCAGCCCGCCGCGCTCGAGGATCGGCTGGATCAGCTCTTCGGTCGTGCCCGGGTAGGTCGTGCTCTCGAGCACGATCAACTGGCCGGGGCGCTGGTGCTGGGCGATCGCCTCCGAGGCGTCGACCACCATCGACAGGTCGGGGTCCTTGGTCTTGCCCAGCGGCGTGGGCACGCAGATGATGACCGCGTCGCACTCGGCGAGGCCCGCGAAGTCCGCGCTCGCCACCAGGCGGCCGGCCTGCACGTGTTCGGCCACCCGCGCCGCCGGCACGTCCTTCACGTAGGACTCGCCCCGGTTGATCGCCGCCACCTTCTCCTCGGCGATGTCGAAGCCGCGGACCCGGAGGCCGGCCGAGGCGAACTCGACGGCCAGCGGCAGGCCCACGTAGCCGAGCCCGATGGTTCCGACCAGGGCCTCGCCGGCGGCGATTCGCGCGACCAGTGCGGCCTGCTTCTGATTGACGACCCCCGGCTCGGCCATGGCGCTGTGATCGGCTCCTCGTTGCGCCCCGCGGACCACCCGCGGCGCGGGCCGCGACTATACGGAAGCGGCCCCCGCGGTGTCAAACCCGTATCCCTGCAAGTCTCTCTCGGAACGCAAGATAGGCCGCCCGCCCGGTCCGCCGCGGGGGCCTGCTAAGATCCCGCCTTCGTTTCGGGAGGTGCCTTGAAATCGGTGATCCTGGCGGGGGGCGAGGGCACGCGGCTGAGGCCGTTGACGCTGGAGCTGCCAAAGCCGGTCGTGCCGGTGCTCGACCGACCCTTCCTGCAGTACCAGCTCGACCTGCTGGCGACCGCCGGCGTGCGCGACATCGTGTTCTCGGTGGCGTACCAGCCCGACCGCGTGCGCAGCGTGTTCGGCGACGGAGCGGCGCTCGGGCGCAGCATCGTCTACGCGGTCGAGGACGTGCCGCTCGGCACCGGCGGCGCGGTGCGCAACGCCTGGCCCCTCCTCGACGACGTCACCGTGGTCTTCAACGGCGACGTGCTGACCGACGTCGACCTGCCGAGGGTCGTGGCCGATCACAAGGCGTCCGGCGCGGTCGCCACCATCGTGCTCCACCCGGTGCCCAACCCGGCCGCGTACGGGCTCGTGGAGTTCGACGGCGGCGGGCGCGTGACGCGCTTCCTCGAGAAGCCGAAGCCCGAGGAGATAACGACCGACACGATCAACGCCGGCATCTACGTGCTCGACAGCCGGGCGCTGGACCTGATCCCGCCGAACGTGAACCACTCGATCGAGCGGGGCTTCTTCCCCGCCCTGCTGCGGCGCGGCGACCTGGTCCGCGCCCACGTGCACCGCGGCTACTGGATCGACATCGGCACTCCGGAGAAGTACCTGCAGGTCCACGAGGACCTGCTCGCCGGCCGCTTCCCGCTGGCGATCGCGGCCCCCGAGCGCGGCCCCCGGGTGTTCGTCGCGGACGGGGCCCTGGTCGCGGACGGGGCCCGCCTCGAGGGCCCGTGCTACGTGGGGCCCGGGTGTCGGATCGAGGCCGGAGCGGTCGTCGGCGCGGGCGCGGTGCTGACCCGCGACGTCACGCTGGGGCCCGGGGCGCGGGTCGAGGCGAGCGTGCTGTGGGCCGGCTGCAGCCTCGGCGCGGAGTCCCGCGTGCGCGGCGCGCTGATGGCCTCCGGCGTCGCGCTGGGCGCCCACGCCTCGGTCGGCCCCGGCTCCTGCCTCGGCCAGCAGGCCCGCATCCCCGATCACAGCCGGCTCGGCGCCGGCGCCTGAGGACGCCATGAGCAACGTCGACCCCTCGATCTTCAAGGCCTACGACGTGCGCGGGATCTACCCGACGCAGATCGACGGCGCGGTCGCCCGCCGCATCGGAGCGGCCTTCGTCGACTACCTGGGCGCGAAGCGGATCGCGATCGGGCGCGACATCCGCCTGTCGTCGCCCGAGATCGCGACGGCCTTCGAGCAGGGCGCGCGGGCCCGTGGCGCCGACGTGGCGGACATCGGCGTGGTCGGCACCGACGTCCTGTACTACTACGTCGCGCGCAACGACCTCGACGGCGGGGCGATCATCACCGCCTCCCACAACCCGAAGGAGTACAACGGGCTCAAGATGGTGCGCCGCGGCGCGCTGGCGCTCTCCGGCGACGCGGGGATCCGCGAGATCCGCGAGGCGATCGTGGGCGGCGCCCACGCCCAGTTGCCGACGCCCGCGGGCCAGCCCACCCGCGTGGCCGACGTGCTCGAGGAGTACGCGCGGCACTGCCTGTCCTTCATCGACCCGAAGCGGGTGCCGCGGCTCAAGGTGGTGATGGACGCCGGCAACGGCATGGGCTCCGTCGCGGCGAGGCCGGTGTTCCGCGACCTGCCGCTCGAGACCGTGCCGCTGTACTTCGAGCCCGACGGGACCTTCCCCAACCACCCCGCCGACCCGCTGATCGAGGAGAACCGCCTCGAGATCATGGAGCGGGTGAAGGCCGAGGGCGCGGACCTGGGCATCGCCTGGGACGGCGACGCCGACCGCTGCTTCTTCATCGACGACACCGGCGCCTTCGTGCCGGGCGACTTCGTCACCGCCCTGCTCGGCGAGGCGTTCTGCCGCAAGGAGCCGGGGGCCCGCATCATCTACGACGTGCGCGCCTCGCGCGCCGTGGCCGACCGCGTCGGCGCGGCGGGCGGCACCGCGCTGATGCACCGCGTGGGCCACGCGTTCATCAAGAAGCGGATGCGCGACGAGGGCGCGGTGTTCGGCGGCGAGGTCTCCGGCCACTTCTACTTCCGCGAGAACTGGTTCGCCGACAACGGCATGATCCCCGCGCTGGTCCTGCTCGAGCTGCTGGGCGACGGGCAGAAGCTGTCGCAGCGCCTCGCGCCGCTGCGCGCGCGCTACCACCTCTCGGGCGAGATCAACTCGAAGGTCGCGGACGTGCCGCGGGCCCTGGCCCGGCTCGAGGAGCGCTACGCCGACGGCAGGATCACCAAGCTGGACGGCATCTCCGTCGACTACGACGACTGGCACTTCAACGTCCGCGCCTCGAACACGGAGCCGCTGCTCCGCCTCAACCTCGAGGCCTACGGCGACGCGGAGATGCAGCGCCGGCGCGACGAGGTGCTGGCCGTGATCCGCGGCTAGGGAAGCGCCGCGGCCTTGACCGCCGCGCGCGGCGGTCGGTATCATTTCGGTCGTCCGGGGCGGGCGTAGCTCAGTTGGTAGAGTACGAGCTTCCCAAGCTCGGTGTCGCGGGTTCGAACCCCGTCGCCCGCTCCAAACTCTCCCCGCGCCAGGACCTTCTGAGGAGGCGAAAGAGCACGCGATGGGCCTTTTTGGCGGCAAGACTCCCGAGCCCAAGGCGGCGGACCCGACCCGTCCGGCTCCCGCGGCGGCAGCGCCCGTCGCCCCGGCGCCCGCGCCTCGTCCCCAGCCCTGCGTGCTGGGCGCGCAGACGACCTTCAAGGGCGAACTGATCGCCGAGGAGGACGTGCTGGTCGAGGGGACCGTGGAGGGGCTCGTGAAGTCCTCGCGGTCGCTGCGGGTCGGCGCCACCGGCCGCGTCAAGGCCGCGCTCCACGCCAGCTCGATCGTCGTCTCGGGCGAGGTCACCGGCGACTGCACTGCCAGCGAGCGGGTGGAACTGCAGGCGACGGCCCGCCTGTTCGGCAACATCCGCGCCCCGCGGATCGTGATCGCGGAGGGCGCGCTCTTCAAGGGGCAGAGCGACATGAGCGCTCCCGCCGGCGCCTGATCGCGCCGCTTCCCGCCCGCTCGGACATGGCTCACGCCCTCGACGAGAGACGCAGCGAGGTCCTCAAGACCCTGATCCAGCTCCACGTGGCCACCGGCGAGCCGGTGGGTTCCGAGAGCCTGTCGCGGGTGCTGTCGCGCCGGCTCTCGCCCGCGACGCTGCGCAACATCATGGCCGACCTCGAGCGGATGGGACTGCTCGACCATCCGCACACCAGCGCCGGCCGGGTGCCGACGGACGAGGGTTACCGCACCTACGTCGACAGCCTGATGACGCAGCGGCCGCTGGCCGCCGCAGAGGCGTCGGCGATCGACAACGCGCTGAAGGGGGCCGACGGGTCGCCCACGCTGGCGCTCGAGAACGTCTCGCAGCTCCTGTCGAAGCTGACCCAGAACGTCGGCTTCGTGCTGCTGCCCGACCTCGGCCGCACCCGGCTGCACCGGATCGACTTCGTGCCGCTGCCCGGGCCGCGGGCGCTGGCCGTGCTGGTGTCGCGCAACGGCGTCGTGACCAACAAGGTCATCGACCTCGGCCAGGAGATCCCGGCCCACGAGCTGACGGCCTGCGCCAACTACCTGAACGCGCACTTCCCGGGCCGGCCGCTGTCGGCGATCCGCGGCGACCTGCTGCGGCTCATGCACGAGGAGAAGGCGCTCTACGACACGCTGCTGCAGCGGGTGATCGCGCTGGGCGAGCGGGTCTTCGCGGAGGGCCCGGCCGAAGGCGGCGACGTGATCGTGGGCGGCGCGACCCACATCCTCGACCGCGTCGAGCTGCGGGACCTGGACAGGATGAAGAGCCTGTTCAAGACGTTCGAGGAGAAGAGCCGGCTGGTCCGGCTGCTCAACGCCTGCCTGGCCGGCGACGGCCTGCAGATCGTGATCGGCCACGAGAACCCGGACCCGGCGATGCGCGACCTGTCGCTGGTCGCGACCAGTTCCACGGTGGGCGGCGAAGACGGCTGGGCCGTCGGTGTGCTGGGCTCGACGCGCATGGAGTACGCGCGGGCCGTGGCGCTGGTCGACCACGTGGCGCGAGCGATGCAGCGGCTGGCACAGGAGAACGAACGTTGAGCGACGAGCAGGACGCGACGGGCACCGGCCCCGTGTGCGACCCGGAGCCGGGCGCGGCGCCGGAGCCTGAGGCCGTGGGTCTCGCGGCCGTCGAACCGGAACCGCCTTCGCCCACGGAGGAACTGGAGGCGCTGCGGCAGGAGAACGCCGAGCTCCGCGACCAGGCGCTGCGGCGCCGGGCCGACTTCGAGAACTACAAGCGGCGTGTCGAGCGCGACCGCGCGCTGGCCAGCCAGGACGCGCTCGCCCGGGCGCTCACCGCCCTCGTCCCCACCCTCGACAATCTCGAGCGGGCGCTCGGGGCCGGGGCCCCGGAGGGCAGCCTGCGGGACGGGCTCAAGCTGATCCACCGCGACCTGCTGGCGGCCCTGGAAGGCCTCGGCCTGCGCACGGAGGACCCCACGGGGGGCGTCTTCGACCCGGAGCGGCACCAGGCCCTGACCCACGAGGCCGTGCCCGGCTTCGCCGAGGGAGCCGTCGTCGAGGTCTTCGGCAAGGGTTATGCCCTCGGGGACCGCCTGTTGCGTCCGGCCCTGGTCAAGGTGGCCAAGGGCGAAGCCGACCCGCACCAAGAGGGCCCGGAAAAGCTACACTAATCCGCACCCGCTCAGGCGGCTATCCGGAAAGGGACATCGTGGGCAAGGTCATCGGCATCGACCTCGGTACGACCAACTCGTGCTTGGCCGTCATGGAAGGGGGCGCGCCGCAGGTCATCCCGAACCAGGAAGGCGCACGCACGACCCCCTCGATCGTGGGTTTCACGGCCAAGGGCGAGCGCCTCGTCGGGCAGATCGCGAAGCGCCAGGCGCTGACCAATCCGCGCAACACCGTCTTCGCGGTGAAGCGCCTGATCGGGCGCAAGTTCCGTTCGCCCGAGGTCGACGAGGCCGCGCGCCTGCTTCCCTACTCGCTCGTCGAGTCGAACAACGGCGACTGCCACATCGGCGTCGAGGACAAGGTCTACTCGCCGCCCGAGGTCCAGTCGTTCGTGCTGCAGAAGCTGAAGGCGGCGGCCGAGGACTACCTCGGCGAGCCGGTCGAAGAGGCCATCATCACCGTCCCGGCCTACTTCAACGACATGCAGCGGCAGGCCACCAAGGACGCCGGCCAGATCGCGGGCCTCAAGGTCTCGCGCATCCTGAACGAGCCGACCGCGGCCGCCCTCGCCTACGGCCTCGACAAGGAAGCCAAGGGCCAGTACGTCGCGGTCTACGACCTCGGCGGAGGCACGTTCGACATCTCGATCCTGGAACTGGCCGAGGGCCTGTTCCAGGTCCGCTCCACCGGCGGCGACACCTTCCTCGGCGGCGAGGACTTCGACCAGCGCATCATCGACTGGCTGATCGGCGAGTTCCTGCGCGAGACCGGGATCGACCTCAAGCAGGACCGGATGGCGCTGCAGCGGCTGAAGGAGGCGGGCGAGAAGGCCAAGTGCGACCTGTCGACCGCGCAGCAGACCGAGATCGTGCTGCCCTTCATCTCGGCGGACGCGAGTGGCCCGAAGCACCTCAACACGGTCTTGACCCGGCAGAAGTACGAGTCGCTGACCGACGACCTGCTGGAGAAGACGATCGAGCCCTGCAAGCGCGCGCTGGCCGACGCCGGCCTGCGCCCCGACCAGGTCGACGAGGTGATCCTGGTGGGCGGCCAGACCCGGGCGCCCAAGGTCAACGAGGTGATCCGCAAGGTGTTCGGGCGCGATCCCAACCGCACGGTCAACCCGGACGAGGGCATCGCGCTCGGGGCCGCGATCCAGAGCGGCATCCTGGCCGGCGAGGTCAAGGACCTGGTCCTGCTCGACGTCACGCCCCACACGCTGGGCATCGAGACCAAGGACGGCACGTTCACGCCGCTGATCGACCGCAACAGCACGATCCCGACCCGCAAGGCGCGCATCTTCACGACCGTCGCCGACAACCAGACGAAGGTCGAGGTCCACGTCCTGCAGGGCGAGAGCGACATGGCGGCGTACAACAAGAGCCTCGCCAAGTTCGAGCTCACTAACATCCCGCCGGCGCCGCGCGGCGTCCCCCAGATCGAGGTCGGCTTCGAGATCGACGTCAACGGCATCGTCTCGGTGTCGGCCTCGGACCAGGCAACCGGCCGCGCCCAGACGATCGTGATCCACCCGTCGGGCGGGCTGTCGCAGACCGAACTCTCCCGCCTCGCCGACGAGACCCGCAACCGCGAGCACGCCGAGAAGACCCGCCGCGAGCAGGAGTCCGTGGCTCGCCAGCTCGAGGGCCTGCTCGCCAACACCATGCGCTCCGTGCAGGCGCTCGAGGGCAAGCTGACCGCCGAGGAGCACGAGCGAATCCTGACCGCGATGGAGCGGGCCAAGAAGCTGCCGCCCACCGCCGGCATCGACGACCTGCGGGCGCGGCTGGCCGAGATGGAGAAGGCCGCCACGCTGATCGGCCAGGCGATGCTCCGCCCGTAGCCGCCGCCTCCCGAGTTTCCCGATGGCCCAGGCGACCGGCACCGACTACTACGAGATCCTCGGCGTCCCCCGCGACGCGGACGAGGCGGCGATCAAGTCCGCCTACCGCAAGCAGGCGATGAAGTACCACCCCGACCGCAACCCCGGGGACAAGCAGGCCGAGGCGAAGTTCAAGGAGGCGGCGGAGGCCTACTCCGTGCTCTCGGACCCCGACAAGCGCCGCCGCTACGACACCTACGGCGCCGCGGGCCTCGGTGGCGTGGCCGGAGGCCCGCAGGGCTTCGACCCGGCGGCCTTCGCCGACTTCCAGGACATCCTCGGCGACTTCTTCGGGTTCGGCGACGTGTTCGGCCGCCGCCGCAGCGGCCCGCGCCGCGGCTCGGACCTCCGCTACGACCTCGAGCTGACGCTGCCCGAGGCGGCGTACGGCACCGAGACCACGCTGCGCATCCCGCGCATGGAGAGCTGCGCGACCTGTCACGGCAGCGGCGCGGCCGCCGGCACCAAGCCGACCAGTTGCCCCAACTGCGGCGGCTCGGGTCAGGTCACGTTCCAGCAGGGCTTCTTCACCGTGGCCCGCACCTGCGGCCGCTGCCGCGGCCAGGGCCGGGTCATCGCCCAGCCGTGCAAGGACTGCCGCGGCGAGGGCCAGGTCCAGGCCGAGCGCACGCTGCAGATCAAGATCCCCGCGGGCGTCGACAACGGCAGCCAGCTCCGCATCAGCGGCGAAGGCGAAGGCGGCACCCGCGGCGGGCCGAGCGGCGACCTGTACGTCGTGGTCCGCGTCCAGGAGCACCCCTTCTTCCGCCGCGACGGCCAGTCGCTGCACTGCGAGATCCCGATCGCCTTCACCCAGGCCGCGCTGGGCGCGACGCTCGAGGTTCCCACGCTCGACGGGGAGAAGGCGAAGGTCGAGATCCCCGCCGGCAGCCAGCCGGGCGACACGGTGCGGGTCAAGGGCCACGGCGTTCCCCACCTCGGCCAGCGCGGCAAGGGTGACCTCCACGTCTCGCTGCGGATCGTGGTTCCCACCCATCTCAGCGCCGAGCAGAAGAAGCTGGTCGAGCAGCTCGCGAAGACGCTGCCGATCCCGCAGACCAGCGAAGCCGATCGCGAGCGCTCGATCCTCGACCGGCTGAAGGACTGGCTCGGCTGAGCGCCACGGACTACGTCGCGTTTCGGGTCAGCGTCCGTCGCGACGAGGAGGAGGATGCCTCCGCCGCCCTGTGGGAGCTCGGTACCGCGGGCGTCACCATCGAGAGCTCCGGCGACGCCGCGGTCCTGCTGGCGTACTTCCCCGCCCGCGACGGTCTGGAGCCGGAGCTGCGCTCCGCGCTCACCCCGTGGCCCGGGGCCCGCGTCGAACCTGCGCCGATCCCGGACGTCGACTGGGTGGCGCGCTTCCGCGAGAACTTCACGGCCTTCGCCGCGCCGCCCTTCCGCGTCGTCCCCGAGTGGAGCGACGAGGCGCCGGGGCCGCGCACGCTCCTCGTTTCGCCCGGACGCGCCTTCGGCACCGGCACCCACGAGACGACGCGGCTGTGCCTCGCGGCGCTGGCCCGCCTCGCGGCCGAACGTCCGCTGGGCCGCGTGCTCGACGTCGGCGCCGGCACCGGCCTGCTGGCGCTGGGCGCGCTGCGCCTGGGCGCGACGTCCGCCGTCGCCACCGACAACGACCCCGAGTGCCGCGAGTCCTGCCGCCTCCACGCGACGCTCAACGGGCTCCCGCTGCGGGTGGTCCAGGCCGACGGTGCCCGCCCGTTCCGCCATCGGGCCTTCGACCTCGTGCTCGCCAACCTGATGGCCCCGTGGCTGCTGGAGCGCCGCGAGGAGCTCTGCGCCCGGGTCCGCCCCGAGGGCGTGCTGGTGCTGTCCGGCCTGCTCGCGGCCGACGTCGACGAGGTCAGCGCCGCCTACGCGGCGCACGGCGCGCTCGAGGTCCGTCGCGACGACGAGTGGGCGGCGATCGTCGTCCGCACGTGAGCGTCCCCCGGCTCCACGTGCCGGGCACCGCAGCAGGCGCCCGGCTCGAACTGCCCGACTTCGCCGCCCGCCATGCGCGCGATGCCCTGCGCCTCGGTCCCGGCTCGGCGCTGCGGGTCTTCGACGGTCGCGGGGCGGAGTTCGAGGCCACGATCGCCGAGGTCTCGCGGCGGCGCGTGACCGTCGACGTCGGCGCCGCCGTCGCGCCGCGCCCCGAGAGCCCGCTGCGCGTCCAGCTCTGCCTGCCGCCGCTGAAGGCCGACCGCTTCGAGTGGGCGCTCGAGAAAGCCGTGGAACTCGGCGTCCACGCCATCGTCCCGCTGGCCACGGAGCGCGGGGACGCCGCGGCGCAGCGCGCGCTGCGCGGGGCACGGCCCGACCGATGGCTGCGGGTGATGGCCGCGGCGGCCGAGCAGTGCGGGCGGGCCACCCTGCCCGAGGTGCTGCCGGCCACCCGCCTGGCCGAAGTCCTGAGCGCGCCTCTCGACGGCGTCCGCGTGCTGCTCGCCGAGACCGACCCGGCGCGGCCGCTGCGCGACTGCGTGCCGCAGGGCGCGACTCGCGTACAACTGATCGTCGGCCCCGCGGGCGGCTTCACCACGATCGAGCGCGAGGCCGCGCGCGCGGCAGGCTGCGTCGAGGCCGGCCTCGGCCCCCGCATCCTGCGTGCCGAGACGGCGGCGATCGCCGCGCTCGCCCTGCTCCAGGCCGAGCGCGGCGACCTCGCCTGAACGCTAGGCCAGCGCGAGGGCCTGCGCCGCCGTCACCGTCGCCACGTCGGCCAGGTCCTGGGCTGAACAGCCGCGCGACACGTCGTTCACGGGCCGTCGCAGCCCCTGCAGGATCGGGCCGATCGCCGTCGCACCTCCGAGCCGCTCGCTGATCTTGTAGGCGATGTTGCCGGCGTCGAGGTCCGGAAACACGAAGACGTTGGCCCTCCCCTGCAGCGGGCTGTCCGGGCACTTCTTCGCGGCCACGCCCGGCACGAACGCGGCGTCGAACTGCACTTCGCCGTCGACGAGCAGTTCGGGATGCGCGGCGCGACAGGCCGTGGCCGCCTCCCGCACGCGGTCGACGTCCGCGTGCTCCGCCGAGCCCCGCGTCGAGAACGACAGGAACGCCACCCGCGGTTCGTGGCCGAAGGCGCGCGCGGTCGCGGCCGTCGCCGCCCCGATCTGGGCGAGAAGGGCGCTGTCCGGCGCGATGTTGACCGAGCAGTCCGCGTAGAACAGCACCTTGTCGGGCCACTCCATCACGAAGACCGAGGACACTCGCTGGTAGCCCTCGGCCAGCTTGACGATCTCGAAGGCCGGGATGAAGGGCTTGCAGGCACTGGTCAGGCCCGAGACGAAACCGTGCGCCTCGCCGGTCTCGACGAGCAGGGCCGCGAAGTAGTGCGGCAGCGCCGCCTTCTCCATCGCCTGGTCCCGCGTCACGCCCTTGTGCTTGCGCAGTTCCTGATAGCGCTGCGCCAGCCGCTCACGGGCCGGGTCGGCCTGCGGGTCGCGGAGCTCGACTCCGTCGAGCGCGATCCCCGCCGCCTTCGCCACCGCTTCGACCGCGTCGCGCGGGCCGAGCAGGATCGGGTGGCCGAGGCCACCCCCGGCCACGGCGGCCGCCGCCCGGATCGCCCGCTCCTCGGTGCCCTCGGCGAGCACCACCCGCATCCCCTTGCCCTTCACGCGCTGCCGGACGTCCTCCATGAAGCCCATCGTGTCTTCTCCTGGTTGATATACTCCGCGCGCTCCGATGTTCCTCCTCGGCCAGACCGTCGGCAAGTACCAGATCCTTGCCAACCTCGGCTCCGGGGGCTTCGGCACGGTCTTCCTCGCCCGCGACACCTGGATCGACAAGAAGTTCGCGATCAAGGTGCCGCACCGCCAGTCGGGCGACGCCGAGGACCTGCTGCAGGAACCGCGCCTGCTGGCCGCGCTCGACCACCAGAACATCGTCGGCATCGTCACCGCCGAGAAGGTCGACGGCGTCTTCTTCATCGTCATGGAGTACGTCAAGGGCGAGAGCCTCGAGGCGGCGCTCGACCGCGAGAAGTCCTTCGACGTGCCGCGCGCGCTCAACTACACGGTGCAGGCGCTCAAGGGAGTGGAGCACGCCCACGGCGCGAACATCCTGCACCGCGACCTGCGCCCGGCCAACGTGCTGGTCTCCGAGAGCGGCGTGGTCAAGGTGGCCGACTTCGGCACCTCCCGCCTGATGGACAAGATGCACGCGACCACGGTGATCGGGAGTCCGCCCTACATGGCGCCCGAGCAGTTCGCCGGCCGCGCCGTCCTCGCCTCCGACATCTACTCGGTCGGGGTGATGCTCTACCAGATGCTGACCGGCACGCTGCCCTACTTCAGTCCCAACCCGGCCCAGATCGAGCGCATGGTGGCGCAGGGCCGCTGCACCCCGCCGCGGCTGCGCAACCAGCAGATCCCGCGCGAGATCTCGGACATCGTGATGAAGGCGATGGCGCCGGAACTGGCCGATCGCTACCAGCGGGCCTCCGAACTGCTCGAGGACCTCGCCACCGCGACCGACATCGATCACAAGGCGACCGAGCTCGAGGACATCCGCAAGCGGCTGAAGGCCCGCGAGGCGCCCAAGAGCGGCTTCTGCTGGCACTGCCGGAAGCCGCTCCACGCCCGGTCCCGCACCTGCCCCTTCTGCGGCGAGGCGCAGTGACCGGAAGCCGCTGAAGCTCAGTCACTTCCCGGCGAGCGTACCTTTGACACCCCGGCTCCGCCGGGCATAGACTGACCGTCAGGCGACATCGCGCGAAGCTGCGCCCTCTGACGCAGGTGGGGTGCGCCCGCGCGTTCAAGCCTGGTGGGGAGTTGGAACGATGCACATCAACGATCTCCTGAAGATCGCGTCGGAGCGGAAGGGCTCGGACCTTCACCTGAAGGTCGGCTCGCACCCCGTGGTGCGCATCAACGGCGAGCTGATCCCGCTCGTCGAGACGAAGCGGCTCATGCAGGAAGACACCATCGCCATGGCGTTCTCCATCATGAGCAACCGCCAGAAGCAGAAGTTCAAGGAGAACCTCGAGATCGACATCGCGTACTCGGTGCCCGGTCTCGGCCGCTTCCGCTGCAACGTCTTCCAGCAGCGCGGCACGGTGGGCCTGGTCCTGCGCGTGATCCCGGTCAAGATCCTGACCGTGCGCGAGCTGGGCCTGCCGGTGGTGCTCGAGAAGATCGCCCAGGAGCAGCGCGGCATGGTGCTCTGCACCGGCACGACGGGCTCCGGCAAGTCGACCACGCTGGCGGCGATCATCGACTACATCAACACCCAGCGCTGCGAGCACATCATCACGATCGAGGACCCGATCGAGTTCCTCCACCGCGACAAGAAGTCGATCGTCAACCAGCGCGAGATCGAGGTCGACACCAAGAGCTTCGCGGCGGCGCTGCGCTCCGCCCTGCGCCAGGACCCCGACGTGATCCTGGTCGGCGAGATGCGCGACTACGAGACGATCGAGACCGCGATCACCGCGGCCGAGACCGGCCACCTCGTGTTCTCGACGCTGCACACGCTCGACGCGACGGAGACGGTCAACCGCATCATCTCGGTCTTCCCGCCCCACCAGCAGAAGCAGATCCGCCTCCAGCTCGCGGGCGTGCTCAAGGCCGTCATCTCGATGCGCCTGATCCCGCGCGCCGACAACAACGGCCGCGTGCCGGCGTCCGAGGTGATGATCACGACGCCGTTCATCCGCGACTGCATCATCAACAAGGACAAGACCAAGCTGATCCACGAGGCGATCGCCGCCGGCGTGTCGCAGTACGGGATGCAGACCTTCGACCAGGCGGTGTTCTACCTGTACAAGAAGGAGCTGATCACCTACGACGAGGCGCTGCGCCGCTGCTCGAACCCCGACGAGTTCAAGCTGCGCGTCCAGGGCGTGCAGTCCACCTCCGACGTCGCCGCCGAGGAGATGGAGAAGTCGATGGAGTCGTTCGAGCTCGAATGACCCCCGCGATGGCCACCCGCCCGGAATCCGCCTGGGAGCGCGCGCTCGCCCGCCTGTCGCGGCGCGACTTTTCCGAGGCGGAGCTGCGCCGGGCGCTGGGCCGGGACGGCTACGCGCCCGCCGAGGTCGACGCCGCGCTGCTGCGGCTGCGCGAGAAGCGCCTGCTCGACGACGCGCGCTACGCCGGGCGCCGCGCCCGCCGTGGGCTCGGCGAGCGCGGCATGGGCCGGCTGCGGGTGCGCGCCGAGTTGCGCGCCCGCGGCGTCGCCCCGCGAACCGCGGAGAGCGCCGTCGCCGAGGCGCTGGCCGAGACCCCGGAAGCCGAGCGCATCGAGGCCCTCGCGCGCGCCTGGTGGCGCACCCATCGCAGCGGCGAGCCGCAGGCCCGCGTCCGCCGCCTGGCCGGCTGGCTGGTGCGCCGCGGCTTCCCCGCCGGCGCGGTAGCCGAGCGCCTGCGCCGCCTGTTCCCGAGAGACACCGAGGGCTTCGGCGAGATCGCCGACGCGCCCGAGCAGGACGAGTAAGGAGACGAGAGCCACACCGTGAAGACCGCCGACCAGATCCGCCACGCGTTCCTCCGCTACTTCGAGGAGCGCGGCCACCGCGTCGTCAAGAGCAGCTCGCTGGTGCCCGAGAGCGACCCCACGCTGCTGTTCGCCAACGCGGGCATGAACCAGTTCAAGGACCTCTTCCTCGGCCGCGAGAAGCGCGACTACAACCGCGCCGCCTCGTCGCAGAAGTGCGTCCGCGCCGGCGGCAAGCACAACGACCTCGAGAACGTGGGCCAGACCGCGCGCCACCACACGTTCTTCGAGATGCTCGGCAACTTCTCGTTCGGCGACTACTTCAAGCGCGACGCGATCGCCTACGGCTGGGAGTTCCTGACCCGCGACCTCGGCCTCGACCCGTCGCGGATGAAGGTCACCATCTTCCGCGGCGAGGACGGGGTCCCGCGCGACGCCGAGGCCCACGGCTTCTGGCAGGAGCACGTCGCGGCCGATGGCATCCTCGAGCTGTCGGCCAGGGACAACTTCTGGGCGATGGGCGACACCGGCCCCTGCGGCCCCTGCTCCGAGATCCACTTCCACCAGGGCGACGACCTGCCCTGCGCGGATGAGGCGGAGGGCGGGACGTGCAAGGGCGTCGAGTGCGAGTGCGACCGCTGGCTGGAGATCTGGAACCTGGTCTTCATGCAGTTCGACCGCGACTCGTCCGGCAAGCTGACTCCCCTGCCGGCGCCCTGCGTCGACACCGGCATGGGCCTCGAGCGCGTCAGCGCGGTCGCCCAGGGCCACCGCTCGAACTACGACACCGACCTGTTCACGCCGCTGTTCGCCGCGATCGGCAAGCTGTGCGGCAAGACCTACGGCGCGTCGCCCTCCGCCGACGACATGTCGATGCGGGTGATCGCCGACCACATGCGCGCGACCACGTTCCTCGTGGGCGACGGCGTGATCCCGGGCAACGAAGGCCGCGGCTACGTGCTGCGCAAGATCATGCGCCGCGCGCTGCGCCACGGCCGCCGCCTCGGCATCGAGGGCGCGGTGCTGGTGCCGCTGATCGACGCCGTGGTCGAGCGGATGGCGGGCGCCTACCCCGAGCTGCACAACCAGAAGGAATCGATCCGCAAGATCGTTGAGGTCGAGGAGGACCGCTTCTCGACCACGCTGCGCCAGGCCTTCGCGATGTTCGACCAGGCGGCGGCGAAGCTGAAGGCCGGCGACGTGCTGCCCGGGACCGAGGCCTTCCGCCTCTACGACACCTACGGCCTGGCCCTCGACTTCACCGAGGAACTGGCCAAGGACCGCGGGCTGACCGTCGACAACGCGGGCTTCGAGCGTGAGCTGTCCGCCCAGCAGGAGCGGGCTCGCAGCGCCAGCAAGCTGGGCGCCGTCACGGGCGACCCCGTCTACCTGAAGCTGCTCGAGCAGCAGAAGCCGCAGTTCGTGGGCTACGAGACGCTGGCCCTCGACGAGGCGCGGGTGCTCGCCGTGCTGCGCGACGGCGCAGCGGTCAGGCGGCTCGACGCCGGCGAGCAGGGCGAACTCGTGCTCGATCGCACGCCGTTCTACGGCGAGTCCGGCGGCCAGGTCGGCGACCGGGGCGTGATCGCCGCCGAAGGCGCGGCAGCGGACGTGGTCGACTGCCGGCTGCCCGTGCCGGGCCTCTACTCCCACCACGTCAAGGTCACGGCCGGCGGCTTCGAGGCGGGCATGACCGTGCGCTGCGAGGTCGACGCCGCGCACCGCGCCGGTGCGATGCGCCACCACAGCGCGACCCACCTGCTGCACGCGGCGCTGCGCGAGATCCTCGGGCCCCACGTCAAGCAGGCGGGCTCGCTGGTCGCGCCCGACCGACTGCGCTTCGACTTCAGCCACTACGCGGGCGTCACTCCGCGCGAGCTGCGCCACCTCGAGAACCGGGTCAACGGCGAGATCCTGCGCAACACCGGCCTCGAGACCAGGGTGATGGGCCGCGAGGAGGCGCTCTCCTACGGCGCTCTCGCCTTCTTCGGCGACAAGTACGGCGAACGCGTGCGCGTCGTCGAGGTCCCCGGCTTCTCCAAGGAGTTCTGCGGCGGCACCCACGTCCACCGCACGGGCGACATCGGCCTGTTCCTGTTCAGCGCGGAGCAGGGCATCTCCGCCGGAACCCGCCGCGTCGAGGCGCTCGCGGGCGGCGCCGCGATGGCTCGCGCCCAGGCCGACCAGGGCATCCTCGAGGAACTCGAGGAGACGGCCAAGACCGACCGCCGCTCGCTGGTCGACGAGTACGCGCGGATGCGCGAGCAGCTCAAGGCGAAGGAGCGCGAGATCCAGGCGCTCAAGATGAAGCTCGCCACCGGCGGCGGCTCGGCCGCGGACGACGCGGCCGAGCACGCCGGCGTCAAGCTGCTGACGCCCCGCTACGACGGGCTCGACAAGAAGTCGCACGCGGCCGTGGTCGACGACCTGCGCAACCGTCACAAGGCGGCGTCCTTTCTGATCGTCTCGACGGCGGTCGCCGAGGACGGCGTGCACGTGATCGCCGCCGTCTCCGAGTCGCTCAAGGGGCGGGTGGCCGCGCCCGAGCTGATGAAGCGGCTGGGCCTGCGCGGGGGCGGGCGTCCCGATTTCGCCCAGGGCGGCGGCGTCGCCACGGGCGACGTGGACGCGATGCGGAAGAAGGCGGGTGAGCTGATGCGCGAGTTGCTGGAGGGCGTCGGTGCGGCATGACGCGGTCGTCGTCCTGGTGCTCCTGGCGCTCGCGCCCGCTCCGCTGGCCTCGGCCCAGATCTACACGCGGGTCAAGGCCAACGGCGTGATCGAGGCGACCAACGTGCCCTCGACCAGCGACTTCCGCCTCACGTATCCGGGCAAGGGGCGGCTGATCCACTCGCGCGGCTTCAAGCGCGTCCCGTACAACGGCGAGTGGGACCGGCACATCTTCGACGCCGCTGCTGCGTTCGGGGTCTCGACCGACCTGGTCAAGGCCGTGATCCAGGCCGAGTCCGAGTTCGACCACCTGGCGGTGTCCTCGAAGGGCGCCCAGGGGCTGATGCAGCTGATGCCGGCGACGGCCCGTCGCTTCGGCGTCGGAGACGCCTTCGACCCGCGGCAGAACATCTTCGGCGGCGTCGAGTACCTCGCCTTCCTGCTGCGCATGTTCCAGGGCGACGTCTCGCTGGCGCTGGCCGGCTACAACGCCGGCGAGAACGCCGTGGTCCGCCACAAGGGCATCCCGCCGTACAAGGAGACCCGGGGCTACGTGAAGAAGATCGAGGGCCTGCTGCAGGGCGGCTACTCGGGCCCCACCTACCGCCGCGCGTCGAACGTCACCGCGCTCCCCGGCTTCGGCGGCGCCTCGGAGTCGGCCCAGTACTTCGCGCCGGGCGCCGGCAGCCTGCGCTCGACGCCTCCCCCGGCGGCGTCGGCGCGCGGGGTCCGTATCGCCGCCGCGGCCCCCCGCGCCAGCGCCCCGCCGCTCGCCCCGCGCACCTACTACAAGTGGACCGATGCCCGCGGCCAGTGGCACGTCGCCCAGGAGCCCCCGCCCGAGGGCGTCGCCTACTCGATGATCCGCGGCCTGGACTGAAGGAGCCCCATGCCCCCCGAACGCGACGACGAGGGGTTGTTCGTCGCCCACTTCGAGCGCGGCCGCGAACTGTTCGATGCGGGGCGCGTCGGGGAGGCCGAGAAGGACCTCGTCGAAGCCTGCCTGATCCGGCCCCGCGACCAGCGGGTGCTGAACCTCCTCGGGCTCGTGTACTTCAAGCAGCAGAAGTACGCGAAGGCCGAGGAGGTCTACCGGCGCCTCGCTGTCGAGAGCCCCGAGGTGCCGACGCTCTTCTACAACCTGGGGCTCATCTACTTCAAGCTCGGCCGGCTCGAGGAGGCGGAGACTTCGTTCCAGAAGTCGCTGGAGCTCGCCCCGGACAACCCCAAGATCGAGTTCTACCTCGGCTCGATCTACGAGAAGCTGCACCGCTTCCAGGACGCGATCTTCCGCTATCGCCACGCGGGTGCCAGCCTGATGGTGCGCCGGGTCGAGGACAAGATCGCCGCCGGGCCGCCGGCCGCTCCGGCCCCGGCGCCGAGTTCCGCGCCGGCCCGCCGGCCGCAGCCGGCTTCCACGGCCGACACCGCCGAGTTCCGCGCCGACTCGGTGCAGCAGACGCTGCGCGAGACCGGCGACGCCGCGACGCTCGTGCCCGGCAAGAAGCTCGAGAAGGTGAGCCCCAGCCTGCTCGCCCGCGGCGGCGGCCCGGCCTCCACCGACACCAACCGCTTCCGCGCCGCCGATGCGCTGCCCGAGGCCCGGAGCCCGGTGGTGGCGAACCAGCGCCACCCGGTGCTCGGGTCGTTCCGCCCGCTCGAGCGGGGCCTGCTGGAGGCCACCTTCTCCGGCAAGCTCTTCATCAAGCAGGGGACGATCTACTCCTACAGCGGCAACCTGACCTTCTGGGTCAAGGAGAAGCGCCCCGGCGGCCGCAACCCGCTGGTGATCATCTCCGGCTCCGGGCGGGTCCTGCTGACGGACGGCGACCGCGAGATCACCTTCGTCCACGTCACCGACGACGAGCAGGTTTTCGTCGAACCCGGTCACCTGCTCGCCTGCGAGGAGACGCTGACGCCCCGCTACGTGCCGCTGGCGCCCGGCGTGGAGTACGTGGTGTTCGAGGGCAAGGGCTCGGCCGCGTTGTCGATCCAGAGCAAGGCGCTCTCGCTCTCCGTGACGCCCGAACTGCCGGTGTCCGTGCCCTACTCCGCGATCATCACCTGGAGCGGAAGGCTCCAGGCCTCGCTGATCGACGACCCGCACCTGCGCGAGATGATCCTGCCGGCCGGGCGCCGCGAGGAGCCGCTGCTGCGGATCGAGGGCGCCGGCCGCGTGCTCGTCGAGCAGTCCCCGACCTAGCTTCCTACCGCCAGAGTCCCGGCAGCGCCTGCAGCGCGCCGCGGGCCGTGTAGAGCGCCTGCACCTCGCCACGGAAGCCGTGCCAGCAGGCCGTGCAGCCGTGGCCCGCGGTCGCCGCGCGCAGCTTGTCCAGGAGCGCCGGTGCCTCGTGGTCGAGCAGCGAGCCGGCCGCGTGTTCCGGCCCCTGGAACTCGACACAGCGCGAGACCCGTCCCCGGTGGTCCACGTTCAGGAAGGCGCGCCCCGCCGGGCACCCCGGCACGCCACCCGCGAGCGCGCGATCGACGCCCTCGATCACGCCCGGGCTCGAGACGAGCGGTCGCCCGCGGCGCCGCGCTTCCTGCAGCAGCGGCGTCAGGGCGGCGCCGGCCGCGGGCATCGGGTACGGCAAGTCGACCGCGAGGCCGACGCCGACCTGCTCGGCGAGGGCCAGCGCCCGCTCCAGCGCCGCAGCCCCGCCCGCCGGATCGAGGGCCAGCTTGAAGTGCACGCCACCGCGCCCGTCCTCCCGCAGCACCCGCGCGGCGTCGACGGCGCGCCCGTGGGCCCCCGGCAGCCCCACGCGCCGGTCGTGCTCTCCGGCGTCGCCGTCGTGGAGCACCACCGAGGCACTGCCCAGCCCCGCCTCCCACAGCCCCCTTGCCAGCGCGGGCGTGACCAGCCAGCCGTGGGTGGTGAGCCGCACGTCGTGATGCGCGGCGGCCGCGGCCACCAGCTCGCGCAGGCCGGGGTGGAGCAGCGGCTCGCAGCCCGAGAACGAGAGCACCAGGCTGCCCAGCCCGGTCAGCCGCTCGAGCACGCGCAGGCACTCGGCCGTCGACAGCTCCGGCTCGCCGCCTTCGGCGCGGTGCTCGCAGAACTGGCACAGGCCGCTGCTGCAGCGACGCACGAGCTGCCACGACGCGTAGACCGGCCGCCCCCGCAGCCAGCCGCCCAGCATGCGCAGCCGCTTCACTGCACCTCGACCACGTCCCTCGGCAGCTTGAGGTCGAAGGCGTCCTTCGGCAGCACGCCGTTGACGACCACGTTCTCGAAGCGGATCGTCGTGTGGTCCCCGGTCGGCTCGGTCAGCCGCGTCTGCACGGGGATGTTGCGGGCCTTGTCGACGTAGAGGCGGATCGCCGAGAACACGGACGACTGCTCGGGACGTGGCGCGAGGTCGAGCACGTGGGCCGGGACGGCGCCGACCTTCTCCTCTCCGGCGAGCGTCACCTTGTACTTCTGGGCGAGCCCCGCGGCGCCGGGCCCGAAGCCCACGAGCAGGTCGGCCTCGCCCTTGGCCTTGCCCTTGAACACCTGCTTCGAGCGCGGGAAGTAGCGGAAGAACTGGCCGTCGCGGATCAGCACCGCGCTCTCCTGCGGCGCCACGTAGTTCCAGCGGAAGCGGCCCGGGACCTGGAGGTAGACCGTGCCCTTCTGCACCGTCGTCTCCTCGAGCAGCACGACGACCTTGCTCTCCACGAAGCCGGCCTGCATGGTCTTCAGCGAGCGCCCGGCCGCCTCCAGCGAGGCCAGCACGGAGGCCGCGTCCGCCGCGCCAGCCGCGGGCGCCAGCGCGCAGAGCAGCGCCAGCAGCGCGCGCCTCAAGGCCGCACCATCGGATCGCCCCAGGCCCCGGCGGGGACCAGCGTGAGGACCGCGAAGAGGACCAGGCACAGCAGGTCGTAGGCGACGGTTCCGCGGTCGTAGTCCCACAGCAGCAGCCGGGCCCGCGGGCCGAGAGCGCTCACGGCCGCACCACGGGCGCCCCGGGCGCGTGCTCGGCGTACATCAGCCCGTCCCTCATCTCGAAGATCCGGTCGGTCACGTTCGCCGCCTCCGGGTTGTGGGTGATCATCACCACGGTCTGTCCCAGCCGCCGGTTGAGGTCGCGGAAGAGGTCGAGGATCAGCGAGCTGTTGCGCGAGTCGAGGTTGCCGGTCGGCTCGTCCGCCAGCACGATGGCCGGCTGGTTGACCAGCGCCCGCGCGATCGCCACCCGCTGCTGCTCGCCGCCCGACAGGTCGAGCGGCTTCATCTCGGCCTTGTGCGGCAGGCCGACCAGGTCGAGCAGTTCCGTCACCCGCTGGCGCGGCAGCGGCTCGCCCGCGCCCACCTGGCGGGCGATCTCGAGGTTGCCGCGCACGGTCAGGGTCGGCAGCAGGTTGAAGCGCTGGAACACGAAGCCGATCTTGGTGCGTCGCACCGCCGTGCGCTCGCGGTCGCCGGCCGCGGAGATCTCCATGCCGTCGACGATCACCTTGCCCGAGGTCGGGTGGGCCAGGCCGCCGAGCAGGTGCAGCAGCGTCGACTTGCCCGAGCCCGAGGGGCCCATGATCGAGACGAACGAGCCGCGCGGTACGGCCATGTCGACGCCCTGGAGCGCGGGCACCTCGACCTTGCCCACGTGATACACCATGCGCAGCTCGATCGTCTGCAGGATCGGATCGGCGGCCCCGACGTTCAGGACGTCACCTCCACGGTCTCGAAGCCCTGCGGCACGCGCGGCTCGAACAGCCTGTCCGGGGCCGCCACGTTGCGCTCGGCGCGGTCGAAAGTCAGCCGGGCCTGGTAGCCCTCGCGCCGCAGCAGCGTCACGTCGCGCGGCAGCCCGTCCTGCCACTCCGCCAGCCGCGCCTCGGTCACCAGGTCGCCCTGCGCATCGTAGAACAGCAGGCGGCGCAGTTGCAGCGTCGCGCGGTCGAAGACGACGCGGCGCACCAGGCGCAGCCCGTCGCCCTCCAGCTCCCCGACCGCGAGCGTCGTCGCGTCGGCCTCCCAGACCAGCCGCGCGCCCGCGGCCACCGGCTCGGGCAGCAGGGCTGCCACGACGTCGCCCGGCCGCAGCGCCTCGTAGGGAGCGTCGGCCGCTTCGGTGCGCGGCGCGCCCCCGGAAACGCCCGTCCAGACCTTCTTCTTCGACGGCACCTGGAACCAGAACCGGCGCCCGTCCGCCACGACCTCGAGGGCGGTGACCACGGCGACCGAGCCCTTCACGTAGAGCCGGCCCGGGCGCGAGGCCACGAGCCGCGCCCCGAAGCGACGGACGCGGGCCGCCTTCAGGTCCTTGACCTCGAGGTCGCCGGCGGCCGAGAAGGAGGACAGCTCGGCGCAGTAGCGCTGGTACGCCGCGAGCGCCTCGTCGGGCCGCAGCTCGGCCGGCGCCTGGAAGGGCTGGTCCATCTTGAGCGGACGGCTCGCCCCGCAGCCGGCGGCCAGCACGGCCAGCGCGACGACGGCGGTCTTCACGGGACCACGACCTCGACGAGCCCCGGGCCGCCCACCCGGCCGTCGACGCGGGCCTCGATGCCGAACGCCCTCGCGACGTCGACGACCGTCTGCAGGTGGAGCGTGACCTCGGAGGTCAGCGCCCGGCCCCCTCGCCCGAGCGCCATCGGCACGACGAGCTGGTCGGCGAGGTGCGGGTCCACGGCCTCCTCGCGCTCGAGGAAGTGGAGCAGCTCGCGCGCGACGCGGGCGCCGACCGACTCGGGCCGGCTGCGGCGGTCGAACAGCGCCCCGAACGCGGCCCGGCCGCGCTCGAAGACCGCCTCCACCAGCACCCAGGCCCCGGGCGAGTCGGACCGCCAGCGCTCGTCGACGTGCCAGCTCGCTTCCAGGCGCTGCCGCTCCCACAGCTCCTGGGTCGCCGCGTCGCGCATCCGCTCGGCGGTTCCGGGCAGTCGCACGCTGCCGGCGTGACCGTGGATCGAGACCAGGGCGCCGCGGCGCGACAGGTCCAACGGCTCCTCGGGCCGCACGCCCGGCAGCACGTCGACGCGCACGTCGCCGCCGCCCCGCGGAAACAGGCCGGGGCGCACCATGCGCCCGTCGAGGCGCTGGCCCGCGAGCGAGGCCGTCTGCGCGAAGGGGCGGAAGAAGTACTCCCAGTGCGGCGACGAGGGCACGTGGGTCCCGCCGGCGACCCTGACCCGGCTGCGCTCGGCTGCGCGCGACAGCGCGGGCACCAGCGCCTGCAGAACCAGCGTCACGGAACCCGCCGTCCCGATCTCGAAGGCGTAGTCGCCGGCGGTCGCCGGCCCCGGTTCGAAGCGAAGCTGCAGCGAGCCCTCGAACGCATGGGTCACCGTGGCGCCGCTCGCCATCGCAACGGCGCGCACCGCCGCCAGGTGTTGCGGCCGGAGCCCGGGCCGGGTGCGCCCCGCGCGCACGCCCGTGACGTGGAAGCCCTGCCCGCTGGCGACCGAGAGGGCCAGGGCCGCGCGCAGGATCTGGCCGCCGCCTTCGCCCGATGCCCCGTCGAGCGGGATCACCGCGCTCACGCGGCCCTCCCCCGGAGACAGTCCCCTACGCGGGGACGCCTTGCGCGTTCATCTCCTGGTGCAGCGCCCGCGGCACGAAGTATCCCGGCACGGCGACCACGCGGGTCAGCGTCTCGCGACCCGAGAAGTGCGAGAGCAGCGCCTCCTGGGCCTGCGGATACGTCTCCGCTGCGAAGAACCGCTCCATCGGCACGACCAGCCCGTCCTCGGTGCGCCGGTCGAAGCGCAGCCGCAGCACCGGCAGCAGCTCCTCGGCGGAGAAACCGGAGTTCCACCACAGCGCCTTCTCCGGCACCCAGGCCGAGATCTCCAGCACCGTCACGGTGCGGTGGTGGCGCAACTCCATCAGGTTCCGCCACAACTCGAACTCCGCCAGCGGCACGAACCGCTGGTTGGCACTGTCGTCCGCCCCATCCAAGCGGCAGTGGACGAGCGCCACCTCGTCGGACATGCGCATTTTCTGTGCAAGAGCCAGGCCCCGGCTCGACGCCATCCAGCAACTCGAACTCCATCAACGAGATGGAGTCTCGATCACCGGCTGCGCACGAGCGTCGGCCGCCCACTCGATTGTTACCCTTCGGAACGCCCGGGCCGGAAGCAGCGCCGGCAGCGGGCCTCGTACTGGTCCGCCCCGCCGACCACGACCCGGTCTGTCGCGTCGACGAGGCGCTGGGTGCGATTGGCGGGGGCGCCGCACTGCATGCAGATGGCGAGCGTCTTGTCGACGTACTCGGCGATCGCCATCAACTGCGGCATCGGCTCGAACGGCCGCCCCAGGTAGTCCTGGTCCAGGCCGGCGACGATCACGCGGATTCCCCGGTTGGCGAGGGCGTTCGCGACCTCCAGCAGCGACTGGTCGAAGAACTGCCCCTCGTCGACCCCGACCACCTCGGTCTCGGCGTCGACCTTCTGCAGGATCTCGCTGGCCGCGTCGATCGCCTCGGACGGCAGCCGCATCTCCGAGTGGCTGACGACGTGGTCGGCGGCGAAGCGGTCGTCGATCCGGGGCTTGAACAGCCGCACCCGCTGCCGCGCGATCTGGGCGCGGCGGATGCGGCGGATCAGTTCCTCGCTCTTGCCCGAGAACATGCTGCCGGCGATCACCTCGATCCAGCCGGAGCCGGTGCGCGGAAGCGGGTTCACGGCGCTACTTGCCGGCGCGCTCGATGTAGGCGCCGGTCTGGGTGTCGATGCGGATCACCTCGCCCTCCGAGATGAACGCCGGCACCGTGACCACCAGGCCCGACTCCATCTTCGCGGGCTTGCCCACGTTCGACACCGAGGCGCCCTTGATCGAGGGCTCGGTCTCCATCACCTTCATCTCGACCGTCAGCGGCAGTTCGATGCCCACCGGGCGGCCGTCGAAGAACTCCACCGCCAGCAGGATGTTGGGGATCAGGTAGTTGACCGCGTCGCCCAGGATCTCGGCCGAGAGCCCGACCTGCTCGTAGGTCTCCTGGTTCATGAAGAAGTAGAGGTCACCCTCGGCGTAGAGGAACTCCATCTTCGACTCGTCGAGGATCGCGCGCTCGACCATGTCGACCGAGCGGTAGCGGTGGTCGATCGTCGAACCCGTGCGCAGGTTGCGCAGGCGCGCCTGCACCATGCCGCGGAGGTTGCCCGGGGTCTTGTGCTGGGCCTCCACGACCCGGAACAGGTCGCCCTCGTGCTTGATCGCCATCCCGCGCTTCAACTGCGTCGCCTGGATCATCTCGGATACGTCTCCTGTCGCTTCTTCGGTCGGGGCGCGCGCCCGGAGGCGGGCGCAGCGGGCCAAAAAAGGGGCGCCCCGCGGGCGCCCCGGCCAAACACCGGATTATAGCGGAGCCCGGGCTACTCCACCTCCAGGCCCCGCAGGTCGACCCGGAACGGCACCTGCTTGAAGCCCGCCTCGCGCAGGGCCGGCGCGACGCGCTCGCGGGGGCCGTCCCCGCGGGCGCCGGGCGGGGCCCACACGGCGACCATCCCGCCGCCGCCGGCGCCGCACACCTTGGCCGCGCCGCCGTGCTCGCGGGCGATCGCGACGATGCGGTCGATCTCCGGCGTCGTGACGCCGGGGGCGAGCCGCTTGCGCGCCTCCCACTCGTCGTTCATCGCGACGGCGACGGCGTCGACGCGGCCCGCCTCCAGCGCCGTCTTCAGCTCGCCGGCCGCCTTCACGATCGCCCCCAGCGCCGCGCGGACGCCCGCGTCGCCGTCGATCTGGCCCTTGAACACGTCCCAGTTGTTGATCCCCGAAAAACGCGTGGCCCCCGCGTCGAACAGGAGCAGGCACTCCTCGACCACGCCCGGGTCGGCCTTCAGCTTCTCGACCCGGATCGCCCCGGGATCGAGACGCAGGCCGAGCACGCCGCCGTGCAGCGCCGCGTGGTAGTCCTGGACTCCCGTCGGCACGCCGATGCACTGCGCCTCGGCGTCGCGCACGATCGGCCACAGGCCGTCGGCGTCGAGACTGCGGCCGATCGCGGTGCCCGCCGCGGCCGCGATCGTCACCGCCAGCGCCGAAGAGCCGCCGAGCCCCGAGCCGGCCGGGACCCGCGAGTGGGTCACGACCCGCAGCCCGTCGTCGATGCCCAGCGCGCGCAGGATGAAGGCGGGCAACGAGAGCTCGCCGGCCTCGATCGCCGCGTGCACCGAGGCCGCCTCCGTCTTGCGAAGCGTGTCCTTCGACTCGAGCTGGACGCCGCTCACTCCGGTCTCGACGCGGGTGTGGGCACGGCGGTCGATGGCGACGTTGACCGTGACCGCCCCGGGGTGGAACAGGTACAGCGGCCAGATGTCGAGCGTGCCCCCCGCCAGATCCACGCGGGTGGGCGCCGAGGCCTCCACAACCGTCTTCACGCGCGCCGTCCGCCGACCACGTTCCGATCCGTGCGCTGGCTCAATCTCAAGGCTCGGTCTCCTGCCCGGTCCTCGCCGCCGCCGGGGCGTGCGGATTGTAGCCGCGTGGGGCATGCTTGCCAGGCATGCCCTGCCCGCGCTGCGGCGCCGAAAACGCGGAGGCCGCCCTCGAGTGCGGCCGCTGCGGCATCGTGTTCGCGCGGCTACAGCGCGCGCCGCGGCCACGGCCTGCGCCTCCCCCACCGGCGCCCGCGGCCACGGGTGCCGCTGGGCGCATCGGCCTCGGCGTCGCGGTCCTCGCGGTCGCCGCGATCCTCGCTCTGCGACTGGCGCGCCCGGCGCCGGCCCCCGCCCCGGCTGGCGATCGCGCCCCCGCGGCCGCCGATCCGGTGGAGAACCTCGAACCGCCGGCCACGGACCTGGCGTTCGAGCCCCCGCCGGCGGCCCTGGCGGCCGAGCCCGAGAGCATCCGCGGCCTCGACGCCGACGCCGTGCGCGACCTCCGCCACCTGCGCAGTCTCGGCTCCGGGGCGCCGTCGGCCGCCGACCTCGAGATCGCCGAGCGCCTGCTCGCCCGCCACGAGGCTCTCGTGCCGGGCCTGCGTCAGCACGTGGCCAACCTCTACGTTCGCGCCGCGCGAGCGGATCACGATGCGCACCGCACGGCTGCCGCGGTCGAGAAGCTGACCCGGGCCGCCGCCCTGGTCCCCGAGCGGGTGGAGCCGTGGACTGCACTGGCCGCCGTCCAGCTCGACGCCGCGCAGTGGACGGAAGCCGAGGCCGCCGCGCGGCGGGCGCTGGAACTCGAGCCGGGCCAGCCGCAGGCGCAACTCCAGTTCGCGTGGGCGCTGTTCCGCCAGGACCGCAACCGCGAGGCCGCCGCGGCCCTCGAGGAACTGCTCGCGACCCGCGAGGACCCGACCGCGCGTGCGCTGCTGCTGCGGATCCGCAAGCAGGGCCGCGACGAGGCCGGCATGACCGAGCAGCGCATCGCCGCCTTCACGCTGCGCTTCGAGGGCGACGAGGCCGCGGAGGTCGGGCACGAGATCCTGCGCGCCCTCGAGCGCCACCGCGCGACGCTCGTGACCGCCCTCGACCACGAGCCGCAGGCGCCGATCCCGGTGATCCTCTTCTCGCGCGAGGCCTACTACGACGCGGCAGGGGCTCCGCGCTGGTCGGGCGGCGTGTTCGACTCGATCGACGGCCGCATCCGCATCCCGATCGGCGGCATCGACGCCTCGCTGCCCCCGGAGATGGACGAGACGCTGCTCCACGAGGTGACCCACGCGTTCGTCGCCGACCTGTCGAAAGGAACGTGCCCGCGCGACGTGCACGAGGGTCTCGCCCAGTACATGGAGGGCAAGCGCAGCGAGGAGATCCTCGGCCCCGAGGGCCTGGCGGCGCTGGCGGCGGGCCGGATGCGCGGCGTCGGCGGCTTCTACGTCGCGGCCCTCGCTTTCGTCGAACACCTGATCGCCGAGCGCGGCATGGGCGGGATCCGCGAGCTGCTGCAGGCGATGGGCGAGACGCGCTCGGTCGACGCCGCCTTCGATCGCGTCCACGGCCGCTCCGCCGACGCCACCCGCCGGGCCTGGCTGGAGCGGCTGCGCCAGCGCTACCCGCAGTAGCGCGGGCGGTTCAGCGGATCTTCAGCTCGTAGGGCAGCAGGGCCAGCGGGCGCCCGTCGAACAGGCGGTCCGCGCGGACGATCGCCCGCTGCAGGTCGGCGCCGAGCCGGCCGAGCCCGACCTGCTCGTCCGGCTGCTCCATGAGCACGTCGAAGAAGCCCTTGCGCTCGGGCAGCACGATCACGGCCACGGCCTCGTCGCGCCCGATGCGGGCCCGATCGCGGGCCAGGTCGAGCGCCTGGTCGAGGCCGCCCAGTTCGTCCACCAGCCCCACCTCGAGAGCAGCGCGGCCCGACCAGACCCGGCCCTGGGCCACGGCGTCGATCTGCACCGGAGTCTTCTTCCGGCCTTCCGCCGCCTTGGAGACGAACTCGGCGTAGAACGCCTCCATGCTGCGGCGGACGCGGGCCCGTTCCTCGGCGTCCCAGGGGCGCGTGCTGCTGTAGATGTCCGCGTGCGGGCCGCGGCGCAGGACCTCGGTGCGCAGGCCGATCTTCTCGTACAACGCCTGCAGGTTGAACTTGCCGCTGAACACGCCGATCGAGCCGGTGACCGTGTTGGGCTGCGCCACGATCGCGTGGGCGCCCATCGCCACGTAGTAGCCGCCCGACGCCGCGTAGTCTCCCATCGAGGCGATCACCGGCTTCTTCTCCGCGGTGCGCCGCAACTCGTGCCAGATCTGGTCCGAGGCGGTCGCCGACCCGCCCGGGCTGTCGACGCGCAGTACGACCGCCTTGATCGCGTCGTCCTCGCGCGCCTTGCGCAACGCGCGGATCACGGTCTCCGAGCCCGTGAAGCCGCCGCCGCCGAACGGGCCGTCGTCGCTCTCGCCGGGCATGATGGTCCCGACGGCGTAGATCAGGGCGATCCGCGGCCGCGAGCCCAGCCCGAAGCCGCGCGACTCGCGCGCGTAGCGCACGGGCGACAGCCGGCCGCCCTTGATCCGGGCCTCGGCCTCGTCGAGGTACAGCAACTCGTCGACGAGACCCAGCTCCTTCGCCTCGCGGGCCTCGTACGGGCCCTGCGCGATCAGCTCGCGCACCCGCTCGACCGACAGCTTGCGCCCGGAAGCGATGCCCTCGACGAAGCGGGCCTCGAGGTCGTCGAGCAGCGCGTCGAGCTGCTCGCGGTTGGCCTCGCTGAGGCCGTCGCCCGTGTACGCGTCCGGCGCGCTCTTGTACTTGCCGACCGCCTCGAACTGGGCCTCGACGCCGACCTTGCCCAGCGTCTCGCGCCAGAAGCTCAGCTCGGAGTAGAGCCCGGTCAGGGCGAGGTTGGCGGACGGGATCGCGAACACCTTGTCGGCCGCGCTCGCCAGGTAGTACTCGCGGTTGCTGCAGAAGTCCGAGACGTGTGCGTAAACCGGCTTCTTCGACTTGCGGAAGCGCAGCAGCGCGTCGCGCAGTTCCTCCGTTCGTGCCCAGCCCGCGTCGGTCAGCAGCCCGACGCGCAGGATCACGCCCGTCACGTCGGGGTCGCCGGCCGCCCGCTCCAGCCCCTGCACGAGCGTCGGCAGGCCCGGCGGGCGCCGCTCGAACCAGCTCGGCACGTCGGGCGCCGGCGTCTCGGGGATCTCGCCCTGGACGTCGAGGACGAGGTAGTTCTGGCCGCTGGCGATGCGCGGAGCGCCGCCCCGCAGCAGCAGCGCGACCGCCCCGACCATCGCCGCGCCCAGGGCGAGCGCCACCACGCCGGCGACGAGGAACCAGGCGGTGCGGCGCTTCACCGATCAGCCCGCGACGACTTCGAGCTGCTGATAGCGGCTGCGGGCTTCGCCCGCGTAGACGCTCGCCGGGAACTCGTCGAGCAGCCGGCGGTACAGCCCACGGGCGTCACCGAACCGCTTCGCCTCCTCGAGGCAGGCCGCCTGGCGCAGCAGCGCGTGGTCCTTCGGCAGCGCGTACTGGGGGTCCGCCACCAGCCGGCCGAGGGCCTCGGCCGCCGCCGCGGGCTGGCCCGCCTGCCGTTCGACCTCGGCCAGCGCCAGCCCGCCGAGACTGCGCAGCATCGGGTCGCTCATCGCGGCCACGGCCTTCGCCGCGTCGCGGGCCTTGTCGACCTCGCCGAGCTGGAGCCGGCTCAGGCCGCCGTAGTAGCGCGCCCAGTCGGCCGCGGAAGTGCCCGAGTAGTCCTTGACGATCGCGTCGAAGGCGTCCGCGGCCCTGGTGTAGCGCTCGCGGGCGTCGGCCCACGGCGCAGTCGACGTCCCGGCGCCCGCGGGCTGCTCCGCCTTCGAGACGCCCTCGAACGCGCGCAGCCCGTCGGCCAGCGCCGCCGAGCCCCCGGCCTCCCGGGTGCCGCGCCACCAGGACCAGGCGCCCGCCAGCACCGCGACCAGCACCACGGCTCCGACGATCCGGGCCGCCAGGTCGCGGTTGGTCATCACCCACTCCAGGGCGTGCTCGAGACCGCTGCGGATCTCGTCCTGCTTGATCTGACGCTTGAGTTCCTTGTCCAACGCGAATCGACTCCGGGAGTTATCTTGGAAATGGAAGAACGCGCTCGTGCGCTGGTGCGCCTGGAGGGACTCGAACCCCCAACCTTGAGCTTAGGATGCTCCTGCTCTATCCTGTTGAGCTACAGGCGCGTACGCTCCGAAGATTACATCATTTCAGTAGCGGATCAGCGCGACGACCTCGCCTGCCCCGATCCGCCCGCGGCCGCCCAGGAAGCCCAGCTCGATCAGGAAGGCGAAGGCCGCGACCTCGCCGCCGATGCGGCGCACGAGGTCGGCCGCCGCGCGCGCCGTCCCCCCCGTTGCCAGCACGTCGTCGACGACCAGCACCCGCTCGCCCGGGCGCACCGCGTCCTCGTGGATCTCGAGCGAGTCTTCGCCGTACTCGAGGGCGTACGAGATGCGCACGCTGCGGTGCGGGAGCTTGCCGGGCTTGCGCACCGGCGCGAAACCGACGCCGAGCCGGTCGGCCACCAGGCTGCCGAAGATGAAGCCGCGGCTCTCGACGGCGACGACGCGCTCGGGGCGGTGGACGCGAGCCGCGTCGGCCAGCAGGTCGACCGCCGAGCGCAGCAGGGCGTGATCGCCGAGCAGCGGCGTGATGTCCTTGAACACGATGCCGGGCTTCGGGAAGTCGGGCACGTCGCGGACGGCTCCGCGCAGGGCCTGCAGGCGCGTGTCTTCGGTCATCGGATGTGGAACCCCGAGATGCCGCGCGCCGCCGCCGGCGTGACCTCGAGGCCCTCGACGCGCGAGAAGGAAGGCCCCTGCCGCAACTGCTCCTCGAACCGCGCGAGCGCGTCAGGCGCTCCTTCGGCGTTGACCTCGACGCTGCCGTCCGGCAGGTTCCGCACGTGGCCCGAGAGGCCGCAGGCCTCCGCCTCGCGCAGCGCGAAGTAGCGGTAGCCCACGCCCTGCACCCGTCCCAGGACGCGATACTGGCGGGCCGCGACGCTCATTTCTCGCCCAGGTCGACTTCGGCTCCGCTCCTGAAGCCGAGCTTCTTCAGCGCGTCGCCGCGGCGCACGTAGAAGTTGCCCTTGACCCGCACCTTCGCCCGGTCGCTCTCCAGCACTTCCTTGACCGCTCCCGGCAGGCTCAGGAAGTTGAGCGCGAAGCGGGTGTCGACGCGCGCGTCGCGGAAGCCGTCCAGCGGCACCGCGTCGGCGTGGAAGCCGCGCCCCAGCGTGCGGCCGTTGACCTCGAGCTCGTACTCGAAGCGCTCGATCAGGAGCGCCTCCGGGTTGGGGTTCTGGACCCGGAACCCGACGTCGAGGCCGGCGCCGGTCACCCGCAGCTTGTCCATCTTCAGGGACTCGACCTGCAGGCTCGGGGTGCGGAGGGTGGCGCAGCCGACCGCCGCGACCGCGACGAGGGCCAGCGTGGCGCGGCGGAGGGTAGGGGCATTCATAGGGGGGACCTCCCGGGCCGCGTCCGCGGCTCTTCAACCGATCGAAAATACCAGATGGGACGTGACTTGCGCCACGCCGCAGGGGTTGCGGCGGGCGCGCCCGGCACGCCCCTTGCTCGCCTGGTCGACCTCACGAGAAAGCGCGCGGCGGCGCCGCGCTGGAGGCCCCCGAGATGACCACTTCCGACCTGGCGTTCCTTGCCCCCGCCCTGGCAGAGGAGCGCAGCCTGCTGCTCGAGCCCGAGGTCTACGCCGTGCTCGCCGCGGGTCGCCTCGCGGTGCCGCGCCATCGCGAGATCCGCTCGGAGAGCGGGATCGACCGCGGCCTGTGCGACGCGCTCGGCACGGAACAGGCGGTGCTCAAGGTCGTCTCCCCCGCCATCCTGCACAAGAGCGACGTCGGCGGCGTCGCGATCTGCGAGAACACGCCGCCCGCCCTGCGGGAGGCCCGCTCGCGGATGCTGGCCGCCGTGTCGCGGGAGTGTCCCGGTGCCCCCGTGCGCGGCGTGCTGGCGTGCGAGAAGGTGCCGCACCTGGGCGGGCCCGGCCGCGAGTTGCTGGCGGGTTTCCGCTGCGACCCGGCGTTCGGCCCGGTGGTCGTGCTGGGCGTCGGCGGCCTCGACGCCGAGGCGCTGATCCAGGCCCTGCAGCCCGAGCGGGCGCGGGCGGTGTTCCACGCCGAGGGGCTGGAAGCCGGGGCCGTGGCCGAGCGCCTGCGACAGACGCTGTTCCACGGCTTCCTGACCGGCCGCATGCGCAGCGCGCGCGATGGCGAGTTGGTCACGGAGGCGGCACTCGTCGAACTCGTGCTCGGCCTCGCCGACCTCGCGCGGCGCTACGCATCGCTCGCCCCGGCCGGCGGCGCGGGGCTCGCGGAGCTCGAGGTCAACCCGGTCGTGCTGGCTCGTGACGGCCGGCTGGTCGCGCTGGACGGGCTCGCCCGCATCCACCGGCCGCGGCCGCTGGCCCCGGCCCGGCCCCGCGACGGCCTGGCCCGCCTGCTGCGGCCGCAGAGCGCGGTCGTGATCGGCGCCTCGGCCGAGGGCTCGAACGTCGGCCGCATCATCCTGCGCAACCTCCTGGCGGGCGGCGGCGTGCCGAAGGACAAGCTGTGGGCGATCCACCCGCGCGTCCGGGAGATCGACGGCTGCACCGCGTTCCCCGACGCGGGTGCGCTGCCGGAGCCGCCCGACCTCGCCGTCGTGGCGCTGCCGGCCGACCGCGGCGCCGGCGAAGTCACCCTCGACCTCGTCGCCAACGGCCGGGCCCGCTCGGTGACGCTGATCTCGGGCGGCTTCGGCGAGACCGAGGCCGGGCGCGAGACCGAGGCCGCGCTGCGCGTCGCGATCGAGACCTCGCGCGGCGCCGCCGACGGCGGCGTGGTCGTCAACGGCGGCAACTGCCTGGGCATCATCTCCGAGCCCGGCCGCTACAACACGTTCTTCATCCCCGAGTACAAGCTCCCCTTCCCCGACGCCCCCGTGCGCCACGTCGCCGCGATCAGCCAGTCCGGCGCCTACCTGGTGACGCTGATCTCCAATCTCGAACGCGCGGTGCGCCCGCGGTACGCGATCTCCTTCGGCAACCAGGTCGACCTCAGCGTCGCCGACTACCTGGAGCACCTGGCGGACGACCCCGAGGTGCGCGTCTTCGCCGCCTACGTCGAGGGCTTCCGCGGCGGCGACGGCCGCCGCTTCCTCGACATCTCGCGCCGCCTGCGCGCCGAAGGCCGGACCGTGTTGCTCTACAAGGCCGGGCGCAGCGCGGAGGGCAGCGCCGCCGCCGCCTCCCACACGGCGGCAGCGGTCGGCGACTACGCGGTCAGCCGCGAGCTGTGCCGCGCCGCGGGCGTGATCGACTGCAACACCCTCAACATGTTCGAGGACTACCTGCTGACCTTCGCGTTCCTCGAGGGCCGGCCGGTTCGCGGCCGCAGGGTGGCCGTGCTGTCCAACGCGGGCTTCGAGTGCACCGCCGCGGCCGATCGGCTCTACGGGCTGGAGATCGCGAGCCTCGCGTCGGCCACGCTGCAGCGGCTGACGCAGTTGCTGCCGAAGGGCGTGATCGACGCCCACAACCCCGTCGACGCGACGCCGGTCACCCCCACCGACCGCTACGCAGCCCTGCTCGAGGCGCTGCTCGCCGACGACGCGGTCGACGCGGTGGTCGTGGGCGGCGTGCCGGCGACGCCGGCGCTCGACGACCTGCCCGCGGGCCTCGGACACGGCGAGGACATCGAGCGCGAGGCCTCACTGCCGCAGCGCCTGATCAAGATCTTCCGGGCTTCGACCAAGCCGATGGTGTTCTCCGTCGACGCCGGCCCCCTCTACGACCCGTTCGCGCTGGCGATGCTGCGCGCGGGGCTGCCGACGTTCCGCAAGATCGACCGCGCGACACGCGCGCTGGCGGCGTTCACCGGCGCGTTCCGCTAGGGCGGCCTGCGGGCCGGGCCGGGGCTGGACCCGGCCTCGGGAAAGGTCCACAATCCGCGCGGAACCGAAGCAGTGGGTCGCAGCAACCTCTCGGGTGACCTCTGGGGCGGCCTGGCGGCGACGCTCGTCGCGTTGCCCGCCTCGATTGCGTTCGGCGTGGCGATCTACACGCCGATGGGCGGCGCGGCCACCGCGGAGGGCGCGCTCGCCGGCCTGATCGGCGCCGCCGTGATCGGCATCGTGGCCCCGCTCCTGGGCGGCACCGCGCGCCTCGTGTCCGCCCCCTGCGCCCCGGCCGCGGCCGTGATGAGCGCGCTGGCGATGGAACTCACGGCGCGGGGCCTGGAGCCCGCGCGCGTCGTGATGCTGATGACGCTCGTCGCCCTGCTCTCCGGCGGACTGCAGGTCCTCTACGGGCTGCTCGGCGGCGGCACCCTGATCAAGTACATCCCCTATCCCGTCGTCACCGGGTACCTGAGCGGCGTCGGCGTCGTCATCTTCCTCAAGCAGCTCCCGGGGCTGCTCGGCCTCGGGCCGGGCGTCCACCTCGGCGAGGCGCTCCGCGCGCCGGGGACGTGGAGCGCGCCCGCGTTGGTCGTCGGCGTGGCCACGATGCTGTTCATGGTGCTGGCCCCGCGCTGGACGAAGACGGTGCCGGCCGCGATCGTGGGGCTCGCCGGCGGCTGCGGCGCGTACTTCGCGCTCGCGCTGCGCGACCCGGCGCTGCTCGCGCTCGAGGGCAACGGGCTGCTGATCGGTCCGCTCGGCGGCGCCGGACTCGCTGCGGCGGGCGAAGCGTTGTCCGCCCGGCTCGCCGGCCTCGGCGGCTTCGCCGCGGCCGACCTGGGGCTGATCGTCACGCCCGCGCTGACGCTCTCGGCGCTGCTGTCGATCGACACCCTCAAGACCTGCGTGGTCGTCGACGCGCTGACCCGCAGCCGCCACGATTCCAACCGCGAGATGCGTGGCCAGGGCGTCGCCAACGTCGCCTCGGCGCTGCTCGGCGGGATGCCGGGCGCCGGCACCTCGGGGGCGACCCTCGTGAACATCGCGAGCGGCGGCCAGACGCAGCTCTCGGGCCTGCTGGCCGGCGCGTTCGCGCTGGTCGCGTACGTCGCGCTGGCCCGCGTCGTGGCCTGGACGCCGCTGGCGGCCCTCTCCGGCATCCTGATCGTGGTCGCGTACCGGATGTTCGACAAGGGCAGCTTCCGGCTGCTGCGCCAGCGCTCGACGGTGCTCGACTTCATGGTGGTCGCCAGCGTGATCGGGGTCGCCGTCGGCGTCGGCCTGATCGCGGCCTCGGGCACCGGCGTGGCGCTCGCGATCCTGCTCTTCATCCGCGACCAGATCCGCGGCACCGTGGTCCACCGCAAGGTGCAGGGCAACCAGCTCTTCTCGCGCCAGCGGCGGCTGCCCGAGCAGCTCGCCGCGCTCAAGCGGCGCGGCGGGGAGACGGTCGTCTACGAGCTGGAGGGCAACCTGTTCTTCGGCACCACCGACCAGCTCCTGAGCGAGCTCTCGGGCGAAGTGGCGACGCGGCGGACGATGATCCTCGACCTGCGTCGCGTGCGCTCGCTCGACCTGACGGCGGCCCACCTGCTCGAGCAGATGGCGACGCGGCTCGAGGAGCGCGGTGGGCGCCTGCTGTTCAGCAACGTCCCCAAGAGCCTGCCCTCCGGCCAGGACCTGCGCGCCTACTTCGACGAGGTGGGCCTGGTGCGCCCGGAGTCCCACGTGAAGGTGTTCCCGCAGCTCTCGGACGCGCTGGAGTGGGCCGAGGATCGCATCCTCGAGGAGGAAGGTCTCGTCACCGCCGACGAGGAGCCGCCGCTCGACGTCAACGAGATCGACTTCATGCGCGGCCGCAAGCCGGAGACGGCGCGCCAGCTCGCCGAGGCGCTCGAGGCCCGCAGCTACGCGGTCGGCGAGCCGATCTTCCGCCAGGGTGACCCGGGCGGCGAGATCTACCTCGTGCGCCGCGGCAGCGTGCGCATCTCGCTGCGGATCGGCGACGCCAAGGAGTTCCACATCGCGACCTTCGGGCGCGGCGACTTCTTCGGCGACATCTCCTTCCTCGACGGCGGCATCCGCTCGGCGGACGCGGTGGCCGAGGCCCCGAGCGACCTGTTCGTCCTCTCGCGGAACCGCTTCGACGCGCTGGCCGACAAGCACCCGCGCCTCGGCCAGCAGGTGCTCGGCGACCTCGCCCTCGCCCTGGCCCGCCGGCTGCGCCACGCGGACGAGGAGATCCGGGTGCTCGAGGAGGCCTGATCGCCGTCGTCCCCGGCGGGCTATGCTCCGCGGCGCCCCGTGCTCTTCAACTCGTTCGCGTTCCTGATCTTCCTGCCGCTGGTGGCGGCGACCTACGCGCTGCTGCCGCCGCGGGCCCGTCGCTACCTGCTGCTCGCGGCCAGCTTCCTGTTCTACGGCTGGTGGGACTGGCGCTTCCTGGGGCTGATGGTGGCGACCGCGCTGGTCGACTTCGCGATCGCCCGCGCGCTGGAGAGCGAGGGGCACCCGCGGCGACGCCTCTGGCTGCTGCGGCTGAGCCTCGCCTCGAACCTCGGCGTGCTCGGCCTCTTCAAGTACTTCGGCTTCTTCGTCGACTCGGGGCTGGCGCTGGCCGCGGCGTTCGGCGTCGACGCCTCCCGCCCGGTGCTGGAGATCGTGCTGCCGGTCGGCATCTCGTTCTACACGTTCCAGGCCCTGTCCTACACGATCGACGTCTACCGCCGGCGGCTGCCTGCCTGCCGCAGCGTCAGCCACTTCCTGCTCTTCATCGCCTTCTTCCCGCAGCTCGTCGCGGGGCCGATCGAGCGCGCCTCCCACCTGCTGCCCCAGCTCGCCGAACTGCGGGCGCCGACGCGGGCCGACCTGCGCGCGGCGCTCGAGCTGCTGGTCGTCGGTTTCTTCAAGAAGGTCGCGGTCGCCGACGTCATCGCGCTCCACGTGCAGGTGCCCTTCGCGAACCCGCTGGTCCACGCGCCGGCCGACCTGCTGCTGGCGCTCTACCTGTTCTCGCTGCAGATCTACTGCGACTTCTCGGGCTACACCGACATCGCCCGCGGCAGCGCCCGGCTGTTCGGCGTGGAGCTCATGCAGAACTTCGCGCAGCCCTACGGCGCCAGCGACATCGCCGAGTTCTGGCGCCGCTGGCACGTCTCGCTCTCGGCGTGGCTGCGCGACTACCTCTACGTCCCCCTCGGCGGCAACCGCGGGGGCGAGTGGCGCACGTACCGCAACCTGATGCTGACCATGCTGCTGGGCGGCCTGTGGCACGGCGCGAGCTGGAACTTCGTGCTCTGGGGCGGGCTGCACGGGTTCTACCTCGTGGCCCACCGCTGGTGGCGGTCGCGGCGACCCGCGCCGCCTGCCGGCCCAGTCGCCGGGTGGCTCGGGACCCTCGGCACCTTCCACCTGGTCGCCTTCGCGTGGATCTTCTTCCGCAGCCCGGACCTGGCTCGAGCTGCGGATTTCTGCGGCGTGCTGTCGGGACTCGTCGTCGGCGGGGGGCAGGGCGTGCCGGTCGGCCTCCGGGTCGCGCTGCCCGTCGCACTGCTCGCCGCGATCGAATGGCTGGCGCGGCCCGCCGCCTCGCGTCCGCCGCTGCGCGAGCGCGGCTGGGCCTGGCGCGGCTTCGCCTACGCCACGCTGACCGTGGCCATCCTGCTCTTCGGCGTGCTCGACCGCGAGGTCGCGTTCGTCTACTTCCAGTTCTAGGCGATGCGCGAGCTCCCCCGCTCCACCGCGCTCTTCGTCGCGCTCGTCGTGGCGGCCGAGCTGGCCGCGCGCGCCGCGGTCGCGCCGGTCGGCAACCTGTGGGCCTATTGGGAGGCGGACGCGGCGGTCCGCTTCGAGTCCCTGGCGGCGCGCGGCCCGGCCTACCGCCTCGCGATCGTCGGCGACTCGACGGCCGCCTGGAACGTGGCCTCCCGCGCGGTGCAGGCGGGCGCCGCCTGGTCCGGGCCGGCGCTCAACCTCGGCCAGGCCGGCAACTTCCCCGCTGCCTTCCGCTGCTCGACGCTACCGATCCTCTCCGGCCTCGGCCGCTGGCCCGGAACCGTCGTCGCGTCCTTCGCGCCGGGCCAGTTCGTCGGCCGGAACGCGCGGAGCGCGGGCCTGCAGGAAGGGGTCCTGGAGTCGCCTCTGTGCCGATCGCGCGGCGGCCAGGCGCTGGTCCACGACTACGTGCACCTCGCCCGCGTGCGCGGAGCCGGCCGTCACCTGCTGCGGCTGTGGTCGGGCGGGGCGCTGCTGCCCGAACCGCAGGACGACAGGCACTCGCAGCCGCCGAACGGCGGTGCGGCTGCACCCCTCGCGGCCGTGCCGCTCGCAGCAGCGCCGGAGAGGGCGGTCGATGCCGAAGCGATCGCCGTCCTGCGGGAACTGTCGGCGCTCGCCGCGGCGCGTGAGGCGCGCCTCGTTCTGCTGCTGCCCCCCACGTGGAACGACTGGGCCCCCTACGCCCGCGTCGCGGACGCGATCCACGCGATGGCGCGCCCGCCTCACGTGCGGGTGGTCGACTGGCGCGACCGGCGAGGCCTGACCGCGAGCGATTTCGCGGACGGCGTGCACCTGAACCGCGGCGGCGCGGAGCGCTTCTCCCGCCTGCTGGGAGCCGAGCTCGCGGCGCACGCCCCCTGAAAATGCGATCGGCCGGCGAGTTCGGGCTCGCCGGCCGCGGCACGTCCACGTCAGGATGATGGATGGTCGGGGCGAGAGGATTCGAACCTCCGACCTCTTGGTCCCGAACGCCGCGAAGGCCTCTCCCGACTTGGATCCTCAGACGACCTCGGACGACGAAACGCCAGTATCGACGGGCGATCCTGACGATTGACGCCACGCCGCACAACCTCGGGAAGTGGGCGAAGATCGGGTGAAATGGTAGCAAAGTGGTAGCAGTCCGGTAGCACGCGCCGGGCCCGCGCATCCCCGGCACCGACGTGCCAGGACCCCACGCCGAGCGCGCCGGCTGGCGCAGGAGACGCGATCGCCGCGCCGGACGGGTCTCGGGCCGTCCCGGGCCCTCCGCGCGTTCCTGGGGCCGCTGAGGATCCCGGCGGGCCCTCTCAGGGCCCGGCGCCGGGGATCCAATCCGCGGCACGGCCCTCCCGACCGATCGGCGCAGGACGTGGCCTAACCCGGCTCGACGTTACAGCGGGTCCCCGCCGTTACGCTTGCGTCGCTTTTCGGTTGACAGAAACCCCGGACGCGCCTATCTTCCCGGTATGGCGAAGCGGAGCACGACGGCGGCCGAGGCGGGGCGGGCGACGCGGACGGTTGCCTACGTGCGCGTCTCGACCGAGAAGCAGGCCGACCGCGGAGTCAGCCTCGAGGCTCAGGAAGCGAAGCTCCGGGCCTACGCCCAGCTCTACGCGCTCGACCTGCTCGAGGTGATCGTCGACGCGGGCCTCTCCGCGAAGTCCCTCGACCGCCCGGGCCTGGGCCGTGCGCTCGCGATGCTGCGCTCCGGCGAGGCCGAGGCCCTGCTGGTGGTCAAGCTCGACCGCCTGACCCGCTCCGTCCGCGACCTGGGCGAGCTGGTGGAGGACTACTTCGCGGACCCGAACGGCCCGGCCCTGCTCTCCGTCGCCGAGCAGATCGACACGCGGTCGGCGGCCGGCCGTCTGGTGCTCAACGTCCTGGGCGCGGTGTCGCAGTGGGAGCGCGAGGCGATCGGCGAGCGGACCTCCGCCGCGATGCGCCACATGGCTGCGCAGGGCGCCTACACGGGCGGCGCCGCGCCCTTCGGCTACCGCGTCGAGGCCGGCTCCCTCGTCGAGCACGCGGCCGAGCAGGCCGCGATCCGTGCCGCGCGCCAGGCCCGGGCCGCGGGCCTCTCGCTCCGCGCGATCGCCGAGCAGCTCGAGGCCCACGGCTACCGGACCCGGACGGGCCGCACGTTCGCGCCGGTCCAGGTCGCCCGCATGGTGGCCGCGTGAGGGCCCGCCGCAAGGCCGCGGCCCCGCCGAAGGCCCCGCGGGCCGGGAGTGGAAACCCGGTCGTCGACCTCCACCGCGCGATCATCGGCGGCGAGGTGCCCGGCGCCTACCGGCCCGTCAGCGCCTACGGGGCCCCGCCGACGCGCGAGGAGCAGTTCCTCTACCGCGCCAGCGACTTCATGCCGCGCCGAGTCGAGCCCGCGCGCGTGGCGCCGCTGGTCGCCCTGCCCGCCGCGTGGCGGCGCCGGCTCCGGCGAGCGCACCGCATGCCGGCCGAGTGGGAGGCGATGCGGCGCCGCGTGCTCGACCTTCGCCGGACCGTAGACGCGGAGTTCGCCCGGGTCGCGACGCTCGACGAGGCCCTCGAGGCGATGGAAGAGCAGCTCGAGGCCGCGGCGTCGGAGTGGTACGAGGACCGGGGCGACACCCAGCGCGTCGACATTTCGGGGCACACGGAACACCACCTGCGCAGGCTGCTCCGGGATGACGACGCCGAACCGACACAGGACGATTCCGTGGACATGCCGGAGAGGGGGCCAGAGGACCAGCGCCCGATGGAGCGCACTTGGCGCGGCGACCGGGAAGCCTGGGTCCCGGCGACCGACGATTAACGGGAGGCAGGATGGCAGCGAAGAAGACGGGCCGGCCGCGGGCCGCAGTGCCGACGATTCAGACGGGGATCCGGCTTCCGCCGGAGCTACTCGCGCGCGTCGACGTGTACCTCGAGCAGCTCCGCCGTGAAGTCGCCTGGGCGAACCCGACCCGGGCCGACGCGATCCGTGCCCTGCTCGGGCAGGCCCTCGAGGTGCACGAGGCGAAGGCCCGGAAGGACTCCCGGGGGTGAAGGCCCGGGCCTCGCGCTTCGCCCTCGGACCGCTCGAGGCCCTCAAGGCCGAGGCCGCACAGGCGCCGAAGGTCCGCGACTTCCTGGCCGCGCTCGCGGATGACAAGCGGGCCCGCCTGCTCGAGGAAGTCGCGGCGCTCGTGGCACTCATGCGGCCCGGGGGACAGTGGTACGTGTTCCAGACGCAGCGCCACATTCGCGTCACGAGCGCGAAGAAGAAGTCCCGGGAGTTGCTCCGGGCCGTGACGAGGGTCCGCGACCTGGTGGCGGATCGCGAAGTCGCCGCGCTGCTCACTACGATGGGAACCGGCATAGGCGTTGAGGCGCCGCAAGACCTGGCCCACGCTCTGCGGGCCCTCGACGCTTTGCACTTGCAGGCGGCGAAGCTCGCGAGGGATCTCGCTCCGCTACGCGGGGCCCGCCCGGGGGCCCCGCCGAATCGCTGGCGCCACCTGTTCGCGCGCGGCGTGTGCGCGGCCCTTGAGCGCGCTGGTGAACGGCCCACGAAGGCGGATGACGGAATCTTCGCGCGGCTGCTCGACTGCGCGTTTAAGGCAGCCGGCGACGGGCTCCCCGCGGACCGGCGCGCCCTGCTCAAGCCCGCGGTCGACGCGGGACGGCGGGGGTAATTCGACCAGCGAGAGAATTAGCCCCGCGGCGCGCCGGCCTGCCGCGGCGTACTTCTGTCTCAGGTAGCCCGCTTGCCGCTACCGCGTGGAGACAGAACGATGCTCTTGCAGAGTGCAGAGGCGGCGGCCCTGGCAGGTTGCACGCCCGACGCGATCCGAACGGCGGCCCGCGAGGGCCGGCTCGCCGTTGCCATGACCACCTCACGCGGCCTTCAGCTCTTCGACCGCGCGGCCGTCGACGCTTTCATCGCGGCCCGCGAGGCGCGGCTCAAGGCCCGCGCGGCCGGCGCTCTCGACCGCCAGCGACGCCGCGAGACGGCGTAGCGCCATGCGCCGACACAGGAACGCCGCGGGGCCTGGCGGGGCCCACGCGGCGGGGCGAGGCGAACCGAGTTCTGACGCGATCGTAGCGCAGGCGGCGCCTGTCCGGCGTCTCCCGTTCGGGCGGCCCGCTCGCGTGCCGCTCGCCCTGCTCCCCGACGAGGCCCTCGAGGCCCTGCGCTACCTGGCCCGCGGGGCCCTCGGCCGCGCAGTGCGCCGAGAAGCGGCCCTCCGCGACGGCAGCGACCGCGGCGGCCCGCGCGTCGAGTGGCGGCCGGCGTGACCTGGGAGGCCTTCAAGACCGTGCGCGACGTGGTCACGGGCGAGGCGTCTACCTGGGGGCACGTAGACCGCCTCGTGGCTCTCGCGATCGCCGACCACCTGGGCGTCAACGCGACGGCTTGGCCCTCGCGCAAGCGGCTCGCGACGTGGACGGGCTTGTCCGTGTCGACCATCAAGGCATCGGTTCGCCGGCTCTCCGAAGGCCCCGCCCGGATCTTCGACCTCGAGCCCGGCGGGTCGGCGCCGGGGCAAGCTCCGCGGGCGAACCGGTACCGGGTCGCGAGCCGACCGGGTCACGCGGCGACCGGGTCGCCTGGCGACCGCGACCGGGTCACGGCGCGACCGGTACCGGGTCACGAGCCGACCCCTAACGTCTCAAGAACGTCTCAGAGAACGTCTCAACCGTCGCGCAGCTCGGAAACGGAGCGGCGACGGAAGGCGCTCGAGGCCCTCCCCAACGTCGCGGTCGTCGCCGAAGCCTACCGGGCGGCCCTGGGCCGGAAGAGCCTCACGCTCGGCATGCTCGAGGCTGCCCGCCGCGGACTGGACGCGGGCGCGACCGCCGACGACCTGCAGTTGATCGCGCGGGCCGTCGGCCTCGCGAAGGAGACGCCGAGCCTCGCTCCCCGTGGCGGTCTGCTGGCCTGGGCCGTCGACCACGGCAAGCTCGACGCGGCGTATCTCTTCCGCCCCGACAACCTCGACAAGCTCGGGCAGGAAGCCGAGGCCGTGGCCCGGGCCGCCCAGCCGGAGGCCGAGGCCCCGCGGTATGCCGACCGTCCGCTCGACGAGGTGCCGTTTCACGAGCGGGCCCGCGAGGCCGCACGCCGACGCGAGGCGGGTGCCGCATGAACGCTCCCCTGCGGGCCCTCGAGGCGGAGCGGACGGTGCTCGGGGCCGTGCTGGTGGACCCGACCGTCTGGCACGCGGTCGCCGACCGGCTGCAACCCGGCGACTTCGCCGACGCAAGGCACCGGGCCGCGTGGGCCGCGCTCTCGCGGCTCGCGCTCGCCGAGAAGCCGCTCGACCTCGTCACGCTCAAGGACGCCTTGCACGCAACCGACGACCTCGCGACAGCGGGCGGCCCCGCGTACCTCGCAAGCCTGCTTGACGGCGTGCCGCGGTTCGCAGAGAGCGGCGTGCTCGCCTGGGCCGGCATCGTGCGCGAGGCCGCGGCGCGGCGCCAGGTCGTCGCACGAATCGACGCCCTGAAACGACTCGCCGACTCGGGCGAGAAGACCGCGGCCGAGCTGCTCGACCAGGCGCAGGCCGCGTTCCTCGAAGTCGCGGCCCCGGCCCGCGGCGGGTCCTTCGGGCCCGACGAGCTGGCACGCATCGCAAGCCGCGAGCTGGAACGCCTGGCCCTCGCTCCCCGCGGCCTCGTGGGGGTGACCTGGGGCCTTCCGGGCCTCGACGCTCTGACGGGTGGTTTGCAGCCCGGCCAACTCGTCGTGATCGGCGCGCGGCCGAGTCGCGGCAAGTCGAGCCTCGGGCTACAGCTCGCCGAGGCCGCATCCGGGGCCGGGGCCGTCGTCATGCTCGCGTCCCTCGAGATGGGCCCCGAGGAAGTGGCCGTGCGGCGCGTCTGCACGGAGGCCGGCGTCTCCGCGACGTGGATCCGGGGCGACGGTGCCGACTCGCGACACTGGCCGCGCCTGACCGCGGGCCTCGCCCGAACCGTGCAACGCCCGCTCTACGTCGAGGACCTGACCGCGCCGACCGTGCCGCAGATCCACGCGCGCGCGAAGCGGCTCCAGGCCCGCGCCGGCCTGGGCCTCGTGGTTGTCGACTACCTGCAACTCTGCCGCGCGACCACCGCGACGCGCGGCGGGAACCGCGACCAGGAGCTTGGCGAAGTGTCGCGAGGCTTGAAGGCGATGGCGCGCCGGCTCGCGGTCCCCGTCGCCGTCGCGGCCCAGCTCAACCGCAAGGCCGAAGAGCGGGCCGAGGGCCGGCCCCACCTGGCCGACTTCCGGGAGTGCGGCTCCATCGAAGCAGACGCCGACGTGGCGGTCCTGTGCTGGTGGAAGTCTCATGCCGGCGACGACGCGGAGCTGTTGATCGCGAAGAACCGGAACGGGCCCACGGGATCGGTGCCGGTCAAGTTCAACCGCGAGTTGGCGAGGTTCGAAGAACGGGAGGACGTGCGATGACGAAGCCGGAAGAACTGCCGACGATCGCGGCCGAGGCGACGGCCGACGAGCTGCCGGCCCTGATCGGCGCGCTCGAGGCGGCGAAGGCCGTGGCCTGGGCGCGGCTCGCGGCGACCGCACAGGCCCGCGGCCCGCGGCCCGTGGAGGCGCCCGCGCCGGCCGCGACGGATCGCCTGCTCACCATGCCGGAGGTCGCAGAGCAGCTCGGCATCACGGAGCACCAGGCCCGCGAGATGGGCCGGCGCGGCAAGCTCCCGACGGTCCGCGTAGGAGAGCGCCGGGTCCGCGTGCGGGCCTCGACCCTCGCCGAGTGGGTCAGGCGTCGCGAGTTCGGGGGTACCCTGTCGGCAGTGAAGGCGGGTTAGAGAATGCCGGAGCAAAGCAACAATCGACCGCGCGGAAAGCCGTTCGTGAAGGGCGATCCGCGGGCGGGCCGGCCGAAGGGCACGCCGAACAAGGCGACCGTCGCGGTTCGCGAGGCGGCCCGGGCGATCGTCGAGGACCCGGACTATCGGGCCGGCTTCGTCGCGCGGGCGATGGCGGGAACACTGGCCCCGCCGCTCGAGGCGATGCTCTGGCACTACGCCTATGGCAAGCCGAAGGAGACCGCCGAGGTCTCGTTCCCGGGCGTCGAGAATGCCTTGCTCGACCTCACTCCCGAGCGCCGCGAGCAGCTCGCGCGCGAGGCCGTCGAGGTGCTGCGCCGGTCCGGCGCGTACGAGCCTCCGGCGTAGTGGCCTGCATCCGCCGACGCCGAGGCCGGTACGTCGTGGACTTCCGCGACGCGGCCGGCGTGCGCCGGTGGGAGACCTACCGCACGAAGGGCGAGGCCGAGGCTGCCTATGCGCGGGCCCTGGCCGCTTCCCGCGGGCCCCGGGCCTTCGGCGCGGACCTCGACGTGACGCTCTCTGACTTCGCGGCGAAGTGGCTCGCGGGCCTCGGGCAGACCATCAGCGAGTCGACGCTCTACGGCTACCGCTGGGCGATGGAAAAACACGTGCTCCCGATCCTCGGCCATTGGCGCGTCCGCGAGCTATCGCGCGCCCACTTGGTCAAGCTGGTGGCCGAGCTGGCCGAGAAGCGGGTCCGCAACCGGAAGCGGCCGAAGGCGAAGGCCGACGAGGCCGCGGGCCCCGCCCAACCGGCGGCGCCGGCCGAGCCTCCGAAGCTCACGCGCAAGTCGCTCTCCGTGATCCTGGGCACGCTCCACACGTGCCTCAACGAAGCCGTCGACGAGGGCATCATCCTCGCGAACCCCGCGGCGCGGCGCGGGAAGAGCCTCGCGCGCGCGCTCGGCCCGCGCCAGGCCGAGACGGAAGAGCGCGTGCGCGCGATGACGCGGCCGGAGCTGGCGCTCTTCCTCGACACGGCCCGGACCGAAACGGCCGACTACCACGCGCTCTTGTTCACGCTCTCGCGGACCGGCTGCCGCATCGGCGAGGCCCTCGCGCTGAAGTGGGGCGACCTCGACTTCGCCGGGCGCAAGGTGCGGTTCGCGCGCTCCGTCTCGCCCTCGGGCGTCGTGAGCCCCCCGAAGAACGGCCGAAGCCGGACCGTCGACATGAGCCTGACGCTCCGCGGCGTGCTCGAGGCGCACCAGGCGAAGCTCAGGGCCGCGGCCTTCAAGGCGGGCGAGCCGATGGCTCCCTGGGTCTTCCCTTCGGAGGCCGGCTCGACGCTCGACGCGAACAACCTCCGCGACCGCGTCTTCGCGAAGGTCTGCCGGAAGGCCGGGCTCCCCTACCACGCGCCGCACGACCTCCGGCACACGTTCGCGAGCCTGCTCCTGCAAGACGGCGTGAGCCTGGCCCACGTCCAGCGGATGCTCGGGCACTCGGACCCGCGGCTGACCGCGAGCCTCTACGGCAAGTGGCTCCCCGTCGACAACCCCGACGCCGTCGACCGGCTCGACGCTCCGGCGCCGGCAGCGAAGGCGGCCGAGGCGACCTCCGGGAGTGGTAGCAACGCGGTAGCAGACCCGCCCGCGGCGACGGCCGGGAAGGCCCCCGAGTCGCACGAGCCGGCCCCGGCGGCCCCGGGCCAGGCTGAGCGCAGCGGGCCCGCGGCTACCTTGCCCGTCCTAGCGCTCGCGAACCGCGCGAAGAGGCCCGAAAACAGGGCGTTTCGCGCGCGTGGTAGCAGAACGGTAGCAGAAACACGAAGGGGAGCCGGTGAGGCTCCCCGTAAGTCCTTGATGATGAATGGTCGGGGCGAGAGGATTCGAACCTCCGACCTCTTGGTCCCGAACCAAGCGCTCTAGCCAGGCTGAGCCACGCCCCGGTCGGATGCGACGAGGGAATATACCACGGCTCCCGCCGCAGCGTGCAAACGGGGGGTCAGCGCGGGCGCGTGGCGACTGATCCTGGCTGGCGCAGTCGCTGCTCCCAGGCCCGCAGCCCCGCGAACATCGCGTGGTGCGTCTGGTCGGTCTGCAGCGGCGTCAGCGCGATGAAGCCGTTGCGCACGGCCGTGCCGTCGGAGAGGTGGTCGCCTTCGATGCCCTGCAGGTCGGCCCAGGCCGCGGGCGAGTCCTCGCTCGCGTGGCGCTGACCCTGGCGCGCGAGCACGGTCCCCCGCGGCGCGCCGGGCGGCACGTTGACGTTGAGCAGCGTGTGGGCGGGCAGGCCGTGCTCGAAGACCAGCCGCGCGAGCTGCTCGGCGAAGAGCGCCGCGTGGCCGAAGTCGGCCGCGCCGGAGCGCACCGCCAGCGACACGGCGATCGCCGGCAGGCCCAGCAACACCGCCTCGCGCGCGCCGGCGACGGTGCCCGAGTAGAAGACGTCCTCGCCGAGGTTGGCCCCGCGGTTGATCCCCGAGATCACGAGATCCGGTCGCCGCGGGAGCAGCTTGGAGACGGCCAGGTTCACGCAATCGGCGGGCGTGCCGTCCGCGGCGAAGCGCCGCGCGCCCTTGCGCTCGCCACGCACGGGCCGCTGGATCGTGAGCGAATGCGAGCAGGCGCTGCGTTCGGCGTCCGGGGCCACCACCCAGACCTCGTGGTCGTGCTCGAAGACGGCCGCCAGGGCCTCCAGGCCCTCTGCGGCGAAGCCGTCGTCGTTGGTCAGCAGCACGAGTCTCGTCATCACACCCCGTCAACGAAAAAGCCCCGGGACGCTGCCGTCCGGGGCCATCGTGGGTCGTTTCGGTTGCCGCGACGAGGGGAAGGGTTGGTCGGGATGGCGGGATTTGAACCCACGACCACCTGCACCCCAAGCAGGTGCGCTACCAGGCTGCGCTACATCCCGACGCGGTCTACCGCACCCGTCAGTTCGTGATCTTGCCACCACGGTCGAGCAGGGTCAAGATCTCCCGCAGTTCGTCGCGCACCTGGAGCAGCGCCGCGCGCGTCCCGTCGTCGCGCGCGGGAGCGGCCTCGACGGCCGCGTCGCCCCCGGCCTCGGCCTCTGCCACGGCCTGCGCCGCCTCGGACGCGGGGGTCGCCCCCTTCCCTGCGGCCTCGGTCTCGAGCTTCTTCTTGGCGCCCGCGATCGTGAAGCCCTCCTCGTAGAGGAGCTGCTTGATCCGCAGTACGGTCTCGATGTCGCGGCGCCTGTAGATGCGCTGCCCCGAGGAGTTCTTGGCCGGCGCCAGCGAGGGGAACTCCGACTCCCAGTACCGCAGCACGTAGGGCTGGGTGTCGGTCAGCTCGCAGACCTCGCCGATCTTGAAGAACAGCTTGTTGGGAATGCGGCGGTCCAGGGTGCTCATGCTCGCTTGGCCGCGCGGACTATTCGGCGGCGCCGAAGAGCTTGGACGGCCGGAACACGACGGACCGGCGGGACTTGATCACCATCTCCTCTCCAGTCTGGGGATTGCGCCCGCGGCGTTCGCGCTTCTGTCGGACCAGAAACGTGCCGAACCCGGTGATCTGGACCTTCTCGCCATCCGAGAGGCGGGATTTGAGCGTCTCGAAGATCTGCTCGACCAGTCGCGCAGCTTCGCGATTGGAGATGCCTCCGTGGCGCTCGTAGACGATCCTGGCGATGTCGGCTTTCGTCATCGGCCCCTGGAGCGCGTTTCCCAGCTAGCGGAAAAACTCAGAAAAGACGAACGTTTAGCTTGAAAAGCTCAGGGAGTATATGAGTGTGACCAGCGGCTGTCAAGGACGATAAACCGTGCCCCTGCTAGTGCTTGCGGGTGCGCACCTTGAGCACGATCGGGCTGCCGGCGAAATCGAAGCTCGCGCGGAGCTGGTTCTCGAGGTAGCGCTGCCAGGAGAAGTGCAGGTCGACCGGGTGGTTGAGCGAAAGCGCGATGGTCGGCGGCTCGATGCCGATCTGGCTCGCGTACAGGATGCGGACTGCGTGGCTGCCCTTCTTCGCCTTGGGGGCGTACTTCTCCGAGGCCTTCGCCACCACGCGATTGAGCTCGCCGGTCGTGATGCGGAGCGCGGTCGCCTGGCGCACCTTCGCGACCGTGTCGAGCAGTGCCGGCACGCCGCGGCCGGTGCGGGCCGAGATGAACACGAGCGGCGCCCAGTGCAGGAACTTGAGGCCGTCGCGGAAGTCCTGCTCCGTGGCCTTCTGCTTCGCGGAGCGCGCCTGCGCCAGGTCCCACTTGTTGATGGCGAGCACGACCCCCGTGCCGGCCTCCTGGATCAGCCCGCCGATCGTGGCGTCCATCTCGCGCACGCCTTCTTCGGCGTCCAGCACCAGCACCGCCACGTCCGCGCGGTCGATGGCGCGCCGCGCCTGCACGACGCTGACGTGATCGACGGTGTCCTTGAGCAGTCGCTGGCGGCGGATGCCCGCGGTGTCGACGAGCTGGAAGCGGCGCTCGCCGCGCGCGATCACCGCGTCGACCGCATCGCGGGTCGTGCCCGCGATGTCGGACACCAGCGCCCGCTCCTCGCCCACCAGCCGGTTCAGCAGCGACGACTTCCCCACGTTCGGCCGGCCCACGATCGCGACCCGGATCGGCCGCTCCTCCTGCGGCGCCTCGACCCGCGGCAGGCCGCGCAGCGCCGCGTCGAGCAGGTCGCCGACGCCCTGGCCGTGGTCGGCCGAGATCGCGAGCGCCTCGTCGGCGCCCAGCGCGGCGAATTCCTCGATTCCTGCCGCGCGGCCCTCGGTCTTGTTGACGGCGAGCAGGAAGTCCTTCCCCGCCTGCCGCAGCTTGCGGACGATCGCGGCGTCGTCCGGCAGCAGCCCGGCGCGCGCGTCGACGACGAGGACCACGCGGTCGGCCTCGGCGATCGCGCGGTCCGCCTGCACCGCCGCGGGCCCCAGCAGCGGGTCGTCGGTGCCCAGCAGCAGTCCGCCGGTGTCGACGATCTCGAAGGCCGCGCCCTGCCAGGAGGCCTGCGCGTAGTTGCGGTCGCGGGTGGACCCCGGCCGCGAATCGGTGATCGCCTTGCGGCGCCCACAGATCCGGTTGAACAGCGTGGACTTGCCGACGTTGGGGCGGCCCACCAGGGCGAGCCGGGGAATGGTCTTCAATGGGCTCCTGCGGTTTGACAGCGAATTCGGCCTAATCCTAAACTGAGAAACGACTTAGCGGGAGGCTTGCGGGCCCATGATCAAGGTGGACATCATCAACGAGGTCTCCAGGGCGGCCGACATCACCAAGGTGAAGGCCGAGGTGGCCGTGGAGGCAGTCCTCGAGGCGATGAAGGAGTCCATGAAGCGCGGCGAGCGCATCGAGCTGCGCGGGTTCGGCGTGTTCCAGGTCAAGCCCCGCAAGCGCGGCATCGGCCGCAACCCCCGCACCGGCAAGGAAGTGCGCATCCCGCCGGGGCGCACGATCCGCTTCAAGCCGGGCAAGGACCTGCAGAGCCTGAACGGCTGACGCCCGCGTGAGCGGCGCCCCGGCGCCTTCCGTCTGGAGAGCGCTGCCCCTTCACCTGCTGCTGTTCGCGCTGACCGCCGCCTCCGTGTGGCTGATCGGCGGCCCCGCCATGGCCGTGGGCGTGCTCTCGATCCTGCTCGCCCACGAGATGGGCCACTACCTCGCCGCGCGCTGGTACGGGATCGACGCGACCCTGCCCTACTTCATCCCGTTCCCGTTCGCCTTCTTCAGCCTGGTCGGCACGCTGGGCGCCGTGATCCGGATCCGCAGCCCGTTCCCCGACCGCCGCGCGCTGTTCGACGTCGGGATCGCCGGGCCGCTGGCCGGCTTCGTCGCGCTGCTCCCCGTGCTCGCGCTCGGCGTCCTCGAGGCTCAGGTGGCGCCGCTCGACCCACGTCCCGGCGTCCTCTACCTCGGCGAGCCGCTGCTCTTCCAGTGGGCGGGGCAACTCGTGCACGGGTCGCTGGGCCCGCACGAGACGCTGGTGATCGGCCCGTGGGGCATGGCGGCGTGGTTCGGGCTGCTGGTCACCGGCCTCAACCTGATGCCGATCGGCCAGCTCGACGGCGGCCACGTCGTCTACGGCCTGTTCGGCGCTCGCGTCCACCTGAAGATCTCGCGGGCCGCTTCCTGGGTGTGCCTGGCCCTGCTCTGGTTCGGACCGCAGTGGCTGATGTGGGCGGTCCTGATGCGCCTGCTGGGCCGGGCCCATCCGGCCACGTGGTACGACGCCGCCCCGGTCGGACGCGGGCGCCAGATCGTGGGCGCGCTGGGCGCGTTGGTCTTCGTCGTCAGTTTCGTGCCCGACCCGATCCAGTTCTCGTGGTCGGAGTTCGCGACCGAGTTGCTCTCGCTCTTCTAGTCTGGAGTCGCGGAGCCTAGAGCACTGACAAGGCGTCGACGTCGACGACGATGCCGGGCCAGCGCACCGGTCCGTGACGCTTCACCAGGGCCGAGCGGAGCGCGTCCCGCATTGCCTTGCGCGGGCCGCGCAGCACCACCTGGAAGCGGTGCTCGTCCTTGATGCGCGCCAACGGCGCGGCCCCGGGGCCCAGCACCCGGAAGCGTCTCTGGGCGGCGACCCGCAGCGCCTCCGCCAGGGCACCCGCCTCGCGACGGCCCGCTTCGGGATCCCGGCTGCGGACCACGACGTTCACGAGCGACGCGAAGGGCGGCCACCCCATCGTGCGGCGGAACTCGCTCTCCCGCTCCCAGAACGCCTCGTAGTCCTGGTCGCAGGCGAGCCGCAGCGCGTAGTGGTCCGGCCGATGGCTCTGCAGGATCACCTCGCCGGCGAGCTCGGCGCGGCCCGCGCGGCCCGCCACCTGGGTCAGCAGCTCGAACGTGCGCTCGGCCGCGCGGAAGTCGGGCAGGCCGAGGCCGACGTCCGCGTCGACGACGCCGACCAGCGTGACGCGCGGGAAGTCGTGGCCCTTGGCCAGCATCTGGGTGCCGACCAGGATGTCGAGCGCGCCCTGCTCGAAGTCGTGCAGCAGCTTCGCCACCGCGCCGCGGCGCTGGGCGGTGTCGCGATCGAGGCGGCCGACGCGGGCCTTCGGCAGTGCGGCCTGCACGGCCTCCGTGACCCGCTCGGTGCCGAAGCCTGTGAGCCGCAGGTACACACCCTTGCAGGCGGCGCAGGCGTCGGGCGCGCGGACGTCGTGGCCGCAGTAGTGGCAGCGGGCCAGCGCGCCGCGCTCGTGCAGCGTGAGGGCGACCGAGCAGCGCGGGCAGCCCAGCGGCTCGCCGCACTCGCGGCACAGCAGGCTGGTCGCCCAGCCGCGGCGGTTGAGCAGCAGCAGCGCCTGCTCGCCCCGGTCGAGCCGGGCCTGCAGCGCCTCCCGCAGCGGCACCGTCAGGATCGGGTTGTCGCCGCCGCGCATCGCCTCGCGCCGGTCGACGATCTCGACCCGCGGCAGCCCGAAGCTGCCGATCCGCCGGCGCAGGGAGAGCCGCTCGTACTTGCCCAGGAGCGCGTTGTGCCAGGACTCGAGCGCCGGCGTGGCCGAGCCGAGCAGCGCCACCGCGCCCTCCAGCCGGGCCCGCATCACCGCCACGTCGCGGCCGTGATAGCGCGGGCTCTCTTCCTGCTTGTAGGCCGCCTCGTGCTCCTCGTCGACGACGACCAGTCCCAGCTCGCGCACCGGCGCGAACACCGCGGAGCGGGCGCCGACGACGACCCGGGCCGCGCCTTCGCGGATGCGCCACCACTGGTCGTGGCGTTCGCCCGCCGACAGCTCGCTGTGCTGGACGGCGACGAGGTCGCCGAAGCGGGCCTGCGCCGCGCGCACCAGCAGCGGCGTCAACGCGATCTCGGGCACCAGCAGCAGCGCCCCGCGGCCGAGCTCGAGGGCGCGCTCGACGCCGCGCAGGTAGACCTCGGTCTTGCCGCTGCCGGTGACGCCGTGGAGCAGGAACGGGCGGAACCCGCCGGCGTCCTGCGCCGAGTGCAGCGCGGTGAGCGCCGCGGACTGCTCGTCGGTCAGGGCCGGACGTTCGCGCTCCGGCAGCGCCGGCAGCGAGGCCGGCGTGCGCACCGCACGCTCGTCCTCGAGCGCCACCGCGCCGCGCGTCGCGAGGGCCTCGAGCGCGCCGCGGATCGCGGGCCGATCGCGCGCGAGGTCGGCGACTCGTGCCCGTCCCCCCGCGGCCTCGAGCCGGGCCAGGGCCTCGCGCTGCGCTGCGCCGCGCGTCGCGACCGTCGCGTCGAGCAGCCGCGCCACGCGGTCGACGCGGAAACCCGCGTCGACGTCAGCCAGCGCAGCCCCCCGGCGCCCGCCGGCCGGCGGCGCGATCAGCCGGTAGCACTCCCCCGGCGGCGCCAGGTAGTGCTCGGCGAGCCAGGCGGCCAGGTCGAGCAGCGGTCGCGCCACGAGCGGCTGCTCGTCGACCACCTCCATCACCGACTTCAGCTTCGGCAACGCGCCGTCGGTCGCTGCCGGACCCAGGCACATGCCGACGAGGCGCTGGGCGCCGAAGGGCACGAGCACGCGGCAGCCGGCCGCGGGCAGCGGGAGTTCGACGCCCACCCGGTAGGTGAACGCCGACTGCACCGGCAGCGGCACGGCGACGCTGACCAGGCGCTCGCTCACGCCGTCACCTTAGCGCCGCGTCGCGAAGCGGCGGGTCCGCGGCACGGGGCGCTCAGCGCCCCAGGTGGCGGAGGACCAGCTTCAGGTCCTCCCACACGTCCTTCTTCGCCGACGGGTTGCGCAGCAGATAGGCCGGGTGGAACGTCGGCATCACGGGGATGCCGCGGTAGTCCCCGAAGCGGCCGCGGATCCGCGAGATCGGCTCGGCGGTCTTCAGCAGCCACTGGCCCGCGAACTTCCCGAGCCCGATCAGCACCTTCGGCTTGACGATCTCGATCTGCTGCTCGAGGAACGGCTGGCAGGCCAGGATCTCGGCCGTCTCCGGGTTGCGGTTGCCGGGCGGACGGCACTTGATCACGTTGGCGATGAAGACCTCGGGGCGCGGGACCTTGAGGCCCTTCTCGATGATGTCGGTCAGCAACTGGCCCGCGCGGCCGACGAAGGCCAGGCCCTGCTCGTCTTCGTCCGCGCCCGGCGCTTCGCCGACGAACATGATCTCGGCGTGCAGGTTCCCCTGGCCGTAGACGATCTTCGTTCGGGTCGGGGCCAGCGCGCAGCGGCGGCAGTCGCCGATCCAGTCGACGAGCGCCGCGAGCCGCGCCTCGGGCTCGCCGGTCGCGGGCACGGGACACGGCTCGGCAGCGGCAGCCGGCACCGCCCACTCGGGGGTCGCGCTCCTCGCCGGCGCCCGGCGCGGGGCCGGGGCCGGCGCGGCCGGCTCTGTGGACGCACGCCCAGGACGCGGCGG